>Ga0247778_1000036_pt1 | contig 217533 bp, 229 predicted proteins | sample UWRJL049202B5_FD_179939 | JGI IMG/M metagenome (GOLD analysis project Ga0247778, IMG submission 179939) | Plant litter microbial communities from Arlington Agricultural Research Station in Wisconsin, United States - UWRJ-L049-202B-5 | ecosystem: Environmental > Terrestrial > Plant litter >...
TTTTTTACCTAGGATACCGAGCTAAAATGATTCCTACAATTCAACGACAAGATATATATTATAACCACCAGCCTCATTTCATTTGCGCGATAAAAGTTGGAGTTCAGACCTTGATCTGCAGCGTGAACCCGCCACTTTCTCTAAGCGAGCCCCTGAAATCCATCCCCTATTTCCCATCCTCCTCTTGAAAGCTTCTGATCTAAATTCTACCCCGCGCAAAGTCGTCGCTGAATGACTGCCAATATTTGAAGGAAATACGATTCGTGTTGATGTTATGCAAATGAAATCTGGAAATTGGGAAGGCCCCACTGACCACTTCGCCATCAAAGTGAGATACTTCATTTCAAAATCCAACTCAAAACAAATTTAGCACTCCCGAAAATGGAAAGAGCCAGAATACTGAGCAACATAGATTCGCCTTTTCACTCTCTCCATCTAATCCCCCAATCCCCTTTCGCGAAACTTGGTTCAACAACCTTGCCCTTCATAACAGCTTCGCACTTCCTCCTCACTTGCCCATCATCAGATTTATCGCCCCCTTCCCCATCCCCCACCACAAACCCAAATATAACACCCCTTCTGGCCGCCCTCTTCACCCTTTCCTTCTCCTCCGTAATTTTCATTCCTTCTTTCCTACGCGTAGCCGCTTCCTCCGTTTCCTCTCCTTTCTCCACCCTTCCTTTCTCGCCCCCAATACTCCCATTGACATCCTACAAATTATTAGCAAATTCAAGCGCCGGATTAAGTAGTGTCCCGGAGATCGCAGAATTACTAGACTCCGTAGCTTTTGTCAAGGAAAATAATACGCAATGTTAAAAAGAAACTTACACTCAGATTCTGCGGCGGCCTCACCTTCCCCGCAAAGCCTTGCGTCACGAACTCCTCCAGCTCCTTCCCCTCCTCGTCATCACTATCGTCCTCATTTCCAATAACCCTTGATTTCCGATTCTTCTTCCGCCCAAAAGTCTTTCCTATTTCAAGAATCAGCGCATCATTCGAGAAAAGATCTTGAAGCCGGATCTTAATCGCAAACCGCGACTCCTGGTAGTAATCCAAACTGAAGAATCATTAAAAGAGGTAATACCCACCCTCCTCCTCCCTCCCCCCAAAAACCAACCTCTCAACCATCCCACACCCCACTTCAACCCTCGGATCGCCCTTCATTGCCGCAGTCTTGACCCCCACTAACTCCAACTCCTTATCCTCCCACATCTTCTTGCCCTGAAGCAGTGCCACGAATGCCCCTTCAATACTATGATCGAGGGCATTCGGTTTGGAAGATTTGCAACGTGAAGAGCAGTATTTTTTGTCAGTAGGAGCATTTTCAGGTTTGTTTTTTGAATTCGTCTTGGATAAGAAAGAAGCAGAAGACATGATACGGCCGCATGTGCGGCAGTATTTTAAGGACGATGAAGGGTGCGTGGCATACAGAGGGGGTGGCGTGGCGGATGATTTCGAGGGTCGTGACCAGGAGTCCATCCACGACATTGTGAGGTGTAGGTGGCGTTTAGGGGGTTGGATGTGGAAATTGAGGAGCGAGAAGAGAGGGAGGCGCATTAATGGTACATTACTTCAGGGGCAGTATAGATTTAAGAGGTTGTGGTAGAGACAATTGATGGTTCATCTACGAAGAGAGGAATCCATGATTTATTAGAGAGTGACGTCAGTGTTTCTGAATTTTGATGATTTTAGATATGATAACGAGACTTCGGTATTTTTGATTTTAGCAGACTCGAAGACAAAAGACTTCATATATTCTATTATAGGAAATTTGTAGCGCGTGTTCTTCTTTTAAGAGAAAGGGGGTTCCCACGTGATTAAGGGGGGAGGGGTGGCGAGGTCATGGTCGACCAATCCTCCTGAATCGGAAATTTTGAAGCTAAGATATTTCACCTTGGATTCAAAATTCTAGTCGAAATCAAGGAAGATAATTGGCTGCGAAGTTTCTTTGTTCGTGAGTTCATACGGCGTTCAGGCGTTTTTGGAAAGAGGCCTCGGAAACAAAGCGGTATCTTTGTTGGTGAAAGATACCTTTGTGGACATCCCAAGAAATGTATACCCAGCTACGAATGTAAAGAACCCAAAGTTTTATGTACACATACACCAGTGGTCTTGCCGCTTACATCTGATCGACCTGAGAGCCTTTAATTACGTTATTGGCATTCCACCAAATGGCTGAAGCTGAAAAATACCGGCCAGTCGATGTGGGAAGGAACCAAGGATTTGTCGACCCCCGAAGATCTCAGTACCCAGATACCACAGCAAAGAAGCTATTCCTCAAGAGTCCGATTCCCGAATTAGGAACCGCAGCACGATGGAAAGGGGTGAGGATTCTGGGTGCGGGGTAAGACTATACCTTCCCCTTTCTTGGGGGTTTCTTTTGCGAAATGTACTACACTTGAAGCAAAGTACTAACTTTAAATAGAAGCCGAGGAACAGTCGGCTTGTGGAAACATGTCGGTAAAGAAACTGCTCCTCCCTACGTCGCGGTGAAAACGACGAATCTTACAGTCGATTCTACAAACCCCGGATCGATGTATTTCGACAACGAAGGGAAATGGCACTGGATACTGGAGCAAGCAAAATCTCAACATATTGTCACTTTGTTCCGGAAACCAATTCTTGTGGCGGGAAAAGACGGTGAGAATGTAGAGAGGCTGCTGACAGAGTATCTTCCAATAGGAAGTCTGCGAGATCTAATCCAGAGGCGGATTCAGTTGTAAGTGAAGAATGCCATCTACGAGTAATAATATGTGCACGGCTAACTTGCTGTAATTGAAGAGGAAAGCCATTTACTGAAACTACACTGTGGCTGACTCTAAATTGTTTTGTCGACGGCCTCAGCGTCATGGCTTACGGGAAAGAGCCTATTTACAGTTTAGCACAAAGACAGACGAAGATTGAGAAAAAAGAGGGTTGGGCGGAGATTTGTCACTTTGATCTTCATTCTGATAATAGTTAGCAGCAATCTTTCAAAGATTACTCTCTGGTTGTGCTAACACCAACCCAGTTTTTCTTGGCGAGTATAACATGAGCCACCCGTTCACCCCCGTTATGAAGGTAATTTTGGCTCGGGGTATTGCCTTTGAATTTTCAGAACTAAGCATAGATAGATTGCCGATTTTGGCGAATCAGATACTTTCAATCCCGAACAATAGCAAGACGACGAATATGTTGATTGGAAGTTATGGCTGGGCCTCCCGGTGCGTATTGAATCCGAAAAATCAACCCTGGGTCCTGAAGGAGCTAATATTGGCTCTAGGAGTTGGTGACCAAAAAGGACTTCGAAAAGTGGAACAGCCCTGGATCAACCTATAAGTCAAATCTATGGATGACAGGAGTGACCATGGCACTATTAGCCACACTCACCCAAGGCGATGTTTTCTTCAGAAAAGAAGAGGCCTGGGACCCACGACTCGATCCACGAGTTCGTCACCTTATTCCAGGATGGAGACCAAAAGGATTGACGCAACCATGTGGTAATCTGGCATCCACCAATTACAGCTCAGCGCTGAAGCAAATCATCTACGAAATGATGTATGCAGACCCTGATCTCCGGCCTGATCTCCAATCATTGAAAAATAGAGTTCAGGAGGGGTGGAGAATAGCGAATGAGGTATCACCAAAGACTGAGCCTTGGGAGGATTTCGTACATCCGGATCCGTTCGAGGCTGAATGGGATCAAGATACGTGGATACCCGAGGAAGAGATTGAAGTGGTGGTCACAAGCCCCGGAAATGTCAATCCACTAAGTGGCGAGACGATAGCGGTACCACAATCCGTTCATGATGGAGATAAAAACCGCTCTGCTGAGGCAATGGTCTCAAGGATTCGAGGTTATTTTGCTAGGGTGTTATACATGTTAAGGATCAGTAACGCGAGTATTTCGTCTGAAACTCCGTAGATGGTCAATGAGACTTGTTGCTTCATATAATGAGTATAGGTTAGCCATATTCCGTCTCACTGGCTTGGTACATAGGTTTTTAATGAAGGGTAAGAGTCCATAGCTCAGACACTGTCGTTTAGTCACCAGCTCGAAGCAGCTTCCGAATGAAACGAACTTGATTTTCCTGAACTTTTCAAAGTCCTACTGCCTATCCATGTAAAGTACTACCCATAGCTATCTGATTCCTACAGTGCAGAAAGTCCCAATAAAGTAGAGACTCGAAGGATCTTCGATCTAAGACCCCTTAAACAAGATATCAACGCCAAAAGTTATCTCGTCGGATTCGGCGGGAGAAATCCAAAAGCAGCGGACTCACGGTCATGATAAAGACGGTGTCGGCTGTACAACCGATTCATCTCCTCATAACGAGCAACAACCTCAGACACATTATCCTCAAATCCCTCATAATCATTCGGATCCGACGAATAATCTCCGTCGTCCGCCATATTTCCACCGCTCGAGATTCCCATGCGGTTTTTCAAATCAATATCATGGTCGATCTCGGGCTCCTTCTCATCCTCCTCCGGCTCGTCATCACCCACCACAACTCCCCCCTCCACTTCTTTCCCTTCCCAGTATCATAAACATTCGAGGTCCAAAACTCCAATCCCACTTGCTTTCTAAACTCGCTCATAGTCGGTACCTCAACCTCCAACTCCTCAAATCGAGGCAAATTATTCTTCATCTCCCTCTCCGCGGCTCTGACCCACTCCACAAAGTCACCTAACCGTCCGGCATACTTGGCCATATATGCAGCCTTTTATTCTTCCGTGGCGTGATTTTGGACAGCAGGTGGGTTGCCTGAGTACGCCGAGTACCACCATTCGTAATTGATGGATACATTCAGAGTTTTTAGGTTCGGAAAGTTGACTATTGAGTTGTCGAAGAAGGGGAGACGAGCGCCGTCGCGGGTGTAGTAGCATTGGCGAAAGTGCATTTCGCGCGCGGAGAATTCGATGGCTAGGTGTTGTAGTTGAGGGCCAAATCTGGCAGGAGGAGCTCTGTGAATTTGGTGAGGGCCTGATATCGTGTCCGAAGAGGGAGAACAAGACTTACGATGATTTGTGATTTGACCAACTAGCAGCATGTCTAGGTCTGAAAAAATCAGCTAGGTCTTTGAGTACCATGGTCTTCCGCTACTTACAGAATTCGGAGAGCATATAGATGACATCCAGCTTCACCGCGATGTAGACTAGGTACAGTATCTCTACGAAGCGATATATAGGATGGACCCGCATTGCGCCACTACTATCAGCATCCAGGAATTCCTTTCTCGACTCATGGCAGACATGGAGGATAGGTGGAATGCGACTGAAACTTTGCTTTGGAATATTGGCTGCATCGCCAGACTGGGTAATGACTCGGGGTTCAAGGGACGATGCCCAGATAGCAATACGCAACTCGAATGGTAGCTTCTGGAAAGGGTGGAACATCTTGAGAATGTAGGAGCTCGATCAAGGACTAGAGCAAAATAATGACAGACTAGTGTATTAAGTTGGAGGAGGCTGCTTGCTGAGGGCGGGAAGATTATCTACCACATCAGCCGGCGCTAGGGCATCAACTTACATTCACTAACTTGAAGTATTGTTCACATGTCAACGGACCTGTAAATGATTTAGACTTGGGAGAGAAGGGCCTAGGAAAGTTTACTAAGCTGTCTGATACATAGGAGAGAAGCCGAGCAGCCAAAACCCTGCTACGTATAAGAACCCCGCGACCGGAACAAATCGTGACAAGAATAAAAACAGAGTAAGCGCAAAAGTGAAGAATTTTCAAAAGTCCCTTTCGCATCAGCCTTGGAGCGGAGAGGGGATCGCAAAAAATGATAATATTGGGTATCAACCAGTCTAACCATGCCCCCAAGAATAATGCCTTCCTCCAAACGCCAATCTAAGTTCCAATCTCTAAACCCAAGAAAAGTCTACCGAATAACTTCCCCTTCCTTATCAATACCTTCCAAACCCTCCAGAATATCACTTCCACCAAGCAAACCTTCCCCGCCAGCAGTAGCTTTCTGGCTTGCTGTCCAGACCTCGTGGAACTTGACACTTTCATCGCTGCATGCAACGACTATACATCCTTCTTGAGCAGTGCGAGTCAAGCCTCGGCCACCCTCTCTGCTGGTCTGGCTTTCGTTTGGTCCACCAGGATATGGGATAGCATATAACGCTCGATGTTCACCTTCCCATGGAATGGCGGCAACTTGCTTGCAGTCGGGCCAGGAAAATACAGCGATTCGGTAAGGGTGCTCCGGCTGTGCGTATCCAAAGGTTGCAACAATTTCTCGACGAGTGGTGGACCAGATGAGGGATGTGACTTGGGCAGCGACGCTGATCGTAGCGAGGCATGCGCCGGACGAGGTGTGGAAAAAGTGGATGCACTTGTCGTTGCTCCCACCCCCCGTAGCGACGAGACCTTCTCGCCAGGGACAGAATGCGATGGCTTTGACCGCAGCGCCATGGTTCCATCGATGTTTCTCCGCCCCGGCTCTGATCTCCTTCACGTTGCTAGGTTCTCCAGTTGAACGAACACGACGAACGCCATCTGGTCCAATGAACATATCTTCAGTGCTCTCGCCATGCTCTTGAGCGTTTTGCAGGACGCTCCTAGTTTCAAAAAGACAACAGAGATTGTCATTACCGCCTGTGCCAAACATACTCCCATCAGGGTTGAATGACAAGCCGCATATTTGTTGACTGTGAATGATGATTCGAGCAAGCAATGTCATTGAACCCGACCATCCATTGCGGGTGACTTCCCAGGCTTCTGGCCACTCAACGGAATAGTAGTAGACGGTTCCCAATTCGTCTCCTACCAGTAGATCCTCGGTTCTTACCAGCATTCCAGGTGTAATTGGGCATTTTGATGGTCGCATCGTAGTAACAGGTCTCCAAGTGATGCAAGCAATTGGACAGGGTTGCTGAACTTCGAAGCGGGGTATCATACTGTCGTAGAGGGACATGAGGCTGAGAGAGCCGTCGGATTTTCCGAAAGCAAGGACGCACTTGCCACCCTGATTAGAAGAGAATGCGAGCGTGGTAAGCCATGACCCATTGGGAGTTCCGCTGTTCAAGAGATGCACGCCTTGCATCTCAGACCAAGCGTAGAGTAATGAGCCTAGGCCAACAGCGAGAGTATGACATGTAGCTGAGTAGGCGAGGACCGAGCAATAAAAATCATCTCGGAGATTGGGAGCGTCAAGAACTCTGGATAGCATTAGAAGGTTGGGTCCGTAGCATTAGTTGACCTACTTGAAGGGTGCCATTGGAAGAGTCCGACATTCTTGCGTAATGGAGGTCTCTGCAGAATGTCAGGCTGAGCTATTTCGGGAGCAAGGAGGGGACCAGCATGCGCACTTTGATCTGAGTGACCCATAACCCATTCGGTTCCGTTCCAGATTGTCTTCTGCTCGATTTCAGAGTTCTTCTTTTTGTCATTCGCGACAGATCTCGGGGGTGAGATGGAAGGATCACGAAATTCGAGGACCCTCGTCGATCGATCAAGTTCTAACGCCTCTGCTAGACGACTCTCATGGTTTTCCATATCTTCCCGCATCTTGTGACGGGCTATAGAGAACGGTGTGGTATATAGCGGGGCGTTGGTCCCACTCCCCATGAAACCTCCTCGGCCATTCGGGACTCCGGTGCTGAAAGGGGCAAGCCCACCAACGGTCCATACTGTACCAACACTTACCTATTGCAATTAGTATGAGGGGGAGTCTTATTGGGGATGAAAGTATCCAGGTAGCAATAATATATGTTCCAGGGTATTATGGTGTGATATAGGATCTAGTGATGTGAAAAGCTTCTTCACTTGAGCGGGATATGATATGGTTGGTGTGGTTGAACTCACTTGTCTCTCTCCATTTGCGGATGCTGGCTCCCGGTGAAATGTGAGTACACTCGCCCCTGTCAGCAAGTCAGCCACCGAACAACATGTGCGAGAAGTTAGCTTTAATACCTCCACCACCACTCCTATTGCCAGAGAAATGGCGACGAGCTGATGGTGAGGCTTGTCTAGGACGAGGGGTAGGTGAAGTGACACTTCTGCGAGGATTGAAAGCGTCCAAACTTGTATCTTTGCGTCTGAGAAGCCGTTCCTCGGGTGAAAGAGAACCGGGATCCTTGCCGATTCTGAAGCTCTCGATCACAGAATCCAGAGTCGGTCTTCGAGGAGGCACAAAACGGTCTGGCTTCCTCAAAGAACCTCCAGGTGTCTGACTTGAACTGGTATCGCGGCTGTTCAATGAAGGGCGACGGCGAAACAACGAGGGAATCTTGATCCGAGGCAGAGTTGCCGCGGATATGGTATGTCTGCTTTCGTCTGCTGCTCCATCATATCTGTGTCGGACCGCTAGACTCGAGAAATAGTCCGGACGAGGTTCTGAAGCATGATCAACTTTGCATTCCGAAGTGGAAATGAGGCTTTACTACCTGTCGAACCGGGGCTCTCGATTGGCAGCTTCTTAGCCCTCGTTGGAATAATGCATGGCAAAGCTCGACGGCTGAACCGTACGGAGGCATAGCTAGAATCAGTTGGGTTACTTGGAGCATCAGATATACTCGTAGCCATGGCCGCAAGGCGTGCTGGCAGCTGATGACTTGATAGAAGGAATGAATAGTCCGAGGAGGCTGACAATAGCCAACGAACGAAATGTAGGCTATCGACGTCTTCTCTCTCGGTAGGAATAGAAATGGGAAAATAGTAGCAATTACTGCATCATTCACTACGGTCCTGGTGAATATAGAAATGGTCCAGGGGATGTATCCTTGGGCGTCCAACGGCGTTCCAAATGGCAATGAATGTCGGCCAGTATAGGGCACTGGCAAGTCCTGGCTAGCCCGTGAAGTAAGAGATGCAAGCAATGATGCTGCCACGGCGGCCTTGTCTGAGGATAGCTATATTTTGAAGTTGTTAGTATCCTTTCATGCGGACATTGGTGATGTGAAGGAAGGAGGAAGTGAAATGAGGCTGCCTCGGATATGATACCTGACTTCGTCAGTAGCTCGCTTAGATTGTTGCTGACTCGCGCTTTCCAGCGAGCTCAGATTACCCACATCATAAGCTTCAAGCTTGCGGACAACAACAGGAAATTGCGTCCTTCACGATGGCAAGCGTATGAGCCTTTACGAGACAAATCCTGGGAGCTGGGCTGACCCGCAGAACAGCACGGCCTTCCACGTCCTGCTACGACAACACAGAGAACAGAGGAAGAGACAAGGGAAGAGCAGCAGAAGATCCAAGAGTATAGAGAGTTGGAGGACTTGATCAAGGCCAAGGTAGGGAACCAATGTCTGGGAGCAAACTCCAGCTAATCCTCGAAAGATCGCAGAGCGTCAATATACCGTCGAAGTCCTCGAACTTACCTCGAAACTCCTCAAAAAGAACCCGGAATACTACACAATATGGAACGTCCGCAGACGTTTGCTAATACATGGCTTCTTCTCCAAACAGTCGGATTCATACTCGCCCTCGAAGGAGTCGCTGAATACTTCTCAGACCGCCACTACCACGGTCTCTTCCGAAGACTCATCCTCATCTGCGTCCAATACCTCAGCGGCCACGACCGCGACCCCACCCAACCGCGCCTCCCAGAGTCGTGGGAAGAATGGTACAACTCTTGATATTTTGAAGGCGGATCTAGATTGGCTTGTGCCAATATTGATTTCGTACCCCAAATGCTATTGGATATGGAATTATCGACTATGGCTTCTGCAACAAGCAAATGAACGCTTGGAGCCTGATATTGCTTGGCAGTTATGGATGGGGGAGCTGAAGTTAGTAGGGAAGATGTTGGTGAAAGACTCTCGCAACTTTCATGGATGGGGCTACAGAAGAAAGGTGGTATCCGAGCTGGAGAGCGCAGCACTGCACGGCAAGAATATGGTTGAATCAGAATTCGAATACACAACCAAAATCCTACACAGTCCGAAGGGCCTTTCAAATTTCTCCGCGTTCCACAGGCGGAGTAAATTAATACCAAAATTACTGGATGCAAGAGGAGCAGACGATGAGGCGCGACGACAATTCTTAGAGGATGGTATGTTGATGACTTCTGGTATCGCGAAATCTGCTAACAACCGTAGAATTCGACCTCGTCATTTCGGCGATGTATACGGACTCATACCCCTACATGCAGTCGGCATGGTTCTACTACCAATTCTTAATGACAACACTCACGGATCCAGTTGGCCACGCAACAATTACACCCAACTTTACAGACGAAGAGCGAGTCGAATTTGTCACACGCCAGCTGGCAGACCTTCGAGAGATGCTGGAAGGCGCGGAAGACAACAAGTGGATCTACAATGCGTTGATTGAATATACTATAGCTCTGTCCCAGATGGAAGGACGGCAGCTTCGGCCGGATGAGAAACAGGATTGCACATCGTGGTTGGCAGAGCTTAGGAAGTTGGATCCTTTGCGCCGGGGCCGATGGGATGACCTGGAGATTTCTCTGACAAGCTCACATACTGCCGCTGTATCATAAGCTGATTGATCCATATCAATTGAATTGATGGCTAGCCCATGCGATGGGTATGATGGCATGTTGAAAGGTCTGAGACAAGTGCAGCCTTTCGAATACAAAATCATCAAATTCATTTTCCCTTCACCTCTCGCGTGCTCTGGAAAAACACGAACACGCGTTCTGGGAGCGCAAAATTGTGTACCGCGTTTTGTTTCGATATAGCGAGCTGTGTTATTTGGGTGTAGCAAGTGTTTTCCACCCCACTACTTGAGGACTAAGTGGCAATTTATACTAGAAGTTCGTGTTCAAGTTTACGCTTGCTATTACTGTAGAGGCACGTTTCTTTTGTAATTTGACGCTTTTGCCTTGACAACATGAGGAACAGAGAGCGATCAAAAGACAAGTCTGCCTAAATGACTTTCATCCGATTCAAGATTGGCATGCGTACCATATTAACTATATTTACTTGATCAACCCTTTAAAGAACTTCAACGATAAATTTGCACGCCAGTATTCCAACGCAACGTCCTTCCTTTGAGTTTACACAAGGAAGTGCTGGTAATGATAAACATGACGGATCTCTTCAAACGCTATAAGGAAAGGAGATTGGCCGGAGAATCAATTTAGAAATCAATCACACTTCGCAATATCCACGGGAAAAGCGTCCTCGCTGAGCCCCTGCATCAGCTGCTACAATCCCCTCCGAGAGTGAAGTGCCTCAAAACTCTCCCTCCCAATCCTTGAGTATATTCGATTTGAAAGTCCGCCGCCTGGCTAGACTTCTTCATCTTGTCTTACGCCTCAAACATAACGTCCTTCTCCATGTCACAGACCGGACAACAAGCATGGTCGCAATCTGGGCAGTGCTGAACATCAGACTTGAGGAGTCCTAGCATGCAACTAGTCCCTGATCCTAAGCTGAAACTCAATGGTAAGCACACCAGAGGTAGCTCTTCCGCGTTGAATCCCGTAAAGAAGCATATCACCAACAAGATTGTCGTGATGCCCCATACTAGAGACTTGCCGCTCTTTGTCCCTGTGTTTGTAGCTGCCGACAATATCGCGCTTCCGGTGAATATCGCAGTCGCAAGGACGAAAGTAGCCAATATCGCCTCAGTAGGAATGATGTCGAGGGCATGCATGATATTCGGAGATGGGATGGACTTGCTGGTGATCTTGATTCATCAGTATGACAGGTTCACAATTTTTCAACAATCTGTCAACTCACGGCATTGATAGCCTTGCTAGAGGGCGAGAGCTCCATCCTTTTGTTGAGCCATATGAAACTCGTTGCCATCGCACATCCGCTGGCCACGTTCAGCATTGCCGCCGTATTTGTTGCCCTGTCAATCCTTTCCAGTATGCGACTCAGACTGCTCTGCGTTGGTTTGTATGATTCTGATGACTGTGTATCCCAGATGTCGTTGGGGTCACCAAATTTAACGCTACATTCAATTGTGAATTTCGAAGCCTTCCCGCAAGTGCAGCTATCTGTGGATAGAGGTCTCGTAAAGGTGTGAAATTTTCGATAGTCCTTTGCCTGGACTCGAGCCTTAGTGTCACCTTGGTTACCGTAAGTGGTTACAGGACTGGAAATGTCAGCTCAGATGAGATCTTGATGGGATCTTGAATCCATACAGCCAAATAGAATGACCTCGATCTTGCCGCAAAATCACAAATCGTCGAACTTTCTCGAAATGATGAATTGATCCGTTTGCCCGACACTTGTTAAAGCTTATACCGTCGTGAATTCCATGCAGTTCTTCGCATAGCACTCCATGCGGTTCTGCCCATAGCACTTTGAAAACCTTCCCAGGCGTGAACCAAGTGCGGTTAGCAAGCGGGTCTCGATGGACCTTATACCCTACTTTCTTCAGTAAATTTTCCATTCCAGGAGAGTGTCCCCACGAACTTGGATCTAGGCTGTCTGTCCGTGGGCTCTGCCGTCCCATTATGTCCGCCTCTTCCTTCTCGTGAACGTCGTTTGGTACTGTCGATGATGGCCGAGTCTCTGGTGGCTGTTTGGAGTCTGCCAGGAGGTTGCCTTCGACTTCGCATAACGCCTCTCCGTTTCTAGATGGCCTTTCCGCCATCATCAGAGATTTCAAGAATGATCACATTCAATTCTGGGCGACTTTCTTCCTGATTCGCGACGATAGCTGGACTGAGAAGATAATGCGGCTCAAAAGTCACTGTCTACCACACCACCTTCATTTTGGACCACACCCTCATTTTTTAAGTGCAGCGGTTAAATTCGACCTGGTACATGTGTTGCGTGATTAAGTGCATAAATAATTCCGCCTCACGCGGCTGCTTTAGTTCTTGTAATGTTGCATCACATAGCGATGCGACCCCCGCCCCCAGCCTTCCCATCAGCGTGTCTGTTTCGCCGCATCTGTTCTGATTCAACACTTTGAGCGTCAACCTCAGATGTGAACAACTCCTAAAGTCTGTGTTTGTTATGGCATAAGAGGTATCCAGCTACCTCCTGTGCTTACGCATCTGCGTTTTTAAACCACCATCAACCACACTTAGCGGCCGGCCAACTGAATCATGCCTGATCTAGGGGGAGAGGCCCAGCAGGCCAATTCTCAAGATGAATTGGGCCCGGCGGCCGCCCATCCAGAGAACGCTGCCGTCATCATCATGGAGACAGATGATGTATTCCGACAGACTCCGTCTTTCGAAATCAGATTACAATTAAACGTATGGAAGCTTCTACCAGTTTATGGAGCTATTTTTCTCGCACCGATAATCATCGTCTTGGGGCTTACTGCAAGCCATGGAGACTCTTGGAAAATTATATTCGTAGTGTACTGTTGTCCCCGTACCTATTTTGTGACCAATACTAAGAATGTCTAAGATCTTTTGTATCCTGGATGGTAATTTGTGGATTTGGGCTGTTTTTAGATCTTCGGGGGCTCGAAAAGAAAACTCTGTTAAGGTGTGTTCCCTAGATTCTAAGCCTTCAACTTCGCTTCTAACACGTCTGGACTAGGCGGTCTCTTTGGCATCTTGGAGGATGTCTTGCACTGCTCTACTTCGCCGTCTCGGTCTTGCATATCGATTCCGATGCTCTACCACAGTGGTTGCCAACAATCATTGATTGCGGACTTTGTGCAAGTATTGGTTTCCAGAATATTTCAGGAAGTTCTCGGAAGCGGCTGTGGGATTACGCCTGCAAAGTCCTGCATAGTATATTTGGTGGCACGCAAGTTATTCTACAGCAAGGACAGGAAAGTTTGTTACCTCGAGAAGAGCGGAGATAATGTCGGATTGGGCGTTTATGGTCTTGTTGTCTTATTCTCGGCCCGTGGGTGTAATTCCAACGAGGCTCCGGAGTCCGAACAACCAAAGGCTCCACAAAGGGCCCATCCGATTATCTACAATATGTTCGTTTTCAATGCGGCAATATCACTGCATGTTTTTGGCGTTTGTTGAGAAGCAGCTCTGCATCTGCATTGAGCATAGCAAGTACTGGATTTCTACAAAGCGATGTATGTTGAAGCAATAAACCACGGGATAACTCGCGGTAGCAATATCATCACATGTTAAATCTCCCAGTGTGTATTGATTTAAGGCAGTCCAAATGATTACAAGAAAATTTGAAGATGGACCCATCCTCGATTGGCATAAATGGTAAAGATGCTGGGAGAGACTAGCCACCTCCGTACTGAAGGCTTTGTCTGCGACAAATGGACGGGATGCGGCAGTGGCACGAACTTCAAAATCAGAGGCTCATCCGCTTGTGCGCCCAGCCAAATTCTTTCCTTATCTAATTCAAGTGCCGTGATGCAAAAGCAGCAATGCTTGAATACATGCTTCCTGCGGGCACTGCCCAAAAAGTTTTCGGTGTGCAGTCAGTATCCCTGAACACCGGGCGCGACCACGAAAGTTATGATCTACTTGGACCTCTCGTGGCACCACATCAATCTCTTGCTTGCTGGTGCACAGTTCTCTTCCTCGAATTAGCGTTCAAAGAGCGACAAGAAAGCTGTTCGGAGAGACGGAGCCTCGCGCCATCGAACTGGGATTGGTCTTTAAGAATTGCAGATATGCAAAGCGCGATATGCCTTGCCACATCGACGTTTGAGATTCTGCCTTGTCGAGCTCATCTACATACCACTGAAGAAGTGCTGCAACAAGAGGTCTCAAATACGTCAACGGACCCTCCTGATCGTTCCTTCGCATGAGAGGAAGGCGATATGGCCTGCCGCACGAAGTGGTGTGGCTGATATGTGTCATCTGAGGTCATGATGTCGGTCTATGTTGTGGAGTTGTCCTGATACACCGGAGATGTACCATTCACGTCAAAGCGTCTGTAAGACACCCACGGATAGGAGCACTCAATTACATCATATCGAATAGTCTGTTTGTTATTTATTGCAAATACCTCCTGTCAAAGCTCAGTCTGTCTTCCTTCCATCCACAACTTGTCCTTTCGCGAGCATGCCGCAACCCTATATCGTCCAAAAGCTCTTTCCTCCCAAAAACCTACTCAAGGAAATTACCACATCGTTCCCGCCTCTTCGGTACAGCCAGTGCTACTCCTGAGAGCCTCCGATTGTTTTGTCTACCTGAAGAAGGATCCAGCGAGAGAATTTCCAATTCTTCCAAAACGCATATATACTTCTCACGGCCGTGAACTAAGGGGTTTTGATTTAATTCGCAACAGGTTATCTAGCTATAGAGCTATAAAGCCTTATTATTCGGGTACTTCTCCTTTAAAGTGGCGCCAGTGTCTACAAACAAATCACAGCAGCGAGCGTTCCTAGTGTTCTGTGATTTGTAACAGCACGTTCCGTGTCAGATTAGAAGTTTTCAGTTTCCAAGGTCTGCGGTTCACTGTCGTCACCAACGCCCTCCGATGTGCTAGTGGCGCAGCGAGACTCTCGCAGAGGGCAATGTCCACTGGTCTTTTCCAATAAATTTATTCATAGCTCCGGAGTCAACGAGCAAATTGTGGAACTCCAGGGTTTCGCGTGCAATGCATACCTTTTTCTTTTCTTCGCCTCGCCCATCTCCTTTTCGACCTGTGATAAAACGTCAAAGTCATGGGGTACCGGGTATGGATATTGTCACCGGCGATTACGATGAGGTTTAGCACGAGCTTGAATCCTCGTTCTGCTGCAATATTGGCCGCCAGGCTGCCACTTTCCGACCATGCGCAGTATTTTTTGGCTGATTCATAACGTTGCAAGTGATGGTTTGTGGGGCTCATTGCTATCGAGACCATGAAAATTTCCCTTAAAACAAAAGCTACAGTTACATTTGTCCTCGCCAGTGCCCGGAGGAAACTCACAGTCCACCAGGTCCTGCAAGTCACCTTTCCCCCTTCCAAGTTTCCACAACACTGGTGAGGGCTCTTCTCCACACTTTAAAATTCGATCTGGCTGATGGAAGCATCCATTCGTCTGCCCCAGTAGGCTTGTAGATGGCCCCTGCATCCACCAATGCATTGTAGCAAGTAATCAGGCTAGCATACAAGGCATCATCTTCCGATCTTTTTGCTAATTCCATGCGTGCGCCAAGCTGGCGGAGAATGCCGCGTCCAAGATCATCGCGGGCATGGATATTTGCCCCCCTTTCGAGGAGGACAACTACTGCTGACCTGAAACCTCGTAAGGCTGCAATAGCCAGCGGTGTATTTCCCTCTCTATCCCGAACGTGGATCTCGGCACCTTGTGATACCATTTGCTTCATGGCGCTTTGTAAGATCAAGCTACCATATTCGACTTGCCACGACTTTAGCAGCGCGGCAAGGGGTGTGTTCCCAGCGTTATCGACCCACGCAAGTCTGTTGGACCTCGAAATGTCTGAGATACATCTACAAACTTCAATTCGGTCGGACATCCCGCTCAGTGTCCTCTCCCAGGTGACTTCAGCTGGACGATTTGTCCATTGGCTATTTTGGGCTACCATATTCTGAAGCTCCAAAAGGTGTGTCATGTGTGCAGTCTGCACCAAGGGATGGGGGAAAATGAGTCCCTTGTTATCCTGAGCTGCCAAATGGACTCCTAGCGGCGGAATTATTTCTTCGGGGATGGCGATGCTATAGCTGGGTGCGACGTTACGTACCAAGAGACAGTGCAAGATTGTCCTTCCAAAGTAGTCTCTTGCTGAAAAGTCGAAGCCCTTCGCGGCTAGAATTCTTATGATATTGACGCATAACGAAGTGCAACAAGGGTTTTCCGAGGCTCTTTGACAGAGCACGTGGAGGAAATTCTGTCCAGTCGTATTCTTCTGCTCCAGATTAGGGCTGAGTGCAATCAGACGCTCCATGGCCAACATGGCAAATTCCTCCGATGCGAACGACCAGTGCGAACCCATCGCAGCCGACGCACAATGCAAGATGGTATTGCCATAAAAATCCATCTGAAAGTGAATGCGAGGATTTTCAAAGTCTTGGGAAACTTCCACTCGCTCCTTTTCCCAACGGCCACCTTGCCCTACCGAAATCACATGGCGCATTTGAGGCGAAAGCCCACAGGACTTGCACGCCTCGTCGACCTGGAAGGTATATGATAACAGCCCAGTGCAGCAGTTGCGACCTAATAGTGACTTATCGTGGTCTGCAGCCTTTTCCTCGATTAATTCATCCCAAACCTCTTGCTCGCCACGCGTCAAAGCCCCCTCAATAGTATTAGTGGGGCGACCAAATATGCTCGATAGCCCGGGGTCATCCGGAGATTGATTTAAGCGATTAGGAGGTTCTGTCGCTTGGATCGACGAGGTCTCATTCGATCTCAGTTGTGGAGATATGCTCTGCCGATTGGGATCCGAACTAACCCCGCTGGGAGATCCAGATGTTTGCTTCGATGAACTTTTCGATTTGCAAGAGCTGGCAAGGCTTGCCAATGACATCAAACTAGATCTCCAGGAGCTACTGGCAGTGGATGATGAATATCTGAGCACCGACTGGATGTGTCTCAGATAAGTCTCTGGGTATCTTTTCTCGGCGAGTTGCTTTGTAAGATGGCTAAACATGCTGCTTCGTGCATTCGAAATCTTTGGCTTGGGTGTCATTCTCTGCGACGAAGTTCCCGCTTTCTCGGAGTCTTCGTCCCAGATACTCTCACGTGTGTCTTGGAAGGAATTCCTCGATGAAGGGCCGCTAGTCCTGGGGTTCTGCTCCGAAGAAAAGCTAGACCCCACGGCGTGGCCATCCAAAAGTAATGTCTGCGGACAGACAAGGGCAGAATCTGTCAAATTCAATGCCAGGCTCTCCAGCACTCCTTTTGGTAATGAGTCAGCATAGTTGCGAAATGCGTAGGCGGGGCCTTCGAATTGAGCATGATCAAATCGTTTATCTTTCGCAGAAGTTGTGGGATTTGAAATCGACAAACGATGGGATCGCTTTGAGATCCTTCCTTCTCTGCAACGTCGAAGTCTATCGTATCGTTGTTTCATATTATGTTTACTCCTCGGTTGAATACGTCGAAATTCCTTTGCGTAGTCGGGTGGCATAAGGGAGCGTAACTTTTTCTGGATATCACTCGAGCTTCGTCGAATTAGTTAAATTTTCTGTTGCATGTTGAGATTTTCTCTTATGGATAGAATATCTAACCTTGGTTGGAAGCCATCTGTCTGAAGAACTCTGCCAATTTCATCTTTGTCCAGTTGCGTAAGAGTATACAACCGGACGAGCTTCCTGCGACGAGACGGATTCCATGCGTTTGGCGGCCGGCCCCCAAGCCCTACAGCAGCCATTGCTGATAGTTATCCCCTCAATGGAAGTACTTGAAAGGAAGAATTGTCCGTTAAAGAAGAGAATCCTGAGGATAGTTAATATCTTGTACAAGTCGTCAGAACCCCCCACCTCATCTCCTCCACTGAACCCCTGCATTTGCACGGACCAAAAGGCCGTGCACGAGATTGCCCTGTAGTAATAGCGAGCTACCCTCTGAAGACTCTATGACTTTAGCGAATGCCCCTTGAAAACACAGCGGCCGGAGCGCTGGAAACGAGTTGCCGGCGTCGATGCCCAGCTACAGTACTCTGTCTGGTTGTGAGAAATACAGACGATTGTGGGTGTGATGATTCAGTATCCATGAATTTGGGCCAGCATTACGAGGTGGCGCCCGCACATATGCTTTAGGAGCATTATCCTAGTATTTGCGAAGGAGAACAACATCCTTTCATTGGCCGGACCTTCATGAGGCGAATCTGCTGGCCCGTGAGAAAATCATGCGTCAAATCAGAATCGTTGATAAGATGTCAGCCCCTTAAGCCCGCAGCAAGGCGACCGCACAAAAACTACACATTTTTAAGGCTGTCGACATACGTCGCATTTGCGGGCATCTCGGTGACAAGGTTCCTGCTTTGGGAGCTCGCGTGCAAGCAGATGTCATTCTAGAAAAAAAACCTTTCCAGCCTCATAGCCAGAAAAAGCGACACTAAACTTGAATATGCCTCGTCGAGTGGAATATCGAAAGTGCCACTTTTTGTGTCCATTCCGAGGCAGTTTTACAGGGGGGCTAGCCCTGATGAGAGGAATCGGCTGTCCTCGCATCAACATGTGATTGTGCCCCCAACAACGAGTTTGTACTTGAAATGAGTGCCGACGCTCTTCATCCGCTTATGAGGAGATGGCTGCCCACAATAGTCCATACTATAGTTCCTCCTCAGGAACAGGTTCTCTCTCCTCTCATTCATCGTGAGTTATGAATGTCAAAAACGTCTCCTCATTGCCAGAATTGGTAGGGTTACTGGGTATGGATCGACTGCACGTATCACCTTTCCAGCAGATATGCAGACGTCAAGGGATTCCCGAAACCGTTATCTCATTATTGGGCACTTTTCGTGGTCATGCACGCAGAAGATTTCGACTCGAAACTCCCTTACAATTGAAGGGTTTTTATTCTGAAGCTAGGATGCGCAGGAAAGTTCAGAGGTGTAGATGTATAAGTGTCTCTTTTGTTCTGTACTGCCAGACCCCATTACGCTCCACATTTAACGTCGAAATCTTCAGACGCTCTCATCACTAATCTGACTGTCTGACTTCATCGCCTGGGTCTTAAAGCTTTTAGTCTCTATCAGCTCGGCTTCGTCTGCTTCTCTGCAGCTCGTCCGGTTGTCATATTGAACGGTATAAGTCTGCGAATAGACGATACCCCCTTTATCTTTTGGTTGAGTGGAGCTGAATGACTTGGACGGCTTGCCGACCGAGATATTTCCCAGCTGATGATTATGGCTACCGTTGATGTAATATTGATGCTTCGTATGATCTGTTGTTCCGAAAGCCTTGGGAAGTACTCGGATGAGGAGAAGACGGAGACTGGGCATAGAAACACATATTATCCCAACGTTGATCTCGATAGTCGACCACACACCAACGGGTAAATTGTCCCAAGTTGCGTTGGTAGATGATGCGAAATGAACAAGCGACTGGAGGCGAATGATACTCATTACAGTGATGCTGGATTCAGTTAGCAAGAGAAGATGCGCTGAGAGATTTGATCTATGCTTACAAAGTTCCCACTAAAAACATCATTATGACTCCAACCTTTTTCTTCCAATGCATCTGAAGGCCAATAAGTTGAGACACTGGAATACTGAACATCCATGCGTCGAGAACGATACTGATTCCAGCATTGGACCAGCCGAGGACATTGACGTTGACACATGAGCCTTCATGTTCTCCATCCCAATTCTTCCAAAAGTAGCTGATGGGCCGGCATTGAAAGGTGCCAGCTAAAACAAAAGCAATACCGAAGCAAATGTCGAAGATGATAGTCCCAATGATAAATCGTCTTATTTTAGGCCCTGGGAAAATTCGTAGGTAGAAGAAGAGTAGTGAAAGCTTAAGCAAAGCTACTTGAGCGAAGTATAAGACTTCAACAACATAGAATGTGGCCAAGAAGTTGTTGATCCGTTTTGGTGTGACCGTCCAGATATCCCTGCCTAAACCGTTGGATGTGAGGCCGTGGGGAACCAACACAGAGGTCGGTATTCCGGTTGCTATAACAGCACAAACTAAAGTATCGTCCCATCCCCATTGTGCGTTGGTGACAAACTTCGAGGCTATTCTTAGGAGAACCTAATAATTAATATGACAAAGTTAATATGACTTCATCCAAGTACAGAGGTATCGGACATCCCCCCGCCTGCATCTCTAAAATTGGGTGTACCTCGCTGAATCAAATCTTGGTACTTACAACTGTCCCAGAAATTACACCAAACGTTGTAGAAATTGTACTGTACATTTCGCTTCGACTTCGAATTGGAGCCCCGCAAGCATTTTCAGTGGCATTCTTGACGACTACCGAAGAGTTAGTAGGTGCGCGTGAAATCACTCAACTGCTTACCAAGTGATTGTTTGACTGTGCAAGAGGCGGTAATACAGGCCGTTGCATTTGCTTGTAATTTTTCATCGAGACAGACACAAGTTTGATTTGTAGCAGCGCAATTGGATGCCCCGATTGCGATAATGAGACATGCCAGTCCACACTCGGGCAGGCCAGCTAGAGCTGGACTCTGGCCCAAAACATTGCCAACTGCATGCAAAAGTAAGCACAGAGCGCTGAAATGTAGCCTCATCTTTCTTGCGTGCCTCGTCGACGGTTGGCAAGGAAAGTAACCAATATATCTCCAGCCCCCAGCAGTAAAGCCCAATGCCGTGCAGTCCGTACTTAAGGTAATGATTGACTCGGCAGTCCAATAGAGGTCAGCTCTCAGACGTCTCGTTTCAAGACTATGAGCTATTTTTCCAAGTGGAAGTGAAAACAACAGTATTTTGGAATCGACCCAGAAGGGTGGACATGTGCCAAGACAAACGGTCTTCGGGATAAAGTGGCTCTTCTGCCATAAAGCGGCTGCCCAAACGCGGGAGGTGGAGCTAAACTCCAGACTTGAAGCTTTTGGTTGGCTTGCAGCAGCCCAAGACTCTAAGAGAATTACGCTCGGATAGCCACTGACTCGGATCATAACAGACGTAGTGAGCCCTAGACGCAAGCGAACATACGGAATCTTTTCACGGCACTTGTCCTGCCTTTTTTCCTCCTGTCATCGCTGGGAGATTGCGCCATTCAAACAAGTTCATCCACAAGTCCGAGAGGGGAAATCTATATCATCGAGCGAAGCTTCGGTTTCACGCTCTAGGAGGCAAGATTTTAGAACCCTTTTGACGATCAGAGATTATCAGAGTCTGACTAGCCTCCGTTGCTGATGTCAACTACGCGAAAGACAAATCTGACAGGTTCGAAATAGAAACCATTTGCAGTAAAGACATAGTGATTTTGGTGGTTACTCGTTAAGTCATTCTCTCGGGGCAGACTTTCGCGCCCAGCATCAATGTGGCGTCAAAACGCAGGTTTAGAGGAGCCTAATTAAGATCCTCCACATTTTTGAAGATCTCATCGAGGCATCACTTCTGAGAATTGGTAGATCCTGAGGTCCCAGCCTGCAATTTTGTCGACTTCTATCCATTTTTGTCCACTTCCAGCCACATTTCATGAATTGCAATGGAAGATGGACAAGATTAGGGCAGACCAATGGTCATCCTCGGACGCGCTCGTATTCTCAGCCGTCCACCTGAAACGTGTCACACATGACGAATAAGTCCACATCTCGTAAAGTTTCGTGGACGATTGACAATCGGAATCGGAAGGTAATCCCCTTACTGCGAAGTCGGCGTGGCTTATTGAAATCCCTACTTTAGGACCCAGCTTTGGGGGACGGCTGGGCGTCTCCCCTGAAGGCTGCTTTTGCTAGTTTTCCTTCGCACATGCAGCCCGCTGTGGGATCCACCAATTATTTTCTCAGATGTGGCGTGTGGGGCAGATACCTGAGCGCTGGGGGAGTTACGCAGGGTTTTGGTCGCTAATCGTCGGACTCTTGGCTGTGCTAGTTGCTGTAGCTCACGGAGCCAACAGGAGCCTAAGCACATGCAGTAGCCAGTTGGAATGTTTTCTGACTAGACTGGTTATTACTCAGCCGAGGATTTTTTTTTTCTACATTTGATATCTTCATCAAAGCCCCGTCAGGATTTTCGCACTTATTAGGAGGTTACGACATGAGGGCTACGCACGGCGAAGTCCATTTTCCATCGTGTATGCCCCACGGTGGCAGCCAGCATACCCACAACGACCCCTCGGAGCGACTTAAGGCAAATGACGCGCTTGGTCTACGCGACCCCTAATGATCATGCCACCCTCCTTGCAGAGTCTGATCTCCGCAATTAAAGAACGATCACTTTCGGATACCCCATTTTGCGCCGGAAGCGACGAAAGCAAGTTTAAGATTCAAAAAAGAAAGACACAACACGGAAACATGAGCCCGTGCCGAAGAAAATAAGTCTGTAATAAGTCATCAGCCTGTTTTCAAGTCCAAATCTCATTTTCAATCGTCCAGATCTGGCAGTCCGCTCGGCTTCACTGTTGCTTCAGAAGATCGCTGAGCCGATCGGGCGTAGATCGCCCCGTTCCGATCTGCCCCGCCTCGCAAGCTGGCTTGCCTTCTTGTAAAGAGGTAAAAATCTCGGTCGTCGTGATATTTTGGGAATTTTTGTTATCTCTCCACGACATGAAATTCCACGGCTCCGTGGCCTGCCAGACTGTCATGGTCTGTAATGCTGGGGTGATGACCGACGAATAGGTGCCGCAACTTGTAGCTGTGGCAGGAAGGTCTATTTCTTCAAAAGAGGGTGGGGCTTCAACCATCCACCAGGGCTTTCAGGTACGAGAAACGAAGATAAGGTATCGAGATTGTAGTAGCTTTCCTTAAGATCGAGTTGCGATGAAGTGATTGATGTCGACCTGTGGCACCCCGCAGCTGTGGCTGGTCTACCCCTCTTCTGTGGCTGTGCTAAAACGCGACCAGCCCTCGTGGTAGCCAGAAAAAGGGACACTGATTTCGCGTCTGCCACGCCGTGTGGCAAAGTTAAACCCCCGCAATCTGCAGTGGCGCTTTTCTGTTCACCGGGCGGCCATATACCTTGGTGCTTTATAAACTCAGACCTCCAACAAGTACTTGTACTGTTTCCAAAAAGTACGGGTCACTTTTCAGATAGTCAAGCTTTTCAAACACTTTATTCAATGCAGGACTTCTCGAGACAGGAAAAAAGCGATATTTACCCACGGAGACGACAAGCAGAAGCTACTTTACAGCACGTTTGTATCCATCGCAGATCCATTCGCTACAGCCCCTGAATCGTACCCCCAATAAGCGGGCTCGCATTGACTTTAGGGGGCCGTCTTGGGGCATGCAAGGTACTAGCTCGCAAAGTGCACTTTCTTGACCTCTATGCGCAATCTTAGTTATAAGGCTAGATTAAAAATATGTCACGCCTCTACTGTTCACACTTTCTATACATGTAATTTTTCTCCATCGTTTCATGACCTTTACAGGTGGCGTGCCAAAGGGAAAAATTCCTACCAATGAGATCTTCATGGTCCGTGCTCGAGCTGTCATCTCGAGTCTTGAACCAATTCTCAATAACTACACACACCATCACTTCAACATCATTCTCCATATTCCAAAATGGACACAAACCAAGATCATGCATCTTTTGTCTCTTTGGAAGAAGAGTATTACAACCTAGGTTCTTACCATCGACCCATAACAGCCACCAACCCGGAAGCCCAAAAGTGGTTCGACCGAGGTCTCATCTGGACCTACGCCTTCAACCACGAAGAAGCGGCTCAGTGCTTCTCAAAAGCCATCTCACATGATTCATCCTGTTCAATGGCGCATTGGGGGCTTGCCTACTGTTTGGGACCAAATTACAACAAACCGTGAGTGATGAATGGCTGCTTTCTTTTTGGCCGCCCCGCTTACCAAGATTCATCCCACGTATTCAGTTTTGCCCGTGCTCGACATGAAAGAAACAGTATTTCTTACATCAATGCGGAGATATCCCCCAAAATTCAGTTTCTGACTCCATTTGTTCAGATGGGAAGTTTTCGATGATCAAGACATCGCTACAAACGTACCCCGCACTCATAAAGCGGCTGCTCAAGCAAAGCAACACTCCTCAACAGCCTCACCAGTCGAACGTGCCATAATCGACGCTCTACAATTCAGATATCCACAAGAAATACCAACAAGCAATTTCTCAATCTGGAACCAGCAATATGCAGATGCAATGGAAGTTGTATACGCCAATTTCCCAGAAGACCTCGATGTATGTGCTCTCTACGCAGATGCACTGATGAACCTCACCCCTTGGCAACTTTGGGATCTAGCCAGCGGGAAGCCCACAATAGAAGGACGAACTCTTGACGCAAAAGCCGTTCTTGAGGCCACATTATCATCCGAGAAAGGACTTCAACACCCTGGCTTGTTGCATCTCTATATACACTTGATGGAAATGTCGCCTACCCCCGAATCAGCTCTCACAACTGCAGACTACCTCCGCGACCTCGTTCCAGATTCAGGGCATTTGAATCACATGCCAACACACCTAGATATCCTGTGTGGTGATTACCGCCGCGCTATTGCTTCGAACTCTGATGCCATCCGTGCGGACGAGAAATTTGTTTCCAGAGCCGGACCCTTGAACTTCTATACACTGTATCGCTCACACAATTTCCATTTCCGCATTTACGCCGCTATGTTTTCAGGCCAGTCGAAGATAGCGCTCGACACCGTATCACAGCTCGAATCTTCAATTTCAGAAGGCTTACTCGGAGTCAAGTCCCCGCCCATGGCAGATTGGCTGGAAGGTTTCGTCAGTGTGCGTATTCACGTATTAATTCGTTTCGGACTCTGGGACCAACTTCTCGCGCTTCCGCTTCCTGGTGAGCCATCACTGTATTGTGTGACCACAGCAATGCACCACTACGGGAAAGGTGTCGCATTTGCAGCCAGAGGAAACGTCGAAGAGGCCGAAAAGCAGCAATCCCTTTTCCTCGAGGCTCTGGCACGTGTCCCAGATTCAAGAACATTATTCAACAACAAATGCACAGACATCTTAGCCATAGCATCCGCAATGCTTTCTGGCGAGATTGCCTACCGTCGCGGTGACTTTCCCCTCGCGTTTCAACACCTTCAAGAATCCATAAAGCTAGATGACAATTTACCCTATGACGAGCCATGGGGTTGGATGCAGCCAACACGGCATGCTTATGGTGCCTTGTTACTCGAACAGGGCCATGCTGAAAAGGCAGCTGCTGTTTATGGTGCTGATCTTGGAATGGACAACACGCTGCCGCGTGCCTTGCGTCACCCAAACAATGTTTGGGCCTTGCATGGGTATCACGAATGCTTGGTGATTCTTGCACGGACGGCTGAGGCCAGTATTGTGAAGCAGCAATTGAGATTGGCTTTAGCGGTTGCAGACGTCCCTATTCAGTCATCTTGCTTTTGTCGACAAGCAAAGAATCGCAGTAGTATGGAACCTCAGACGGCATAGGAACCGAAGCTTATGAAATTTGGAGTGGATCAGAAGGTACTGGGTGTAGTACGGACATATATCTTCTGGAAAAGTTTGCTTCTAGAGCTCGCTGAAATTTGTTTCTCAATATTACTCCTTTAACGCCCGCTGCTTGTCGCATATTGTCAGACGGCCTCTAAAACAACCAAAAGTATATGAGGAGAGGATTGAAATGAGCGTTTAGAACCAAACAAAATTGATCGAGATAGTAAAAATATCAGACCACAAGATACCGGCTTTTTACCCGAACAGATTCTGACCGACGTGCCATCGTAGCTCATCGTACAGTGTTTGCCTTGGCAGCTGTTTGGCCTCAGCAGGGGACGACAATAATTAGATCAGATTAAAAGCAGAAAAATCCGATGATAGGTATATCACAAGGTCCAAACCCACCATCTCCACCACCGCCATCACCAATCTGAATTGTCGAAACAGGTGGCGGACTTCCATCGCCATCACACAGACAGCTTCCCCCAGCAGGAGCACAGCCAGCTGGACAAGAGACCGGAGGTGGCGTTGGCGTTGGCGTTGGCGGCGGTGTTGTCATGATAACTGCTGAAGATGAGGGGATGATAATGGCGCTGCTTGAGACGGGGTCTGCTCCGGGGTCCGCGCCTGGAGTGAGAGGATTTTTGGGATATGCTATATTTGAAATGTTGTATGTTTGTGTTCCTTGGACATATACGCCACCGTAAGAATTGCCATTCTTTATACAAGTGTTGATAATTGTGTTCAATCCAGTTTGGCAGAAAGTAAGCTGCTCAGATGTTGATCCTCGTTGAACGTTGATAATTATCAAGCCGTGGTTGAAAGTTTGTGATGTTGGAGTACCAGAGCCATCGAATTTGGCCGCGCAGATGAAATCGAGACCGCTATTTTTTGTGAGAGCGTTGGCGATGTCATCGGCAGAGGGTGACCCCGATGGTCTGGCTTGATTGCATGTCACTTGGCCAGTGCTAGTTGGTGAGGCAGAGGATCGGGTGGAAGACGCAACCGATGAGCTTTGAGAGGAGGACCGTATGGAAGTCGTAAATCCCGACGAGGTCGTTGAAGCACTAACCCTCGTGCTCCTTGCGGCTGAGCTCGTGAAGCTGATAGTAGGGAAATTTCCGATGTCAATGTCATCGAAGCCGTCGTCACCCACATCCACATCTTCCTCTCCGTCCTGATCGAATGCAAGAGTACACGCCGATGGCCCTGCCGACGATGAGGACGAAGAGCTTGAACTTGAACGAGAGCTTGTTGTTGAAGCCGATGTCGTAGAAGGACCCTTTGATGTTGAGTCTTTGGAAGTATTGGGTAGTTTGGAAGAAGCATCTGTAGGATCACCATCCGGACCCTTCGTAGGTTCAGCGGTCGGACTCTTTGTAGGCTTGCCATCAGGTCCAATGAATACAGGTGGAAATCCAGGCTGGAGAGCCAGTCAGTATCGTTTCATATAATCATTTGAAAAAGGCAAGGGTTCAACATACAGGTGGTGGGATAATGCCGGGGGGACCAGGGAGAAGGGGAATGACAATGATACCCAGTGGGCCAAACCATATGGGTAAAATGATAGGAAAATCATTACTGTCAGATGTTGTCGTGGCAGAGAATGATCCGGAGACCCCGCTGATAGTGGAAAGAGTCTCTATGGAGGTTGGCCCTGTGTAAGTAGTGGTCTGCGGTGGAATGATGATAACAGGTTTCGTTCCACTGGCAGGGATGGTAATGGGTGCGGTAAAGACTCCACCTGCGCCTTGTGGCAGCGCAGATGACGATGTCGAGGATGCGGCTGCAAATGAGCTGGAGCTACTCCGAGAGTTTGACGATGTCTTGGTTGATGAGCCTGTGTTGCTCGAAGTCGATGCCGTGGATAAGTCAAGATTGCTTTGGGAGCTGGATGATATCGGTTTTGATGATCCTGTGTCATCCGAAGATTTTGTGGATGAGCTGGTGGATGAGCTGAATGGTGAGACATTCGTCGAAGTTGGCTTTACTAGAGACGTAGAGGGTCTCGTTGTCTTCGCGGAGCTAGTGCTGGTGGAATTCCCGAAAGCAAGAGACGTCGACCGGCTCCTTGAGGAAGTTCCATCCGCGCTTGAGGTTCCGCCTGAGCTGGTGCTTGAGATGGAAACTGGATTCGCCCTTCTTGCTATTGGAAGGTGATTCCCAGTTTCTTCTCCTGTAATCACCATTGTGGTAGGCTCTGCAGTCGGGGGAAGCGTGTAGATACCATCTCGCTTTGTGACGATTTTTGTAGCAGCATTCAAGATGACCCACGCTTTACTACTTGCAACTGCAGATGTGGTAGTTGACATGAAAAACGGGAAAACTGTTCCAGTGCCTGGGTTGTTCCTATTGATTCCCAGGAATTTCTGTGCTTTGTTAGTGTTTTCTCATGATTTGTTCCGCCAATCGGTTGGTGTGTTGTCAAATGCTTACCCGTAGAATTACATGCGATGCTGCCTGCCAATCTTGCTCCTGATTGCTCCCACTAGTCATAAAAGGCCATTTACCAACATTCGTTGGATTTCCTTTCGAGTCGAAGCCTGCCATACCGCTGTTGATTTTCCAGTTTTGTAACTTTGTCGCAAAGAAATTAGAAGCTGTCTTTTGGTGTGCTAGGATGGAAGTCATCACTCACGGCGCAGATTGTGGATGCTGCATCTCCGCCCTGAATCCATCTGTTACTTTTAGCGGATTCTTCAAAAATTCTGGGTAAGAAGTAGACCACTTACGTCGCTGCTGGAAATTCTAAAGTAGTCACAATGAGTTAGTATCGCGAGCTAGCCGAGTCGACATCAGGGTCATGGACTTACCATCACAACTGTAAACAATACCTTGTCCGTAAAAACGACCAGGGATGCTACTTAGTGCGGCTCTTGGGTTAAATTGAACGGGTACGGTACCACGAGGCGTGGAAGGTGAAGGGTTGAAGCCTGCGAGGATGATACCCTGGGATGCAGGACTGATAGGGGGTGCAGGACCCAAGGCAATATTGGGGATCGAAACACCTGGTTGTTTCCCACCCGATATCGCAGATGGGCAGTTGTCGTGCTTGAAGCAGCCGCATGATCTCTGTCGACGTTTTTCTTTGGCCGTATCGAGTGGATCAAAGTGAAATAGCTGGTTACCAGGCAGATCTCCAGCCATTGGAAACTGTGTTTTGGCCCATGCAGCAACATTTTCGCATATCAAAGGCATCTGAAAGCAGTTGTATATCAATGTTGGAGTTGAAGCTGGAGCAGCTACGGTAGAAGTGGTACCAGTGTTCGGGATGTATACCGTGTTCCCAGCTGCATCAACTGTAGTAGTTTTAGCAAATTGCGCAAAAGTGCCATCCCAAAGCACCATAAAGCCGAGACAAATGAAAGTAGGAAACCGCATCCTGGATAGAGTGAACGAATATATGAAATGAAAAACAATTGATAATAGGAAAATGGTGAAAGAAAGACTGAACGGTATTGAGAAACATTATATACTTCTGTGAAGTAGTTCGACGGAAGGAATGAGACGGCATCAGGCAATGACTATTCTGAGATACCTTCTCAAATCATCGTAGGATTCAAATTACCGGCCTTATCTCATATCTCAGCAAAGCTGAAATGCAAGAATCGTTTGCCCACTATCAGGATGATTGGCCGGTATTCTGAGGATTGCTAGCAAAGGCCTTGTCCCACATCCATTGGATCGGAAAGCAACAAGGCTAGCCACAGTATCAGATTCTATGGAAGGGCGTTCGAACTTGGAGGTCTCCCGGGCTTTGGGAGATCCGGGGCCATAAAATGAGGCAGCACTCAGCAGTACGGCCAGCCATAAATAAACCAGACCTCCATTGGCCCGTGAACGCAGCCGCCGGCTCAGTATCTCTGGGGGCGGAGGAATATTGTAGTAAGCACGTGGCTGCTGACAGGGACATGCAAGGTACGGTCCTTCTTATTTCCCGGCAAAAGTTTGAAAGGCTATATAGTAAGACTTACCCGATTTCGGAATATGTTAGTTTCGGAAGTTCAGCTGAAGTCTCGTGTTGCACAATGGAGTGGAAATTGAAGCAGGCTGCAGGCAATGGCTGAACATGATTGGTGCACCCAAACGGGAAGTTGTCATGCATAATCCCGGAACCTGCATCCTTCGGATGTCATCTACCTATGATTAGCTCAGCCAAATCATTTTCTTCTTGAGTGATGGACAGTTGCAGCGACCTCTCAAAAACGCATGACCTGTTCCATCATAATACCGTCGCACACTCTGCTGGTATTGTCCAATATCACTGTGAAGCAAACCTGCCTACACTTTCAAGGGCCACGAAACACAGTCATTGAAAATGGGAGACACATTTTGCTCCTTGTGCGGAGTGCCTTTCGGCCTCTCTTCCGACATAGAGGACGACATCATGTCAGTGGACGATTTATCATGGACAGAGGAGTTCTGTGCCTGTAAGTTCGCATACCCTGAAAAATTCCACATCTCAAGATTCTCACAAAAGACAGTAGTGCAAAGTGTGAACGGTGGTCAAGATACAATCGACGTCGATCAGACTGAGAAATCATCAATCTGGCGTTTGACGGGCAATGGCCGTGGAATGCCTTACGATAAAATATTCAAACCACCTCCACTGTATGTCCCACAAAGTGATTGGGAATATGGGAGTAATGGAATAGACACCACGGATGAAGAGTCAGTCATAGCCTTTAAAGCGCAAGAAGGACTTCCGAACTACGCAGTGGCGTATCCCATGCATCCACCATGCCTTGAAATTCTCAAGCAACAATATTTCCAGCACGCGCGAGGAACATCATTTGACACCAATATTCTAGGTAGAATCATCAGTTCCCAGCCTCTAGATGAAAGTGTAAGTGGGTTGAAGCCAGACTGGAGCGATGGAGGCTACCTTGGCGCAGAGCAATTCTGGCAGGATGGGTCGGATTGGATGGACGAGCCGCCTCTTGAGGATGAGTACCCTGATATGGAGACTATGATCACTTATCATTTTTTGGATCCGGGTGGTGTGAAGGGTCTTGATATGCTGCTTCGAGATCCGCCGAGGGCTGGCACTTCGCGATACTCCGATGCAGTAACATTGGCTGGCGCTACACCTGCGACTGACTGTTTCATGCGCTTGCCTCAAGAACTTCGGAGTATAATTCTTTGCTACCTTCCAGCTTCTGATGTGACATCTGCACGGCTGGCATCGAGGGCTATGGGGAGTGTACCGCTCAGCGAGAGCTATTGGCACTCCAGGTTTGACTTTCCGTTCGAGCTCAGCCATTTGGATTGGGAATCTTCATGGATTTCGGGTTCAACGGAAGCGGCTCTCATCGACTGGCCCGCTTTCTGTTCAAGCCTTCTTCATACGGATGAGAACGAGAGAGATTTCGGATGGCGGAGGAACAGAAACCGGATTTCTTCTCTTATGAAAGGTCTAGCTTTCCGGATTCTGCAGGACCAAGGCCTCATTGTAGACACCGAGGAAGAGGGCATTGCGTCTAACGTCGTTTGTCATCACGAACTCTCCGTTGCTAGCACGGCTCCGAGCCACTCGACGGATATAATTTTCGCGCTGGATCTACCACTGGGAGAGATTCAGAAAATATCGATAGCATTCAAGCACACACAGGAAATGGACCTCGTTTGCGGTATATCATTCCATGGGACCTCCGGGGTCAAGAAGCTCGGACAGTGCAAGACTAAGAACGTCCAGACTGCGATCCTTGAAGATGGATCTACCTTCTCGGGTTTCATACTCGCCATGAATCCAAAGGGTATCATTGGTGTCCAAGTTCTAGTCTCGACCGAACAAGGTGTGAGCGCACTTGAGCCGGCTCTTGGCTCTCTCATGGATGAGTGGAAACCCTTTGGTCTAGGAAAAATCGCTGCTGTAGATGGTTCGGAACTTTACGGCCTCAGAATCACAACGTCCAAGGTTTGCCCTTTCTCTTTCCCAAGGCTAGTAAGCGCTAATACCTGAAGATGCAAAATATAATCGTATCTGTAGGATTATTAGAGCCCATTGATAATCCCGAGGAATCATCCAGCAAGCAAGCTACGCTGCCACACTTTGAAATCCTTTGGCAGCCCTCAGTACCTCCTTCTCACCTTTTCGTAACCCAAATCTCAGGAATGAAAGAGTGCCATGATTTCCAATACTCGCAGCAAATGATTTTTGCCGAAAGCTCGAATATTTTGAAACCTCTGAGCCGTGTTACGGCATTTTTTGATCTTTCCCCACCAGGATTGACAGGCATCCAATATCATTTCGACAATGCATCTTCTCTGCCTCCAGAACCTCCATTTCGAGGGAAGAGCGTTGAGTTTTTTATTGATGGACCAGGAGGAGAGGTGATATGTGGCGTTGATGTGTTTTGGGGAGACGAGGAACAGTGTTTGGGGGTCAGTGTAAGTGCATTCTACCCCTGTACCGCTCTTTGCTGATATAGGAAAGTTTGTGACCAGTAAAGGACGTCGGAGTCCTTTCAATCAGACGTTGATAAATGGTGATGTTAGAGTGGAGAGGCAGGTTCCTCCGGATGATATGGTGATGACTGGGATGTATATGAGAATGATCGTAAGCTCTGCCTATGGTGCAAATTTTTCCATACATTACTAAATTTCCATACAGCACGATGACCGGAACTTGGCTTGTTGCAATGGTGTCGGTATACTCTGCGCCAAAAAGGAGGGTACAATTCCGGCCCCGGAACCTCTACCGTTAGAAGTATCTCAAGCTCATGACGACCACTTCAACATTTGGACAGGAGATTCGCCGCCACCCACCGACGCAATATTCGGAGAGATTGTTGGGTGCCAGCCAAACCACGGTTTCGCCAACTGGATTTCTTTCAATCAGCCAATCACAAATGTGACAGCGTGCTTGGGCTCTCACGCCACGAACCAGACCAGTAAAGACAGCCTGGCGGGTCTAAGATTCAAAATAGAGAACTCGCTACCTCTTATGCTGGGAAGACATACAAGTCCCGGCCACGAGTTCAGTCTGGCAAAAGACGACAAAATTTCCGAAGTCACCATCGCACTGACCGTGAGCAAAAGCAAAACTCCTCAGATAATCGGTATCAACTTCAAAACCGAGAAAGGACTCTCCAGCGAAGCGAATATTTTCGGAGAGCATATCCCAAAACTTGCAGAGCCCCAAAAGCAAACAGTCTCATTGAAAAGTACCCCTTCCTTGCTCTTGGTCGGAATGATATGGTCATACGACCTAGGCCCCCTCCGACCAGCGTGGCACGGCATCCAGCCCCTATACAAGCTTCGAGATACCGATACCCCCGGTACCCCACAGCTACAACAAGCCCTCTACCCTTCTCTACCCTGGATCAACTCCCCACCACCCCACCTCCAACTCCGTCCCATCCCAGCGCCGCAATCAAACATAACGGCTTTCGAATCCAGCGTTTCGTCAGCCGATAACGTCGATCAAACGGGAGATATCGCATCGATAACGGTGTTCTTCAATGCATTTCTGCAAGGTATTGAGTTGAGCTATCATGGAGGCCGGAAAGAAGCGGTAGGAAATCTTATTGGACAGTTTCAGAGGATAGAGCTTGAGAAAGGAGAGGAGATTGCCTCGATAGAAATACATGAGCGCGAGCGAAGAATATTTGTCAATGCCGCGAATGCGCGGGAAGTCGTTTGCGTGGAGGGGATAAAGGTATCTCCCGCCCTCTCTTCCGCCCTCTCTCTCAGAAACGTCTTTTCTAACCGACCCTCCTTTAGTTCACTCTCACCAAACGTCAGAACGGAAAAAATCATACACGTTCAGCTTCATACTGCGGTCCTGCTCCTGACAGACCCTTTGGTCCCTTCTTACATCGTCAAGGTGGATTATGGAACGCAGCAAGCAACGACTCGGCGGATTGGGAGTCTTGTTATAAGCTGCAAGTGCATAATATTGCATTTGAGGACGGTGAGGTATTTGAGGGGCTTTATGCTGAGACTTTGCCGGTATGCTCTTACCCGCCCTTGCTTCTTCTTTGAAACTTTCAGCTGACAAGGAAAATAGACACTCATCCGACGACTCGGCGTTCTCGTATCGCGCAAACCAACCCACGGCAATGAAGCATCGCAGCCTCATCCTGCCAGAGCGAACTCTCTCTTGACCGCAGAAATCAGCAACAATAACGACACGAGCGAAACCCCCTGGCTAGGCACCCTACCCCCACCCACTCTAAACCCCCTCCCCCTCCCCCTCCCCCTCCCCCCCTTCCTCCCCACCCAAGCTATTTACCGTCTTTGGTGCCCTATCCCCCCCTCCCTAACATCCTACACCATCTACCGCCAACTCATCTACACTCCCACGGCACAACATTTCGTAATCGGTATCGAATTCCATAGTTTGCGTCCGGGTGGTAATACGTTGCTTGGGTTTCGGTCTATGAAGGAAGAGGAGATAGAGGCGGTGAGTGTGGAGGGAGAGGTTGTTGGTGTGGCGGCTAGGGAAGTGGAGGAGGGGGAGGTGAGAGGGTTGGTGGGGGTTGAGGTGAGTTTGTTTGGGGTTTTGGGGTTGTTGAGGATGAAGTTGCTAATGCTGTGGGTGAAATAGTTTTTGACGTCGGCGATTGCGAGAGAAAGAGAGGAGGTCGTTGTTGTTGCTGCGCCTAAAAGACTGCGAGGAGTTTATGCGGTTTTCGGGGTATGTTGTTGTTTCCAATGACGGGTCCCTTTGAGATTCGTACTTGGAGCTGACTGGATTGAATAGGAGCGCATACATGCCGTTGGTATACTTCAAGAGTGAGATTTGACATAGGAGCTCTTCCCAATCGTGGGACATTGAGGTGTTTAGCTCAGCATACATGGCCGAGACGACGATACGTAGATGGTGAGGAACTCGTTATTCGACATTGCTCCCGGGCGGCGCTCCGTAATGTTCTTGGAAATGCGACACATGAAAATGAGACGAATGTACATAGTAATTATCATTATACACGATCTTATAGTACATGGTAGCCGATATTGTATTTACACAGGAATCGTCCCATTACACTTCCCCTTTACCAGACTGGCACCAACGCCTACAAGCCCATCGAAATATGCTAGGACAGTCTCCAATGGTACCATATCCATCAATCCCAGACTTGGGTTCGAGCTCCGGAGAACTTGGCCTTTCCAGAGAACGCGGATGTAGTATCCACTGGCGCTCGTAGATGTTGGGGATGCTGTGGTGGAGGATGTGGGTGTTGGAGTGACGAGACATGAACACGCTGATGAAATTTTCGATGCGTCACCCCCACAGTTGGATGCGAAGGAAGGGATGGTGGTAGTTGCGTTTGAAGCCGCAGTGTACGTTGGGCAAAAGGCCGAAACAGCTGAAGACTCAGGGATGAAGCCTCGAAGGCAGTTGTCGTGGTTACAGTTCGGAGCAACGACTGAAGCTGTAGCAGTCGCCATTGTAGTTGGCGTTGTCGAAATGGGTGTGGAGGTTTTCTTGTAAAGCTCAAACACGACTTCGGAGCCCATTCCGGGCCATACCATCTCATCTAACTGCAAAACTGAAAGTAGTCGTGACATAGAACCATCGTGAGCAACATTGTGGCGGTAGATTACATCGCTTTTGCCAGCGATGAAGTCCCGAATATGGGTGGTGAGCTCGCCGATCCATACTCCATAGCTGGTGGCGCTTGCTGCCAGACTGCGAGGGTCGTCGCGGTAGATGTAGGAATACTCGTAGTTTCCAAGTCTGTAAACTTCGTTCGCGTTGTCTTGGGTGACGCAAGTAGTTGAATTGACACCATTGACAAGTTTGCAAGGTAAAGGCTTGTCGTGACACTGCCTGGCAGAGAGATTGTCATAGTAGTGATCGAAGCTTGCGTGAAATCCAGAATCCGTAGGAGAAACACCAGAAATATCATCAAGAGTAGCGTATAGCGAGCTTGCGGCCGTGAGATGGTTCGTCCAGTTTCCTCCAGACCTAATGGCATTGAAAAGATTCGAGGAGACAGGGCAAGAATAAGTTGGCTCCAGAGAGTCGAACCCACTGGGCGCAACTAGAAGTGGATAATCTTCCTGTGTTCCAAACATCCCATTGATGACCATACCCGCGACCTCGCTGGTGATAACATTCTGCGTAACCCTAAATGTGACCTTTTCGTTCGCGCTGTCAGGCAGAAATCCCAGTAGATCATGATAGACCCCGTATAAATCCTGTCCATGCTGCCACGAGTCGTCCAGCCCTCCAGCGGTAATTTGAGGGAATTGGCAGCTTCCTAGAAACCCAGATGGAACAAAGGGGTTCTGTGGCGATATAAAGCCCTGCCAGTACGTGTGTGCGGATTTCTTCCCCGTCTTCGGTTGTCCATAATAAAACAGGCCCTCATCGTCACAATTCCATCCATATGATTCGACGGGGAATGAGTTCGACGCATATACTGTTCGTTTGTGATGGCGATGGATCTGTATTCCGTCAGCTTCTGCATGAAAAATAATTATATCAAAGTACTTACAACTTCTACATATTGCAGTTTATACTCTGCGTCCGGCGTCTTGTACTCCGTCGCCCTCACATGCGGCATATTGCACCAATTATAAACCCCATATTCCCCCGCCGGAGTAATCGAATTATCGTAAATCCACCCATAAATCCCCTCACCCCCAATTACCTTGGTCAAATCATTAATCTGCGTCGCATTCGGTGCATGCCATCCAAGATCCACGGTGTTCGCAGCCTTGCCATGCCGCGCCAACGACGCAGCAACAGCGGCCATCCACCCCGCTCTGGGATTCGCACGCATGGCGTAAATCTCCTGGCTAATGATGCGGTATAGCAGTATTGCTCCGAGCACGGGAATCAGCTTCGTGATGAGGTTGCCGCCGAAGACAGGCGGGCGTCGCGGGGTGTCCATCCATATTTATATTGCTGGGACCGGCGTGCGTTTTCGTTCGCGGGAGGCGGGAGGTCTAGAGTGGGGTAGTAGGTTGGAAAGGGGATATGACCCGGTGCCGTGGGAAGGTTACACCTCGTGCCCGTTCATTTGCACAGGTTTGCATGTTCAATTGGGAAGAATTGTGGACAGTGAGGGAGGTGGAGTGAATTTGAAATTAGCTTGAGGTTCAGCCTTGCACGTGCTGAAACGTCGCCAATGAGTGGTTGCTTCTGTTCAACGCCTCATTTACATTTCTCCCATCATGATAGCCTCATTTACATCTCTACTCTACAGCCTTAGGATTCTTCTCAAAGCTCTGCCGTTCTACGAATTTTCATATTTGCACTGCAGAGGGACATTCAAGAAGCTTGTCGGACTCATCTGTGACACTTGGCTTGAGTTGAAGCCCAGAAGCTGAAGTGCACCATTGATTTGTGAGAAGTTCTTCGACAAGATAAAGCTTGTCTTGCATTTAACTTTCCACCCTTTGTGATTGGTAGACGAAAGCAGTCTTTCGTCCTCTTTCAAACTTCCAATTATCAATTATTTTCTCAATGATGCCGATGGCAAGCAAAACGCCGCCAAAGGACGGCCAATTTTCCAATAGACAAAGTAACCCAATGGCAGAAAGTCTCGCCGTTAGAGGGGTGTAAATATTACTATGCTGTTTTCATTTCCATTTCGAAATCTCCTTTGTTCCGTGGGGGAAAAGAGGTTCTCTTTATTCGGATGAAGTCCATGATGCCGTTATAGATCATTTCCCTGGGCCTAGAGCTGCGAGGGTATCTAAAACAAAGTGACGCACACCATGAAAGACTATTGTTCCTCGGAAAGAGACTCAATCTAGAGGACTTTCGATTAGTAGATATTTCTGTGCCTATCTCAAGCCTCTTCGGCATCCTTCTAGAGACCCGATAATCGAGCCAGTCCCTTCCCACAAACATGAACCCACGGGACCCAACCCCAGCCCCAGGACCATGGGGCGCCGACGGCCAATTAATAGGCTACTGGTACGGACAGCCCGTCATCCGCGTAGGAAACCCCAATTCGCACCCAGGACCCAATTACAATCGACAAGGTCCTCAAGTCCATCCACGACTGCACGCCAACACATTCTCCCAGGATCTAGTCCGCAATCGAATGCGCTTCTCGTACGCTCAGATTACCCAAATATTCGCCACTACAGCGCCGACAGTTAACCCAAACGACAAACTGAACCAGCAGCAAATGCAAATACTAAGAGCGCCGATACCGGATTGTAATGATGATCCGGCGCTTGTGTATCGGCTTGTGATTAATTGGTTTGATGTTTTCAACTCACTTTTCTTTGGCGGGGGGCTGAGGACGCTGAGGGACCATGTGAGGGTTGAGAGGGGGATATATTGTGAACGTGGTGATCCGAGGACGTAGGGAAGTCCGTTTCTCAAGGGTCTTTTTGAGGGGTCTGATAACCCTGCTGATCCGGGAACGTTGTGGATTAATCAAGATGCTTCGCCAGCGCTGAGTGGAACTAGAGAGGAACAGTATATTAAGAATCTGGTTCATGAAATGCTACATGTAAGTGTAAACCCCTCAAAATAACTCGCTCACCTCTCGAGCTTAGCCAAGTGGTGATGGAAGTTAAGACGAGTTTTCGTTTTTGGCTCTGTTGACTGTCCGTGCTCGATCTTGTCCGGATTATTTGACAGGAGCAATGCTGACCATTGAGATTGGATCGACAGGCGTTTATATATTATTACCGGTGCCAGTGCCTGTCATGTACGTCTCAAAATCACCCCTCTCAAGGCGGCGTAGGAAGCGATGGTCATGGAACAATATGGGCGGACTGTATGCTTATAATCGGGCAAGCTTTCACAGACCTAGTATCGTGGGATGCCTCGGGGATCCCTCTGGCAGGTAGTATAAGGCAGTGTATGCGAATCAACAATTAGGAACCGACTCAAGAGCAAATGGTCAGATGGGGATTACTTGTTGATATAGGGATTCCAGGTGGAATTATTCGGCGGCAACGGCCTCAGTCACCACCAGTTTTCAGATCTCCCCCTGGGAGCCCCCCGAATCGGTATAGAGGACCAGGTGCAAGAGATCGGGATGGGTATCGGGATCCTCCTCAAGCTCCAGGACTCAGTCAAGATGAGGAGGATGAGGCTCGTCTTCAAGCTGCTATAAATGCAAGCTTGCGGAACCAGGGTCCATCTCGGCGAAATAGCGGCGGACGAGGTCCAGCTCAGGCAGAAATTGACGCTGCATTTGCTCGTGGATATGCCAGGGAACGTGCTGCCCGTGGTCAGGGTCGGGATCAAGGTCGAGCCCAAAGACAAGCAGAGGTTGATGCCGCCTTTGCTCGTGGATACAGGGATCAGCGTGGTTCCCAAGGTCAAGGTCGAGACCAACGTCAAGCAGAACGAAGTCGAGCAGAACAACGTCAGGCGGAGCTCGATGCTGCTTTCGCCCATGGATATCGGGGCCAACGCAGAAATGACGGCTACGCTAGAGGAGGAGATCCAGTCGATGAAGATGAACAGCTGCGTCGAGCACTCGAGGCTTCCCGTTTGGATGCAGGACAGAACCGGCCCCGAACGCCTCCAAGACCTCGAGGACCTCGAGACCCATACGAGGAAGAAACCAGAGCTCTTGTTGAGCAGCTAGCAAGAGAGAATGGTGGGGTTAATGAAGCAGATTACGATGGGAGAGATGAGGTAGACTATGAGGCGGAGAATGAAAGGTTGATCTGTCAGTTGATGGAGGAGGATCTCGCCCGAGATCAAGGACGATGAGGGAATTCGGGAAAGGGGTTGGTTCCTGCGTGATAAGTGCGCAAATGCACGAGGAATGAAAGTGATTCCAGGTATATATGATAAAAAGACAGAAAGAAAGTCAATGGAATATTTATACACAAATCTGGATTGATGGCTGAGCGTGTCGTGTGCATTCTTGTAGTATGGAGCTCCACAACCTTAATTGACTAGCGCCTTGGCAGCGCGTCTCCTTTTCGAGAAACGCGAAGTCAAGATGCCAACGTCAACAGTTACACGAATCCGTCAACTCTCTTCACACAGCGAAAGGATTATCTTCCTGGACCCTCGAATCCCATGGAAATGATATCTCAATGATTTGCGTACCATGTCCGACCTCAAAATTGGCCAGACGGTCGAGCTGTCCGATGGCCGAATTGCTGTTGTCCGTTTCGTAGGCCAGCTTCATTTCGCGGCGGGGGATTGGATTGGAGTTGAGCTCGAAGACAGCAGTGGCAAGAATGATGGCAGCGTACAAGGAGAACGATATTTCGATTGTGAGATGGGGAAGGGGATGTTTATGCGGCCAACAACTGTGCGAGTTCTTGACCAGCCAGCTGTTGCCCCAAAGCCTGCACCCACGAGAAAGGTGTCAAGGCCCAGCAGTGTCGTCAGTCAGGGAGCACTTGGGAGACGGTCAAGCACTGTTCAGGATGCAGCAGCAAATAAGAGGCAGAGCATGAATGCTGCGAGCCCCAGTCCTGTCACTCGTGGATCTCGTCCTTCCAGCATGCTTCGGGTAAGCAATTGTTTGTGAAAGTCTGATACTATATCTAATTGCAAATTCTAGTCGCCTACGAAGTCCCCAACCAAGCAACTATCCGCTGCAGCGTCTGCGGCCTCAACCCCAAGAACAGGTACCCCCTCGCACGCTCGAGCACCCTCTGCGACGACAGCGAAACCCCGACCCAGCATAAGTGGTAATCGGACATCTATGGGTCCGCCAGCTGTGCCTGCTTCACGAACGTCAAGACGGTCTCTCGCAGGTGGCCCTGGAGTCGGAAATAGGGTGTCAATGCCACCAAGTCGGGCTCCAAGTAATCGAACTTCCCTTGCGCCCAAACCGAAGCTGCGTTCTGGGGCGGAACGAGTTGGATCGATCAGCAGTCAACCCAGCACAGGTCAGGCCAGCGAGGGCAGTGGTCATAATACTCCCGATGAAGACTCATCGCACTCCCCGAACAAAACGGAGAGTTTCGCTCCAAAGCCCACCAGCCCGGTCCTTACTCGAGTCTCTGCAATGGATCGTCGCCAAGCATCTCCAGCTACCTCCAGAAGCACTGCCTCCCCTGTATCTCAAAGAGGTTCCGGGGCCAACAATGCTTCTACTCGTGAGATTGAGGATTTGAAAACAAAGCTCCGTGTAATGGAAAAGAAACGTCTTGAAGATAGGGACAAATTAAAAGAGCTGGACCATCAAAAATCCGAAAAAGAAAGATTTGAGGCCATCATCCAAAGAATGCAGAATAAATACCAGCCCCAGCAGCAGGAAATTACAGAACTCCGGAAACAACTCAAAGAAGCCGAAACTAGATTTGAATCAGTCGAAAACATGCAGGCAGACCATGAGATTGTATTGGAAATGGCTACACTCGACCGGGAGATGGCAGAAGAGACAGCAGAAGTCCTGAGGACCGAGCTGGAAGCCCTGAAACAGAAAACAGAGGAGCTGGAATTGGAGGTAGAAGTACTACGCGAGGAGAACGCAGAGCTTGGTGGCGAGATGAGCCCGGAGGAGAAGAGCACACAAGGGTGGCTGCAAATGGAGAGAAACAACGAGAGGCTAAGAGATGCCCTCATTCGTCTTCGCGACATGACGCAGCAGACGGAATCCGAGCTACGCGACGAGATCAAGAGCCTCGAAGAAGATGTCCGAGAATACGGTGCAGTAAAAGAGAACTATGAGACGGTGAAGGAAAAGTTGGCGCAGTCTGAGGCTGGGATCGAAGATTTGAGACAACAGCTCGACAACGCTCTTGGTGCCGAGGATATGATTGAAGAGCTGACGGAGAAGAACATGGCTATGAGTGAAGAGATTGAGGAGCTCAAAGTCACTATAGAAGATCTAGAGAGTCTAAAGGAGCTGAATGATGAGTTGGAAATCAACCATGTTGAGACGGAGAAAGAGCTGCAAGAGGACATCGATTTCAAAGACAGCGTCATTAGCGAGCAGATTCGTCGCGCGGCTCAGCAAGACGAGGCATTGGAGGACATGGAGTACACACTGTCACGCTTCCGAGAGCTTGTCACAAATCTTCAGAGTGATCTTGAGGATATGAGAGCATCACATGCAATGACAGAGACTGAGTCGGAGCAATTGAACAGTCGATCTCGTGCAATGATGGATTTGAACATGAAACTCCAGGTTTCCGCTGCAAAGACGCAAGTCAAAACTATCGACCTTGAACTTCGACGACTGGATGCCCAAGAAGCCTCAGAACACTTAGCCATTGTGCAATTGTTCCTTCCCGACGCCTTCCACGGGGATCGAGATTCAGTTTTGGCGCTCCTTCGATTCAGACGCGTTGGATTCAAGGCGAATCTTCTCCATGGCTTTGTGAAAGAACGAGTCAACGCTCAGCCTCTTCCTGGCCATGAAGACGATATATTCTCTGCATGCGACGTGCTCGACAAGTTGGCATGGGTGACGGCGATGTGTGATCGATTCGTCAATGCTATCAGTCACTGCTCGACAGAAGAGTTTGCTAAATATGAAGGCGCCCTGTACGAGCTAGAACCTGTAGAGAGAGCGCTCAATGGTTGGATCGATGGTCTGCGACGAGATGAGTTAAAGGAGAAGCAGTGTGCAGATGAGCTGCAACGGACTATTGCACTGATGTCTCATCTGGCTGAAGTGCACATCTCCAATGGCTTGGCAAGCTACGCCGATGAGGTTCATATGCGTACTCTTATCATGCAAAGCCACCTTGAAAACGCTGCTTCTGCGCTGTCAGCTGCTAGGTCTATGGTTCAGACGGCTATTCCAAGCCAAGGCGACGAGGATGAGCACGCCCAACACTTTTCACGAAAGACCGAGTCTGTCATTACATCGACGCGCAGTGCGAAGGTTGTGATTAGCAAAGCGGTGAGGGCGCTGGAAGATCTCAAGACTCGCTCTCTGTCCCTCACGGTAGACACGATCCAGACATTTGAGCAATGTGAAACAGCTACCGAGGAACTGGCCAGTTTCTCCCGCCAAGCTGGGCATGATCTTTGTACTCTGCTTCATGAAGAGGGAAGGACTGAGCCATTTACTTACCTCGAGGTCCAAAGTTCAGTACACCGAACCACATCCACCTCATTCGCTTCTAGCGAATCCGACCTGTTCTCAACATATGCCAATAAGCTTCGCACTTTGACTACCTCTCTGATGGATCTTGCCGCTTTGACATCGGACCTTGAGATGACTCAAGAATTCGAGCGTGCTCCCGCTCCTTGGGTCCTTCGATCTCAGGAATTGAAGTCTTCTAAGACCGTGTCCATAGATGCGGAAGAAGAAATCCGTCGGTTGAAAGACGACAACCATGAGAGAGCACGCCTCATAGCCATGCGAGATCAAACTCTGGAAGAGTCATCGGTCAAGATCGAGCTTCTTGAGAGCCGGATGCGGGATGCCACCAAAAAGAACGAGCGGATTACAGAGCTGGAGAAGAAGATCGAGGACGCCAAGAAACGAGAGGCCGAACTCTCAGAGTCCATCGAAACTCAGAACAAGGAGATCGCTACCCTCGAATCAGACCGAGAGAAGTGGAAGAAAGTAGCAGAAGATACCAAAGCCCTCGGCATCGTGGCTCCGGGATCTAAAGCCGGCCAAGAACGCGCCGTTGCCACAGCCCGAGAAATGGAAGCCCTCAAGACTGAAATCGCTAGTCTTCAGGCTGCTGTCCGCTATCTCCGTGAGGACAATCGACGTGCTCGCGTGACTGACTCTGGGGCTCTCGACTTCCTTGCCACCCCGCTGACAAAACCAAAGTCGAAAGAAGAACAACGCAAAGCTCTTGTGTGCGCCGAAGGCCAAGATGTTCTCAGCGAACTCTTGAATCTGACAAGCACAGCTCAAATCTACGACCTCAGCAGCATACCCAAGAATCGTCTTGCCTGGCGCCCTGCTAAATCAACACCGCAATACCACGTCGCGAAGCAACGGGAAGATTACGAAGCCTGGAGCGGGTGGAAAGATTCCGTTGTCAAGAAGGCCAACATCCTCACAGAACGAGACGCTAACCGCGGGGCTGGGATGGAGAAGAGATCCAAGGCAATGGCAGCCAAGGTATCGCTGAGATTACCGGACTTGGAAGGGAAGGGTGTCAGTCGGGGGAGACAGGTTGAAATTGTTGACCCGGACGATTTTGAAGGCTTTAGGGGTCGACTTGGGTTTGTGTGATTTTAGGAAGCTATTTGTTCTATACCCCGGGGAACTCGCTTGGCTTGGAGTATCATTACATATACTGGTTTAGCGTTATGAATGTAATGGCTTGATTCATTTTGTGTGTTTTGATTGGCGTCGTAATTTTCATTCCTGCTGTCAAGTGGCATGACATCCCAATTGCTATATTTGATCTTGAGAATCTCTAAATCTGACCTTTCGTTCTTGTGTCATGATTTCTGAAGTTTTGCTCAGGAATCCCGCGGGGTGACATCTGCCCGAGTACTGCAATTCATTCTCACCTGCTCCTCAATTGTGATTATCGTTCCGACCTGCGTATGGTTATTCGATTAAAAGAACTTCCGTATACAAGTCGTTAAATCACCAACTAATTTGGGTGCTAAAGTGTCATCTGCTAGCATGAGGCCGTGCAAGTGTCTTGTTGAGGTTGAGCAGCTTCGCAAGTGAACGCAGACAATGTTCAATTTCAATTCACAAATCAGACGATGCACGACAACGTCGATTCATCAAGCCGTTGTTAAAAACAGTGTACTAGTTTTCTAGCGCGCTTTCAGATATTCCGCGCATAAGTTCTAGTAACATTAACATGCTGGACTTCCCATCTTCAACCTGGTCACGGAAGGTCAAGCACGAGAGCAACGCCAACAACGATGGACTTCTCCAACCCCCGAACTACGGCCGGACCATCGACGGTTATCGAGACCGAACATTCGGATAACAAGGACGAGCAGATGTCTGGAGGAGTGTCTTTAGGTGGAATGTCCTCGTCGGGCCCAGTCGGCTGGGTTGCATCGCCCACAACGCTTTCCCATCGACCGAATCCTCAAGGCTCGCGAGCGTCTTCCGATTATTACGCCGGGCTACATGAGAAAAGAGTCGCTGCTTTGGGGCACCCCGAGCAAGCTGACGAGCCCCATACCGGTATTGTGCGTGGCAAGCGCCGCAGTCGACCGACCAAGCGCGACAGGGAAATCATGGTGAATGGCAAGACTGCTGAGGTGAAGATGGAGATGGATGAAAGTGTGGAGTCTTCTGAAATAGATAAAGCTATGGGAGACGTAAGTTTTACCTTGAAGTCTTTTCGTTGTCGGTAACATGATTTAACAAATAAACAGGCTCGGTTGGCGGCCAAAGCACGACGCAAGGAAGCCAACAAACTGAAGAAGCAAGAGGAGAAGCGCGAGAGAGAGGCAAGGGAGCTAACGATTGCTGCTCATGATGGCAGTACTGATGGTCTGGGCTAGTACGCCAAGAAAAGGATCTACAAATTGAAGCAAGATCAGATAGGTATGATGACTGCTTTAGCTGATTCCATGAGTCTCAGTTCTGGGCCCGCCGCGAGTAGAGTAGGTACTCGATTCTTGATATGGCTCCTTATCCGATCAATACAGAGCTTCAACGACTTACAGGACGTTAAGACCGAAATTCGAGAGAGCGGGACCCCCACAGAAACAGACCTGTTTTCGTGTTTCTTGAACAAATGTCCACCTACCGAAGCAAACTTCTCGAGCCCTGGTTTTGTAACAGGTATTATGCCGAAGAATGTTAAGGCTAGCCCTCAATTTGCAGGTCTCAGCGCCAGCTATCACTCACAGCCTACCGGTAATACAATACCCACAGAACAGCTTGCAACGAAGGAACAGAAGGAAGCCAAGATGAGGTTCAGGAAAGCTAAGAGGGAAGATCATCGAGCTGAACAGTTAAAGAAAGCCGCACAGCTTGCTGGCGTCGACGGCCAAACTATGACTAGAAAGGAAGCTGGAGAAATCTTGTTCAAATAGCGGATTGCTAGTGATTTGAGGCTTGCAATTAGCGGCTCCTTCACACCTAACGTTAAGAAGGGGGATCGAGAACGAGCTAAGAGAATCCGCGAAAGTATCTGCCAAAAGATCGCAACGCACCTTTGCCTGACTTTGATGAGACTGTGGTGAGTAATGGTGTTTGTGCACCATACTTCAAGCAATGAGAAGCTGACACTGTTCTCTGTAGGTGAAGATTATTGAAGATCGTTGCAATGACAGCATGAAGCTGCAAGAAGAGATCAGGTCAAAGCATTGGAAGCTTGCTATGTCGAACGTAGATATTGATGCTTTGGGTCTCAAGAGCAAGGAGAAGAGGCAGGTCCTGAGGATGAGGGCGGCGCTGGCAGCGAATACTGGAGGTGAGACAGCAGGGGAGTCATGGGAGGAGGAAGAAACCCCATCTGGGATCGTAGAGATGGAAATGTAAAAGGGGAGTAGCTCTGGGCCGAATTGAGAGATCGATAATTTGGATGAGATTCTGGATGTGGTTTTGTATACCAAATGTAACAAAACCAAGCACTAGATAACATATTCATCCGTGATTTGCCACTACACTCAAAGGATCTGATTTTTCGCGTTAAGTTGGATCACCTGGTGCTCACATCGTTGGTTCAAAGGCAATTCACATAGAGATTGTAAGTGCATGTTTAGCGAAGCTTGCACGTTAAAATTCAAGGTAACCTCGATTGACTTTACACACTCGATCATAAAACTTTGAGCTCAAAACATCCTGGACTTATCAATGGGTTCATACAAACTGCCGCTTGATACAAAGCCTCTCAACTCAATGAGCGACGACAACCAAACGATGGATTTCTCAACCCCTCCGACAATGACGGGCCCAAAAATGGTCATCAAAGCCGGACTACCATCGCTGAGCTCTACGATTGAAATGTCGCAGGAGTTCTCGGGCTCCTCAGGCCTACTTTCAACATCTATAGCGCTTGATCAAACAATCCGGTCACTCGAAGACTTCGGAATCGGCGATACCGATCCTACCAGTGTGGCCATTGATGCAGTGCGCTCTCTAGGGCAAATTGACGAAGCCAATATTCTTCCTGAAGGCAAGCGTCATGGTCGTGCGACATATATCGAGATGGAGGAAATGGTGAATGCCAAGCTCGAGACCAATGCCGGCAACAGCCAACCCCAAAAATCCAAACCAGTAGATGAGGTAAGTTTCATAGCGAAGTAAAACGCTGTCTTCTAATCATTCCGCCTCCGTCGTTGTTATAAGATACTAACCAGTTTTCCCAGGCCCGATTGGCAGAGAAAGCACAAAGAAGGGAGGCTCATGAGCTCAAGCGCGAGAGGGAGACACAAGAACGGGTGGCAAAAGAGTTGAACATAGCTGTCCACAATGGCGACACCGAGAACTTGAGCATATCCGCCAAGAAGAGAATTAGCAAGTTGAAAAAAGACCCGATGGTCATGATGCTTGCTCTTACGGACGCCATGACTCTCACTTACACACCATCATCCCAACCAAGCCCTGTCGATAGTGCAGTGGGTTGTTATCCCCTGATATCAACACTCTTTTTCTAATCATTACAGCCTTCACAGACTCAGAACCATTCTAAGACTACAAGATCTGCAACCCACAATACAATGTTAAACTCAGGTCCAAAGACTATATCATCCGCTACCGCCCAGGCAATTGCATTGGCTGAACTTCCAATGAAAAAGAGCGTGTCAGCAAAATTGAAGCAGAGAAAAGCTAAAGCTAAAGAGACAGCGCGAAAAGCGAACCGCATCGAGAGGGCCGCAAAGATTGCTGGAGTCGAACTCCCTGCCATGACTAAGAAGGGGGCTGAGCGGATTTTGCGTAAGGAAGCTCTAAAGGAGGAATTGACACTTGCAATGAGTGGCAAGGGCCTCGATCATTTGGATAAGGGAACCCGGAAGAGAATCTTGTATATTCGGCAACGATATCTTTATGATGAGTCTGAACAGGCTCTGCCTAGCTTCGATTATCTGGTGGTAAGTTTATGTTTCATACTTCTGAAGGGAAAAAAATATAAAAAATTAATGCTTTGCCCCTGTAGGCGAAGATAGGGAAGGATCGCCGTCATGAGGTCCAGACGCAGGCACAAAAAGTCAGATTGAAGCGAGAGGATATTGCGGCGTCCGGCGTGGATCTCGATACATTGAGTCTTCCAAAGAATGAGAAGGGCAAGATTCGGCTCATCAGAAAGAAGATGGCTGGAGTGGCTGAAGCGGGGGAAGTGGCAGAAGGGCATCCCACATGTGAACTGGACGTGGACATGGAAATGTGAAGGGAGTGGTTTTCTGGCTGGAGGTGCTGAGGGTTTTATGTTTTGGATGAGATTTTGTATATCGTGTCTATTAAATGGTTGCGCAAAAGAATTCTTTCCTCGCGATGGCTAGCTTGGAGGGGTTTGATTCTCCATTCATGCGGGGAGACGTTCGCCTGGTCTAGCTAAAGCGGCATTTCAGAAGGCAATTCACATAGCATTTGTAATACATATTTATTTGACGAATTTCGCACACGGTCCAGTGTTGCCTTTCCAAATAGCAGCAACAACATGACCGCGACGCCTATTACACCAACAACAATGGATATCCCAAAGGCTTCAGCTGATCTAGAAATACCTCTGACTACAAGAGCCAACCTTCCACTCAAACACAAACCCATACGTCGAGACCTCCCTGCACGATCATCTTCTAGACAAGATTCGACTACCTTGCCCCCTCTCCACCCTACCCGCAAGGAGTTCGACATTTCTGCTGCCTATGTCACGCCGGTAACTGAAGCTGACGCTTTAATCCGCGTAAGAACAACACGCATCAACGGCAAATCCCCAAATAAGGCGAAGGGAACAGCGTTGCCGAGTGCACCAAGACCAAAGGAGGAGAGAGAAGCCGTAGTAAAAACCAAAAGAAAGAGGAGACCCGGGACAAATCTCCGACCAGCTAGTAAAGCTGCAAAGGAAATTGCCAAATACAATTCTAAGTCTCCTCCCAGAGCTACTTCCGAGAACGCTATCAACAGAGATGAAAGCAAGATCGCAAACGAGCTCCTTAAACAGTACGCCGAATCGAACGTTGACGTTGCCACGCTGGACATTAGCCAGGGCAGGAAAGATAAGATTATTGTTTTGAGAGAGCAGGCGGATATTGAGGCGGCTAGAAAAGCAAGTTCACAGGAAGCAAGGGATAAAGAAGCTGCAATCATAGATGTAGAGAGTGAAGACGCAGCTCGCACTTTTACACTGATGGGGCTCTGAATTTTGGAAACACCGTACAAATTTGATAGGATATCTTTAATGAATGCATTGTAGAAGTCCGACATGAATTGATTGAAGTGATTCAGAGAGACTGTGTCCTCGCTTCGAGAGAGAAAAAGAAAAAAAGGGGGGGGGGGAGTTTGGCTCGCGCTAAAACGTTCTGGAAGGCTTCTGGAAAATCAGCATGCGACCTCCTGAATCAGCCGAGACCCTCGAAAATGAAACCAACACGATTTCGACATCTGTCCAGCTGAGCGAGCATTCCTACGCCGCTCAGATCCTACCAACACCATGCCCTTCGCGCAATAATACCAACTTCATTTCTGCTCTTTTCTACACCTGTACATTTTAATCAACATGCGACTTTTGCTCTTCATTGCTGGCGCGGCAGTTGCGACGGCGGCGTATGTTCCTGGGAAGGCCTTCGATAGATTCATCACCATATGGCTAGAGAACCAAGTACGCCACTACGATTAGGATCGCGGGAACCTCGCTGACAATCTACAGGACTTTGATCGAGTCGAGAAGAATTCTCGCGTCGCAGACCTCTCAAAAGAAGGCATCCTCCTCACCGAATACTATGGCCTGACACATCCCTCACAACCTAACTATATTGCTTCCGTTGGCGGCGATTACTTCGGTCTGAACCATGATGCCTTTGTGCAGATTCCAGAAAACGTATCGACGCTGGTAGATCTATTTGATACGCGCGACATAAGCTGGAAGGGGTATTTTGAGGGGTTGCCTGGCCCAGGGTATATGGGCGAAGGGAGCACGGCGTTTGATGGATCTGGTTGGGATTATGTTAGGAAGCACAAGTGAGAATATGCGATCCAACAATTCTGCTCGCGCTGACAGATTCAGTCCATTCATTTCCTTCGATAGTATTAGTATGAACGGTACTCGACTAGGAAACCTTCAGAGTTTCACGGACTTCGATACGGACGTTAAAAAGAATACCCTCCCTCAATATGCGCACTTGTCGCCAGATATGTTGAATGATGGACACAATACGACTTTGGAATTCGCTGCAAATTGGACACAAGCTTTCATCACTCCTTTGCTTGCAAATGCGCAATTCATGGAGAAGACCCTCGTTTTACTTACATACGACGAGAGCGCCACCTACCCGAAGCCAAATCGCATCGTCTCGCTGCTGTTGGGCGGGGCAGTCCCCAAGGAATTGAAGGGCACGAAGGATAGCACGCTGTACACCCATTACTCGATTCTCTCAACATTGGAAAACAACTGGGAGCTGCCCAACCTCGGCCGGTACGACGTAGGAGCGAATGTCTTTGATTTCGTTGCAAAGAAGACAGGCTATGTCAATCACTCGCCCGAAGACATTGCTTCCGTCAACAATTCTCTCTCCTACGGCGGATTCCTGAACGCAGACCCAAAAGCATACAAGGCATTACCCCCGCCGAATCTCCAACTTGTCGGTGCAGGTGGAAAGGGCGTGGACGAATCAGTGAAGGCAGCATGGACATCGGCAGCAGATGAAATGACGCCCTACGACGGCAGTGGATTACTTTACGATGGAGGGAACGGGACTGCGGATCCAAAAGCACCAGTATACAAGGCGCAGGCACCCGCGCCGAACGTGACCATGACACCAACTGCGACTGCGCCGACGGCTACAACGAGCAAAAAATCGAGAGCGAGTAGGATAGTAACTTTGGATTTGAATTGGGCCGGGATTGGATTTGGTGCATTTGCGATTGCGGCGTTTGTTTTATGAGCGAGTGGGATGATACCTTGTATATCATGAATCTGGTTGTCTTTCTCGGCGTTCTCAGTAAGGGATAGAATTGGGAAATATGAGAAATCTTTCAAAACGCAGCTCTGCTACTTTCCGTTTTTATTGTCACTTAGGGAGCCAGCCCGGCTTCCAATTCGAATACTCTGCCCACAAGTGTGGTACTTCTAAATCATCCTTCAGTTTGGAGTCGCTGTCGGGCGAGATCTCGTCGTCATGCTTGAGGAGTGTTGTGCCAGATTCTGGGTGCAAATTTTCTCTGTGGTCTTCAGTTCTGCCTTTCATAATCAGCAATAAAGCACCCGGCACTCATGTTTTCACCTTCTATTGACTTTGCAATAGAGCTCGAAATGAGACTCAGCTCACCTGTCGTTTCCTGAAGGAACGCAATGGCGTGGACGGCTAGTCAAGCATGTAGCCATTTCTGATGCGTCAGATATGTTTGCCTGGTAGTCAGGGGATGGTGTGCACATAAGCTTCAATCGCGTCATTAGCTTATTTTTGTAGTATTGGAAGAAGTTTACGAAGGCTCCTTGATTTTCCACACCACGCGGCATTCTTAGCATCAGGCTACCGCTTTAACTTCGAAGCTTGAGCAAATGAGAGCTGCCTGATCTTTTTAATATATTTATACGCACAGTATCTCAATACAGACAACTCAAAAGCTCAAAACCCACTCAAGCGTATAGCAAAACAGTAAGCAAAATGGCCAACAACACCAAGACCTCCATCCAACCCATCCTCGAAGCCGACGTCCCGGCTCACGGCCAACTTCTCCGCGACGCGAAGCTCGAACTCACTATCAACCGTCTCTTGTTCAAAGATTGGCCAAACGACGAAGCTCAGCGCCCAGTCTACGAAGGCGCCGTCAGAGGCGGCTTCAACGACCCCGCAACAGAATCATGGAAAGTTGTCGATGATGAGACAGGAGCAATGGTCGGCTACCTTTCTCTAACCCGCAAAACACCAAGCAAAGATGCAGGCTCAGCCAAACCAGGGAACGTACCACCACCGACGCCTGAGGGCATGAATGAAGATGTGTTCAGGACAGTGATTGCTTTGATACCCACGCTGCAAACCCTACACGATGTGGAGCATTTCGGTGAGGTTCCCCGTGACTTCCAGTGTACTCAGGAACAGGATGCTGAAGAGATGCATTGTAGAACTCACACACATCTACGTGAAGCCCGCATATCGCCGGAAAGGGATAGGATCCCAATTGGTCCGCATCGCTGTTGACAAGGCTGCAGAAGCCGGTATTCCGTTTGCAGTATGTTCTGAACCAGCGGCCCATGATTTCTTCTTGAAACTGGGATTCAAAGACATTGTGCACGGTGATATTGATTTAAGGCGGTGGGCTCCAGAACACAGTGGATTTGGAAACTTTAGACTCTTTGGAATGGTGTTGGAGAAGTAAATGGAAGGCGCAGCGAATGCAGTTGCATTTTTGGCGACCAGGAATAAAACCAACGTTTTCGAAATAGGCTTCGACGTCCCACGAAAAGTATTGTGACTCCGACTTGAGAGACGTTTTGAGATATTATGGTACGACTTCCGGGACCAGGGAACGAGCCGAAGTTCTCATTGCGTGACGGCAGGTGCTGAAGTAGCACCCGCCTTTGTGGTCAGCGAGTGTCTCAGGGGGCCTGCGCATTTGCGGGGGCGCCTTCCAGAAATGCCCCCAGAAATGCGGCGGAAGAGGAAGCTACGATCCGGTCTCGCAATGCGCAAGTTCATAGCTTCACTCGATCTGAGCACAGCTCATCAGACGATCCTTACAGCCTTCATCCGGCAAGCTTCCATGTAAGACATTCTGCACAGAACATGAAGCGGCCTTCATGATTTTGAGGCTCCAGCCACACCCAAATTTTGGACGACGAAGATTATGGCGGCTGGGAGGGCGAAAGCCAGCCTAAGTACAGGCGATTTCTATCTTGGGCAATCGCTGTACAACACCGCCAAATCCCTGAGATCATCACTTTACATGTTTGTCGCTTCAAAACTTCAACCCCAACTCCAAGTTTGTTCAAAGTTTCTAAAACGGTCCCTGCAAGTGTGGCTGAAGACTCACTTCCGTTTGCTGCCTGCATGATATTTTTTACCCCGTATTCTGGCAAGGTATGCTGCTACCCGCATTGGTACCAGGCACCGCCTCAACCTTTGTCGCCGCATCTCCGTTTGCTGTTAGATGAGCGGCAGAGCAGACAGGCATATTGGTATATATTGAGGTCTTCTGACGGCTCTGGGCTGATTCTTTCCTTCCTCATCACACACTCTTCACTACACTCCAGCAATCTGCAACTCCAGCAAAAAAATCTCCAGTTCCAACAACTCCTTTCCTCAATTCTTCACTTTTGCTCAAAAAGATTTCTCGAACTACCTCACCTTAGCAAAATTCCAAGATGATGTTCTCAACTATCACTTTGGTGTCTCTGTTCAACTTGATCAGTCTCTCCCTCGCACTTCCTACGTCCGGATCCAATTTGGTGGCTCGCGCGGGTGCTCCAGATCCCTCACACAATTGCCCGACTGGTAAATCTTGGTTTACTTGCCACAACAATATCAACCCTAGCTTTGAAGGCTGCTGCTCAGTCGATCCATGTGACCGCCCTTCATGTCCAGATCCCCCAACTGGCAGCAACTTCATCCTTCCTCCTCCTCGCATCATTGTTCCTGTAGGCCCCATGTGTCAACCAGGACAGCACAAACTCTTCCCATCATCTACGACCACCATCTTCCCCGGCGCCCCCGACACCAGCAGCAGCTCCCCGCAATTTTGGGTCTCGCAAGCCTACGACGCCTCTTCATCCCGGCAACAAGTCGTCGCCTTTTCCGAGATCCCATCCGCAGCCAAGAAATGCCAGCTCAACTGGACTCCCCATGGTCAATATTTCAATGTTTCCGGCTCCGGCCTCACCGAAGTTTTCAAGGTTCCAGCTCCACTGCCGGCGACGATTACTTCAAAGACGATTACCGCCGCGGAGACTATTGGAAATGCTGACTTCACCAACTGGCCTGGAGCTAAGGACGCCGAAATGCAAGAACATAGTTTTGGCAACAGCCAGAATTGCAGTGAGCAGATGATATTCATGGTTCAGATCGCTGGTAGTAGGGAGGGAGATGTGCGGCTCCAGCTAGATGGGCAATCGGGGTTGTTTATTGAGTATGAATGTTAGAGGGAAGGGAAGCTCATGTTGACATGGATGGAGGAATTTTGGAGTTGATTGATTGATTGATGTTTTCTTTGGGTTCAAAGTTTCTTTACATGTCGGGACAGGTTTTGCATCGCATTAGAGAGGTAGCATGGGCATTGGAGGCTAGATTCGTTTGGGTATTGCATTAGACTATTGATTAAACCGGATCTCGAACAAGATGAAAGGGGCAACATTGTGAAAAACAGAGATCAAATGATCGCATCCTGAAATTAAATATTTCTATGTACGTTTTAATCTTCACATACAACCCCAGGCTGACAAAATCCTAGCAGCACGTCAGATTTTCAAGTGAAAAGACTTTCGACAGCTGCCCGCGCTTCCAATCATGAACATCTATCAAACATAATCATCTAGTCCATTCTTCTCCAAAAAGTCATCCAGCAGACCTGCTACCTTGGCATTATCCATATCCGCAAACGGAATGTGGGTGCTTCCCTTCAACCCCGCATCGTCACCCAGCTTGAGCACCTCCGCATTGCCACCATACTTATTGATGAGCTGCGCACACAATCGAGACTGTTGAAGATACAAATTCGACTCGTCTCTATGATCTCCCCACACGAATTGAATCGCCGTCACATTCGCCAACTTCTTGAAGTCCTCAAGCGGGACGAAGAATGGTCCGAATCCAGATCCGAAGCTGCCAGGGCTATTGGTGACGTTCGTCCCTTCTGGAAAGACATATCCAATGCTTTCGTAAGTAACAATTCCTTTGATGTTGGTACTGTTACTCTTAGTCACCGTCTTCTGCGCGCGAAGTCCACCGGCTGAATTGGTGAGGTACACAATGCTGTCACCCAGCTTCCCAGAATCAGCCGCAACAGACATAGCATCTGAATGCAACTCCACATTCTCAACAGTATCAAACTCATCATAACGCGCACTAGTAGCCTGTGACCACGCATAGTCATCCGTAGTAGGAAACTGCACATCCGGCCACCAATTCTTGTAGGTGGGGCCGAAATTCCACGCAACGAAGTTAACCTGATCCACATAATTGGGCACGTAGTTAATTGGTTTGCAGCCCCAATTGGCGCGTCCGACTCGAGGGCCGTCCCATAAGTAAACGGGATAGTCGCGACGCAGGAACATGTCTTTGTAGCCTTCGCCGCCGTCCCAGCGGTTCTGCCATACTTGGGTGCTGGAGCTATGCCACATGACGAGACTGGTTTGGCGGGATGTCCAGGGGAGGAAGTATTCTACGTAGCCGTGGTCGCAAGAAAGTGTTTGGTTTGTGTTGTTGGGGTTGGTCATGACTTGGCCGGCGATTTCGAAGCCGCCGGAGCGGGAGAGCGTGATGGGTTTTGAAGGCCTTTCATTTTTATTGTCGGCCAGGACAATACTGGCTGATAAACCCAGGAGAAATGATTTAAACAGCATTTTGGACTTTGAGTAAGTGACGAGAATGCAGAGACAAGAGGTTGAAGACTGTGGAAAGTGAAAATATGAGCGCTTTTATTCCCAGATTCCCCGCACTCCCAGCAAACGCAACTCCCGAAATTTCAATATAAACGGACATCGCGGCTCAGGTACTGGGTAAGTACTTCAAAAGGCTTACAGGATTTATGTGCCGTTGCGGCGAGGTCTCGCTTCCCTAGCCCTGGAACTCCTCCCGTTGGCTAGGATGACGATCCAATTTATATTGCATGATGCGTGGGGCAGGATTACCCCATGCAAAATCCCAAATGAGCCGTTTCTCCTCGTGTCACCGGGTCAGGGAACATTCTGGGCCTTGTTTAGGTCCTAGGCGCTCGGTGATGGCGTTTTTTTGCCAGTTGGCCGGGACAGATGTTTTGACCGCTGCTTGGGAAGGATTCAGCCAACGTTACATTGTCATTCAGGAGGGTGCCATCACGTGAATTAAGAACATGGGGTACTGGCTGCCATACAATGTTATGCTTGGCAATTATTACAGGGAATTATGTGGGGGCACAGTCTTTGAATTCGAGAAACGCTGAAACATTAAAACAGGGTATGATATTTGCTGTTCAGTTTGTCGTAGGGATTAACCTTGCAGAGCCTAAGTAGAGACCCGTGAGGCGTGAAAAGAAGTGAACTTTAAAGCAACAAAGGCTTGAACGCAAAGAGGCCAAAGCAGAGAATTGGAGGGCAAAGAACACGAGGTAGATAGACCATACGAAAGATTCCCGTCCAGGCAAGAGTTCAAGAAGGGATGGAGTTCAAATGAAAACGCCCCAAGCAGTCACTCACTGCGGCTAGAACCTGATGGTTCTAAGTGGGCGGCACTGCTTCTTCAATCGGTGTTCTCCAGCAAACATGAGGGAGGCTCTTCTGTATACGGTCACATTTAACATGGATTGAGACACTTCGGGGATTCTTATAGTGCTAACGAGATGGTACCCGTCAGGCTTTCATTTAAATCCACGGATTTCCTCTTTTGCCTCCCATCGTGGTTACCGTACCTAGGTAGTGAGTCGTACTGCAAAGGTTTGCTATATTTTCGATCTACTTCATTGAATCCGACAGCGCTTTTGCCGGCCCTGTTCGTTGGGGGAGCTATTCCCACCTGTGTCGACTGCTTCGGTCTCCATTGTTTCCTTAGTATCCTCACCTTGGCTGTTGCCAACGCTTATTTCACCCGTTTCTTGCTTGTCATCTTGAACTCGAGTTTCTGCACCCCCATCCTCGTCGTCCTCGTCCGCCTGCTCGTCATCTTCCTCCTCCTCCTCTGCTTCTTCGTCTTGTTCCTCATCATCGTCTTCACCATCTTTGCCACCAGCACTTTCATCGTCATCAGGGTCCCACGCATCAGGATCCCATTCGGGTGGATCAGGGTCAGGATGAGCAAAATCTGCCCAAGGTTCGCCTCCAGGGGCCATTTGGTTAGCTACCCTCCAGCCCTCCTGTATGCGTTCTTTGAGTTCAAGAAGGCCTGGTCGATGCACGGTGTCCTTGTACATACATTCGAAGATGATCTGTCTCAGTGCCGAACTGTATGGGGTATTTTTCAGCTTCCCAATATAGGTAATCCCTTTGGGTATCCAGCCCTTGATATCATCCCCCCCAGGGCTGTATTCAGGATTATTTCCTATGCCATCATCAAGAAGCGCCATGGATGCCATGACAAGTCCAGATTGCCAGATGTTTGATTTTGTGGTAGAACCAACTTTGTCCCATTTATCAAAACCGGAAATACCTTCCAACTCCTGTTAAAGCCCATTAAGCTGCTAGTCATTACGTTGAAGACGGACTTGTGATTGAACATAAGACTTACAGGTAGACTACACGCTCCTGCCTTCATTTCCGCATACTCCTTGTCATCCCACTTTTCGCGTTTAATTTCATCCGACTCCCCAAAATCGGCAACCTATTAACATTCAGCTCGGTATTTGCAAGACACACCTATTTGGATCAAGTACTTTTATTACTGGGCTAAAAGTGTGACTCGTATTGAACTCGCCAAGGAAGACTGCATTTGCATCAGTATACAAAATAGAAACCCTTCAGAGAGAACTGACAATTCGAGGAATGAAGATCATAATGGCAGATCTCTACCCAGCCTTCTTTCCTGGTCCCCCGGGCTGTCTTGTTGTACTCATCGTAAGTGCATTCTTGGCCATAAGATAAAACGCTGAGGCCATCGATGATGCAGTTCAGGAAGAGCCATAAAGTGGTCTCAGCAAAAGGCTTTCCCCTTCAGACATGCACAGTTCAGCTGACAAAATCCATCTCAATTTCCAGAAAAAAGGCCAGCACTTACAGAATTTTTCGCCTACTTATAAGGTCACGTAAACTTCCCATCGGGCAATACTCTGTATATAGTTTTTCGACATTGAGACCCTGTGAGGATTGGACTGCTTTTGGCTTCATAAGCAGTCCTACAATGTGCTGAGATTGCGCTCCATTGAGCAGCCAGTGCCATTTGCCCTCATTATCAAAGTAAATTCCTTCATTGCCGTATTCGTCAGGCTCAAAATTTGTTGTCTTGACAGCGACGTAGTTGGGGTTCTGACCGGATACTCTACGTTTCCACAGTCCCACAGTCCCAAAACCTCTTCATATATTTATTAGTAAAACTAGGATGAAACGGTCGATAACATCAGAGTATTAAAGTGGAAGGATTGTTAACATAAAACATACCCCACACCCAGGATCTTCACTCCTTTCCATCTTTTCGAAGGCAATTCAGGAAGCGGGTTCTTTAAAAATTCTTTTTGTTCCCTGTCCTGTGGAAATTGAGACTTCCGAGGGCCAAGTGGCTGTGGTTTGGGGTATTGAAAAGTATTTGAGGAAGACATTTAGTTGTCGGCAAATGAGTAGAGACAGAAATATAGCTACGTCGGTCATCCGAGGATTAGAATTTGGCTTCCTTGACTCAATGTATGTTTTTTGGAATCAATTGGACTGGGAGATGTTCTTTGTGGGGGATTTTGTGGCATTTTGCTTTGTTGTCCCCATCCGGTGAAAAAAAATCATGCTTGGCCTTGAATTTTAGCAAAGAGGCTCCCGGAGCCCCCACTTCAGAATACTTTTAATATAGGCCAGGATTTGAGCTCATGTTAGAAGATGCTTGTCAAAGTCGCAGGTGACACTGACATCGCCCCTTGGCTATAGTGTCGCGTTGGCCTCTTAAGCTTCAAGTTTAACCAGATCACAGAATTATCCTTCAGAGACCATAAAAACAAGTTTACTGCTCCGTCTCGGGTAGCAATCAGTAATTTAAGGCTTGTTCAAGGAGCCATTGCCCCTTTGAGAGCCGGGGGAAAGTGAGATTCAGGGGCTCGCTAAATAAGGGGCATTCATGCGATGGCCAAACGTCCATGCTACCGTCGTACCGGATTCTGAAGATGAAGCCGCCTACGTAGAACGAAGTTACAAATAATGTCCGTCAGATCTGTTGCGGGGGGTGCTGGTGCTTATGATCAAAGGTCAAAGTCTAATTACAATGTGTTGTAGAGTGCCACAAAAGATGACACTGCACGTGCACATTCACGAATATTGACAAGATGAGAATAAGCCTCATAGTTGCAATTTCAATTTTCAAGGAGTGGTTTGAAATAGCATCACAATCAAATTCTTAGTAGCGGCAGAGTACCCCATTTCACCAAAGACACCATCGCAATTTTATTTCCATATGCAAGGCATACACGCAGCTCCCAAATTCAAATCTATTCCCGCGTAACTCCTACTGAGTCTACATTGTCTTCATTTGCCCCATTGCTCCGGACTTCCGAGCGGGCTAATCTCATTATTTCCAAGCTGAGAAGCGGCAGCAATATGTTCAGGAAAAGCCCTGTATCCATGTGATCAGCAAGCTTCCATAATACCTCCGAAGGTGAGGGTGAATTACAGATGGCTATCAAACGCTTTGAGAAGCCCTTTAAAACCCCAACTACCACGGCAACGAAGAGATTGCACTTGATGAGGCGGATCTGCCTGCCGGTTTGTGTAGTCCGAGGAGGGTGGGCTTTGCAAGCTGTCACCAGGAAAGCATAGACGAAAACTAAAAATGCTCCAAGTAAGTAGGTGTCAGAACGGTGTGAGGTTAGAACCATACGGATAAAGAGCTTGTGGGTCCAGTATTCCAAGAATACGGTTTCCAGGAAGATCAGATGTAATTCCCAGAAGATGATGTTTTCAATATTCATTTTGTGGAGAGGGGGTCGGTGTGTTTTCAAGGTAAAGCTAGGAACGGAAGGTTTCTAGAAAAATTCGAGACTATAACGTAATTTGTATTGACGTTCTGACAAGTCCATGGTGCCCTTTACTTTTACTGTATCCCAAATTTACCCTCAATCCCAAAAGTACACACCCCTCTATTCACCGACGGCTCGAATCCCTAGGAAGAGAATGCCTTCATGACATCCAAACTGGTTTTCGACAGCAGAATATTGAACCATACCCCTGAGCTCATCTCGTTAGCAGAGTACAGTCAACTTAATGAGGCGCCTTACAGTGAGAAACAAGATGCCTGGAGTATCCCACGAACAAGCCGACCACAAGGGCAGCGAAGACGCTGGACGAGAAAAAGATACTCACTCGGCCAATTGCTGTAGCGGTTCTTTGAGGCTGAAGAATGCAAGTCACAAACATAGTGTTGATAGATATCCCTAGATCGTGTTAAGAGCTGCATTTGGGGAAGAGTTGGTACACACATGTCAATAAAACCCACATGCGGAAACCGAAGAACAGGGTGAGCACGGAGTGACAGTAGAGATTTAGGGCAAGTGAGACGACGATATTAGTGGCGATTTCGGAAGGCATTTTATTGAGAGTATTTTTGGTTGTAGTAGGAGTATAAAGGCTTGGGTCTTTTTTCTAGAAAGAGCTTCAAAGATCTAGTTGATTGCTTACTTCACGAACTGGTCTTGTTTCTACGCGATGCTACCAGCCATGACAATGTCCCAGCTCTAGTGAATCATTTCCGTCAAACTCGTTCTTTCCCTGAGACATCCCCCCGTATGTTTCTAGAATCCACCCCTCCGCGCCTTCCCTACCATCCAACGACCCTAAATCAAACACGGCGGTGGCGGCGATGATTGGCAGGAGTTACCACCAAAAGTACAACAATCTTGAGCAGCCCTGGAAGCAATAAGTCTTCGTATGTCGTTTTAAGAGGATAATAACGTGCGTACCAATATAGAACTGCTCATCGCTGAGTTCGAACCCGTTGAGTGTGTCGACGACGAGGTAGGCGAAAAGGCCGTCGAGGGCGAGGTTGATGAGTATTTGATTTAAGATGGGACGACATTTTGCTGTTTGGATTTTGTATCAACTTTGGTGTTCGCAAAGCATGAGGCTCGTTCGTTGGGTGGTGTAGTGGAAGAGGCGATGCTCATGAACCGGATATTTGCTAACCCCGAGTGGGTGAATCTATATCCTACCTTTGGTGACCCATGATAGTATCGAGCAAAAGAATGATAAGTTAAGCCCAAATGCTGCAAATTGCATGTACGAGAAGCCTTGTGACTATGAGAAGGAATAGCATTGCTTGTTCGTCGAAATTTGTAAGCAGGGACTGGAGGCCTTTTGGGTTTTCGACGAACGAATAATGTAGCACACAATAAACCCTTCTTATAAATTCAACATAATTTTCATTCAAAGACGCAAACAGCACTGAATCATTTACATATGTACTGACTCCCGCCTTGGGATGCATTTGATTTTAGGTAGATTCTTCTTGCATTCGTTGGTCCTTGATGACTGGCAATTCTTAGAAAGATAAAGGTCAAACAGAAAGTCCCATCACAATCAAAAGTGCAAGAAACCGGCCATCCCAATCTCTCTCTGTCCGTTCATCCTCCAATAATTTCCCCAGCAGTCTCCATCTCAAATCACACACGCCCATCCAAATCCATCAAAATAGCACTTGTCGTGATGTGGATCGTACCTATGGCAGATTAGCTTTCAAAACATGCAACAAGAACTTAGTATGCTTACCATTCCAGTAAGTCATCCAAAATAAGGCGGAAAATGAAGTAGAGACAGATGAGCAGCAGGACGGTTCCGGCAATTTTATCGTAATTCGGCATGTTGAGTTGAAGTTGGATTTGGTGTGCTAGGTTGTGGTTGTAATGAAATTATTGCTTCTTGCTTTTAAGAAAATAGAATGTAAAGAAGGCACCATGGAAAAGCCCCGAACCCAAATGATTGAATTCTCCCAAACAACAAGTTATTCAATCTTCGCAGTTTCAGCTTCACCGTCATGGGCGACCTCAGTAGCCCTTCTTCTTTCCTGAAGCTCATTTTTAACGATCAAGACCAAATGAATATACATATCTAAATATAATCAGTCTTCACATAGTGGAAGCGGAACAGGTGGGTATACTTAGGGTGTAAGTAAGCCATATCCAGTCGCAGCCGAATTCCAGGAGATGAACGCACAATCCAAGATACCACGAAGATGAGGAGAAGGCGAAGAGCTGTAATAAAGCGGAGAATATTGTTTAGCATTGACTCTTGTTTTGGTTTTGGATCGGAATTGAAATGTAAAATGGGATAATTTGTAGGATATATTTGTAGGATATAATTGTAAATGTTTGTTCTTGTTATAGATAAAGGAATAGAAAGCTGACGTACGTTAATCTTATTCAATTATCTGTATTACTGACTCCATTCAAATTTTCCCTAAAAAATGTTATTTCTTCCATTTTGTATTATTCTCCATTCACATCCAACCCTCATCTCCCGCAACCCCATTACTCCCAACCAACAACCTGTTCATATCTTCGCATTCCCACCTTTACCGCCGTCGGCGCGCCTGCGCAACCCTTCTTCCTTGAAGCTTAGCCCAAATGATCAGTAAGACCAAGTGAACATTCAAAACTAAGGCTGATTAGTCTCAACGCAGCGGCAGCTGGAATGGGGGATACACAAATTGTCCAAGTCCACCATATCAGACTGTGGTGGAAATACAGGACCCAAAAGCTCACAACTAACTGCAAAGCTTCCGCCCAAATGAGGAGGAGAAAGGTGGTCGTAAGTTCCATCTTGGCTTTTGTTTCGGTTTTGGATTGGAGTTGAACTGTATGGTCGGGAGGTGCTTGTGGGATTTCGGTGCAGGTGGCTTTCCCTTTTGTACCCTGTGGAGAATTTTAGAGTCGATAGGCACTAGTCCTGTTCAATTCCAATACTGAATCCATTCAAATTTCCTAGGTCTAGGTCTTTTCTTATGGCCCTCTATCCACATCCAACCCTCATCTCCCCCAAGCCCATCACTCCCAATCACCCATCTCAACTCCCCACCCTCCACAAACCCCTCCCCTCCCCCCTCAACCACCTACTTATAACCCGGAAGCTCCTCCTCATCCTCAGGCAGTCCAATAATCCGCCAAGTAGTCCAAGTCATACAAATAAACACCCCTTTTCCTCATGGGCGTCAGCATCAGCCCCCACACTACACAATCCATTCACACTAAGAATATAGACACATACCGACAAACCAGACAGGCTGCAGATACCAGCGAAAATAAGGGATACCCAGGATGTAGATGGTGATATGGAGAATGACGTTGAGAAATACGTAGATTGGGCGGAGTTGTGTGCAGAATTCTTGGAGTGACATTTTTGGGTTTGGATTTAGGATGGGAGGTTGGGTGGGATTGAGGTGATTTGTGGGAGGTAGGAGGGGGATGAAGGAATGTTGTGCTTTGCTTGAAGGCCAGAAAGTAAAAGACTTTAGACAGGTAAATGCAACTAGACTTGTCTCTGATGAATGAGGGGACCACAACTCACATCCTAGCCAAGCAACTCTCTACTAACCTCCCACGTCAAAAAAGCCTGGTATGCCTCTCGGTCCCACTTGCTTTCGATGAAACTGGATATTCAGTTCTGATATATCGATATGATGATCGTGCTGGAGATCACACTGAGGAGGGATAGGCTGGGTACCATTTCTTAGTTGGTGAGGTGTGACTGTGTATTGGTTTAGGCAGTAAATGATCATCGTTGTTCACTAATTTTGTTTTGCTGATATGATAGAAAGTCACGAGGCCTCCCTAATTCTCAAAGACGTCTAAGAGCCTGAGGTTCGGGGACAGGTTGCACTGAGGCAATATCCAAGTTTTGTTGGGTATGTAATGCATGTCAACTGCTGGCACCTCTCTTCCATCTTCCCGCCCAAACTCCGGCTCTTCAAAACGGCAACCCCGGATTCTCATCATAAGAGAAATCCTCTCGCCATACTTCCCAATGCATCTTCAATATCAGTCCCATCGTACATCAAGAGACGGATGCTAGAGCTCTTGTTGCTAAAGCTATACGCAATATCTCAATCAGCGTCTAAATGTTTAAGTTGTGGGTATGTAGAAGGATGGAAAGGGGTCTAGACTTACATCGACTAGCTTCCCAATCTCCCGTGCTTGCGGAGGCGAGAACCGAAAGGGCTGCGGCGGAGAGGAACCAGCAGACTAGGAGATCTGAATATGTTGGGAGATGGGTTGCTATTGTTAGGAACATTGTGGCAGATTGCGATGATAAAAGAGTGACGAGCCTGGTGGTCGTGCGTGTCTAGCGTGGCATATGAAAAGCTGCGATATCGCAGTAAAAGAGAGGTTGTACTTGCTTTATACGCCACTTGGAATTACAGAGTAACAAAAAGTGTGATTGAAATAAGCCGTCGGGGTTGAGAGATTGTGAAGAAACTTGACTCCACCAAATCCGTGAATATTCTACTTCGCCGCCACAGCCTCCTTCCAAATACCCACCAACGGTCCCCCCGCCCCAAACACAGGATCACTCTCCGGCACCGGCACACTCCTCGCATTCCTTTCCTTCTGACTCGTCTCCTCAGCTCCCGCTTTACAAAAGTTATTATCCCAATGCGGACTCCCCTACCACCAATCATAAGCTCCGTCCCCCAATCAACAAAAAAGTGCAACATACCTTAGGATACAACCCCACATATCCATACCCCTCCTCACTCTCCAAACAACAATGCGCCACCCCAGCAGGAAGCACAATCGCATCGCCCTCTCCTATCTCTACTTCCAACCCTCCTTCCTCATCTAGCGGTCCTTTTCCAAGTAGAAGTTTTGAGCGGCCTTTGAAAACGGCGTAGCATTCATGCGTAATGCTATGAAAATGATGTGCAGGATAATGTGCGAAGATCCCGCCTTTGAGCCAGCCGTTTGACTCGATGAGAGCGCATATTGAGTCTGGGGTGGTGGGGAGAGTGAGGATGGAGCGGTAGATTAAGACGGGAAGGGGCGAGTTGGGGACGTGAGGTGTTGGTTTTTGGAGGAAGTGTTTTTCGGGTGGGGGGATTGCTGAGGGCATTTTGGTGGTGTGAAGTATAGTTGATGGAGCAGATGTGGTTTTGATAAGCTCTGGTGTACAAGCTCTGAGGATGGCGGGGTAATGCGGCTCCCCGCTTTCGTCATGTCGATCCAGCCACACAGCTATACTTAAGTGCCTGGTGTCTTTGATTCGAAGTTGAATGACAGACTCATATTGCGTCTCCGACTGCCCAAGTTCCGACTGGTTCTGGTCTCAAAGAGAAGAGAATCTTGTGTTTGACAATTTCCACGATTTCAAGTTCATTGGCCGATTCTGGCGCTTCTCCATCTTCCATACTCGAGGTGTTCTGTACTGATCCATCCGTACGTTTCCTGATAAGTGCAATGGCTTTTGGAAGCTTCTTGACTTCTCCTGTGAGTCGTTGATGCTTGCCAACGTAAAGGTAGACGCGTTTCATCCATGCTGTGCTGGTGCTATCTTTTGGATCATAATCAGGGAACACAAGTCGTCCAATGGGCGTCTCCTGGGAGCCTGGAGATTGTGATTCTGGAGAGTCTGTAGGCTGTTCTGGAAGGTTGATGGTTCCTTGGAGCTCGAGGAGGGCCAGACCAGAGGGCGTTTGGAGAAGTTGAGGGAGGGGATTTTGACCCGAACCCTGAGGAAGAAGTGGCACTTCTGGCTTCGTATGTAAAGTGACTGAAGCCATACTGGAGATTGAACTTTGAATTTCAGGACTTCCAGAAAGAATCAATCTTGATACCACAAAAATAGATGGTTGTTTTCCCGGACGCGACGAAGCCGGCTTATATTCGGGAAAGGAGACTCGAAAAGATCACATGATAGAGACAGCCAAAGTTCCTCCAGAAAGTTGATGATTGAGCTTTCTCTTTTGCTATAATTAATACTTCGACCAATTTATCAGATAGTTTATTCCTCATTCAGATCGCTATATCAATCAATTTTCGTCGTTTGCCCTACATACGGTGACTCGCGGTAGACATAAAAAAGCGGCACTGATTATGGCGGATTTTGAATGTTCCACTCGGTGTGGCACATTCAAAATTATTGCCGCTTTTGCTGTCCACCAGGATGATAGTCACATGGTCGCTAAGCTTAATTTCTCCCACTAGCGCGGAAAATATTCCCACACAGCCGTCGATAACATTTTGGCCTTCTCGCTTCCGCTCGTACAACTAGAATTCGACAACCACGCCGTCACGATGAAGCTGGTATGTATCTCAGCGACTCCCAATATTCGCATATGACAATTGAACACTTGCTAACATATGCGCAATAGAACATCTCCTTCCCGAGTAATGGCTCGCAGAAGCTGATCGAGATCGAAGATGAGAAGAAGCTCCGTGTCTTCATGGACAAGAGGTACGCGCGACAACGACAGGATACATCGGAGGAGATGCTGATAATTCCCACAGAATGGGCGCAGAGGTCCCAGGTGACAGTGTTGGAGATGAATTCAAGGGCTACATCTTCAGAATCACCGGCGGCAACGACAAGCAAGGTTTCCCAATGAAGCAGGGAGTCATGCACCCAACCCGTGTCCGTCTCCTGCTCTCTGAGGGCCACTCCTGCTACCGCCCCCGCCGTACTGGTGAGCGCAAGCGTAAATCCGTCCGTGGCTGCATCGTCGCCATGGATCTGTCCGTGCTCGCTCTCAGCATCGTCAAGCAAGGCGACAACGATATCCCCGGCCTGACCGACGTCGTGCACCCCAAGCGTCTCGGCCCCAAGCGTGCTACCAAGATCCGAAAGTTCTTCGGCCTCACCAAGGATGATGATGTACGTATAAACCCGTATATCTTCATCGCCTGCCCTTCCTCTCCCATGGGGTTGCGCAGAGTGTGAGATGATACATTTTGCTGACGAAGTTATTGTCAATTTAGGTCCGCAAGTTCGTTATCCGTCGTGAGGTTCAGCCAAAGGGTGAGGGCAAGAAGCCTTACACCAAGGCCCCTAAGATCCAGCGTCTGGTTACTCCCCAACGTCTGCAACACAAGCGCCACCGCATCGCACTCAAGCGCCGCAATGCTGAGAAGACCAAGGATGCTGCCGTAAGTATCCCTCCCCTCTTTCCCACAGCCAGCCCTAACAATTTTCCAGAACGAATATGCCGCCATCCTCGCCAAGCGTGTCTCCGAGACCAAGGCCCAGAAGGCCGATGCCCGCAAGCGTCGTGCTTCCTCCATGCGCAAGTAGATATCCCACTTCTGGCATTTCCCTGGTCTGGTGTAGGTTTTTTTTTGGGCATATGCATCATGAAAACGAAAGGTTTACGGGAATAGATCGAGCTGATCTGAGAGCTTGACTCCTGGTTTGATCCCTTTCTTCAACGTCGGCGATTCTTTACATGGCATGTTACCTAGCTAGGCGTCCATAAGATAAGAAAAAGTAAATTTGACTTGACCAGATATTGGTTGTGCATACCAGTCCTGTGCAATCGTGACAGTGGTAGCGCTGTAATAATGATCTACCCTATCAATACAATTTGAAAGCGCCCAGCCCATCCGGCCCCATTAACCAATATCTTGATGGATTAGAATGGGTAGCCTCTCTCGAGACCCTTTTGTCAACTTCCAAGTCACCCATTTCCTCTCACAAACTATCATATACGCTACCTTAGCCTCCCAATCCCCATCAACTCATCCCTTCGCAATACCTCCCCCTTCTCTTCCCCCACCTTACCACCATATCCTCCGAATATTTCCCCGTCAGCGACGGACAAATATCCATGCCCCTCAGAGCAGAATATTCCACTTCAAGATGCTTCCGGGAAAAGGCATTTTCAACGATTGATATCCGATTCTTTACTTGAGGTATTGGTAAAGTATACTTTAAACCCTATCTACTTACGCCCCCTCTCGGTCCTCAGTCCAATTCCAAATTATATCTTATTAGATACCGCTTACTCAACGGCAAGAAAATCCCCTCCTTTAAAAGCTTTCTCATCTCCTTTCGGCCTCTCCCTCTTCCACTTTCCAAACAATATATCTCATACGTCCTGATCAGACTCTCTATTCCTGTATGCTGCCAATCCCGGTACTAAATAGAAGACAAGGCCCCAAATCCGAGCTACGGATTATAAATGAGCAGAATCATCCATTTCAGAGAAAAATCCACCAAGACATGAAGGGCGGCGTGGTAAGAACGAGGCCAAGACAATGCAGTTTAGTATCTATATACACACGCCTCTAAACCCAACATAATAACTAAGACCTGGTGGGTAACGAAAAAGGGGCAGCACGACTCCAGTCTTCCACTTAAAGTAGAAGATTCAAATCAAACCTGCCCCTTTCCCCTCACCACACCCCAAAAACCGCCCAAAATAAAAAACACCCCCAACACCCCCTCCGAAAAAGTTAACGCCGGTACAAAACTTCCCATCTCTCTATCCCCCCAACCTCTAAGCTCGCTCCACTCTCTAAGCTCGCTTCGCTTCGCTCGCTCGCCTCAATCACTCGGCGCATGCGTAAACAAAAAACTCACACTCTCCCCATTATGCGTCCTCCTTATCGCCTCCGCAAGCGTAGGACTAATATCCATAACCCTCAATTTATCACACCTCTCCCTCTTATCACCCAGGGGCACCGTATTCGTCACCACGACCGCACTAAGACAACTATTATTCAGGGTCTCTATAGCATTCCCGCTCAAAATGCCATGGGTGACGATGGCGACGACTTCGCGGGCGCCGTGCGCCATTACGGTTTCGGCGGCTTTTACCAAAGTGCCGCAGGTATCGGCCATGTCGTCGACGAGGATGGCGGTTTTGGAGGTTACGTCGCCGACGAGCGTCATGCGGGAGACTTCGTTGGGGCGCGCGCGTTCTTTGTGGATTATTGCGAAGCCGAGGTTGAGGCGGTCGGCGATGGAGGTTGCTCTGTTGTTTCCAGTATTAGCAAATCCTGATTGGATTTGGATTTGGATTTCCCAAAATGTTCCATATGGTACGGGAGTTTTAGAAAGGGGGAATATACCGTTTCGCACCCCCAGCATCAGGACTAACAACCACACACTGATCCACCTTCAAATTGTCCCTAATCCATCTGAGCGTACTAGGTTCAGCATACAGATTATCCACGGGCACATTGAAGAACCCCTGAATCTGACTCGCGTGTAAATCCATCGTAATGACGTGGTTACAGCCTGCCGTTTGCAGCATATTCGCAATCAGTTTCGCGGAGATGGGGGCGCGGGATTTGTCTTTCTTGTCTTGGCGCGCGTAGGGGAAGTTGGGGATTACGGCTGTGATGCGGCGGGCGGAGGCGGTTTTGCAGGCCCGGATCATGATGAGGAGTTCCATGAGGGCGTCGTTGACGTCGCCAGGGGCGGGGGATTGGAGGATGAATACTGAAGGTACAAGTATTAGCCAGCTATTCCTCATTCCAGCTTTCGTCGTCCGCTTTATATCTCACACACGAAATGGAACACTCTGCCACAAGGAAAGGAAAAGGAACATACCATCTTCATCCCTAACACTCTCCCCCACAGTAACGCTCGTCTCCTGATTACTATAATTCAAACTCATCGTCTTCGCAAGCTCAATCCCCAACCTACTCCCAAAAACATCAGCCCTCATCCTTATCCACTCCTTCTACTCTTTTCAATCATCCCATACATACCGTCCAGCAACCTGCTTCGCCAACTGCGGATGGCTATTCCCCGTAAGCAACTTAATCGAATTCGTCGCCATTTTCGTCCTCCACAAGTGTATTAGCGCTGCAAAAAGTAAAAGTACCAGAACGGTGATGATGATGTTATAGATGGGCAGAAGGGGCATGGACAGATTTGACGAGATATTGAGGTGGTATGGTGGTGGTGGGGAATGTTGCTTGCTTGCTTGCCCGTTTTTTTGAAATTGCTGTGCCGCTGCGCTGCGTGGGGTTCAAGAAAGAAAAATTTAAGGTTTAGCGGGGCATTTATGGTGCGCTAAGCCACAAACGGAGTGTGGGGTCGTCATGCCACTTTCCTTCCGATGTCAGTTTGACTAGCGTGGCAATTGATATATGACATATGATAATTTTCTATCCTGTGGGTGATTTGGAAAGATATTGAAGGGCTGGCAAAACTAAGGATTTCTAGGATGACTAGGAGTATTTGAATGGGAAAAACAGTTACAAAAGCCTAGTGACCATAAGTAGAATTATCTGATGAAGGCTTATTATTATTACTTGGCTGATAAGCCACTAGCCTTGAGGCTTTGCAGATAAAAGGCCACATACCATACCACGGCCTTGGAAGAATAGAGACTTCGTCCGGCATCCTGTTGGAACTCGTTCTGAATCACCCACTTAATCTGAGACTTTATAGTCTCATCTGCTCAAAAGCCAGTACAAGGCCATTTCTCAAAAGGCGCACAATTATCACACCCACGAAGAACAACATGTTTTGCATCAACACACGATGGCATTGCTTCCTATCTATATTACATTCTCCCCTTCTCTCCCATCCCCTCCAGCATCAGCAAAACGACCTGCACTTCGTCGCCAACACTGTCGAAGAATCCCCCCCAACTAGCAATCCCATCCCACCTACACACTCTCTTTCAAAGAAAAACCGGAAGAAGTAAAAACACACCCAGGTGATCCCAAATTACATAATCTCAGAATCTCCCACAAACCAGCAGCAAATCAAGAAGAGGAAAAAAAAGGTGAACGCCGTCAAAATGCTGATCAAGGCCTGCCATGCATGATGTTCGTTATAAAAAGACGGGAAATCTGAGAATGTTCCGCATGAGGTGGGTGATTTTTCTTTCTTTACGCGAAGCCAAAGTACGAGCTTCCAGCGGTAATAGCGGTGAGCACTTGTTGGCGAAGCGTCTCGTAGCTTTCGTATTCAGGAAGATCGAGCTCTATTTTCCAAATCATTAGCATTTATACCCCAAAAACAACTCAAACGTGAGGGAAGAGAACTTACGGTTAAAGCAAGTGTGCGAGCTCGGAAGCCTATCCTTATTACCATAATCACGATGGATATTGAACCGACTGAAGCCATTCATGCCTTCTAACTCCTTGAACCCGTTCAGCGGCACTTTACTGGTACCCGTAACGAACTGCAGCAGCTTAGCGCGCTCCTCCTTATCGAACGAGCGGACAGCGCGCCAGAACCATTGGATCTGCGGGGAAGAGGCTGAGTAGTTGTGGTATTCGGTGTTGCTCTTCCAGTCGTCGACTTCGATTTCGGGCAGGCCGGAGATTAGGAGTTCGAGTTCTTGCTCGTTGAAGATGGCGATGAGTTCGGCGGGGATAATGTCATGGAAACCTGTTTCATGTTAATAAAATTCAGCGTGACGATTGGAGTAGAATCAACTCACCCTTCAAGAACTCATCCAACTGCTCCTTAACAGACCCAGTGAGCTTCCACTCAACCATCAGTCGAATGTACTCATGCTTATTCTCCTCCGTGACAGGAATGTTGCGACCATTCTCAATAAAGTCAATAGTCTCTACAACACCAAACTTGTCATTGTCAACAGAGAAGGTCTCAGTGATAATGTCTGTAATATCATTCTCAAGCATCCAGACAAGTGACTTGTAATATTCTGGATCCAGAGATTCCATATCCTTGACCGAGACAGGCTTGCCCAGGATGCGCTTGTACACCGCACGACTGAAATGGCAGTCCAGAACACGACCCTCGTAGAGAGCCTTGCCAATGATGCGACCAATGAACTTGAAGAACATGAGATGCTCCTCGTTGATGCTACTCAGTTGATTGGGGTGGAATGTAGTTCGGTCGGACGACACAGGAATGAAGAGCGCATAACCTGGATCGAACATTTGTCTTGATAGGACCTGGAACCATTCACGGGTAACACCACCAGCATCCACACCCTCTTCACCGTGGAATCGGATACTAAGCTTGCCATACTTCATTTGATCGCCTGTTTGGAAGTAGAGAGACTTGAACGAGTCATGGAAGACTTGGTCTCGGCGAACAGAGAGTTGAAGTGGAGGGAATGATTGACGGCCATTCGGAGCCTTAGCATGAATACTGCGAGTGAAGTAGTTGCGCTTGTTGTCGAACTCCAGAACTTTGGGATTCTTGACCAACAGGGAGAAAGTGCCTGACATGAGCTTGGGAGTATGTCGAACGAGGTCATTGAGAATCTTGCGGTGCTCCTCGGTAAAAGTAAAGAACAAGCTCTCCATGCGGGACTCGGGAGGAGGACTGGTCAGCACCATTTCCTTGCCAATTTGCGATCGGGATTCCTTGAGAGTGGTATTCTTGCAAACGACCATCAATGCTTCGATAAGTGGTAGTAAGATAGTCGCAACATTGAGCATATGCTCACGTTGTCGGATGGCACGCAAACACTCACTGAGCTTCTCCCACATAGGCCCAAAGGTAGAGTTCTCATATAGCGAAGACAGTAGATCCTGCTTCTCGCTCAATTGTGACGACTCTCCTTCAGTATCGGCTTCAGATGAATCCTTCTTCTCACGCTTAGGATCGAAGAGATGATCAAGTGCGGTAAGGACACGCAACAACTTGTTCTGATCCGAACCACCCGGCGAGAACTTGGCAAGTGCAACACCCTGAATCTCAGTGCCCGTTGTAGCCTTTTGGATTTGCGGAAGGAGATCTTGAAGATCAACAAGAATGATCTCTCCAAGTCCTTGAGCCTTAGTGATGAGTTCTCGGCCAAAGACAGCCTTTGCACCGGGGATGGCGGAGAGATTCTTGATAGTTGACAGAGTCTCCCGGAAGGTCTTTGCACTGCACTCACGAGCAACGAAGATGTTGATTACCAATTGGAGGTTGTGCTCTGGGATGACTGGAGGAACCATGAGTTTCTGCACCTTCTTTTCGGGCTCCTTGGCGGGTTCCTTTGGAGTAGTCTCTGACTGAGCAGCAGGGGCTTCTGAAGCCGGTGCCCCGGCGTCTTCAGTAGGTCGCTGGGTTGGTGTTGACTCAGCAGCGACCGGGGCATCAGGAACGATTGTATCGGGCTGTGCTTCTGAAGGTTGCTCATTCGTAGTCGCTGTCTCAGGCGATGTAGCTGATGCCGCAGCCTCTTCAGCTGAGGCAGCTTCTTCGGCCTTCTTTGCCTCTGCCTTCTTCGCCTCTTCAGCAGCCTCGAGTTGCTTGCGTTGAAGAGCTTGCAGGGGAGAAGTTGTCATGTTCAGCAACATTGACAAGGATTCCATCACAGAAGAGCTATCCATGATCAGCTCACGATCGAGCAAAGTAAGCAGCGAGTTCAGTGGATATCTCGCAGCCTTGTTCTCCTTTCCTTTGCCCTTGCGACTGACACTACGCTTCAAACCAGAGGTAGGTTCATGCTCGGTAAGGAAGAATGCCGGGATGTGAGCATTGATTTGAGTGAGGTAGACAAGGCACGTTAAACATTGCTGGACGATCATTAACGGCGAAGCCTCAATGTGGGTAGGAGCGATTGCGGTTGAGCTTGTGGTGCTCACGCCAGTAAGGGATCGCTTGAGTGGCTGAGGCGTCTTTGGCTCCTTATCCTTGGCCTGAGGTTGCTTGGCTCTCAAGGTGAGCTGAGCAAAAACTCTCTCAATATTCGCAGTCTCGCTGCTACCATCTTGAAGAATGTGGAGAAGCGTCCCAAGTACCTCATTTCGGTTGTGGCGATTCATGGAGATGTTCTGAAGCACCGAGTTGAGCGTGCTTCGAAGACTGCCGTGTTGGAAAATGTACATCAGACGCAAGAGAGTTGCAATTCCTTGCTTGTCAAGCATCTCAACAATGGCACGTCGAACTGGTCGTTGCGCGTTGGCGTCTGGTCCGCCCGCAACTGGAGGAGCAGCTCGTCGAGCAAAGTTGCCTGGGACTCTGCCATGGTGAGCAGGGTGATCTCTCTGCGCAGCACGTGCTTGATCGGCAATATCCTGGGGTAATAAGGCAAGCATGTCTTCATCCTGCTCCATTAGTACTTGATTTCGTAAAGCAGGAGGTAAAGTCGCCAAGATGCTTGCGGCATCCATGTCAGGGGCAGGTCCTCCGTTCTGAGCAGCTGCTTGACGATTGCGCTCCTCGCGCTCACGGCGATTGCGATCTTCTCTCTCCTGCTGAATGATCTCAGCTCGGATGTCGTCAGGTAAGGCGTCAAGGAATTCTTGATCGAGGTCTGTTGGCTGAGCACCAGTTGCTGCGGCTTGAGATCGTCGTTCGGCGACTGCGGACATGATAACTTCTTCCCGAATCTCTTCTGGCAACTCTGCAAGGAACTCGGCATCGATACCAAGATCAGTGATGTCGTAGGGATTGCCGCGGATGATAGTTGTAATTCGGGGACGGTCTTCAGCTGGAGTCTCTTCGGCTTGTTCTTCCGCGTTGGGCTCAGCATCTTCTGACTCAACTCCTTCCATGGCCTCGGTGACCTCGACTTCTACTCCGTCTTCCGGGCCGCGAGAGGCAAGTGCTTCAGCAGCCGCTCGCTCAGCAGCTTCCCGCTCTTCAGCCTCCTTCTTCTCTCGCTCAGCCTTCTCCTCTGCCTCCTTAGCCTCGCGCGCAATACGCTCCTCCTCTGCCTTCTTCTTGGCCTCTTCCTCCATCTTGCGCTTCTGTTCTGCTTCAGCTGCCTTGATAGCCTTGTCAGCTTCAATAGCAGGGGGAACTAGAACAGACTGGATTGCGGTGGTGAGATCCGTGGCTCTGTCGAGGTGGGCAGGACCGAATAATAACTTAGCTTCCTCTAACCATCTGGCAGCGGTCGATAGAGGGGTAAAGAGTGTCGCACTACTGGGTTCCGTCGCGCTTGGTCGGCCGTCGAATCTGGATCCACGTGGCTGGACACCACCGAACATGGCCGTGATCTCGCGGGGTAATTCATGGCCCGGGCCTGCGGTGATGTGGAATTGGAGGGCTTGCCCGTTGCGCGCGATCGTACCTGGCATGATAGGTAAGGTTCTGAGAAGCTCATCAAAAGCTAGTCTTGCGTTCTCACCAAAAGGACGACCACTGATGCCAATGTCTAATAAGTCACCTGGTCCTCCGAGACCTTGAATAAAGCTACCCAAAGTGGTATGTCGACCGTTGGAGACATCTCGGATAGGTGCGTTGTTTCGTTGGAGCAAGGGGTTGACACCGTCGTCGCCTGCACGAGCTGGTGGTCCACCTGGTCTATGCGCTCTGAATGAGGATGGTACTGAATGTGGATTAGCTCTGTCAATAATGTCGATGTCCACTTCGGTGATCAGCCTGTTGATGGCAGACACAGCACGCAGGAGATCATCCATCTCACGAAGTGATGCCCTGGCACGAGAAAGAGGGGAAGCATCTGTCAACTCACCACCTAGTGGGTCACGAGGGCCACCAGGGAAGAATGGAAAGGGAGGGAAGCCTCCAGGACGAGGACGTCGGTGAAGAACACCCATTGCCGGTTCAACTTCACCCTCCCAACCAAACGGAACCCGGCCAGGTCCATCCACTATATCTGTTAGTATCTTAAATAAGCAGCAGGATAGATTTTAACTTACTTGTATATCCCTGCTCAAACAACATCTCATCTTCGTCCATGTCGTCGTCATCATCATCGTCGTCTAGAAAGAGTTAGTTTACAGCCCCAAAATTCGCACCTCTGGAAAGTATTTCCAGTACCTTCAAATCGAATCGACATACCTTCTTCGACATCTTCTTCGTACTCGCCGGCAATCGGTCCTTCATCATCATCGCCAGGATCAATGCCTTCGGCGTCGAGCTGTGCCTCCATATGCTCAATCATATCTTCAGCATCCTCGCCGCCACCGAGAGCACGAACAAGATGACCGAGGGGACCGCCAGCCATTTCCATTGCGTTCATCTCATGGAGTTCTTGTTCCTCTTGATCCGCAGCTTGGCCTTCATAGTCTTCCTCCTCGCCGTCATCATCATGGTCTTCACTCTCCCAATCCTCCATGTCGTCTTCTCCGAGCTCTTGGACGTTTCCAGCCTCGTCAATGATTTCAACACGAGCATCATCATCTTCTGAATCGTGCTCGTCCTCATCGTCTTCATCATCTCCGCTGGTTCCATCCTCATCGTCCTCGTCGTCAACGTCGTCTTCCATAATGACTTCAACGTCGACGCCGTGATCGCCATCGAGGCCTTCGATTGGACCCATGCCTTCGACTTCTTCGTCTTCATCGGAAATGTTGTCTTCGGCATCGACTTCGTCTTCGTAGTCCATTTCGTCATCGTACTCGCCCTCGTACATCTCTTCGTCATCTAATCAAGTCAGAAAAAGTCACAGATTAAGAAGTTTAATACATACCATCTTCAGACTCAGAAGACGAATCTTCCTCTCTCCCAGGCTCGAACATGCCCAAGGTTGAGTTGCGGAACAAATCCGGAGTCTCCTCGCGCTCGTCCTCGACATCAGAGGCAGATGTGGCGGATTCGATCTCATCTGCATCATTCTGGGCTGGATTATCTGAGATGAGACCAAGGTCACTAAGCTGGATGGCAGTAGTGGAAAGTGTCCTAAGAGGTCGCAAAAGGTACTTGATAGCACGCTTAGCACCGGGGAAGTTCAAATCAATGTCCGAAATTGCCTCAGTAAGAGCCTTGAGGAATCCCTTCTCGTACATGATACGTCTGAGCTGCTTCTGGGAAACGCTGCCAAGTTGGGTCTCTGACAGCGCAACATTTTCCTTCCCACTCATAATGTGAGACATCAGATCAGAGAGCGCAAGCAGGCGAGCATATTTGACATCAAGAGATTCGGGCAATTTGATCGCATCGTTGAAAGCATCAAGGATCTTATCCAACACAAATTTGCGGACGTGCAGGAGGTCGGGCTCATCGTCGTTGTCGTATGGTCCACGCTTGGGGTCGAGAGGTTGTTCACCAGTCTTGCTGACAAGTGCAGTCAGTACTGAATCAGCCCAGCTCGATGTAACAAGCTTCTTTCGCAACTCAATCGTCTCAGCATGATCCAAGGTACCAATTGGGATGAGGTCCGTCAAAAGATACTTCACGACGACTGGGCGACCCTTGAGTGGAGTCATAGCCTGTGGGATTTTCTTGGGGCTCCAACTAATAAACTCCATCTTCGTAGAGTTGTACGAGGAAAGAAGCTCCGTGAGACATTGAAGAATGAAACATCTGTAGATGTATATTGGGTGATCCTCAGACTTGAACTCCGGCTTTACATTCGGCTTAGGGGCCTTTGTGTCGGGCGATTCGCTATCGGGTGTAGTTGAAGCACCAGTCATGGGCGTATCATCCGTGCTGGAACCTGCAGCGGCTGGCTTGTCAAGTCGCGGGGCAGCTGGTACGGCATCATCTACCTCTTTGTACGCAAGGAGTTCTCCAAGCAAGAAATGAATGACACCATCCGAATTTGGAACAAGAGGAAGCTTGTGCTCGGGAGCTGGTTTCACAGCATCTGACATGTCGCGGTCTTCTTCTGTCGATGGCTTGACATCTTGGATCGTGAGATCTTCCGTGGCCTGAACAGTGGGCAACACTGAGTCTTCATCCTGGGAATCGGAGCTGGGTGCATCCTTCAGTACCAGAGAGATATGACGGGCTGGAGGCTCATTCGGAGATGTATATACCCAGCGATTATACTTCACCATCTCATTTGTCACTTCAACAAATAATTCGGGCTGGCGAATTGCAGTCTGGGCAAGACCGCGTAAGTAAGACGAAGGATCCACGTTTCGCTGCTGGCGGCTTGTCTCGAAATAAGATTTGATATCTGCCCGCATGATTTGTTTGATGGTTTCGTCGTCCTCAATGCTGTGGCGGAGAATAAGCATTAATGGACCCTGGATGCGAGAATTACGAACGGCCAATTGCTTTGCCATGACGAAAAGGCGCTGTATGTTCTTCTTCTCGCTCATTGCTTGAGCCATAGGCCGCGAGCGAGTCAAGATTACTAGAATTCGGAGAACTGCAATCGCAAGGTTCTGGTCTTTGCCAATTCTGGGGAGTATATCCAGAATGGCCTCGAAAAGCTGCGATCGCTCATCTTCAGACACAGAAAGTTCAATATCCTCTAGCACTGGCTTCTCGGTGGTCTCAGTCTCGCTGGTCGGTGCCGTCCACTTTGTCTTGCGCGGGCGAGCATCTTCGCTCAGCAGCATCTCGACAACAAGGAGGATTTGGGGAATCCATTCCGATTCTTCTTCAGTGGAGTGATTGTTAGACAATCTGACAAAGCTGAGCAAGGCAGGGAGGTTCTCCTTCAGCTCATCGAGGGCTTCGGTATAAAACGACTTGTCGCGAAGCAGAAGTGCTAGCAAATTGGCATAGGCAGCAACTTTCTTCCCAACTCCACGAAGATCCTCTTCCGAAGCAAAAGACATGAGTGCGATGACAAGAGTAGCGCCGACATTCTTGCGCTGGGAAGCTGGATCACTTCCCCTGCTAACCACAGTCGTAATCAAATCAGCAATCTCGAAGGTGACCTCGCCGTGAGCATTAATGACATCAAGGCACTTGTCGATCAAATCATGGCGGATTTTCTCTCGTTCTTCATTCAGATCTTCCAGTGTTACCGGCTTGACCTTTGGTTCTTCGGCCGTAGCGGGTGTTTGCTTCGGTGCTGGCGCCGCCGATGAGCTTGGACGAGAAGAGGGGTTGGATGAACCTGCGCCACCCGTGCTCTGGTTGAATTGGCTGACGATGTTACTGAAGTTCTGAGGTTCAATTGGCCCGTCACTACCTGGCGGGGCCACGATTTGATTTAAAGAGTCCACAATGGTAGGGATGTTGGCATTTGAATCAATTGCCATCGCATCGTCCGGAGTTGCAGTTCCAGTAGACGCTCCGGTACGGTCCTCAGAGGTCTCGGTAGGGTCTTCTGTGGGTGCAATAACGCCTTCTGGAATTGGATTGCGAGTCCCCTCAGCTTGAGTGGCCTCTCGACAATATTCCAGTGCAAATGAGAGATTGTTATTGCAACGGAACAAGGCTTCAACTGCAAGATCCATCTTGAACAAGTGCACTTCGACCAAGGTAGACAGCTGCTCACTCCCACAAATGAAGTGTTTAGTAGAGACTTTGGCGGCGGGCACAACCTTGTCTGAGCGTCTCGAAGCGCCACTTTCGCTATCCGCGTTTGCAATTATCCGAATTACTTCAATGAGTCTCTTGCATATTCTGTCGCTGCCCTTTTCGCTCAAATCTGAATGCCAGAGCTTCTGGACGACTGGGAGAACGGCCATTCGTAACTCCACCAAAAATTGTGCAGGCACGAACGGATCCTGGCGTGACCGGTCCCTATCTCGACCCGCAAGAGAAACAGTCTGTGAGGACTCGATGATATTTTTCCCATTCACAAGCTGGCTGTAGAGTGACAGAATATCGGCAGCACCGCCTTCGCAGAGCGGATAATCTGGAGAGAAGGGCTTGGCTGGCTTGCTTCCGTTCTCACCCTCGGACGGTGGGCTTGGTGGAGTCTGAGTGGTGATTTGAGTTGTAAAGGTCTCCAGGATTTGGTTAACTGCGGCAAACCCGGATCGATCCTTGAAGGCTTGAAGGACAATCGTAATAATTTGGGTCCGTTGCTCGCTGTGTCGAGTGTCTTCTAGAAGTACCATCCTCAGCGCATTAAGAACTCCAGTCCAATACTTATAATTCTCAACATTTGCTTCCCCACCTGGACGCAATTGAAGTAACATAGTGTCGGCTATCGAGTCTGCAATGGAGGCATGAACTTGCCTCTGGAAAGAATCGGAGTTGCGTTTGGTTACTATAGCCTTGCCGACTGTTTGTAAAAACAAGGATATTGTAATGGGTTTCAAGAGCGCAAGGATTGTCCGATAATTTTGAAGAAAGGGACTCCTCCGCTCAGATTTATCGGGAATTTTCATGCTCATAGGAGGGGGTGGCGGGGCCCCAGGGAACGGTGCTCGAGAGTCTCCATCAAGAGAATTTGTTGGCGGAGCATTTAGGGGCGCCTCTGGCTCTACGGACTCTGGCTCAGCTGCCTCCGGTGCAGGTGCTGGCACCTCTGTGCCCAAGATTGTATCCGATGTGGGTTCACCAAATCCTGGGTCTTGGAGCTTTGGACAGTTTTTCCAATGCTCTGGTACAACAGTCTCGAGAACTAGTTCTTCTCGAATCATTGCGCCCATCAACGGTCCGATAGATCGAATCAAGCGGATATAGTAATCACCAATGTTGAGTTGATTAAAACTCATGGGGGAGCTCCTGTGGTTGAAATGCGCAGAAGGCTGGAAGCATTGGTTCAAAGTTTTGACCAGCGAAAGCAAATTAACCAAAGCCTTCGCAAAGCTCGTACCCTTCGAGATAAATTCTGGAGAGGCGGCTTGACGAGAGTCGGGATTCACGAATGGCGCAAAGAAGGCCTCGCCTTCCGTATTGTTAGCGAAAGGAGCGAGGATATCAGCAGCAGATTGGGCTCTCCTCAGCAGAGAAGGCATTGTGAGATGCGGTTTGGACTCGGCAAGATGACCGATAACACTCGGAAGGACTCCGCTATGTTTGCTCTCCGAAAAATAATTGGAATAAAGACAAGGAGAGTCTGCGAGGTCTAGGACATACTCGATGCCTCCTCTTGAGCAAAAGTCGGCGCGGACAGATGGATTCTGAAGCATGGTTGACAAGAAAGTTGCAACAGCGTTGATGTAGGGAGTGTTTGACGCATCCGGAGTGACATCCTGTGATGATGAATCCCCACTCAAGGTCTCAGCGCCGACATCTTGCATCTCGACATCACCTCCATTATCAACAGCTTTCCCTTTGCCCTTGCCAGAGTCGGCCGCGGAGATCAAGTTAGCATCTGCGATGGCAACTTTTCCTGACGAATCTGTTGTCCATAACTTGGCGCCAATCTTCTTCTTTTCGGCATCCACCTTGCAAAGATATCCCACTCGAGCAACCATGTCGAGAACTGCGTTTATAATAGCAGTCTTCAGAGGCGGGTGATGGCGGACCAGCTCGTCGAATGTGCCTCCAAGACTGGCTGGCAATTCTTTGTTTGCGTCCATGCATTTTACATGTTCACGGCTCTCAAATATCTCGAAGAAGTTTTGGAGGGCTCGCGAGGCTTGGAACATCTTCATACCAGAATTGTTAAGGCAGATTGCGCCGAAAGCCTGAGGGATAATGTTGATGGTCTCAGACGTCGGCATGATTCCTTTGGCAAGTGGGCCTTCTCGCGGGGCCTGAAGCTTGGCCAACGAAGGTCGCTGGGGTTCGGAGCCCTCGTCGTCGCTGCTGTCATCATCATCGTCGTCAGATGGGGCTGCTGGAGAGCTCGACGTGGCAGAGGGATCGTTTGTCTCTGCAGGCGGCGGTTGGCTCGTCTTTGTGTCTTGTGGCATCACTATCTCTGTGCCCGTGATAGCCTCAAGGAATCCCTTGCTCAATCCAGCCTCGGCGATGACAGCATAACTAGTTGGCTCATTGTTAATGAAGTCATTCAAAATGCTAACTGCATTGGTCCAAACGATGGATCCGTAGACGTTGGCGTTTTCAATAATTTGACGGAGACTACCTAGGAGCTGAGAGGAGTCTATTAGATTCCGCAAGAGACGATCGAAATTGCCGCCAAAGCCACCAGCAGTCGACATTAAGTGATGCACGAACTTAAAGAGCCACTTGATGGTCTGCTGAGGGAAGAAAGGGATATCATAGTCAACAGCCACCGAGCGATGCTCAGGCCGTGTGCCTTCGCCCAAGCTTGCCTTTTCTTGGGCGCTCTTCACCTCGAAGACGATCAAGTCAGAAACAGCGTCCAGGCCATCCGCGCTGACGAGAGTCTGAAAGGAGTCCCTAGCTCCAAACATCATAGCGTCGAGGAAGCCGATAACTTTCGGGAAGTAGCGTTCGGCAATATTGCTCCGTAGCGTTAGGACTTCAACTAAGATTTGAATAAGTCCAGCTGTGACCAAATCGCTTGCGGTACGCGAATTTGCGGAAATATTCGTGAGTAAGCTAAATAATGCATTGCGCCATCGATCCTCCACGGTAACTTTGTTGTTGAAGTCATCGTCGTTGGCCATTTCCGCCACGGCCTTTCTGACGACATAGAGAAGAACTCCATGGTTTACGTTGGTGTTAAGTGCAGCGCAGACATCTGTGAATTTGGTCGCGTGTTGGGATATCGCATCAAGCGCCGACATCGCCAAAGTCTGAAGTTCTAGGGGAACTGCAATGTCGCCGTCGGCAGGTGGATGCACCAATTCAGCAAGTTGGTATACAAGCTGCAATCGACGCGGTTCTTCACTGTCTTGCTTTAGAACACTCTCGAGGAATGTATTCTCGGGATGAATATAAGCCAAGTTCGTGATCGCCAAGAGGCGAACAGACAGCATTTGTCTCCGAGTTTCCAAAGATGTAGTCAGCGCAGATGCAACCCGTAATTTCGTCAAAAGTTCGTACTGCGTCTCTGGAGGCATGCCAGAGACATTCTCGGACAAAAGCGTATGTAAATCCGTGGACATTAGTTTTGAAGAGGAGATTTCAACAACTTTGTAATTTGACTGAGGGGTATCATCGCTGGGGGAAGTTGCAGAACGGGAAACAGGGGATGGGGACCCGTCTGAGCTGACCTGTCTGCGAGCATTGGGTCCCAGATTTGAATTGCGTTGTCGGCTAGGAGTAGAGGTATTCCACACTGGGATAGTCATAGGATCGTTACGTGGTCTACCGTTGGATGCTGAGTCGGACTCTGGTGAGGGCTTCGGATAATATGTAACCTTGACATCGCCCCATTGCTCCCACCTAATCTCAGGTGCAGCTGAGCCAGAGGAAACACCATTTCGAAGACTCTTCGGACTACTGCTAACGCCACTCGCCCCTTTGACAAAGGATACCAGGTCAGAAGCGCACAGCGTGGAAGATGTAGCTTTCGGTGCTGGGGTATTGAAAGAGGCCTTCTCCTTTCCCTTGATGCTAGGTGTCACTGGTGTTGCTGGAGTGGCTGGTGTCGCTGGCTGAGCCGATTGTACAGGCGCAACGATAGTCTTCGTGAATGGAAGTGCCAGTTGGGTCACCTTTTCCAAATCAATATTGTAGTGGTTCTTCAACAGATCCTTGCTAGCATGTCGAATAGCTGGACGCTTCATAGCCGCCTGATATCTTTGTGCCAATTCCGAGCCGAGAAGAAGCGTGCTTTCGAGGAGAGATAAGGACGTGGAATTTAGAAGACTATTGAGATGCGAGCTGCTGGCGTAGATACTGCGATTGCCGCAATTCTGCAGCAGTATTCTTGAAAAGTTTAGAATCGACTCCACCAATTGTCTATCCCCATCTTTTCCATATCCGAGCTTTTCGAGGTCCTCCGCATGGCCTTCTTGTGACCCGCCGAGTTCTGCGCTGTTTGAGGCGAGAATCTGGCAAGTGAAGTCTGCTGTCTGAGGTCCATCCTCTAGCTTGTACTCCTTGCAAAATCTCTCAAGAATCACATCAAATCTGTTCAGAAGAGATATCCAGTGATATAAATCGCCCCGTGGGAAAGGCCATATTGTGGGGAAGGTTGCGAGGTGTTGGGGAAGGAGGGGCAGAGAAGTTGCACAGGCTGAGCTACGGAACTCCTCAATCCATGGTGACTAGATAATATATTAGCAAATGCTCGGGGAAGAATAGTAGGGATTGGAATTACCATCGTCTCCTTGTGCCTGTCTTGGACAGGCTTTGTAATGCGGACCATGATGAACGCGGGAGCGGCGAACCCGCTGAATCCTAAGTGTCGACCCCCTCCACTACCAGGATGCCAGATCTAGCTGGAGACAGCTTGGCAGATCAAAGACGGAGCGCCCCGTAGAGGACAGCCCCAGTTTCGATGGGGAAAATCGGCGGTCTTGGTGATGCCGGAGCAGGCGATAGGCAAAGTCACCCAGTAGGTAGGGCTGTGAGATCTTCGGATCGGCTCCAAGGCAGAGCAATAATTCCCAGCTCGCAAATATTATCCGGCACTGTAGTTTCGATGAAGGAACGTCGTGAAAGGTAAAAATCGCGTTGGGCGATGCTGGGGAAGAAGGTCAAGTCGAATTTGTGGATGGTGGTGAATCGGAAAGAGCGTGTCGAGAGGAACGGTGCAGGCGCCTCTCTTATCTCGGTCGATGCGATAGATGATGCTATTCCTACAGGAAACTGGTGTGCAGAGCCAGCCGTCTAGAAGAAACAGGGCGAGGGGATATTGTGAGGTTGATGGAAGTGGTGGGTAGTGGTGGGAATTTCAAAAGATCGCGAAGTTCACCGGCGCCCAAGCTTTGCAAGCTCCCGTCGAATAAGCGCGTTGTGGTTCGACGTCACAGATTCCAAAAGGACTGATGAATGACAGCACGCCGGGAGCAAAGTTAATTCAATAATTTTTGTAATTTTACTATCTTCTATATGATTCTTTTTCATTCGGTAATTTTGCGCAATATTCTTATTGAATGATACTTTTTCTCCCATTTCATGTTCCTTCGTTTGATTCACCGTGAATGCTTTCTTTTTTAGGCAGAGTCTCTGGAAAAGAAATCTTACCTTTGAACAGCTCCAGAGCTAGCACGATGGCTATGCACAGCACACCGCTATCTTTCTTATACGATTCATTTTTATGAAGGTGAAAGAAGAAGAGAACAAACAAACAAATTCGGATTTTCTCCATTCTCTTGATGTTTTGTGCAATTCCATGTCCTATTGTGGTTGCTGTGGTGTGGTTGTGAAAGGAAGAAACTCTGGCAATGGTTTTGTTTTTGGCTTGTGAAATAATACCCAAGTACTTGAGAAATGTCTGCCCCTAAAAATTAGATGTCCATCGTCAGCTCTGTAGCCCAATAGCCAAGTAGATAGGACTTGAGCTCGGGTCCCGGCGCCGTTAAAAGTAATGTGTACCCAGCTTACGTTCTCCATGGTTGGTAAACAGCAAAAGCTTTTACTGAGAATATTTTATCAAGGAAGAAATAATGAGCCGGGGAGCCGGAAAGGCAATCCTTGCCGTAGTATTATTGAATCTTGCTGATGGCTCTATACTCTTCGCTCTCGGGATTGAGGACAACGGCTTCTGTTCGTTTGCGAGATACAAAATTTACGGACCTTGCGTGTGTCTCTGCCTTTAAGATGGCCAATTTTTCTCATTGAGGACCGCAGCCTCGTCAGTAAGGCTGGGTCACATGCCCTGAGTCGGCCTTGGCAAATTTTGATTTTTTTTTGTTTCGACCAATTTCAAACAATCGAGATCTCAATTGTCACTTTCTCACCAGGGCATTCTCCAATATGAGTTTAGATAACTTTGTCAGAGATGTATGTCGTATTCAGGTCCTTCTTTACGTTTCCTTTGGAATCTAAACTAAACACGCTTGCTCGCGCCAGCCCTACGACAGCCGCTACTAACGTGGCTTGGGTCCCTACATGCGTAGATGCTCCAATCATCAATATTGATACTGCCTCTACGACTATACACATTCTAGTCGTAATAAAAATGTTATTCATAAATTATGTTCATATATTACGAACTCAACTATTGGCAGCCCTCGTCATAACGTGACCATAATCTCGGGATTCCGGGACGTTTTGAAATCTCAAAATCTGTTTTATGGATCAGCGATCGCTCCGTTTCAAGATTGCCCAGGCACCGCGTTCATTGGCGCAGGACGTTTGTGACAGATTTACCCCTGCCCCTTTTCTGCTGGCTTTGACCCTGTGGCTGGATCTCTTGGATCTTGGTCCCGGGGCCTTGATTTCTGGCTTCTGGTTGCTGGTTCTCGGGGCGATTTGCTTTGCTGATGCTTGGTTGCTGAGAAGATTCCAGCCAGGAGCAAGAGCTGGGAATGCGCCCCCTGCTTCATGATTGTGCCGAATAGGTAGCTTGGCTCAATTGGTGAGGCCGTTCGAGTAGCACACGACCATCTCGCGCTCATCTGATGATATGATTATCTGGCTTCAAAATGAATCAAAATTGCCCGCAAAAGCACTCGGAAATTTAAAATGAATAATTAAACTTCGACAATCATAACAGAACTCGGTGACAACAACAACAATAACAATAACAATAACAATAGTACAATCACGTCCCCATGTTGGCATTCACAGCAAATTTCGATCCGTACAGCCTTCCCCTGTCTTAAGATATCTTAGCGACAGCACGCGTATCAACCCAAATAATTCCTACGAAAAGCAACCTCAACTACAGTACGTACTCAACAATTAAAGTCACCTAGCATTTTCGAGTCCGCGTCCGTCATACAACTGCGCCCAGCTTCAATTACAGCATATTAAGAGCATCCTCTGTACCTGCAACAGCATCTCCAGCGGGCGGCCGCGTTCTCTGATGGCCTCCTGACGATCTCTACACCTCTTCGCACCTTCATTGCAAGCCGCAACCCCGAGCAGCCATGGCCGACCACGAGCATGAAGATGTAGCAGACTCTACGTCTGTGAAGGAGAACAGAGACTCTGGCGGCGACTTCTCAGACCGTGACAATGTACGTATCTGACCCCGGAATCCGCTGGGTCGTTTGTCGGCCACCCTCGACCCAGCCTGCATTCCAGTACCACCCGGAGCTTTGCTGATGGTGATTTCTCTTGTAGGACACATTCGAAGATGCAAATGACACCGCCGCTATCGAATCTGCCCAGACAGTCACTGTGGTCAGGACTCGGTCTCTGACCAAGCGCAGATCCTCCTCGATGAATAGCAAGAAGAGCGCACAAGAGACGACCACGGAACATCCTCCGGTTCCCAGCATACCGGACGCAGACACGAATGGCGATACAGACCACAGCGAAAAGGAAGCTCCTCAGCCCAAATCTCCCCTCCTTACCTCCCATCGTCTCTCAACTACTTCTCTTGATAATGTCAGCTTGGACGAAGAGGGATCCCCGGTGAAAACGATTGAACCAAAGGGTAAGTCCGCGAAGTCAACTTTATAGAAGCCTGAGCAGTTCAGAAAGCTTACATTCTCCAGCTGAAGAAGATCCCAAGCCTACTCTACCCCCTAAGAAGTCCTCCTTCCAAGGTCTATCTGGCAAATTGCCATCAGTACCATGGTCACCACCTCCACACGCACCTCCGGCAGCATCACATTCCGCAGCGGCAGCACCTCCGCCTCGGAAATTAACAAGTCCCTTCTCCTGGCTATCGCGAAATACAACCAAGGAATCCGTACAATCTCCTCCTCTACCCTCACCAAATAATGAACGAAGGAATACAGCCTCTTCTATCGCTACAATTGGAAGCAACGCAGAAATGATGTTAAGCAAGCTGGAAGAAGGTCATGAATCCGACGGGTCGAGTGGGACAAAGAGACCAGCAAGAAACAGTTTAAGGGATCGATTTAAGCTCCTACGGATGAGGGAAGAAGCTGGGATTACTGGGTTGGGCGACGATGATAAGTCAGGGGCAGGTCTGGGACTTGATCTTACTAGTCCTACGATTTTGGATGGGAATAAGGAGATTACACTGTCTGCACATCCTCCCTCGTCACCGAATCCAACGAGTCCAAACCCCTCGTCGGTCAATCCTGCACTGGCCCCTGGTACAGCAGCTGGAGTGTCTGCAGGCCCATCTGCAATGGGTGATCCAGCAGCTCCAGTCGATTGGGATCTGTGGCAGTCAGTTGTATCCGAAGGACCAGCTGCGGTTGCAAGAACGAATGCGGAGGAGTTGAATCGAGCGATTGCCACTGGTATTCCGCATGCTATTCGAGGAGTTGTATGGCAAGTTCTTGCACAGAGTAAGAACGAGGAGCTTGAAAGCGTGTACAGAGACCTCGTAACACGAGGAACGGACAAAGATAAAGATAGGATGAGCGGTTCCAGCGGGGCTACATCTGTGAATGGCAAGGATCGAGAGGAGGTTATTTCTTCGGCATCTTCGATTCATTCGGATCATTCAACACCTGCTGGCACTCATACAAATGGTTTACGATCACCCTCCCCGCCAAAAGATCCAGAGGTCTTGGCGAAGGCGCATGCGGCTGCGTTGGCTGAGAAAAAGAAAAAAGCCAAGGAAGATGCGGCTTCGTTAAACAAGTTAGAAAAAGCCATTCGACGGGATCTAGGAGCACGGACTAGCTATTCGAAATTTGCTGCCAGTGCTGGTCTACAAGAAGGTCTTTTTGGAGTTTGTAAAGCTTATGCTCTCTTTGACGAGGGCGTTGGGTATGCGCAGGGAATGAATTTCCTTGCCATGCCCTTATTATTCAACGTATGTTCCCTCGATCACTGTATCATTATCCACTAACACATTTTAGATGCCTGAAGAAGAAGCATTTTGCCTGCTCGTTCGACTCATGAACCAGTATCACTTACGAGACCTGTTCATTAATGATATGCCAGGACTGCATATGCATCTATATCAATTCGAGCGACTATTAGAAGATTTCGAGCCTGCTCTGTACTGTCACCTGCACCGCCGCCAAGTTACACCACATTTATACGCCACCCAATGGTTCCTCACACTCTTCGCCTACCGCTTCCCGCTGCAGCTCGTCCTCCGCATCTACGATCTCATTCTCAGTGAAGGCCTGGAAGCAATCCTTAAATTTGGCATCGTTCTCATGCAAAAGAACGCTGCAGCCCTCCTGGCCATGAACGATATGGTAGCCCTTACCACCTTCCTGAAAGACCGTCTCTTCGACGTCTACATCGACAAAGACCCCTCTTCTGGCTCCATTCTCGAATCTGGTTTCTTCGGTAGTTCGGGAGCCAGTATCGATAAAGAAGTCTACCGCGCGGACCACCTGATCCAAGACGCATGTGCTGTGAAAATCACGCCCGAAATCTTAAAAGTTTACACTGCCGAATGGGAAGAGAAAACTCGTCTCGAGAAAGAACGAGAAGCCGAGCTCGAAAACCTAAAAGCCTCAAATCACGCCTTATCCCTTAAAGTCCGACGACTCGAAGAACGCGTTGAATCTCACGATACGGAACACGCTGCCCTAGCGACCGAGCTCGTGCGCACGAAAGTCGAGAATGAGGAGCTGAAGGACGAGAACGAGAGTTTCAAGGGGCAGGTGAAAGAACTGAGGGATGTGGTAGAGAAACAGCCTGAGGAGGTTGAGGAGAGACTTAAGAGTGAGATGGATAGACTGATGAAGAGGAATCAAGAGGTGCATGAAGAGAATACGAAGATAGAAGAGGAGATGAGCGAGATGGAGAAGCAGCTCGTGGAGACTAAGATGCAATATGCTGAGGTATGTTCCCCCCTTCCTCTTCCTTCCAAAAATACATTTATTAACGAAACCCCCAGATCAACGCAGCCCACGAAGCCCTAACCAGAAAATGGAACGACCTCCGCAAAGCCCTCGACTAGGCCCTCCATGTCTCCTCCTGTACATCAATCATCTCTTCCTCCACCTTTCACTTCCGCCTTTGTGTTCAACACCCTTCAGCAGTCCCCTTATCTTTGGCATAGCGAGTGGCAGAGGACTAGTATTTTTTATGATATCCATCCCCTTTTTTTACGTACGTTACGTTACGTTGCGATTGCATGGCATGCGGGATGGGATTGATGGGAGCAAGCAGGGATAATGTATGTTATGAATGACCTTTTATGGTGAGAAAGAGAATTTGGGGGATGTAGGGACGGCGGGAGATTGTATATAGTGTTTTGGTGTGAGGGATGGGGAAGGGATTAGAAAATAAGATAGAATCGATGATTGCCTTTCTGGTAGAATGCTTGTGCAAGGGTGTTTTTTGTTTTGTTTTGAGGGCGTTGAAGTCAACCCCGCCGCAGTCATGTTCGCAAAGTGCCGCCCCGATGCCCCTTTCCCTGTTCCAAGAATTATGCGTTTCCTATTTCAGTATTTCAATCGCGAGGTTACACAATATTTGCAGGGATCTCTCATACCCTCAACCGCGATAGGTGTGGCGTCCTTCAAGCCGAATCGGTAGAATTGGCGAGTGTATGTCACCAAGCTGTGAGACATGGCTTGCTGCTGCCTGCAAATTCATTCTTACAACATCACATCATCATCGTCGCTGCTCCAAAAGCCAATTCAGTTTAACTTATCACCACATCATTACAGTGGCATTGACTTTTTTTTTATTAAAGTGCACCTTTCTAATCAGCCCTCTCAAGATGGCTTTTCACGGCAATGCAAACGTTCAACTCGACCTTGGAAACATCATTGCTCCGTTGATGAAAACAGCACTTAGGCTCCTCAACAGCGAGACCGCCGAAGCGAATGAAGCGATTAGGAGGTCCGGCTCTGATGAATTGACAGAACTCAAGCTTGCAGCGCTTCTTGGGAGGCTTCGGATAGATGATATTGTAAAGACGAATTTTCGAGCCATCGTGGCAAGCTCCAACCATTCCGTGATCTCGAGGTTCATGCAAGACCTCGTTCTGGAATCCGGGGCAGGCCCCACAATCCAACAGGCTCTTTCGAGCTCGAATCCTGCACTTCTGTCCATGGCAATTCAAATCTCGTTTCTCGCATTCGGTCACGGACATCAATCTCTGGCCGAAGCCATCACACAAGCGATTGAAGAGGCGCTTGTGCTTTCAGATAGCCCGGTACACAGAGGCCTTGATTACGTTTCTGTTCTCGGGGTTATCACCGTCTGTCAACAGCAAACTGCAAAGTTTGGGTGGTCGTATGTATATGAATCAGTGGAAGCAAAAATACTGCAGTCCATGAATGAGGAGCGGGCAACTTCACAGCAAACCAAAAGGCGCCGGACTACGAGCAACTCGGGAGCCTCCGCCCCAGACCTTCCCGCCAGCGTCGCTGAGCGGGGCATACCCTATGTTATCTTGAAATCCTCCTGATACATCTGATTTCGGTACAGGATTTCCCGGAACATCGCATTTTACAATTGTTTACCCACCGTGGGGTGAGTTCGATCGTTGTCTGGTGCCACTATGTCTTGGGTCTGAGCGTCAAAGTAACGTGTGGGAAGGTCGTTACGCTCTTTGGCAAAGAGCCTCATCACATATATGTCAAAGATTGTGATATGTCTCAAGCCGCGGCGTCACTTCTTGAAAAGGTTGACGAGGGAGAGCCAATCTTTACGTTCTCCAAGTCCGAAAATGACCCTCCAATAGAAAGCGAGTATCGCTTAGAAGCAAAAGGTTTCGTGAAGAAAGCTCTCATACTGGCCGGTGTTTCTCCTGAAGATACTTATGAATGTGCACACCAGCTGGCAGCGGGGTGTATAAAGCACTTCAGCGCCAAGTGCACGGGAAGTGATGTGGGGCAGCTCAAGTTGACAACAATGGACACTTATATACGGGACAATATTGTTTCTGCAACCTTGTTCCTCTTCGACCTCCCTGAATTCGACAATGTGAAGATGAAAAGGCTACTGGCTCCTCAAAGCAAAAAGGCTAAGCAGCTCTTGGAACGAATTAAGTGGCAGTCCTACGCCGCTTTGGTATACCTATTTGCCAGAATCGGTGACCTAGGAACATGCGAGTCCGTGACTATATCTCTGACAGCTTTCCGGAACCTCAGGAAGGAAGACCATGGAATAACTCGCAGCGGCGATTCGTTCGCAGGACCTTTACCTGACGTTGTACTCAGCTATGATCTGCTCGCACGGCTGCTTCTTGGTAGGCGATATTCTAAGAGTGGCATGGAAAAAACGTTCCTAGTGTCTGGGTATGGCTGGAGCTTATTTTTCGATTCCTTAGACGCAGTCGATCCTGCTGATGTTACAACTGGCCTGCTGCATCTTCGACTTGGGGTCCCTACTAGACTTGGCGTCCGGCGTACCCGAATTGTTGATGGGCCAACAGATGTTCGGCTCACTTCAACTAAAGGTATAGTTCTTAATGAGGGCAGTCCTATCATTGCTTTCTGGCCTGGAGTAAGCTCGGGCCGATATATTGGCTCTTTTATTGGGAATTTCGGCACGGATGCTTTCTCCGTCGTGCAGCATTTTGAGTGGGCTTTGCAAGACAAGAGGCCAAAGTCATGGAAGTGGGGGTTTCGCGAAAAGCTAGAAACATGCATGGGATTTGGCTTTCTAGGCCCTTGTCCCTGCAGTGAAGAACAGACAGCCTTTGAAGACCAGGCTTGGATTGATTCTTATTTGTCAAGAAAATCTTACCGAGCACATACATCGGTGGCTTGCAAATACCCCGAAGACGGTATATCGAGCAGAAATGATCTGTCACCAGAGAGAATCTTCTGTAAGAGCACTCAAGACGAAGTTGGGGGTTTGTCTGTAGATACTTGGTTTTTCTTCATTTCAATCTCGGGGGCAGCAAGATGGCTTGCATTGGACGGCATGGATGATTTAAGGCTTCAGGAAACATCAGATTATGCACGTTTACTGCGAGGAAGAGACTGCTGTATTTCTTGCGCGGTGAACCAGGTCACAACTCGAAGTCTGATCCTCCTTTGAAGACTAGCAGACTAGGCTTTGATGGCATGTCTTATGCGCATATTCCTGGATCCAAAGCTATAAACCGTCCGGCACGAACGCAATTTTCACATTGTTTTTGGATTTTCGTATAAAAACCATTCTTAAATAAATAGATAACCCATTCAAATCTAGATTCTCCAGATCTATTTATACTTGTGTACAAATCTGGTCAGTATCAAGCGTTTGACTCGACTTTTCTGATCTTTAGACTTTTGCATCACGGATTTATTATCTCAAAACTAACTAACCCATACCATTTCCTTCCTGACCAAATCAGCAGTTGGTATGGGTTCCCATGAAATTGATTCTTTATTTGGATACCGGAAGCGTCGCTTGATTGGTTGGTTGTATAATTCGTATATTACCTAGGTAGGTTTCCAACTCGTTGGTTCCAACCTGTGCCGCACGCAGTTATTGCAGCACGCGAACGTAGGAGCGGGCTACCCCACGCTTTTCTACCTTTTCCTCCTTCACACATGCTTGTCTTGTTTCCTTAGTTGTCTGTGAAACAATTGGAACTTCGTATATCAGTTTAAAGACAATTAGTCAACTAGCAGCCAAACTTCATACAGATCTACCTCCCCTCAAACACCTCAACGCCGACCATGGCCCCCTCCCTCCCGTGGCCAACCCTATACCTCTTCTCACTCTCCGTATTGGCAACATGCATCTATCTCTTTAATTCTCTAATAGCCGCTCTCAGATACCGCCACGCATCCCGAAAGGCAGGTTGCGCACCGCCTGTCAAATACAGGCACAAGGACCCTTCCTCGGACTCGACTTATTCTATCGCCGAATCAAAGATATGACTTCCGGGGATTCTCTAGCCACAGACCGAACTATCTTCGAGACATACGGGAAAACAGTCTTGACCAACAACTGGGGGACCAAACAGTACGTCACAATGGATTCCTCCAACATGCAAACTGTTCTCGCATTGCAAGTCGAAAAGTTCGGAAACGCGCCACTGAATCATAAAATGTGCGCCCCCTTTTTAGGAGAAGGAATCATGACAGTGGATGGGCATGCATGGAAAACCTCCCGCCAGCTACTCAGCCCCGTCTTCACCCGAGCACAAGTATCAGAGCTATCAAGTTTCGAAGTCCACGTTGGCAGGATGATATCTCGTATTCCTCGCTACGGCTCTACCGTTGACATGCAACCACTATGCAAGATGCTTTTCCTCAATAGTTCTACCGAATTTATTTTCGGCAAGTCCGCAAATTCCCTCCTGCCTGAAACAGACGGCACCGTGGGTCAACGACTTCCCCGGCTTTTTGATGAAGCTCTTACGGGTATGTTTACGCGGTTTATGCTGGGTAACTTCAAGTTCCTGGCGGGCGAAAAGAAATGGCGGAGGAAATGTGCAGAAGTTCATGATATCATCGACAACCTTGTTGCTGAAGAAATTGAAAATCAGAAGACTGAATCCAGTGCGCAGACGGATACGCCTTATGGATACATCCTGCTCAAATAATTAGTAAAAATGACAGATGATCGGCGATTCATCAGGAATGAGCTCATGAACGTGTTTTTTTCCGGCTCGGGACACGGCTGGGATACTGACGAGCAACATTCTTTTCATGCTTGCTCGGCACCCGCGAGTCTGGGATAAGCTGCGAGCAGAAATCTTGAGTATCAGGGAGGACGAGAAGTTGACTTTTGAACTGCTAAAGAGTCTTAAATATGTACATGCCGTAATGAACGAAAGTAAGTATCGCCTCCCCTGATAGAATATCCAGCTGCAATGCACATGGCTGACCTATGCCACGCTCAAGCATTACGCTTGCAGACTCCGGTCGGCGGAAGCTGGAAAACGTGCCTTGAGCCTTGTATCCTTCCCCACGGCGGCGGCCCTGAAGGCAAAGAACCAATATTGCTGCAGCCGGGTGACGAAGTTCGCATGTCTTTTACTCCCTTACATACCGATCCCTCAATCTGGGGCGCAGACGCAGCTGAATTTCGACCGGAGCGGTGGACGGGACTTAAGCAGAGTTGGAATTTCATTCCTTTTATGGGCGGCAGGAGGATTTGTCCGGCGATGCAGAATGTGTTGACTGATGTTGCTTATGTGTTGGTGAGGCTTGGGAGGGAGTTTGGGGGATTGGAGAGGAGGGATGAGGGGTGGGAGTATGTAGACAAGATCGTCTTCACGAGGGAGTGCAAGGACGGTGTGAAAGTTGCTTTGGTGCCGGAAACTTGAGCTGCAGATTGGGTTTAGTATTTGTGTAGGAAGAATTCAAGACTTAGAGTCGCGACATCCCGTAAGTTTGTCTGATTGTGAATTCCACTTCAGCGCCCGGCATCCCGGTTCCGAGCACAGGGGAATGTCTCTCTTACGCAGAAATGCGGTTAAGATCCTGTTCGCTTTTGACATTATGGCAATAAATATGGATAATACATTAATAACTACATACAAGAATCGAAAACGCACCCCCCGACTTTTCTTACGCCCTTCTCTTACGATCAATCCGAGCTCCAAAATCGATCAATATATACAGCTTGTTAAACTCTTCACGGATAATCTTTCTCTCATAGAAGAGCAGCACCAGTGACAACGAACAAAGCCACAACACCAACGATGCCAACACCGCTCTCGAGTGCTTTCCCGGCCCCGCCATTGGAGGTACTAGCCCTTGATAGAGATGTAGGAGCGACAACACCACTAGTAAATGGGACGTTAGACGCTGCCGCGGCGCCGACGAAAGCAACTGCTTGCTGTGTGACTGTTGGGTCTGGCAGAGTGGTTGGATCGGCGGGGTTAAGTACACTAAAGGAAGTAACTATCAGCGTCTATCTTCCGAAAAGGTGGGGAGAGGCGCTTACTTGTCAATAACATGCATAACACCATTAGCCACAATAATATCCGTAATAACAACTTGCGCACTATTAACAAACACCTTCCCATCTTCCACCCTAACCATCAACCTCCCTCCAGCAAGCGTAGGAAAACTCTCATTCGCCAGGCCCCTAGTCAACAAGCTGCTATATCCAACAGTCCCGTTAATAACGTGATATTCCAGTATACCCGCCAATTGCTGCTCCGTCAACCCCGTAGCAGCAGATCCTATATTCTGGAACGCTGTATTAGAAGGCGCGAAGATAGTGACATCTTTCAGCTCATCTACAGCTGTGACCAGGTTCGTGGAATTCAGAGCGCCTGCTAGGGCAGTGAGGCGGGAGTCGATGGCGGATGTGCTGGGTGGTGGGGGGACGGTGAGGACCGTGTCGAGGATGTGGAGTACGCCGCCGGTGAAGGTGATATCCTGTGGACTGTGATTAGAGGGGTTGTGGAGTGGATGAGGGGTAGCTTACGGCAGTTTGTACGACACTCATGCTTTTTAGTCCTGATGTGATGACTACTTTTTCGCCCATTCTTACGCCGCCTACGACTTGACCGCCGGTCACGGAACTCATCTTGTTCATGTTTGTCGCTATTCCACTTATCGTCTTACTGTTGTTGGCACCTAACATGGTGGGGATAAATTGCATTGATGTCGTGAAGTTAGATGCGGGGATTGTACCGTTCAAGACATGGTATTGAAGGAGACCCATTAACGTGCTGGAATCGCTGGCGGTTGCTTGATTGGCCGGGTCTTCTATGAATTGCGCGAACGCTGCGTTGGAGGGGGCCAGGAGTGTTATTCCTTTGGCGTTGGCAAGCATAGCCGTCAGTTGGGGCTGCGTGGCGAGTAATGCTAGAAAGCAATTAGTATGGACGAGTGAGGGGAAGATTTCAGACAGGGCATGACTGACAATTCAGCGTGCTCAGAGAAGAGTTCTGGGATGCCAGTGCCTGTGTCAACGACATCTCAGCGGAGGCCAATGTAGCAACGCTGAGAGGGAGAAGTGCAGTAAGCTTCATCTTGAATTAAGACTCAATAAAATATTAGTAAATTGGCAAAGCTAGTCGGAGGAAGGTAGAAATTAGAGAACCAGCCTGGCAGAAGAAACGTGTTCGAGGGTTCACTCATAACCATATATCCTTCAACCTGCGGAGCCTCCATGGAAACCCAACGACCTGGAACATGTCACAGCGCGGGACAAGCAAATTCCCAGCCTTGATGCGAGTCGTTGTAGGGTATGAGCACAGACATCCGAGATCGACATGACAAGTGGAAACCTTAAAGTTGTTTCGGAGACGGGTGATGCGACGTGGGGGAGCTTGAAACTCCACGCTTATTGGTCTCTCGCATGAAACGTCAAGGCGCAATCGAACGTCATGAAAACACGGTAACGGAAGCTTGTGCCGCAAATGATGCTGAGGCTCTTTTACTATGTTTTAAATGGCCCTCGGCTTGAATGCCATTTTCCTTGAGTGGCTGCGAATTACTTTCGCGTGAAGATATCCACCGCCAGGGTTTCGGCAGATAAAATGAACGTGATATTATTCCTTTTCTCAATTCTCGAGACGGAGACTTAAACAAGACAAAACCAATTGCACAATTTTCCATTACTCCAGTATCGTGAATATAGTAGAGAGCAGCTTCTTCTGTTGCTGCATATTTCTGCCAACGGATGGTAGCGCTGCTTGGAACAGCTCTGGATTTGCTGAGGAATCGGAAACAGGAGATAGGTAAAAAAAAACGATTGATCTCTTAAGCTATCAGAGCTATCTATAGCTTCATGCTTTTGGCACTGATCGCGCTGAGAGCTTTCCTTCCTGCTGATATCAAAATGAGAGGACCATGACGGTGTCGCACAAAACCCATCGCCATCGATACTTGAACACGATGTTGTAAATAATGCCTTTAGAGGAAAGCTTCATGTCGTGTGTATTCGACGGATGCTAAGTCTTCGAAGTAGAGCGCATGCATGCTCCAGCTCGTGAGTTACGCGTATTTGTTTGACCCGTAATGAGGGCTGAGATGACATGCAACATCTTTGTGCTCATAGTCTTTTTTCAACTAAAAGAATTACTTGTAGGCTTGCCTCGAAGCTATTTCTTCGAACCGTAACAAAATTCAAGTATACGGGCTTCCAAGTCGTACAGAGCGCGGCGAAATGAGAAGCAGAACAATCGAAATGAATGTTGATGTTTGATTGCCTCCAAAAAAAACGCGTAAAATTGTTGACACCCCGCACCAGCCACATTGACAAGGTCAAGCCACATCGCTTGCAGATCACTTCAACTCCAACATCAATGGCAGAATTTTCATAGTCTCTCATCTCGAAGCACTTCTCTACGTCCCGCAGAGCGTCCACCCAGTCGAATATTTAACTCGCCTATGTGAAGAGAAACCGTGTTGTCAACGATGCCTCAATCAAGGAGCAGACTGGCTCTTCGTCCTCCCGCAACAGATCGCCACTGACTGCCCTATGTTGCGAAAACCCCCTCCAAGCAAGCATACGAATGGTACGAAAAGCATAATGAGTTATGGGACCTTAATGGATTCCTGATAGACGGCATGGAACAAATGGCTTTCATATACCCATAGGCACCTTCCAGAACGACATGCCCTTAAGGCAAGGACAATTCTCCTTGATGGTCGCAACAGCGAGCCCTGTTGCCGATCTTTTACATGAGTCGACTGTTCAACTCTCTCGACAAACATATCTGATTGGATAGTCGGGTTGAGGACCAAGTCTCATTCGTCGACTGGCTGAGAAGCAACCATAAGGCTGGGGCCGCGGACAAGGCAAAGTCACCTCAAGTGAGAGATGGCTTATGAGACCCCTGTTATCGAATTTTGTTGTCTATGAGAGTTTTAGAGACTGCCCGAGAGAAGTGGTATGATCTCTGCTCAAGCTGTCACCAAGAAGCTCTTGGAGCAAAACGTGTGGCCCCTCCCCTACCCCACTTCTCTTTCAGACCGTCGCTGGACTTAGCTACACTTATCCTACATATGGCTACCCCATCGCACGTGGCATTGTTTCAATCGCTTGGGCCAATCCCTTGATTTCGAAACTCTCCATGGCATGAATTCTGGCCACGGCATTTTTGGCCTTTACCTCTGGGTCCGGTACACTCTATCGGTTCATTTCAAGCAAGCTCTTTCTTATTGAGCCTTCGTCTTTTCAGCTTCAGAATCCCTCTTCCGTACTAATTTGTGGCGAAACCCGGATTTAAGTCGGGATTAATCTCTTAAACGGCGATGCAAGTCTTTCCCCAAACAACGTCATCAGGATGGCAAAGTCAATAAAGACTCAACGTCCGCTGCCTTTTGGCTATCTCAACCTCAAGAAGCAGATCAAAGTCTTCTTCGATACAAATCAAACGCAGCAATCATGACTTCGTCCCAAAAATCAGCCGTCAACGTCATCTTTGGCGCCATGACCTTCGGCGCTGAAGGCACTGAGCAAGCACGCGTTCACAGCCTGTCCGATTGTGCTGCGATTCTAGAAATCTTTCAAGCTCATGGCCATAACGAGATCGACACGGCCCGTTTCTATGGAGAAGGTACCTCCGAATCCTTTCTTGGTGACCTCGACTGGAGAAAGCGCGGAATTGTCATGGATACCAAGTACTATCCCACGGCCGGCCGTAGCATGTCAAAGAGTAACGCGCCCGAAGGAGGATGGACTCACTCGCCTGAGAATCTGAGGCAGAACCTGATGGACAGTTTGAAAGCCCTGAAAACGGACCAGGTTGATATGTGGTATCTTCACGGCCCTGACCACACCACGCCTTACGAGATCACCATGAAAGCCGTGAATGACCTTTACAAAGAAGGTTATTTCAGACGCTTTGCCATCTCCAATTATGCGTCGTGGGAAGTCGCCCAGATTTGCGAAATCTGCAAAGCGAACGGATATATGATGCCCAGCGTGTATCAGGGAGTCTATAATGCTCTTCACCGCGCCGTGGAGCCAGAGCTTTTCTCTTGCTTAAGGCACTACGGAATGGGGTTTTACAACTACAACCCTCTCGCTGGTGGATATCTGACATCTCGCTACACACGTGATACCCAGGACAACTCTCTGGAAGCAGGCTCACGCTTCGATCCCAGCAGGTGGCAGGGAAAGATGTACCGGGCGAGATATTGGAATGATGCCTATTTCGATGCACTTGATATTTTGCGGCCAGTTGCGAAGAAGCATGGTCTGACGGAGGCGGAGTGTGCTCTGAGGTGGATGACGCATCATTCACTCCTGAAGAAAGAGAATGGCGATGGTATCATCATCGGGGCGAGCTCCACGAAGCACATGGAGGAGAATATGAAATTTTTGGATGATCCGCGCCCCCTTCCAGAGGAGGTTGTCAAGGCTTTGGATGAAGGCTGGGAGAAGGTTAAAAGTATTTCCGGAAAGTACTGGCATTAAACGTAAGATTCCGCGTATCATCCTTTGATGGGATGCACTGACTGTGGTCAAGAACACTGAGTCCATTTTCTTACAACGATTTCGCTACAAGGAAAGGGGAGCTCAAATTCGACGTACGTGACTTGGATAATTTCAAGCCCAGGCGGTTCAATGCTCCTACGACTAGAGTCAATGCCATATCTTCAGACATATCTCGGCTTGTAAATTGAGGGCTTCATCATGCATACCATGTCATTCTCGTCTGTTGCAATGGCGATTCTCACCAGTGGGCGAGGCCCGTGATCATGACCGACGTATCTGTTCGCGAACCTCCTTTGTATGCGGGCCACAATCTTCTCCTTGTCTTAAAGACCATGTTTTTAGTATGGCGATAGTGAATGAGGTAGTGCCTACATTCATTCAGCCCTGTATACGTCTGGGAGAAACCTCGATCCTTCTCTATAACCTCTCAGTTGTGGGCACGACCGAATGGCATCTTCGGATTTTGAGAACGTCGCAGGCGGCCTTTGACTCAACTAATAGTTGATCCTATCAAGATCAAATGCTGTTGTACTTCTGATGTGTCTTCGCTGTTGCTGGGACGTTTCTGGTGTTCGGAACATGAAGGGAGGCGATGGAACATTGGAAATCGCTCAAATCAAGGAATAAAAAATTTGGGGCGATCGATACTGTACGAATATGATGCTAGGATTTGAATCCACGCAGATTATTCCCACATAGATCGAGGTGCTGTTGTTTGAAGTGCGGAAGTGGCAGGAACGATGGTGAGGTACATTCTAAGTCGAGGTCTCTGTGCCGAATCTAGTTCTACCGGTCTTCGACGGAGAAACGGCATTTCTGCTTCCGACAGCGGTTGACAGCAGCATGGAGGGTAGCTTGGCCTAGTCCGCAACAGTTTAGTACCATCATCTAGGTATGTTGAGGCTCCTTCATCAAGTGCTGCAGCATAGAGAAATATTATTTCTACCCCTCAGGAACTCTCCTCGCCGCATCCTTACCGCGGCAGTCAAAGCAGCATTTGGAATCACTGAACTTGGGATTTTGTATCCGCATCATGTAAGCTAGAACCACTACCATCCCTCTGTCTGTCCACGAATGCTGTGCAAGCTTTCGTTCGAGCTGTCTGATCAATCCAAGCCCGCTTTCCTCTCACATAACATCATGCTCCTGCCACGGGCTTTTCAATGTCACTGACAAGTCTATAGAAACCTTTCGGAGACTACTCCAATATCGCGAACTCCATCGACAGCATGGCGAGCAGTCCGCCAACAGCAACGCTGGCAACCCTTACACCTGGGGCGCCCACAGCTGCAAACCTCGTCCTTCTTTCCACCACACCAACGAAGGCTGTGGCAATGCACCGGTTCCTTGAGCTCGCTCCGGAACTACGAAGAATGGTCTGGGAGTTTGCATTACCTCCTCCCCAAATTATAACGATCACAAAATACAACAGCACGCGAGGGCCGCGGGGTTTAACGGGCTACACATCTAAGCAACCGCGCGCACCGTACCACAAGGCTCCTTCCATGCTTTACGTGTGCAGTCAGTCTCGGGCCGTTGCCCTTGAGCATTATACCGAATCCTTCGGAGAAAGACTCGAATATCCTATTTTTTTCGACGTTGAACGAGACACTCTTTTCATGGCAGATGGGAGGACATTAGATGCTTTCTACCGCAAGACGTCAAGACTGGAAGGCGAGCCACAAGACATCGAAGATTCCATTCGACATATGATGATTGCAACAAGCAACGTAGTCGACAACAACACCATCGAAAACTTGTTACAGTTCAACCTAAAAACTCTTCAACTTGAGGATTGCAGCAGCCATCACCCTTACAGCACCTATGAAGCTGATGGCGAGCACTACTTCGAATGGAAAGTCCTGCGTCAAGAATTGAGGAGGGGATGGAAATTCGCAGCGAAAGAAGAAGGCCGGAAACCCACGTTAATTACCCGCCTTACGAGACAAAAGATGTTCGATATGTCGGAAATTGGGCCAGAATACAAGGCCCAACGAGCAGCCTACGATCTAGAGTTTCGTCAAGCTATACGCGCCATTATACCCGAAGATGTAAGCGATCTTATGGTTTCTCATCTCGCGGAATATGTGCTTCCACCCATATTCAACGGGATGCCTACATATAGGAATGATGGATATCACAGCCAGGCAGGACGTATCGACATTCTCAAGAAATATTCGGCTGGTTTGATAGAACCACATTATTGCAAGATTTGTGCACTAGCTCTCGGTTGGGAATGGAAAGATTGAACGCACATACTCACCCGTTGAGTTTCGCTTCACGGGGACGATGCTTATCGTTACCCTAACAGCCTGGCGCGGAATGAATCACCCTGCTTCTGTCTACCAGCACCCATCAGGGGTCCAAACGTACGGGACGGAATACTGGTGCAAGCAATGGGGCACCTAGGCATGATCAATATCAATATCCACGCGCTGTGTTATTATATAGTATTGGAGTCGAATATGGATTGGAAACTTATGAAGGTAGACTCCATATTTGAAGGCGTTCTTGTTTCAAAATGTGGTATAACGTTTGGATCTACGATAGAGACGGAGAAGTCATACCCAAGATTCGCAAATTTGTACATATTGTTGTATATCTCATACTGCAATTCCTGTTTGAAGAATACTGTTCCTGGTGCTAGATTAGCAAGTATGGATGCCTCCGCCGGGTACCTGGTGAGGGGAAGTTTGAATTAGAAATAGCCCGTTGCTGTTCGAGTCATCGCTTGTCCCCTCGTCCACCTCTGGTCGACCTTCACTCAGAAATGCCGCTAAATTCTGGACATGACGCTAATTCACCCCATACGCCTAACTGGAATTAGGGCAAATTCTTCGTTACTTTCCGTAGTAGCTCATTGCGTCAAAGGTAGATTTTGTTGTTCATTCTGCTGTCGGAAAGTATGTCCATATCCTGAGCAGACTGTAGTAAGATCTCAGATAACTCGTTTTCGCTCTGTCAATACATTTCGGGACACGATACCTGAATTTCACTCCTCACGCCATGGCATTGCAATAGAGTGTAGCAGATCGAGATTGTGTCATTTCTAAATGTGGGCGCGATCCATCAACACCCAGCCTTTCGGCATCGCAGTAGGCGCCGGGCGACCATTGTATTTTATCGGAACATAACGAAGGTATGCTGACGATTTTATTGTTCAAGCTTAACTAAACCTTTTCACCTAATCAACAAAGGATGCAACAAATTGAAGGAGGAACTAGAATCGCAGGGTTCACTCCCTGCATTCCATCGCTTCTCGTCCTTACCGCTGGAGCTCCAAACCATGATATGGACAGCAGCACTGCCCGATCCTCGCATGATTACTGTCTTATTAAGACAAAGAGGAAGTCCTGATCCACGCAACCTTATTTATCCAGTCAAAACTGAAGCCAAGTCATTCCCATCTTCTTTGAGAAAGACCTGCAAAGAGTCCCGAAGGGTCTTTAAGAAATAATATTCTTTCGCATTCAGCGCTTACTTCTCTCGTTGCATAGCTTTCAATTGGAAAAAAGATACTTTATACCTTTCTGATTGGATGGCCTTGGCAAATTTCGGAGGCATCATTCCAGGTGTAAAGTCCCAACACCTTGCGTGGCGGGACCTATTGCAACACCTCGCTTTGGGATTATGTGTCACACACAACGATCATTGCTTCAACCTTCTTGGAGAGCTTCCTGCTCTTAAAACTTTGCTACTGGAACAGCCGGGGTGTACGGGCCAACTTTTCGGGCGCCAGTTCGTCGGATCACCATTCCAAGCTCAGAAGGAGATTGAAAGGCGATTTGAAGAGATATGGGAGAGACAAATCCAGCTCAAGATCAGAAATGAGATGCCTATTATTCAGTGGATTACGTCGAGAAAGCTGCAGAAGAAGGTGGATGGTGAGAATGTGAGCTTGAATATCGAAACACCCTTGGAATTTACTCGAACCAGTTCTAACTTCGAAAAGAACCGCCCCTGAATTATTATCACAAATGGGCAATGAGATCTACGGTCGGGTTTTCATGGACCTTTTAATTGAAATGTCCGTCTTGATTCAATGATCAGAAGCCCGAATGATAACATGGCATCTGACATGGATGTCGGCGGAGGGGGAATTTGCCTTGGGAAATATCACAATTTTATTTTGAAGTTCAAGTTCAACGGGACCGAGAGGCATCACAAGAGAAGTCTTGGGGGTACGGGCATCATATATCAGATATTGTTTCTTCTTGCTCATAATCTAGCAAAAATCTTTGGAATCTACGTCTGCTCAGAATATTGGTCCCGCGGGTCATTAAACATCATCATGTGCCTTCTCCCTATATATAAATATCAAAGAGCTTTTGAGAAGTCATACGTAAGATCCTGACTTTCTAACAGGTTTCAAGCCGAGATAGATCATCGATGATGATACTGCCAATTACAATGTAGAGTCATACTTGGTCTCCCTTGTTGAAGGATGTTAAAGGAACAAGCCGTTGATGAATTATCTCTTGGTTTCACGAAACTTCTAATCTGTTCTTGTCGTCTGTTCAGTGGCGGATTTTTGGATATTGTTCTATATCAGTATATATACATCGCCAAATCTTCAAGATCCATTTACACTTTTGCCTCGAATTTTCGACGAAAGTCCACCCAAAACTTGATGTGGCGTTTCGCGCAATCCTGTCTTCCAGCAACGATCGACTCCGTACTCTGGAGCAATTATGTCATCAACGGATACCAACTCTGATAGGGTTTTCGTCTATTTCCCTAAGCTTCCCCTGGAGCTTAGGACAATGATCTGGAAGTATACGCTTCCTGGCCCTCGGGTCATTAAGGTCGCCGCAAGCGACGCTGCTTATCCAACCACACATGGACTAGAACTACTTGGACCAGTCTGGGAAGCCTCCATCGAGCAGAGTCCGATCGCCACCCCACTCCTCCACGCATGCCATGACTCCCGCGCCATAGCCCTCAAGACTTACGAGGCGGCCTTCACCCCACAACTGCGAGGCAACTCCTTTTACTTCGACTGGCAGCTAGATACTCTCTACTTCCAGACAGGTCGAGCAGTGGATTGCTTTTTCTATAACCTAAGGGGAAGCCCACAAACGTATCAACGTTTCCCGGAATGCGACTTGACCTGGCGAAAGCAGCTTAGAAAAATGGCCGTTGACTATAGCTCGAACAGGACCGTGTTCGCAGATGTCTACAGAGACATGAACCAGTTGGAAAAGTTGGAGTTTGAAGTACTCCCAGAGATATTCAACTCGGGAATCTACTCGAACAGTTTGCAGGAACGATTTTTTGACGGTATTTGGAGGCGACAGATTGAAACAGGCAGCCGACAACAAAACCCTTATGTAAACTTTGTTCAACTCGGAGAACGGGAAACAAGGTATCAGCAGCACAAACAGTAAGCCATGTGCTGGTTCAAGCTCCCCTCTGATGTTCTAGGAAAACGTATGAACGTTAGCCTATGAATATCCTACACCCATACTTCATTTCTCAAGCACATATTTGCTCCCTTGATGTCGTCAACAAATGATGACGTTCATTGTATGAAGCCTTTCACGTAGCTTTGGTGGAAGACTGAGTTATCGTAATTCATATCAGTTAGCCAAAATTCATGCAATCCAAAACCAGCCCGTCAGAAGTGAGAAAATATAGAATGAATTGATTTATCTTCGTAGCATCATCTCACTTCCTGGTAAAAACACCCTTTTGGTTATTTATCGTGCTTGAAAAAGTCTAATTGCAGCCGAGAAACAAGTCCCATTTAAAAATATACAAGTGAAAAGGAAAGTAAACGACCCGATGTACTGGACCAGACCCTTTCAAACATCACTGAATCAACCTGAAGTCTGACTTCAGTCTATCTGCTCTGCTTCATAAGCTCATCCATAATTTCTCCCGGCAGGAAAGCCGCGCCGCCATTCCTTTCTCTCTGAACCATAGCTTTCAAATCGGTCATTGACAACACAACACCGTTCTGCCCCACAGGCGTAGCGTCTTGTCGACTTCGTAACTGTCTTCGTTTTCGACCTGGAGCTGGCTGCAGAGGCTGTGGTTGTAATTGTGTTGAAGAGGTACCCGCTTTCCCCATGGTAAGTATGAATTCTCCATTTAGCTGCGTTACAGGAACGGCTATTCGGCCAGCCGTCTGGTCCATGATCACTTTCGCATTGACAGGTGTAAAGGTTGGTGAAAGAAGGAGCTGAGTAGCAGCAGGGTTTTGGGGTGTAGTACCAGAAGCAGAGTTTTGAGGCTGCGGTTGAGATGCAGCTCCGGACGCTTGAGGAGCTGGTGCCCCAGAAGCAGATGCATCTGGAGAAGAGGATGACGTGTCAGTTGTATTCATTGTGGAATTCGAATCCATAGAAGCATCAGGTGAAGTAGAATTTGCGCCATCCACCGCTGAAGTTTCGGAACTTGCAGACGCATCATCAGTAGCTGAGGGGGCGACTTTGCTGGCAGTGGTAGAGCGGACCGCTGCACTTGATGATGCTTCCTTCGGCGCTGCCCGCTTTTGGGGCGTGAGACTTCCCCCTGTCGTAGCACCTCCCGGGTTTTGGATTACGCCGCGTTGTGCAATTCCAAGGACCATCGAATCGTTTGACCCTATTCCCATCGTGGTGGCCATTTGCATCAAGCGGTTTGTATTCACTATTCCTAATTAATTATTTCCCAAAAAGGCTCGATTCGAAAGTGCACTTACTCGGAAGTTGAACCACCGCAGCCATCGGATTAAGGCCAGGTGTAACGCCGGCCAGATTAGTTGTAACGAGATATCTGAAGTTGTCTGGAAATAGAGAGTAGATAATTAGTCTATCAACAGATGGACCGGAGTGATGGAGTCTCGATTTTACGTACTCACTGGCATGATCCCATTTGCGGTCATTGACGAGCTGACACCATTCACAACATCGGCTTGGACCGTCATCGGCTGGGTAGCCTTGACTGACATACGGAATCCATCGGAAAACTCAGCTTCCTGGATTCCTGATCCGGAGATGTTCACCGACTTGCTGCCGAAGGGATTGAGGACCGTACTTGTCTCAGTCGTCTGGCGGCCAATGGCCATATACTCTCCATCAATGTTGGTCATCTTGACCATGCGGACCGTCGAGTCGGTGCTAAATCCAAAGTCAGACTTTCATATACGTATCGAATGTAGACATTCGGGACAGAATGCCACGCTCACCTGTTGACACTTTTAACTCCTTCCATTACCATCCAAGTCTGCCTGTCTGGAGAGAGCATTGCAACAAACGTATTGTCCGGGGTGATGTTGTTTTGACTCAATGCGGCGGGATCCATCGCAAGCTCTATCTGAGCTCCCACGAGATCGGTTGCATTATTCGTAGCGATTGTCATAGAATTTTGAGACAGCTGAACAAAAGGTCCTCCTGTCGATCCAATGACATGATTGGCAGTGACGGAACTTGGATTTTGGTTGACTATTAACTGGCGCTGGGTCTGAGAGAAAGTTTCAATCTTTGAATTGTCTGGGAAAGTTATCCTGTTGAGTTGCATCTGAACAAATTTGTTAGCTTGATGAATCCTCAATCTCAATTCTTGTAACAAGATTCTTAATATCTTACATTGCCATTGAGGTTCACGACTTGATTGAACTGGGCACTTTGATCCTGGCCAGCGACCAGATGATCCAGCCCCGAAAGGAGGACCAACAAGATACATGACTGTACGTAAAGCATTATGATTATAAGTGAAAGTGGCCGCCAGGGCTGGAGTATTTTGATATATGAAGAGAGCAAAAGAGAAAGGCGATTGACGATGCACTGATTCGCATACCAAGAAGTTGATCATCCGGTGGAAAGAATAAAAGAGTATAGCGCAGGTAATATATTGGTACAGCCGGAAGATACCTACCAAGTACTCGCGGCCTGGTTAAAGCCAAAAGATCCTTCAGACATGATTCTAAACTCCCGATCTTCCGCACGGGTTGGGAAGCGACAATATTCCGAAGCCAGTATCGGGCACGGAACTTTTCAAAAGACGGATAATAGGAGATCCAATCTCGAATCGGGTCATACTTGCTCCGTAGAATGATTTGGAGCTAGGTGGTCCCTGCCGGATTATGGGTTGCATTGCCAGTTTGTGCCAAGCCTGATCTAAGCGGACCTACCCGGAAGCAGATCACCATTCTTATCGCTGCTGTTCCCGATGTTTCTAAAGACGTTTCGAACTCTGCCCGAGCGCGGTATTAAATATGGGGGCCGTGTCGTTTGAGGCTGAAGATGTGCTACAGGGGGCAAAGCTTGGCAACGGGCTTGCGAATATATGCATGACGTTTGAAGCTTGTTTCTATAGGGTCCCAGTCTTACTTGAAGTTTGAATTCCGGGGTAGGGGTTTCCCGAGGACGCTGGCAAGAGTGATGATTGTAAAAACTTCTACCGCCTGGAAGAAACAATTTGCGGGGCAATCAAAGCATTGTCATGTGACAGCTTGAGCATCTATTTCGAATTTTCGAGTGCGCTCAAGAGAACTCATACAGACTATGCCCACCTTATGAGAGAGGTGAATTCACGAGTCTTGGGAACCCCGCAATAAAACCGTGTTCTTATTTGGCGGTTGAAAGTATGATCTGGAAAGACAGACACAGTGGCACTATCGTGTTACAGCAATGGATGACGAGAATACAGGATAACGATCTTGATATATTTGTAGATTACATGAATTCATAATGTATTAATTGCTTTGCCAAAGGAAGGTCCAGTTTATAAAAGCAGACAGAAGGAAGCAACAAGAATAAAAATCCCTTCAAGGTTGGATGCTTTCCTCGAGCTTGCCGCATTCGTCGCACCTTGAGTTGAAGTAGCGTTCAGCGGAATCGTTATTTGCCCCGTGCCCGTCCCCTCCGCTACCCCCGATGTTCTAGATGCGCCACCGACAATACCAGCAGTACTGAGGGTAGCAGAATCGATAGCTAGATTTCCACTTGCAGCAGCAGGCTGAGGGATACCGACAGTTGCCTCGGACCCCGGCTGGGAGCTGACCAAGATACCAGCTGTCATTAAAGTTGCCGAATTGATAGCTCCGGGACCTGAGGTGGCTGAAGGTTCTTGAGCACCACCTGTTGCTGGAGCAGCTTGCACGATATTAGCCACAGCTAGTGTTGACGAATTTACTGGTTTTGGATTCATAACGGCTGGTGGTTGTGGCACACCAACTGCTCCAGCCCCGGTTGGCCTCGCATTCGAAATAATCCCCGCGGTCTTCAACATTTGCTCAGCGATTATGCCAGCTCCCTGTCCTGCAGAGCCTGTTGGCGATCCTCCCTTCTGCGGACCACCAGCAATGATACCGGCTGTCATGGGGTGTGTTGAGTTCACTGCACCCGCTGTTGCCATTGGTTTTCCTGGCGGAATGGTAACAGTAATTGTCGTAACAGCAATGTTGTCCTGGCGTGCGTAAAGGCCAGCCGCCTATGAAGGTTAGTTATGATTTTGATTGAAGTTTGATGCGATGATATACCTGAGCATGACCGGCGATGGCCAACAACAGCAGAATTGTAGTGTGACTCTGCATAGTTGAAATTTTCAGCGCCAACGGTGCACTGATATCTTCTAAAGCAGAGGATGTCTAGTTTTGTACTCAAAAACACGCAATACGTGGTGGTTCAATCTACACTGCAAGCAGAAATGATTTATTGAGAATATAGAGGTACTTCTGTGCCTGAAAAGGGGGATAATCGAGGCCCACAATGGAAGGTGTGAAGTCTGTTGAAGTGTAAAATTCACTCCAAAATGGCTGAAAAGATTGGAAAGTAACTGTGTATGAATCTCTGTCGATGTAAATTCATTGAAAGCAAGTTAGTAGGCTGCTTCAGAGGACACGCCATTCTCGGGTCGGAGACTCGGAAACGGAACAAAAGGAGGTCTTGCTACCCATGAACGTTTTCTCGGTTTGCCTGCTACCGGGTTTTGCTTTGATGTCTGTGCACTCCATAACCGACTTCAAGTTGAAGCATGTGCTGGACTGTAACACTGCTTGGACCATGTTTCGATCTCCGGCCATGCAACTGCCAGTGCCAAGGGCATCACTATGCGCTGCGCAGATCCGGCTTTTAGCGAGCTCGATCTCGCTCTGTCCCCCGCCCTGAACGATTGTACCGGCACTCGGTCTTGAAGCAGAAACAAAATGGTGCTCACCACAATATATTCTGAATTTATGACAGAGCGCATATCCTGGTGACGATAGCGATTACCCAGGTACCGTGGTGCGGGAATCATGGCCAAAAGCTTCAGTGTAGACTTGAAGACTTTGGGCGTACGCTCCTGAAGACCCCAGAGTTTGTAGCGCCACTACCCCAGAAATTAGCGTACTCCAGCCACCAACCACGGATTCCCAACCTTCATCGCTGCTAATCACAATATTGCTAAAATAAACCACCACAATTCCTTTGCTTTTTTCTAGATTTTTTATAACTCAATCCACTCCTCAAAGTCTCCATATTTCGCCGAGTGACAAATTTAGTAAATGTGATTGTCTTGAACTGTAACTGTTCGAAAATGGAGCATCCACATCCAATATAATTCAGCGGAGAGCAATGATTACTGGACGAATTTGAGACTAAAAGACGGTGGCCATAAAAAAGAGATATTCATTAATCATTTTTATACAGAATTGATGTCTAAAATCGCTCCTTGGTAGCTACATGCGGCATGTATCTAACATCACACACTAGAAGGTATATACACTTGCTTAGTCGAAGAGGCTTAAAAGAATGAAAAATTCGTATCAATAGCATCATGAAACTTGAATAACCTGAACTCCAGCAACGACGACGTTGTCTGTTAAGACATTGCCCGCCGGCTGAGCATTTGTAAGATGCACATAAGCAATCCCCGATACACCTTGAGGAATCGCGCATCCACCTGCTTGAAATGGCACGAAAACAGTTCCTCCAGGTGTTCCACCATTTGTGAACGCGCAATTGGTAGCACCGGTAGCATTTGATTGCAACATCAGCTGGGTTCCAACAGCCATAGTAGCATTTCCACCGGCTGCAGCCGCCGCGGGGGCCATGGTGAGTGGGGGAAATGGAGTAATCTTCAGGTTTGATCCATCTGGACAAGAGGATATCAGGGGTGCGGCGAGTGAAAATACTGAGCGGACACCAAGAGGAGTGTCGAATGCTGAGGGAATGGCGGCGGACTTTGAGAGGGTGCGTATTAGGGTCTGGTGACGAGATTCAACAGATAGAATCTCCGCAGCTACTGTGAGAATGGCCGGGTCTGTGACCAGAGGTGCTGCTCCTAGGTATCTATCTGAAAGTCAGTGGCGGTTTCAGTGACGATTGTCTAAGGAAAAGAGTACTCACGCAGAAACACCAATGTTCTCCAGAGTTCCAGCAGTCGCAACCATCGCAGCCGCAGTCGTGAGTCCAAAGTTATAGGTGCAAGGCTGCACTGGCTTGAACCCAGCATTTACCACTGCACCACTTAAAGTAGTGACGTGAACTTGCTCTGTTGTGGCAATTGATTTCAGGTTCGCAATATCAGTGGTTGTCAGACCCAAGGCTGTGAATTCCGAATCTGGGAATTTTGCAAAGCCTTGAGTATAGAATGCTCCTTCGAGATTCTCTAGAGTAAGTGCGCTGCAATGATCGAGTTAGCTGTGGAGTGAGGTTTTCCCTCGAGATCAGAAACGTACAATTGAGCAATGTCGACATCTGTAAGGCCTGCAGCCTGCGCTGCAGCATTCTGTCTCCTGACGAGTTGGATATGGTTCATAGACCTTTCACTAAGTGCTGGGAGGGCAGATGTGAAAGAATCGAGGACTAGCGCAGCAAATATGAAGACTGAATTAATACTAGGCATGGTGAAAGTTTCAACTGGTTTGCTCGTGGTGAAGTTCGTAAGAATGGAGGGCGTCTTATCAAGTCCGGCTTGACCTCTCTCAACGGACTTTATGAATATTAAATTGTTGACAGAGAGTTATCGTCCTCTTTAGCAAGCAGACCAGTGCTTATAGAAATTTAGTTCTGGCAATGAATGGATGAATGTATAAGAGGCAGGAGTGTTGCTGGTTTAATATCTTAAGGCTAAGATAATGAACGGCGATTAACGGACTGATAATATGTTGCCCATGAGGCGCCGGCAACAAATTTTACCGAAAAGACATTTTCCGGGGCCTCATGTGGCCGGCTTTCCTTCAGGAAGTGGATTTGTAAGCCATACGGAAGGAGTCCAAGCCATCCGGTTTCATGTATCAGAAATCGTTTTCCGCACTGTTGCGAGGATGCGTTCTTCGGCAAAGGATTCAGAGAACTGCAACTTAAAACAACATTTCGGGGTCCATCGCCTTTCAATTAGTTATTGGAGATAACTAGAGTAATTGATAAGTATAGTTTATAGCACAATTGGACTTCGTTCCATCAAAACTTTTGTAATCTGGTTATTTACAATTGTCTTCTGGACCCACTACTAAACTTGCTACTAACAACCGATGACTTGCATGTCAGGTTCCTAGTTGCAGATACTTCGAAGGTCGAGGCTTGTCGATCATGCCACTTACTCGAATGAGAATCCCATTGCGCATTTGGAGGGTTACAAACATGTTTCCGAGATTAGACGAAATAGAAACTGCCAATAAAATGCGAAGGGGTCCTACCACTTGGAACAGCGGGCCAATCGCATCACGGACTTATTGAAGCTTAAATCTGACAGTTCCGCCCCCAGTTTTTAGAGTTCTAAACCATGCCACTGACACTGCGGCTCCAACCCCTAGACAATTCTGAGACACCTCCGGGCCCATGGCATTGTGCTTTGACAGAAGATGTTTGCGAACATTCTGGGCCCGCGGCACAGACCCTTGCTTATTTGTCGGCTATCGGTGTGCATGACTTAAACACTGATATCGTTCTTGGAAACAGGGATAAAACGTGGAGTGCTGAGACAAGGATGCAGCGATTGGTAGCGTAAATGGATGCGAAAGCAAACTATGAACCGTACATCGTGTAAACATCAAAACATCAAAACATGCCAAGTATACCAAGAGATTGCAAGATCTGATTCTGGAGATGGGGAAACTAAGACTGCAGCAGGTTCAAACACTTGCTCTGCTTTCGAAATCACTAAGTCTTAGAGTGAATTCAAGTACATAACCAGGTCAAGTCGAACCATTAAGCTTAGTTTTTATTCTTGTTTCTAACAACATTCTTTATATCTCAATTTAATCTCTTGGTCAACTTGACTCACGTTCGATAACCTTCTCACAGGCATTCTTTACATCCGCAATTCTGAGCAGCTGGTCTCGCTCCTTTCTACACACAATGAAGTTCCTCGCCATCGCATTTGCCATGTCTCTGATATCAAACACAGCTGTCCTCGCTCTACCATTACACAACAAAGCTGCATCGGCTGTATCGAGCGCAAGTGGCGGAATTGCAACCCCAAAACCCGCCAAATCGGGAGCATCTGGTGCTTCCACGGGGGCCAGCTCAAGCGCAGCGAAAGCAAATGGTACTGCTGAGACCTCTGGAGCAAGCGCGGCATCTTCAACCAGTCCGCCTAAAGCAGCTGGGGCAGCGGGAGCCTCGGAACCTTCCAGCTCAGTAGCTACTTCTGGCGCAGCAAAAGCTACTGGTAAAGCGTCAAGCAGTGCTGGTACCAAAGCTAGTGCGGCTTCTTCTTCAAGTCCAGCTGCTGCCTCCGCTTCAGCATCAAGTGGAGATATGGCGGCGATGATGGCGACAAGCCCATCGGCACCTTCTGTCAGTAAGTTAAGAAATGTAATTTCGTGGTGTCCAATCGTATCCCGACGCGCCTTTATGTTTTCCGGTAGCCGCTGGGAGATTTGGAATGGGAAATAGCTAACCTCTCGGTTCTCTAGTGTACGCAGCTGGAGCTTTTGCCAACGATGCTATGACTGTCTCTGCGGCACTGAACTCCCTTGGTACCGAGACCGACCCCGAGAAAATCCGATCACTTGCATCGACAGCTTTTCAAGCCGAGTCAGACGAAGACCAGAGGCGAAATGTGCTCAATACTGTGGCAGGCAGTGCCGCCAAACAGTCAAATGCGCTCATCGTCCAGAATACGCCAGCGGTGCTCGACGGCCTACAGGCTATCATGAATGATCCAAAGCCCGAAACATCGCAAGCTAACCTTGCTACAATTGAAAATGCGAGGTATGTGTATCTCCATCCCCCAACCCGAGTTTTGATGTCCTAGGTAGTCGGTTCAACACAAATCTAACAAGGGCGAACAGAAACCCTAATATTCTTCCAAGTATCACACAGCTTTCGAACTCGGCGATGGCGGCAGCAGGTCTACCACAAATGGCTGTTGTCTTTCCTGCTACTACTGGAGCGTCTGGAACCGCGGCTCGAAAATAGGAATGGTCATTGTGTTGGTGGGTGCGAGCGGATGGAGGAGCCAAGAGCTGTGAAATACCTAGGTAGCGAGACGGCGATTTGCGGACACGCTCTAGTATTTCATGTTCTGATCTATGATTCTACCACGGGTTTCTTTTGCCCCTGTATTAACATCTATTTTGTATATTGAACAGTCAAATTTTCAAGAAGAAAAAGAAAAAAAGAAAAAAAAGAAGGAAAAAGAATAAAGAATAAAAAAATAGAATTAGAGAATAGAAAGCGATCAGGCCGTGAATGGTCTATTATTATTGTTGATTTACAATCCATATTCAATTCAGGCTAGTTCATTAATTAGCTGCCAGACTCAGGTACCACCCTATAAATATAAATAATGCATTTAAACAATAGTTGTCAGTAATTCTTTCTTAACTTAGCATAGCGAAAGAGTCGTCCATCCTTCAACAGATATTCGGGGGCGTGATGTGCCGTCATGGGAATCGCAAGCTAAACTGGTGGCCACATGAGACAATATTCTCTCAGATGACCCTGGGAAGTATCATAAAAATAAGGACCGGTGAAAGTTAGGGAAAATCGAAAGAAAGTATGACCGTACTGTCAGGTTACCCACACACTAGAATGTAGTTTCGCCCAAGTTCGAACGTCTTGCCCCAGACATTCCTCAGTCATCATAGTTCGTATAATAATTTGTATTTACAAGTTGTGAAGAATCCTTTTCTCATGAAGGAAGAGCAGGGGACTAATGTCGTAAAGTTTACAATAAATGTATGAATGCGCACTAATTCACTTCACATGTGCATTTCTAGAGTCTTGCGAAAATTGAATTTTCGTTCGCGGCTGCCTACTTAACACCCCCTTTTGAACAGTTTTGCTTCTTCATCTTCATCCACCAACTTCAAATTGCGCAAGCGCAAGCACCAAAGCGAAAATTTCAACAACCGCTCCGAGACCTAGATTTAGAACATTCGCACCCCCCTCCCGCAAACAAGATACTGTACATCATGTCATCATCAGATACACAAGCCGGCCAAAATGCTCTCACCACATTCCCACGATTTTCCAGGCTCCCGCCAGAACTGTGACATATGATATGGAAGCTCGCGTTACATCGGAACCCTCGAATTATTGTCGCAAGCAAAATGAGCAGATGCAACTTCGAAAATAAGCTGGTGGAGATTATACCCCCTCGAATCGCAGCTGGCATTCACGGCCAAGTTATCGTACCTTCGGATCGCAATCGCCTACTGTTCGCTGTGGACCCTCATGGCCAAATCACTCCAGTTGGCTGCACATGGGATGTCAAGTTAAACGACTAGAAAATTCCCACGGCTTTACTCCATACCTGCCGAGAGTCACGTCAGCAGGCCCTCAAAGTCTACGAAGTCGCGTTCGAAGGCCTCGAGTCATCTCTTCCTGGCTCTACCATCCCCAAACATATTTATTTTGACTGGAATCATGAGGGTTTACAGGTGGATGACGCAAGAGCTTGGGAAACATTTTGTGGTCGAGATACTTCATTTCAGAATAACGATCAGCAAGCTCTCCCTATATGGTTTTCAAAAATCCAACACCTTGGGGTCTGCTGCGGATTTTACAAATGTACGAAGCTGTACGAGGAAAGATTGACAGATTTGACAGCATTAAAGACGCTCTCGATAATAGGCAACCCTTGCCCCGCCCACACTGAACCAAATGATGGGTGTGGTTGGATGATGAGTTGTAAGACATTGTTCACAGAACGTTTGGAGTCAAAATGGGAACAGGACCTGGGACCGGAAAGCAAGGAAAGTCTCCCACAAATCAACTTCGTAACGTGGAGTAAATTGGAGGAATGTTCTTCTCGCCAGGATGTACGTTTATCAATTGATCAAGATTGTCTTCGAGTCTCAACACTAACCATTGCTAGTTTGAACTCCAAGAGCCTATTAGACGGCCGCTGACTTCCTGGGAATACGAGTGATGATCGAAGAAATACGGTGAAACTTGGCGCAGAAATATGGATCAACTGGTTTATGATCGGATAGAATGGTTATGATGGTCGGGGTTGGCCTGGACATGCGCCGCATTGTGCAAAGATCTGCAGGAGAAGCAAGATATCATGAGAATAGTATCAATTCTGTTTTGATGCACGATACAAATTGTGATCTCTTTGCTAGTCATAACCCTCAAGGTCAATTGCCAATTCCTTCTTTCACATTCTCGTTGATAGAATCGAGATTTTCGGCCTTTTTTGGGAGGTTCAATTAATTAAGCTACTACTGGAGAAGTTCTAAGGCTACTCTTATCCCATTGTCCGACAGTGGATTTTAATACTAGATACGTGTCTAGTCTCAAAGAGGCATGGAAGATATTTCCTGTTTAATTAGTTTCTTCGCCTCCTGGTCCGAAATCGTGAATTTCTACGAAGAAGGTTGTATGAAAGAGCTAGTCCGGAACTATGCTTTATTACTGGCTATAGTTTTAGGTAAACTTTCTGCTGAAGTGACTTGATTTGTCCCTTGACATTAGTACCAAATATGAGGGACAAGACCGGGCCAGATGGCGCCATGACTGGAAGGCCAGAATTACGAGTTGGCACCTACTGCCACTCCCTATTCTCCATGTATTTCTTGACTTAAGCCCATGACTAAAATTCAGTGAACAACTATTACAGGGATGGAACTTGGAATAGTTCTCATTCTCCTCGCGGCGGTTTTTGTACGCCGACTCGCCGGTATTTGATGAGCCTATTTTCTCTGGAACCTTGATTCATCTGCTCTAAACTCTTCGGTATGGGGAATCAGAGTCAATTGTCTAATTACGCCGCCTCCCAGGCATATTAGTCGGGATACTTGGGCCATTTAGGGGATGCTCGGCTAAGCCCCTTTTTACCCCGCTACCCCGCTATTTTCGAGGCTCTACCAAAAGATCCATCCATTTTTTTTCGAGCCCTTCAGATTGAGACAGACATAGAAAAATTGACAGAGTGGTGGGTTTGTCTGCATGGAGTTGTTAATTTGCGCTGGACGTCTCGAGATCGAAGACGGCATTTCAGGGGCCAAAGAATTGCTGGCCAAAAAACATGTTCCCAATTTGGTAATAAAGAAGGTCTTGGAGCTGTGTTCGCCAGAAATATCATCGATCGCTTCCCCAGTCGACCCAAGCAGCCACAGATCTCCGATTGGATTACCGCAGTGGAAAATTATTGCTCACGCAATCTTACGAACGAGCAGGACAAACTCCCAGCAATAGCCGGTATAGCGCGCTATTATCAGCTGTTGACCAATTCTCAGCATGGTCGTTATTTAACAGGACTATGGGAACACAGTCCGCTATTTCTTCTTTTGTGGCATACAACGCCTCATTGGAAGTTTCACTTCAACCCGAGCAATAGGAAGCCGAGGTCTTATCGAGCACCATCTTGGTCGTGGGCATCAATTGACGGTAGGGTCTACTTCTGGTATGAGCCTCGAAAATCGGAGAAGTTCACATATACTGCCACAATCGTTCGGTGTACGACCGAATCGCAACCGCGAATCCATTTGGCCAGGTACTTGCGGGGAATTTAGTCATCTCTGGTCCGGTCAAGAGAGCTACTGGCTTCAATTGCAAACACTCTTGGCCTGTGTATATAGTAGACAGCTATCATGGAAACTGTGAGGAATTCAAGGTTGCCGAGATGAAATTTGATGACTATCGTGACATTGGGAGACAATCATGGAACGATGTAGGCGAAATTGTCTGCTCGTTGATGCACAAGACCATTGAAGATGTTGTGAAAGGAGACTGGCTTGGTTTGGTGCCCATAAAAACTCCAAACATGGAAGACACCTTTATTCGAATAGGACTGTTTGAGTCTGGGAAGATTTTTCCAGCCTTTAGAGACTACCCATCAGAATATGATCTACAAGGAATTGCACAGCGGCAATGGTGGGATGATTCTGTTGAAGAGACCGTCACTATCATTTAGATTCGATGCTGGTTCTTCAATCACATGAAAGTCTGGACTGTAGATAGAGATCAATGCTTTGTGCTACTGATTCCCATTTCGAGATCTTGTGCTTTGAATGTACGCTCGATGCCAGCCGCCTTGAGGACATCGATCGGGAAAACGAGAGGAGGAGAGGTTGTCACTGCTAAATGGAATTGTTCGATGACGCAAAGGAGGAGATTCATGCAGGGCTAGCCTCTCCTTTCGAAGAAAATTTCCCCCAACATCTGAAGAGGTATCCGCCTGTTTTTGTACCTCATACTTGCTTCCTACTAGCACAAGCCCTCTTCCCCTAACTATTCCAACTGTGTTGTGTTATCAAAGCAAGCTTGCGAGTTTTGTGCTACGGTCTATTAAGGAATATCCTATGATCTTAAAGAAATCTGTGACAAAATACAATTAAAGTCTGTAGTGCAGTTCTTTGATTGGCCAAAAGCTTTTGGAAATTGTAAGCGTAAGATTACATTAAGCATTTTCTCATCAATTATTATCCACCTAAAAACTTATATTTGATTTTACTTATTTAATTATAATACGACACAAATGCAAATATAAATACGCCAAGAATTCAACGTAACTAAACCATTTATTTTGATTTCTTTTTCTCGGCCTCCGATCGTTGGTTTACCCCTCTCGTGGTGGACGGGGAAAGCGGCACTAATTATTGCCGATTGAATGTCCCACACGGTGTGGCACATTGAGAATTAGTGCCGCTTTTTTTTTGTCCACCAGGAGCCCCTATGCTAGTTGCGGTGATCCTACTTGATAGTAGTAGCGCCAGAGGCATTTTCCAGAAGTATTTGCCTTTTATGTCAACTTATCTTGTATATGAAGCAATCTAGTCTTTTCAATAAACGCGTAGCCTTATACAATGTCCGCACATAGGATTCCCCTCCCCCACCCCTCCGACTTTTCCGACATGCTCCATCCGTGGCTTCAGCTGCAGGAATCAAAGCGGCCGAAGTCGTTCCTTGAATTTCTTCCTACACCAACGTATTTCGTAGTACGCTAAACAGCAGTTTCCGGGAACTTGCCCCTCGTGATACTTCCATTCAAAGACAGACTTTCCACCAGAAACAACTTTGAACGGCTAATATACCAGAGCAAATCTAGATCACCAGGAGAGAATTACGAGTCATGTAGCCAATAAAACAACGACACCCTCGATTACAAACATTAGTTACAGACACACAATACTATCCTCTCATCCTCTCGACACCTACAAACCCTCTTCACGAATCCTGACTCTTCGGAGCCACAATCTCCGAAACGGTAACCACCTTCTCCTCACTCTTCCTCGCATGCAAAAACGACGAAAGAGCAGCCAACCCGTCCTGACTCCGCTTCCTAATCACAGAAGCAGGCGGCGCCAACCTCTCCTCGTTCTTCCCCTCGTTCTCCCCCACCACCTCCGCCGACTTCTTTCCCTCCTTATCTTCACCTTTACTACCACTAACACCCATCCCGAAAATCACCTCCCGCATCTTAATATTAGCTACATGCACCACCCCGCTCATCTGCCTAATACTCGGTAACCCCGGAGGGAAAACAAGATATAAGTTTGACTGCTGGCTTTCATCGGGGTGGAATTTATCGTGATAGTCTTTTTTGCCTGCTACATGCAGACCCTGGAAGATTTTCTTGTGGACTTTCCTAGATATTTTGGCCATGGATTCATGCATGCCACTGATCTCCCCCAAATCATCCAGTGGTTCGTAACCTAAACTTAAATACGTGACTTTGGCTGTATTTAGAAGCGCCATTGCGCCGTATAAAAGCAGATCTGTGATTCCCTTCGGTGCACCGGGGAGTGCGACATAGGGATCGAGATGGTAGCCTTTATTCGAGCCCAGGATTCGTAGCGCAGCGAAGCCGTTGGGGATCCCGGCGCGGTCTTTAGTGTAGATATATGTCATGAGTTCTGGGAGTGCAAAAGGGTCGTAGACTGTGATGTATGCCTGTGGTCGCTTCGAATCGTTGCGGTGGTCCCGCCATTCTTCGTAGACGTTTACGAGTTGTTGTTGGAGGTGTGCGTTTTTGCCTAGGAGGGGCGTGTAGACTTCGAGGGTTAGGCCTTCCTTTTTTGGATCCAAAAGATTGCGAGAATTGCGCGTGATGGATTTCCCAGCGTTGCTGTGGAGTACGGGGTTGGTCATGGGATTTAGGACACGCTCGGTGGCGAAGCACATTGTGGTCCATTTTTCTTTTTGCACGTATTTGACGAAGGTTTCGCCGGCGCCCATGAATGCTATTCCTAGACCGGCCTTCTTGCGGAATTTCTCGAACTCCGTGAGGATTCGGGGGAAGAGTTGGGGTGGACAGAGAGGGTCGCCGCCTACGACTGCGATTTTATTTTTCACTTTGTAGTAAAGGGCTGCGGTTCGGTCTTTGGTGATGAAGAATGTATAGCTTGGATCGAGGATCCCCATGTGTGAGACACGGCCATAGCGGCCGATGAGCTCTTGGAGGGATGCAAGAGCGGTGAAATCGTTTAGGTCGAATACTTCTCGGATTTTCTTGGACTTCTTTTCAGGGACGGTCTCAGAGGCGGAAGACTCAGCGGAGGAGTGGTCGGATTCTTTACTCAAGATTGATGGGGAGCGTTTAAGAGTTGGTGAAAGAGCTGAAAGTTCTTCTTCAATCGCGCTGTGAATGTGTGTCTCTGGATTCGTTGTCGTCGTGGTGACTGTTGGAAGCTTGACGAAAGTGACCCTATCGATCAAGTTCAAGGACGTTTTGAGGGAATGTGGGTCTTTCACAAGTCCGTCTGCAAGATCACTACCTAGCCTAGATTATGAAGACGTCAGGTTTAGAAACTGGAGCAGTTGACCTGGATAATACGAGGGACTGAAGACGAGTTAAATGATGCTTACTTTTCGGCGAAGGTCTCCTTGGGCGGAGGAGGTTTAGACTGAGGCTGTTTCCCCGTTTTTGTATTATCTTTCTTGGGTTTTGCATTCGTTTTGACTGTTATCGATGTTGAAATCTTTAGCTCCTTTGATACCTCCAGTGGTTGTTGAGGTATAGCCATGCTGGATAATGTGCAAGGGTCTACTGGTAATGATTGAAGCGATTCGGCGATTGAAATGAGAAGTATATCGTAGGGAGAGAAAAGGAATATCTATGTTAAAGTATTTTGAAACGAGCTTGCTTGTACGAGGCGTTGATTGTAAGATCATGCCGAGAGTAGTCACACCGACTTCTCGTGGGATGGCAATCACATAAAAAGAAGAAAATGGCTGACGTGAGTAGAATCATTGATATTAATTTGCACTGCCTTGAGGCTTCTCAAATGGTCCTTGACACACGCGCGGCCCGATACCGGCAATTGACCAATCAATCACGCTGTGTTTACGAGTACAATGTGTTGGGCTTACTCTGTGCGGGGGGGCCCTAGTCCCGGCACGTTTCTTGACCTCGCTTCATTGCTAAGCTTTGTTCTAGCCTGAAATGCGTCTTACAGAACATTGGTAGAACAACCTTGAAATAGAATTTCTCACAATTCGCGCGGCGGTCACAAGCTCTGCAGCCATCGCGAAAGGGAGTTTCGGAAATAAAAGTCAAGCACAATCCCATGTTAGGCAGCTCGATTGAGCTTCAAGTGTAGTGTTACAGCTTTGTTCTCCCAAAAAGATTCTCACATTGTTCTGACTCGAATATCTTGCTCATTTTGCAAGCCACTAAGCAGTTGCTTGTCTGGCGGCGGAGGTGGCTGGAAAGCTTGTGCCTCCTGTTTTGTCTGCATAGTTTGAAAATCGGGCCATTATGCCGAATTATTACTTGAAAAGAACGCAATCCTCCCGTTCGGGGAGGTCTTTTAGGCAATGCAGAGGTCGCAGGGGCTCATCTAAGCCTTGGCTTACTCCACGTGACTGGCAGTTGACAGATGCGAACTGGCGAATAGCAGTTCAAGCTGTGGATATCGCTGGATTATTGCCTCTTTGGGAGAACTCTGAACGCAGCGTCTGCAGCTGTGCCATTTCAACAAGTGTAAGACGAGTTCTTCCTTTTGTAGGTGCGGCAATGATGGACCTTAGCAAGCTTGCAGCGGTTATACACATAACCGTGAAATGACTAATGATGAGTAGTGGTAGAAAATGGTAAGAAAGGAGCACCCCAATGCAGTCTGATCCGACAGGCGAGGACGTTTAAATGATGCCAAACAGTGCAGAGAAACGAAAAACTAATGGTTTTAGGATAGAGAGCGTCCTTGGAACTTTTGGAGCCTTCCGGTGCCGATGAGGTATTACTGGATTTGGTCTCCAAGTTGACCAGGGGTAGCTTCCGAAATACGATGTACGAAAGGTTGGGTGAAGACAACTATGCCGTCACCGTAAATGTAGCATATGATAGTTAGTAATTATTTCGGAAAAACACTCAACTTCCGTAGGATTTCGGAGAAGCTTGTCCCAGGTCATGAGCGTATTCCGCAGGGGCCGCGCGTGGCATGAGGATAACTCGATGCAATGGCCAAAAGTGAAAGTACGAGACAACCACTTGGTCTGCGCACTCTCTCTTAGGCCACGATAGATATGATAGGGACTGCGCAGATAATGATAATGTAGATTGATATATCACGCCAAGAGTTGAGGTTAAAAGAGAATCTGGAGATGGCTGCACGTGATCGAGACGCTAGTAAGCGAGTATGGATCGCACCTTGGGATTTTCGCACAACTTTTTCGAGATTCGAGATTCCAATCACCTCACGACCAACTCTCGACAACCCATTTACGACAACGATTGCCAGGTCAGTACACACCGATACACCAAAGTCGAGACTGCGGTCGATCGCATTATCAATCCATCGAAGCAATCAGAATCTGCAGAGCGGTGGAGGGGCGTAAGCTGGGGAATCGATTTGGATCGCACACAAATATCCAGCAATATCGGAAAGCTGCATCTGCGAATAATCCTCTTCGAATCCCCATCTGTGTCTCCATCTATTCAGCTTCTCCGCTCACGCAGAGAACCCTGGTTGCTGGAAAGATTTTGCGGTCTTCGATAGCTTGAGCATCTCATTCTCTATCTTCCCACCTTCAAAAACTCTTGCTAACATCTATTCATACCCAGACACCGCAATCATGGGTATCAGCCGTGACAGCAGACACAAGCGTTCCGCCTCTGGCGCGAAGCGATCATATTACCGTGCGTAGTAGAAAGCCCATATGTCTCTGACATGTGTTCCAACCTGAATTCTAAAAATTTGCAGGGAAGAAGCGCGCTTTCGAAGCCGGCCGACAAGAGTCCAACACCCGTATTGGAGCCAAGAGAATCCATCTCGTCCGTACCCGTGGTGGTAACCGAAAGTTCCGTGCCCTCCGTCTCGAATCCGGCAACTTCTCATGGGCCTCTGAGGGCATTGCCCGCAAGGTCCGTGTGATTGTCGTCGCTTTCCATCCTTCCAACAACGAGCTTGTCCGAACCAACACCCTCACCCGATCCGCTGTCGTCCAAGTCGATGCCGCTCCTTTCAGACAGTGGTACGAGGCCCACTACGGTCAGAATCTCGGTCGCAGACGTCAACAGAAGGCTGGACAAGAGCACACCGAGCCCGAGAAGAAGAGCAAGGGTGTAGAGAAGAAGCAGGCTACCCGCTTCGCTGCCCAAGGAAAGGTCGAGCCCGCTTTGGAGAAGCAGTTCGAGGCTGGTCGTCTTTACGCCGTCGTTTCATCCCGCCCAGGACAGAGTGGACGTGTTGATGGATACGTCTTGGAGGGAGAGGAGCTGGCTTTCTACCAGAGACAATTGCGCAAGTAGAGAAAAAACTACAGGGCTTGGTATTGGCGTGTACTTGTGTGGATTTCAGGGCATGGAGTTGGCATTTGCAATTATTTCTCAGAATAAACTCTGAAGAATGCATTTGAGCAATTCAAAAGCAATACCAAAATAAACCGTAGTCTCCGTATGATTCGTTGATGTGATATAGCCTGTGATTGCTTAATTTGGCCCCCAAATTTGTCCGTTTCTCTTGACCCCGCATCACATGCGCCCCTCTCCATCGCCCTATCTTCCCCACAACACAATTCTCATGGTTCGAAGCACCTTACACAGCATACCGTCGCTCGAAAACAACCAGAAATTTTGATTTTCTACACCGGCATCATCGCGTAGTATTTTCCAGGGAGAAATTTCTCTCCGCAAGCCCTCCCTCCCAACAACACCCATCATGTCCGCACCACCCTCCACAACCTCCGCTGGGCCCTCACTCGCACCCCCATCCACAACCAATAAACCACCGCGCCCACCTCCTTCAAACCTCTCCTCCACACTCCCTCATGGCCCACAAAACACAACCCACTCCCCCGAAACCGCGCGGCAAATCGCAGAAGCGCGCGCCGCGCTGGAAGCATCCATGACGAACATCGGGTCCTCCCTCGATTCCACCCTCCGCTCGCGCGCGCAAAACCTACATTCCAATTCCGCGCAGCTAGAGAAGCAACAGAAAGATGTGATAAGAGAAACAGCGGGCTTAAGGAAAGAGAGTGAGAAGCTTAGGAAGGTAGCAGAGGAAGGACAGAAAAGAGTGAAAGAGCTGGGCAATGTGCAGAATTGGGCGGAGATGTTGGAGCGGGATTTCTTGGTGTTGGGGGAGACGCTGAGGTTGGCTAATGGGGAGGGTAGTGATGCGAGTTGGGAAACGGAGAGTGGCAGTGGGAGTGATGAGGGGTATTTGGAGGAACATGATAGTAAGTTTGAGGAGGAGTTGAGGGGGGTTGATGGGGAGGGGGATGTGGATATGGGGTTGGGGGAGGTGGCTCTGGGGGCGGATGATAGGAAGATGGATGAGGGGAAGGGGAAGGGTGTTGAGGGCCAGGAGCAGGGGACGGAACAGCAACATGAGGCTGTTGGGGGTTCGTCTACGGCTACAATTGGGTCTGGGTCGGATCCGTCTTCGAGTTCTGTTCATACGTCTAATTCGGCCGTCAGTTGAGTTGGGTTGATACCGATCTTGGACTCTTCCAGGCCTCTTCTTGAAGATCACTCCAAAGGCTTGGAGAGGAACCCTCATTCATCTACTCTACGCGAAAGCTGGCTATCCCAAAGTCGAAGTGTGGTCCTTGGGACTTCCATCTCTTTTCACAAATTTCCCGTTTTTATCATCCGATCCGAGCATTGGTACTCGCATTCTCGAATTTTCTACAATTTCTGGCTTCTAAACGCCGACATCAACATCCGGACGGGCCTGGCCGCTTTACTAAAATGGCACATCTTCGGACCATGGTAGACCAACGTCATAGGTCTGGAATTCTATCAAGATTCGAAAACAATAAAAGGCGCTCAAGATGCGATCGATTCTAATTCCTTCGGAGCCCAGGAACGGAGAATATCTTGAGAACGATATCCAAAATGTCGACCCAATCAGTAAAGCCAGGAACTGTGGAACATCCACACCCCACATCATCTCTCACGAATACAACATGTAAGTGTTTCTGGCCTTTGCTCTTGCTCTCAATCTATCACTAACATCTCCCAGGGGCAAAACCAAATTTCACTCTCCCTCTCCCCTCCCTCAAGTTTCTCTTTCACCTCGAATGCGAGATGGAGTCCTTCCGCCACGTCGGCGACGGCGGACACGGGGATCGCAGCACCGTAATCTTTCGAGGTGGACGATTCGAAGGTCCCCTACTCCGAGGCGAAATCTTTCCTGGGGGCGGAGATTGGGAAACAATACAGAACCACGATGGGGATCAACAGACTGCCCACCTAGATACGAGGTATAACTTACTTACGCATGACGGCGTCTGCATTTTCCTTAGAACGACGGGAACGAGAACAGGAAAGAAAGAAGTGTTAGAGGGGCTTGGCGAGGAAGATAAGCATGGACCGGATGAGTATAGGATGCGGTTGCATATGACGTTTGAATGTGGGGATCCAAGGTATAGCTGGTTGAATACTGTGGTGGGGATTGCGAGTTCGGCGAGGAATGGGGAGAGGGTTATTTATGATGCATATCAGATATTGTGATTTGTGTTGTACAGTAACTAATATTTCACATGTCTCATTGGGTGTTCATTCAAGAAGTACTAGCAAAACTATCCAATACGAAGTACAGACGCTTCAGTTTCGCCGCAAAAGTAATCAGTTCCTCCTGTATTGATGACCCATATCCAACAGAGCCGTTACCCCGAAATGAGCTCGAAAGAGCCAAAGTTTCCCGCGCTGCTAATAAAAGTAAACCTCATGGACAGAATTCGCCGCAAAAGGAAACGGATTGCAGAAGTCCCCAATACCAGAACCCCACTTCCATCCTACAAAAACGCTAGCTTGAGCAAAAACCGCAGAATTACTCCATATGAAATGATTATTATCGGACTCTTGCTCCCGTCGTCATCCAGGACTCTTCAAGTTATTACTTCGAATTTTGGTTTTCGTGTCATCTTCCACCTGGCTCTTTTTTCCTTCGCGGTAAGGGCACTCGGAATTGCAGGCGGGGGACCACCCTGCTCAATGATGTCGAGCTTGTCCTCTTGAGCAATAGATGTTAAATTCTTCACCTCTTCCCACCAATGCTCGGCGTCGGCTCGTTTATCCGCCTGAGGCTGGAGAAGATATTTGGGAATGAGTGTGATCAAACGTCGCAGTGAAGTGCTAGCTAGGCATCTCGGATCATCGAGCAGTGCTTTTATTACATCTCCAACTGCAGAACTCACTTCGAACGTCGGAGAATCTTCCTCATCCTCTGCTTCATCTCTATTCTCCTCAAAGAAGTTTGCAGCCGGATTTTCGACCCCGCCATTGTGGACCCTCACCTCAGCGAAGCGCTCGATTCCGTCTTGGCCATACAGTAACCACACAACGAATTCCAGAATGATGCAGCCCATAGACCACATATCGTACCTGCGCGACCTAGGGAGACTGTTGTCGCCGTTCGCCTCGGGAGCCTCGTACCTGAGTGTGGTGGCTTTGGAAGTTGTTCCAGACGTCCTCCATTTAGTGTCCTCCCCGTGGACCCTAGATACGCCAAAGTCGGCGATCACCAGTACGTCTCTGCTGCCGTTTGTGAAAGGAGTTTCTCTCCTAAAGTACAGAATGTTGTCCGGTTTGAGGTCTCCATGGCGGTAGTTCGTGCGATGCAATATTTTGAGAGCATCGGCAATACCAAGTAGTTGCTGAAATGACCAGATTAGGAGGTTCTCGTTTCTGAATCTTGACTTTGAATCTGGACTCTTCCAGAAATCGGTTAAGCTTCCGCCATCAGCCCAAGGAAAGACTGTGTAGTACTCGTTCCCAAGTTGGCAGCTGAAGATCGCTCTCATGAGATGTGGATGCTCGCCCAATTCACGAAGTATGTCCAAGTTCTTTCTCTCTTTCTCGAAATTTTCACGCTTCGTCAGTTCCTCAGTATTGTGAAATTGCTTGATCGCGACATGACGGTCTCTTTCATCTTTCGACTACGAAGCATTCGTCAGCCGAAAGACGATGTGGAACGGTTGAATACTGACCTCTATGCCCACGCAGTGTGCTTCATGGATCGTACCCCTAAATATTGAGCTTCCCCCGCCCCTCTTAGCTGTCGAACTATTATCGATGATAATTGGCAAAGCACACGCCTTATCGAGCAACTCGTGTCTGCCCGTCGCATCCAGCACAGGTGCCAGAACTTGCCATTGACTGCTTACGAACAAACGATCACTCCCTGGATAGCGCGCAAATTTTTCAAATTTTTTCCCGGAAGATGGTGATACCAGGATATTGGGAGCTTTGCGCTCGAGCGGGAGATCGTCATCGGTGAGACCCTCTCTATCTAAATCTTTTATCGCCTCCAATTTACTCATCAGGGCCAAAATCGCAAAGACTTTGCGAGCTTTGTCATGTACTCTTTTAGGAAGTTGAGTATCCCAAATATTGACGGAGATGTACCCCAGGACTGCTGTAAGCTCCTTTTGGATGCAGGAGATGTTGACCTCTTCCGTCAAGACAGCTTCAGGAAGGAATTCCTTTTCGTTGAGGTCGAAAGTGAGCATCTGTGAATTAAGCCGACAACTCAGTCGTAAGTCTTTGGTGTCTTGCGCCATGTTTGAGTTTAGGCCGTAGAGGAAATGTGTTTTGGTCCTTGCTGAGTTTTGAGTTTTGTGAAGCACGGTTGTTCATACACCCCATGGTGTCCCACCGGTTCGGACAAGATTATTGCTCAGATGAAAGGCCTTGGCCGGTCACCGAGCATCAGGTCTGAAGCCTGCCGCATACTGCCACTGTAGGTGTCTCGGCCCCATATTTCCGGCTTATGTTGAAGGGAAGGCGAAGCCTTGGGGGGGTACCCCGCTTTCTTTTCAATGTGTGTATAAACCAATAAAATCGAAGTCTTTATTACTCAGCCGCACACTGCCCTTTACGCTCGCAGGTGGCATGACGATCTTTGAGCAATGGGCAGGGAGAAAGCTCCGAACAACTTTCTCTACGCTCTCGATATCTGGGTGCGAAGGCGCCATCATTTTTTGGCATAATGAAGCTGGGTAGCTTGACTTTCTAGAGTTTGCCTGCAGTCAAATACTCTCATCGGAAGAAATCATAATAGAGAGTTGGAATGCCGACTTCGCCCTGTGGATGGCAGCGGCAGTCTGCTGAGCGGAAGACGCATTATTCCTGCATTTCTGAATGCGGACCAGCCCTGGTTCGTCACCCTTGCAATGAGGCTCCTCGGTGACCTAATTAGGTTAGTTGCGTGGAGGTGTGGTACACGACATACACACCTACCAATCCACGGCAGACCCGGCCACCCTCGCAAGTCAGCTGCATTCAACAGCCAGTTGGATTTTTCAACATGGGCTGACCAGCCGTCGTCGCGAACAAGGACGGCTCAAATCGAACTACAGCATAGCCAGCCTTGTGCTAATCTGCAATCAAAGATTGGATATATCGACAGAAAACTCAATAATTAGGCCTGTCCTCAAGGAAGTCGCCGCTAGGTATAAACTCTCGTTTTGCAAGTCAAAGTTTTCCCGACAATGGATGGCGCTTCCTGTACATGTCTCCGTAGACCTCTCCGTTTGACGTGGAGCCTCCGCTCGAAATATCAACCCATGCAGGGCATTTCCCGCGTGGGGTTTGCCTACACGCTTCAGAAAGTGAACTTCTAACCTATGAGGTTTTTCCGCACCTACTGTAAGCTCAGGACACCAATTATATTCGTTCTGCAGTTGGCAACCCTGCGGCAGCTGGGCAGCTGGGCCCTGCTGCCGCTTGTGACGTGTCAAGTCTTATCACGGCTATTATCCATTTAAACATTCCGTGAGCAGCTGAGATTCTGGGCGATGTCGGGGGTGGCTAGCATTCGTCCAGTCTCTGGGCGGCTTTTGGGGAAATTGCCTTTATCTACCGGGTTTCTTCGATTGATGGGCGTCACACTCTGCAGTGTCATAATTGATTCGCAAGGGCAACATCTATGGTCTCTGATCTACACTCGAAAACCCTTTGACTTTTCTATGGTGAATATATTGAAACGAGTTCGCTACATATTGGCAATGGCATTTCTGCGCTCAAGTCATGTCAATGGCACTGCTCAGGCATCCTATTCAAATGCTATCTGTCAATCATTAGTCGCGAGCAAATTCGATCAGGAGTGGGAATTTGTGCCCGAAAGCGCTATTTCTACTCTAGTAATCCCTAACAAAGTCAAGAAGTTAGTGCCGAAAGCTTCCAAAGGTCTTGTGAGCTATATCTGTGATGATGCAAGCAGGGTTTTCTTGACACTCTGGAGTTTTTACGACAAGCGTCACCTGGTCAGCATATTGACACGCTTTCAAGAAGTCGGTTTCGACAATGATGACCTCCCAGTCGAAGACATCACCCGTGATCAAAAGTGTGCCCATTATGTCGACGGAAATGGGAAGAAGGGAAAAGTTTGCAAGCATCACAACAAGCTGAACGTTTTCCATGGTTGGGTACTCACAGATTTCAAGAAATTCCGGACACATCAGTGGCAATTTTCTGCGGTTCTGTTAAACAGGGAGAATTTCAAAAGAACTTTCGCCTCTGGTTCCATTCTACCATTCACATCGAAAGGCAACTTCGAGAGAAGCGGCCACTTTGGGACTGTGTCTGAAGTCGGCCTTCGTGCGGATTCTCAAGACGAGGTAATATATAGACCCATCAATATACGCATCTCGATGAATAGCCTCTGACCGTTTTCTAAGATAGAATGCGATGGTGAAACTACTGAAGTTAGAGTGGCACTCAAGAAACTCAACAAAGTTGATGATGAGGGTTATAACGTCGAGAGGGCCTGGGAGCTCGAGGCAGAAGCACTGGACGGAATCCGCCCTCTTAAGAGTGACCATCTCGTCCGCCTTATTACAGCATTTAAGCGCGGAGATGAGCATTACATTGTACTAGAATGGGCACAAGGGGGCAATCTCAAGCAGTTTTGGGAGGAAAGGGGCTCCCCCAATCAAGCTTTGAACGAAGACGAAATCCGCGCATATCTGGTGCAACTACGTGGATTAAGTGGAGCTCTAAATCAGCTACACACCGATAAGCTTTTCAGGCATATGACAGGAATAGCCAGTGCGAGCAATACCTCAAAGGGGCTCCTGACAGCAACAAATGGCCTGTCTAGTGCCAGCCAACCTCAACGTGGAAGTCATGTACGACATGGAGATTTGAAACCGGATAATGTTCTCAACTTTGCACGAAGTCCCAAAACACTTGGAATTCTCAAGATTGCCGACCTCGGACTAGCAAAAGAACATTTAGACCCCACAGGCAGGAGAACGCAAGCAACAAAGGCGAACTTCGGAACGACTCATTATGAACCTCCCCAGGTAATTATTGCTAGCCATGTACCAAGGTCACGATTGTACGACATCTGGTCAATGGGATGTATCATCTTCGAGTCTGTGATTTGGATGCTCTACGGCAGAGAGGGACTTGAGATGTTTTGGAAACAAAAGGTTGTCTACAAGTCGAAGGACAGTCTATATTTCACGACCAATTCAACAAACACCAATGCGACATTGAGTAACGTTGTTTCGAGCTTAATATCCTTTATTCTCGACTCAGAACGTGAAAAGAGCAAAGGTTCTCCTAGCATGGTTCACGACCTCCTTGTTCTTGTGCGAGACGGTCTCCTTGTGGTAGACCTGCCCCGGGATAACGAGGATCCACGTCTAGGCGGAGGTAGACGTATTCGATCTGATAGGCTTCATTCAGAGATGCAAAGAATTGTGAAACAAGCAGAGAGGTCCACTTATCTAAATTCGGCAAAACGTGGGAGATTACCAATTCCACAGGCTTTGCAATCCAGTAACTTGGGGCTTCTGAAACCAGCAACGGGAAATAGCGCCTTGTCCACTTCAGGCCGTCAGGTGAGCTTTCTTTCTGAACTCCTAAAAAAATTGAACTAACATAAGCTGCCTAGGACGTAAGCTACTAAGCAAGTTGCTCTCAATACAATGGGATAATGGCTGACTGTAGTATTCACTTATTATGTAGTCTGTAAGTAAATTCCTTCGATGTCATTTTCTTTTTAATATCAATTACTGATCTGCACACAGTATGTGCGTTTACTCCCTCCATGTCCATACCTAAAGCGAGCTAACGAAGGCCTTCCGTCCTCACTAGAAAGTAAGATTATACATTTGAATACTGTCTGAGGTTTGCTAACTATATGGCTCAGCATGTAAGTAAAAGTCCGCTTATTGAAGTTATTAGATGTGAATTAATGAACAATAGCCGGTGAGTGGATCTTCGCTCCATAACTTGCGTGTTGTACTGCGCTAAAATTTCTCAAGCCGGTACGTTATCCAGAAGTGATCATTTTGCAGGCGATCTCTTCGTAGGTACTAAAATACTATAGTTCGACGACATATGGGAACGTCTGGAGGATAATAACTTCGCTACTGCCGTGATCAGCCGCCCCGGGATCGATATTCAAAGCCTCTTTCCAAATGAAGAGCCACTATTATGCGGGCGATGTCGGCAGCTAGATCTTTGGGCAGAAGCTTTTAACGTCACAGATAGGCTACCTGATCTAGCAACACAATCTCATGGGTGTGAATTCTGCAGTTTACTCTTGACCTGTTCAGAAAAGCTAGGCATCCGCGATCCCAGTACTACAATAAGTGTACGGAAGCTTGGTTCAGAGTTGGCGATCAAAAGTCCCGAAGTCAAATCTGAGACCCGCGTGCTATCCGTCTGCAAGCTATATGGTGCGTGAATGCCCTTTGAAACATAACCCTACCGCTGACAGGTGGCCAGACCCAGTACATAATTTGAACCCGAGCAGCTCTCACAAGGATATTCGAATTGGATTTCCTAAGTTGCCATTAATTGGCTCACAATCATACTTCGAGCTCATGCGTCTATGGCTTGAGGACTGCGACCGAAATCATCCTGGATGCCGCCCCATCAGCGGCATAGACGATCGGCTTCCTACGAGATTGATTGACGTTGGAGGAAAGGAAAATGACGGAACTGTGCGACTATACGTGACACGTCCAGAGGACGTAGGTCATATGCAGTCTTTCAGGTATATCGCTCTATCACATCAGTGGGGAGACCCCACCCTACATAACCACTTCAACGCAACACCTGAAAACATCGATGTTCTCACAGAAGGAATTTCCGAAAGCTTGCTTCCTCCCATGTTCCAGAATGCTATCCGGTTCACTCGCGAGCTGAATGTGAGATACCTGTGGATTGACTCAATCTGTATCATCCAAGGGCCTGAGGGCGATTTTGCAAACGAGGCGCAGTATATGGAAACTGTTTTTCACCTGGCATATTGTGTTATTGCTGCAAGTCACTCTAGTGGTACCTCCACCAGTTTCCTAAGGCCACAGCAGGATCGCACCCCTAGGAAATTTGTCAAATTTGGGGGTTCCCCTTCCGGAAGCCCAGTTTATGTTTGTGAGCCCTTCGATGACTTCGAACATGATATTGTCAACGGACCTTTGAACAAACGAGGCTGGGTCCTTCAAGAACGAGCCCTCGCACAACGGACAATTCATATCGCAGATACGCAGACGTATTGGGAATGCGGTGAAGGCGTCCGTTGCGAAACTCTGACCAAGATGAGAAAGTACGTTCAACCTCAGCTTCTTAACATTGAAACCCAGACCTTCTGCAAATTCTCGTCTTTGGGTAGGGGCACTTACTAACACTTGGCAGTAACAAGGCGGCATTCTTATTGGGAGATTCTAATTTTCCTGCCGCTGTTTCCAAGTCCAGCCGAGGTGCCCGAATCCGTCTCTACGAGTCCCTTTATAAACAGTACTCGACACTCAATCTGACGCACGAGTCCGATCGACCACTCGCAATTGCTGGACTAGAGCAGCGTCTGATAAATGCATTTCAAACTCGAGGAGGTCACGGTGTTTTCCAGCTTTATTTCGAGAGGAGTCTCCTCTGGAAACGGGGCTCCAACAGTGCCTTAAGTAAAATTGATTTTCCACCTGAGCAGATATTTCGAATCCCATCGTGGTCATGGATGGCTTATAAGCATGGTACCATAGACTATGTGAGCGCTCCATTTAACAGGACGGATTGGAAGCCGGAGATTCGATCGCCTTGGGAGCAGACAGCATCCGCCTCGTCATGGCACACCACGGACCCATCTGTTTCTAATACAATATTGCGGGGTATCGCGAGGGACTTTCGACAGACAGAGCTCGATGAGGATATTTTGTACGACAGCATAGAACCGCCAGCTTCACGTGTTGTGAAATGTGTGCTTCTCGGGAAGGAAAGGCTGGAAGGCTCCAGGGATGAGAGATCGCAGCGGCATTTCGTCCTACTTATTTCTCCAAAGCTTTATTCACGGGGCGAAAAGGAATACGAACGTGTCGGAGTTGGAATCCTGCTGGCGCAGTCCATTTCCTTGGCTGGGGAGCCCCCGGAGATACAAATTGCCTAGGATCGGTGTGTAGGGACTTTGAAGTTCTGTGATTCAGTAGAAATATTTTTTCTTTGCTGCTGTTGCCCTGCCCCTACTTGATTTGAACAATCTCCTCAATCCCCCTGTTTGTGTTCAACATCGCCCCTAGCAAGCTCTTTTATTTGGCTCGCCCGCTCCGGTCAAATATGTCACTTCACTATAAAGAATATCATCTCGCTCTCGATACTTCTTCCTCCAGCTCATATATACTCCATAAATGTCCTATCGGCCTTCGATTATCTTTCTATATGTATATATCTCAGGTTATGCAATACATGTGCACGGATACCATACATGCCAAGATTGATCAAGGAAATTCCGTGTTGCCCTGAGTTCAAGAAGTTGGCTCCAGCGATGTTTGCTCTTTTGTATGGAGAACACCGACAACATGAGCATGCGACGTCTGTTATCAATTCACATTTGTACTCTCCGCCTCATATTTCCCCGATAAGCATTCAATCTTGCTTCTTGTCTTTATCTTTTACCTGCTTCTGTGCTCCATCTTCCTCCCGACTCCAGCCGTACACCGATCCAACAACTCAGCTTTTCGAACAATCACCCCGCCGTACACCAGGAAATATCTCTCAGCTCCAAGTCTCGTACCCCCTGAGTGCCTCATGAGCCCACCAGAGAGGCTCACAGTATTTCCCACGCGCACGCGGCCCACGAGGCTTGCGAAGACCAACATGACCCCTCCCGACAATATCTCTCCCAGTCCCGAGAAGGCTAAAGCCACCGATCACGAAGTGAAGAGAGCACTTGCGAAACTAAAGGCGTTGGTTGGAAATATCACAACAACCTCCCAGGCAATCATCGCCAGTCACTGGCTCGACAAGATCCGGCTGGATGGCGAGAGTTTGATGAACGATCAAGCATGGATGATGCATGTGCCTCGGGACGACCCAAGCTTCCTGAGGATTTGGGATACTATGTCGTTCTATCGGATACTCGGCGAGCCTCCGGCATTCGTGATTCCAGAAGATTGGAAGCCCAACGACAGAGAGATGGACGAGCTGGGGTTATTGAATGAACGATGGGTGTTTCTAGCGGGAGAAGGTGAATTAGGAAATCTGGAAGACAATGACTACAGCCGAGCGGTTAAGGAAAGAGGGGGTTCACTTGCCGAGAGGTTGAAGGCTTACTTGGAGGCATACAAAGATAAAATTGGTTTCGAGAAATGGAATGAAACCTATATCGAGAACGCAAAACATTGTGTTGTCGAGGTATATGATGCCTTCTTCAAGCGCACTGGGAGACCTCATTTCAAGTCTGGTACGTTCTCCGACTGCCGGCATTTCCGTTTGTTGAAACAAATTATAATCTCTGAAATCAAAAGCCACATCAAGAATCATACTGATATCTTTCACAGGCACATCCACGGGAGCCCAGCTCCATCGCAATATCTCTTCTATTACAACTACAGAGGTACCCTATCAAGACATAATAGCTGAAGCAGCCCTACTTCGAACACAGCTTGGGCGTCTCCAAACGACGGAAGAAGTCAGAAAAGCAGCTGAATATTCCGATCCTTTGGTAAAGGGGCCTAGGGCCGAAATCCAGAAGGAAGCCTTTGAGCACTACATTCTCAGAAGCTGTCACTCAGGGAGAGTTGCTGCAGAGATTGAGATGTACAAGTTGATTCGCCAAAGCTCTGCTTACTTCGGTTCTCCTCAGCACTTCAATTCCTCCGCTATTCAAGAGTTGGCTAAAGTCGTAAGGGACTGGGTCTCACTCGAAGCACAAGGTCTGCTCAGCACGTTAGTCGAGAAAGGCTACTATGGTGCCTCGGTCCCAGCACGTCTGAAACAGTATATGGAATTATATAAGAGCCAGGAGCAGATTACGAGGCTCATATGGACCGTGGAAGATTTGAAAGGCTTGCGTTTCAGCCTCTTGACTGACCAATTTGGTATCCTTGACAAGCCTAGTAAGTATTATTATCTAATGTATAAAGTCGTCGTGAACTTTTACTAAGTGTTTTATTTCATTTAGCTTCCACAACTACTTCAATCAAGCGGCAAAGAGAGCCCACACCTCCGCTAGAGACAGAGTCGAGAAAACGAATGAAAGAATCCGCAACTGAGTCCTTGAACCTCATCGATCCCACTTTCGACTCTAAGCCCCCCTTGCCGGCTCAGAGAACCCCACTTCCATCGCAGAGACATCCATGGCAGCCGACAGCGTTGAGCAGTAATTCAAATTTGGATCCCCTGCAATTCCCAATAGCTGACTCGACCGCATCTACTTCCACAAGCGCTTCCCCCTCCCCAAGACCTCGGGGCATAAGGATCTACATCGCACAAGTCCAAAATATCATTCAAGGCTTCAACAGCTCTAGCGAAAATGCAGCATCAAAGATAAGCGCTTTTAACGTCGCATTCAAAAACGCCGAAGAAGCGAAACCGTTGCTTCAATCCCGACAGGGTGAGCTGAGCAAAGCCACAAGTGATATGTGGGAAGGTTCTAAGAACCCAGAATTTATCAATTCGGAAAATTGGACTGCGCTTTTAGCTGAGATAACACGGCTGGGAGGGGAGGTCAGGAGATTGACTGACATCATTGCTACTGAGAAGACCGCACGGGAGGAGCGGGACTTGGCGACAAGTGAGCATCAAAGGTGGAAGACGAAAATGGAGGCGCTGGATCGGGTCATTGATGACCCTGGGCTTTCCTCGGGATAGTTTAGGTTTTCTATAGGGGTGTCCCGGGGTTCGGATCAGAAATTATTTCATTGTCCGACTATTTCAAGAAGGCACCTAGGCAGTTGCGCTACAGAACGCATATGCGCTAGTATGAAGCACAATGGCAGGTGATCTCTCCAACATGTCTCCTGGTTTCCTGTCGGCCTTTTAGGCAAAGGCATTTTTGAGGAATATCGAGTTGCTTGGGGTATTTTGAAGAGGAATTCTGACGCGATAAACCGATGTAATAGCTAGACTTAGAAATATAGACAATAGTCCTGTGATATTTCCAGGGTGAAATTTCCTCATACTTCGTACATTGCTTCGAAGCGTAACACTTTCCACGCTGTCGACTTCTAATTGAGCTTGAAGGTCGTGTCATTTCGAACACTGCAAAATTGTGCGTGTGAAGAGATCATTTTATTACATTATCTCTAAAACAAAATCATTCAAAAAGTTATGCCCCTGTTACCACATCCTCAATTTTCCTCCCAACTAAAACCCAGAACTTTCACTTAAAGAGAAGGATAGCACGAGTACCTAGGATCCGTCGGATCCCACCCAATGGCATCCCAATTAGTCAAAATATTACCCGGATCAAGACTCTTCTTTATCTTCAACAACCTCTCATAGTTCGCACTTCCCCAATATGTATTCACGGGATCCGTCTCAAAGGTATCCGCCTCATTAAGGTAGGTGCCACTAGTAGGATTGAGTTTCCTCAAGACATCTGTAGCAGAATTCGCGACCTGGAACGCAGCACGAACGTCGCTTGCACTTGCCGAATTTGAAAACGGGACATTGATAACCATGGACCAGACTGCTTCTCGCCATGCCGGATGGACAGAAGAAGTGTCATTCTCGGCGGTTGTTGGAAAGTTGTTTGGTGTAGTGACGAGGATTTGAAATGGCGCTCCGTAAGTCAGGAGTGATTGGTCTGAGCTACGGGTGGGCCAAGTAATCATATCTTGGATTTTATTGAGGGCTTTGAGTAGAGCGGCTTGATTGTCGGCACCCTCAAACTGAGAACCTGGTACAAGTCGTCCGCCAAGGGCGGTACCTAGGCCGACCAATTCTCCAGTTGGTGCGAGGAAGGTCGAATACATGTCATAGTAAGAGTCGTATTCATCAATCCCACTGTTATAGACATAATTGCCGGAAGCCTTAGCAAAGTCGAATATAGCCTTCATGGAAGCCACGGCTTGAGCATTGTTCAACTTTGGTGTCATCATCAGAAGGCCAGAGACTTGTTTTCCGTATGTGCCTGGTAACAAGTAACCTCCCCAACCTTCTTTCGCCCATTGAGTCGCGTTCTGAATCAACAGTGAGAGGAACTTGGAGCTAGAGTCAGGGTCTGGCGAGTAGAAGTTTATATATGCAACCTAAACAAAATCAGCATCTCGTTGCATGCATAGAATAGAGACTTACCTGGAGCTTGATTTTCGGAAGTGCTCGAGTTGTCATCTCGAAGTTGACTCCAAAAGTGCCTCCGCCGCCTCCCCTGAGTGCAAACCACAGGTCCTGGTTTTGACACGCATTTGCAGTTACATATGTCCCATTTGGGAGAACTGTGCGTATTTGCAGGACATTATCAACTCCAAGTCCAAACATATTGGTGATAGCACTGTGTCCGCCGCCAGTGATCCAGCCACCTGCTGGACCTACAGTTCCTGAAGCTCCTCCAAGTACCGTAATGTCATTATCTTCGGCGAATTTGTAAAGTCCATCAAATTGCTGTCCTGCACCAAAAGTCACTCCGTCTCCCACTGGTTGACTACATCCATCAGGAGTGAAGCCTTTGACAAGTTTTGGGGTTGGTTGTATGTTGTGAGTCCACAGGGCAAGGGTGTTCGGAGCAGAACTCCTGCCTTTATAATCGTGTCCAGTGTTCTTGATTGTCAAAGGGACTCCAGTTGTCTTTGAAAAGTCCAATGCGGCCTGGATATCTGAGACCGTCCGTACATCAATATAGTACGGAGAAATACTGCCTTGGTAACAAACTTGCCCAGGGCCGTAGATTGTAGGATCGGCTGGAGTATTAAAGTTCAGAGGACATCCCTGCCCGGTTTTCTGGCAAGTCCCCCAGTTTGTCTACATCTTTGTCAGGGATATTCTGTTGAGGGGAGCAGTGATCTTACATTCATGAACCCGCCATACTTGCTTGATATGAAGTTATTGGTGTCATAACCTTGTTGCACCTGGGTACATTGTGCCAGATTTGGTACCGCATCGGTAACTAGTGTGAGGTTGAATGTGCTGTAGCAAGATTGTGCCAAAGGGACACCGAAATTTAGTCTACCATTGACTGTCTGGTTTAAAGACTTCCATTGGTCTGCAGTTGCAGCTGCTTCCGATTGACCTAGGAGAGTAAATGCTAAGGATGAAAAGAGAAAACTCCAGCCATTAGCGACCATAGTGATGAATGCTCAAAGAGAAGTGGTCCTTTGCCAAAAGAAACGTCCTTACCTGAGGACTATTTTATACCTCCAGTTACTAAGGCTGGGGGCTTGTGTGGCATCACGCAAGCAGGCATATACGGGGTACCTGCGTATTGGGTGGCATTCGAAAGGCGGGCATTCTAAGTGCTCGGTCGCCTTGGTATGCGATCAGAATCAACTGATAGAATGGAAGCTGAAGAAGGGACGTGCTTCGTGAAATTCTGCAGAACATAGGCTATCATGATTGGCTTCTCCAACTCCGATGATGGGAGACAAGCTGTCGGAATATTAAGTGCAGCGCTGATCTCACGGATCGGAACATTATGGCGGAACGTTACCAACAGCAAGGCAGCTAAATGTGGTGGTAAGCTTAGTTATCCATTCGACGTACTGATCTCGGATAATTCTATCACCTTCCGGAATTGAGGGCTGGTTATTCCGGGGTCCTGCAGGGTAATATATAACCGCATCATGAATGGCCATTTTCTTATCGCCCCCTCAGAACTGGAAAAGATCGTCATCGAAGGTGCCGTTTGTCTAGAACTGCACGTCGGAAAGTTTATGGGGGCGGACATCTGATTCCGTGAAGATGTGGTGTATTAAGGTTAGTCCGATGATATTTATAACCTACCCATGGACATTCTTTATCTTTTCGGTCAGCCCACGGACCTGAAAACCACAACATTTAATTTATACCAAATATCGAAAAACACGAATGTGGTCAGTGCTTCTGTCGTTGGGAGCGGGAGGTATATTGAAAAGAGTAGGATCAGGATGTGGGGCTTTCCAAGAATCGTGCAACCTTCCAAAAATGGGGGAAAGCAATTTAAGTCACGCCGCACGTATGCAATGTTATATATATTCCCGAATAATCCAATATATCTAGACAAGGTAGAACAAGGAGACGAGACGTGACTGCATGAACGTGCTGCTGAGCAGGGCCACTACAGTGACTCGGTGCCTAGAATCTTGTCGATCTCTTGCACTTTTTGAAGAAGAACATGACCAAATGGCTTTTGAAGTGAATGTACACCATGCTATCTAAACGAATGACAGCATTGAATCTGCATTCACGGCGCATGGCGCTCAACGCCAGCATCCACACTTTTGGATCGTCATATACTTCAGGTACAACTCTAGGTCATAGATCTGTGTCACGAAGCCCGGGCAAGTTGATACGAGTGGCCTGCATAAACTCATTACATTGACACATGCATCCACTGCTGATTCTAGTGATATGACGTTTGCCAAGCTGCTGATATCTGAAGCAGCGATTTTGTCAAAGATATTTGATAAAGTTTGGTACAGTAATGAGTAGGACCGTGATATGCAATAGCCCATTGAGAAATGACCAAGAGATCTAGGCAGCTAGAAAGACAAAAATGCTGACTTGGGCTTCTATCACTGCCCGCATATTGGTTTCGTGCGTGCAGACGGGATTTCAGCTAGAAGTGGTGGCGTTTTTTACTGTTGAGCAGGCCTAGATGAATGAGTCCTTGGTCGGACCGAGGAGCAGTCAAATAATCGATTAGTCCAGAATACATCTTTTGTCAAATGAAATCTGTGAAGCCTAGCCCCCCCCCAAACTCAGCCACAATAGACGTTTAGAAAGTCTCACCTGAACTTCAAGCCATAATGTTACATTCGAGCGTTGACGAACTCTCTGCAGACCGATCAGGAGATGGAGACAATTTAAAAATCTTTCGGTGGAATCAATGGGATTGCTGTCTGAGCATCTAGAAATATGTGTGGCAAGGATTAGGTAGTTAAGTAGCCCCAAAAACAAGGTTTAAGCCCACGAACTGAGCAGATTCTCGCTTCACCTATTGTGACCCAATTTAATACCGCAGATATATATAGTGTCGTATCATCTGATGTCTGAACATAGAATGTAATAAACACCCCACGACCCTGACCTACCGCCAAGTTGATAATTTTTGCCCGTACGAGTGAAATGGGTTTGCCACCTTGTATCTGGCAACCTTCCCCGAACGGAACACCACATCTTCGATATTTAGGAAGTGGGAGAAGTCTTAATTTTACAGTCGTGTGGAGTACTAAACTGCAAGCAGGATGAGTATCACGGGGGTTCCCTGAGCCGGACCCTTAGCGAGATGAAAAGGGGGGGTTAGCGGAGAAGTCCACGTGACTATTATTAATTCAGGAGAACATTCCCTTGGTGGACGATCACCCAGCTTCCTAATACTTTGAGCTCTTTGGAAGGTCAATGAAACTAACTGCATTCTTCAATGACACTTTGCGGGCCCGAACCACCACAAGCCAAGCATCGCTCCACTTCAGCAGCCCCTTGCCTGCTCCCATTCATCCTCTCGCTAGTCTCACTACAATTTTCGGTATCCCACTCCCACAAAATCTCTCGATCCAAATCTACTAACCAAAGCCTTCAGCAAAATGTGCGCATTCCCTTGACTTTCATCCAACACGCTCTTTCCGATCCCAGCTCCGACCCCTACTCCTTCTCCTCCGAAGCCTGGCATCATGTCCCAGTAGATGCAAATATCAAGCTCCCACTCGTTAGCGACTTCCACTGGTGGATAGCGTCGATCAAGGATCGTGGTTATGTTGCATTTCAGGGTCGCGAGACTAGGACTATCGATGAGTGTTGCGTCGTACCAGGTGGAGGATGCAGGGCTCAAGGTATGGGGAATCAAGGAGTGAAAACGTAGAAGGGCTGCCTTTTCTGTCATGAAGGAATGGTGGTGTTTCGATGAAGTGTACATGATTTCCGGATTCAAAGTTGGAGTCCGGGGAATCTGTAGCAGAGATGCTGACGATGGTGCTCAGGTTGGCACTCAGGGAGAGTTTAGGGCTTATCAACATATGTAACTTTCCATTCATTGACAAGTTGTGAAAGAAAATTGCTTATGTCGGCCGATGGAGCAAACAGTGAGAACGCCATTGAAGGCTTTGTAGCCATCCGAATTTCGGTGGCATTTAACGAGTGTTCTTTGTACGTTATTGAAGATAGATGAGGAAGCTGTGCTCTATCAAACAACAGAAAGTACGCGCAAGATAGAAGGTGAAGTTGATATGTGTCTAAATTTAGTTCGATTGATAGTATAATTACCGTATAATCCTAGACACAATGAGTGCCTGCACCGACCAGACCTTCCGATCTCCGGCTTGCCTCAACAATCATGCTTTCTGTTTTTCGTCTTTCCTCCTTTTTTTTGAGGGCCTCCTCGTCATCTTTCTTTTTGTTGTCCTTCACATTACGCCATTCAAAAAATAAGGAACTGATCATAGCCAATCCTGCCATCGGAATTGCTGCTACGAAGACTTTCTGTAGGGCTTTGTTGTAAACCACCAATAGTGCTGGCAGTTGTTCAGCTGTAACTTTACTGCGGAACTCAGCCGCGCCAGCATCAATGACAGCTTGGATATCGACGCCCGGCAGCAAGTTATTGCGCCCGGCATTCAGGAGAGAGTTTTGGAGAATAGTGTTTCCGATCGAGACAAAAATTGCACCCCCTAAAGACTGAAAAGCTACAACCGCCGCGGTCCCAATAGCTACCTCATTGATAGAAAGGACGATTTGCACGGCAGTGAACCCTTGCTGGATCGCCATGCCTATTCCCGCCGATGCGAGTATTTCATAACCGATCCATGCTGAGCTCGAAGTGTTACCATCAATTGTACTCAGCAGACCACATCCTACGGTTCCAATTGCACACCCAACGATGGCTGGTGCGGTAAAATACCCGTTCTTCGAAACGAAGACCCCGGCCAAGAGGGAGAGGACGGCGTTCGCGGCAACGTAGGGAATCATGTTAACTCCAGAGCGAACAGCCGAATCGCCCTTGATGGCTTGGAACCACATCGGCAGATAGTAGGTATGTATCAAAATCGCCGAGTAGATGAAAAAAGCCATGGCGCACGCAGTTGCTACACTTCTCTGTCCAAGAATCCGAGGTGGCATAAGCGCACCGTCTGCTTTCCACCACTGCCAGATGCAAAATACAATGAACGTTACCCCGCAACCAGTGAGAAGACCTACAACTTCGGCACTGCTCCAGGGCATCTGTTGTTCTGTAAATTGAAGTGCAAGAAATAGCATTATGGATGCCCCAAGCAGAATCGCGTTTCCGATTAGATCGAGCTCCATAACGCGGTAGAAAAAAGACTTGTCCATAAGTGCATGTTTCTTAGGCGGATGAAAGAAAAAGACCATTGCTGCAACCGTTGCACCTCCAACGGGCAGGTTGAAGTAGAAACACCAACGCCAACTGACAAAGTCCGTGAAAACACCACCGAGCAGGGGCCCTGCTGTTGCGCCGACACCAAACCTATATTTGTTAGTTGCAGATTATTAACAGACAACAGAAGAGGACCTACATCAATCCAATGATGGCAGTCAAGACTGGCCTCTGGGCCAAAGGAACAGCATGTGAAACCACCACGAAGCTCCCCGTCAAAATCCCCGCACTTCCTAGGCCACCAATTGCACGTCCGATAATCAACGCAACGGAGTTTGGAGCAATGCCGCAAATCAAGCTTCCAAGCTCGAACATGCCCAGAGCCGCCAGGTATGACCACTTCATATTGAACAACATGAATATGCGACCATAAAGCGGCTGAAAAGCCGAAGCTGTGAGTAGGTAAGAAGACCCGTACCATCCTATATCATCGTATGATTTAAATTCACTCGTGATGAATGGAATTGCCTTGGCATCTTAGTATTTGTCTCGACATGCGGGGTCAAAGGTCTTACGGTAGTGGTGATTGTTCGATCCAGAGAGATGAGGAAAACGCTCAGTGCGATCCCAATTACCAGAATGCTCAACCGTAACGGGCCGGGATAGACGTTCTCGTCCTCTTCCATGACAGTCTGCTCGGGCTGCTCCTCCTCTTTGACGTTCTCACTGATAATATTAGCACTCTCGTGCGCTTTGTCCTTCCCGCTCCAAGACCCAACACTTCGATTTCCCCAGCTATTCCTCAGAGTGACACTTCCAGTCTCCTGCGTAATTTCACTTCTCAAACTTTCTCTCTGCAGCCGACCCGAATTCCAAGGCTTGGTATTGCTTGTGATACTGAGGCCTCGTTTACCTTCATGCCTTTGGTCTTCAAACGTGGTGCTGGGGGGGCTGGACTTTTGCGAATGGCCATCTGCAAGGGCTGCACCGCTGACACTTTGACGGGCCTTGATGGACCCAGAAGAAGATCCAGAAGAAAGGTGCCGAAAAGGTGGGTCGGAAGCTTCTACTCCTTCGTTGCGAGAGTTCTGAAGGTTGATATGTTTGCTACTGGATTCTGAATAAGAACTTGTGGGTGAAGCAGGGCGAGAATTTGCTATCAGGGTAGACGGAGTCGTGGGGGAATTTTGTTTTGCCATAATTTGAAGGGATTGTGGTGGTGGGCTAGCGTTCCCTGGAGAGGCCGGACGAGAGTCTTCTCTGCCCATTTGGGACAACAGAGTGGAGCCTGGAGGTTCAGACATTCTGAATAGAGCTTGCTGCTCGGTCAAGCAGACCTCCAGAAACTCAAGAATTATAAGATTTGATAGAGGCTGGAAACAGTCGAGCCTTGTTCGTAGGTTCTAGGGCTATGCAAAGCGGGAAAATCTATCCGGCAGACTCCTCCTTCGAAGAACGCTGACGTGCCAGTAAGCCATGCTATACATACCGGGAACTATTGCCGGGAGTTTCAAAAATCCATGACAATGACATGCAAATCAAAGCACCGAGTATCCTTGTCACGACAATTGGTTAGGCATGGGCCACGCAAAAGCCCCGATGCGGGATGTAGATCCCTTTTCAAGAGACAGGAGCTTTGATCCGGCACCGACGAATAATAAACACTAGCGAGTCTCAATCGGGCTGATAGGCAAAGGGGCTGGATGCTGAAGTCATCTTTACCACTAGTGTCTGAGAAACGATCTAGTGACGCTCTTTGACTTCCACCTCTGGACCTAATGTACCCAATTAGGCCATAGGTCCAAGCGTGCCACTCCTGCATGATATAAAAATTTCGCTAGGCACTTCTTGGGCCGACTTTGACATTTTCATCCGAAGATCCTGATCTTACCAGGGGAATCAAAGTTGGACGTATTGGAACGACATTGCAATTACTTTCTGTAATCTATGTTTGTCTGTAGAAGGGCCATGGGATATCTTATTTAAATTTACAAGAGTGCTGACTATTACAAAATCTGGCTGCGCTTGAGGTGCGCAAGTTGAGCGAGGGTGGAAATGACGCCCGTAATTCCCGTTCCATCTCTGTGTCTTCCAAGCGCATCACTCTCTGCTGTGAATTCCATTTCCAGGGCATTCTGTCCTTGCGCGGAGAGTGTGGCGGCTATTCTCATTCCGCGTTGTCTTTCCTTTTCAATCTTCTCAAGCGTGCTAGGCTCTTTGCAATCGCCCATCTCAATCCCCGAATCAGAAGACGAGCAGGAATCGAGGCTTATATGCTCTGTCTCATGAGCGAGCGTCTCATCCAAGGACTTAGTTAGTAGAAGACCGGATTGCTTGAGCATGAATGCTGGGGAGACCGTTCGCCGACCTTGTTTGAAGACGCATTTGCTCAGGGCTGTAGCAACAACAGCTTCATTGCTGCTCATGCTATCAACTCTAGAGCTGCTTTCTCTGCGTTTGTATTCGCTCTGGCTGGAGTTCTGCTGCGGATAGAGTGTGTATTTGTCCGGTATAACAGCACCTTTGCGTACGAAATGTGTGACGATGTATATCCATTTCTCATCCCATGATAAAACTCTGGTCCAGAGTTCGTAAGATTCATACGGCTTTAGCTCTCTCTTGAACGAGCAGCTGACGGCGCCGAGAGCCAGACCAAAAATTGGTCGTTTTGTACCAGTTATAGCTGCCGTTCCACCACGCATATGTTCGATGCCAACGGAGAACAGAGTGCAAACAAGATGAGTACGGGCGATGTCAATGTCCGAGAAGTACGAGGAGTTTGTTTCTGAGTAAATGTTAGTAGAGATGGCGAAAGTAGTCAGGCAGACAACAAACTGTGTAGATTGAAATCGATTTCCATGATTGGAGCATGACTCGTTGTGATCAATGGCTGAAATAGCTGATCAGATGTCACAGGCATTTTAGGTCTCTGAGTCCGGAGACAAAATCTGAAGGCATTGACAATCCGTAGCTACGTTCTCGTCAGAATAGGTGATGGAGATCGCCGTTAAGTATTTGCTTACATGCCATATTAAAGGGACATTTTTAAGGTTGCTGAGCACGATGAGGGCGACCAGCAACCTCAGTATCGTAAAGTGCGACCATATTTGCGCGACCAGACCTGCTGTTTGAAGACCAGATCTAGGCAGCGTCTCACCACCGCATCCGCACTGGCTTATAGAGGGCTCAGAGACCTGATAAAGGACTGAATTATTAAGCTCGGCCATTGCGGCAACATCTAGAGAAGTGAATGAAGTAGAGAAGAGCCTGGAGATTGTAGGATATCCTGAGCGCTGTAGGAATGATAGTGATAATAAATGGTGCACAAAATAACAAGGGTTATGCGCCCAACGAGTGCCCATCATCACCGACTTCATAGCATGAGACTATCAGCTTCTAGGCTTTCAATTTTCATCCAAGCACCTTAAAATGCTATCCTTTCAGGAAATGATTGACGTAGATCAAATACCCGGTAAATTCAGTGCTAACAGTGGGGGATCAGAAATGTGTTTCAAAGAACGAAAGAGAAGGGCCGAAGTGGACCTCGATGACGAGACTGTTGAAAATGTGCCCTGTGAAGTATAGGGAGCTGTTGAGCTTGCACAGACGGGAGAAGCCGACCCGAAGTACTTCGCCCTTCGTTCAGGGAGTCGCACGGCCCAGGCTGGGCAACACATCAGGGTGATCATAAACACATGAAGATATAGATAGCAGAAGGCATAACAATTGGCCGCTTCATTTCACCCGAGAAGAATGGGTCCTTGTTCTATCAAAAGGTGTGATACGTGCGATACTCCAGATTGGGCAACCGAGAGGCTGCCAACGAATGAGTGGCTACATCGAACAAGCTTTCAGCGTTTCGAAGAAAGTACAAATCAGGGACGGTACATTGCTTATCGGCGGATTCTCAGTGCCAGTAGCAAGCCTTTTCCGGCAGCGCCAAGACTTTATCCCCACGCAAAACCTCTCTTACAAACAATTTCGCAAAACAATAAGAAAATTCTCATCAAAAGACTTCCCTGCAGCCTCAAGATGGAAGTTGGATGGAAGCAGGCTGTGCTGCTCTTTCTGACCATCCCCATTCTAGAACTTAAGGCTGAGTCCATAATTGACCAGTTGACGGGCTTAAAGTAGAGGAGCTCAGGAACAACTTGGAGGACCCTATTTAGCAGCACTCATGCACTGAAGATACTAATCACAACGTGAACTGTAACGGTCAAGAGAGGAAATGTTGGAAGGGCCTGCCTCATTTGCGACGCCGATCTCACATGCCGCTCAAAAGTAGGCTCCTGCACTTGCATGAGCCGCAATTTTTGGTCGTGATCGACAACGCGATAGTCTCGATGAGGTGGTGATGCGCTGCAGGGAGTACATGCGCGGGTATATATCATGGATAAACCATGAATGAGGTTCGTGTAAGCTTTTTGTAGAGCGGCTGGATTATATAAGCACTGGCTGATTAGGAAGCTATGGCGTATAAATGGCTTGCCGCTAGGAGAATGGCAGCCGCGAAGGGGAAGGCCAAGCCAGACTTTCGCTTGTCAAACGTGTCATCGCGCCTCCATTTATCGCCCTCATTTCTTGTTCTTCTTTCTTTCACGCTGGATATTTTAGATAGCAATAGTAGCTTCTTAGGGCTTGGTATCCTCGAACTTTACAGCAACCTCTATCGGACAATTTTTCGTTGTTCATTCTTGAGTCCTGCGGGTAGCCTCGTACGGAGTGATTCCTTGATCTGTCCGTGGGCGGGCTGTGTAGACCCACAGCCCCCACAAGATTATGCGCTGCTGCGTGGATTATCTCCCTTCAACCCTTATCACCAAACATCCGGGCCACGTACTTACCGGCCCCCCTGGTTGTGATCACCAACATGGTCTTTCCAAGTGAGATCGCCAGATCTCGCCAATCGGCGCAGGACCATGTATAGGTAGCGTCAGGCACTGATGTCAATTACAATGGATCAATCACGTCGCAATTAAAGTGGACGATTCAGATCTAGGTTCCATCTCTCAAAAAAGAGAAGAGCCAATTTGGGTATGGAGAAGCGACAGTGGGATTCTCATTTTGCGGTAGAGTGAATTGGCATGAATTATCTTTTGCCCTATATTAATTTTCCAAAATGCCGTTAAACTATGATTATGATCTACCTATCACATATTTCCAGGTTTGAAATCCAATGTTCCCGAATCTAGATATCCCGGGCTCTCAAACAATTCTCAGAAAAATGGCCCATTTGATCTGATATTGTGCATGCCGTTGTTAGCTGCCTTAACTGCTTGCGTGGCCTTCTCAGCGGTCTCCTTAACCGTAGGGACTTCCATATTTTCCATCTTGCGCTCTGCCTGCTGCGCAATCTTTGCGGCGGTCCTGCGGCTGGACATCGTCTTGTATGTGGCAATGTAGAAGGAGATGAAAAGCACCAAGTAGGAACTGAGAATTACGTCTCCTGCTATAGCCGCGAACGGTTCCCCGGCACATGTGCCAACGTGAGGGAGATTTGGTGCATAAGTACTGGTAAAATAGTCCCAAGATGCGAAGTATACGAAGCCTAGTTTTATTTAGTCAGTGTGGGGTATAGAATCGCCAGGAAATTGCACGAACCTAAGTCAATCACAAACTGAGCGATCTGAAGACGTGTGATCCATTCCTTCCAAGAGACCCGAATACCACGAGCGCTCTGGAAGTAGTACCAATACATCACAACGTGCACTGTCAGGTTCAGTATAATGGGGACCCAGGAAACCGAAGTACTGCCAATCAATTGCGTGTAGCAGAGCAATGCTGTTGCTGGGTGGTGATAGCAGTGCAGGAAGGCTGTTCATCGATCAGCAGAACTCCAGTTTCAAAATTCTCAGTTCTTACTCAGAGGCTTCTTCTTCACCATCAAGAAAACGGTATCGATCAATTCCACATATTTCGTCAGATAGTTCAGCTGCAAAGCATTAGCGCTGAACGTCGCTCAAGTGTTGAACGACCTACGTAGTACAAAACTACCAGTGGTTGAGTCCACCCACTTGCGCCGCAAATGTTCTCATAGAGACCATGTCTCCAGAGAGTAGGAATGAGCTGCTCGGCGAAAAGAACCAGTAACGCGCCGCTAATGGCTGTCAAGACAAAGTTGTGCGCCATAAACAAAGCATTCAGTTTAAATGGCTGCCGATTGCGCATAAATTCCCTTCCCCCAAAAATGATAGCAACGTATGCCACAATCACTGCAACAGTTTCCGTCAAAGTTGAAATTGGTGTCTTTCTCGGTACGAATCGAAAGTCCTCTGCGGGGTACCCCATGATTGAGGTCCATAGTCTGTTGAAATTAGTCCATGGTGAGAGACTGAGCTTCAAGGGTCCCAGCACTGCTAGGCCATGAGATGAAAAGCTCGAGTATGACATGTTGAAAGCAGTTTGTTTCATAAAACGATGTGACGGAAACTTCGATACGGGGAACCTCGGGAGGGATTCAAATATTATGGAAGAAGTGCGAGCTCAGGTTTGTTTGTTCAAAAACAAACTTTAAGTCAGAGCAGCTCTGAACCCTGAAGCTTTAAACTCAAGGATCTTGCTCCAGCGCAGCATAGACTACTGTAACAGATTGCTGATCATTTACTTTGAACAGCAGAGGCCCTGGGTAGCTGTGTTCGGAGTAGCCCCGTCCGTCATGGGATTTTCATATTGACCCCTCTGCCGGAACCTGATGATTTCAAACATGCAGACACGGGATAATGCCATAGTTCTGAATTAAGTGCGGCATACCATTTCCAGTCCCCAATGCTATTCCAATGCATATCCAACTGCAGAGTGACTATGAGCCTTGCCATAGCTTATGTATTGCATCAATCGGCAGGATGATCGACAGAGATTTTCCGGAAGTGATATCGAGGAAGTACCGAAATGGATGACACTCAATTGGGCAACTACGGCTGGTCAAATCTAGTCTGTTGGACAGTGGAGTGTAATAACAGACTGGACTATTTTTTGTCTGTCTGCTATGTCAGAATAGTCAGCTAAATCTAGCCACTAAGTTTGAGAATATTCTGTGGCTAAAAATACTTACCACGGCTAAATACCATGATATTCGGTCAAAACACTAGTTCTAGATAACATGGCCGTAGTGGCCGATGAGCCTCAGGTAAGTTACGCCAGCCAGCGTGCACCACTAGTGCCCTCTCCACAAGCACTGACCAGTCAGGACTTTGACATCAATCTACCAATGTTCACTACTCCTACCAAGAAATCGATTTTCCATCTCACCTTAAAATTGTAGATGGGTTCAAACGACGATCTTCTTCCAGAATTGTCAATTCAGCTCTCACCCTCGACCAAGGCTGATACCTTAGCGGTACCACCCAGCGAGCCTTCCATCAACTGTTCGGCGACCAAAATCCTTACTACGGATGCAGCTTGACGCTTGGCGCACCGATATCCTACTTCGTATTACTTCTGCCGATCTAGAAGGATCGACTTTACAATTCTCGGTGACACGGCTTCACGCATTTTCTCTTTGGTGCCAACAACACTTTGCAATATTTCGCCGCTCAGTGCTTTGGACTTCTAGATCAATGCCGATCCATGTATCGTCGGGCTCGCAATCTAAGTCAATGCAGTCCAAAAGCTTCATCCCGAGCTGGAAGGTCACTAAGATGAAGATCATTCAAACCTGGGCTTAATAATGGACCTTGGCACATGAAAATTTTGTAAATGGCTGTTTGCTCTTTTCTTGATGATACCGCGTTCAGTTTTTCTTATCATGCAACCACGTTCCAGTAAAAATATGAGATCTTGCTCGTATCTTTTGCTCTGCTCCTCAAAATCTTTTACACCATGGCACAATTCGGACTTCTTCATCTCGTTGGAGCTGGGACAATAGTTGCCTTCATTCTCTCAAAGTTAACTTCATACGCACTTCCACAAGTGTTACCCTGGGTCTACTTGGCTACGATCCCAACCTATGTGGTTCTTTACCTATCTTATATCTATCCATTTTACATTTCTGAGCTCAGGCATGTGCCAACGGTTCCCGGTTTCCCACTCTGGGGTCAATTCTGGGTCATAATCACCACAGAGTGCGGTGTTCCCCAGCGAAAATGGCACCAAGAGCATGGTCCCATCATTCGATATTTCTTCCCATTTGGTGCTGAACGTCTTGCAATGGCAGACGACAAAGTGATCCACCAGATGACCATCAAAAATCCATACAACTACCCCAAGCCTGTTCGCGCGAAGCTTTGGATGGTGCGGATTCTGGGAGAGGGTGTGCTTCTCGCGGAGGGAGAGGAGCATGTTCATCAGCGCAAAGCACTCGCGCCTGGTTTCTCAATTGCCTCCATCCGAGCCCTATCTCCGGTTTTCTGGCAAAAGTCACTTCTTTTGGCAAAGCTCTGGAGAGAGGAGATGACCGAATCACGTGTAACTTCAAAGTGTATTGAGGTCCTCGAATGGCTCAATCGCACTACTCTGGACATCATCGGACAAGCTGGCTTTGGAACAGACATCAACTCGCTCGAAAATCCCGAAACTCCAATTCGAGAAGCCTACCGCCTAGTTTTCGCATTTGACATTGGATCTCGGATCCTCCATGGCTTGCAAGCCTTCATCCCCAGCACAAAATACCTTCCCGCGAAAATGAACCGCGACATGGAATCTGCTCGTTCAATCATTTTGAACAAGGCCACCAACATCATCACCGAGAAAGAAGGCCAAGCAGCAGCCCATACGGGACACAAGGACATCATCGCCCTCATCTCCAAAGACAACCTCAAGATGAAAGAAGCAGGCGAAGTCGGTCTCTCATTCGAGACCATGCGCGATCAAGTCATGACTTTCCTCGGTGCCGGTCACGACACCACCGCCACTGGTGTAGCATGGACACTGCACCTTCTCTCCAAGAACCCCTCGATCCAAACCAAGCTCCGCGAGGAAGTCAAGACATACATGCCGTTCCTCTTCGACCCAGCCACGCGCTATGATCCCGCAGAGCTCGCAAAAGCAGACGCCGACCAGCTGCCATACATGGATAACGTGTGTCGCGAATCCTTGAGGTACATCCCGCCGATCCCAATGACGGTTCGGGAGAGCATCGCGGATGATATGCTGGGTCCTTATAAGGTTCCTGCTGGGACTGTTATCTATGTTTTGGCTAATGCTATTAATCGGCTGCCGATGTATTGGGGTCCTACTGCGGATGAGTTCAATCCTGATCGTTGGGATAAACTGCCCGAGACATATACTACTAATGCTTTTATGACTTTCTTGCAGGGTCCGAGAGGCTGCGTTGGTCGCAAGTTTGCGGAGACTGAAATGAAGGTGCTGCTTTGTTGCTTGTTGAGCTGGTTTGATTTTGCGAGGGATGAGGATGTGGAGGATCCGGAGCAGTTGAAGATGTGGAGGTTGGTGTTGAGGCCGAGGGATGGTGTTAGTTTGAAGGTGAAGCTGTTGGATTCTTGATTTGGGGCGCAGATATTTGTAGTAAAAGTCGATACTGTACGGGTGTGAGTAAATTAGCGTTCGCTCAGGATGTAATAGATTCTTGTAGAAACTTGAGCCATCTTTGCAGTTTTTGAGTGGTTTAATTATAAGCAAAATCTCTACAGAACCTCGGAAAGTCTTAATTGTACTTCTCTTTTCGTTGGTGATCATGTTACTGACATCATACGAACGTGTTTGAAAGCAGATTTGCCTCTCATTATCTTTACTACAATACATTAAAATGACAATTAGAAAAAATACCAGCAAATTCAGTCTTCCACACAAACTCAATCCCACGAACATCTCACTCCCCCACCATGCACCACCAACTCTTCAACATGATTTGCTACCAATACCCCCACTAATTCGACTTGTTTTCCACCACAGAAACAGGGTTGCACACGGCAATGCCGACACAAAGATTGTTGAGCACATCAAGATCGAGTGCAACAATCTCGCGCTTGACATTCTTCACAATGTTAGAACTTGACATGAACCTAAAGGGAATTTATAATGTTACGCACGGCTAGAGTCTGGGAGAGAGGGAAAGCAAGGGCGCTGGAGAGAAGCGTGACGACGATCGCAAGCTTGAACTGCATGTTGAAGGATTTTGTATTGAGTGGACTTTGACGACGGTGGTTTGAGATTGAGTCTAGAGGCTGCTAGTTCTTGATAAGAAAGTGCGGGATGATGTAAGTGAAGGAGCTGAAGAAGCAGATTGAAACGAGAGTAGATAAGTTAAAGAAGAAAGTTAAAGTCACTTTAAACATACAGCCACTGAAGTTTTGTTCACTGATCGACAGAGTATCCTGTTTGCAAGATTCCAGTTTCACTTTCCACTGACCAACTCTTCCCGTGCTTATCCTCATTACCCACCGCGCCCAAACTACAGAATCCCGCACAATCGTCCCGCTCAAGCCCGTCCACGTTCCTGTTCCCTAGTCCGCGAAACCCAATCGCAAGATCCAATCTAATCACCCAGCCGCAGATCATCGTCAATCTACTAGTTTTGGCGCAAGGCAGGAATGATCGGCAGTGAGCGCCAGCGCCACGGATACGCGATAGCGGTCATTTCTCCGATTTGACACGTCCTAGCGGAGCGGTATCAGAGCGTCAGAAAATAGGCACGGCTTGGAGGCTGCATTCACTAGGGCGAGACATACGTGGCGCGCACCAAAGTCCAGCCGCACACTGTCTAGGATCAGGGGCTCGCTAAAAGGGGGCTGGCTAGTCGACACTTTTTACCGCGTGAGGGATAGCTTCATTTGAGCGTCAACATCAGAGATATCAGACCGGGAATTTTTGAGAATGCACATATTGGCAAGGATGAAGGATGGGATTTGGGATCGACGGGGTGCAGGAAATCAATGAGCTGGAATATGCAATGGAGATCTTTGCTTTGAAATCTTGCGCTTGAGTTTCGTTGCTTTGGGCGGTGACATGAAGGCCCAATATTCCCAATGGGTATCGAAGCTCCCTGGTAATTACATGCTCATTGGTGCTGCGAAGTTGCAGAATAAACACCATCGGATAGATTGACATTCAAGATGCGGATATGAAGATTTCCATCTTTCAATTCATCACCCCAGCAGAGAGCACTGAAATCGACGGCGGGATCCTCCTGTGAGCATTGAATGCTCAGCCGCTTTGCAAAATGTATTTCGTAACAACTGCAGTCATTATTATTCTTTTTGCAGTGTACAAAGTCCTTGTATCCAAACAGAAGACGAAGAGGTACCATGCTGAAGCCTCGCGACGAGGCTGTCTCCCAGCCCCGACCTTGCACAGTAACAATCTTCTCGGAACCTCACGTCTAAAAGAGTCCATCAAAGCAACGAAAGAAGACCGCGGCCCTCAATATGTTGTTTCCGCCATGAATGAAGTCGGCAAGGACGTCCATACTCTTCGGGTTCCAATTCTGGATTATGAGTTGCTTGTGACTCGTGATCCCGAAAATGTCAAGGCTATGCTGTCAACACAGTCAGTTGACTACGATATCAGCAAGACTCGTGCAGATGCTTTCATGCCTTTGCTAGGTGAAGGACTTTTCACTTCAAGAGGCCAGCAATGGAAACATTCTCGCGCTCTCGTCCGACCACAATTCACAAAGGACGAAATTTCCAACTTGGACCTCATAGACAGACACGTGCAAACTCTCCTCCGCATACTGAACATACAAGAAAAGGGATGGACCTCGACACTTGATCTCCAGCCTCTCTTCTTTTATTTCAGTCTCGACGTTGCCACTGAGTTTTTATACGGCCAATCCGTTAATTCACAAGCCGCCATCGCGGGCCTTGAAAAAGCGGACAATGGCATCGACGGCGCAGCATTTGCCCACCACCTGGACGAAGCCAAACATCTTGTCGACAAGCGTGGTGCACTGGGAAAATTCTACTGGCTGATGCCAATGAAGAAAATGAGAGCTCATTGTGCGGAAATCCACAAAGTCATCAACTTCTTGATCCAAGACCGTCTATCTGCCAAGAAGAACCTACAGTCTATGGAAGAAAAGGGGAGCCGCAAATTTGTGCTTCTGGATGAACTGGCGAAAGAGACACAGAATACCCTTGAGTTGAGGAATGAGACGTTACATACACTTGTAGCGGGACGCGATACCACTGGTGCTCTGCTCGGATGGACGTTCTATTTCCTCTCGCGGCATCCCGACACCTTTCTTAAACTCCGCCAGATTATTCTTTCGGAATTCGGGACTTCCACACGCAGTGGTGGAATCAGCTTCGCCCAGCTGCGGTCATGCGAGTTCATCCAGCATGTTATGAATGAAGTGATCCGTATCGTGGCTATTGTCCCAATGAATGAGCGCATCGCCTTGCGAGACACCACTCTGCCGCGGGGTGGAGGCGAAGATGGGAGCAAGCCAATTTTCGTACGGGAAGGGATTCAAGTTTTGATTCCTACTTACGCGATGCAACATCGCCCCGACATCTGGGAGGATGACGCTGAAGATTTCAGACCGGAGAGATGGGAAGGGCGGAAGATAGGGTGGGAGTGGATTCCGTTTGGAGGGGGACCGAGGAAGTGTTTAGGCCGTGAGTTCAGTTCCTCCTTTGCCCGCAAGATTGGCACTGATTTACGAAACAGAACAATTTGCTTTTACTGAAGCTAGCCTTCTGCTTGTAAGATTCTTGCAGAGGTTTGATGCTGTTGAAAACATGGAGGGGCCAGGTGAGATCAAGTTGCATACTGCAATTGAAAATAGAAGTGGGACGGGTGTCAAGATTAGGTTGCGTGCAGCTACACCTTGATTTGTTAGAGTTAGCAAGAGAGTATATAATAACAAGAGTAAATTTACATAATAACTGAAATGATTCCGCAGCCCTCGCACCAAGTTCCGGCTCTTTCATGTAGACAGACGTGTAATTGATCATCTTGCACAGAAGTGTTGGCTGAAACCTTGGGTTGTTCACTTGCAGACCACCAGGGAACCCCAACAAAGCCAACACAATAACTAACAATTGGAACTTGACGTGTAATTACTGCGTCGACTTTGACAGAGAAAGATGGAGAAAGGAAGAAGATGTCGAGGGGAAAAAATTAGGAGAGCCCCTGGTAATCACGTGTCAGAATCAGCTGTCCGTGATGGTGGACCTCGGAGCTAAAAAGGTCAACACAAAGCGCGAACCTCAACAACGTCGCTGAGCCTGAGCATAACGAATTCTGCCGGATTTCTTTCAATCTCAAGAGGAAATTTCCTCCCCTCGCAGAACCTTCCGTGCATCATTCGCAGGGAAAATTCCAAAATGACGACCCTGAAAGTTGCGAATCGCAGTAAGCATTTTACCCGCCTCGAAACAACTGCCTGTCTAACAACACGTCTCAGTCCCCAAAAAGCCCATCAAGAAGCTGCCGACGAGCATCGAGATCACCGAAAAGACCACAGTCCAAGATGTGAAAGAGAAGCTGGCAAAGCCCGGTGGCTGGGATCCTGAACGCTTCGGAATTTACGACTCGGATAAGAAGTTGTTGAAGGACCGAAGAGCGATTGTCAGCCAGCAGGAGAGTGTTAAAACTGAAATACTGGTTAAAGATCTTGGTAGACTCCCATTTCCTCGCAGATCCAGAACAATGCTAATAATATAAGGACCCCAACTATCCTGGACAACTGTCTTCGTTATCGAATACCTAGGGCCCCTCGTAATCAACCTTATAACTCCCCTCCTCCTCCGCCCATACATCTACCGTTCCGCCGCTCCTCTCTCGAATTCCCAATACCTCGCTATGGCCATGATCGTTGCGCATTTCGTGAAGCGAGAATACGAGACGCTGTTTGTGCATCGCTTCAGTCTGGCAACTATGCCCCTCTTCAACATCTTCAAGAACAGCGCGCATTATTGGATTCTGAGTGGATTCAATCTCGCGTATTGGATTTATGCCCCTAACTCTCCCACTGCCAAATCGAGCCCTTTGATTGACCAACTGAATGGTGCGGGTTTGGCGCTGTATTTAATTGGGGAAATCAGTAATTTCATCACGCATAAAACGCTCTCCAACCTTCGATCACCTGGTGGCACCGAGAGAGGCATTCCTAAAGGCTACGGGTTTGGACTGGTTACGTGCCCGAATTATATGTTTGAGATTCTTGCGTGGGGGGGCGTGCTACTTGTCACAAGAAGCTGGGCGACGGTGGCGTTCATAGTGCCTGCGTGGGCTCAGATGCATTTGTGGGCGAAGAAGAAGGAGAGAGCGCTGCGGAAGGAATTCCCCGACAAGTATAAGAGGAAGAAGTCTGTCATTTTCCCGATTCCGGGACTATGAATAAGGTTTTGGGGTCGGTGGGTGTGGCGCGACAGCTGCAAGTGCCGCCGAGAGATGATTAGGCCGTCTCGCTACGCTAACAGTGTCCTCGGAGAACAACAATGGTAATTACAGTGATAGATAGCATGTGTATAGCGTGGTATGGGATGAGGTGGCTTAGAGGAAACAGGTGGTTTTGTTGCGTATACCTAGGGAAGCGGAAGATATCATTTCATCATTACATGGGATTATGACCTTCAGACGCTCGATGCATTTCTAGTTGAATCATCGGCTTCAAATGTCCTTTTTCATAAATCGCAGCCCATTTTGTCCTCGGTCTGAATTTTTCTCCCTCTCCCGGTCAAACTTTGCAGGATTTCACATTCAAGCTTAAATCACATGTCGCGATGGGGGCGACATCTGCCGCGGCCGACCAGGGTCTTCCCCACACTCATGATCTACAACCTTGTTTGTACCTGGCAACTTTACCCCAAAGGCATAATTTCTTCCCCGGATTTACGTCTTATTTCGATCGACTCCGGCTTCCCCTCGTCTGCTCTTGCCTTATGATCGGCGTTGCGTTTCGTGGCCCAATGGAAAAGTACGTAACGGAGAGGTATCACTCGGTGGGCACATGTTATTTGTACTTCTCGGTGCTGAGGTGAAGATGATTGTCGACATTGCACCATGCGGGGTTGAAAAGCGTTGGGAAAATCCACGAATGGGATATCTGATAAACAGATACTGAGCTGGGTTTGCTGGAAGCTGCTGGGGATGGTATAAAACGTGGAGTTATCCTCCTGTGCGTGTCCAATCCTCAAGGAAGTACAACAAGCTGCTTAAAACCCATCTCTCACCACTCACTCAGCACACAAGAAGAAACAACCTCCTAAGCCAGCAATCATGCATCTCCTCCCCTCTCTCCTCCCCCTCGCCCTCACAACAACAGTCCTCGCAGACGGCGCCTCAATCCTAACCGCCATCTCCGCCATCTCCAACTCAACCCTCGCCCTCGACAGCACAATCCTCTCCTTCCCCCCCGGTCTCCTCGGCCTAACCGACATCATCCCCTTACTCTCCGCCTCCACGCAACTACTCTCCGACATCCATTCCGGCACTCACACCGCGCAGAAATCAGTGAATTTGACGGTGGAGGAGGCGATTGGGATTGCGGGGGCGACGCAGAGTTTAGGTGCGGCGGTTAATAAGACGTTGGGGGATGTGATACAGGCGAAGGGGAAGTTTGATCGGTTGGTTGTGGTTAGTCCGGTTGTGGGGGTTAATTTGAAGTTAGAGAGGAAGGCGTCGGGGGAGTTTGGGTGAGTGAGAGTTTGGTTTTTTGTTTTGAGATTTGAAGTTCTATTTGGGGGATGGGGGGTTTGATCACGTTTTTGGGGTCGCTTTAAAAGCTTGGGTTATGTGGTGAGGTGGTACTTGTTGAGATATTTACTAACTTGGACATAGAAATGCGGTTGTGGAGAAAGTACCCGAGGCGCTGCAGGGGATTGCGAAGAACTTGCTGGCGCCGATTGATGAGAGTTTTGCGGAGGCTATTGCTGCTTATGAGTGAGGGGCTTGACAGGTCGGCGAACCATCCTAAGCAATTTCTATTAACTTAATTGGTTGAACGTGAGTTCCTTGATTGATTCTAACTACGTGGGATTCCCACTACACTTGGCATCTACAGTGGCAGATTGGGAGTTGTCGTACTCATTATGAGCATTCCCGTGGCTGCCAATTTAGACGGTATTTCCTAACGAAGAAGGCAAAGAAGAAGAGCATGATGGGAATGATACTGAACTTGCTCATCTCTAGAGCATAGCAGATTGAGACTGCATTGCGGAAGAGGGACGTCTGCAGCATTGTTTACATTCCAAAATCCAAAGAGTCCTCCTGAACCTGGAAGTATAACAAGCTCTGAAGATATCTTCCACCACACTAAGTTCATCGACGTGATTTTGTATAGCAATATATTCTTTGACCCACTTGGGCAACCATGCAATTTCAATAGACTCCAGCTTCAGCAGGGGGTACCTCATGTCCAGTCACTTTCTTGCCTGGAACAATCCCTTTGACTGCCGTCAACATGTTCATTCGGAACACCGACCAATATGAAACTCCCATACCTGCACAAATAATCAAACAAGGTTTGGTCGAAACTCTCTTCCTCTGACATATCTAACTAGGTGGAGTAGAATGTGGTTTTGGATTCGAGTGTGATGGGTTTCGGAAGATCTACCGTCATTGCTAAAAAATGATCATAAGAATTTTCAGTAATCAGGGATGCAGAATTCATATGCTGATCAAAACAAGCACTGCCGACACGAGTCAAAATATCTGACAGTTTTATCAATTTTCGTGTGACTTCGCGTGACTCTTTTCTTTCGCGGCATTCCCGATATATATACTGATAGTCTCTCCATTGGAAGTTTCCTTGCTTGTTTCGTCTCACGTGTGCAGCTTTGACGATGCGTTGCTCCAGACGATTTGCCAGTGGCAGCTTGAACTGCGTGTTTAGATATACCAGGTAATTAGTGAGCATGTCTCTGATAGAGGTAACCTTGCATGGCTTCAAACTTTGTTTAAGATCTTGGCATGCGGTTAATATCGCACTGATTGAATGCCATGCGGAGTCAGAAGCCATTTCTGACCTACTGTTCAGCCACAACCCGTTTAGCACTCTTCTTTAGATTTGATGAACCTCTAGAAGGAGTCTATTTTCAACTTCTGGTCAAGGGACCCCAAGAACTCCCGACCAACCATAGCACCAATTAGTTGTAAGCGCTATTGCTGCTTATGATTGCAGAGCTTGATGGGGAGAGTTAAAGCCGGCTGTCGTTGAATTAGCAGCTGCACCGGGGTTGTATATGGCGGCGCTTTGCTCAAAAACATGTCCCATTTCTGCAATCCGGAATCTCAGAGGATCTTTCTTTCATGTGGTGAGCCTTTCATAAAGTGTCAAGTCCTCAGCCCATACTGCATATTTCCCCTGCTTTATGTCTTACGAGGATGTTGCCTGCAAATGAAATGTTGTTACCAAATATTTACGATTGTTCTTCAGAGAATCTCTTGTTTCCGTGAAAGAGTTCCCAGTCGCCGTTTGACGATAGATCTATTTTTTATTATCATTCGTAAAGAAGTCTCGAGATTCATAGTCTCGCGGCTGGATACATTTTGTTGATATTGAGGTGAGGCAAGGCAGTGGCGGTGGCTTAACACAGCCATATTGGTGGCGTTTTTGGGCCAATTGACGTGAAGCACCTGGTACATGTCGCATATTTCTACCTGAGACAATAATTGCTTTTGTTTGATCATCCTCAGCTGAGGCTTTGTGTGCCAACGGGAAAAGCAAGTGACAATGCGATCGCACAAAGGTGGGAAATACAGCGAGGTTCATGACTCTTCTTCCGATATACTATCCTACAGCCTCATACCCCGCGCGTCGCATAGACGACTATGGCGAATATCGACGCCGTACTCCACTCGAAACCCAAGCGGGATTCAAAACTAGGGCATCGCGTATCTTTCAAAGCCAACACCGATACGATACCATCACAGGACTCCGGAGAGGAAAGGCAGCGGGAACTGGACAAAGGCGACAATGCCACCCTCGACGTACGGGAGGTGGACTTGCAGGAGAGTCATGAATCGTCCGAGCCGGACCCTTGGAAAAGCCCGGTTCTCCTCACTTTTGGTAGGTTCCCTGATATCGCCTTCAGCAAAGATTATTCTCTGACTTGGATAGATGGTGGGGGCATTCGAGGATATTCATCTCTATTGATACTCCAGTCGCTCATGGCCGAGATCGCGAAAGTAGAACAACAGACTATCCCACCAGCGACATCAAGCGCATCGCCTTACTTATTTGACAGCGATGAAGCGAACGCGGGCGGAGCGTCGACGAGGACCCCATCGATGCACCATTCGGCATCTGTAAAGCAACGGGAGCTTCCGCAGGCGCTTTCTCTGCGACGCGTTAAATCTGAACCTTCGGCGAAGCCGCGCAAAGATAGTTCACAATATCTTCCATGCCATTACTTCGATTACATTTGTGGGACTAGCACTGGCGGGTCAGGAATCTTCTACCCCTCTATTTCGAATCGCATGCTAATGTTTTGACTGCCCAGACTCATTTCAGTCATGCTTGGACGTCTTAGGATGTCTGTTGTTGAATGCATCGATCAATACGTGAGCATGGGATCTCAGGTCTTTGGTAATCCAGGATTTATCAGCATTCCACCCTCGTTAAGCCATCATTATTCGAAGCGCAACAACACAAAAAGGCTCAAGAAGTTACTCAAAGACTTGGTGGAGAGACGAAAGTCCAAGGTATCGACAGATAAATTCGCCTCCAGTCCTAGTCTGTGTCAAACGTGAGTATTGTCTTTCAATAGCTATGACTCCAATTTGTCTGATGTAAATATCTAGGCTCGTCGTCACGATTCGACAAAGCAGTACGACCAGCGTACCATGTCTCATCAGATCCTACGAACCGCCTCTTTCCTTGATTGCAGGACACAATGAGTCACTCGCGGGGTCGGGTCTACACAATCAAATACCTATTTGGAAGGTAGCAAGGGCAACGACTGCAGCGCCAACATATTTCAAACCAATGAAAATAAACGGTGAAAAGTTCATTGACGGAGGTAGGAGGGTCAATAACCCAAGCTGGCTTCTTCTGAACGAGATCGGGCAGATTCAAGGCTCGGAGATCAAAATCCTTTTAAGCATTGGGAGTGGTCACCCACCTGGGCAACCACCTTCGAAGTTGTCTAAATTACTGGAAAGGACAGTTCAAGGCTCACCGGCCAAATGTGCGCTGCAGTCTGACAGAACGCATAATGCAATCCTGAAAAGTGGACTGGTCAATGGTTCAACTTGGTACGGAAGGTTCGATGTCTCGACCGAGAATACCGATGACTTATGGCAACTTGAGCAGACACTCTGGCGGAAGGAGTCTACCACGTTAGAATGCATTGAATCTGCGACAAAAAAGTATCTTCAACTGCCAAGCGTCGAACATTCTCTGCAGCAAATCGCTCGGAAGCTTGTAGAGTGTCGCAGGAAACGGGCAGAAACATCCAAGTGGGAGTCCTTCGCATTCGGAGTATCCTACGTTTGCACCGATGAGTTATGCACTGCCAAATCACTCATGTTCAAAAACCGAGATGACCTTATTTCCCACATGCAAAGAAATCACCGTCTTAGCTCACCTGGACCTGAGAATGCGGATGAGATTGAAGAAATACTGAACAGATGCAGGAAAGTGAACTAACTTGGTTTTCTATTGGCCATCTAGAATACGTTTTGCGGTGTACTGGGCTTGCGTTAGTTAAGAATATAATGTACCCGTGATTTCAGAATCGAGCAGCGGTGAAGTGCAAGGCTGACTTGACCCCAAGTTTTCGCACTGTCACTTGGGAATCTATGGCTGAATCCGCAGTATTGAAAACCCATTAATAGCCCAACTCACCAGACACGGGACAACGCCAGTAATTGCTTTTTCTTTGCACAGCCCGCCCCCTGCACAAGGCCAGCCCGATGCTTATCCCTCCTTGAGCGGGTTACTCTCGAGTACTTCACAAGAACGAACATGCTACTCCCAGAATATCTGGAGGAAAATTTGCCCTAACTGTTCAATTCTTTCAAAATGGATCCGGGAACGATTGCTGGTGTGACTATTGGTGCCGTGTCTCTTTCCATTCAGCTGTTAGATGGAATCTTCAAGGGTACGCTGGGGCCGCGTCGTCCCATTCCTCGGATTCGTCTCGCTAACAAAGTGTAGCCTACAAGCTGTTCGATGCCTGTCGGGGCATGAAGGAAGACTGCCAATATGTTTCCATATGCTTCTTGATAGAGAGAGATCGTCTTCGAGATTGGGTATCTTCAGTAGGGCTCGACAGGTACACAGACGAGGCATCGGTGAGCGCAAGCATAAAAAGCACCCGCTTGCCTCTACTAGCTATCCTCACCGAAATCCGATCAGCCATTACGAAGTTTCTCATACTGAACGGCAAATATTCGGAGCTTAAACCTCCCGATCAGCACAAAACCATACACATTGCCGGCGAGGAACTTGTTGGAATTCTGGGATCATTGGATATTCCTCCAGAATCATCAGCTGAAGGCCATGGGGGCTTTCTGGAGAAGGTGAAGAATTTCGGCGGAGATATAAAGAACGTGGCGACACACCCTCGGCGCATAAAGTGGGTGGTATTCGACAAGAAGCGCGCGGAAGTCCTCCTGAAGAAGTTGCGTGAGCTCAACGACTGCTTGCGGGAACTGCTTGATGCCCACCAAACCCGAATTCTCTTGCAGACTACCCAGAACACATACATTGAGCTCATACAAATGCACGATACCGTTGAGGGTTTGAGATATCTGCTGGAAGCTGCAAACTTGGCACAGTCTTCGACAGGGTTTGCTGACCTTGCAGACTTGGCACGATTCAAGAGTCTAAACATTTCGGAGCAGCGACTATCTCCGCTACTTCACTTCAACGAATTTGTCCAGAATCCGAGTGAAAATCGGAAAGGGCGCAATATAGCCCATTACAAAGACCACGGGACTACAAGTGGCGGTCCTCTCTGGATCGAGTGGAAAGAATTCAAGGTGGATCTTGGTGCAGAGGTACCACAACAACAATACCCAGAGATTATGCCTCGCATCGAAGAGCTTGCTAGACTACTCACAGCCCCAAAGCCAACAAGTATGTGTGTTCCGCCTTGCTTAGGATATTTTATGGAACGAGAACCAGAAACCAATGAAGGGTATTTTGGTTTTGTGTATACCGCGCCAAATGCCCAGAGCACCATGAGCACCTCTTTACTGGATGCTATGTCTAAAGAGAAAGAGCCGTCATTGACAGACCGATATGCTTTGGCGGGCAAGCTTACCACTTGCATGTTGTATCTTCACTCCGTGGACTGGCTTCATAAAAGCTTTCGCAGCGAGAATGTGTTGTTCTTCTTCCGCGAATCGTTAACTGCTTATTCGCAACCTTATCTCATGGGTTTCGAGTACTCGCGCCCATCAAGAATGGGTGAAAAGACGGACCCGGTACCCTGGTCGCCAGAGACTGAGTTGTATTGCCACCCTGATATCTTGCTTACAGGAAAGCATCCTCAGTATAGAAAAACGTTTGACATCTACAGCTTGGGAGTTGTCATGCTCGAAATAGCTTTATGGCAGCCAGTGAGGCAGATATTCCCCAATGATGATGAAGACGAAGAGGAGGAGGATGAAGAGAACGAAGACCAGAACGAGGATGAAACGACCGACAAGGTCAAGTTAGGGCGCATTCAGAAGGTGATCTTAGAACGGGATTCAGACCTGAGCAGCCGAATTCGCGCAAAAGTTGGAAACAAATATTACGATGCCCTTAGAACTTGTATCGGCGGCCGAGAGTCATTTGGTATCCGCAAGGAGAGTTTGGAGGCTGATTCCCAGGCTGCGCTCCACTTGCAGCAGGCTTTCAAAGATCTTGTGGTGGATCGCTTGAAGGACGCAGCGCTGTAGCGTGCTCGCAAGAATGTAGCAACTGTCTTAGGGGCGCGATCCAATAGGAGCTTGTTTATTGTCCTCAGCCTTCCTCAGATTTGAAACCACCTAACTTAGAGCAGCTTCAAAAGCAAGTCAAGGAAGCGCATATGACAGCAGAAAAAGCAATTTTGAATCTGGGCGCAAGGCAAAATTACCCTTTTCGTTTGTGCGCATAGCCGCCGCCGCCGCCGCCACCACCAGCTCGGGGCCACGCTTGATAGCGCAATAGCGGTAATGAAGGTGGCCTGGACCGAACGGGTGGGAATCCAGCACAAAAGACAAGGCTTCCCACACAACCCCATTGTAATCATCGTAATGCCCATCTCTTATCACATTTATATACCAATTCCTGGATAATGGGCTTGAAAAGATACTGCTTTTCATTGAAAATTTTGGACCGCTCAGGCTCGCTGACTTGCATCGCGGTCGGCCTATTTCAAACGGGCTTCCAGGCCACTTACACCCCCTGATAGCTTGCGGTACCTCGGAAAATGACGGACCATGCTGCCGAAGAAGAGCAAGCATTTGAGCCTCTTCATCCACCACATTGGGTTGCAGATTACCCATCGAAAACAATGCGCGAATATTTGCATGATTGCAGCGAGGGGAATGGAATAGCCTGGAGTGATGGTGATGAACAGAAGTCGTATAATCGTTGGGGGAAACCTGATGGAATGGCCCCATTAGATGTCATACAGCACCTTGGAGGCGACCTTGCGCCAGATGCCTCCCTGGTCGAGCGGGTGAAATGCCGGAGGTTAAATCCTACTGTTGTTGTAGCGCGCAAACTCGTCAACATTGTCAATAGCGACTTCCAGAAACACGGAACTGCAGAGATCAAATGTTTGAAGGGTTTGCGTCACCCTCATATCATCGCCTTGGTTGGCGCATACCTGGACATCCAGCAGATCGGAATTTTGCTGTATCCCGCAGCAGAGTGGAATCTAACGAATTTTATGGAATGCCACGAGCCGACGCAGTTGGAGGACCCAGGCAGAACTACATACCACACCAAAAGGTACTACCTCAGACGGTACTTTGTCTGCTTGTCGAGGGCACTAGAGTTTCTACATCATACGGCGAATATCCGTCACAAGGATATCAAGCCAAGAAATGTTCTGGTGGACAGTTTCGGCAATGTCCTGCTATCAGACTTTGGCCTGTCTCGCAAATATCGGAATGCCGCAGAGAGTCGAACGCGAACAGAGACGTATACATCATACGAATACAGCACCCCCGAATTCATCGAAAAACGCAAGCGGGGACCTGAATCTGACATATTTGGCCTGGGGCTCATCTTCGCAGAAATGGCGACGATGGTGCTCGGCCGAAGTTTGAAAGAATTTAGAGAATACAGAACGTCCAAATCTCTTGAATCCGGCGAGGATGACGTTTCGTACCACGCAAACTTGAGAGCCGTCCGTCGGTGGTTAACTGAAGAACTGCAAAGTACGAGACGTCAAGATGATATCTGCGCGGGGCAAGATCAAATGCGAAGGGCGCTACCGACGATTTTGCGCATGATTTCTCGCAAAGAATCTCTTCGCGGGTCCTCTAAAGACCTTTGGGAAAACTTCCAAGACATAAATACTCGCCGCTGCCCAGATTGCGACCCCCGCGAGGAGACAGCTTGGCCCACAACTCAAAGGCCGCTATCTGAGGCAGATATCCAGAAATTCGGGTTCTGGGATGATATATCACAGAAATCTGTGGTGTCTGACCGTTCAGCTAGGAACACAACACAGCTATCGCAACGGAGCGATTCATCGAATGGCCACGCCACAGAGAGTGCTTCTTCAGCTGGGCACCTGATCGGAAATGGGACACTTGTTCAAACTCCCGAGCGGCGTGAGAGTGGAATACCTTCCCAAACGTCTCTGATGAACAATTTCCCCCCTGAAGAGACCCCAGAGGGGCGCGTGATAGTGTATGATGTGAAGGAAGAGGAGCTAGAGTATAGGAAATATAAGTTATTCCGAAGTAAGATCCAGTGGAGTGAAATCATTACAAAAGCTTTGCTGATAGCTTACTAGGGAAGAAGGTTTTCCGCTACGAGGTGCCGCGTTTCCAAAATGTGGTCAAGTTGTATGTTGGCGGGGATGACGCCCAGGGTTTCTTGGCAGACATCCATCTCGATAAACTTGGGTACATGGTGACGTTGAGAAGATGGAGTAAGCGTATACAATATATGTATGTGCTAAATATGCCCGATGTACCGAGTTAGCATTACAGAAAACGCAAGAGAGATGTTTGAATAGTGTTGCAGTAGGGAAACTCAAAAATCAAAGTCCACGTTGAAATGACAAATGGCGGCCCCACCAGCGGCACGTGCTAGCCAAGACAGCCGAGACATCTTCCTCGAATCGATCTTCTCAACCTGCCTTTTCCCTGAATGTGACCGCGTATTGATAGATGCCTGCGGTGATCACCCCACGAACTTGCCCGGTTGCTGCTGGTTCAAGCAATGACTGTGACGCACTGGCGATGCAAAAATATCTGACAAAGGCCTGTTCTTCATTGGCTACCAACCCCATTCTGTCCGGCTGCACTATCACGGAGTGATGCTACGAAAATCTAATATTCGTAAGGTATTTGATTTGCATAGATGATGGAAAACAACAAGACACACGAGCCACATAGCCAGCTTTGGCAGCGGCAAGCACGAGCGCCGAATATCGCACATCAGACTCTAACATAAGCCAGCACTTCAGGGTGCGAACCATGCTCTCTAGGCCCATTAAGCTGCTTTATCAACCAACAAGTAAGGCTGTTGACGATGCTAAATAATTGTGCGTAGGTAATAGCAACAACACTAGAATTTGTCACCCACTCGCCGTAAATGGCATCTGGCCGCTCGCGGGCAAGTCGGTTGACAATGTATGGCAGCAATTCATTCTGCCATTGGGCAGATCGCTCACGTTCTGTCGCCATCTTATTATTTGATGAAAACTAGATTCGAAATGACGAATAGAGGTTTGAAGGGAAGAATCAACCTTCGTCCAACATTAGGCAAAAGCGGGCCAAGAGGAAATATCTGTACTTCACTGTCCTCGAGATTCTCCGCACTTGCGGGCGGGTATCAAATTCACCAATACGCTTTGGACGTCACATCTGTTATCGTTTGAGGCATTGAGCACATATGAGCCAGATGCTGCTCGCATGAGCCTCTCGATCGGAAAATTCTTTGAGGTGGACATGCAGTGTCGGCCTTCGCTCCTCCGCGCTGTTGTCGCCGTGATCGAATCGTCGGGCCTCAGAGAATGAGGATATAAATTGATACTGGACGAGGTAGCGCGGAAACCCCCCGTCTCTTTCGAAATTGTCGTTGTATTACTGTGACAGACGTCACGTTAAGAGATTTGATACCTCCCCCACGATTTCCGCATTCGGCATCGCTCGAGACCCCAGCTCAATGCCAAGAAATGTCGATCCCCAGCTTTATTTTCATCTTCCCATCTTCCACTTCAGTCATATCATATCAAGAACAGGATGTACATAACTGCACTGCATCTCATCTGACAATGACTGCTTCAAGTCCTCCCTGCATCAAAAGAACCGCGGGTGACGCAAAAGCATCTGACAAATGCGCCTCTTCTGATTGGCCGCCTCTTGCGTAACGTGATGTTCACGTTGACAATGGGATGATATTCTCTTTCAAGCATTGGTCGCCCCTTCAATATGCTTTCAAGAAGTATGTCACTGCATTATTCACTGCATCAAATGTCTTTCGGTAACGTATCACTTTATTTTTCATGCTTAAGAATGCTCGTCCCTGCAACATCGATTCTTTCTTTTGCCTTCGTACAAAGAAACACAAAATCAACGGACGTGATCTAAGACATTCTATCATTTCTGCAAGTGCAAGTACGACATCACACCCGCGGATACAGACAGCTGTAACGGTCTTTGCTGAACCGCATGATCGGTCACTTTTTGTTGCGACTTGGACAACCGCGAGATACAAGTAGAGCTGGTACGCCTGCGGAAATGGACTCAACTACTTCGACTCTGCAGTCTGAGCCTAGGTCTGAGATCGTGCCGAAGAAACGTCGTAATATGGTTGAGCACGAGGGTCCGCATGCGGAGAATCATCAGGCGTATGGGACGTTTGTGCGGGATATTATCATTGGGTTCTCGGATGGATTGACGGTTCCGTTTGCTCTTACTGCTGGGTTATCCTCGTTCGTCTCCCTTCTTTACCCATCCATCCCTTATTCACTAACCATCCCCAGACTCGGCTCCGCCAAACTTGTCATCGTTGGAGGACTGGCGGAATTGTTCAGTGGTGCTATTTCCATGGGCCTGGGTGGTTTCCTGGCATCGCTCACGGATAGGGATCACTATATCTCGGAGCAAGAGAGGGAGTTTGCCGAGGTGCGCGACAAGCCGGAAGATGAGAAAGAGGAGATTTATGATATTATGGGGAAGTATGGTGTTGGTCGGGATGCGACGAGGCCATTGGTCGAGGCACTTGCTTTGGATCCAGTGAAGTGGGTTAAGGTATGCTTCATTTGACTCTCCAATCCGGCGTCCACTGACGAAATTATAGTTTATGATGGATTTCGAGCTCCAATTAGAGAATGTTGAGGTCTCGAACGCATGGAAGTCAGCCGCTTGCTTGGGACTCTCATATTTCCTCGGTACGTCTCCTGCCCTAACATCGCAGGTCTGTTACTAATATCTTGCAGGCGGCATTATTCCAATGATCCCCTACTTCATCATGACCAACGTCACGCATGCACTTTTCGTGTCTATCGGGGTTACAATCGTCGTCCTGCTTATCTTCGGCTTCGTCAAAAATTACTTGACTGTGGGCACGAAACGAGCTGGTCTTTACGGAGCAGGACAGACGCTCATAATCGGTGTACTTGCTGCTGCTGCGAGTTATGGGATTGTACGGGCGATTGACTCGAAGAGTCCGGTCGATGCACACTGAAGGAGGCCTGGATTGGAGCTCTACAAGGGCATATACAAAATTTTGGGGCGGAAACTCTAAGGCGTTTATGGATTGATTTCAACGGTCAAGAAAGAAAGACAGAAAAACAAAGCGATGAACATTCCCATTCCATCCCAACGACCTGGTTTATATCCCGAATTCTTGGTCGCCGGCTAAGTAACCTTATTCTTCCTCATGATCGACCCGTGAAGCGAAAGCGGGATCCATTATGCCGAGCCAAGAACTACTCACGGACCCCGTCTGAGCACGTCGATGTCGGATAAAATTCTTATCACTTTTTCCAAAGTTCTTGCTGTTGATCATTTTCGAGGCGGAAATGAAGGCATCCCTACATGCTATCTCTATCTCACTCTTCTAGAAGCTTACTTCGCGCAACATATTAATGCTGTAGCCCCCAAACACGTGGAGTTCGTGGTACCTGGAACGTACGCGGCAGACCACCAGGACTAGTTCAGCCACTAAGCAGCCCCTGACCCCTTTGATACCAGGCAGCATGCAGGGGAAAAGAATAAAAATAAAATAAAATATTTGGCAGCTTTGAAACAATCATACGCGTTGTCCTTATCCCGAGCTTTTCAATAACTTGCTTCACGATTTCAATACAGGTTTTGTAGGTGCAGTTGCAGCAAAGTGGAGCTGTTCCCAAGACGCGGGATATAGGTATCTTCAGGGGTTTGAAATCCACCTCACAAAATAATCTGTGCGCTTCGACCACCTCAACACCAACTCCTCCCAGCACCTCGCAAAAAACACCCAATTCCGCCTTGCCAACAGTCCTCATGAATCGCTCTCCCCTTTCATTGCCCTGTCTAGCATTCGCAAAATCCTAACAATCCGCATTGCCAAATCCATTGCCGCATAGCAGACATCCGAGACCGGTGGCCGGAAATATCACGAGCAGAGGAGATGCCCTGGTCCCCACTCCCCCGAATCGCATTCGCCGTCGCAACATACCCCTTCGCGGCCTCTTCCCCAGCAGATTTACCTCTCGAGCTCGGCGACGAGCTCTATATCATCGAGCAAGGTGGCCGCAATGGCGACTGGTTCCGTGGGTACCTTGTCGCGCCGCCGTCTCTCCTCGCCGGCCTAACGAGCACGAAAGGCCAAACGCTCGAAGCGCGCGTGTTTTCGGGTATATTTCCTAGGAGTTGTGTGGAGGTGAGGGAAGTGCTGGGTGAAGATGAGGAGAGCAGTGAGGAGGAGGATGATGGGAAACCGCCTTTGACGAATGGGCATAAGAGGGAGGGAGGCAGCGTGAAGGATAGTGGGAGTGAGGATTTGGATGCGAGTGGGCTGTCGAGTCCGAGGTCTATACAGAGTTTTAAGAAAGCCCGGTTTAGCAGCGAGAAGAATGGGGCCAGGAAGAGTAAAACGGGGAAGGGCAGGAGGAAGCAGCAGCAGCTTACGAATGGACATTTGTCTGTGGCGAGGCCGAGGGATCCTAATGCGCCAAAACCGCCTGCGCCGGTGCCGATGCTGAAGATTGGGGATGAGACGCCGACGTCTGCTTCAGAGCCATTGGTGGATGAGATTGCTTCTTGTTTGAGGGAGTGGCATTCAACGAATCTGCATGAGCTTTTGCTATCGAGGCAGTATCCGCATTTGGAAAAGATGTCTGGTTTGGTGCAAGGGCTGGATTTGTCGCGAAGGCAGTTCCTCCATAATGTTTTGACAGCCCACGAGATGCAATTGCTGCGGGAGAAGACGGTGTGGGATCTGGTGAGGGGGAATAAGTTACTTAATGGGGAGGTGATTGTGCGGGATCCCGAGGAGCGAGGCCGAGTCTTGACTGGGGAGGATTCTGCGGTGGAAATAACGAAGCTACAATCGATGATGAGCCTGTTGGACGAACGGCCGCAGCCTCCTGCGAACGAGAGGCTTTCTCTGCACCATCTTCTGATTGATGTCAAAGCTTTCGTGGGCGCGTCAACGGAGGCGACCACGCTAATTTTTTTCCTGGCTTCGAAAACCCCTGGACAAACGGCCACAGCCCTCTCCGAAAGCTATATTGTCGAAGTGCCACCCAGCGGCGCCCTGACGAGTCTCGCAAAGGCAGGCCAGATGCGAACTCTGTTCACAGACCTAGCATCGGCGGATATTGGCGATGCGCCCTCACCAGACAACGAATTATATTTGGTGGTGAAAATCCGTTCAACAACACAAGTAATGGCAGGGAAGCCAGGGTCAAGAGGAGGTTCTCGCGATGGCACAGCAACGACGAGGAATGGAGATAAGCCACCATCTACTAGTGCAAGCAAGTCTGGCAGGAGAAGTCTCATGTGGGGTCAAAAAGCCCAGAAGTCAGCTTTTTCGCGAAATGCGCCGATTACGTCGAGGTTGAACTCTCTTTCGGAACAGGGTGAGAGCTCTGAGGAGACCAAGAATGATGACAGGCCTCCAAATACTGCGGACTCGAGAGGACTTACTACGCTCAATACTCAAGATTCGCGATCTGGATCTGTGTCCAGCAGGATCGTCTCGCGAACTATGGGAATTGGTGCGCTGAAGGTCAATTCTATTATGAAGCAAGACGAGGAAGTTGAGCAGGTAATGACTGTGTGGACGCCATCTCTCGCGTTCAAAGATGACAAGCAAGACATGGGCGAAGGTTGGGAAGATGTGATTCCTGATCTTATGTCAACTCAGTCTGGCAATTACGAGAAATCGCGAAAAGCCGAGCGACTACAAATTCATTTGAAGCCATTCGATAATCCGGATGCGGATGTTCTCATCAAGGCGACCCCTACGCTACTTTCAGGGGTACCGAAGACCAGCAAAATGGGCTTTTCAGGGGCTCCTACTAAACCGAGATCTGATATCTACGTTACGATTGACGAAGCGTTCCTCCCACGGCATGCACTTCTCTCGCGGTCATCTGGCAGCGCTACACCTTTGAGCTCAAGTGTTGGAGGCACGAATCTCCAAATCATACTCGAAGTCCGCAAAGCGTCAGGTGAACGACTCGAAAACTGCATATTCGCCTCCTCGAATGCAGAAGGTGAAAGCTCCTGGGAATCCGCAGCCGCAGAGCGAGGAGATGCGTGGAATCAGACTTTGCGTTTAGCGATACCTCCAAACGACGTCCCAGGATGTCATCTCGTGATGGTTCTCGCAGATATTCCGTACCAGCCCTTTGCCATTTGCTACATTCCATTATGGGACCAAGGAGCTTTCATGCGAGATGGACATCACTCGCTTTTGCTATACAGACATGACGAGACTACTTCTTCCCCTAAAGGCATTGTTGGTGGGAAAGGCGGATATTTGAACTTGCCTTGGAACGCGAGGGGCAAGGACGATGTGAGCAAAGATGAGGCTGTGACAGGGCCGATTGCGACGCTGAGAGTGCAAACTTATCTGTGCAGTACGCGCTTCTCACAAGACAAAGTTCTTCTAGGTCTCCTGAAGTGGAAAGAACAGCCGCCTAGCGACTTACATGAGCTGCTAAAGCGACTGGTCTTCGTGCCTGAGATTGAGGTTGTGAAGCTGCTCAACGATGTTTTCGATGCCATTTTTGGGATACTGGTTGAGCATAACGGGAATGACGAGTACGAAGACCTCACATTCAGCGCTTTGGTTACAGTTCTTGGGATTGTTCACGATCGACGGTTCAATCTGGGTCCTTTGGTAGACCAGTATGCTGAAAACAAGTTCAACTACCCCTTTGCTACGCCTTGCTTGGTTCGATCATTTACTCGACTTTTGGCGAAACCTTCGGATCCTGATACGTCGAGAAAACTACGAGCAACTTTCAAGGTTGTTCGACACATTTTGAAATTCATCACACATGCGAGAGGGCAACAGAAGGCGAAGGAGGCTGGGATTGGCATTACGAGCACTTCGCCTGGCTTCACGCGGCATCTAAGGTCGATATTCAAGGCGTTGGATGGGCTTATGAGGAATACTGCTCCGATTCTAGTGGGAAGTCAAACTCTTGCTGTGCAGCATTTTCATACTTGGCTACCTGAGCTCACCGGATTACTGAGTACGGAAGAGATTCTGCATATCGCAATTGATTTCATGGACGCATGTGCGTTAGTGAAGGGCAAGCTTGTGCTTTACAAGCTCGTGCTTATTATCAATTACTCCAAACTGGAGTTCTTCTCGCAGCCTGAACAACGCGCTGCTCTTAGCGCGAATACGGTTCGATGGATAGCACCGCACTGGGGCAAGACGACTGAGGTTACTGAGCAGTGGCGAGAGCAAGTCCGACTATGCTGCTCTATCTTATCATTGCAGGTCCAGGATCTTGGACCTGAGGTTCCCGATTACATTCCCAAGATTATTGATTCCTATCTCGCACTTCAAGCTGCGCCGAAGACGGAGAAAACTCGTCTTTCGCTGCTCTTTCCCACGACATATCCTTTCCCAAGTAAGCCATTACCGGAGACGGCACGGTTCGACGAGGCGCTCATCGAGTTGTCTGCTATCCTTTCGGGTATATCGACACTTCCGTCTGGTATGCAGCTCGAGCTGGCTGAAGATGAAATGGCCACGCTCCTGGAAGATACGCTGCACGTTCACCTCAGTATCCTACAATGCGAAGCCTTCCCGTCGAACTGGTTAAGCGTGCACATCTTCCACCATAAGTCAACGATGAAGACCCTAGAATACCTAGCAGGTATCCTTCTTGATTCCTTCCTTCCTGATCCAGATGACGCGGAAAACTACAACACCGAGCTCTGGAAAGTGTTCTTCACTGTTCTCCTGAAACTTGTCGGTAGCGATGCTCTCGCTCTCGAAACGTTCCCGGAGCAGAAACGGCGAGCTGTATGGAAGATCGCTGGCGATATCCGGGAACATGGCGCTGATTTGCTGCGGAGAACATGGGAAGCTATTGGATGGGAAACAAGCCCTGATGAGCGCCAGAAGTACAATCTGACGAAGATGGGAGGATATCAAGTGCAATATGTGCCTGCCCTTGTTGGACCCATTGTTGAGCTGTGCTTGAGTGTGCATGAGGGTCTCCGAAGGGTCGCTGTTGAGGTCCTGCAGACGATGATTGTCAGCGAGTGGACCCTGAGCGAAGATTTGTCAGTCATCCAGACGGAGATGATCGACTGTCTCGACCAGTTGTTCAAGTCAAAACCATTGACAGAGAGTATTCTGCAAAAGTTGTTCATCAATGAGCTACTGGGACTATTCGATCCCCTGGCACAAATACCAGATGATCCTCTCTACAACGCACTGAAAGATCTAATCGAAACCATTGACGAGTTCTTGAATCTCCTGGTCGCGGTTCACAGCACAGATGTCACTGGTGAAGCCTCGCACATGATCCATCGATTACGGCTGATGGAGTTCTTGAGGGATATGCAGAAAGAAGAGATCTTCATTCGATACGTGCACCAACTTGCTCAGCTCCAAGCAGATGCGAGAAACCCGACGGAGGCAGGGTTAGCGCTGCGTCTCCACGCCGATTTATACGAATGGGAACCGACCAAGATGGTACCCGCCTTGGCCGACCCTGAATTTCCTGTGCAGACTCAATTTGATCGCAAGGAACGGATCTATTTCGACATCATCAAGTATTTTGAAGATGGTGAGGCTTGGAGTAGTGCACTCAATGCGTATCAGGAATTACAACACCAGTATGAGCATAATGTTTATGACTTCCCTAAGTTGGCGAGGACGCAAAGGGCAATTGCTACGATTTATGAGACGATTGCGAAGAGCGACAAGCTGGTACCCAAGTACTTCCGCGTTCAGTACAAGGGTATGGGATTTCCGCCTAGTCTTCGAGACAAAGAATTTGTCTTTGAAGGTTCACCAACCGAGAGAATGTCAGCATTCACAGATCGGATGCAAGAACAGCATCCTTCAGCGCAGATTGTCACAGCTGGAGACGTTGATGATGTTGAGGGGCAATTCCTTCACATTTCAACTCTCAGTACCCATCGAGACCTGGATCACCATGTGTTCCAACGAGCTCGTGTTCCTCAGATTGTGCGCGACTATTTGCTTTCCGCTCACCCTCAGCAGTTTTCGTTTACTTCCAAGCGGATTACGACTGGCCATGTCACCGACCATTTTGCAGAGAAAATCGTTTACACGGTTGCGGAGCCTTTCCCCACCATATTACGACGAAGTGAGATCGTGGCCATTGATCGTATCAGACTAAACAACATGCAGACTGCATTAGAGCGAGTGATCCGAAAGACGCAAGAAATGACCGTTGTCGAGAAGCGCGTAGCAGACGGCGAAGAAGTAATGGCCTCCCTCCTCATCGACGCCCTTAACATCTCCGTAAGCCCTACCTCCGAATCGAGCGTTGCCCACTATCGAGAGCTCATACCCTCCGCCTCGGAAGGGGAAGAAATCGAGCTCAGCCCGCTCGAAAGCGCCCTCAAAATCGCCCTCATCGACCACGCAATAATGATCAAACGCTGTCTATCCATGTTCGGCAAGCATCCACAAAACTACCGCATCCCGCGCGAACAGCGTGACGAATGCTCAAGCAGTAAATCCCACCGCTCTTCTTCCCTCTCTCACAAGTTACACCCCAGTCTCCAAACACGCATTCTAAACTCCCAAGCAGATTTCGAACTCACCTTCGCCCCCGAACTCGCATCTTTCACGTTCCCGCAACCGCAGCGCGATCCGACGCCTGTTCCGAGCTGGGCTATCGCTAGTCCGGTTATGAGTGAGCGAAGAGAAAGTGTACGTATGTTACCGAATAGCTCGACGAATGGCACGATCGCTACGCAGGATACCGGTATCCTCGACTTATCTCTACCGCGTCCAGGCGGTAAAAATCGCCTTTCGTTCTTGAAACGCAGTCCCGTTTCTCCCGGCGCAGGGGTGCAGAGTCAGGAAACGGCACTGGGACTCGTAAACGGCAACGCGTCCCGCGGGGGTCTTACTTCTGAGCCTTCGCAATCTTCAGTCAGCGTGCGATCTCGATCGAAGGAGAATAGACGGTCGTTCTTTGGAGGCGGAGGAGGAGCGCAGGTTGAGGAGGAAGCAGAATGGGTTACTAGTAGCGATTTAACAACTAACGGCGGCGCGAATGTGAATGGGGAAGCGACGCCGAGACGGAGTGGCAGCTTAAAGAGGCCTGATACGGCGAATAGTGTGGGGAGTCGTGTGGGGAGCGTGAGGAAGAGATTGAGTATGTTGAAGTTGGGGAAGAAGAGTAGTAAGGCTAGTGTGCTTGTTGGGAGTGTGGCTGAGGAGGAGTGAACCCCTACAGTCTACTTGTGGATGGGAGGCCGGAGAGAAGAGGGGCATTTGGGTATATATGAAGCGCGGACCGTGATGTGGTGTTACTGGATACGGAGCGAATGGGGAAATACCCTTTGATTTGAATTCAAGCCTTCTTCTTTTTGTTGTTGGATGTATATGCATGAGCGTCCTACTTTGAATGTATAGTAGATTATGAAACTGTCTTGTGTATAAACCAAAATAAGCTCACATAAATCTGTCTTTGTATTGTAATCCAACGTTTTATTTCTATCTACCAATTCCGCCACACCTCCCCGCTCCCTCCTCCAATCTGAATCTCATCTACTTCTTTGGTTACATCTTCATTCTCGTAGATTGATTCCTCTTCTTGGATGACCTCGATTTGATCGTTGCCATTTCCGAAGATATCTTCTTCGATGTCATCTTTTACCTCTGTAAGATCATCCCCGATTTCCTCGAATATGTTTTTGTTGTCGTGTTCGTAGATGGTGACTTCATCCTCCACAATATCTTCTTCAACGATGTCGTCTTCAACAAGTCGGTCGTTTCGTTCGATGATTTCCTGATCCTCGGTTTCTGAGCTCCATTCGTAGTCGTAGGTGCTGTTGCGGAGGGTGGACATGACTGCCATTTTCAGTCTTGGGTGTTTGAAAATGTGAGTTACTTACTAAGGGTCGTAATAATTGTTCGCATGATACTATTCCGCACGTCGGTAGGGAATATTTGGTGGGATATTCATACTTATGGCTACAGGGTGGTTGTGGTTTATTCACCTGAGTCGAGTCCGTGAATGTGGCGGCTGATAGTCATGATGACTCGGCCATATCGTATATTTATAACCAACCATTATTCATGACACATCTACTAGTAAATTCACCTCAAAAATCCTCTGATCCCTTAAATACCAAATTTTAAACCTCAAAACTTGAAAAGTGACGGTCCTGACAGCTGCACGCATGCCACCAGGGTAAATATCGGGCTAACTCCACTGCAGTGGGGCCACAACATAACTACCTTTATATTTTAAAATAAGAGAAACCCTTGCATCAAACAACATTGGCTGGATGGCAGAGCGGTCTAATGCGTGTGACTAGAAATCACATCTCTTCGGAGGCGCAGGTTCAAATCCTGCTCCAGTCGTTTGGCGTCTCCCTCTCTCATGAGGGCAAAATTCATTTTTCTTTTTGACCTTTGATGGTGGGTTGCATCATAATTTCGCGTTTAGCCATTTTCTTTTTTTTCTTTTTCTGCAGCTTCTTTTCCAGACCGCTTAAGCTACCATTTCATAGGCCAGTACTTCTATGTGAATTCTTAGTCCGTGCAGATTGAATTGAGAGAAATTAAAGTTGTGAATTTTGCCGCTATCAAACGCCCCTAAACTCAAGCGAGTTTCGGCTTCCAACCCCTGAAATTCTAGCGCACCCTCGCTAATCTGCCCCTGAAATCTGCTGCTTCACACAAGCTGACTCAACCCCGCAACCAAAGGAACACCCCAGAGCCCAATCGCCGGCTTCCTCAAACCAGCTCGAACATACCTCCACCCAAAAAATGCCTGGCTTGTTAAGGCGAAATAGAAGAACGCTTTATCGTAGTCATGTTTCAGGCCGTATTTGGCCCATTTCAGACAGAATATTCCTGATACCCCGCGTTAGCTTCACTTCTCCCGTAAAGACCCAAAAATTATGGGCAAGGGGAAATGTACCCATAGTAACAAAACTCTCATTAACTTCCCACCAACCGATTCTAGCAGCTGCGCCACCGGCGTTTTCGGCGGTGTTCGGAAATATGAGGTCGTAGCCCATTTTCGTGTGGCCGAGCACCAGGGCTCCGTTGAGGCCGGCGGCGATGTAAAGGAGGGACGAGGAGAGAGATGGCGGCATTTTGAGTGATTATGTGTGTTGGTAGTGACGAAGAGGGAGATATTTGACGGTAGTTATAGGAGATGAAAGGATTATGCTTGACCGGGGGATACGGGCCGGGATACGGGCGTAAAGGAAGCGGGGTCGGGAAGATTTCGGATGCGCCGGATTTGGAAGAACGATTGCATGTGGAACATTGAATAAAGCGAAGAAAATCTTGGAGAAGGTGGTCTTCGACGCAAGTTGTCGGATAGTTTGCTCGATACCTTTCTTGGTCGGGGATGTTGACCTAGGGGAGAGAAATTGAGGAGTGGAGAGTCTTGGCATTTGTATTCCTCTTTAGCCACGACGTTGAGTTCATACTTGTAATACATCTTTAAGTCGCTCGTATGTCTAGGAAGGTCTTTGGCAGCAAAATATGCCTCTAAATGAGGAGAGTCACATGTTCAGATACATCACTTGGGTAGTTTCTTTAGGTGAGACTAATTCCCGAAAACTAAAACTCTATCAGCGAAACATACAAGAATAAAAGGTTCCAAACTTTTCTCAGTCTGTATCAGCCTGTTCTCCTCCGCAACTTTCGGGTATCATAATCTGAGTCGAGGATTCAAATAGCCAAGGGGGGCTACGGGCTTCAGAGACCAGTTGGCGGCCAAAGTAAGCAGCTTAAAAAGCCGAGATGACGCCCTGATAGCATGCTGCTGCGTTTAAGCTAGGAATCATTGGTCCATGAAGGAACTATTATGCTTTTGGTCATGCAACCTAGATTCTGATGAGCGAGGCGCTTGATGTAGCTTGTGACCTCCGCTTTCTGGGCTCGGCTGTTGGATCCTGATCAGGCGAGCTGCCCCTATTATCCAAAGCCTCTCCGATTCTAAGCCGGATCTCAAACCGAAGTCATGTCCTCATCCACAATTGAATCCCGAATACTTACATGAAGAAAAAGCTCGAAGCTAAGGCAATCTTCCTTTTACAGGGGTCAGCATTATTACTCTACAATAATGGGCTTCGCGTCAGTCTGCTGAGACTGTAAAACATTATAACATAGGTCAAATATGACGAACACAGATAGGCATGCGAAGAAAATTGCAAAACAATATATAAGGCTACGGGATATCGGCTACAAACAGCATCTAAAAACTCAAACAAGACTAGCAAAGGTACAGTATCTTGGACCACCAGTGACACTTTGGTTTTGTCTCCATAATTGTTTGAATGCTGTTGAGAGGTTGTCAGCGATGCAACTTTGAAGTCACAAGGGGCTTGAGCTTATCTTACACAAACGTCTCAAAAGGCACTCCTCTGACTTTGTGTGGAATGCCATCTTCTCCAATCTTTCCGGCTTCGGGAGTAAAGCTAACATCCGCCCATCCCGTTATCAGCCGCCGCCAGTAGCATGCCTGCGCAGCGGGGGTGAGGTATCGATCTCGAAACGTCTCGACGCCGTTTTGTGCAATAAGCTGTGCTCTGTATGGGTCTCTCAGCAACTCCAAAATCTTCTCCTCTAAGTTAGAGAAGTCCTTTTCGACCTCTACGAAGTTTTGCTTGTGTCCCAATGCTACCAGAAGGTTATGGTGGGGCTCGATCCAAGTTCGCTTTGGTATAATGATGACAGAGTTGCAGTTTTGTAAATATTTCCCTCTTCCGGAATAGCTTCGACCTGCAAAAGATGTTAGCTGCTATCTGAAGTCCGCATCTAGCAGTATTTAGATTATTTCAATATTCAGGCACTAGGAGAAGCACATTCTTTTCGATGATGAGCCCGACAATGTGTGGGGATCTGATAGAGTTCATACCTTCTGTGTGGACCAAAAATTGGTACTGGCAGTGTTCTGGCATTGATAATGGCTTTGTGCCATCGCTGACCGTCGGATCCGCTGCACCCGACCACTCAATGGCCTTTATATCAGCCCACTCTTTATCTTTCGTGACTCGCAGCAAGTCTTCTCTGTACTCGTTGGTCTTTACAGCACCTCTCCAAAGTGCTTGCTTCTTTTTCGCGTGAAATTGGAGCTCTGTATCGGCGATCTCTTGTCGAATTTGCTCATACCCGCCGACGAGATTCAATGGCCAGCTCCAATAGCCGAAGTCAGGCATGAGCCATATTTCCTCCTGATCTGCGGTTCGCGATAACGCCCATATGGTCTTGTTCAAATGATCAGGATCGGCGAAGTCTGAAGTCACGAAGGAAAATTCGGTATCTGGTAGAGGAGTTCGAGACGCAATAATGGAGCGATGGATAGCATGTAACGTTGCAAGAATCCTCGGTGTCTCATGAACGCTTCCACTTAATCTGGTATCGACGATGTAAAGCTAGGTAAAGCAAGTTGTTAGAAAGTGGAGGATTTAGAGATGTGGACGACTGTGTAGTCTCCTACCTGCTGATCAATTATTGCAGCTCGAATTGTTCCGTACTCCCTCCATGATATGTCAATATCGCCCGCGGTATACTTTCCAACCTCTTTCCGAGTCGCCATTGCTCTATCAATATCTGTGAAGAGACCCGGAAATGAAGAATCGCACTGGTCAGGAGAGAGTCCATATGCTCGTCCATCGCGGGTGGCGTTAAATTCCCACACCTTATGAGTGACCGTAGAACTTTCGGCCGAGGTTGGCTCATGGAAACTTGGCTTTGAGTCTTGCTCGTGATCTTTGTTAGGAAGATTAAGACTCGAGTTCGGCAATTCCAGAGGCTGCGTCTTGATGTCTGACAACGAAGGAGTGTCGGGTGGGTGAATTGGAGACGAAGTCAGCGTTGAAGGGTCGATTTTCGGTGGCGACAGGATATTTGAAACGTTACGATCGTAGACTGAATGAAGCATGAGAGTTGTATATAAAACTAGACAGATTGCCAGTACTCCGACTAGGATGGCTGTCTTGCGCTGAAAGCGCGACTGGAAAGGTGCCATGACTACTCTGAGGCTTTCGGCAAGCAATGAATTTGGTGAATCTAAAACACGATATATATGAGAATATCTCTGAAAGAAACCTCAAAGTTTTCAGCGGTTTGGATAGTGGACAGTAGTTTTAGGAAGAAGGTTCGTTTCGCCGCTCGGGGAGTAGTAACTCAAAGGGTAGGAAGGAGCTAAGGTGGCAGTGAACTCGAACTGCCAGGTTGTGGGTGAATGTTCATACCTACGGCACGAAGTCTCCGAGGGAGTGGTATATCATTTTCGAAGTCAGAAAGCGCTTGGGAGTTTGTAAAATGTTCCAGCAAGTCAGTTTGGAGAGCATAGGCTGTCGTAAATCTGCCATGTTGATTATCGCAAGTAGCACCTTCCTTGGAAGTACCTTCTGATGTTTCCGCAACAATTGAACAGAATGCTCTAGGGAAGAACAGGGGCAAAGTCCCTTGCGTTCGACATGATTTTGTGAATTGGCACTTTGGTGTTACCACCTGGAGTTTGGCACTGCTTAGAATCTGAGCCCCCTCCTTCCACCCTACATCAACTGCAAATTAAAACTCTAGATCTGTCCTCGGCATCCATCATTATTAAGTTACTGGAGATGACGAGGTTAGACGAACATATCTGACGCACTACTGTCATACGTAAATTCATACTCAAGAGTAATACAGACAAATATTGCTTGAAGTTAATTTTGGAAGAGATCAAACGACCGATGACCAATGAAGTTGACGATCAGACGATACCGACATGCATAAAATGCTTAGTCAACTTCAAATTGTAAACTGTTTACGCTGTGTTTCGTGAAAATCTTTTAAGCATGGGGGTAGGCTTAACGAATGGATACCTTCTGTTCGTGAATTAGAGGCTAGACGCGCGTTCTCCAGGTATCAGCAGAAGAGCATGCCAGTTTCAATGTACTTGCAGGTAAAAACAGGTGCCTGAATTATATCCCGCCATTTTCTTCCCCCTTGTAACCTTCATTTGGTAGGATGGATAAGATAGAGCCAGATCTGTGTAGTTCATGTATAGGTAAGCTTGAAATGCCGGGGGCGCTGCTGTCCTTGGCGCTAACACCCAATACTTCGTGGGTGGGAATCCTTGAGAATTCTCCAAGGTTACGAATTAGTGGCCGTGAAACGCTGTGCCGTAGTGCGTGATGTAAAAGTTAACGATTTCCACCCTCGAAGCCCGTGCGGTTCACGGATGCTACAAGTTGGTTGCCTAAACGCGGTGCCGTAATATTATACTTAATTAAGGAAAGATGAACACAACACTCGACCATAACAGCATGCTTCTTGCACATATGCACGTGCTTCTACTTTAAAGTTCCTCGCTTCCTCCGATTTACTTTCAAATAACACGGGCAATGCAACTTGATTTGTCACCGAACATGACTGGTAAAACTTCGCCTCTCGTATCAAGCATCGCCACGATTTGATCTGCAAGAATTCTATAAAATTCTGCAGATCAATGTCACTGCGTATGAATCAGCGGATCAAAGGTTGCCTACGCAATATCATCCTTCTGGTGGCCAATTACCCCCGTTGGCCTGCTGTAATCAGAAAGCGAGTATTCTCTGATTACAATCCGCTATGCGAAGTTTATAAGTCACTATAAATACTTTGAAAGCCAGCGAAGTTCTAAGCTTTTTATCCTTATGGTTACTATGACGTGTCTTCACGTTCGATTGCCGACTTGTTATTCCATATAAACAGCGTTCTCATCTTCCTATCCCGCCAGTCTGGAAGGAAGGTGGAAGACTTCCACCTTCCCCGCCAGGCCAATTGAATCACTCCAATTTTCCAGTCTTTCCAGGCTAACTTATTTTACCCCTGGAAGATTGCCAATTTTGTAAGGTTTAAGTGGGTCCAACCTTCCAAGCCTGCCAATGGGTCGTATTTATAGATATCGAAGTACATTTTGGGGAAATTAGAACAATTATTAGGGTGAGAACTGATACAAATAAGAATAGTTTCAAATTTAATTCTTGGAACCAATCTTGCTCCTGCAGATCTTTTTTTTTATGTTGTTATTGGATAATTTCATTATTGCCTATTTGGGAACCTTTTAGTTTAGCGAACTTTCCTATCCTTCCAGCCAGCCCCACTTTTGGTAAGTTTCTAAAAAATTTTTTTTATCTTTCCACTCCTTCCATGCCAGTGAGGTTGAATATTTCTTCCAGGCCAATCGCCGAAAATTGGCGGGATAGGAAGATGAAAACGCTGCATATAAATGTGTTTTGCCTTCCAAGATCCGCGAGTCTGACTTATATTATTTTGCTGCACCTTCTAATTGAATAACTGATGTTACATCCACCCGAATCAAAGATTCACCCTTCGTTCTTCGGGCCCCTAAATACTTGACAAATGGAGGTCAAAGCACTGAAAGGCAGCTTTGCAGCTTGCTTCCATTGGAAAACTGTAAGTAATTTGCCATTTTTGCAGCATAGATAATGTTGAAACCGCTCTGATCAAAACTGAAGCGAGTGTTTCACTTGAGTGATCATACTTGAGCTAATACTCCCAAGATTGCAATCCTTATCTGGTCATCGCCCTCATCGGGTCTAATATAGTCTTCGGAATTGATATCTTAGGCTGTAGGAAGTGTACGTCTTCGAAAGAGGTTACATAGTGATTCGATTTATGATTTGCTTTGTCTTACTAGTCGGTATTTGATTTAGGTTGTCCCAAGTGAACAGCTGACAGGACACCACAGCAAGTAAGTTTTTCATAACCACTCAAGCTAGCTATGCAGAAGCTCCCATATGTCTCTCAAGATTTTCGCTACATTTGGCATCCCCCTTCGTCAACGGATCGTCACGTAGGAACCTTTTCTCAATGTATTTCAAACGAGCGCCCGTGGCGCTAGAGCTTGCGACGGCAATTGGCCATTGGAAGTTATAAAAGTGCTTCAAGAGTCCCGAGGAGTCAAAGGAGGTATGTTTCGTTCCTTACAGGGTAAATGCTCGGTGGGTTTGTGCTTCTGCCTCAGTGGCCTCGTGAAGAATACAAGTTTGAGGGCGCCAAAGGGTGCTCAAGAAGCAGAAGAGGTCGAAGTGCATAGAAATGAGCCGCAAGCTCATGAAAAATGAGCCCAAAAGCGCCATCACAGTACAAAAAATTGTTACTGGTGCTGAAGAGCTGGCCTTAGACTGCATCATAAATTCATGGCCGCTCATGAAATAAATAACTCGTCAAGAATCTCCCAACAGAGGATTTCACCAAAATCATAGTCATAGCAAAAGAGGGTTCTCGATCTTTCGAAATTCCAGGTCAAATTTGAATCTAATATGAAACCCCAAAACGTCTGTTTGACCAAAGAATTTTCTTACTCTTCTATCTGACATATATATGATGGCCACCAAGACCAGCCTTCTAAATATCCTCCACTTTAAAATACCTGCAAATATGTCACTAGAGTTTGCGCCCTTAGATGAGGATTTCACTGAAGTTTTCGTCTCATTTGCCAGTCCTTTATCTCCATCTGTCTCCATCCCGGCCGAGGTTGAGTCAGAAACTCAAGAAATCCAACGCGAGCACGAATTGCTCGTCCAAGCAACTATGAACGGTGTCCGCCATCAAACATCCGAAATCGGCAAAGACGTCAAAGGTCTCTATGCCTACCTCCATCGAACTAACATTGTCTTCCACTTTGGTATCCCTCCTGGGTTTCCGACGAAAGTTATATCCGTCACAATGTCGGCTACTTATAACAAGTTGATTAACAAGTCACACGATGAGCTTGCTAGAAATATGGATCGGGATACCCTCATAGCAAGGTATTCACCTGTGAAACTTGTGAAGCTTGCAACTGTTAGCTTGACATTCATATGGGCGCTACCAGGTGGAGAAATCGGATGGACGGAGATCGAAGCCGAAGATTCCAGAGCTTGCCAGAAGTGTTTGAAGTTGGTCGCCAAAAGGGACTGGAAAGATGTGTTGCAGGTCAACTTCAAAGAGGCTCGCTAGGTATTGGTACAATGGAGAGCCATTTGACCCTGGAGAGCTTGTTCTGAATTTTTTGACAAAGATCTCACACAAAAGCACATGCGCGATGGTCAAATTTGAGATGCTTCTCCTCGGATCGTGTATTTGTGCAAGTACTTTCTCTGCCCTTTCCGAAGATGATATGCTTCTATCGGAACAGCATTGCCATGCAATTATTCCTTCGCCTTTGCCTCGAACAGTTCCATATTTCCAATAATTTTCTGCTGCCTATCTATGATGGCCTCCTGTTCTCTAATTATAGCCTTTTGCCTGTCCAAGCTCGCTTTCAACGCTTCAATGATGCTTCGCAACTCCTTGGAGTGACTTTCAAATGAGTCGAACTTGCCGGCTATTACTTCGCTAAGCTCAGCGACCTTTGCTTCAACTACGGTGATGACCATTAGGTCTTAGTTACGGATGCTGGATGGCAATGGAATCTAACCTGGCCTGGCTCCGGGCATGCTGGTCCCGAAATTCACCCGGGGTCCCAGAAGTGTGATGGAGTAATGGGACATATGGTACTTGTGCTTCTTAAAGAGTTTCAGGAACTTGCGGATTCTGGTGCTGGAAGTTGGAAAAAGAATCATGGAAAGGTCTTAATCTTGATATTTGTAGATTCTAGATTCTTGTCATAGGTGCAGCTGGGTTGAGTCGGACTATCATGTGTTTGTGTAGGCTCAACCACCAAAGAATTCCAACATCAACCAAAGCCGAATAATAATGAGGCGCAAATAGTGCTCACCAAAGATAGAACCCTTAAGAGTCTTTGCCTCTCGACTATCGTAGTATCCATGTCAGCTCACTTGTGTTTCCACCAATCGAAGCGAATTTGAAGGAAATGATCTATAAGTGTGTCGCTTTACTTCATCAACACGTTTTCTAACAAGGTAAGGTTTCTGAGCTGCTGTTAGGTTTCGCCGAATCCATGATCCAGAAGCGTGTCTAAGAATTGCTTTGCAGCGATACCGTTTATCTTCCTGCGGACCCCGAAGGAGTGGGAGAGAAGGGGGAGGAAGGGAGCACCGAACTCAGCTTTGGTAAGGACGTCCGAGAGGAAGAAGGGGCTCCGTTCGATTCGCAGATATAGTAAAAGAGTAAGACGCAGCCTTCTTTCCAGGAGTTTCTATTAGCGTGTCTGGGGTTTATGGGTTTGGCAAGCTAATTTATCAATGTCCGAGCTTAAGTATTGGTGAATGCAAGCGGGCGCCGATTCACACCAAAAGAAAATTTGGTATCTTGCGCTTCGGGACACATCTTTGAACAGTCACTTATCCACCACCACTCCCAGTCCATGGGCTGCCAATGCTCGACTCCAATCTACCTTTCCAGTTCCCCCAGGCTGCGACCCAACAACCCAGAAACGACTTTCGACAACATGGAAGAATCCCTCGTCTCCACACCCAATGCCCCAGAGCCAGAGCATGAGATAGAATGCGCCGACTGTGTCCTTCAACGACTAGATATGATTCCGGAAATGATGTTCATTCTCTCCCTTATGTTCATACTTGCAGCTGGTTCAATACGCGCAATTTGTGGATATGAATCCGCCCGCTACTTCACCATTATTGGCAAGTCTTACATTCACCGCGTCGACGAAGGCTACTAATACCACGCTCAAGTTGCTTTGCTAGCCGTGCGCATCAAAGACAAATTCTACCAAGCTCGACTGAAGTGGAGCAAGGTAGCAGCGATTCAAGCCAGCAATGCATTGACCAAGGAAGATGGGGAGAAGCCCAGGCCTGTCCGGGAGGAGTGTAGGCTTTGCTCTTCTCATGCATCAAAGTTTCGGCAAGCGAATCCCAAGGGTATATCCCACGTCGTAGGTCACGAGTGCCTATTCATTCTTTTTCTTTCAATTGCGTTGCTCTTCTGCGAAGCTGGTGTCCTCACCGTCCCGCTCTCAATTGCTGTCTGCCAGACTTTCCACCATGAGTAGGGTATTCAATCAAGATACGGAAGCTTTCCTAACAATTTATAGTGTGGTTCCTCATGTCAGCCGTTAAGTACCGATCGTGGCAATCCAGAATTCCATCAGAAATGGTCACGATAGCAGATAAGCCTACGGAGAAGCATATGGCGGGGGCAACAATTGAGGACTGGAACAAGGGTCTAGAGAAGCAGCTCATTCGGTAGCCGCTGTGATTGTTAAGGCGTTAATTGGAGGGGAGGGAGATATTTCAGCGAGACGAGGGTTGGTTAATCTCCAACAAGGCGGTGGATAAGGAATACCGTAACTTGAGACTGTGTAATGAACCAGCTGTCTCCTTCACTGATCTCCGAAAAACACGAAATGTATATCTTACAACCTCGTAGGTCCACTGTCAAGCTCTCGTCCATCTGGATCCAAATATCCCTTACAAACTTCACAACCACTCACCTTCAAACACACCTATCCGCCACCTAAGATGGGAGCAATTTGATACTAAGATCCCAGAAAACGCTGTCATGAAGGCGGCAGAGCTTGTCATCACAACCCAATCATTCCTCCTGCTCTCCCCTATCTCACCATTGCAGCGAAGAGATGCTCGGTAGTTGTATTTCGCAGCGATCGTTCCCTATTAATATGCTGTTCCTCGTCATTTATCCGCAACAAGATAGGACAATTAATAACCTCCATGTACAATAATCCATGACTTTAAAGTGACAATATCCAACGAACATATTTTGATGATCTTTGGCCTTTGCACAAATTTGTGGGCTAATCAGGGGTAATGCAGGTAAAACTCGATCTAGTGGACGTTGTTGCACAATGCATTTGGATAAACGATGGGTAAACATCTCAACATCAAATATCCTGGAAAGCGGCAAATCCTCCCGGCATGAGTGCCTAATCATGATAATTGCTGATAATTATATATATACAGGTGCCTGGTACCGCCTCGCTCGTTTTTGAAATTTGATTGTCATCGAAATACCTCAATACTTCTGTTCGGCGCCCAAAAATGACGAAATTAATCTCAATTGTGGCTGCTCTCGTTGGGTCTTCTCAGGCTGCTCTTCGATTTGGATGTTCGACTCTAAGTATTCAGCGCCTCGACCCGCTCGTCCAGCCAGGTGTCATCCCTTCAGCACATGTTCATCAGATTGTTGGCGGAAACAATTTCAATGCGAGCATGACCACAGGCGATGTTAGCCAAGGAGCTACTTGCACAACATGTGCTTTCTCGCAGGATTTTTCAAATTACTGGACTGCAGTTTTATACTTCAAAGCTCGCAATGGGACGTACAAGCGTGTGCCGCTGTACGCTAATGCCGATCTTACAGACGGTACCCAAGGGGGGATGGTCAGTAAAGCTTTTCTTTGAAATACAAGGAAATGGAGCTTTCAACAGCATGGCCTAAAGGTTTTAAAGGATAATGGGGATGAACCTACTAATTAATTATCTAGACCATTTACTATACGCAGCAGGATTTTGAGTCAAATGGCAACCAGTATATTACCTCTTTCCAGCCAGTGAGTCAGCCAGAAGCGCAATAATTAAAGACACGGGAACTCATGGATCTAGGGTTTCCGAATGACAGTTGGCAGCCCGTCAACAAACACAAAAGCCCAAGCACAGAAGAATGTTGGCATACGCTACACTTGCCTACAAACAGTCTTGACAAGAGGAGCTGAGACTGCAGACTTTCCACCCAGGCCGTGCCCTGCTGGAATTATGGCTATTCATCACTTCCCCGCGTTAGTGACAGTCTTTGATGTATATCGGTTCGCTACCTGCTAACGAATACCAGATGCTGGGATGGAAAGAACCTTGATAGCCCGAACCATCAAGATCACATGTACGATACCTCGGCGGGAGGATTTCAAGTTGCAGGCCCATGCCCAAAGAGCCATCCCGTTCGCGTGCCACAACTCGCTTATGAGACCCTATGGAATACGACTGCGTTCAATGACAAGTCCCTGTGGCCGACTGACGGCTCTCAACCCTTCGTTTGGAGCATGAATGATAATCAAGGTTATGGTAGTCACGGAGATTACGTCTTCGGGTGGCAAGGTGATTCGCTTCAGGCTGCCATGAACTCTTCGTGCATGTTCCAGGGCTGCGGGACTAACAATACCCCACTCAAAGCGCAGGGTTCAGATCAGATGAACAAGTGCAAAGTCAAGCCTACAGTCACTGAAGAAACGGAAGGATGTAAGTTTGAGTCCATTCTTCAGCAGAGTTTATGCTAACTGTTCACGTTCTAGGGCTCACTGAGCTCCCTGGTCAGAAGATGAATATGTAATATGGATGCGGCGAAGATGCTCTTGGCTCGAGGATAGAATTTTCATAAACTTAAGATTTATTGGGGATTTGGAATCGATTTAACTCTCTTTGCGCTCACGACGGAGGGCAAATGTGATATTTCCTCACACGGATCCTTTTTGACTGATTGCTTTCACTTCCCATTGAGACTCGAAGATAGCTGACAAGCCTATGTTGTTCCTCTGGGCTTGAGCCGGGAAGAACATTTAGGTGTAAGTTCAACTGACAAATTCATGGTTACTTGCTCTTGATTTCGTGACAATACGCGCCGCGACCGCCGTTCGTTCGTGGAGCAGCTGATGAGACAGACATTTCGGGCGTCTAATACAATCGTATGTAAGAATATTTTTTTATTCCCTCTAATTTTCTAAATTTTCAATTCAATATATAAAAATATAAGGAAATTTATTGGGCTCTGTGTTCACATTCACTCGCTTCCTCCGTGGGCGGCTGAAGAATTCGCCTCTTCACCCCTGCGATCCCTCCTACTTCCTCTACAACAGATCGAACCCAAGCTTCTCCATGCCACGGATCTCTACCTACATTCTCGCATCTCGTGAGTGTGAACAAGATATATTTGCAGCGGACAGTATTCTGGATCATCGAATCACCTCAGCTAGCAGTGCCAGATTCACATCGCTCGGACAATCAATCTCTCGCATCAACCTTTCAACCATCATGACTACACCACTCCCTCTCCAAGCGCGACCTGTCATCGAAAATCGTGAAGCAATTGTGTCGTCGACCGGCAAAGATCTCGGGAATGTGCTGAGTACGGAGATTTGGGTCATGATATTTGAACATCTAGTTTGTGGTACCCCACGGCGGAAATACTGCCAGGAGCTCTCATAAGCTAATCTGTCATCAGTGTAGGGGCTATGGTGGACGGCTCTTCACCAGGAAATGGTGCCATATTCGATTAGTCTCTAAGCGCTTCAACGCAATCGCGACGCCCATCATCTACCGCGAGTTTGAGCTTTGCAGCAAGCTGATTGCTAGCCGTCCAGACCTTGTCACATCTCGAATTGTTGTCCTATTGAAGTCGTATACAAGACGGTTCCTTGTTTACGACTACCAGGATCTCAACTTCTATCGTCTGGCCAAGTTTTTAACTGGCTACAAAGCACTGCGAGACCTAAGGCATGTGAAATTCAGATACGATATTCCTTTGCTACGAATGTTCGATTTTTGAGGCGTTTAGGCACGTTCAGAATCCCTTTATTAATTACATCTTTAAAGCTTTAATGTCGATGATAGCTAATACTCCACGGCAGTTGGACGTGCCTTCGCAACGCGCCTCGTCGCTTTCCTCTCCCGATCCAGCTCGTTATCAGCTATGAATTAAGTCAAGTTAGGCTGCACCTTGCAATCTACCACGTTTTGGGAGGGAGTCGGGGCTTCGAACTTGAAAGCATTCCGGCAACGAACCTTGCAGCATTGGAAATGTGGAATGTGGCGGAATTGGATCAGGGTAGCGATAAATTTAATGCTTTGGTAGTCGAGCACAACTTTTTTCTTCTTCGTCCTAAAGTCGGCTAGTAAGCTCGCCGCTTCTACTCAGGCGCTAATCATCCTCGGCTCACCCTCTCCTCACCTGAGCAGCCTGAGAAATCCCTGAGCAGCCCCTGAGCAGTACCCACTACTCACTCACGTATTTGACCTCCACTCAGGCTGGATATAGATCAAGGCCTTTTCAATTCATTTTTGTCAACTTTTGACGATGACAATGAATAATGCAGAGCAGTGGCTCGCATGGTATTTGCGCGGCAAGATATTGGTGGCTACAGAAGTCACAAGTCTATAGCACTTCCTACCGGTGAATATATTAGGTTCTCCCAGAAAATTCAATCATTCATAGAAACTACCTTGCCCTAGTGATCCCTAGAACGCCGTTTCATCCTGCCACTCAACGTGACACTGAAATAGAGAGCCTCGATTCTATATCACCCTATCCGCCCTACGAAAGTCATTTTGGCCTTGTCCATAATGTCGATTTGTCATTGTGGTTTACATAATATGGTCTACCAGCCGAAGTCGTGTGAGGCTCCCACCCGCGAGGAAGCGACTATTGAGTAGCAGCTGGAGCTGGGCCAGACCTTGGTGAAGTTACCGCTGTCCCTACTTCCTCACTGCCATCGGGGAGTGCTTGACTGGGCGCACAGTACCCAAGATCAGATTCCGAGTAGCCATTGACACCTCAGGAAGGAATTCAAAGTCTTTCCATTTTTCATACGGAGTAGGCCGGCCAAGCGCACCATTGGCAACAAGTAATTTAACAATCTCGAGGTTGCCCTGGTTCGCTGCCATTGTCAAAGCTGACCAAGCAAGGCAGGAAGTCTGATCGACAACCGTCTTTCGTTTTAGCAGCAACTTCACAATATCCACATGACCAGACTCGGCTGCTAACATAAGAGGGGTTTCGCCTACGTAGTCGCAGGTGTTGGGCTGAGCGCCGGCATCGAGGAGTATCCTGCAGGCTGCAATATGACCGCGGCGGGTTGCACATAGTAAAGCGGTGCATTCATTTCGGTCCTTGGCCTCGATGTCAGGCTTCCTCTTTAAAATTAGCTCAAGTATTTGAAGGCTTTCCTGACCAATTGCCTCATGCAAGGGAGTTCCTTCACCCTCTGCACCTATACAATTGATATCTGCTCCATGATCAAGAAGCATGGTGATAACAGATGGGAGTTCGAGCGAGATTGCGAGAAGTAATGGAGTTGATCCATCAGCATTTTTCGCATTAGCATCTGCTCCGTGGTCAAGGAGCATGCCGACAATCGATGGATGAATATATGCGATTGCGTGGACTAATGGAGTTTCTCCCTCAGCTTCTCTAGCTTCAGTGGAAGCACCCATATCCAAAAGAATCTTAACCATGTTTTCTAAACCTAGTTGTATGGCTAAGATGATCGGAGTTAAGCCAGCCTCGGTACGGGCATTGAGAGTTTTCTTCTTCTTTAGGGGTGACTGAAGGGCCACAGTATCTCCGGTCTTGATGGCTTTGACAATCGCGTTGTCAGACGGGTGTACAGTACAATTAGGATAGGAGTAATAATATATGCCTCTGAGGATGAACGCGCCGAGATTGTGTGTGCCATCCCCTTTATCTTCAGGACACTTTGCACCCTTTTTGTAGCATTTTTCGCAAATATCGTAACTGTTATCTTCGTCGCCTTCATCATCATCGTCGTCGTTCTCGTCGTCGCTCTTGTCGTTTTTGTCGCCGTCGTTGTCTTCGTCTATGCACTTTAGACACCTGTAGACCAGTTCTTTACGTCGGCAAGCCCGCCCACAAACATCACAGTAACACCGGCCCTCGTCATTTTCATACTCGCTCTCCTCTTCGCTCTCCTCTTCGCTCTCCTCTTCGCTCTCCTCCTCTCCCTCTTCATCTTCGTCTTTAGCCTCAACTTCAATTTCGATGCTATCTTTCTTTTCAACCACCACTTCTGGCAAATGAGGCTCGTGGCTTGGGTTACTAGATACAGCAGATGTTTTGCTATTGTCCCTTTCAAGCTTGGGCTGTGTAACGAGTATAGGTCCACTCACAGAAGGGGAGTAGGGAGGAGCGACATCTTTAACACTGAATAGGTTCGTCTGTGACTAATTCATTAGCACACACTAATTCATTACCTAGTATGACCCGCAGAGCAAGTTGATGTACCTGGGTATGGGGGTCAGGGTGGGCTTCGACACTCGCCACAATCCTAGCAGTGCTCACAAGGCCTTGTCGGACCGCGGATTTGATCCTCGAGTATATTCCTCCCTCGCCCTTTTTTACTTTTGCAATTTGTTTGTGGTCCGCCTCTGCCGACATCAATTGCTCCCTTGGAAAATATAGCTGTGCGGAATCCAATTCAACCATCAAGGTAGGCTCACCCTCTCGTACCCAAATACCATCAACCTATTGAAGTTAATCATTATAGATCTCAAGCAAGTGCCTTTCGTCAACGTCCATCTCATGGCACTCACCTGGATAGCGGTCTTTGTGGGTTTCGTCTCGTAACATGTCAGAATTTCAATATCTCCAGCGATGTGTGCGAATCGCTGGTTGATCTCGTTGAGTGTTCTAGAACGCACTGCTAGTTCATCGACCAACGCTTGCGCTGCCTGTCCCTTCACCAATGTTTGCATTGCTGTAACATTGAGGCCTCGATGAGGACCGGCTAAGAATACGATTGTGCGAACAGGAAGCCGCGAGGGATTACTAAAAATAAGGATTAGGCGGGAAACATTAAGTATAAAGGACACAGCAATCGAGAGATGCTTACACGCCCATAAGAGCTATGTCGGCCAAGGCTTTTTTTATGATTATACACCCTAGGCTGTGTCCGATGAAAATGATGGGACTTTAACTCTTCTTGTTAGTATCCAATCCTGAACTATAATCGTGGCGTCGAAGCCTACCGACTCTCGCACTAGCAGTATTATCAGTGTGCTTCTATCTTTGTAGTAGCATTCTAACAAAGAAGCATTCATTGATTGATGCAAGGACGGCAAGCGTTGGCAAGGATCATTCCGTCACATTCCTCGAGTGTAGCTAATTGGCCATAAAGTACAATGGTGGCTCTTACCTCTGCCGAATCCCGCATCCCAATCAAGCTCTGCACAAATGTTGTGGTGTAGTCTTGTATCGTGCTGATTGAGGTATTGCCTTGTAACGTTGCAGGGTATCCATAAGTCAAAATACGAGCATTTGGAGCATCTTTTGGGAGGTAATCGCGGATCCACATATGCTCAGGCGAATGGGCCCACGAACCATAGGCATGGCCGGCCAGGCCAGATATGGCAATAATGCTAGAATACAATATTCGTTAGCCAACAACAACAAAACATACAGCCATGTAGTAGAGGCTACTTACTCAGCTGCAATGGGTCCTTTCTCTTTGGGAGGAACATATAGTGGCGTGAATCCGATGAAAGTCTTATCGATGTCGATAACATCCATGGCGATCCGTGGATCTCTTCGAGGATTGTCGTGCGGACGGAAGAGAATTGTTGCCGTAAAGTCACCCTCTTCCCCTTCTGGAGTATCGACGGCTGGGCACAACGATTTTACCTTGATATCATCTCGATCTTCGACATAGAAGTAGTCTTTAAGCTGTTCTTTCGAAATTCCATATGGTATGTTTTGGACTCGATACGTCAAAAATCCAGGCTTGGCTGTGGCATGGCTTGCCATTGCGCCCAATGAGATACTATGTCTCGAGTATCAAGATCGGACTGGGAGGAAGCGTGGCTCAATTCTGACTGGATGAAGCGGTTGTTTAAAAAGCGGAAAGGATAGATGGGGAATACCAGTATATGAGACAGAACTGGACAGAACTGGTGTTCTGCGGAGACAAAGGCTGGACGGTGTGGGAAGGGTTTACGTGGCCCCAATAGCAACGGGCTAGCAGGATTGGCATCCTTGGTCGTCCCAAAACCTTGGTAAGCCAGTAATAATCCCAAGTAAAAGTGCCCAGAAAAAGAGAAGTTGCAAATTAGAACGACACTCAAAAGTAGTTTCTCTGGCAGTAATTGTAGCTCAGTGATATCGATTATTCTTGATTATAGTATTTTTTTAAGTTATCAATCGGCTAACGCAGCTGTACTCAAAGTCGACAGACGGGAGCAGAAGAGGGACAGTTGAAAGGGTGACATTCAAGTTGCATCGTACAGAATATCCTCTGGGTTTAGCTGAACATGCCATTTTAGACGTTATCAAATGAGAGTTTTAGCTGCTCCAATCAGAACCGATGACACCACACCCCCCCATTTGTGGATGCCTGGTTTCGATACAGCTCGCCCGCCAAACAAGGACACCAGACCCTCCTCGTGGTGCACGTAATATGCCGCACACCAAAATAACACCCCTCTGAACTACAGCCACAACAACTTATTAACAAATCACAAAATTTGGATACGAGAAAGAGGAGCACTTCTTTTCGTCGAATACCAAAATTTGGAATTTTTTACAAGGCTTATGTTGTGCCATTTGTTTCTGAAGCCCGGGGGTTTTGGTGTTGGTGTGAGGCTTATTGCGTACACCGCGAGCCCTCCTAGGCTCCCATCTCAAAAGCGGGGTCGCATATTGCTCCCCCTTGTCAAATCCAAGGCAGATTTCAATACCTAAGGAATCGGTACAGGTACGATATCGATAAGGAATTAGTGAATCAATATAAATCGATAGCTGATTAATTTATCAGCTAAAAAAAACTTTTAGTCAACAGCTTGCCAATCGTGCCAAAGACGTGCCAACGGTGCTAACTAAGCCAATCACGCTAAGCCATTGTTAGGTAGGCTGTCTTAATTGGGCTTAGCTCGTGGACGGACAGGAACAAGCTAGCGTACATTTGCACGTTTGCAAGAAGTACAGCGTACGCATCGTCGCTTTGCTTTCCATTATTATGCGTATTACTACGCCCAGTAACTGTGTGAGATTACGATGCCAAAAGTAAAGTTTTAAAAATAATTATAATGCAATAATGTACGATTTTTAAGCGTTATAACTAGTCAATTGAGAGTATATACAAGGGCGAACGACCACGAGATATCAGCTGAAATAGTAGCCCTATAGCCTCAGATTTAAGGAATTAGGTAATTCCGCGCCGTTGGTGCTAATAGCAGTGATTGTGCATTGTTGGTGTTGATGTTTATGTCATACGTTTGGCAAAGTGGGCCTGCGAATCTGTACTCAAATCGCTAAGAAATTGCAGACCCACTTGCTAAATGTATGGCATTACAGCAGTGCACGTGCATGTACACGTGCCACTGACACAGCTGAGTAAGCGAAAAATTGGCCGCACCTTTTTTTCTTGCTGATGTAAAATCGCCTCTGGACATTTCGGAAACGTTATAGAATGATGAGGCTAAGCTACTTCACGTGTATATAAGCGAATGTAGATCCAAAATTGATTCCGGAGGAATCTCGGTCGCAATGGAGCCAAAATGGGATCGGTGCCTGGAGACACGACGGGGAAAGTGTCGCCGAGCATCAAAGGAGCCAGAACGAGCTCCTTTGAGTGCTAAAATGGTCCCTTAGTGTATACTCAGGCTTACTCTCCCGTGCGCTCAGGCTGCTCAGGCTGCTCCGGCTTGCTTAGGCCATTCTCAGACCGTGCTCCGGCATACTCAGGAATGCTCACCCTCGGCTCCGGTTAAAGCAGCAGCTACTCACGTCCAAATACTAAAACGGAACCAGCGAAAAAAAAAGTTGAGTATGACTTTTGTGGTAGTCGCGTCCAAGCGATTGGAGAAACTCCGTATTCCTGGCGGTATAACCTTTTCGACTTCATACGGAAGACTCCCCGCAATCAAAAAACTGGTTATCCGAGACGTCTGGCCATACGCACCCGAGGCAATTGTGAAAAGTTTTAACTTTTCACGGTTGGAGACACTGGTACTGGAGGGCGAAGTGGACATACCACCATTCGTGGACTCGGTGCGGGACATTGCATTTCGCTCTCTTCGAAGACTCCACGTCACGGAAGACGATTTGTTTGGGAAAGATGACCAAGAATCTTCATCGGCAAAGGTGTCTGATTTCATCACTCGTCTCGACAAACTTCAGAAAGTGTCAGCTGTAACTTACGACCCGGAGAAAATTATCAACACGCTCGCGAAACATAAAAACAGTTTGACGAAGCTGAGCCTATCAATCCCAGTAGAAGTGGAGGTATCTTTCATCGGATTGAAGCAAGCTAAAGACATTCTCATCTTCTTCTCCTATCTGGTTGAATTGAACCTTAGCTTGAATGTCCCCCCGCCAGAATCAGAGGAGGCGGCGTATTACGTTGAAAGATCTAAGGTAAGTTCTTTGCTTCACCCTCGCAGAATTCTTCTTTAGTCCTAGAACTAATTTCGTTAGAAATTCGTTGAAGGAAGCGTTGAAATCCTGGCTAGTCTCAAGTACCTTGAAACTCTTTCCCTGCGATATGTCGCTCATAAGGCGGAGTCCCTCTACTACAACGAATTTGCTTCAGACATCATGAAGTACTTGCGAGCTCGAACGAAAGGGACTCCCCTGAAGCATCTGTGCATCGGCTTGGAAAAGTCTTTCTGAGATGAGAACTCTCATCTTGAGTACCACGCCACGTATGCGTGGTCCGCCAGTGGCGGGCTAGCATATTTTGAGGAATCCCGTTAGGCGGCGGAGAGTAGACGTTAAATGAATACTATGAGGGAGAAATTTCAGATGACAGAAACAATTATGCGTCATCGGTATTCTAGAGATATAACATACAAATCTGTTGTCCTTTGGCAAGGGAATGGGACAGGAACGTCGCTTTAGTAAGCGCGTCGCTCTCTGAGCACGAACAGGATTCATTCTGACATTCATAAGTGTTTCATGAACGCTTGCAGTACTAGTAGCTTTCGAAGTGGACATTTATTTACCACCATGTTTTTGTACCGTGATATCTAGACCCCTCAAGTCTTGAGCGCAGCAGAGTGATGATAGAAAGAGTCAGCTAAATCAACCCAGGTAATCGATGAACAGTCCGGCCTGCTTTACTTTCGAGAACGACATTATTGTGTCTTCTTATTATCTCAGACGGTAGCTTCGTATTGGAAAATAGCCGTCGTAATTTTATTCTTAGGGTTGCAGTCTTGTTTGTCGACACTGGAGCTGCGCTTTTCCTCCTGGGTTTTCCCCTTCTTTACGACTGCTATTTAACTATATTACCATTGGCTCGTAAACAAGACTCGAGAAGTGCGGAAACTGGCGTCCTATGTTGAGTCCCTGATTAGTGAACGGGAAGGTACCGGCGAAGGCTTTCGCGTTGTCTCGTTTGAAATAGGAGTGGTTCACGTGATTTCAAGTTCAATAGAATTAAGTCATCCCAGGGGTTGATTGCTAAGACGAGAAAATATTCCATAACCAAGAGCATCTCAAATCGAAAACATGGGTAGAAATTATTAGTCACTGAATGTCAAAACGCGTTGTGGTCACGACCTGACGCGTGGTTGACTAATATTGTAGACGACCCACATCCTTGCACCTGCATCTCCATCTGCACCTACCTGCGTCTCCGTCCGCCGCGCGGGCATCTACGAACTAGACTTTGCGGCGACTGTTATTTGTAATTTCCTTCCGTCAATAAAACAAATACCGTACGCAAAGTACAGCAGTCGACTACTTTCAGGGAAACTAAGAATCTTCGTCGCGCTTGTCGCGTCCACAATTTCTCCCCTCCGCTCACCATGGAGATACCACCCACCCGCCGATCAAAACGCTTGAGCAGAAAGCATGACGTCGATGGCCATTTGGCTAAGCCGAACTTTGGTGAGCTCTTGAGCACGGAGATCTGGCTCATGATTTTTGAGGAACTGGTTTGTGACCCATTCATCCAATTCACCTTACACCTTGGCATAATTTGACCCACCTATAGAGTCATGATCTGGAGTACGAGGTTCGGCTTGTATCCAAGCGTTTCAATGCAATTGCCGTAGCTGTCTTGTTCCGCTGTTACACTCTCAACGACAAGATTACAGCAAGTCGACCGGATCCCTTGACTGCCAGGATGGCCGAGATTGTCAAGGCTCATACGAAGGAATTCCGTGTTTACTGGAAATTGAATTGGTACCGCGCCGCCAAATTTCTTTCCGACTGCAGGGCATTCCGAGACTTACGGTACGTAAATACAACTCATATTAGTCGCTACTTGAAAGCATTGAATCAAGTTGATAGCATAGTGTCTGTTGTTGCGCCAATTGTACGTGCTAATAGTTGAAAATCATTTCTAGATGGCATAAGCTCTCAAAAGAAGGACAGTCTTTGCCCATGCCTCTCCAAACGGCTTCCCGTTCCGACTGGCTCAATGTTCGACTGCACTTCTCTAATATGTACTCTGTGGGCGTTCCCAATGAACATTTCAGAGCAGAAAGCTTTTCTGGTTTCAACCTTGTCGAAATGGAATTGGATGATTCCACAACTTTCGAAGAAGGAGGGGTCGACAAGCTGAATGCTTTGCTAGCCTCCTCAAAGGGCCTGAAACGGTTGGCTGTGGGCCCTTTGGTTCGGTTTACAGCATCTCACGGTAGACTTCCTGCAATTCGGACACTCAGTCTTTCCGGCGACTGTTGGCCATATCAACCGACGGACATCTCGGGAATCTGGGACTTTTCACGACTGAAATCACTGTCATTCAAACGTACAGATATTCGGGAGTTTGCTGAATCGGTCCCATTCCATTCTCTTGTTGCTCTCAAAGAACTCTCGGTCCGCGAAGATGATTCAAACTCATTTCGAGAGCAAATGTCCGCTTCCACGCACCTGGCTGAATTCATCGCTAAGCTTCAAGGCCTTCAGAAGATAGATGTAGACATGACGTTTCCTACCAAAGTGCTCGATTCTTTAAGAAAGCATGGAGATACTTTAAGAGAGTTATCGATATCCAGTAACAGGCAGGCGGAGGAATGGCTCGCACCGCATCACGTGAAAGGCATCTCGGTCTCCTGCCCTCATTTAGTGGGATTGAACGTGGAGTTCAAGGTTCCATCATACATAGAAGAGGGTGAGAGACTAGAGTCTTATGCAATGGTATTCCCCTATTCTATCCCCGACATGGCCGACTGCTAACTGCTTTTCAAGGATTTTGTGAAGGAGGGAGTAAATGTCATTGCCGGTTTCAGAAATCTTCGAAGGCTTACGATTGAGTATATTGTGGACGCAGAGTACGAATCGAGATCTCTCTATCGGGATTGGGCTTTCGAGGTGGCCGTAGATCATCTCTCCCGCCGAAACCAGGGCGTGCAACTTGAGAGACTCTCCTTGGCATTTGAAACTCCGGGATTCGATCACAACTCGGATTTTGGGCCCTCGGTTGATTATGAATGGGATTCTGAGGGTCGATTGATGTTCTTCGACGAATTTGACCCCGACGAAGTGTCGGACGACTCAAGTGATGATAGTGATTGAGTCTTCGCAGACATCGGAGGCGGGCTGTTGATAATAGCTTGTACTTTAGGTCAAGAGTGTCAAAAGTGTACATATATAACTATGCAATTTTAGACTCTACCGTACTTGCTTGTCTGCTTGCAATCTCGCGATGAGAGCCAACACGTGACCTTAGAATTTGAACAACCTGGCCCGCGAGGTCTCACTCGAGTAATTCTACTGAATAATCATGCGGCCCTTCTTCTGGCATATTGTAAAGCTTCTAAATATGTGGAAGAAGGAGGAACAGACGCACAAGAGTTTTAAACACACACACGTATGGTTTCTGCCAGCGTTTTTAATTTCCCCTCCTCGCCATTACCTGCCATGAAAAAAACGGCAGGAAATGGCCTCTCTTGGCGATGAACGGAAGACAATCGAGAAATCTATTAGAGTCTGGAAGGAAAATTAGAAATTTTTATGGCAGGAAGACCCGGGAATGTTGCCATGTGAAATATTAGTGTAAAGTGTCTTAAATTTTAGTGTGTCCCGCACCTAAAATTATGTACCCAGGAACTATACCCCCATTTCATTACAGATCCACTTTTTTTTACCTCGCTACAGGCTTCGGTACGCTAAAAAATGCGAGGTGTGCAGAGTGACTTAATCCTTGGTGGGTATTGCACCTAAATTTATGTACCTAAGAGCACCTAACCTTCCTTTCCTTGCCACGCCTATGGCAAGGAAGGCAAATTAAAAAGTCTACGGAAAAGAGAGGAAAGGAATTATATTTTCCAGCTACGGAGAGGAGAGGAAAAGAAAAGGCAGGCAATGGCGAGGAGGGGAAATTAAAAACGCTGGTTTCTGCTTATTCAGCCTTCTCTGTTACACACGCCTGTTGCAAGAGCTGAATCGAAATTTTCGAAATTTTCGCCCCAGACAGACAACAGCGCGGGACGTTGATCAGCCAGCCCCCTCCTCTTACGCTTCTTTTCTCTTCTTCGACCAAGCAGTACTCTCAAGGCTGTTCCGTTTGCTCCATGAGCTGTTGATATCATGGACTCACCACCTAGGCCTCCGCGTCCATCACAGCACTTGAATCGTCAGGCTGGTCCACATGAGTCTGCGCCGACGTCCAAGTTTGGGGATCTTTTGAGTGACGAGATCTGGGTTATGATCTTTGAATATGCGGTACGCGACGTGTGTCATTCTTATTTGAAGTTGCTGACCATATGGCTCGGCAGATCTTGTTCAAAGATCTTAGCTTGCCCCTTTGGCGTGAACGCTTCGGTGCGATAGCCCGTCTCGTCTCCAAACGCTTCAATTCGATTGCTACGCCGATTGCCTATCGTACTTTCGATCTCTCCGACCAACTTGTGGCTCGTCAACCGGACCAAGTGGCTCTTCGGATTGGTGTGATTGTTCAAGCATATACGAGAATGGTTTCGATCAAAGAACGGCTTGATTGGGGCCTTGCAGTCGAGTTTCTATCTAGATGCAGGGTGCTCCAAGACTTGAAGTACTATTTCTAAGCGCTCTAATTTTCTCGCGGTTCTAATTTGCGACATCCAGGTGGAGTCCTTCTCCTGACACCGACGCATCTTTACCTGAGCAAATTCAGGCTGCCCTTCAGGAAGATTGGCCTCATATCAGATTGCATTTTGAACGAATGTTTGACCCTTACAGGAGAACTGCTGCCGTTAATCTGGAAACTATCCCCGTCCAAAATCTTTCCACATTGGATCTCACGGAGTGTGATGTACGCGGTGAAGCAGCAATCCCTGATTTGAATGCTCTAGTTGCCGTTTCCAAGCGACTGGAAACCCTCCATTTGGTGTTGACCCAATGTCGATTTTCTGCCGCTTATGGGAAGCTCCCTCCGATTGAACGACTCAGTTTGGACAAGCATGTCGAATGGCTGTAAGTGGAGCTTTTCATCTCTCTCTTCTGGTAATTACATGGCGATTTGCTGTAGGTTTTAGGATTTGAGTAGGTATCTGCCTGTATATCGATTGCTCTTGAAGAGGTAATACTGACTCCAAAATCTTGGTTCAAAGTTACGAGTCTACCGACGAAGTTGATGAGACTTGGGACTTCTCGCGACTCGCATGGCTGCAATTTAATGACATTCATCGCATCGTGGCTTGTCCTCCAGCACAGTCACTTGGGTCCCTTAGGGTTCTCAAAATTGAGGGCACTGACCGTGAGGCTTCACCGGAAGAGAAGCATTCCTCATCTCTCAGGATATCAAATTTTGTCCGGACGCTTGAAAATTTAGAAGACGCCGACATCAAAACCTGGTATCCTGCGGAAATTATCAGGTCTCTCTCTATCCACGGGAAAAGCCTCAAGAAGTTGGCGTTACCGATGCTACAATCTACACCTAGTCATCCGCTTGATTATCTTCAGGATCAGTGGCTTGGGGTTGAGGATATCACCAGCCTCTGTGCCTCATGTCCCAACCTGCTGGAGTTGCGTCTGGTCCTCAATACGCCTCAAGAAAGACACCGTGAAGAGACGTTTAATATGGCGAGTCCCAAATAGCCCTAAGTCTCATTTTAGCATCGTCGCACTCTAATTATATTTACAGGACTTTGTTTTACGTCTCCTAGAAATTCTGGCCACGCTTGAAAACCTTCGAGAAGCCGTCCTTCAATACTCGTTATATAGTGCGAGAGGTTTCTGCAACCGCGACTTTGCACCATTAGTTATTGAACATTTTAATGCATTCAAAAGGGGCACTGCTCTTCGGCATCTTTGTGTCTACATAGAGAGTAGGCCTCTCTTACTTCAGAGCTACCTACAGTTTTTTGCCCACGGTTACATGGATGCTAGCGGCCGATTGGAGTCATATGAGGAGTCTATATATTCCGATATCGATGACGCTCAACGTCGTCTTGCTTCAGGGTCTGTAGCCGCCGACTAGGTCGTTTACCTCTGTGACGGCTCGGTGTGGCCTGCTCAGGTACGTGACATAAATATCTCCGGATAATCCCGGCTAAATGCTGTGTAAGTGCGCCTAGGTAGTAGGTATCTATGCATTAAGTCGGAAGCATGAGCAGTGGTGCTACATCTGAGTTGCTAGGCTACGTGCCAATGGAGGTTGGCATGCTGAAGCATATCAGACTACTGGCCATAGCTTGTCTGCGTTACATCCGCCGTCTGAGCAAGTTTCAGGAGTCTTTCCCCGCCAGGGGGTTCAAGATTGTACCATGTCTCGCACATACCGATATCTGATCATTATTTGTTCCTCCATAAGCTTTATCGAGAGTTCGGCGACTTCGTAGGTACTGGTAATTTGAAGATTTCGGGAAGCTAGGAGAGAGTTCCCAATTGCTAACTGCTTTGAGGGCCAAATGTGGCCAGACTTGGCCTTCAATGATGTCTTCTTCGTGCAATACTAACTAAACAAAATTCGGAAACAGGTCTCGAGGTTTTCTCGTTATGTCGTAAGTGGATCTTCAGCAAATCATGAAAGCTCAATAACAACCTTCCCAACGTGCTTTCCCTCCCACAAATACCCAAACGCCTCCTCCGCTCTCTCAAACCCCAACACCTTGTCCACAATATCCCCAAAGCGCATTTTATTGACATCAATGACCCTATTCATCTCCTCCATCTCCAGCTTCGACCCAGCATTAATTCCCCTACACTATCATTAGACTCCCTCAAAACGAGATCAGAAATACATACCTAAGCGTAACAAATTTATCAATCAACCTTTCCAATAGCCCCTCCGTATCTTGAGGATTCTGAACAGCAAGATATCCCACCTGGCTAATAACCCCTCGTTTCGCAACCGCATTTACACTTTTCAGCAACGAAGAGGTACCGCCATTTTCAACCACAATATCAACACCCGCTCCACCATTCAGTCTCCTGGCTTCTACATCCCAATCTGGTGTGGTCTTGTAATTAATCGTATCAATTTCCCCAATCCCTTCTAGCTTCTTCACCCGCTCCAACTTTTCATCCGAAGAACTCGTGATAATCACCCTGCAGCCAGCGACGCGCGCGAATTTCACAGCCATCAAACTCACGCCACCAGTCCCTTAAAACATTCTCGTTAGCAAGTTCATCACTATTGTTAAACTCACAAACGTACCTTGCACAAGCACTACTTTCCCCGCTCCCAAACTCCCCCTATAGGCCAACGCATTCCAAGCCGTCAACCCCGCACACGGTAGAAGACTCGCCTCAACCCAACTCAAATGCGCCGGTATCTCGTAGACATTTCAGCCCTCGTTACACATATTAAAGGAGGTGAATTTTATATACCATCACGAGTTTCTCTTCATGAAATACGGCATGCGTAGCTAACACACCGTCGACCTCCCCACCTAGCCATTCCCTCTCCTGCTCCCCCCCCCCGTAATCCTTTTCTGGTCAAAGATAGGACTAACGCGATCACCCACACTGAAACGCGTCACATTTATACCTGTAGAGAGAGGCATTCAATTTTGAAATCTGGGTGTAGTCATAGCGGAGAAGGAAACTTACCAATGGCGATTACTTCACCAGCAGCATCCGAGCACGGAATCCCATTTTGCTTTACAGCCCAAGGATTCGTGCCAAGCAAGATATTCGCATCGCGGTAGTTGAGTGATACAGCATAGATTTTTATGAGGACATCCGTCGGATTCCGGATCTCGATTTCTTCTTCGTGGACTTGTAAATGGGTGCCAGCGCGATGGTAGAGTTTCCTTGTTACTTTCGACGTCATGTTTTAGCTACAGACTTCAAAAAACTGGAGATGACGAATTTGTCCGGACGACTCAGGCACAGAGTAATGATGAAGAGATAACGGAAGCAATTGGGCGGACTTATATTTACATCACTTCAACGAAGGGGCTTGTTTACTCATTCAAGTTATGGCGGCCGCTGCTTATCAATGAACGATAAACTAACGTCCAGTTTCGGGATCAATTGTCCAAAAGGAGAATACGTAGGACGTGGGATTGGCATGGTGAGATGACGTGCGAACTTGACAAGCTTTTGTTTTTGTTATGAACATATTCAAAACAAGCTTTCTTGGGATTACAAAGCGGGTATAGCATGTGGAGAAGGGTTGTTTAGTTGTCACTTTCGTGTAAGACGGATAATTTGTTTTATTGAAAGAGATTTCGAATCTTGAACGATTGGTGGGCTACGAGAGGATTGAGAAAAAGACGAGGGCAGTAAGGAATTGAGATCGCACGTGACTCGCCCCCTTCTGTAGCCAAGCTGTCTTTCGAAGAAAGCAAGTATTCCTACGAGTGCAAAGCTTCACAAAATAAGGGCAAGTACTACTGTCCTGACCGGCAAGCAAGAGAGAGAACGCCCACAAATGAATTCGCCTTGCGAGTCTCAGTCCCATACATAAACGACATAAATGGAAGGCAGATGTAGAATCAGGTATGGAGTGGTATTAATGTTCATTCTCATTATTAGTATCGTATCCTAACCGCACAATGCAGCCTTCAAAATTGAAACGCCGATGCTGAGCGTACCCAACACCCCAACTAACCTCCCAGACACCATCATAACGCATACACGTCAAAAGAAAAACGCTATTCAAGCAGCTGGTGCCGCAGTTTCATCCTTCGTCTTGCTCGAATTAGCATGTCCTAACGTCAAAATCTTCTGTAAACTCTTCCTGAGCGCTCCTTTTCCACCAGACTTTTCCTTCTTCTCCTCTTTCCCTGGCTCGTTCTCAGTCGTCTTGACTTTGGGGACGTTCTCGCGGCTGTTGGAAGTGAACAGGGCCGCGACACTCATACGCCTTCGTTTGGTCTTTGGGGATTCTGGCCCCGGTTTTGGTGGCCATTCGCCGTCTCGTTTCCAACCTTGGACGCAACTTCTAGTTACATCTTTCAGATTCATAGGACAACTGGGAGTGAGCTGCTGTATGACAACTTTGTCGTATATAGTATTATAAACGTCAGGCTTGATGCTCGCTCGCATTGGGTTCTCGGGTGGAATCAAGGGCGGGGCAATCGGGATCTCGGTATCGTCATCCTCCCACTCATCCTCCGGTTCTTCCGGTTCAACTGCTGTTGAGCTCCCGCCATCTCCACTAGATAATGATATTCGCTTTGGAGGAGAGGGAGCACGAGCTACAGCGGGTGTAACATGCCGGGCTCCGGTCCATGCATCCCTTCGTTCCACGAAACAGCGCAGACCGCTATTCCAATCCATTTCTTCTCTGAGACGCCTTTTACGCCGACGTTTGCGATCTCGTTCTGTCTTCAGTATGGTGTCCCCTACCCCATCTGGGCTGTCGAACCGGAATGGGCTTTTTAGCGCTGTCGGCGAGATTGGCGTCGTTTTTGAGGCGGGTGTGTTTGGTTCTGCTTCGCTATCGCTGACATTGCTGAGCCATTCGTCTCTCTCCCTCCATTCCAGATCCACCGGCTCCTCAGCATGAGTATCGTCCGGTGTAGCTTCGACTTCAGGCCGAGGCCATTCCCACGTCCAATCCGTCTTGACGGCATCGTTTAAAAATCTCCTGACGGCCTCCTTCTGCGTCGCTCGATCTTTGCTCGTCAAATCAGCCTCATACGCTGTTATCGCATTTGTATTTGCCATGACCTTCTTTCGGTGTGCAGCACTGCCCGCAGCAGAGCGGTTTCCGAACAACATTTTCCCTTCATGCGGTCCACTGGTTGTTTCCGCTGGGGTGGTGTTCGATTTGTGCTGGTGGGGAAGGAATTGCGAGAGGCTTGCGCGTAGATGGTGAGGATGAGGATGTTCGTCAGTCGCATGCACCGGTACTGCTGCTGCTGCTGCTTCTGTCGGTGAGGTATTTGTATTAGGATTGGATAGGGTAGTAGTATCACGAGGATTGGGTGGTACGATCTGCTCGAGGTGAGGAGGTGGCGCGACTACTGTATGGCAAGCTTTTAGCTATCGAGGTCTAGACAAGCTCGCCGCCACGAAAAAGAAAACTCTTCGAGGAATGTAGTGGTCTCACCTTGGTTGTGACTCTGTTCCACCGCTGTGGTACTGCCCACCGCGTCTGGTTCAATTGTCGTTAGAGTGGTACAAACCCCGCCACGATCGCGGGCTGCAGCATCGTGAGATGCGATGCTTGCTGAAGGATCAAGAGGATGTTCCAGCTGTAGCGCAGGATGTGCCTCCGGCACTGCCATATTGAGGGAAGTTGCGGTCAGGGTTGAGGTGAAATTAGCTTGCGCTCCGTCCAGGGCTACTTCCTCCGCTTGCTGCTTGCGGTCGCCATGTTCGGCATGTTGCATCTGATCACGGTGATCGTGTGCTACTTCACCAGTGCCGATTTGTGGAGAGTCTGGAGAACCTGCAGTGCCCGGGTTGGCAGCAGGGAAGGCTTGAGACATTGTCGCATGATCATGAAGCCGAGGGACCGCACGAGATATATATTTGGCTCCTGAAGATGTAGAAGAGCGATTTTATGGGTGCATTAGACTTGACATTGTTTTCACCGTTTTCTTCTGATCCTTGTCGATGATCGGATGGATCATCGCTTGCTGCCGAAGAGGCACGGTGGCACACGATCTTGTGGGGAAGCCGAGCCTAACTAAGAAATCTTCTTTTCTCCATTTCTCCATTACAGATGTCAATACTTTTCTCATATCGATTAATAGCTCTCTTATAAGACCGCCTTGAACCATTGTCTCCTGGCCAATTCACAATACATTTTCGTCTCGACAGCGCCTCATCTGCGCTTCTTTCGCTGTAATATAAATACAGGGCCGTATCTAGGGTTTCTCTTGGCAAGGTCGCACGTGTTGCATTGACTAATTCTATGCATGCATGACTCGAGTTGATAGGCTTTCCTGAACATTAGTTTCGTTATCGGAGGGGTCAAGTTCAATATGCCTTTGTTTCATTTGATGCAGTAAAGCAAAATATGCCACTTTGAGGACTCATATGACTAGCCATCTTCCCGTTCTTACTGCCTTTTGACTTACACGTTATCGGACAAAACATGATTACAACCTTTATTTCTTCAGCCTAGGAGAAACATTACTTATAATCTCATGAAGGAATATCTGATTCTGAAGTTTGAAAGATGATGTGAGTCGAAAGGAAGTGGGGAACCGCCATATCATTGGCCCACAAGCGAAAGGGCTGTCACTTTGGGGGTTGCCTGCCTGCTCCTCGTATCTCCCTTCACAATATTATTTAAACATTTCCCTGAGCTCTATCACATGTACGCTTCCAAATCATATATTTCGAAACTACCAGTTCCTTAATTCAAAGACTGCATCGCCAACTAACAGCTTTCAAAATGTCTACCCGTCAAAGAGCGGCTCTAGACGGGCTGCCGAGTGAGCTCCTCGGGTAGGAAGAACTGATGGCTTCCCACCTCCTGAGAGCATGTACTCACCTCGTACCAGTGAGATTATCTCCCTCGTAGAAGAGCCTACGGAGGATGATATCGAGCCGACGCCCAACTTTCTCAAACTTCGAGGCCAGCAAGAGACGATCGTATCGCTCTCTCACACTTGTCAGCTACTGCGCTCCTATTGCCTGCCGATTCTCTGGCGGCATCTCGCAATAGACTCCATATCGCTTCTTTCTCATACGCGACATCTCTTTCTACCTGAGTTTGGTCCCTTTGTGAAAGTATTCACGTTCAAGTGGCAACTGGAAGAGATTCAGTATTTGCAAGAAGAACGCTTTGATGGCCTGGATGATCGAGGCCCTTTACAGTATGCATTTATTGACCGAGCGCCGCTGCCTAGAGAGTTCAGATCTAAGTACTTCCATCATCTAAAGGAAGATTATGATATAGGTGGTGATTGGTATAAAGATAAAATGGAGGCTTATAATGACCCTGATCGTCTTGGCCCTACCTTTTCTTCTGGTAAAGCGATTCCCTATTCCTGTAAACGAACCCTGCTTACAGCCTCAGGACCTGATGGGGAGGGTCCGGTCAAAGGAATGGAAGGCCCTCAAGATGTAGAGAGTGCCCTTCTCCATATCATAAAACACTCTCCCAACATAGAATTTCTCGATTGGGATGCTTCACTGTTGCCTATCCCACCGTCCATCGGATCACGACTAAGCCGACTAGAAAATCTTCACACCATTCGACTTCGTAACGAGGGTGTTCACGAAGAGGATAATTTCAGTGATATCTACGACTGCTTGAAAACTGTTCGGCACCTTTCCTTTCTCAAACTCTCTGGTATAGACCTTCCCCGCAAGGGTCCCGGTGCCGAAGAGGCCTGGATTCGCCAGGATCCTAGCGAGACTTTCGGTGTCAGAATCCACACTGCGACTCGAAGTAACGAGTCAGCCTTCCTCAAGTTTTTTTACGCCTCAATTCTCGAGGCAGCTAAACACAAGTTAGACGATATCGAAATAGAGCCGGAGTATATCCGGGGATATGATATCCCCATTTTATTCACCAATGCTCTACTTCCCCTCTTCGTGGGAGGGCTGGATGTGGTTCTTTGTTTAAAGTGGAACAATCCTTCGAGCCACGAACTTCGTGGACTTCTGAGAATAAAGTATTTGGATGACGCTGAGCGTAGTATTGAGGCAATTGATATGTTAAGGGAGCGGTTTGCAGACTGCAAGAATGCCGAGGAAATGGCAAGTGTTGCGGAAGACATTTACAATACCACCTCCCCCGGGATATTTCGTGGGTATGCCAAATTATTTGCTCAAGATGACACTAGCATCAACGAAAGGGTTCTGAAAGCTCGGGAATTTCTGAGGGGCAGGAAGTGCGGGACCTGATAAAAGATTTGTGGTAGAATAACTTGGTTCAGCACTACATGCGGGCACTCACACATCGCCCTCGAAGCAATCAGAACGAATTGTGCATTTCAGAAATACACCACAAACAGGAAATCACCTTTCTTATTAAGGCACAACTAGACAAGCCCCGCTCCAATTATTCATATAGCGGTCGAGGATGAAGTATCCAAGGAATTAACTCATCATAGTCGCGCTCCTGAACCTTTCTGTGACTCGAGTGAGTTGACGAGATAATTATACATAAGAAACTTTACGTATACTGAGTTAACTGTTCCAGAAGATTGTTCCTTCGCAATAATTAAATTGGCATGGAGTTCGTTCAGATCTTTTACTCGCGGATGCTTCAGGCTATGGAAGTTGCAAAAGTTGGGTTTTCGACCCCCAAAAACCGCGAAATATTTTCTTCGCGAGGTTGTTTACTCGCAAGATTGTTCATTCCTGAGAAGAACTATGCGCCTAGGCTCCAGCATTCAATTCCACATCGCGCTGTTGCCCGGCACGAGGACCGGATTCCCATTGGTGGCTAGTCTTTTCAGCTGACGCTGAAGCCTGCAAGTCTTCTAGGTTGCGTTGAAACTCCTCATTCAATCAGCCCAAATCAGGTCTATAAGAAGCAGTGCCTTCTCTCAAGACTAGACTAGACGACGACGGCTAGTTCATCTCTATTCCCTCGTTAAAATATTATATCTTCCACTAAAGGTTCCAAACATGTCAGAGCATCCCAATCGCAACACCGTGCGGTCAGAAATTGCAACCGGCGGCTGGAGTATTATTTGGGGAGATCTCACCATCGAATCCGACGTAATTGCCCTTGAAGTGACTTTTCCTACCGGTACTATTGAAACCTGGGTTTCTCAGCAAGTCGAAGTTCAGCTGCAGAAGTTCAGCCAAGATTTGGATGCTGTCTCTGATGATGTTGTTAATCGAGCCACCGACTATTTGAAGAGTATGTTAGGAGGCAAGAATTTCGGACAGCTGGATATCGATGGATTGGGTGTCAAAGCTGGGATTGCTACATACAACAGCAAGTTGGAAGATGCGGTCGGTGATGCGCAGCTACCAAATCATCGTCAATCATACATTGGCTTGCGCGTCACTAAGCCTTTGCCATTGAAGGGAACCAGCGTGTCATTTAATAGCAGATCCTGGTACAAAATCACAAATGCCTCGAAGCCTGGCATGGCACTCGATGTTGTCAATGATGGCAATCAGCGACGCGACGGTTGATTACAAATGGCGGTAGAAGGGAATTTCAGTGGTCAGCATTGGCAGATTCGCCCATCCACAACGAATCCTGGAGCCTACAATCTCTGTACCATGTGGCTTGGAAAGGACATGTGTTTGGATGTATATGGCGATGACAAAACACGGCCACACTTGGCCACCGCGGGAGCTTACTCAGGACAACAGTGGCACATCGAGAGCCAGGGAAATGGGACTTGGAAGTTCACAAACTTGTATTCTGGGGCCGTGGCTCTGGCAGCAGACGCAAGTGGGAGTGGGCTCTATTTAGGAGATTCTCTGGCTTCACCTGCAGCGCAGTGGACGTTGCAGCTTGGAAGGCCAATAACGGAAATAGGATTTGGTCTTTGAAGTATTCTCACTAAGTTCGTCATCGGATGGGGCACGGAGAAGAGTATCACTTTATCATGAGTTTACTTACTTTAGTATCAATATGAAATTCTTGTTAGAACTGGCCGGATTAAGAGGCTGATCTCATCTACGACAGATATTTTTCGTCGCACCTGAGGATATCCGAAGGTTATTCGAGCCCTACCCCAGGTGAGCCCCTATAATCGCTTCGGTGCAAAACGACCCCTGAGGAAAGTGTCTGGATATAAATATGTAATGAGAATAGTTGATTTAATCTTACTGATGCACCCTTATATCCCAAGATCCAACCTCCCCTCCTCAATATCATATGCTTCTCTGAGCACATTGACAATCTTTCTCAAGTCTTCGTCCGAGACTGTATACGGTGGTGCGATGATCACATGGTCTCCTTTGTACCCATCAACGGTGCCAGCTCCAGGATATACTGCAACGCCCAACTCAAAGGCTCTTTTTTGCACCAAAGATCCAAAATTCAAGCTTGCGGGTAACGACTCCTTGGTGCTCTTATCTTTGACAAATTCCAGAGCCCAAAACAATCCCCTTCCACGTATGTTTCCGATGTGCTTGCGGTCTTGCAAGGTTGCAAACAAAGATCTCTCGAGTAACAGGCCCATGACCATGCATCTATGAACGAGATTTTCTCGTTTCACGATTCTCTGAACAGCCAATGCAGCCGCACAAACCATGGGATGAGCCTGATAGGTCTGGCCATGATTGAATACCGAAGTCCCTTTTCGAAGAGCATCTACAATTCCTTTGGAGACCAAAACAGCCGCAATAGGAGAGTAGCCGCCTCCGAGACCTTTCCCGATAGTCATGACATCTGGCACAATGTTCTCCTGCTCGAAAGCGAAATACGTCCCAGTTCGGCCAACACCGCACATGATTTCGTCCAGGTGTAGCAAGATGCCATACTTGTCACAGAGCGCCCTGACACCTTTGAAATATCCCGCAGGAGCACAGACACAACCTGAGGCAGCGCCAACAACTGGCTCAGCAAGAAACGAAATGATGTTTTGGGGTCCTAGGCGCTGGAAAGTTTCCTCAATCTCGTTGAGCAGTCTTTTCACATATTCTGCCTCGGATTCGTCCGGCAGTTGGTATTGGTAGGCGTATGCAGGTGACACATTTTCAGTATATGGCAACTGGATATCATCGTAGGGAATTTTCCTGGCCAATATCGTCGATACGGACATCGACCCGATTGTGTTCCCATGGTATGCTTGGCGTCTAGAGACAAAGTACTTCCGCTCCGGTTGTCCTCTCTCATACCATACTTGTCGACAAAGCTTCATAGCAGCATCATTTGCCTCGCTCCCGCTGCCGCAAAAGTATACCTTCTCGAGTCCGTGATCGAAATTCTCAGGTTGATTGTCCAGAATGCACTCTGCGAGCTCTTCGGCAGCATCCGTGGTGTAAGAAATGGTGTGGATGTATGAAATTTTGTCGATTTGCTCGATCATGGCGGCTTTCACTTCTTGGTTACCGTGCCCGATAATTGCTACTGCTGCTCCGCCGCACCCATCGAGGATTTGACGGCCATCTTTGAGTGTTAGGTAGCTTCCGTTGCCGCTAGCTACATTGTAAGGTTTCTCGAGAAGCGATCGGTGCAAGAGTGCGGGGTTCGAGGGATCAGGAACCATGGCTTCTGGAGCTGCATTTTGATCGTCCTTCTGGAATGATATGTTTCCGTCTCTGGTTGCCTCATTAAGGACTGATGGCGCCATTTGGAGACAGCTACGTATAGAGGGAGGGTGGGGTTTGCAGGTGGTAAAGTCGAAGAGAAGAGCGATTTTTTGTTTACTAATTCGTCCTGAGCAATGATATTCAGCCAGAACTTTTCAGGGATCGCAACGGTCTTTGTGCTCTGGTTGATGATAGTTCGGGCCTGCAGTAAATTAATGAACACCAAAGCCGAGTTACGAGGGTGGTGCCCTAGAATAGATTCGTCCTCGCACTTTCCGTGGTGGATATTTCCTGTGAAGCAGTTATGATCAAATGCCCGCACCTCCGGCCAGAATATAAATGTGAGAGTTGGAACCAAGAGAATAGTTTTTGTCAGGTTCGCTCCGAAAATCGCATCTGACCGGATTTTGACCGGGGTTTGAACGGATTGGAGGTCAAAAGTGGGGAGTCAGCCCTAGCCGTCCGTAGAATCTCACGCATAATGATAGGAGTGGGCGTTTCAGTTCTGTTGTCAGTTCAATTGATTGAAAAAAATTGATTAGAACGCATGCAGTCTAAGAAATGAATTTATATACGGAGGTATAATTGAAGACGCGGAGACGCATGGAGTCTCGATTCTCGTACATTCTTATAAAGTTCAACTCTAACTCCTCGTCTCAATCTATTGATTTTCTTGAATCGAGCCTACTAGGTTCTGCGGACAAGAGAAACGCGAATCGTCCTTGACCGCAACGCTGGCTTAGGGTCACAATTTCTCGCTAAACCTTGCTGTACCAGCACAGTAATGAAAAATGCCCTTTGAGGCATGGCACTTGTTGAAACCTGTTGCTAGTGTTGCACGGCGCCATATGGCGGGCGCACTCAATCTTGGCCCAAGTTTATAAACCTTGTCATATTTCGGATGGCGATAGCTTCCACGGATAAGGAAACCGTTCCGCTCGGCTGGAGTGCCAAGAATGATCAAGGCACGGCAGACTGGAGTCGATTTCAAAACCGCAGTCTAAATTGAAGATCATTTTATTTCGGCAAGATCAACCGTGAAGGACACCACTTGGTGCAACAAGAACTTTAATCTCGCCAGCCTGCCTCGTGATGTATGTGGCACACACATCCGGGTATATGTGCGCTCACTAACTGTCTGTTAAACTGAGTTACAGTGTCAGACCTACCGACGACATCGAGCTGGTAAATTCTGGTACAGTGATATGCGAATTAACCTTGACACTCGCCAAAAACATAGAAACTTGCACTTTCCCTGTGACGGTTCGGTTCTTGGAGCGTTATGGTCACATGATAAATCATGTGACGCCCGACCGTCACCTATATATTAGTTTCACTTCTTCTCTTTTTCTTAATTCTTCACCTTTAGATTCTAAGGAATATCGAATATTTTGGTTTCATAATCTACTATATTTATATTATTTAAAAATTATTATAATTATATTTAGGAAAATATTTTAATATCTTATAAAATAATATTTATTCCAAAAAATTTTAATTATCTTTTGAAATTATTTATTTTTTATAATGAAAAATTATAAAATATCAAATAATAATCAAATCCCCCAAGAAACTATTTCCTTCAATAATAAACATTTTATAATTTTTATATAAAATTGTCAATACAACCACGGCAATAAAAAAAAAAAATAATCTTGAGAACCATAATAACGGATCCAAATTGGAATATATTTTAATAAATCTTTTGAAATATAAAATATTTTAATTACTGACAAAAACAATACCCTTATTTTTCCTTCGGATTTCAACAATTTTTTAATTTATAATAATTTACAATATTTTATATTTTCTTTATTTGTTTCATCAAATTTTAAATTTTATTTTTCGTTAATAATCTATATAATAAATTAAAATAATTTTATTTATAAATAAATCCTAAAAATTCTTAAAATTTCTACAATCTCTTTTGGAAATATAAAACCAAAAAATCTCGAAAAATTTTGTAAAAATTATTATTTTATTTCAATTATTATAAAATATAAATTTAAATTATTAAATAGATCTAATTCCTTATATTATTTAATTTTTGAGTCTAGTTATTGGATAATCCCCGAAAAAAATTATATAAAATATCAAAAATAATTTAAAATATAAAATTTTGATATTTTTAATTAATTCCGCATTAAAAACTTTATTTTTATTATATTAAGATATATATAATATTTTTACCAATTTTATTTCTAAAAATCCAACCAATCTCCCCGAACTAGTTCAGAAAAATTTAAAATTTATATTTTATATAAATTTTTTAATAAAAATCAAAATATTATATATCAAATAATAATTTTTTCTTTAATTATATAAAATATATAAAATTATTTGAAAATTAATAAAACCCCCCGACGCTCTAAAAAGATTATTATACCCCAATTTCTCGATAACAATATTATAAATCTTTTATTTAAATTCTAAAAAACCTAAATAAAAAAAAAATTTATTTTTAATATCAATTATTATTTTATTAAATAATATCACTAATATTTTGTTAAATAGATTATTATTAATAAAACCAATAAATATTTAATTAATAATAAAATAAAAAAATTCTAAAATAATAATATAACAAAAAAATTAATAAAAAATATCAAAAATTTTATATAAAATTTTCTTAAATTCGAAAAATATAAAAAAATCTTTAAAAACCTCAATTATAATAAAAAAAAAATATTTTTTTTCTAAGATTTTATTATTGAATTCCAATTTAAAATTTTTAAAATTCAAATATTAAAAAAAAATTAACCCAAAAAAATTTAAAATAAAATAAAAAATAATCTCAAAAAATTTTTTATTAATTAATAATAATATATTTAAAACAATTTCGAAATTATTATCCAAATAAAATTTATTATTAAATTTTAAAATAATTTTTTAAAAATTCAAAAAATTAAATATTATTAAATTTTTATAACGATTCAATTTTTTTAATCTATTTTTAATATTATTCGAATATATTTTCCTATTCTAAAAGTTAATTCTTTTATATCAATATTATTTATATATAAAATATCGATTATTTGATATATTAATTTTAATTTTTTATATAGATCAATTTTTACCAAAAATTCCCAGTTTTTTTAGTATCGATCATTTACTTTAATTAATCAAATTATTTATTATTTTTGTAATTAACCCAATTATTTCACAAACGACCCCTTTTGCAAAAATTATATTATTTATATTATTAAAAAAAATTTTCTCGAATTTATCGAGAAGAATATTAATAAAAATAAATAAAAAATAATAATAATAAATAAAAATCAATTAAAAAATAATAATATTTAAAAAAAATCTTTATTTTAGATGGATTTTTTAGTTTAAATTAAATAAATTTAAAAAAATTAATAAATAATTGATATTTCATAATTTTATATAATTTAATATTAAATAAATTATTTATTACAAATTCAATATTTATTAATACTAAAATTAATAGATTTATTTTTTTTTATAAAATAAAAGTTCATTAATTAATTTATTAATTACAATTAAAATTAAAATCTTTTCTATCTATTATCTTTATGCGAGGTTATAATAAAAAAATATTTTTATTAATTATTAAATATTTTATAATAAATTTTATTATCGATTATAAAAAAATATTTAATATTCTTTTTTTAATTTTTGATTTCAATTTTTATAATATAATTTTTGGTCGAATTTAAATAATTATTTTCGATATAATATTTAGTTAGTCTAAGTAATATCTTCCGACCCAATTTCTTTTTTTGAATAATATTATTATATTTCTAGAAATAATTAAGAAAAAGATCCTTGATTTAGGAGTCTAAAAAAATATTTAATAATATAATAAATAGATCGATTATAATATTATATATTATTAATTAAACTTGAATTCCATAACTTTTAATTATATAATATTAATAAAAAACAAAAATAAAATATTTTTTAATAATAAAACTATTTTAAGGAAAATATTTTCAAAAAAAATATTTTAATATTAAATTAAAATCTATTTAAATTTAATTTGGAAAAATTTAAAATTTATATTCCTTTATTTATTTAAAACAATTTTTATTCTCCAAATAATAATTATTTCAATAATAAATTTTAATTTGAAAATAATTTTTATTTCCGAAAATGATTTCTTCAAAACAATTAATATAAAATTATTTTTATCCTAAAATATTTTATAAAAATTTTATTTTTTTATTTAATTTAAATTTTATTAAATAAA
>Ga0247778_1000037_pt1 | contig 216481 bp, 250 predicted proteins | sample UWRJL049202B5_FD_179939 | JGI IMG/M metagenome (GOLD analysis project Ga0247778, IMG submission 179939) | Plant litter microbial communities from Arlington Agricultural Research Station in Wisconsin, United States - UWRJ-L049-202B-5 | ecosystem: Environmental > Terrestrial > Plant litter >...
GAAAAGGGGGTGTGGCACGTGGTTCGCAGACACGTGACCACATGCATATAAAGCGTTTTCCTGTAGCTAAACTCTTGTTCTTTAGTCAATTCTACACCAATTGAACTCCCTCCATTTATGGTTGTATCTATGACCTTACACTAAAAATTAAAAATTAAAAAAGAAAAAAGAAATAAAATTAATATATAGGTGACGGTCTGGCGTCACATGATATATCATGTGACCATGACGCTCCAAGAACCGAACCGTCACAATAATTTAATAATATATAAAAAACATGAGCGAAGTGCTATTTTCGTATATACTATATAATGGCACTAAGCAATAATAAACGAAGCCCACGTGACTAGTAATCAATATTGTAGTAGTGGAAAAGGGTGTGTGTCACGTGGTTCGCAGACACGTGCCACCCAGTATATAAGGCGTTTCCTATAGCTAGGCATTTGATTTTTTAGTCAATTCTACACCAATTGAACTCCCTCCATTTATGGTTGTATATCTGCTCTTACAATATCAATAATCGTAGCCGAGCTTGCGAGACTTTAAGTGTATCTAGTAAATCTTTAAATTTTTTAAAAATTATTAATATTATTATTATAATATATTAATATATATATATAATAAAAATAAAATTTAGAATTAAAATTTATTTAAAATAATTAAATTTAATATTATTTAATTTTTTTATAAAATTTTTATAATATAAGAATATTATTAAAATTTATAAAAAAATTATATATTCTTAGATATTTAACATATAAAATACCAATTTTAAATATTTAATATATAAAAAATTAATTTTTTAAATTTTATTAAATTTTATTAAAAAGATTATAATTTTTTTTATTTTGAAATTAATATAAAAATAAAAATATACTTGAATTACTTTAAAATAAAATAATATTATTAGTTAAAAATTATAATTTTTTTTTAATAGTACCAATAATGACCCAGCAATAAGTCAGCGATACTAGCGACGGATAATGAATTTAGCAATGCCAAAATATTTTACCGATGTCGTGGGTTATTAAAAATAAGTATAAAACTATTATTAAGTTACTAGCTGAGACTGACAAAATCAACGCCGGCTTGGAAATTAAGCGCAGCTGATGTTGTAAGCGAAAATGCAGCTATTGGAGTCAAAAAATCAAAGGTTTCGTCGTATTCTTGGCGCAATAGAAGGGAGGTAGCAGCTAGCTGCAGGGTAGCAATGAACACGTCCGACACTTTCACTTCTACAATATCACATCTCGAAATTCCCTGGAAAGATATCATCAATAATGGTGTGAGACTGCCGAAGTGCTCGCCAGGGGTTGCAACCACTTGTATGACCTCGATATCAGGAGGTGCACAGCTGCGATTCAAGCAGAAACCACATGTCCGCCACCCCTCGACCGTGTACGGTACCCCGACGAAGATCATGATAGGAAATGCAAGGTTTGCGAGGGACAATCCCCGCCAGATTCTACTCAGTGTGTCCCCGGGGATCTTCTTTGCGGTTGCAACAACTCACATGTATGTATAGATCTCGCGTAAAGTAGGATGAGGTTTTAAGAGGCAACGTTGGGCAAATGATTGCTTGACTGCCTTTCAAAGTGAGATCTTTCGAAGTCAGGATAAATTGGATTACAGTATCGCCGTTGAGGGAATAGGTCTTCGCTTCTAACCTTACCGATTCTAGCCTCAAATTTGTCTCGCGAGGCTACTCCCAGCAACGACCGCTGCCCTCCCTCCTATATTGTTGATATGGCAAACGACCTCGTCTGCAGCATGAAATACACATTGCTATTCGGTTTGATACCACTAACGTTCCTGGAGAGCCAAGGAGTCGGTTGAGACGCATTACCAACGACTTTACTGAGTCGAAGCTGTCGAGAGAGTTTGACTCTAATTCCGATTTTTTCCACTGGTCCCTCGATTTTGATCTCCCGACTAGCGAGCGAATCTGGATGCTATGTGATTTCAATATCAGCGGGAGGGTTCTGCAAGTGGACGCGGTCCCAATACAGTGGTGGAATGTTACTTACGACGACCAACAATCGCCGTAAGCTGTTCGCCCCTCTAATTTTGCTTCACCCTAACATACTCAATAGGAGGTTTACCGAACGTAGGATGAATGGGAAATCCTTCACCAACCGTTATCCATGGGGAGGGAGGGACAATGAATGGGTTTATCGTTTGCAACAAAGGAATATAGACAGACCGAGAGAGGTATTAATAACGGGAGAATAATTAGGCTTGGATTGATGGAAGACGGCTCAAAGATGTTTGGAAGGTAGCAGGATACTTCAAAACATTTAGTATGAAGAAATGAAAGATTGAATCCAGCTAGAATTTTGATTTCATGTCACTCAAATTGGGACAAAATATGCGGCTACCATGTCACAATTTGGAGCCCCTTTGAACCCAGCATCCCCCAATAACCGTGTAATCACCCCAAGCAGAAGGTCGACGCAACTTGACTCTTCAAACCGATTATATAGGTAGGTCTGTTATCGTATAGAGAGCGCCCACTCGTTGTCGAGCACATGAATAGGAACACGACTACGCGTCCGGCGTTCCTTCCTCTTGCGGGCATCGTGCCTTATGCATTTCCATCTGGCTCTGTGTGACCCTCCCCGTTATTACCTTGCCGTTATTATCTCTAAAGCTGCAATTCCAAACTTGCTCGTCAGGATCCTCCCGAGAACGAAAATCTGGGGCCGCCCGAGGTGGTAGATAAAGATCGGTGGTATACTGTCAATCTATCTCGATTGCACGGCGTGCGGTCGGTGTCGTTGCTGAGGTCCCATATGCTTCTCGCTTTTGTAAATGAAGGAGAAAGTTGCTTCGCAGGCTCCAGGACTTGCCGTAGTCAGGACACGAAGGGAGCTTGCATGGATAAGCCTATACGTGTCCGGAAGGGAGGTCGGCATCGTCAGCCTCGTCATCGAACTCGGAAGGAACGGGAGGGCTAGAGACAAATGAAGTCATGTGTCTGCGTTGCGATCAAGACGAAAGCAGTGGAGGGTATCTGGAATACGGCATGGTTGGTCCAGTTCAGCCTGGAGGCTTTTCCCTCGGCACATTATACAAAGTAAGTTTAATTTAATTAAATTTTTTATCTCATATTACTAATTTTTTATTTATACTCTCTTCTATTTTTATTTACTTACCTATTCTTTTTCTCTTTTTTCCCTTATATATTTTTTTTTTCTTTTTTCTTTTTTCTTTTTTTTTTCCTTTTAAAATTAAATTTATTATACCTCGCTTTTATTCTACTTATGCTTTTACTTACTCTATTATAAAAGAATTGCGAGAAAAGAAATATCTTAAATCTTTATTCTTAAATAGAACTAGTTAATTAAAACCCAAAAGAGTTTATGTAAAGTGCATTACGGGCGATAAGTTCATAGGGACAGGACATGGCGAGTACAGCATGGTTTCGCGATCGGACATCCTAGGCGTATAAATACGTAATATATATACGTATATTAAAGGCAGATTACAACTAATACTATACAAGGATGAAATGCAAAGAATATGGCCCAAAATTCTCCACCTCCGTGTACTTTACCACCAAAGAAAACAATTACAGTAACAAGAAACGAAACCAAAAATTGCGAACTGTATAAGAAATGCGACATGAAGTGCTTCTGGTAGAAACTCCTTCAAATATGTGCAGTGGCTTAGAATCTTAGCCGAAAATACCTGTCATGGTACTGACTCCATTCTTGGGCTTAGGGAGTTGAGGCAGGAGGGTCTGAACCCAGCCAACAATCTGCGGAGACTGGACAGAGATCCTTGAAGAAGTCAGTAATACATTCTCAGACATTTGACAAGCTTAGGAAGTGACTTACTTGCACCCAGTCGCAGTAGACTCCATTTTAGTTCGGGACTTGGACTTGGAATTGCTGTGGGAGCCAGAAATTGCAAAAGGCCCGTACCCAACAGCGAGGTTGGCCGAGGTGGACGAAGCAGAGACGGCGCTTTCAAGTTTGGTGGTATCTCCTGAGAACTAGAAGAGTTTTGAGATGGAAGTTTTATGGATCAGGGTGGGAGACTTACATTGAGCTCTACATCGGCAGCGATAACGAATGCAGTTGGGAAGGAGGAGAACTGCTGGTATTCGCCCTCAAGGTTGCGCTCCTTATCAAATGCTTCGCGGAGAGCATCTTCGCCGGGCGAGATCTTGAAGCTATAGAGTGTTATATGGTTAAAAAAGTTCTTGGAGCACGGGAATGGGAGAAGATTGATACTCACTTTCCAGAGTCAAGCTCGGCATCAGCGAACAGCTCTGCGTGGAGCCAAGGGCGTTCAATCTCAACAACCATGCAGCTCATGCTGACTTCGACGTCGAGGTTTGACATCTGCTGCATCGCCGCACTAATAGCATACTTAGCATTGCAATTGGGCGGGGTCCTTGGTCATGTGGACTTACGAGCTGCTTGATGTGTGGCTGGCGCCGCCAGAGACGCTCCACAATCCCCAACCAGCCTTGGCAGCAACTGCTGAGGCGGATTGCGATGTAGAAGTTTCGGAAAGATCAGACTTGGCTGAAGCCTTGCATGAGATCTATCAAAGTCAGTCTCTTTGATTCCATAGTGGCTCATAAGCAGTAGTCGATTGTGGAAGGTCTACCTTGGTCCAGGGGTCTGGCCCGTCATCGGTCTTGTTACGCCAAGCCTCTTCGTTGTCCAAGTCTTCGATGTCTGGCCTCACTGGATTCTTGATGCCTAATCAATAGTGTCAATACCAGAGTCGCACTCTGATGACAAAGGACAAGGACTTACTGGGGTCGACTTTGGCTTCGCTGTCTGTCACAATAATGCCCTGTTCGTTCACAACAGGAAGATCAAGCAACTTTTTCTTATCATCTTCCGCGCTCCTTGCCATACCAAGCTTCTCTTTGAGATCGGCGATATCTGCCTCCAGCTGACTGATCCTGGATCCCAGCATATCGCGAGCCTTGATCTTGCTCGCTTCCTCGTTGTCACGCACAGTCGCGTTGTTACGGCTGAGGCTCTGTTCAGTGACCTCTTTCTGCCTCTCGGCAAGGTTTTTCAGAGCGAGAGCACCGTCTGCGCGTTTATCGAGACCGTATTCCTTCTTCAGCCAGGCAGCCTTTACGCCATCGTCAGCAGGTGGTTGTGCACCGTCAACCTTAGGTGCCATGAGCTTTTTGTTCTCATCGTCCATGTTGGCGTAGACTTCCGCATAGGCGGCTTGCAGTTGGCCCTGACCTGCGTCCTTGTTGCTTGCAAGAACAGGGAAGAATGCATCTTCGTTGATAGCCTGGTAATATTAGCACAGATTCAACAAAATGCGATCCGTAACATACCTTTAACAGTGTTTGGTGGGATACAAGTAGGTTTTGCAGACGGCGAAGCTCCCAGCGGATTTCGGCCGGGGATGGGCCTGAATTGTTCTTCTTCCAGTTCAAGACCTTCTTGGCCACAATGGTTGCCCTGGATTGACAGTGAGTGTAGTTTCCTTGCTAGAGAGTCGTATTAAGTCCTTACCAACTGCTAGGATTGAGCACAACTCCGTTGTACTCGCTCGAACCATCAGGAGCAATGACGGTCAGGTTTCGATATGCTTCTTTACTGTTCTCGATGCGCTTCATGGCCGAGGAGATATCGACAACACCGAAGTGAAAATCAACCTGACGAAGTGTAAGCTCTAGAAACACAAGTCGCTATACAGCAAGGATAACCTACCATGAATTTATAACCATGCACCACCCAGTCCATGTATTTGGTCTGGATATTGTTCTTGAACTATTTGCACACACATTAGTAACTTTCCTTTGACTTGACAATGTTGAACTCACCTCGCGGGCATGTTCCTGGATCCACTGCATGTACTTTTCCTTGGCCTCTCGGACTTGCGCAGTCGTAGCACCAGATGGTGGCTGACTTCTATCCACTGCCATCGAATCAGCACCGTCAATCATTGAAAAAGAGGAGGGAGCTTTCAGAGCCGGGACCTATCTCAAGAGTAAGTGGACGGATTATTTCGTCCACTAATACGTCTCGGCTCTCATATCGGTTCTTGGCTCTGAGAGCTCACACGAAAAGAAACGATGTTTGCGGGAAAAAAACATACTGGCCTGCGCTTGTGCTGAGGCATAAGCTTGCACCTCTCTGGCCCAAGCGGACTGCTTCTGCACATATGTATCGACCTTTGACTTGCCATTGCTGCCAGGTGTGTCATCTGCAGACGTGAGGTAGGCCATGGATAGCTTGTAGCGATCGCGAATCGTCTTGAGGCGAGTATCTGTGAGTTCTGCAACCTCATTGCCGATGACACCAGAGACAGAGGCCTCGACAGGGACCAAAAGATCCAAAGCGGCGAGGTAACTGCGAGCAACACTCTTTCCTGTCTTTCCGGCCTAAATTGTTTCTATCGTCAGCAATCATAATCAAAACCCGTATGTGAAGATCTGTGGACGTACAGTATATTTCGACAACGGGATCATTCCGTCGACCAACCTAGCCTCCTTGACTTGAATATCAAGAGGTGGTCTGATGAGCCTGGAAGAATTGTAGTAGTAATCCCTAACCCTGAAGTCAGCGTAATTCCAGATGGCGAAAGGTCTTCAAGAGATGTCAAGATGCTACTGACTTCCAATCAATGATTGTTCCAGGTAGCGAAACTGTCAAGACTTGATTGTTGGCTACAGGAATAGCACTGGCGATAGCACCACGGACAGTCAATTGAGTAGTTAGCTACAGTACCAGCTTGCTTCCAAGACATTACTTACCTCCGAGGCATGCTTCATTGACTTGAGGATGGCCTTAGCTTGCGCCTCTGCCGGGTCTATAGGTGCTCCAGACATTGTGATAGAAAGAGTGTGTGAGATGCGAGTGCAAGAGTCAATACAGGAGCAGCTATCAGGATCAAGCAAAGGAAAGCAACGAAAGAGGAGGCGCTGATGAGATGTTAAACTTTGATCTGGTGCAGATGTTGAAGACCTTTTATGTTATCGCCTTGACTATACTCTCACAGAGCTGGCCGGTCCAAATGGAGTTTCCCGAGTGGCAGAACACTCTAGACCACACCACGGACCATGATCAGCTGCTTCTCGTTGTAAGACGCGTGTCGCTCCGGCGTTTGGAGTATGGTCAATATCGATTCGCGGAATGTAACCATGGTAAGAACATCTGAAAGCCACAATAGTGAACGATCAAGCTGAGATGATGAGAATGTACGGATTAAGCAGTACCCAAGCTCTAGAAGATCCACGGGGTTGACGATGTCTCTCGAATTGTCGCAACATTGTCCCAATTGATATCAATCTGGGGACTCGGTATCGGCTGAGACGGCTCGGATAGCTTTATTTTCAGGAAAGTGAGGGAGTATGGTCATATTGAGCTCGAAGGAAATGATTATCAATACTATAACCGTATGATATTCCGGTCCAGAGCGAGTATCAACTAGAGTGGTGGTAGTATCGTCGACCTAATGATTGAAAGTAACAAGCTGAGGCGTCCGAATATGGGAACTGCTGCAAGGGACGACCGGAAGGGGCGTAGTGGTGGCTTGCTGCATGCAGCGGCCCGAGGTTCACGTACCGTTCCTGACGGCTCAACAGCTGCTGAAAATCGCACTATTGGTTTCCCCCCTTTTCCCCTAGGGGTCCGTCACAAAGTGGATCTGAGGCGTGCGTGTCGATTGGGCTGTTAGCCGACTTGAGGCCCGTTTCAGACCTGCACGGGCTGTTGTCCGTCTTAGCAATTATCGGATTTCAAAATGGCGAAGAACGCACAAGGGCGCGTGGTCCGATAATGTGAGAATGCGTGTTGATTAGAGCTGAGCGAATTCAGTAAACGTGGTTTGCTTAGATTAATTGGAACAGTATAAGAGTTGCGATCTTCTCACCTCGCAGAACATGAGCAATAACTCACTGACGTGGGAAAGACAAACAAGACTCGGAGAAATACCACTTGCCATCTTTTCTTAATCTCAAATTCATTCTTATTCGCATTTTCGCCATGTCAAAACTCGGCAAGTACTTCGCCAAAAAAATTGGAGATATTCTCCCGCAGCCATCTGCTGAGAAACTCCATAAAGCCTACACATCAGTGAGTAGTAGCCTAACTTGATCTGACTGCCAGCTGGATATACTAACGCTCAGTGTTCGAGGTGTGTATGGCTGGCCGAAAGGTTCCCCTGTTACCGATCTGGGGAGTTGGTGCCAAGAATACGGACCCATCCAAAGGATTTGTGGACTTGAAGAATATTTTCAATAATTATTACAAGAAAAATTCTACCTTTGCAGCGGAGATACCGGAGGGACACGAGCTATTGAGAACTATGTACTTTGCGCTCCATCCAGAGACAGGAGCTCCTCTGCAGGTAAGGCTATTGGATGCCCCAGACATCGCTGGCCGAGAGATACTAACACATAGATAGGGAGATCTTGTGGGTAGTCTTCTCCCCGACACGCGGCCACTCAGACTGACCGTAACTAGACTCTTAAAAGTGGTCAAAATGTGGAGCTGTCGGCTTTCGCTTACATTTTAAGGAACTCTGCGACCAAAGAGGTTTTTTACTTCTTCAAAGGAACTGTTCCCAGGACTAAGGAATACCTCGCCAGCACTGGTGACAACACGGGCTTCAACAATGATGACGTGATGTCCGCAGACCGTCTCATTAAGGGCATGCCCGGCGATGTCAAGGCAAGCAACGCTCGCTGGATGCTAGCCCGCGTGTATTACATCGATGAAGCCGGCAATAAGAAGGTGCTCGTCGAATCCATGGTTGACCAGATGAAGGACAGTGCTCAGCCGGATTTTGTGAAAGCCCAGAAAGGCTTCAAGTTCATTTTGGCTGCGCACAGCGTCGGGACGACCGAGCTGGCTATCATGTACACCATACTCGGCCTCGCTGAAGTTCAGCCTGAATCTGCCCTCGCCCTCTGCCTTGGGCCGTACCGTGTATACTCTAAGGCCACAGTAGAGTATATGATGAAGTATGCTCCTGGTCCATGGCTCAATGTGATCAACGGGAGCGACTTCATACCTTTGGCTTCGGATATTCGAGGCACTATTGGCACGGCCTATTTCACTCGGCCGGAAATCACCGACGAGGTTTACCAGAAGTGGATAAAAGACAACCCATGGGATGTAAGTGTTGAATATTATTAAACAATGGCTGACCGAGCTAACACCTTCATAGTTGCCTGGGCAGAATTACGGATTTGAAAGTCGGCATGGTGTCGGCTGGAAACCAGATGCAAACCATACTCTCCCTACCTATGGAACTGCGTTCAACCTTCAGAATTTCGATTTCATTGAGCGGCTCGTACCTGGCATGACAGGTTTGCTTCAGTTCAAAGCCGAGTCTGGCAAAGATATCTTGGCTTTACAGCCTCTTTCCCACAAAGCAATGGATGATATTGCTGAGTGGATTGTGGATTACAGGGGATACTGGTACTCCCAATTTTCCTAATCAATTTGTTTCCATGCTAGTTTGGTTTTATCCAAGGGGCGAATTTCTGAGGATGGATGAGGAAAGCTTGGTTGTGGTTTTTTGCTTGGGTGGCTTGTGGTAGGAGATGTTGGGATGAAGCGGTAAGCATCTTGGACGGAGATGTGCACAACAATCTCTATTAATTCAGTTCTATCGTGCTCATGATATGTGCACTAACTCTCTGAATTTGTGCAAAATTGCTTCATGACTTGATATGGATATCTCTCGGGGTCAGTTACTTTTCTCGAAGACTTCTGGAACCACTAACCTGCACCAGTTAGCTTTTTTTGGTTATGGACAGCTGAATGTCCGCATAATGCAAGCCATCCATAGGCGAAGAAAGAATGGCCATTCAGGCAGGATATACCAATAGTCAGGGTTTATTTTGGTATATCAATATAATATTTTGATTATATAATCTAATCTTTTATATAACTATAATTATGATCATAGTTTCATTAATATATATCAGGTATTATTAAAAAGATAGCTATAAATATTAAGATATAAAAAATAAAAAATAGATTGATTTATATATGGATTATATAATAATATATTATTCTTATAATTAGAAATTTTTTTTTTTTTATATATTATAAAATAAAAGCTGAATCAGTATAATTATAAATAAAGTATAATAAATTTTCCTAAATAAAAAGTAAAATATTAATAATTATTCTTCAAATTATAAATTATAATTATAGATTTTATATAATTGATTAAAAATCGATCAATTAACGAGTCACTTAAAAAAATAAATAATAATAAATAATCAATATTTTATAAATTATATAATATAAATATATTTAGTAAGTATTTATAGATTAATTAACTTAAAATATCAAATAATAATAAATTATAAAACGAATATTTTCCGAAAACTAATAATTAATATAGATAAATAAAAAAATTCTAAGTTATATTTTATAATAAACGAATCAATTAATAACTTGTTTGACATAGTTTTTTTTAAATTTGGATCTCAAATTTAATTCATTGTTTCCTATAATTATAACATAAAAAAATAATCTAAATAATTAGTAAAAATAGTTTTTTAATTACCTTCTTTGATGTTGGCTTGTCGAGTTGTAAAATAGCCCTTCATAGCAGGCAAGGATTCGATAAATTCTACCAATTCCAGCAACTCTGTTTGTCCCGATTTTGCCTTGTCAACAAGCTTGTCCCATCTGTGAATCAGTGGCACAAAGGGCTCGGATATAAGAGAAGTGGATCCATCGAAGGGTGCACCAGGAGAGTGCTGGAATTCTTCTTGTAAGCCTTGCAAGAGCTTCTTTGACCGTATCTGAATTTCTGTGCTGTGGAAAGGATAATTGAGGAGAGTAAGATCACGATGCGTGAAGCTGGAATGTTCGATCTTGGGTTCGACCTCCAAGCTAGGCTAGGTCTCGTAAGTCAATATTCTGTCGCGACATCGCATCTCTCTCAACTCGCGGGTAGTACTCACGCTTGTATCGTTTTGGATTGATGGTATGTCTTTGGCCTCAGACTGGAGCCTATTTTCAACATTCTTGAGCCGTTCTTCCTGTCCTCGAAGCTGTCCTCTGATATGTTTCAATACATTAAGGATCTCTAGAAGGGCTGCTTGGTTTTGGTCAAATGATTCCATGTTGCGAGGGGCAGCTGCCGGCCCGCTGGGCGCGAGAGTGGTTTTGATCTCAAAAACCCGGTTGGCGCTTAATCTGATCTAAGGGAAAATGATGGCGCTTTGAGAACTGCAATGACGGGCTGTCTTTATTTCGAAGTTGGTAGCAAGGCTGCCGACGATCGTCACCAGCAGGGCTTAGTCATTCACTTCGTCGTTCTTGAATATGATTGGATCCGAATTGCCTGCAGGACGAAAATTCGTGCACCGAAGCCGTTGCGTAAATGTACTTGTACAGGTAAGGACTGTGGTTCTAATGTAAAGTCAGATCACTCTAGTTAGCTTGAACCCTACACCAGAATGCTAGATAATAATTCCAATAAGAATTTGAGCTGTCCCGCTTCTTTCCCATGATTATCCAGGACAAAAGCGCAATCTTAGATGTCCTTCCAGTTGCACAAATGTGTTTGATAAAAGCAGTCTTGTCTTTTGGAACTCTACCTAGATTTCTAAGGTAGGCAGTATCCACCATCGACAATGATATCCGTTCCTGTAGTATAGCTCGACGCGTCACTCGCCAGGTATAGATATGCACCCTTCAACTCACTCGCCTCTCCCTCCCTCCCCATAGGAATTTTATCCATCCAAACATTCTTAGTCGGCGCAGGAACGAAGCTCGAGATTTCTGTTGCAATATAGCCTGGCGAAATGGTGTTGGCTCGCGCGAAGCCCATCCATTCGACTGCCAGAGATTTGCCTACATTCATTAGTCCTGGATTTTCTTACTGCAAGGGAATAAACTCACAAAGATGTATAACACCCGGGTAGATTCATCTTGTAGAAGTGACAGCCGCTCGATAAGGCCAATAGACATCATAGTCTTCCTTTTACCGGCACCGCCCTTGATCCAGAGTAAACAGATATCATCTCCATCTCTCAACTAAGATATTGCGGGTCTTGAAAGATCCAGTCGATGGATTTGTGGAGCAACTTGTCCTTGCTCTCTTTCAGCCGATTCTTGACAGTTAATATATCAGGGCATTGCAAAGTACGGAGACATGATCGATCTATGTCATCGATAGTGACATTCTGATTGTTAACTACAACATTGATTAACTACGAAATCCCACATGCAATTATACGACTTCGGCATACCGATGTGATGGGTGCCAATATACTGTTGGCCTGGACCAGAGTTTTGATGACCCGTGCCGGAATTGATATGTTGATGTTCTGGTCGCCACTGCCATACTGGTCGTATGCAGGCATTTCTTCGAAGCCATCAGGCAACGAAGGTTTCATCTTGGACGCCTCCTCAATGGCCTCTGCCAACTGCTCTTTCCCTCGTGCAGTCGTCACATCTAGAAACGTCGTTGCCAAGAGTTGCATATCATCCAAAATCCCCCTAATTAAAGTTTCTACACGACCGCCCTTCCCAATCGTCCGAGCAGCTTTCACATATCGATCCCACCTCGAGTCACCCCCGCGTGGCATGGCTTTTTCAAATAGCTCCTTAAGCTGTGCAGCTTGAACTTTGCAATCCTTTAGAGTAGGTGTAACCGCAGCCTCTACCGACTCGTCCGCCGCTTTGACGTATCTTTCCGCATCTTCGAGGAGCTTCGAGATAGTAGGAAGTTCTGCTGCTGACTTTTTGAAATTCGCTGGGAGGTGGTGTTGCGAGTCGAGGTACTTATTATAATATCAAAGGAGGGCCTTCTGTAATTCAAGGGGGCAGCGACGACACGGTGATAATTTTCGGAATTGATAGGTTAGGAGTATTCGGGAGAGGTATATAATATAATTAAAATTAAATTAAATAGAAATTTTTGCACGTTCGCAGATTTTTAGTCGCTTGAACTCGAAGTACCCACATTTTGTCTCGTTACACGGTGCGTCTCGGCACGCAGGGATAGACGTTATATATTATGATGACGACGCCGATGCCCTGAAAGGAAATCTTGTCATGTGTTTCACCGGATCCTGTCCAGAAGCCGATACTAACGCCGCCTTCCTGGCAGTCGTTATCATCCACCGGCAGTTCGTGCCTGCAATTTAATGGGCTGAATATCGGGAAGTTCAAAGCGCTTTCATCTCAGATATGATATCCTTGTGGTCTTATCATTTAGAGGCCGGGAAAATCGAATATATCAAGGTACCACTTTATGATTTTATCCTTTAGAAGCCAGGATAATCGCCTGAACATGGTTTCTGATAACCCGCTTAAAGCTATTTTATTGAGGGAAGCATTAACCGGGCGGGGTATGCTTAAACGCGGTCGATATTGAGGGTACTTATTCCAAGGCGATGCCATCTATAGGCAAGATTTGGCAAGCAACAAGATGTTCAAAATGTTTTACGAGTTCAAATTTCAGTATTCGTTCTCTTTTATCTTGTTACTTGCATCAGTGGCAAGCAGCGTTCCAGTCGCTGAGCCCGAATGTTGTACTGGAGGGGGCGGGCTACATACGTAAGTGCTACTAGATACACTTCAAGTTTTGACCAATATATACTAACCATCGTACCTCGTAGTGGGTGGTTCACGTGGACATGCAGCTGCAACAACCCTGCCACCAAACAGACGTACTCAATGTCTCCACTTTGCGAGCAGGCTGGAGGGAAAATTGATGGAAATACTGTAGGTAGCGCAAAGACCAAGTCTAGAAGCCCAAATTACGCTCAGTGGCTAACGCAGTCTTCGCAGTGTACTTTCCAAGCAGACAACGATCTAAAGGGCCCCACCATATTTACCAACGACAAATGCGCTGCGCAGTACGGCGCTTCGTACCACGGCTCCTGTAGTATGGAAGGGTTTTACTCTATCTGTCCTGGACCCGGAGGCTGCCCACTACCTCCAACTCAACAAAGTGACTGCCCTGCATCCGCCGGTGTTCCGAATTTTTGCGCCGCAGCGCCTCAGTGTGTAGGGAGCCAGTTAAGATGCGATTTCGGGGATTTGGGGTATTGCATCTGGGGCGCATGCCAGTGCTCGGCATCCGGATGGACGGTTACGGGTAAGGTGGCTTCTCGCCCAGATTGCTCGAACCAACACTTTCCTCTGCTGCTCTAAAAGGGTGTTCGAGTTTGGTTCTATTGAGGTTGTAAGTTTCTTTTCATATCTTCAAGGCTAGCGTTAACTTGACGCCCTCGTCAATAAAGTTAAGATAATGGGGCTTAGGCACGGCATAGAAAGCTCTTTGAAGCACAACATGGACACTCTTTAGTCTCTCCTAATATCTGTACTCATCGAAGCTCATTTTGTGTATTATTTTTTATAAAGTACATCCCTATATAACGGAAAACCCTACGTGCCAGAAAAAATAATAAATATTTTGACTTCAAATATCTTAAAATTTGTACATGTTGTAAAGGTGGAAAAGGGGGTATGGCACGTGGTTCGCAGACACGTAACCACCCCTATATAAGGCTTCTTTCTGTAACTAAGCACTTGATTCTTTAGACAATGTTTACCTATTGCTCTCCCTCTATATTATGGTTGTATACACTTACAATATTTTAATATCTTTTATATTTTTTTATAAATTATATTCCGTAGTCATTCTCAAATATTCTAAATTTTTCTTATGATTAAATCTATACAAACGTTATATATAGTTTGATCAAATGATATCGATTGCTCGATATTTTATTAATATTAATATTTATAATTAATCATCTATTTTGAACTTTATTTTTCAGTAATAACAATTTAAACAATATGTATTCAATAATAGTAATAACTTTAGAACAACTAGAAAGACTAAAATTATTATACTTGAAATGGATATACCAATATCAATGCAAATGCTCCATTTAATAGGCTTTTTGTTTGATACTATTAAGTTTTGTATTTTTGAGAATTTTTAAATCAATGAGAGATTCGGGTTCTAATTGCAAGATTTTCCGGCCTTCCAAAAACTCTGGGAAGATATTCGGGGTAAAGAAAATTACCCTATCGGTGAAAATCTACTAAACGTCTTCATCCGAACAATAACTGGTGGTAGAATGGAGACTGTTTTTTTTTTTACAAAATATTAAATCGTAGCAGTTTTTGCAGCGTATTGGAATATCAGTGATCCGGGTATGGAGGAATTTGAACCAAAGTATCGCGACAAGTTTCTGCCACTTTACTCGAATGGCAAAGCTGAAGTGTTTGGGTACACTGCGAGTCGCTGGTGCGATAATCGCATCTTCTTCATGACTCAGAGCGGGTGGATGGGTATTGGGCACCAAGAGATGCGTACTAGAGATCATGTTGCAATTCTCCATGGTGGGAAAATTCCCTATGTTCTCCGACTTAATTCAACCCAGCAAGGAGATATCGCACTCGAAGATCCCCCTGAAATTCCGCGTTTCGAGTTCATTGGCGAGTGCTATGTGCATGGGATAATGTATGGTGAGTTCTATGAATCGCTGATCGCAGATAGAACATGGTACACTTCCAGAGAGATTTCGACTTCACTGACTAGAAGGAGTTACTATATCAGATGGCAAAGCCTCAAAAATTTTATACGGCCTCAACTTCCCTCAAACCACTCATCATTCAAAAGGGTAGCAGCAGATGGACGTTGGTCTGGATCAATCTTCAACACTCCCTCCACGAATGCCCCATCTTCATCCTTGATCCCTAGCTCTCGCATAATCCATCGCCACTCCCAATACTGCTGACCTGCCGCCTTGTTCGCCGCTTTGATATCATTGAAGTGTTTGAAGAGCGCTGGAAAGGCTCCTCCAGCACGATGTATCATCGCTTCTGGGTACTCTCCAGTCATTGCGTTCTGTTTCTGAAGCATCTCGATACTCGCGTCGGCCTCATCTTCGGCGGATGACCCAAACAGCTCTCTATGCGGACCCATCATTAATGAACCAATCTAAATTGCATCAGACAAATAGTTGATAGCAGGAGTATTGTCATGGGTAAACTTACAATAGCGCCAAAAGACCAAATGTCAGCAGGCGTCCCCCACGGCAACTCAAGCCAGGATTCGGGACTCCGAAAAGAAGGTGGAGTGATCTGGAGCCCTGACATTGGTAGTGATGCTACCTTGGTCTTTGCATGATTTCTAAATGGGTATTAAACAAGGATAGAGCTTAATAACTTACAATTCGCCCAATCAGCAATTTTGACTGAGGCGCTGGCAGGGTTGAAATTGGGGCCGGAAAAGCCTGTAAGGAGAATATTTTGGGGCTTCAAATCTACATTCATGTTAGCACCCTTTTGATAGACTTTGATTGAAGACTTCTTTGAATGACCTGTATGTACTATATTCTCTGAATGTGCCCAAGAGAGACCCTCCAGAAAGCGCTTCGCAATGATTTTGATTTCCAACGTGCTCAACCTTCTCTTGCAAGACTCCGTTCGCAGATCTGTTTCCATGTATTCGAGAACCATACTTTCTGGGTTATCCACATTATCCATCACTTGACGAATGCAAGGGTGTCCTTTCAGTACCGAGAGATGGTGGCGTTCGCGTTCTAGGAGGGCTGGTTTGGCGCTCTTGACAATCACAATTTCATCACTGCGAAGGTCAGTCCGATTGAATTAGGATTGGGGTATAATTTCCTTACGTGGAGCTTTGTGCATTTTCTACGTGAGCCCTCCAGACGCTATTTGTTCTTGCATGCGCTGGTTCGAGGAGGCGATATGAGCGCAGAAGCCCAGTCAACCGCTGGCCTTTCTGGAATGCAGCCATGAGGAAGGTTTTGGAAAGGTAGTGCTCGCATGGGAGGATGTAAAAGCCCTTGATATAGTTTACGGAAGGTGTGAATGTTATGTTGAGCTTGCGGCCGGGTCGGTGAATCGCACTAGCAAGGAGCTAACCTTACCGTAAATCGAGTCCTGTTCAAACATCCTTTAACACAACCCCGACTGCTTTTTTTTGGCCTTGGCCTTATTATACTTCCTTCTAGTTGATGAGTCTTCAAACTAATTCAATATTTAATTGCTATTAAAAGCTGATGAAATGTTCTTTCATTTATGACCACTAGATTTCGTGAATGTAGTTCTCCCCCCAATATCCTGGGTCCCGGAAGAATGACGCTGCAATACGTACTTAATGTTTCCGATTGGTTCTTGTGATATATAATCTTTATTTGAATGGGCGTAAAGTATATCAAGGCTCAAAGCTGACTTATTGTTTACACAGTCACCTGTGAGTGCGTGGTTGGAGTCATCTTTGGAGCTTCCTTGAATCCCTGGGTCGAGGTTTCCATGTTCCTACCAGCTGGTTCCTACGTCCATCACACTGTGACTTGAGGAAGCCTAAGAGTCTCCTTTATCTAGAACTTTGGGGGGAGAATAACTTCCTCCAAGGGATACCTGAATGGTGATTGAGTTCAGATTGAACATTCAAACTGTTTTGCGAACAATCATGTTCTGGTCGTAAACCATCATGATAGAACGAAGCTTTAAGATTCACATCCTTCTTTCCAGCTCTTAGGAAAAGTATATAAAAAACTCATCATGAAAGGAAGATGGCTTTCCTAAAACTATCTTTACAGATCCATCAAACAGAAAGCAACGGCTTCGCAAAACCCTCTAGACTTCTGAATTTACGACTCTAAACTAAATGATCTATCTCGAATTAACCGAGTCTCTGCAGTGCTAATCATGTCTACACAAAAAGGTGTCCAACTTCTCAAAAAAGTAGTCAACACAGCCACCGGAAAGGAAGTGGCCATTTGCATCAGAACTGAAGCCGAAGGTTACAGAAGAATTTTTATGGACGGATGGAACCAAGTGAGCAGCGACCATATCAAACGAGTCGAGGACTAAATACACAAGCTTCCTGCCAATGTAGATACTGTAATCATTCGGTACGTAATTTCTTTTTCTCTTGGACGCATGTTGGACTCCACTGACTATTCCTGTTTTAAGAGATACGTATCACACGAGTGATGCAGACCGCCGTCTACATCTTACAGAGGATTGTATTGCGGCTGGTGCTCATGTCGCTGTTAAGCATGTCACAAAAGACCCACGACAGCAGTGATTGGGAACTGGACAACGAAAGGTGCGACTGACAACTTTGGAATTAAGCAAAGTCCTTTCTTTGGTGCTTTTAGCATTGTTCTGGAGTCTTGCACAACTTCTTGGGGCCTTTTTTGGAGTTTGGAGATTTCACAAATTTGATATTCTATCTGCTTTGCATTGCACTTTGCAACGTTTTTAATCTGCTCTAGTAAGCCCGTCATTCTAGGAGCAACCGTTACTAGTAATATTTAGCTCGCGGTTCATCATGTTTTGGTCTTTCATTTCTCTAATCTCAGTTTTGTTCACTTGATTTTATTTGTGCTGTTTAACTGCCTTTTCTATTCTTCTTCTCATTCTCCTTCCTCATTTGGGATAGCATGTCATTTCGATGCCCCTCCCTTCTAGCGGGCAATGCGGTTGTTTTCTGAAAGGTAACACTGGTTACGCGTGTACGCAGGGGATAATTTGGTCCACTTCTGCCACCGCAAATGATGTGTTGTATAGAGGGTGAAAGACCCAGAGGGGCAAATGAGAAGAGCTCTATATGGCATGTAAAGAGTGACACTGAAAAATGTAGAGAAATGATAAACCAACAGAAGTCCTTTGCGCTTGCTCTTTTAGAAGTCAACTACCATGATGCTACGATGCTATAAATAATGAACGTTTCTCTTCCACCTCAGGAGGCTCCACCGGAATAAAACTGCTATGACGCTGGATAGCAGCCCCGCCAAAGAGAGAGGAAAGTTCAAATTATTCCATTATTAGCCCTTTAACATGGGGCTGCTGTGCACGCACAGTTAATGCCGCCTGGAGCGTAGCACAGCGGGCAACAACAACAACCCACTCCGCACTGGGTCCCCGTCTCACCTGCACAACATTGCGTACTGCCTGGATCACATATTCCGTTGTTCGCCGAATTGCAATTTGCACATCGCTGCGTGAGCGGGTCACAGATTACGCTCCGAAGTTCAGCGCATGCAGCGCCGACGGCCACAGCTGATAAGCCGCCCGCCGCCCTTGCACAGAAGGCGGCGCATACTGCTGCTCCTGGACCGAGGGGAGCGCATGCCGAGCCGCATGCAGCGACAGCCAACCCTTGCACAGCAGCATTGGCGATTACACCCAAGGCCGCACACACTGCTGTTGTTATTATGGTCGCTTGTGTACCACAGTATGTTTGTTGGTCTCTACAATCTGGGCATCTCTGGAAGCAGTTTCCGGTCTGGCTGCAGGTGCTTAACTGCTTACGTGTCAACTGAAGAGCCGACGATTTCGGGCGGCCTAGTAATGGTGCATCCGCGGTACTCCTATAATACTCGATGCCTTCCAGTATGCTCCGTGTCAGGTCGTAATCCTCTCCGACACTTCTAACACCGCTGTGTCCCGTACAGGTCGCGTTATTCGGTTCGTTGATGATTATCTGATAATCTGGTGCACCCGCTGCAAAGTCCGAAGCGCATGTTTGGAATGCACTCAACACCCCTTTTGTTAGGTCGGTCAACTGGCCTACAAATTGCGAATTGGCCAATAGTTCCACACAGGTGTCATGCTCTGTAGGATCAGTGTATGTTTGGCATGGGTTTGAACCCAGTGCCGCCAAGAAGTCGCTTGGGGTCGTAATTCCCAGTATTGCGCTCTGTATGCGATAATCCACTAATTGCGGACTTGCGATTGAGTTGCTTGCCAATATGCCGTTGATCACATTGGAACACGATGCTGTGTAGTTCGAGCAGTTGCCGGGGAGGGCGCCGCAGGCGCCGGATTGGCAGGTGGTTCCGACTGCGCACTACAGTAGGGGGTGGTGTTAATAGAATTCGTTGAATGGAGCGCTCTTCAGATTTTGAGAACCCCTAGGATTGGAAATGAACCTCCAAAAGTCAAACAGTACATACCGAGTTCCCACAAGCCCCGCAGTTATTGTTGTCAGAAGTCAAGTCCGGGCATTGTCCGTTGCAAAGAGGCTTGCCAGAATTGGTGCACACACAGGCGCCCGAGGAGCAGGTTGAACCGGTGATGCACTGGGCTTTTGTGAACAATTGTGATGAAGACATGGCATTCTCTTGAAACTTACTACGTTCCCACAGGCCCCACAGTTGTTGCTGTCCGAAGTGGTATTGTTACACGCTGACGTTGGCGCTGGCTATTCATCCAAATAAATTAACCATATCTCACTAACCATATATCAAGGATCGCTCTACTCTCTCCCATAGAAAGAACAAGACTACTCACCACATAACAGGAACATGCAGAGCTCAAGCGCGACGATTGGGTTGGACCAGACCCACACGCTGTGTCGAACTCGGGAGGGAGAGACGCTGTGGCCGTTACATTTGCTTGGGAGCCTTGGGTATATGAATTGCAGAATGACGTCGCAGCAGCGGTGCGCGTAGGGTTTCTAAGAGCACGTAGGCAGTTGTCGGCGTTACAGCCTGTCGAGGTCCCAGCGGCCCAAGGGCTAGCAAGGAGGGGAACAATGAGAAGGGAGAGAGAGAGCTTCATAGTGTGCGAGCCTTATGGTGGATCGACGAAGAATTTAGGTTTCAGTGCAAATGAGAAAAGTACTCCGTAAATTTGGAGCCTGATAGGGGGTTCTTATTTATTTTTTAAGCTAAAAATACCTACTCTGTATCACGTAGCATCAGGCCAAGGCGCCGAGTCACATACGGGATTCTCACCTGAAATCGTATGTTTCCTGACCTTATGTTACTCTCTTTTTACACTATTGGTTCGCGGCTGGAAATATTGATTTTTCACACTATTGATATGCGGCTGGATTGCTGCTATGTTACAGTACCCCGCAGAGGCTTTCAGCTGCCATGGCTGATTAGCGACCTAACATGCGCAAACTACCCCGCTACCAGGCCGACAAGTTGCATACGGATTACGGATGTAGGTAGGCCATTTTTATACTCATCTTCCTTGCATCGGTTGCCTGTAATGTAAACCCGTGTCGAAACCTGTGGGCCAAGACCAAGATACCAAGGGAACCCCAATATTGACTTCTTGCATACAGTTTCTAGAGTAGGTTATTGTGGCTTGGAATTGCTGTTTTGTGTAGTATAGCAGAGTATCTCACAGATGCGAGATTTAAAAGGTATATATAATGCCAAGTCTAAGCAACGGAACACTATGGCATGGCAACTACCTAAATGCTCACGAGGACTTTTGACATAAGCCTCCGTATTCCTACATGTTACGATATCTATGATATCGCTTTGAGAATAAGATCAATTGAGGTAGGTCTGAAAGAGTGCCAAATTGTCTGTCCGTCTAGGTAGCTTGTAAGGAGGGCTTATGTAGACTTATTGTAGAGCATCCTTTGCTCTCCGAGGTACGCATGTAATAATGAGAAATATAATGATTCCGGATTGGTATAAAAACTAATAAGAATCGATATTGACACGCTAAATAAGATCTTTAGACACCTTCAGTACGGTATGTATCACGATTGATAGGTTAATTGAAACAGCGATCTGCTGTGTGGTAACCGTAAACCATGGTATCCGTAAACCGACCCCTTACAATTTCAAAAACTCGGGGTTAGGGGTTAGGGGTTAGGATTAGGGAGAGTTAGGATTAGTCCGGGGTCGAGGGGGCGGTGGGAACCCCCCGTTGTGAATGTGGAATGATTTGTGATGGGTACTAGTAATAGTATTTATGAATACCATTGTTGATGGTTACCACACTGCAGATCGCAAAACTATTTCCATACATAGCTATTACCACCACAACGGTTGCAGTCCGAGGTAGTGGCTGTAAATGCGGGGTACGGAAGTACAAAGCCTCCTGACAAAAATAACTGAAATACACGTACATCCCTAGCACTTTGCATATGCCAGTAACGTGCAGATACGAAGAAGGGCAGGCCGTGCTCCTCGACGCATCCATGGATGGCTTGCAGAGGTATTATTGAAATTCGCCTGTCTCATCGTACCGGCGGACCGCAAGACAGAATGACTGTCCATTCTCGAAGACCTCGAGCGTAACCCCGCCGTTGTGCAAATGGAGTAACATAGACTGTACCTTGTCAGCAAATCCAGCGATCTTGCCTGACAAAATGGTATGTTATACAAGTGGTGAAAAGTCAGGATTAAGAAGTGAGAGGAGCTTTATTTAGCAGTAACTAGCGACGCGGAAAAATAAATCGAATGCGGAAACCGTTGTACTTGTAGCAAATAGCCAATGAAGTCGCCCCCCTTTCATTTAAGGGGCACATAACCGTAGCCTCCCGCGCTCACTCGAGCCATTGAATTTACATTTGATCACGAGCAGAACGCCGACACTCAATTCGATCCTACGATCTCGCGATAAAATATGCCATTTAATTATAGATTTAATCGCTCATTCCCATGCATTAGACCCAAAAGGAAAACCAATACCCAAACCAACACACGCCTCTTCTCCTATTCCAGCAAGACACCTCGCCAGATTGCACCAACAATGCAGACTTTTACATCAACCCAATGGTAACTATTTCCCAAATTAGCATGGAAGTCCTCGGCAAGCTTTGAGAATAGAGAAGCATGAGAAAGGATAAGCATACCATCACCCTTAACCCTCGCATAAAGATCAACCTCAATCTCCAAATCCAACTCAATCTTAATCTTCAACGCACTATCACTCGCCCCCGTCTTCGGCGTCGGGCGATCCTTAATCCGACTCTCACGAATGGCACTCTTCCTATACCCTTCCTGTCTGGGCAAATCCTCATATCTCGGCTGCTGCATCATCTGCTGCTGCTGCTGTGGCTGAGGTTGGAACTGCTGTTGTGGTTGTTGGGGACGGCGCTGTTGTTTTGTAGGAGCAGGAGGGTTGGGTTTGGTGACTTGACCGTTGGAGGGCTGTAGGGGTTTCTCGGTCTCAGCATCTGAGGGGTAAGTGGAGGAGTAGTGGGTTGAGGAGGGAGGAGGCTTGGATTGTACCTCTAGCTCTGACTCGGATTCATCATCTTGGTTTTGGGCCATGAGTTGGGTGTTTTCGTCGGCTTCGTATTGGGGTTCTTCTTCGCCTGAGGATTGCTCGGCTGTTTCGGTGCGTTGTTGCTGTTTGCTGTTGTTCCCATGAAGATATTAGAATTCGAGCTTTTTGGAGCAGGGATAGGAAGGGGGTATGTGAGCTTACTTTGACATGATTGCTAGGATTTAGAGAGAGTTTGGGAGATTTTTGAATGGGAAGAGAAGAAGATATTTTTTGAATGAGAGAACGGAAGGAATAAAACTAAAGAATAGCTCCCGTTTTATGGTCCATTGAGAAACGCGTCAAAATACCGGTATTCTCTGAATTCGCGGGATGACGCGTGGTGGCAGGGGTTGAAACCGGGGTAAGCATCCTTAAAGTTGGCAGTGAGCAACTTTTTGGATATGCATGTCGAAACATGGGGATTGAAAATTGCGGTTCCTTGAAACGCGCTAGAACGGTTGATTGGATCGTTAAGCTTATGCCAAAGAAAATTGAGGTGGCGCATGAAAGGGATGGCTTGCTCCCGTGAACATGAAAATTGGGACTGATTGGGTACGCGACAAACTGTCCACATACTTAACAAAATTTGAAAGTACATACAAAAGTAAGTAGATACGTGAAGATAAAGTAGGACTTCTTCCTTCAATTCTTCCAATTGATCGCAATAGTACTTGTTGAGATATTGGGTCCACTAGGAAGCTAGCAAGGCGGGAGACTCGTCGCGAACTTTAGTCAGGGGTTAAATTCGGAGGCTTCCGGATCGCCGATCTTGACAGTTTGGCCCCCACTTTGAATAGACTCCAGCTCCGGTCGAGATGTTGCCGAATTGGCATGGAGAGTTTGGGTGTTGAGGCTGCAAATAAAGCCTAAAAATAATTGTTAGCAAAGGAGATCAAATTCCGGCATTTTTGGACTTATTTTTTCTTCAAAAGACAGCTTCCGCTGCAGCTTGAGCACTTGCTGCAACTGGCTTGCTACTCTTGATAATACCTTAGCAAAGATTGAGCGTAATAGTAATAGAATTATTCGAATTAAAAGGCAAGTAGCGCTGAACTCCAACGCTTCCCTATGCTCTCATAAACATATGTATCGTAGATGATCGTACAGCCGTCAAACATACAGCAGGATATCAACAATCTTACGAACCAACTCAATCCTCACCCGTATCACCGTCCATCAACACCAGTACTACTCCCACTGCCTCTCTCTCCCTCTTCTTCCCTCCTATCCTTCTCTTCTTCCCCTCCATTCCCCTCAGAACCATCCTGATTCTCCTCATCATCCTTCTTCTTCCCCAAATCCGTCGGCGCATATTTACTATTTTTCCGTAGCCTCTCTCCGAAAATGTAGAATAGGAAAGGGATGGGCATGAATGCTACAGCAAGGAAGCCGAGGAGAGAGCCAGCCCATTCGACGCCCAGGTTGTGGAACATTTGTGTTGCGAAGAGTGCTGGTTCACGTTAGTATAACCAGATACAAAATTGAAAGAAACTATAGGGAGAAAAATGACTTACGGAATCCCGCTCCAAAAAAGGAACGCAAAAACGTATTAGCAGCAATCGCACTCGCCGCCACCACAAGATAAGCATCAATCAAATAATTCAGCGCCTGCAAGAAAATCGTCATGATTCCCGCCCCAGTCAACAACCCACTCAACGTTGGCACAATCCAGTGCACACTACTATAATTACCCGTCCACGCAAACCAAAAAAGTCCTACGGGAAAAAGCACAGCGCCAACCATCATAGGCAACAATCTCTGTTCGGGAACGGGAATGTTGTTGTTCTCTTTTAGTTTGCGGTTGTAGCGCGGCTCGAAGAGGATCACGATACCGCAGCCGATGAGGACACCGATGATGAGGCCAATATAGGGGAGTGTGGCGACGGCTTGGTTGATGCCGCGTTTTTCGGCGAAGACGATGGGGTAGGCCTCTAGGAAGAGGTAGAGGATGCCGTAGATGAATGCTGTGTATATGGTGATCAGAAACACAATCGGCTCCAAGAACAACAACTTCAAAGGAATAACTAGGTGCTTCTTGACCAAGTCGTTGAAATCGATGGTTTCTTCCTCGGTAACGTGATGGATGGCGAAGTTTTGCGTCTCGGTGCGTATCCAAGCGGCGCGTTTTTGGAGGATCGTCTTTTGGTATGTTTCTTCGAGGATGAAGATGTCGAGGACGAGGGCGAGAGCGCCCATGATGCCGGTTATGTATTCTGTCCAGCGCCAGCCGAGGTAGGATTGTGTGATGAAGGCGCCGACGATGGGGGAGATGAAGGGACCTATGAAGACGAGTGCAGAGAAGCCTGCTATTGCTATGCCTCTAGTTTCTGCCCCTCTGTTAATTCCATATTCCAATTCACGGAGTGAAAGACTAGGACTTACCATTGCCAAATAAATCCGAAAACGCCCCTCCTACAACAGCCAACGGACAAGACGCAAACACACCCGCAAAAAACCGAGCCAGCATCAACGTCTGGAAATCCTTCGCGGTAGCAGCTGCGAACATAAAGCATGTAAACACAAAACAAGCCCCCGTAATCGGCACCTTGCGTCCATATAACTCGGACAGTGGGCCAAAAGCCAACGGCCCAGTAGCGAAACCGCAAATATACAACGTCAATCCTAAGAGCGCCACAATAGAACTAACTCCAAACTCCAAACTAACTGGTTCTACAGCTGAGGAGTAGACACTGGAGCCCCAAGACGCGACCAGGGTATCCAAGCCCAAGACAGCGGCATTCATGAGTTTTCGTTTGAGGGGCCATGATTTTGCGTTCGCGGGGTCGTCTTCGGAGGTTAGTTCGACGAGGTAGTCGTCGTGCTTTCCGGATAGGTTTGGTGGGAGCCCTTTTCCATTTGGACCTAGTTTGAAGTCGAGTTGTGTGGGGGAGCGTTTTATGGGTTTGGAGGGATGGGGGTGTAGATCGAACATATTGGTGGTAGTGAAGTGACAATTGGAAGAAGAATGGTCAAGTCAAGACGAAAGTTTGACTTCGCTCCTTCTTAACTTGAGAAGAAGGTCCCATGCGACCAAAAAAATAACTTACACCTAGCCCATTTCTTATATAGATGCAGCAGATGTTGATGATGCAATTGTTGTTAGTTGGGGCTAGCCACCAGAACTAAATAGGTCCAGAAGCGATTTTAGAACAAGATCGAGTTTGCAAAGTAGTTGCCGCTGGCGCCATGTCTTGGCATCGGAACAAAATGTTAAGCATCAGTAGTCGGCTTCTCTGGAAAAGAAAGTTCTTCAAATTCTGATAATGAATAGCCGAGCATCCGAAAAGGTATTTAGATATCATAGTTTTCGGTGCATAAAATAATGCAAGCCGATGCGTTGAAGAGACGCTTGTCTAGAGGACCGAGGATGCCGAAATGCCTAGGCAATAAAAGAAAGCTGATAGCGCATGTCCAAAGTTAAAATAACATACCTCCTAGGTAAATAGCGTTCACTAGAAAGTGGAAAGGAAAGCCTTATTGGTACACTTGCATTGGATATCTGCCATCTCAATCTGTCACCATGACGCCAGCTTCCATGCTTTTGGACCCCAAATAAACTCCCTGACTCCAAGTCATACAACCCAAGTATTTCTCTCTTTTTTTTCTTTTCATTACCGCCTATCAAACGGTATACCTATAGCTGGCATATCGACCAGCTGTCTCAGACTTCCGAATGATCTTGACCACCTGACCTCGCCTCAACCCCAAGTATCTCGCAACCGGATCACCAACTTGAATTCTGGGAAGCTGTGTCTCCTTCAAACGGTATCTCTGCAACAGCGCCGTCTTCTCTTCCTTAGAGAGCAAGACATGTTTGGGTACCAGCTCGTGATGTGTGATGTTGACCAGCAGATCGGCCTCGAGGAAGGTTTCGATCCTTGTCTCGGACTGCACAGCGGGGATAATCTTGAGAGCCGCAGGGGTGATGTTGACGCTCGTGATCAGAATGCCCGTGTGGAAGTTGTTCGCAGTCAGTTCTTGGGCAAAGTTGCGCATGTGCTTGATGCCGATGGAGTCACCCTCTTGGAATTTAACGTGGATGGGACCAACGTCAGGCGCAGCGGGTTTGGGGTCGCGCTCAGTTGGGGGATTGCTGTAACGGGCCATCATTTCGTCACTAGGGCTTGCGGAGAAGGACATTTTGGATTTGCTGTAGAGTGTCAGTTAGGAGTTTGCGCAGTGTAAAACCTGGAGTATGGAGGGGCATACGCGATATGTCCATCGTCGCCGCGGTATTGGCGCTCAAACTCCTCCAAGGTAATCTTGACTTCTGCTTCAGACAGAACGTATCCTCTGTCCTGGACCAGCTCGTGTATAGTCCGCCATGCGCGCCAGAGTCGTGCTGTTTCTCTGTTGCCTGCCTCCCGCTGCTTGATCTGGGCGTCCTCGTCCATGTTGCTGGCAGTAGACTAGATTAAGGCCAAAGATTCAAGCACAAGAGTCGCAGTGGCCGAGGTTTGCGACAAGAGGTTGTTGATCTTTGGTGGTTTGACGCTCAAGTCCTTGATGCAAAGAATGAGGCTCCACCAGCTGCAACTCAAAATATTCACTGCCGGCGCGATTTTGCGCAAGTGGCTTTTGGCGTAGGTCACCGTAGCGGCGCCAAGATTTCTCGAAGTTCCGGCGGACTGGTTGAAATTCAAGCCAGAACATCATTTTGAACTTTCCGCACGCACACATAATTCAACCACCACAAGATATTTATTTATCCTTGTGCCAAGTCACCTCCTATTCCTCAACCTCTCCTCCTCTTTTGTGCTCCGCCTCACTAGTCAATTGATTCCCACCGTCAATTTTCTAGATTTAATCCCCATCATGGCCGACGTCGCAACGCCCTCTGGGGCTGCCATGTTCGATGCGGGAAATGCCAGCGAGAAAAAGCCCACCACCAAGCCCGAGAAGCCGGACGAGGAGGCCTACAAGGCGAACTTGAAGAAGGCCGAGAAGGAGCATGCCGATGTCATGGCAAAGCTGGTAAGTCTTTCTATTCGGCACAATGTCTTATGCCCACGGCAGTCTGCAGACACATTGCTAACATGATACCTGCAGCAAGCCGTCCGGGGTAAGATCGATCTTGCAAAGCCCTCTTCTAAGGATTCACCAGCTTCCAAGCGCAGAGGCGAGCTACTCGCCCAATTGAAGGAGATTCGGGAGCAACAAGGTGCTGGCAAGGCAGGACGTAACCAAACGTTTGACAAAATCAAGAAGCTGGACGAGAACCTTAAGGCGGAAATGGCAGCACAGAAGGTCGCCAGGAGCCGGGTTTCCCACAAGAATGTTGCCGAAGTCGACGCCGAGATTGATCGTCTGGACAAGCAGGTGAACTCAGGGATGATGAAGCTGGTGGACGAGAAGAAGGCACTCGCAGAAATCTCGAACCTACGAAAACAGCGAAAGAACTTTGGCGGGTTTGAAGAAACCCAGAAGTCCATTGATGCTAAGAAGGCTGAGCTCAAAAAGCTCCGCGACACTCTCGATGACCCAGAATCCAAAGCGCTCAGTGATAAATACAACAAAATCCAGGGCGAATTGGATGTCATTAAGGCCGAACAAGATGAGGCCTACAAATCCATCAACTCTCTCCATGACGAGAGAAAGAAACTCCAGGATCTACAACAAGAAAAGTGGGCAGCCCAGAAGAAGCTGAAGGACGATTATTTCCACGCAAACCGTGCCGTCCAGAACTACGAATACAAGGCACGACAAGCTATCCGCGAACGAAAGAAGCTAGAGCAGGAAAACTACGTCAAGGAGAAGAAGCGTGCCCGCGCACAAGACATGCTCTCCGAAGCCAGCGAGAAAGCCTACCTCGACGAAATCCGAATCGCCGAATCCGTCCTCCGCTTCCTCGACCCCAAGTACCAAGGTTCCGAGAAGGCCCCACTCCAAGCACCGTCCAAATTCTCCGCCCAAGCCTCAAGAACCATCGATGATGCAGGTATCAAGGGCATGAAAGTCGTCCGAAAAGAGGAAGAAGACTACTTTGCCGGCACTGGCGGCAAGAAGGGCAAGAAGGGAAAGAAGAGCAACGCCGCTGCGACCCCTGAATCGCCCGCTGTGGGAAAATACAACTGCCCACCCCAAGTCTTCGCCGATTGCAACACCCTAGGCGTTGATCCCCCCATGAGCGCCGCCGACATCCCATCCGTCACCGAAAAAGTCCGTGAAAAGCTAAACTTCTACAAATCCGACCAAGAAGCTCAAACTGAGCGCGTAAGTCCCCTTTCCTCTTTCCCCTCCCCCTCTTCCCCCTCCCCTCTTTTTTCCCCACCTCCTAACAAAGCAAACAGAACATCGCCAAAGCCAAAAAAGAGCTCGAACGCCTCGAAGCCGAAGACTCTGCCCCGGCAACACCCACCACGAAAGAAACAAACGGTCACCCGCACGGCGAGACGAAAGCTACGGCTGGCGTTGATGAGGGCGGGAGTGTTAAGAATGAGATTGAGTTAGTGAAGGGGGCTGTGGCGGATGTGGTGGCTGATTTGAAGGGTGCGAGTTTGGAGGAGAAGGCGTAGATGGTTTCTGATCGTTGAAAACATTTTCTCCTTTCTTTAGTCGCATGGGAAATTGACGGCCGAAATTTTGCAGACATCATCACATAAAAGTTAGGTAGTCAGTCACATGGATGGGATTCCGCTTCAGATTCAGATTCACGCTTTGCATATTTCTCCTACTCAACTACAACTTGTATTTTACGTCTTCTCAACGGGAAAGATTTTCGAATTGGATGGACTGCTGGGAGAGTGGAGTGGATGGGATGATATGCATGGTGGTTGATGGGTAGATAGGGAAAATGGATGCATCTTTTCTTGTGGAAATCTTCTGCCTGCTTCGAGATGTGAAATTCTGTGATATTAATATCTAACACACTCTGACACTTAGGTTTTGGTGCTTAGAAGCTCGTGGTCTCGACGCTTGGTGTAGCATTTTATATGCAGAAAATATATGTGTATTCAAATTCGTCCGATACGCCTATGCTATGCTATGCTTTGCTATGCTATGCCAATGCAACCCATATATCCAACTCAACTCATTTCAATTACCTCCATCTCATATGAAATAAGAGGAGAACGTAACATATCGTGTCAATATCAACAATGCCACCAATCAAACTACCTCCAACCCATGTGTTACTCCCCCGTCCCCATTTTCCCTTCTCATCTCATTGGTTCTGTCAATCCCTCCCCCTAAAAACGTCAATATCCTTCCTCGCACACAGCCTCAATACCCAGGCGGCACATACCCATACCCCCCCTGCATAGGCGCAAACGCCGTCCCCGGCCTACTAGGTCCCCTCCCCCCTACAGGCGGCGGCGGAGGCGCAACCGGCCTCTCCCTCTCATCCCTCCTCTCCCTCCTCCTCCTCCCCTCCCCCGGCTCTCTCAACCTGACCTTCCTCCCGCCTCCACCCCCCAACGCACTCAACGGCGGATCCCTAACGCCCGGTTCATCATCCCCCGGTAAATCCAGCGTAACCAATCCGTAGAAGTATTCTAGGACTTCCGGGTAGCGCTGTACGGAGGCTTTCCAGTCATCGTCGATGCCGCGTTTTAGCTCTGCGTCTGCGGCGGCGATTTCGGAGGGGTGTGGGCGTGCGTTGTAGTAGTAGAGGGCGCGCTCGGTTATGCGGTGGATGTGCGCTGAGTGGGCGTCGCGGCGGCGGGTGGTGAGCATGGAGAAGTAGGAGAGGATGTAGTCTTGGGCGTGGCCGCGGACCCAGGTTCTATTTCCTCGGCGTCAGTATTGCTGCTTTTTGAAGTGAAGGGGGGAGACAGTTAAGGGCAATGGGAGAGGGGATATGGGAATGGAACATACCGTATATCGTTGAATACACTCGTCATCATCCTCTGCTCCGCCTGCCGCACCGCAATATCCAACCCCTTGGCTTCACACTCGCACTGTGCTGTAGCCGGCTGGCTGCAGATAGCACAGTCCGGGTCCATGATCTTGATGGGCTTTTTGGACCTGCTGTGTTTGATTAACATGATTTCGGGTCGTTGGTAGCGCATCTGTGCTGCTGCTGTGGTGTAGCTAGACACAGATGAGGGGTATCAAAGGTGTAAAAGAGAGGGTTTTGGAGGCGGAGGTCTTTTTGTAGGTATATACAGGCATAGCTATGTACGGGAAGGGGAAGGGGAGGAGGGAAGAAGGTGCTCATAGGACAATGAAAGGAGAGAACCCATGATTCAGGGGAAAGGCAGGTGCGGACAGACAGACGGTGTGGAAGTCACCCACCTTGTTTAAAAATGTTGCAGATGTTGCGATCACGCTATACAAAGGCAAAGGCACTCAGACCTGCAAAAGAAACAGAAAGAGAGAAAGGCAGCCCTCGGCAAGAAGCTTATCTCAATGAGCAGCAGAGGAAGAATACAGTTAACGTCAGGGAACAGGGCTTGAAGGCATTCAGACCGCAAGATGGCCTGCTCGCCATCGACAACTTGTCGTTGCAGCATCGCAGCAAGCTAAAGTGGGGTCACGACAGTACCTCCGTGCTTCAGTGGAAGGAGAAGCAGTGTTGTTGTCGTGGCTCGAATGCTTTGCATCGCGTGGGCCGAGGGGCCTGCACGCCGCATATCATGAGATCCGGTTGGAGAGAGCATGGTCTTTGAGGGGCGTTGGTCCAATAGGCACATGGGGGCCGTAGTGTGCGTCTTTCTAGGATGTCTAGGTGCATGATGGAATAGAGACGAGAGACTGTCTCGCGTCTACACCGCTTCGTGGCGGCAATCATGCCGAGGGGTTTGGGGTAAATAGTCATGGTATACTGTAGCTACTGCAGCTCGGGGAGGTGTTAATACTCGGTATTGAAAATTCTCCATGCTGACTGCAGATGCCCATGCCATGTTGGAATTGTTATCTCCGAGTTCCCTCAGGACGGGAGACTTGGATTTGTGGTATTATGCAGGTCATTTGCCGGTCATTTGGCATCTGGTAGTGACAGTTGATGTCTCTGCTGTACGGTACCCGAGATCTCCCCCTGACGACGTCAATATCAAGTCCGGTACCTGAAAAATAATTATTTCTCTCCCATGCATACCAATCCTCCTTCCCAGGAAAATAATAATAATAATGCCTCCACGATGTCCACATATTCACGGCACATTAACGCCCTTCCTCTACCCCTCCTTCCTCTCACACGTTGCTAAAAGAAGCCGCCGACCAATATTCCAACAACGCTATCAATCTATAATAACTCCCCAACCAACATCCTCAGAAGCTTCACACCTCAACCCTCCACCATCCGACTACTCCCGATCAGTCTTCACCGATAAAGCAACCGTAACCCTATTCGCCGGCTCCGGCGGCCACGGCTGTATATCCTTTGTGCGCGAAAAATACATCGCCGCAGGCCCAGCAAACGGCGGCGACGGCGGCAGCGGAGGAAACGTCTACATCCAAGCCGTACGTGGCGAGACAAGCCTACACAAACTAGGACGCCGCAACATCCTCAAAGCCGGGCGCGGGAAAAACGGCCAGGGAAAAACGCGCGGTGGAGAGAGAGGAGACGATGTCGTGGTCCAAGTCCCAGTCGGCACCGTCGTGCGAGAAATAGAGCGTATAGACCCCGTGGCCATCGAAGAACAACGGCTGAAAATCGAAGCTGGGAAGGAGAAGGGCACGGATGAGAAAGCGGGACCCTGGAAATGGAGTCGTGATAAATGGCTGCTTTATCCTGCTGTTACGCCTGAAGATGTCGCGACTGCTGAATTCCCCGCTTTACCGCGCGGACGGAAACCAGCGCTCGCTATGGCGCAGGTGAAGGCTCCTATTTCCCTAGATCTATCTGCGCCCATGGAAGCTCCTATTCTACTTGCAGCAGGCGCCGTAGGCGGACTAGGAAACCCGCATTTCGTTACGCGTGAAGCGCCGCGCCCGAAATTTGCGAGCAAGGGTGAGGAGGGCATGCGGATTACGCTGGAGCTGGAACTTAAGCTGTTGGCTGATGTTGGACTTGTTGGACTGCCGAATGCGGGGAAGAGTACGTTGTTGAGGGCTATGAGTAAGAGTCGGGCCAGGGTTGGGGATTGGGCGTTTACCACGCTGCAGCCGAATATTGGGACCGTGGTGCTGGATGATTATCGGGGGAGACCTGTTGCGAGATCGACGTTGGAGACTGGGGAGCCGAGGACGAATTATACTATTGCTGATATTCCGGGGTTGGTGCAGGATGCGCATTTGGATCGCGGGTTGGGCATTTCGTTCTTGAGACATGTGGAGAGAGCGAGGGTTATGGCTTTTGTTATTGACCTCTCTGCTGGAGATGCGGTTCAAGCTCTACAAGCACTCTGGAAAGAAGTAGGCGCTTACGAACGCATGAAAATCGTTGAAGAGAAGGAGAAAGTCGAGCCATTGGTGCAATGGAGTCCCTTCCGCTCCGTAGACGACGCGAAGACGAATAGTCCGGAGACGATTGTCATTCCCGCTACGGGACCTACGTGGGATGCTCCGCTTGCGCCGCAGGTGCCGAGTATTGCTGGCAAGCCTTGGTTTGTGGTTGCTACGAAGGCGGATTTGGAGGGGACGCAGGAGAATTTTAGGGCGTTGAGGGAGTATTTGGAGAGGGTTGGGAGGGGGGAGGTGGAGCATCCTAGTGGGCAGGAGAAGGTTTGGGAGGGGAGGGTGGAGGCTGTGCCTGTTAGTGCTATTAATGGACATGGGACGGAGAGGATTACGGAGTGGGTTGTGAATTTGTTGGAGGATTGAGGGTTTGTATTATATGAACTACGAATGTAGAATCGACATCTCCCGAGGGGGTGCTAGTCCGCGAGCACGGTTTGATGGGTTCATCTTTCCTAAAAGGCTATCTAGGCGGGACCTGACGCCTTGTAACCTTCCACCTCAAGCGAACCTTCCGCAACCAGCAAGAGCTCTGGTCATTGCTTGGCGTACATTGTACAAATTCCATGGATCTCCTCATTTGCATTCTACCTCAAGATTCAGTCAGAGGTTTTAAAAGTCTCAGATCAAGTGGAACATTATACGACTCTCACCTTCAAAAGCTAGTCTGCTAAACCGTACCCATTTCATAGAAAACTCAACATTATAGGTGTAGGCCAAGCAATGGCCAGCGCTCTTACCACATCTTCGAACTTCATTCTCTCGTCTTCATTGAGTGCTTGCGAGGCAAGGCCGCGTACCAGTGTTATTCATCACAGTCAACTCCTATGCATCATCTTGTTACGCGTCATTTTCTGTGTCTCTTCTGCGGGCGCCGCCGCCACCGCTTGCTCTCCATGCCTTGCTTTCAAATTGTTCCGAAATCGTCCGAGCTCTGCAGCGGGCATTCGCTCTCTACTGCACTCATGAAGATTCTATACGCGAGCTGTACATGCTTGCAGCTTGATAGGATGAGATTGACATTCTGCAAAACAGTCCAGTGTGAGGACCCAAGATAATTCCTTCCCAAACGGACACGCTGGCATGAAGCATCCTTTTTCCTGATTTCAAACGACCTTTCTTCTCCCCCAGCACATCTTTGAACCTCATACCACCATCTGCATCAACGTATGCGCATATTAGCCGCCACTGCCAAAACCCTTCGCGCCAATTACTAGCCATCTTTCGATATGATTTAAATGCCTCGTGCGCTTACAACATCCGTCCGTATCAAACAAGTGTTACCCACTCCCACCGATCCCAATTCCTGTTATCCAGGTAGTAGTTATATCCTGTCATATGTCCGGACAGATAGCAGGGGCTTATCACCCTATGACCGTGATCCGTTCGCCGCAGCATGAAAGGCGTCAGTCCCCCTTTCAAAATCCAGAGCTCGTCTCCAACCTGGGTTTGACAATTCCCAGCGACCGCCCCGAATTCGCCACTTTGAGTAGTTATGAACATCTGACTTCCGTGTATCTTAGGAAATAGCTTTCGTTCGAATTCCCTAAATTCGGTCTCCTGCTCCTGGGTTACAGGTACTGACCCACGCCAAGCGTCGTACATCTGGTGCATAACCAGTACGGTGTTCTCTTCACTCCACATCCATGGTGATGGGAACCCACGGAGAATCACGTCATTAAAACTTCTTTGGGTTGCCCGTGACAAGACTCCTCGCTCCTTGGCCCACAATTCCCAACTCTCGACGATACCCAGCAGACTGTATTTGAGAGTGGTCGGGTCTCGAAAGTTTGTGGCTACATCTCCCACGCTGCTCAAAAAGGCGGCAGAATCCCAGCGCTGGCCGAGTACTGCCAGACTCGTGTCAGAATTTGAGAAAATCAATTCATTGACGCTAAGTCTCATCTCCAACCCCGTCTTAAAGGCTTCGGATTGGGTTTGTACCCATAACGATTTGTCTTGTCCCCAAGACCGTCGAAGATCTGGGACCCAAGAGGGTAGATCACCAGATCTGCTAGAGTCTGCGCATGCGCCAAGTACATCAAGGCATCCTTTCCTCCGCATCCGTCTCTCGGCCCATTTTCTGTATACTTCCTGCACCGGAACAGAGTAGTCGATATCCACATCCTCAGTATCTTCCACCACACCAAGTATTGCGAATAGCCTGTCTCGAGGATCTGTGCATTCCGCTTCCTGGGTATTGTGGAGAACGGTCAAGATGTTTCCCGTATCCACGTTCGACATGGACTGTGGTGAAACTTGATATACTCGGTGGGCTCCCAGTCTGGGAAGAATTTTCAAAATGCGTTGAGAGGGGGGCAGATCTGAGCCGAGCCGAAGTATCCAAGCGGCCGCGCGTTCAAGAGACCTCCATGAGATTGCATTTCCCCCGCACAGGACTATTGGCTCGCGTGCAGCTCCCAGCTCTTGAATTATCCAGAGTCGCTCGAACCAGGTCCGATTGAATAGTCTCGCAAGTTGCGCCCATATGTGCTGCTCGGAGCCTTCGACGCTGTCCATCAAGATCATTCTGCTCCCCGCAGATGTCGTTGGTAGGCTGTAAAGCTCAGCAAGGTCGGCGACGAGCGCGACAGCCTTCCCTACTGACTCAAAGGAACCTCGCGCCAATGTCTTAAGGCCCCAACTTTCCCTCGATACTCTGAAATCATTGTCTCTGGACTCGTGATAATCCCCGAGCCAAATGATGACCAGTGAGGCTTTCTGGTAAATCTCCTTCATCCGCCGAACCTGCTGGTCCCTCTCTTCAAAATTTTCCTGATCAATACACAGAGCGTCTATCCAGTAAAGCGATTTACGACGGCTCGGTACAGGCGCCGTCCTCAAGTTTCGAAGAGTTGCTTCTAGATTGGTTGTCACAAAGAGCCGTTTGCCATTTAATAAAATTTGTACTTTGATTGACGAATCCCCCCATGTATATGAAAGAGCATTGTAGGTCAAAGGGTCCCCAGCTTCGTATGGGAGAATAGTGCAGGAAACTGGATCGTCTTGCTCCCCATGAATCTTGATAAGCCGCAAGTCGGACTTTGGGTTTTTCAAGGGGGAATATTGGTATTCTTCGGACATATCGTCGGCAACAAAGGGTTACAACAACGGCCAGTTTTGCAGATCCAACAGTTATAGGGCTGAGTCGAAAACGGTCAGACACCCTCCTGAGGCTAGCCGTGAATGGGGGTTAGGTACCAACGTCTCAAGCGGAGAGTCGTCGATTCTTGGACGCCGAAAATGTTGATGTCAAAAGTTTTACGAAATGTGAACATACAAGTGATAGATGATGATCAAGAAGAATAGTGTGCTATGCTGTAGCCTTTCACTCGTTTGGGGCTGTGTTCTCTGTACAACATCGGACCTGCACACGCAGATGGCTAGCTAACTAATGAGAGGGTTTGTGGCTGCAGTTCGACTCTGCCTCATGATCTGCCTCGACTAGCAAAAATATCAAACCACCGTTTGTGGTGTTCAAGTCGAACATGGATTTTTTCTTATCGCAATCAAGCCTGGAAATCCATCACAAGTATGGATCAACATGCAGATAAGGATCTTTGGCTATACACCATGTCTCACGGCCTCTAGGATTGTGCTAGTCCTGTTATGGTATGTAACTGGTCGAGCTAGCCTTGATATCAAATAGTCTCGCATCCTATTAAAGGATACCCCATTTCCTAGAATCTCTCATATTAAACAAAGTTCACCTACTCATTCCCGTCTGTCTATTCAAAATTCGAAACCCTCACTACTACGCCCGACATACAGAGGGACTACACTCACCGGAAAGGCAATAATAGCAAGCGGTCTCGGTCTCATGAGTACTCCTACCTCCTACTATCTAGAGCTTCACAGCTAATAAGACACTCAGGGTTCCGCCCCAATTATCCCTCCGCTGATTCCACCGTCTTCCCAATCCTCAAAGCTGCCCTCGTATCTGGCGCCAGTCTCTGGAACGGCGCTGATTACCACGGAACACCTACCTCCAACTCTCTGCACCTCATGGCGCGCTACTTTTCTCTCTACCCCGAAGATGCCGAAAAGGTAGTCCTATGCATCAAAAGCGGAGTCGTAGAGATGAAGACCTTTAAAATGATTGTTCTCCTGAAGCCTTGCAAAAAGCCGTTGATACCGCAAACGCGATTCTAGATGGCAAGAAGAAAATTGATATCTTCGGACCCGCGAGGGTTGATCCCAACATTCCAATCGAAAAAACAGTTGCAGGACTGGGAGAGCTCGTGAAAGAGGGCAAGATAAGCAGTATCCAGCTCAGCGAAGTCAGCGCCACCACCATCCGTCGCACCGCCAAAATAGACATGGTAGAATCCGAGATCTCCCTTTGGGCACCCGGCGTCTTCACCAACGGCGTAGCACCCACTTGCGCGGAACTAGGTATCGTAATGTGTGCCCACACACCCCTTGGAGCCGGCATGCTAGCTAGCAAATTTCAGAAAGTGGAGGATATGGGAGACGATCACCATAAACACTTTCTTAGATTCCAGGGGGAGAATTTTGAGAGGAATTTGCAGCTGGTGACTTGGGAAAGTGGCGGAGGGGAAGAGGGTTAGTTGTGCGCAGTTGGCGTTGGCTTGGGTTAGGAGGGGGAATTGGGGGGTGGGGAGGCCGTGGATTGTGCCTGTTGCTGGGGCGGGGAGCGTGGGAAGGGTTAGGGAGAATTGTGGGGATGTTGGGGTGAGTGGGGAGGAATTGGGGGTTATTGATGAGGTGTTGAAGAGGTATCCGGCTATGGCTGCGGGGTTGGCTGAGTATTGACGGTTTTGTGTCAAGGGTATCAACGTAGTTTGTGGAATGAATATCTGAGAATGATCATGGTTTGAAGGGGGAGTTGACGTTAGTAGCAACAGGGGGTGACAGAACTCCGTGCGCACCCTACGTAAATGTATTAAAACACACCAAAAATAGCCATCTTCAGCAAATACAAATTCAACAACTTGCTAATAAAATCATTGTATAATAATAATAAAAGTTCACTGCCTTTATCTTTACACTATTTTCTATTAATTAATTTTTGCATAATAATTCTGTGGAGTTCATAATAATATAAATTATATTTTCCCACCAAAACTCGCCTAGTAAATTATATATTATATTGATGCAGTAAATGCTGTATGTGTATGTGTATTTCGAGATGATGGTGCCGTAGGGGCAGGAAGTGAGGTTATTTACATATGTGGTGCCTGAGGCACCGAGGCAGCCACGTCAGTACGTGCAACATATATAATAACTTTCGCAGTTCAAGTATTATAAAAAAATGTCATATTAGAAAGTTATTGTCTATAGTTCAAAGAATATATATCTCTATTATTAGATAGGGTTATAATATAAATTTATTGTGCTATAAGGTCTTGAAGTTGGGGTATTTTGGTGTGTTTTCGCTAAATTTATAAGGGTGCGCACGGAGTTCTGTCAACCATTTTTGGTAGGGTGGAATAGGGGGCTCGCTTACGAACATGGGGACAGAAGTCCGTGCGCTCAGGGCATTTCATTCGCTAAAAAGCCCCTCCAAAACCAAAGCTCTTTTGGTATCACTTCCAAAAATCAAAAGATTCCCCTGAAATAGTTTTCTATAATTTTATATATAAATTCATGAATACTGAAAGTATAATAATCATTTGAGAAATCTATTGTTTTAATAGAATTTGAGGAAATTGAACGAGATGCCCTGAACGCACGGACTTTTGTCCCCTAGTTCGTTAGCTCTGCGACCAGCTGTGTTCCTGTTTAGGGCAAGTTTGGCAGGGCTCGCTAATGAGGGGCTTAAGTCCGGGGCGACGCCACGGCATCAATCATTTCAATCTCTAAGCTCTTTCATCTCTTCTTGCTTCGGTATACGGCTGGTTTTCTTACAGCTTATTGTTTCCAATCTCTTTTCAGAGGAAAGTAAGATTACTCGCTCTTGATGGTGGAACAGATGCAAATATGGTCTATTGCGGGAAGCCGTCGAAGTCATGTCGACAATGTCGAATGAGGGATATTAAAGTGATTTAAAAGCTTCTTGCTCCGGTACGATATTTGCTGAAGCACTCTGGTGTGACAAGAAAAGGGAGTCCTGTGGCCAGTGCCGGCGAGCAAACCTGACATGCCCCGGCTACCCTGATCCAAAGAACTTGGTCTTCAGAGACGAAACCAGGAACACAATTCACAAAGTTTCTTCTGTTCAGAGCTTCAACCTTCCACCTGTCATTAAACCACCTATGAATGAATATGCAAATCAACTTTTCATCTCCAGGCATGTCTATGGTGCTGCTGATTTTTACCCGACATTCTCGGACAGTATGTTGATCACCTTATCATTTCCCAGTCTCTCTCAAGCCTCAACGCCAATAAATATGCCTCCGACTGCAGTGCGTCTTTTTCACCCCGCCGACCCTAGAGAACCTCACCTAAGCATCGCTGTCCGTGCTGCAAGTCTCGTCTACTACTACAGCCTGTCACTTTCCCCTAACACCCTTTAAACAGCAAGGAAAACATACAGCACCGCATTAAGTTACGAACAAAAAGCTCTTTGTGACTGCAACACTATATCCAAAGACACCACATTACTAACGGTGTTACTACTTAACCTCTTCGAGAGTTTGACTAAAGATGATGAGGCCGAGATTCGACACCTGGAAGGCGCCATCGCGCTGGTGAAGCTGAGAGGCGGGGCGCAATTTGAAGAGCCTGTTGCGTTGTGTATGTTTATGCATCTGAACTCGACGGTGTTATCGAGTTGTTGGAAGCGGGGCGTTGGAGTTCCTGAAGACTTTGTGGTGATGAGAAAGATGGTTGAGAAGTTAGTTGATCCGGGTGATTTGGAATGGCAGTTCTCGGAGCTTGTGGTGCGCTTTGCTGCGTTGAGATCGGCGATAAAGAGGGGGTTGATGACGGGCGGCGAGGTAGTTGAGAGAGTAGCTGCTTTGGATGTAGAGTTCAAAGCACTTTTTGGCGGGCTAGGTCCGAATTCGAAGGGTTCGTTGGATACTCGATTTGATCCGATGGGACGGAATAAATTTTGTCTTGTACGCGATCTACTCGACGACATGACAAGACAGCATTGTCACGAAGTCCTCTGAGAATCATGGTACGGCTCAGAAGCTCCCAAGGTATGCAGAGGTTATCACACCCTAATTATGTTGCCGATCTGACAGGCGCCCTCGACCTGGCGTCGCTTCTTGATACCGTCATTGTTCATGAGAAAGAGCAGCAATTGTTTTTTATTTTTTTAGCAAGGAATTGCACAATGGACTACTTGGAAATCTCTTTCCAGATTCCAGATCACAATTTACAAGGGCAAGGGGAGTCGCGAGGAGAAATTGAAAATCAAACACGGAGAGCGATTGATTTGAAGCTATGTACAACACGCATTTTCCCCGCGCCTACCAACACCCTGAGGACATTTTCAAACCGGCAATTTATCTCAAGCCCGACTCAATTGACACTAAGTGTCTAAAAACGGTCAGCAACTGTGGCACTTTTCTTCCAAAAGAGTTTATACCCCGCTACTTCAAGCAGTAGTGCAAGCAGCATCATAAAATGTATAGTTGCTCGACGGCACCGCATTCAAGATCGTCGCAACCGACGCATCATACAACAAGCAAGCTCCTGAGCCGATGGCAAATGCCTGGCATTTCTGTGTCGTTGCGGCTGTGGCGCAGAGATTCTTGCAGCCGGAGAACGTAGCGAGAGTTGGGTTGGTGATGGCGTAGTAGGCGGGGTGGGCGATGTCGAAGCCTTTAGTGCCGCAAGTTAGAGCGCCTGGTTGGGCGATAACTGCGATGGCTGTTGTAAGGAGGGCGAAGAGGGGGAGCTGGATGAGACTTGGTGGAGTCATTTTGAATCGTTTTGTGGTATGTGAGTGAAAGTGGGAGTTGAAGTTGGACCTGGAGTTGATACTGAAGTTGATGAGTGATGGAGTTAGACGGACCGACGATTCTATTTGTACTCTCCCTCCAGAAAGGTTCGTCTCAGTTCGAACTTTGAGAGCTCTGGCTATTACTTGGCCTGTTGTTACATGGCATCAAGTTCATGCGGAATGAAGCAGGATACCAAGTGCCGCATCCAGGCAAGAACGAATTGAAAATGCATTATTCCGTCCATCCAAGCTTTCACCCCTTTTCAATGCCCCTCATCTTTCATTCTTTCTCACTATTCTCCGCGAAAGTGTTAGAGCTCATGGGGAGCCAGAGGGGAGAAGTCTTGCTCCGGGGAGTTTGCAAGAATGCTTTATTTGGCAATTTGCGGATCGACATTTTTCCTGCATTTTGCAGATTGAATATCGCAGTCATCCACTGGTTATATGCTAGAAATACGGGTGTAACAATTGAAATGGTTCCCCTTTTTGAAGTCTGGATGTCCTCAAGATGCCTTTCTCGTCTCACACACGTGCGTCAGTGGTACGGATCACTTGGGATAAACCCCAAAAGTCCGACCCACATAAGACAACACTTCTGCCTCAATCATGTGTGGGTGAGAGGTAAGATTGCTCGTTGATGTAGAGGAGGTTTGTGGTGGAAGGTTACATAACAATTTAACAGATGTTGGTTGGATACTCCCGGATAAAAGAAACGTTACGTCTGACAGAACCCCGAAGTTGTCTCGTTGCAACTTATATCAGGCAGATTGGAGTAATTTGACACTTCTTGAAACACAAAAAAGTAGAACGTTGCACTGACGATTCTCTGCATTCATTGACAAGTATATACAACCATCCCCCATACTACTATGTACAAATTTCTATCGCAAACGACCGTTTTCTCATCCTTCGGATTATGCGGAACTAAACTCGACTTAAGGGCTCGCTAGCAAAGCTCTCATGGCTTGGAATGTGTCGCAGAAGGCTAACGAGTTAGTACTTGATGACTCGACGCCGTAGGATGACTACAACATACCGGGCCATGGGAACGACAAGTCGGGTTGGTCCTCCACTTGCAGCGAGATTGCTATGGAACCGTGCAAGAGGCATCGCTATCAGACAAGTTAATATTTTTGATTCTTTTCATGATGCAATATATACTTACTAGAATGTGAAAGTACTCGTGTTCATCGGATTAACATTCCCCGCCACCGTCACGTTGTACAAAAGACAATTGCCGGGTCCGACAGCAAAGCTGGAACATTTGGGCGTAACATAGGCAGTGCAGAGACCTTTACAAGCTGGTGCAGTCGATACAGTGTTATTGACGATGAATGCGGGGTGCGCCCCGGTATCATACCCCTTGACGCTGCAGTTTGCGGCCGACACGCCTGCGGAGAGAAGTCCTAAGGACAAGATAATGCTTGTGATAGATACCATATTGATAGTTGATGTAGTAAGAAAGGTTTGAAAGGTATGATGACTTTTCTTTGAATCGAGAGAAGATGGAGATGATGTTGAAGTTTGAGACGTTGAGACTGACCTACTATATAGTCTCTCCCCATTTCTGCAGATGAATAAAAAGAGATTTATGACGTCTGCCGGCTCTACATCTGCCTCTTTCCATGAAATGCCGAACGTTATCACGAGTCTCCGTCTGGAAAATTTCTGAGCTTGCCATGTTCGGACTCACGAAAAAGGCCTCGGTACTTTGGGGATTAATTTCAATATACTCGATTCGAAATGAGGCTGAACATGAGTACCTGAACTCAATTGAAATCAATATAATAAGGCTCAAAAATGCAAGGGAGCATCATAGGTGACGAAACAATCCCTGAAACTGATAAAACGACACGTCGCGCTTGACGAGTCCCTAACAAAATGACCAGATTTAGAATTGAGATGTTCGGGAGATCGTCAAGTAAGAGCAATCCGAGGGAACTAGTAGAAGGTAAATGCGGAGTAAGAGAAGAAGAAAGCTTTCGGCAGATCCATCTTACGACGTCACGCTGGATAAATTGTGGGAAATCCCTTTGCGGCAAAATCGTTTCTCCAGATTTATCAACGGGGGGCTTGCATTGATTTGCATATGCGGGGCAAAAAATTAATCTAAAAGAAGGGGAAATGCGCAGTTTACATAAAATCGCAGGAATTAGCCTCTCCAATAGAATGAAAGTGAACATTGTTCATGGCAAACAAATTGACACCGTATCTTTACCTCTGAGTGACTCGGGTATTTCAGGGGTGAACAGCGGGCTCGGCTCGATGCGTTGAGCGCCGAAGCCCTAGGGAGTGGAGCTTCAACAACTCGACGGGTTGCTGCGGATGTACCCTCTATCTTTAAGAATTTCAAGTGAGAGAGAATGTGAAGTAAAGCAGGGCTCTGAAACAAGTTAAGGAGGAAAAAATATCCCAGTCATGATCAGACCACCTCGGAAGCCGGCAAAGGCTCAAAACGATCACGTGAAGAGAAGAATGGCATGATTTCTTACCTGGCGGGATATATCCACGAAAGGCAAAGGTTCCTTTAATGGTATCTATCTTCAAAATTCCTTTTGCTTATCATGGATTTGAAACACGCAAAAGTGCAGCCCGGCTGCTACAAAAAGCCACCCTTTAGCGTTGAAGCACCCGGCTACAAGCACGTTGATGGGGAGACCATACCACGCAGGAACCCCTCCTGCAAAGATGCTCTCAAAAGCACACCCGAAGAAGGTATAAATACCGTATTTGATGTATTAATGCGAGCGTCCGAAAAGTTTGGAGACCTGCCCGCAGTCGGAACAAGAAGGCTGATCAAGATCTACGACGAGGTTCGGAAAACGGTCAAGGTCGTGGATGGAAAGGAGAGAGAAACGGAGAAGAAATGGACATATTTTGAAATGGGAGAATATCGATATTTTAGTTTTGGCAAATACGTGACGATGGCGCTGCAAATAGGTGCTGGATATCGGAGTCTTGGGTTGGGTAGTGGTGATCGCCTGCACGTTTTTGCTTCTACTAGGTGAGTGCTTTCCTACTCGGGCACAGGACTGGCTAACGCAGCAAAAAGCACCAATTGGCTTCTGGCAGCGCATGGTGAGCCCAATATTCAAGAATTTGGCGATGGATACTAAAGACGAATAGCTGCGGTAACTCAGTCCATCCCAATCGTTACTTCTTATGCAACACTTGGAGAAGAAGGACTTGAAATATCACTGGTCCAAACTCATGCAAAAGCAATCTTCGTGGATCCAGATTTGATTCCAAAGCTTTTCCACGTCCTGAAGAAGGCCAAATATCTTGAAACCGTCGTTTACAACGATGGTCTAGAAGTCATTCCGAACGACCTCCGGATGCTGAAGGAGCTATTCCCAAAACTCAAAATTATCAGTCTTCAAGATGTCAAGAAGTTGGGCGAGCACAATCCTGTGAAGCCGGTACCTCCACACCCAGATGATTTATGTTGTTTAATGTACACCTCGGGGACAACGGGTGCACCAAAAGGAGTCCCATTAAAACATCGTAACGTCGTGGCAGCCAGTAAGTCTTTACCCCGCATCGGCTCGCATCCCACTGACACGTCTTCAGTTGCTGGTCTTGAGACTGTATTCAAAAAATTCGTTAGTAGCGATGATTCGGTTCTCTGTTATCTTCCCTTAGCACACAGTTTCGAATTTGCCTTTGAAAACTGTTGTTTTTACTGGGGTGTGAAGATGGGCTACGGCTCACCTAGAACACTTTCCGATATCTCGATGAGAAATTGTAAAGGCGATATAAAAGAATTTAAACCTACGATACTGGTAGGTGTACCGGCGGTATGGGAAACCATACGCAAGGGTATTGAGCAGAAGGTTGCAGAGTCAGGGTACCTGGCCAGTCACGTGTTTTGGTGTGCAATGACCTTGAAGGCGTTTCTTTGCGCATGGAAGTTGCCTGGACCGGGACTTTTAGATACCCTGGTATTTGATAAAGTCAAATTAGAGACGGGTGGACGACTGAGAGCTTGTTTTAATGGAGCTGGACCGATTGGTAAGGAGACAAGGAGGTTTATTTCATTCGCGGTTGTACCGATGCTTATGGGATACGGATTGACAGAGACGATAGCGTAAGAAACTTCTCATAACGATATAGTCATTGAGCTAACGGATTTCTAGCATGGGTGCACTGTTAGATCCTCTAGAATGGACTGACGACACCATGGGAGATATTCCCGGATGCATCGAAATAAAGCTCGTTGATTTCCCAGATGCAGGTTACTACGCAGCGAGCGACCCTCCACAGGGTGAGATATTAATTAGAGGAGATGCAGTAATGGACGGATATTACGAGAGCGAAGAAGAGACCAAGAATGCGATGACAACAGACGGATGGTTTCGGACCGGCGATATTGGAGAATGGGCTCCAAACGGTCACTTGAAGGTTATAGATCGGAAGAAGAATTTGGTGAAAACTTTGAATGGTGAATATATTGCGCTTGAGAAGGTGAGCTTTTCTGATACCACTGCGGCTCTGATTTTTAAACTGACAATTCTGCAGCTTGAATCTATCTATAGGATGGATCACGTGGTATCGAATATTTGCGTCTTCGCTGCAGAAGACAGAGCCAGACCGATCGCAATAGTAAATCCAGTACTGCAAGTCTTAGAGAAAATTGCCAAGGAAAATGGACTGCCCGCTTACGAAACAGAGTTACTGCTTCGGAGCCCAGTGATGAAGAGGCTCGTGCTGAAGAAGCTGCAAGTGACGGGCAACAAGGCCGGATTGGCAAGCGTGGAACTTATCAAGGGTATCGTGCTAACAAATCAAGATTGGACAAGCCAAAATGTAAGTTGATAGCACTCAAAATTATGATGTTTAAAGAAAAACTAATGTTAGATTAGGGATTACTTACCCCTGCCCAGAAGCTGCAAAGGAGAAAGATTGTCCGACTTTACAAGAGGGAAATTGATGAAGCTTATGGAAGGGTAATGCCGCATCTCTAGGGCCAATTGAAATGAGATCTTGTTAAATGAAAGTGGCTGTTATTCGGTGTCGCTAGTTTTAATCAAGAGCAAAATTCGCGGGTCAGACTCCCCAACCATTATCCCTCTGAGGAAGATAGATATGGGAACTATCGCTTTGATCATGTACTACCATGTCGATGGATGTAGAATTTACTTAACGCGTGGTTTGGTTTACTTTACATCTTGAATAATTAATTCAGGCAAATGATTGCAGGTTAAGACTGCAGTCAGGTCTCCACGAAAAGGAAGGTTCTTGGCTGCAGTTGCGTTTCGTTGAGGAGTTACGCCGCATCGAGGTTGCATGCAGCATGTGATCGCTGGCTCCTCAACCTTACGAAGATATTAATGCAACAAATTCCATCCAGAGCCCAGTGGCTCTCTCAAATCAAGGAACCATCATGGCAGACCTCGTTGCTTCTCAGTACCAACATTTTGTTCCACAATTCCTCCTCCGCAACTTCTCCCACGAGTTTAAACCGCCAAAGAGCAGTGGCAAAAAGTCGCAGTCTTCGAGGCGCCGCAAGCCGGTGAACGGAATCTGGCCTAACGATCGCGTTGCTCATAATCTTGACCTGTCTGTGGAACCAGCGGTTATATGTGAAGCCCCAGTCAAACGTATATTCGGTCAAATAGACATGTATCGAGACACGAGCAAGACGTCGGCCAAACAGCAACACGTCGAACAGATGCTTTCCAAAATCGAGAGTGATGCCAGCGCAGTCTTCAGAAACATCACCAAGTCTTTGAGAAAGAGGAGAAGGATGTGTGCCTCACTCGGGATGAGAGAAACCTCGTGCGGAAGTTTCTGTTTCTCCTGAAGTATCGAGGGACGGGGTTTCATCGGAGATTTTACCACGAAACGGCAGAAAGCTACGTCGCCGATGATAGACGCTTACTGCACGCTTATATGCAGAGTAAAGGATATGCGCCGCCCATGGATGTCTGGCTTGATAATCTGAAAGCAATCGTGGAGCTTGATATGGATGCCGGAGGAAGGTGGAGATTGGAACTTCCTCAGTGTATGTTCGTCGACGATGCCATATGGTTCATTACGCATGTTGAATACTCCTATATGGCGATTTGCACACCTTCGGACCCTCAAGATGAGTTTATTCTCACAGAAAATAGTTACAACGTGTTTGAAGGACCCTTTGATTTTGTGAAAGACAGCGCCACTGGAAAAGTCGAAGCACTAACTAACCTTCCCCTGCACAAGTTTGCGCCTGTGTCTCCAAAGTTGATGATTGTCCTGAGAAGCCATTTCTTGCCAGTGCCGGAGGAGGATGCCAATCCGATCGTGAGGAAGAAGCGAGAGGTGTTTCGAGCTAGTGTGCTGGATGGACAGTTCAGGGAAGGGGTGAAATCGCTACTAGCCGATCCTCCCGTTATTAAAGCTCGCAATAACTACAGTACATTGATCAATGGTCGCTTCAGAATGGATGACGAGAATTGGGAGCCAAAAAGGTCTGACAAATTTGGTTTCTAGTACTTTTCGATCAGCTCCAAGCAAGTTGAGACTATCAATGGTATATTCTTCGACAACGCCTATATGACTTCTAGGATTGTTTTCAAAACGAAAGAAATCTTCATTCACGATCTTGAATCGTATTTGGCAGGACCATGTACGACTAGCAAGATCATCATGGGAGACCATGCAGATGTTCGGTTGGCGTTTTTAAAGAAATTAGAAGCAGTATCAAAGTCTCTGGGTTCTAAAAAGGAGGCGGTCTGGAGAGAGTTAGCGGCTCCTATGGTGAGAAATTTCGAGGAGTGGCAATCGCACCTGTTCAAACAGAGGCTATCTCTTACAAAGATGATCACCGGAAAATTAGATCAAGATCCCGGGTTCGCTACACCTTACCAATGTTTGGGTATGAACCCTCTGATTCTCTTCAACAAGATTAGCCGATACTAATTTCTATACACAGGTGGATCGACGGAGACTCGTGCCACGGATATGGACCAAGTCAGGCTAATATGGGATCTACGACTAAAGATCGACTCATGGTCCAAAGGTATTGATGAATGCCTGCGCATTCGAAACCGTCAACTTCTCACTGCAGCATATCTTAGGCTCCCGCTCCACCGTGTATATCTCTTTGTAAAATGTGTCAGGTTTCATCTCACTGATGAAACCAACAATGAGAGTAAATCTTTTGAGCAGGGTAAACTGGTGTTCGCAGATAAACCGGAAGATATCATCGCCAGAGGTAAGTACTCCCATCCCGATATAAAGTACAAGTAGATTAAAAGACATAGCTTCCCATATTATCAGGAAAGAGCAGGTAGCGCAACTTATGTACGAAGCTGTCATCATCGATACTAGAGAAGCTCCGGAAGCCTATCTCCGCATCAATTTCCACTACCGCGACCTGGAGAGACTTGAACCGATCACAGCAAAATACTACATAACAACCCTCGAACCGCGTAAGTTCACTTACTTAGCATATATCTTATACTCGTTACTGATCAGTATGCAGGTTTCATCGGTGACTGTGGTAAGTTGATTCCAATATTTTAATTTGTACGCCTTTGAAATCTGACTGATCATGAATTGCCGCTAGGGATTGCAGTGGTGGAACAGCTTGCCCAAGAGCAGCAGCAACCTATCTTGAAAATGGGCGGATTCAAAAGAAAGACGATTTGCCAGATGGTGGTGGGAAATTTAAGCTTATACTAAGAGCAGGAGTGAGATCAAACTTTGTAGATGTCTTAAAAGGAAGGATTTCGTCGCTGTTGTTGGAGGACTTGAAAAGGGTCTTTTTTGAAATCGTATTTCCAACCCCGACGTAAGTTCGTGCGGTTAGTTGAAGAGTTTTCCGGGTGTATCATTTGAAGAAACTAGCTAAAGTGTTGATGGCGTTATAGAGGCCGTCATCTAAGGCTGTGTTAGTTCTCTGCGTACTGTTTCTATTGACTAATTTTTGATCCCCCTTTTGTCATTCATAGGACTCATTTAAGAAGAATTGTTGGCAGAATTTGATTCCCTAAAATATCTATCACTAAATCCACAAACCGTAATGCCATCAAATCCTACAAGTTGCCAGACCCGACCAAAACTAAGAAATGCAAAGCCCCTCACTTAGCCGCAGCCTGCTGCTGTCTCAGCTTCGCAAACCTAATCTTCGCATTCTCGACAGTCTTCTTCTCATCATAGATATAAGTAACACTCTCCTGCTTGATCAAATTACTGGCCCACTTCCAGAAGTTAGGGGCCTTCGTCTCAAGCCCCGTGATGATGCTCTTCGGAAGCACTTCTCCGTCCTGAGCAAGCGAAAGAACACGGATAACAAAAGAAGCAGAATTGACCTTGAAAAATTAGCTAGTATCTCGATCTTTGTGGGAGGACGAATCACCTCAGCAAGAGTAAGCTTACTGCTCCCCCCAAAATATGGCGCCGCATCCGCAAGCAACGGCTCAATCTCCTTCACAACCGCATCCACATACTTCCCCGCAGCCTCCTCTTTCTCAGCCCCAGCCTCAAGTTTCGCTGCAGCGAAATACAAACCATTAACCTTGGAAAAATACGTATCAACAAAGAAGTTGATCCTAGCTCTCTGCAGAGGACCCCCTTCATCCGTGCTAGCTTTCAGCAAATGGGAAGGATGGGCATCAGCGAGGAACTGGGTCACGATAGCTGATTCGGTGATGATATCGCCGTTGTAGTTGATGGAGGGAACGAGACCCCGAGGGTTGATCTTTAGGTATTCGGGAGTGCGCGGGGTGGCGAGGTCGATGATTTCGGTTTCGAAGGGGAGGTTGAGTTCATGGAGGGCTATTTGGGCGCGGTGGGCCCAGGGGCAGGTGTAATTGGTGTAGAGGATGATTTTGGGGGCTTCGTTGGAACCCATTGTTATTATCAGATGAGAAAGAAGGCTGATTGGTGGAAGAAGGTGTAGTCAAGGGGGAAAGTGGGGTGAATCACGTGGTGGGCTTGGATATCTTTTGATTTTGTTGTAGAAGAAGTGTTTACAGAAAATTTTGGATATCATGGAGGAATTGGAGAATTTATAAACAAGTCATCATTGTTGTACTTAGTTGCATCCGCCCGCTAGAGTGATTCGCGGCTTGCATGATGTGATCGAGTGTGACCCGGTGTATTTCTAAGCGGGTAGCGGGTCGCGGGTCTCGGAACTCGGACTTAAAAATCTGGAGGGGTAATTTGTGGCTTTACAAATCCTTCGAAGAGTAAATTATTACAATTGGGAACCAAACTTTTAAGATTGATTAAGGCTCAACCATCAGTCGAAAAGATGTATTTGAAAACAACCAAATTGGTGCAGATTTGCACCCGGTCACATTATGCGAGATCATGTATTTTCCATCTGTCACATTCCCATTCTGATCAAGGACTAATTACAAAGAGAGCTATGGACCCCAAAACTTTTCCCATCAATATCTCCTAGGGAACTAGCACCCATCCAAACGTCGTGTTACCTTATGTCACAAGTTTCCTTTATTCCCCCGCTAGAAAGCTGCTAATGTCAAATATCTCTTGCACCTTCTCATCATTTACTCATCCAAAACCATCACCTGAGATTCATATTTCTCCCTAAACTGTTGAATGATCTTATCCTTACTCTCTGCTTCCTGTCGAAGTTTCTTGATACTCTCAGCATCCTCCTCGGCTCGTTGTTGTGCCGCGGCTATCTCCCCATCCTTCAGCAAGTTCTGTCTCGTGAGATCTTCATTAATCTCAATAACTTCTTCCATCTTAGCCTTTGACTGCTCGGTCTCGGCTTGAGCGTCCCGAGCCTTTTGGTTCGCTACCATGACCTGCGACTTGTAGGAATCGATTTGCTGCTTGAACGTATCAACAACTGGTGTGCCTTTGAAAACTGTTGGCGTTGTTGGCGCAGAAGGCTTGGGCTTGATGAGTTCGTCGATCTTTGAGAGCCGACTGGCGGCTTTCTTGGAGACCATGGAGATTCTTGGGGTTACCGGCGATTGGCTAAGACTAGGTGTTGCATCCTTAGGCTCGAGCAAGCACTCTTGCATATCTTGCGTAAGACCTTCCTCCGCAGAATAATCGTCGGGGTTTCGTAGAGCCTTCATCAGCTCAACATCCTGCTTGGTCACAACGAAGACTCTCCTGGATAGTGAACCGGGTGCTGGCGACTCCTCGGAATCCGACTGGTCGGTGGGGGAGGAGGCAGGTTCTGAAGCAGCAGATGCGCCATCGGAACCGAAAGTAAGCTCCTGAACAGGCTTTGAGGCGTGGTCGAATTTGAAGGGGGCAGTTGATGACATTGTGTTGGAGGCTTGAACCAAGACTGTAATGTTGTGCAGTTGATCATCGTGGATAGCTCTTGAGGACCGAAGCCCGAGGTCGATTATGGCTTGCAGAAAAATGGGTTGGTGAGAAAAGATTCTTCGGGATGGGAAGAAGTCAAGATGCTGAGATGCTTGCTTGGTGGCAAGTAAATGCTTCCTCATATACTATGACAAGAGCGACTAAAATCACGTGTGACCTAGCGTCTCGCTAAACAATAGGGGAGTGAGTGGCGATTTGTGGCCGCCGATGATTTCCTGATGGGGTACGGACGTATTTACTACTGTCTATTCAATAGAGCAGGTATTTGTTGATAAGATCACGCGCAATTCATCAGCCCATGCTCTTCTCAGTCTGCAGCCTTGGTTCTCTGGCATCGTCAACTCTTTGCGGGGTTAGTCTTGATAAACATCGGCCCCGATCGCCCTTGGCCACATTATTTAATGAAAAGTTGGTCCTACGAGTAATCCTGTTCTACAGAAATTGCAGGTTACTCGACTTGTGGAAACAAATTGTTTTCTATGTTTTCTTTTGCCTTTCGAGGCTGGGGTATCCGACGGCTATCAATAGTTGCAGTGTCATGGAAAGTGGGAGCAATATGGGATATCTGAATTTTGCTGATCGTACTGTTTCAGGAAAAACTTTAGCTCGGAATGTTTCACCCGCCTCTGAACAGAGATTTGCGATTCTTTTCTTCTCGCGGACGCTCGACCAAATAGAGACTCGAGCGATTCACGATAACATGGATTACACATCAAACCTCTGGGGGACTCTGCATCCCTGGATCCTTCTTGAAGACCAAAGAAGATTCTTAGATATACTAGCATCCTACTCTAAAGACTTTAACCAAAAACTGCGCACTTCTGCATGTCAATAGCACTTGCCGAAATGTAAAACTGAATCATTTGGACGGTTCTTTTCGAGCTTTCAAAGGTGCACAGCACGTAACTGAATCTTCTAAGTAGAAATTCCACATGGCAGGATAAAACATTTAAGTCCTCCTAGTACGTGCTTCAGCTCGATTCATGCAACGACACGAATATCTACAATTCTGACGTTTGCTAAAATTCGGTCATTCTTTTTGTCTACATTACCTATTGAATGCACATGGTAGGTTGTGAAAGAGCATCCAACGTTCGCGTACAGCGCCATTCGGTCGTCGAAGTCCCTGGCGACCAAAATCTCTCCACGAGTCTGTAAATCCTGCTGTGCCCCAAAATATCAGCTAAACTACCTATTCTTTTCTAACCAGCCACCTTGAGCTTTGAAAATCGTACCGAGAAAGTCTGAGAACCCCAAGCCAGCCAACGTCGCCACAATGGCACAAAATATGAGCCAAGGCGGCGGTGCCAACCCCAGTCAACACCTCCCCAGCATAGCTTCAGCCCTTGAAGAACAAATGGATAGCTTCATCGAGGAAGACGAGAAGTTATTGGACAAGTACTATAACTTTGGGTCGGAAGACGAAGAAGATATGGAAGAGGAAACGGACCTTCCTAATTTGCCTGAAAGCCCGGAGTCCCCGCCCCCATCCGAATACTCTGCAGATTCAGAAGATGACATTGCAATGTCTGATGACGAGTCCGATATAAATAAGAAACAATTTGGTTCCATGGAGTACTTGAACGAGTTATCCACAGGCCCGGCTTCCCAATTCAAACCACAAGCTTCAAGTGCACCACCTCGCATTAATATCGAAGACGAGGCTGCGATAGCTTTGAAGTAAGGCCACCCAATTCCAACCTTTCCTCTATTCTAGGACTGTTTCTGATTAAAGACAGTGTTTCCCCATCACAGGACTCTGGCGTCAAGATTGCTGATCAAAAGTCTATCCCGCCATCTACTAGTGGTGCAGAAGGTCAAATCTATGTGAATAGGCCTTTTTTACAATCTGCAGCCGACAACAACCCATTCACCGGAGGATACGACGCTAAGCAGCCGCGCCCTGATTTAACGTCTTCCGACACCCAAATTCCAAAATCCTTTACCACATTGACACCTACCTCTCTTTCATCATCCATTTCTACTACTGCGACCACTGCAGTCGAAGACAACTCAACCATGTCTTCGTCGGCATCGAGTTCTGTTGGGCCACCTGGCTCATCCTCTCCATCGGGTAACAATGCAGGCTCCCGCCAACAGAATTCAATGGCTCCACCCACTCTCCAATCATTTGACATGAAGAAGGTGAAGGCGAAACTTGGTCACCTTCGGAGGGAGGTCACTGGATTAGGTTTGGAGGCTCGGGAAAATTGCTATGCTGAGATCGCGGAACTACAAGCCAAGATGGATTTGCATCTCGAACAGAAGAAATTACAAGATACCGTTGATCCTCAGAAGAAGGAGTCAATGCAACAAACGATCGACCGCTTAAAGTCCAGCCTTTGCCTCCATGGCGCAAGGAAGTGGTTTTTGTCGCTTGCCCTACAGATTCAGGTCTCTACTCCCAGGACCCGAGAGCAACAAGACAACACCTCTTCTCCGACCCTGACACCATACTCTGATGCTGCTTTATCTGAACCAAACCCCAAATCCGAATATGAGTTAGAGGTCACTCTCCGCAAGCAATACGAACAGCAGATATACCCTATGCTCACCACGTTGACTCAACTTTATGAGAGCTACAAGGGCTTGGATGGCAAAAGGGTGAAGGCCGAAGAAGAGAGCAAGAAGCGCTGGGCGGAAAACTGCGAATCAAACGCCAATATGAAACTCCAGGTGGAACGAGAGATAGAAGGAAGAATTCGCAACGATTACTCATTCCACAAAAGGCGTTTGGAGGAGGAAAATAAAGTCAATTTAGATAAAGCAAATAGCTTGGTCAAAGCAGAGAAGGCAGAGAAGGAACGTTTAACTCGGGAGGCCACACAAAGAATAACCGATCTCGAGGCCCAAGTTCAGCAAGCACAGTCACGCGCTGAACAAGCCGAATCCGATCTTTCGAGGTTCAAGAATGATGCTGAACTCCAGTACGGGCAACTCCAGCAGCAATTTACCACCGCGCAGACCGACAAGGCGAACGCGGAGAATCAATTGGCCAGATATGCTGATGATGTCCGCACTGCAAACGCAGACCGCGATGCAGCGCTTGCAGAGCTAGAGCGGGTCAATGCAAATGCTATCGTGATGGTAAATGCACATACCACTGGCGCTCAGCTCGCAGATACCAGCCATGCCGAGATGGAGACCAATCTCAACACCATTCAAGACCATATCCGATCTGCCAGTCAGCGCATTGGAGTTAGTGCAGACAACTTCCTTCAAGAATCATGTTCCCTAGTCGAAGCTCTTCAAAGCGAGAATACTACGTTGAAGAATCAACAAGCCTCCATTCAAGCAGCCTGGGATGGCGAGAAGGACTCCTTGGCCATTGCTCATCAATCCGAGATCGACTCCATGCGAGCCTCTATTCAAGCATCTTTCGACATTGAGAAGGCGGACTTGGTATCTTCACATCAAACCGAGATTCAGTCTCTTCGAGAGCAGCATGCTGCTGCCCCGAAGAAGAAGAATGAGGATGTTGCCCACTCCCCGGTTGAAGTTGATTCCGCCTCTGTCCATGATCTTCACGCGCAGCAGGCCGCATTGGATAGGCAAGCAGCCGCTGTCCGTGAGCGAGAGCGCGCGATTGAAAAGCTAATTCACGAGCTCGAGCTTGAGAAGAGTAATCTCGAGGCTAAGGAAAATAATACCAAGCTTGGTAATGATCACAAGCCATGTGCCGAGAAGTTTCAGCGGTGTAAAGCTTCCATCGAATCCAACTACAAGATCGAAATTCAGTCATTGAAAGCACAACTATCGCTTGCCGAATCTACCAACAACCTATCCTTGGAGGAGATGGCTGTCCAGGAGCAACTAGTCGCTATTCACGACCGAGAGCTCGCCATCGAGGAGCGTGAGAAGGAAATGAGAAGCTGGATTCTCTATGCCGAGGAAAAGAGAGTCCGCAGTGAAGCTGAAGCAAACGCTGAGTTCCAGCGCTCTGCCGCAGAGATCAAGCGTCTAGAGCTGAGATTGAAGATCTTCGAAGCTTTGCCTGAGCCTGCGGGCGTTGCATCTGATGGACTCAGCTCCCAGGAGTTCGCGAGCGAGCGTAAGGCTCTCGAGATGGCGCTCACTGACCACCATGAAATCCAGCGGCGCATTAAATCCAACCCTGCAGCACAGGATATGGAGTCGTTCACGTTAATTCGCGATTCTCTCGAGGCAATCAATGAAGCAGCTGAACAACTTAACAAAGTCGTTGCCCATGCTCGCCGGCATCTTCCAAATCCCCACTTCCGCGTTTGGCCCTCAACGGCAGTCTCCCGTCGTCGTCGTCGTCCTCGTTCTACCAAGACCGATCTCCCAGCCGTGGTTCCAGCTGAGCAACCCTCGAGAGTTGAGACATCTACGGCCACTGATCAATCTGTCCGGGCTGTGGTACAGTCGGTTCCGACTACGACCATGGATCAGTCGAGCCAGACGCCGGAAGGTTGGGTAACTTCTTCTTTGGCTGAGTCTTGCCTTCCGTTTCGTGTGGCTGTCGCTGCTGCTACTGCCTCCGATGAGCTTGTCGCTGACCCCGTTGTTGCTGCCTCTCCGGCTTCTGACGATGATGTCTCGCCTTCTCCTCCTGTGGTTGTCTCCGCTCCTGTCGTCAAGTGTAAGTGGCCCACTTCTAAGGTTTTCTGGATGGTTCTTTCATGCCTTGGATTGTTTCTCACGTACATCATTTGGAAGCCAGCTCGGATTATGACTAAGATGGCCTATGAGTCGATCTTGTATAACTTAAAAGCTGGCCTTCGCATCAATATCGACGCCGATGTCGATGATGGTGCCCCAGGTGTTGCAGGTCCTCTCGCCGAATTTACGGCCATACTACCCCCAGGCCTTCTACGGGAGGATCTCGAGGCTTGGATCCGGGAGAACGATTCCAAATTGAAGCAGTCTGTCCTCTGGGTTTTGTTACTTGGTATTTTCCTTTTTCATAAGCTTGACTATCTTTGGTAAGTCTCTCTTCGGCTGATCTTGAAGCGCATTCGTTGACCAGCTCCAGATTTAAATTGTGATTATCCGCCACCCTTACTCTGACATTGTGACTTCCTCTATCTCCAATACCTCATCCGAAAGCCTAGCGAAATGCAGGGCATCGATCTTCATTCCGAATCTCACATACATATACTTCACCTCAACGAAAGCCTAGCCAAAGGCGGGCATCGATCTAAACCTCGACCTTTACCTTCTACCTTCTACCTCCGTCTTCGAGTCTGGCACTCCTAGACATTTACGACTGCCAACGGATACCCTCACCCCTCTACGAAGTCACAAAGTCACGAAAGTATCACATATAGATAAGGGAAACATGGCACAATACATACTGAGCATGCCAAGTCATGTAATGGGAACCCGCTTTTCATTGGCAGAGCGAGTGCACAGTACTAGGTGGTGCAGTACGTGTACAGTTTCCTTTTTAAAAAACTAGAAATGGTTGAGATTTATTGTTGGGTGCGATTGAGTTGGATTTAATGGACTTTGGGTTGGGCGGGTTGTGATTTATGGAAGTCATACAAGCTCATTGGGTTGAGTAGCTGAGGGTGCTGCTCGTTCCTTTGTTGTATTGGCTTCTTTAGCATGTATTTGGTTTTGAAAATCTCGAGTCATTCCACAATCTTATGTACTCGATTCTTTGACGTAAATGAGTGAAGTCTGTGTCCGTCGCGCCTGTCATTCTCAGTATCCGCACAAGTGTAGTATGGAAGTTCCACTCTTGACCGAAGCTCGATGGGAAGGCACTGTGCTTTGCTTACTGGTTGGGATATTCTTTTTACAGGCAAAAATACTATAGCTTGTTCATTGCACGGCATCATGGCGGGCTTTTGGTTCCATGATCTGTATACTGGCCATCGGAAGAGTGCTGTTGGCTCCTAGCTAGCTTAAAAAATAAAAATCCCGCTTTCGCCCAACCACCCTCGCCACTGAAAGTTTCCGGCTTTCCCGAGGGCACAATCCATCAAAACAGCTTAAACCCACCCGGACACCCCTTCTGAAACATCCCCCCAGGATCATACTTCTCACTAACCTTCCTCAATTTCTCCCTATTCTTCCTCCCCATACGAACCAATAGGATCCTGGCCAGTAAAAGCATAATTCATATACACATACGGCACGAGCGTGTCTCGCGAAGCAGCCTCCTCTTTGATTTTCTCCAACGTGGTTGTCATGAATGATAGCACGTCGTCATCGTCGCTTTTGTTCTTCCAGTAGGAGAGTAGGAGCACAGAAACAAGTGGACCATTGGATGGATCGAGCCCTAGGGAGTTACCTCCACTTGTGGCGGAGGCTTGGAGTAGGGAGACGGGGTAGGGTTGTAGGGTTAGTGAGAACATGCCGTTTTTGATGGGTTTGATTGGTTCGAGGGCAGCTGTGTAGATGGTTGATCCGGCTTTGAGGGAAGAGGAATCAGCTTTGACTGTGATGTTCATGTATGCGCACCCGTGGTGGGATTAGTTTCAAGCAAATTTGGTTGAGAGAGTACGATATACCTGACTTGGGTTTGAGCCGACTGAGCTTGTTCATTAGCAGCTTCGTTCAGAGTCTGCAGTCGCATTGTATTCAAGTGATCGATTTGCGGCTGGATCTTGGTAAAAGCGTCAAGTACCGGAGGATTGCTCTCGGCTTGCAAATAGTATGGCTGGTTGAGACACATAAGATCGTTCCCAAACATAGCAGAGAAGCCGATACTGATCATCAGATGTGTCTCTTTGCTGGCATCCGGTTTGCGAAGCTCGTTCACAAGAGCATCGATTTGGCCGGGGAAGCTGGGAGCAAAGTAGAACACCGTGCCACCCCAGAATTTGCGTTGTGGAAATGTTCGCAAATCGAAACGGGTCACGATGCCTAAATTGTTTCCACCGCCACGAAGCGCAATCCAAAGGTCACTATTTTCGTTGGCGTTCGCATTGACGATCTCGCCGGAGGCTAGAACGACTTCGTAGTTGAGGACATTGTCGCAGATGAAGCCTTCGCGACTGGAGAAAAATGACAGCCCGCCTAAAAATACTTTGTAAGAAAGACAAATCTTGCCAAATGTGCCTAGATCTAGGACATACCTTCAAGTGAAAGGCGACCAATGCCGCCTTTTGCGGATCGGCTACCACAAACCCCTAGTCCTTGGCTTTCCAACTTACCATACACTGTGCCCCAGCGCTCCCCGGCCGCAATTCTTACCACTCCTTCCCCTACTTCGACTCCGGTAAGTAGACCCATATCTACCGTGATGCCATCTTGGACATTGGCACAGCCTGGAGTTGGCTGACATCCGGCACCACGAATGGCGAATTTGTGAGTGTCGATGAATGGCTTGTAAGTCTTTACGAATGTTGCAACCTCCTCCTTGCTTCGTGGTTGGAAAATGAAGGATGGTTGGACATCGCTTTCTAGACCTGAGAGGTAGGAAGAATTCAGTTGGTCGTATTTCTCTGTACCCCGTTAGATAAGGATACCCCCAGGTAGAGCTACTACCAAGGCGTCAATGATTTGTGTAGAATCTGAAGAAGCCATTGATAAAGAGATATCAGGAATCGCAACAGCAAGAATTTCTGTAGTTCTTTGTTGTAAGATGAGGGGTAGCAACCTAGGAAGGTGAAATTTTCGCAAATATTTTACAGTGTGGTTACCAACCAACTGCCAAGCAATCACCGCCAACCAGCAACACTGGGCATTCACAATGCCCTACTTTTGCCGGTTGGATTGCTTACCCTCGACCAAGCTCCGTGCCCCTGTGACTGAGTTGGCTGTGGTAGAACACCGTTTATTCTTGTTGGAGTAGAAATCAGAAGCAAGGAGTAAGATACGGGAGGAAAAAATGCTAGAATGTTTGGCTGCTTTCAGCATACTAGAAGAATTTCTTTATGCTCTAAAATAACCGATTGCCTGCTGCAGGGTTGATTGCAGAGTCTGCTAAGAAACTGTTCGGCGTGGAGTGGAAGGATCGAAATCTTGTTGCTGTTTTTGGGGGGGTCTTCATTGCGAATTCCGATCATACTTTCCGGTGAGTAAAAGTATGAAAGTTTCGACTTGGAAGAGGGAGACTTTCTATACTCACGGAGAAGAGACATATGCGGATTATGCATTCCATCCCCATTTTGCTGAAAATTAACACATACAAGAAAGAATACTCCCCAGACCATCTTTATCGTCCCGACAGCTTTAAACATGCCAGATCAAGTGTTGTATGGTAAGAGCCTCTTTGCAATAAACTTCCCTGCTCCCTTCAAACCAATGCCCCTCAAATATCACAGTTCATAGCAGACTGACATCCTCTTTCTTCTTGCAGTTCAAATAGCCATGCAAGGTACTCATAGGGTTACAGTATGTTGAACTGTAGCCACGGTATGAACAGTGATAGACGTGGTCTGAACGCTGTGAGCTGACTGAGGATTTTGGTGTCTTTAAGTAGTCCTTCATGTACCAAAAACCAGCTACCAAGATGCCGCGAGCAAGGACTCCAGGTATAGCTCCTAAAGATTCCGCACCAGTATCGTCATTGCATTCGACAACATCGCAGCTCCTAACCGGAGAAAATGGCTAATCTGCGTGAGTATTCCGGTCAGTACCCTGAAATATCACTAGGAGAGATGAATAAGAAACTCAGATTCACCGAGGATACGACGTAGCAAGTTGCTGCAACCAAGATGACGGTTACGAGCCACACAATAATGAAAAGAAATATTTCCATGGCCCACGACGTCTTATCGTTTACCCCTCGATCTCTTAGGTCATGTGCCGCATTCATAGCATCCAATCGTTGCATCTGCTCCTTCATTATGACCAGAAGGGCCTTCGACTTAATCAGGTTTTGCTCTGCAAGTGTAGAAGCTGCCAGCGTCTCTGAAAGCTCAACTGTGGCGAGAGAGTCACACATGCCAAATAGATCTTGCTGACGATGGCATAACTCTATTATATCGAGGCTGAATTGGAGGTAAGTCTCCCTCGGAGCCTGTTCCACTGGACCTCGGAAAAGCGCTTCCGCTCGTTGAAGGAACTCGGCGAGGTCCATATCGTACTGTAGCCGCATTTCTGAATAGGAGGATGAAGACATGTTGTAGATTGGGGAGGAAGTCGCTGCTGTTGTGGGAGATTTTGGAGGCGGTTGTAAGAAGATGATTTTGCCTTTTAGAAATCAGAGGAATAGTTCTGTAGATGAGCGGAAAGAGTTGAGGACGACACGTCCTGAATTGGTTTTGGAAGGTGAAGTCTTGCTCGGGACGCGACTTCCATGCTTCAGATAGTTCGCATTGTGGGGGATCGTAATGGAGGACTTTTCAAATCTCCTCATTCGAATTGAAATATCTCTGCTTTGCTAATTTCCTTGGGATTTATGTTCCAGTAAGTCCACGGGTACCAGACTAGGAGTTGAGGATTTTCTATATTTACAAATTTTCTCCTTTTGGTACTGCCGAATGAGCCCGACCCGCGTTACATGCCGTTTCCGAAATATGAAGGTGCGCAATGTGCAGAGGAAGGGACCTGAAGATGTGGTACCGCATCATCCTCTCACGAGGAATCCCCAAGCAAAAAATGATTACGGTTATCAAAAAGCCATTGACCATCCGTTGGTAGGCGAGCTTCTCATCTTTGGCATCCACTAGGTTACGCAGCTCCTCGAAAGCCTGCGGTTGAAGGCGCCCAGCTTCTGGATCGTCTCGACTACGGACAACGTTGGGATCGGCTGGGGTGTAGGGAGGAGGTGGCTGGACATTGGAAGACGTGGTTCTATGTTGAAAGACTTGACCGTCTGTCGTACGAAGTGTTTGTATACGGGGGGACTTGGGGCTATTCAAACGTCCGTCTCGAAGTTGCGCTCGAGTCTGGTAAGCCGTGGGTCTGCGGGTAAATTCGTTGTAGATAGGAAGATCGACTATTGCCTCGGTGGCGCTTTGGCGGGAAACGGAGAACATCGTGCTCGCTGGCGTGTGGGCTCTGTAGGAGAGGGTAAAATTGAGATTCAGTTTGAAACGAAAGATTTTAATTAAGTCCTTTCAATTGCTTTCGACTTCTGGTGAATTATAGTCACGAAAAAAAAGCATGGTTGAGATAATTCACTGTCGAATGAAGTAAGAAAGCGTTATTTCTGCTCGTACTCCTCCATACCAATGCATCACTTGTCTCAGACATAACTCTCTCCCGCTACTCAATTGCCAGCTAGTCATAAGGTCTCGGACAAAACTGGCTTGCCGGAAAAAAATTCACATTCCTCTGTACTCCTTCCGTCGCTGTTCCTCCAATTCCGTATATCGGGTGTGCTCCACGTGTAACAATCAGAGAATTAAACGCGTTATGTCTATGCTCTATTTTTAAGCCATATCCGAATGTGTGTGAATACCATAGCTACCCATACCGCAAGCTGAAGGAGAAAGACGAGAAAGACAGCCTCCTTAAAACGGAAAATCGCAACGAATCCGTAGTTGGAGATGGTACCCAGAACCCAAAAGAACTGTAGCGAATTAGCTCCCTCGAATATATTATCTCTAATTCAACGCACCTCAGACTTCAAGCCGACTAAAAGTACAGCTCCGAGCGAGATGTAATAGAACCTGGACATCTTTCTCCTTTCCTCCTCGTAGTTCGCAATAGTTCTCTCTTGCTGAGCATTGATGTGTTGCAACTCTTGTAATCGCATGATCTGGTCTGCGGACGTATAGGGTGGAGGTGGAGATGTAGATGTCCCTGTGGACACACGAGGATGGCGGCTCTGGTTTTGCTGCGCTTGGCCCCGCTGCCCTTGATTTGACCGGCGAGGACGTTGCCTCCTGTCAGCTTCATCTTCCAAGACTGCAAATATGTTGTCTGGATCACGGAACGGCATGTTTATGAATAATGTCGCCTGTTGCTTCGTTTAGTAAATGAATGAAACCGTAAAAGAGCTTGAAAAGTCACCAGAGTAAGAATATGCTGCTTGGAGTTGAAGAACAAGAAAGATATCTTTCTGTCAAGCACGAAGTGTGGGCACAAGTCGGAACATCGCTCTTGCCTATTTGGCTTTGAGTGAGCAGCAGCACGCACGTGCGCGTGAGCATCGAGAAGTTCAAGGTTCATTAAGGAAGGAACCGAGCAGAAGAGGAATAGCACAAACGAAAAAATTTGAAAGGGGATAATTTGATGTCTCCAAAGACACTGGACTACATTGTGGTACATGTCCTTCTTTCTTCCACAGGATCTGGATCTCGATCTGGTCCAAAATACTCAAGTGTCTCGAATTGCCCTATGGACCATGAGCCAAATTCCTATGCCTGAACGAAGGAAACGAAACAAAACTTACAAGTTTGCTCCTCAATCCCAACTTCCCTCCTTGCTACTTTATTACATGCGCTCCCGTAATCCGCCTTGAAACTCTTCTGCTTAACAAGCTCGGCATCGGTCTCCCCCCATGTTACGAAAACTACAATAGCTTGACACATTTGCCCTTGATATTCAACCTCGCCCAGTGCCTTCTCAATGCTATAACCACCCACTTCACTGTTCGGCCCGCGAGAGTTAACAAGTAAACCAAGGTTCAAGGAAATCATGAACCTTTCGGCGGAAATATCACTAGCAGTGTGGCTCAACGGCAGGTACACGATCGCTCGCTGTACAGATGGTCGAACGTTCTTCTGAAAGCGTGGCCCTCGTCCGGCCAAGCACAGCGGATAATTGGAGTCTAGGCCCATAAATCGAGGCGGTGTAGGGAGGAACTTCATTAATGGCGCGAGCGCTGTGCGGACATCGTCCTCGGACAGTGGGATCTCAACTAAGACGGCACATAAAGAATGAGCAAATTGCGCCCCGCGGAAGTAATGAATGTCTACAAAACTTACGAGAGCGGACCACGAGAAGTAATGCACCAGGCGAGCGTGTATCATGACCGCAGGTAGTGCCTTCTACGCCATAGCGAGCCATATTCAGGATCAATTCGCTCCATGCCGCGCTTGCAGGAGACTCCGCATCTTTGAAATTGAGACCGGACACGTCGAGTCCAACGAAAACATGGCGCATAGTTGCTAATAGTGAAGGATGTGGAGTTTCAAACAGGATGCTGGGTGAGCACTTGCTAGGCTCGTTATGCACTTGGTAACCGGAAACAAAATGGAAGTTCCAGATTAATATATAGATGATATAAATATACGAAACAGATTCTGAGCGCTGACGTACGTGTAGGCAGCCTTAAAAGATCTAAGAAGCAGTGACTTGAGTGCTGCAGCGCAATATATTTTGGACGTTATGTTAAAAGCAGTGGATACCTGCTTCTCGGACCACGAAGGATGCTTCCGCTTTCCGCGTTCAGTCTTGTAGGGGCCTCCTAAATAAAGACAGAAAAGCCGTCTGTCGAGTCCTGAGTGCTATGTGTTGGTTGTTGGATGTTGGCTCTTAATCAGAACCTAACTGGCTAGCCGAACTCCGAGCTTGCAATTTGAAATATATTCTGAGATAGAACAATCAGCCCAAGTCATTTATTTTTAGATATTGATACTTAAGATATTCCCAACACTTCATGCCTAAAGCTTTTACAATAGGTTCGTGGATCTAGAATTTCTTGCTCAGCTCGCAGTTTCGAATCACGTCTATCACAAAGGATTCATTTGGGAATCGGGAACATCAAACTTCATTACTGATATCATTCTTAAATGGACATATGATAGCGCGTACATGAGCAAAAAGATGCCAAAGCTACTTCCTCCTTCCCCAAGATGCATAGATCATCTGCAACGCCACACTATGATCTCCCTACGGATCCCAACAAAGCCACTCGGTATCCGAAACCAAAGTACATGTTTTATGCACTGTTTCATACACTGTTACATACACGGTATTTATCACAGTTCGTGTCACAGTAACCGTATGACTGTAGTACCTTTGTAGAGTTAGCTCTAAGTTATTCCTTTCAAAAAGGAAACTTACAACAACCATGCCTGGTAGATTATAACAACCAAACACATCCCAAGCAAAATGATCAAAACCAGCCAGATTGTGATCTCCCAAAAATTCCTCTCATGCAATATCTGATTTTGCGCGCACAACTCTTGGATAATTTGATCAGCGGGCGAATAGGGCGGTGGTGGCGCAGCAGCAGCAGTTTCAGGGACATCGGGATGGGGTAGTGGGGATTGTTCGAATACTCGAGAGAGCCTCGCTCTGTTTTGTGCAAGGCGTGTTTGTTGAACCTGTGGGTCCTGACCGAACAGGCCTAGGGTTTGCCGCACGAAGGGAAGATTTTCGATCTCATCGTCGGAATCGATTGCACTGGAGGAGCTGTCGGGCCTGTGGGGGAACATCGTTGAATGCGTGTTTTTTGTAGATAGGAGGAAGGGAGGAAGATGTCTTTGATAAGATTCTGGTGGTCATGTGGATAGCTATATGTAAGCATTCGGTGAATGTTTTATGTCTATCTGTTTCTACTACTCGTCCCAAAGAATCTGCCCAGACCTCTCAAGAGCATCATAGCATTACATCCATTAAATTCTACCACATAACCACCCCGCTCCAGCTGTAATCGTCGCAGTTACGGTTTTCGTAGTAGCTGCAATTGTAATCGTAGTCGTTGCAGTTGCGGCCGCGGTCAAAGTCGCAGTCACTGTTTCCCGAGAATGGACTGTTACTGCCTTGGCGATTTTCCGCATTTCCAACAACTCTCTAACATCTCCTTTTATGGGCACAAACTTGGATGTCAAGAACTCGAGTAGAAGCCGTCTAACTTCGAGCCCTACGTAGCGAAGAATGCGTCTTGGTGATATCACTGCCGCAAAAACCATCTTCCAGACCGGGTTTAGAAGCCAAGCGACCTGCGTAGGGTTAATATGTGAACATGTGGCGACCAAAAAGGATATTTGTAAATATTCACCTCAGATCTGAAGACAAGGAGCAACCCCAGAAAGATGACAGCACTCAAACACAGAATACTCCAACTCAACCTGCCCACACAATCTTTCCACTCCAAAATAGTCTGCTTTTGGTCCAGGTTCTGCTCTTTCAGCTTCTGATTCTCCTGCCGCAAGTGTTGAACGATCTGGTCCGCAGGCGTGTAGGGTGGTGGGGCTGGCGGTTCAGGAAGGGCCCCTGACTGAAGCATCTCGTGCCTGGCTTGTTGCAACCGAAGCTCGAAGGCTGCTTCAATTTCTTCTCCTGTTTGCAGACGCTCATTCTCTAATTCGATTGCGATATTTCGGTGAGAAGACATGGTCGGCGGTCGCAATGGTGTGTCTGGATAGACGGACCAGCAATGGAGGGAGGAAGTTTTGGTAATATGCCGTTTACTGTGAGTGAATGGGGAGTAATCCGTATGGAGGATGTTGAGCAGGAGAGACTCACTACCTAAGTACGAAATTTTGATGAATGTCTTGCTTGTTGTCCAAAAATTGGGATTTCATATAAATTTGTACTCTTCGGCCAAATTCTTTATTACGCTCTCTCTTCGTCGATTATTCTGCAGCACAGTGACTTTACTGTCCCCAAAATTATCCCCGGGATCACCTAACATCATTTGCAAAAGTAGCAGTAGCAGTAGCAGTTACAGTTGTGGTCGCCGTATGCCGTGCATCGACATGATGTACCGTCACCGTCTTCGTGAGCGTCTCTATTACCGACAAAACTCCATCACCCACACATCCCTCCATGTCACCCACCATCGAAGCCCCAATATTGACCAGGATATTCCTCACCACGCTAGGAAATCTGATCATCGACTCGAGAAAAGATACAGGAATGTTGAGAAACCACAGAATCTGTAGAGTTAGTATTTTGCATCTTGAAAAGGAACTGTGTATAGCTACGAACCTCATATCTATTGACAATAAGAAGTGTGATAAAAAACGCAACCACCAAGTATCCAAATCTCTCTATTCGTAAACCAATCTCTTTGCGCAACTTGGTGTTTTCCTAACGCAGCTGTTGTATAATTTCATCGGACTCCGTGTAGGGCGGTGGCGGCGCCGCCTCAGGTGCAGGTGCAGGTTCGTCCTGACGATGAATATTGTTCTCATGTAGAAATCGACCCTGCAATTGAATGCGCTGTGCTTCAAGTTCTCCAATTCTGGCAGATAGTGTGCGGCGTTCCATAAAGGATGCTCGTAAAGAGGCTACGACACCACCTTCCGGTTCTGAAGCAGCGGCGTAGTTGTTCTGTCGCCAGTGTAGCTCCATTTGCGAATCTTGGACGTTGAGTTCTTCGTAACGGGCCATTGCTGCGCCTCTTTCTTCGTCTAGAGCTTGTGAACGGGTCACGAACTCTTCTCTGGATAGTGTAGCCCCCGGGGGTGGACATAGTTGGTGTTGCTTGCTTGGGTACCTAGATAGCAGTTGAAAGGGACTTGAGGAGGTAGGTGTCGTTGTTGGACCCTCGATGAGGAAACGAGGGATGGGCATGTTCGACATCCCGCTAAAGGACGGCTAACCACCTAGCAAGAATGTTTGGTGAATATGATTTTGTTGCTATTCGTGTACTCATTATATGAACGCCAGTAAGCGTTATGTACAAAGACAGGGAATCAAATTATTCATGTCCTCTAAAATCAGAAATTAGTGCTCCTCTCAGCCATCGCCTCCATCGTCCCAGTCTCATAAGTCCCATCCTCATTCTTGACCTGGCTATTCGATATCGCTGGCAGGAAATCGAGAGCGAAACTCCACACATAGAACGTATATATGAGAGAAACCAGCCACTCACAGACCGCAGCCGCGGTGTAGTGCTTCTTATATCCCAACACCACAAATGCAATCGCAAGCCCCACTTCAACAAAAATGAACATGAGTTTGATCCAGAAGGATATCCTGATGATGCGGTATTCGCGATAGTGAATTCCGAGTCTTTGGTATTCCCAGCAGATGAAGATTGCCGAAATGATATAGCCGACACTATTGTGGGATTAGAAGCGTCTAGCACCCGAGGGTAGAATGGACTTACATAAAGATGCCCAAACAGATATCATGTGTATGGCCGTGGTGTAAATCGTTGTAGCAAGTCAAGAGAATAAGCCCAATACCACCAGCAAGCGCGAACAAGATGGACAGAATTGACAAGCTTTTCTGGAGCCAGGATGTATTTACGGCGAGCCTGCTCTTATGTCGCAGCCAGCGCTCAGCGACGAAAACGGTATCGAATGTCACGACGGTAACGGTTCCGCCGGCGATGAAAAGTGGCTGCAGCTTATGGGCCCCGACATCTGAGATGTATCTGTTGATCAAAGTTTAGCATTCCTCCTTCATCCGCGAATCTCTATATTTTACGTACGGAATGGTGTCTCCCGCGCGTGTGTCTTGTGGTGGGAGAACCGCCTTGTGCGTGTCAATTACCCACCACAGAAACATGCCTAATAGCATCCCCAGCCATACGCAACCGGAGAAGATGGGTATGAGCCAGTACGAGCGCCATGAGATTCCAAACATTGTGGCGGTGGTTTAAAATCGCGGCGGCTGCGGTTTCTTCAGATGGCGCCGGGAACTTCGGGAACGAGCAACGCGCAGATATCCAGCTGCGACGCGTAACTGTAAGCTCGCAGGAGAAGGAGAAACGAGGGGAAAGAGATTATTATACGTTCGTACAGTGAGAGAATTGAAGATGAAGAAAAAACAAGAAAACAAGGCAAGAGGATGGTGGGAGATTGCAGCTATTTTAGCTGGTGAGCCGGTGTTTCTCAGCAACGAGCATCTGCAGGTGTCATCAAGGCCCACATCGCGACTTCCATTACTCGACGCGTCGATCCAAGATAAGTAAGCATTGCGATTCTGTAAAATAAACTTTTGGCTATAAACTATGCTGCTACAACCTACCAAGTTCTTGGAATGAAAACCTCGGGTTCGTGTTGTGAATAATGCCCAGGTGTAGATGTGAGAAAATTGCTTGTGTTCTTGGCAAGGAAGTCCTAGCTTCGATGACGTCACCTGTAGTTACCGTATCAACAATTGCGAGAGACAACTCTCCGGAAGAAAAAGTATTGTACAATTCTAGCGAGAGTAGAGTCCACGTTGACCCTGAAAAATCATCTTCTTATTTATTGAAACATGCGTTGAGCATGTGAAAACAGGTCACCAAACCTTGTCTCTCAAAACTCCCTCTGTTGCCCTCAATCGTGAGAGCCTCAAAGCTTCCGCATTTTTGATTTGTACGACACCAGGGGTACCACGAATCATTAAAGTTTATTAGCATTTGAACAACAGAGTCAGAAGATGGAGTTCTGTTGGAGAGGCTACTCTGCATCCGAAGTGTAAGGAACACGAGAAAACCTAGGAAGTCTCGATCATTACATCTCATTCGACGGCGCCAGGCCAGTCTACCATATTTCCTTGGCTTCTCAAAGGTTCAGATCTTGTGTTAGTTTATGTGGATGAATCGTTGACTTGCCAGCCTTTTGTTCTCTGATAAGATTCTCCATTCTTTGACAATCAGTCAAGACAACCCCTCCACGCTAGATATAAGACCTGCCAGCGACATATTTTGAGGTATTGATAATTCAGCGCAGTAATTAAGTGAAATTAAATGGCGAGCAGCGCCCCTGTGGTTTGTTAATTTTCTAGCTGATAGGCATTAACTTAAACATGTTTCGCAAAAGGAGATTCACTCCCCCTTCGTTAAGCGAGGTGCCACACATATCTGCCGCTTGGACCACTCGAACATAAATATGCCTTCTTCAAATAAAGCACTGTCAACTCATCAACCCGAATCATATTTTGTGGAGTAAGCCTGTTCCTGCCCCCTCCTACAGCTTCTCCTACGAGAGATCCGGTTCTGAACCATTTCCCCTGGTCGATTCCCCCATTTCGCCGTCTTCGGCCACTCTGCAACATGTCTTCCACTTCGAAAAAAGTTCCAGTCCCTCCAGACAACATTCAATCAGGATCAATCTCCCCTCATTTTGACGAAGACGAACTGAGCAAGGAGCTCGACGAAATCAATGGCACGGCTGCTATTGCAAGTCGGCGGTTACGTAGCAACCAAAATCACATCGCTCCGAAATTCGACTTCCGATCAGCACGTTTACAGAACCTGTCCATCGAATACGATGATCCAACGTCTACCCCAGAGGAGTCTGACTATACTCTAGACTCAAGTTCCGATGACGATCAGCCGTCGAGCGAACCACTTTATGCAAAGTTTTCTGTGAGCAAGTGGGAGGTGAAATTGATGAAAGCCCTGCGAAAGAACTCAATTGCTTCTACTTCCCTTATATCCGGAGAAGAAAGTGTCGCACAGGAGATACGAAACTGTTCTATTCGGTCAAATGATCGCGAGGGCCTTCCGCAAGATATTTTCCAAGCACCTATTCAACCACCGAACATTATCGAAGCCACCTCGGGAGACGGTGACAATAGCTTGCCAGAGTCTGCGCCAGATATCACTGTCCAGATTTATCAGCAGCTCGAGAACATAGGTTTCCCGAAATCGATCTGCAGAGTCCCGAGACTATATTTCACCATGAATAAGCCTGCAACTTCGCGTGGATATAAACCAGCCGACGGAATTACATATCGTCCTCAGGAAACTGAACCTGCCACAGAGCCCGTGATGCCTCCAAGAGGGTTCAACTTCAACGACGCCTTCTCTGATCTCAACCAGGAGCTAAAGGACGAGATTTTCCAACCAAAAGACGAAAATTCCCGGCTAAGAAGCGATAAGTTTGCTCTCAGCCAGGAGCTAAACGACGAGATTTTCCAGCTAAGACGCGATAAATTTACTCTTAACCAAGAGTTACACAACGAGATTTTCCAGCTAAGTCTGCTAAGAACTGAGAATTCCCGGCTGAGACACGATAAGATGGCTCTCCAAGAGTCTAATGCGCAAGTCGAGCGGGAGAAATCTAATCTAGCGCACCAGATTCTGGATTTTTGGGCCCCTGTCGCACGGGACCTGAATATAAAGGTACAGGCGCTTCAGCGACAAGACAACCAGAAGAAAGCAGAGATTTCTCTGCTCACGAAGCACCTGGATGCCATAGCAAAAGAGGAGTCTCCTGAGATTGCTCTACGCCGCGAGGAGCTTGCTATGGTTATCAGACTAGAAAAGCGTGATGTTAAGAAAATGTCAGCCTTGGAACGACAAGTGGAGCTCGATGCCGAGACGATTAGGCAGCTCAAAGAAGACTCAGATACTGTCGCTGCTGCATTTATCGGGGAAACAAAAGTGCTGGAGCAAAAGATCCGTGTGAGGGATCGCCACATTGAGGGCCTGGAGGCAACGAATGCTGCTTTTGTCCAGGAGGCAGCAAGGCTAGAAGAGATAATCCGCCAGAAGGATGTTGAGATTGAGGATTTGACACTGTGACCTGAGCTATCATAGCTTACGGTATGTTGGATTATGGTGCTCACCGGTCTGGCTCTGATGGTGTGGATAGTCGACCTTGGAATACACTACTTGAGTACCCAATCCATTATGAGGTTTAAGATTGTGCAAACGGCGAAGGATAATGAAAGTAGCAGCTGTGAAATAATGGGCAGTACAAATACACAGTATTCCAGCGTTGTAAGGAGCATTGTGCAGAAGTGACAATAACAGCAAAACAACAAGAAACCGGAAATGTGTACAGGGACGATCCAGAACAATCTCGCCACGATTCGATAGTACAAGGTTGGGTCGCTTTACTTGAAATTTCCACTCTGAAGGACGTGTCAAAGCCGTTTGGTCAAAGAATAATGTTTGACCTGCAAAGACCAGAGTTTTCAAAAGCCTTTCAGCTATCAACTTCGGAGTATGATTTCTCTGGTAAGACCTTCATTAAAGTATGAGTGAAAATCGGTAAACGATGAAGAGTGAGGTTAGAATAAAGAATGCCGACTCAGCCGGCCCGCGCTCGGCCGTGAAAACGCAGTGTCAAACCCTCAAAACTCTCTTCATACTTCCATACTCTCTAGGTTACTATATCAAGTACACAGATCTCTGTTTCCCTACAATATCATCTTCATTATAACCAGTAATGTTCGTCCAGATGCATGCTTGCCTATGCGTATCAGTCAGCTGATTTGGCCGCGAACCCGACCTCGGTCCACTACCCCACACTTTCCACTATGCCGAAGTCTCGACAACTCACTTGTACGACTGGTTACTCCCATGGCGCGGCGCGTGGCGCTCGTTGACGCGGGCGCCCTTCTAGTAAATGGGTTGGGGAACCCCTCTTTTCTTTAATTTCCACTGTTACAATTCACCTCTCTTTATATATTTCTGTGGCAAGATAAGGTTGCCAATTCACCTTCCTACGTCTCAATATCTTGGAGTATCTGCTCTACATTCTCTTATATCCTTTCTCTAGCAAGCAAAAGAACATCGCCTCACAGCAATCATGGCCCCTCCTTCTGCGACCCACGAAGTCGTCGATACCGGCGCCTCCATCCCAACTAACAGCAACGACTCCGCAGGGACGGCGCCACTCGAGCCCAGCCTTACGAAAAAGCAAGCCTCGATAACTATGCCTCAATTCCCCAGCGGGCCAACCTTCGATGATAAGTACAAGGAGCGGGAATATCTGAAGGGAAGACTTGCGCTGGCTTTCAGGATCTTCGCGAAGCTAGGATTTGATGAAGGGGTTGCGGGGCATATTACTTTGAGGGTACGTATCCAAGTGCTGCCGTTCCAATGAACCTGAGGAGATCGGTCTGAAAGGGCATGGGGCTGATGACTAGAACAGGATCCAGTGGAGCCAACGTCCTTCTGGGTAAACCCCTTCGGTGTTGCCTGGCCGTTGCTCAAAGCCTCGGACTTGATTCTCGTGAACAAAGACGGGCAGGTAGTTGATGGTGGTGCTTGCCGTTTGTTGAATACCGCTGGTAACTGCCCCTTTCCCCCTTCCTCCATTCATCTCCAATTGCTAACGCGAGAAGCCTATATGATTCATCACGCAGTGCACACCGCACGTCCAGAAGTAAACTGTGTCGCACATTCCCACTCCATCTACGGCCGTGCCTTCTGCTCCTTGGGCAAGAACCTAGATACCATCACCCAAGATTCCTGCGCATTCCACAACGACATCGCGTTGTATTCCTCTTTCCGAGGCATTGTACTCGCGGCAGATGAGGGACTGGCTATCGCTGCTGCTCTAGGTCAGAAGAAAGCAGCGCTGTTGCAGAACCATGGGCTTTTGACATGCGGCAAGAGTATCGAAAGCGCGGTATTCTGGTTCATGAGTTTGGAGAAGTGCTGCCATGCCCAATTGCTGGCTGATGCAGCAGCCGGTGGTACCGGTGGACAGACAGTCAAGATTGATGAGAAGGACGCGGAGTATACGTATAAGACAGTCGGGACCGAGCGGGCCGGGTGGTTTAGTGCGAAGCCTACGTTCGATATGATGGAGCATGAGGCGGGAGTTGATTACAAATGGTAGGTCTGATATGGGATCGGGTGCATATTGGGGAGTTATTGAGTACATGATTGCATGATCAGGCCAGTCGTTTATGCCCAGTCATAAATAAACGTTGAGTTACCTCTTCAGGAAATTCGGAGGCGAAATCATTCCTCTCGGTGTTTCAATCTCAAGGTATACTTCTAAACACACCAAAGCTGCCTAAGAACTAACCTGCCAGGTGCATATCCCCAGCGATCTCCCCTTACTTTGCTCAGAATGGCCGCCTGGCCTATTTATGTGCAAAATAATGCAGTGCGTTCCTACTGCAACAAGTAGAGATTCGCATTTTAGTCTCGGCAAGCGGGAATGTCGCACATGACGGCTCACACCACAACTTATATAAAGGCATCTCCCTGCTTCCAAGCACCGCCTTCTTACCGAATCGACATTCTTTCAGCCTTCCACCCCTTCTCCCATCTTTGATTCCGAATACCTCTTTCGCATCCTGAAGCGCGCAGCACGCTATCCTCCGCCCGGTCGTTCTGCAACATGTCTTCCACTTCGCAACGACCCCATCAGCCTCCGGCCCGCATTGAATCAGCGGGAGACCAACCAGCCACCCCAGATACCCACGAGATCAATGCCGAACCTGAGTCTTCACGTTCTACAGCCACGATGCCCGAAGGAGTATCTGTTGTACAGAGTACTGAACCGCAATCTCAGCAGCCAAATTCGGGGGCTGCCCCACAGGGCGTCATGGATACATACCATAGACTGACAACACACCTGATCGAAGCCCTTGAGACCAACCACAAACTTCGGCTGGAGGAAAACAACCGGAAGGACGGTCTGATCTTACAATTGATAGCCGAGAATCTTGCGCTGGAGCGGCTGGCAGAAGGTGATGGTACTGTGAGTGATGTGGTCAGATTGTCATATCGAGTGGGCAACTAGCCATTGCTCTGAGACAAACAAACAACAATACCGAAACTATCAATCAGCTTGAGACGGAAATTTCCCAGAAGGATGAACAGATATCTACACTTCAGCAGCAAGCCGCTCGGGATGCCCAGACGATCGCCCAACTCAGAGCAGAGATGCAACAGCAAAAATACAGCGATACTGAGAAGCTAATAGCAGAACGCGAAAAACGCAGCGCACAAAACGAGGAACATATCGCAGAACAAGATGAACTTATCAAACTGAGACGGGAAGATAGGCGGGAATTGGCTGTCACTATGGAACACAACGATGAACTGTATGCAGAGATCCGTCGACTACGTGAGTCGGAAGTTCTGTCCGAAAAGGAGATCTTCCAACTAGGAGACCAAATCGAACTCGACGCCGAGACCATCAGCCAACTGAAGGCGGAAAATTCTCGAATGACGGACCAGATATCCTCTCTGCAAGGAGAAATTGCTCGCCATACTGAGGCCATCGAGGAGCTGAGGCTCGCCAGTCAACAAAATCACGCCTCCGGTGTTGGAGCTGTCGCAAACGGAATGGAAAGCCTCTCTGTACAACCTGAATATGGCACTGCTACTCCCTAATCTCCTATTCCTGCTGCTGCTCCTGCTCCTGCTCCGGCACCTCGCACCGTCACACCACCAGCAATCTCCGAAGACGACAATCTTGACGCGCTGCTCGGTCCACCGGCTTTGGATGAGAACAGTCAACCCCTTTTTCAGCGTGTCGACCGTGGTTCACCAGCTCTGGAGGATGAGGATGAGGATGATGTTGTCCTTGAGTACACTTCCGATGCACGTGATGCGCTTCTCAGTCCCCCTACTCTGGATGAAAATGGCCAACCTGCTTTCCAGATTGTTTATGGTGGTTCAACTGCTGGGTCTGATGAGGATGAGGATGGTGATGAGGATGATTTTGGCTTTGATTACGATTCTGATGCGATTGCTTCGGATGATGATGAAGGAGATGATTTTCTTGCGGAGTAAAATGGTGGGTTTGGATGGACGTATAGGCGTCCCGCATCTGTTGTCGATTGTCTCCAGCAAATGACTGATGGTTGATGGCAATAAGTTGTCTTGCTATACTTTAGGAACGATCTGAGTGGTACTATGGAGCATGGAGGTGTAAAATAACGGTCCCCTTGGAGAATTTATTTGTTCGAGGAGCCTTCTTGCCATAGTATTTGGCGTTCAGGCATGACCTGAAGGGGAGCTGTTCTGTAAATATTCCTATTGGGCCAGACCAAATATTGAAGGATTATTCATTGTGCTTCTTCGTGCCAATCCGTGATGTTGTGATGACCTTGAAATGCTCTTTCTATAAAGTGTACACGCCAGCTATTGTTGCCTTTACTCCATTAAGCACCTCCAGAAAGCTGAAACGGCGGGGCTTGATGGATTCTCAAGGAATGTTCTCTATCGAATCCATGGGATTGAAGAAATTTACCGTACAGCTCCTCATTGAAACCACGCGGCTCTTAACTGCTGCGAAATCATCATGGTGAAACAACTAAGAGAGAGACTAGAGATGGATTAGCAAAGCCGGGTTAACAAACTCAAGAGCCGTTTTTTCTATCGCGTGGGGAACATTTACCCCTTTCATGTTGACCACTGATTTGGTGATGATGCGATTACCTAGGAGACATAACCTCTGGAGGGGAAACATCAGGCAATAGGGTGCAGACAAAACGGTTGCAAAGCAGCAATAGCAACTCAAGAATCAAGCCTCCCGCCCTTCACGATCCTGCAAATCGAAACCTCTTGCTTCTTAAATAAGCCGTCTCAGCTTTTTCCAAACTCAGGTGCTTGTGTTTTCCACGACATCCGAGTTCAAGGAGATTAGAATCATGATAAAAGGTGATGTCGGAGTTCGGCTGTGGGTAGTTTGATGTGAGGAGACGCATGGAAGGTGGGTGTACGGTACATAATGGTTTTAGGGACGTTAGATTGCTATACTTTGCCAATATCTCAAGCTATCATTGATTGCTAAATAATAAAAAAAGGGCTCATTTACGTTACGACACATACCCTTAGTCATTGATAAGTTGAAAGGATTTCATCCGAAAACAGCAGTCCATCCCGGATTCTCCGTCCCCTCAGGATCATAAAACAGCCAGTAGCTGATAGCACACAAAATCAAGTTCGCAAGACAAAACGCTATAAACGGGCGATGCCTTCTCCTCACAATTGCGTCTGGATAAAGTAATTCCAACACTGGCCGAAGATAGAAAATTACAAGTCCAATCCCGAACAAGTTGATCGACGTCAGAATAGAGATATCCAGCATGTCCTTGTAGCCAGCATGATGGTCGCGATAAGATTGGTAAAAAGCCAACTTAAAGAATGAGTCGCAGCCTGAAATAAGTACGAAGAACATGAAGAGCCAGGTGCAGACAAGAGAGAGGATAAAAAGGCATAAATCGTATAATTTGCCATATAATTCTGCCGCATCGTTGCTTCTGACCAAAAGGATAGCTCTAGAATTTCCACAAAGTCGGAACAAATAAATAGAGTTCAGAACTTCAATCATCAAAATGGAAGCCAGAAATATAGATCCGAGAATCTTCGTCCAGACCAGACCACGGAACGAATAAAGCTTGACTGCCTGCGGTAATCCGCCGAGAACGAAAAAGACCCATCTAGCCCACATAGCTGATCTCATGGCTTTTAAATTTTCATCAGTAGGGGCGCCATCGAATCTTTCGACAATGAGTCGTTCTACTGATTGAACAGGCGATACCTGATGTCGGAAGGAAGTGGGCGCAAGGCGGATAAGAACGCTGAGTATGTCGGCGAAGCAGAACAATGGCGAGCTGCGTAAATATATGCCGAAACGTGATGAGGCCCCGCAGACCTTGCCGGCAGGCTGTGACATGGCACATACAGCGAGGGTCACAATGATCCAGAAGCAAGTTTGCCATGAGACCTCGTTCAAAGTGGGAGCGACAGCGCTTGAGGTAGCTGAACATCATGAGTTAGTGATCGATCCTTGGCAGTGAGGATGAGCTTACCCATCATTCAAACTATGGAAGTTGAAAACAAACGTCGAGGAAAATGCGCGGATAACTGGATATTTTAAGGTCCGGAGTGCGGCTGAGCCGTGTCGGAAAAAGCAAAAAGTGGCGTCGAGGTGTTTCAGACGAGGCCGCGGGATACTTCGACTTAGAAAATGTAATCTAAGGGCACCTTCCAAGCAACCATTATTAGACAATCTCCAATGAAGAAAGATAGGAGTCAATGCTGTAGTACCAATTTTGGGTGCCTGAAATCAACAAAAGAATGACGTTGTGGCAGTGCCGTGCGGAAAGCGGAAAGACCAACGAGATTGCCCGACCTAGAATATTCCAGGACATGAAGGAATAAGCAGAAGCATTGTTTTCTTCAAGAATGCTTGTTGTAAAAAGACAAGATCGCAGAGGCGGTCTGCTTCGGAGTCTCCTCAGCGATGAAGTGTCCGACGCCGTCACCAAAGCCTTCCACCTCCAACTTACCTTTCCCCATCCACTCTTGCCAGACTTGTCGCAAATCATACCTCTTTCCAAGGTAGTCTGCGGAGTAAAGTGCTAAGACATCGATGTCCACTTTCCTGCCTATCTTCTGGTCTTCTTCTTGCAACTGAATATCTTCCTGCGCTCCAGCTCTGTAGTCATCGCAAGAGGCTTTGATGACAGACTCATACTTGAAAGCATTTTCGTAAACACTCAAAGCATCGTTCTCCTTGAATTTGGTAAGTCCAGCATCAGTTTTTCCAGCCCATCGATTGAGGCATGTTCTGACGAAAGCATCCCCGCCCTGGGCCTTGATCATCTCTGTTGCAAATTCCACATTTGCAAGGAATGGCCAATGAAACCCTCTCACAGCAGCTGCCGCAGTACCAAATGTTCCCCATTGAGTCAGAGTCGGGACGATATCGAGCAGAATTGAGCCGCGAATGGAGAAGTGGGAATAGTTGGCTTGATCTACCGCGAGACGATGACAGATCCGGGCACCTCTATCGTGGCCAGCGGTGATGATTGATTGCTTGTCTGAACTTTGTAAAAGGGAGTGGAGGACTTGAAGAATGGCCTTGCTCGTGCTTTTCTTGTCATGCGGGCCGGAGAGGGGTGATGAGCGGCCATAGCCAGGGACCTTAGAGTGTTAGTCGTGAAACTGAGTAATGGGAAATCCATACGTCTGGAATGAAGAGCGGTAGATTAGACGGCAGCTCGGAGACAATCTGTGATGTGTCAGCCGGAAGAAGGGTGGTATATGAGATGAGGTATAAAGAATCAACACCCTCTTTCGTTGCTTCGCAGTTGAAGCAGCAACTAGTAGGGGATGCTCACATGTCTCCACCTGTTTGTTGAAAGTCAGAATTCCGAGATACAGTAGTAGGTATACCTCAAAGAGTAAATGCAAAGCCGAACGAGAATAGAAATCAGGCCCCGCAGAAGACTCACATGAAGCTAGTCTGCGGATATCCGTGAAGCAACACAAGAATTGGCGTATCGTTCTTGATGTTCTTAATGCCACGATGATAATAAAAAGCTCTCTCCTCGGCTGCAGTACTAATATTGCTTTCAAGGCCTAGACTTGTCATGTACTCGACGTCATTGGTCGACGCGGTGATACAACTTGTATCCCAAAGTGCATCCATGCTGAGGGGGAGGTTCCGAAAATTTTGTGGGTTGTGTTGAAGATGTAAGAAGTTTGAATTATGGAGAAGAAAGGTGCAACAAGGGCCCTATAAGAAACAAGAAAAGTGCCGCACCTGTTGGCACAAGACGAGGGAAGGTGCGATTTCGGAGGTTATGCAGTCGGAGCTATAAAGCCGACAAAAGCAGTCCCGGGGGCTCTTTGCGGCTTATACAAAAGGATACAATAGGATATTCTATATTTCCGATACCATGGATATTGAGGAGTAATCGATGTATGTTGCATGAAAAGAGAAGAAGGAGTCGCGGAAATTGAGGAGTGGAGGATAATATCAGTCACGTGGGCCATTCTCGGCGATATATTCTTCCTGCGCCGGGTCGAGCTTCAAAATATCAAGTTGATTTTTGCGCCAGTCAAGACGTGCGAACGAGCCTCACCACGAACGGCCCTTAAAGCATTGACTACTACAGCATGGGTCGCGGAGGCAAACGAGTAAGTGCCATTACGTTCCAGAGCTTCCAATAGTTTATTAACCTCTTTCCAGGGTGGTTTTCGAGGTCGTCGCGGGGGCGGTGGGGGCAGAGGAGGCGGGGGAGGCGGAGATAGAGCTCCATATGACAATCGAGTCAGCTTCGATAAAGTCCCAAAACAAAACAATCGATTAGAGAAGTACTACAATGATGTGCTGGAGCTCGCTGAGGACGAGAGAGAGGACTTTTGGAACGCCTACAAGAGAGAGCTTCCAAATAGCTTCCGGTTTACTGGGTCAAAAGGGTATGCATACAGTCTTGTCACTACATCGTTACTGCTCCTGGAGAGCATTTCCTTTTCTCGACCTGCCGATTCCGTCGTATGATGTTCCTCAATTGAGTCAAAGGCTAACTAGAACAGCCATGCTATTGCCGTCAAGAAGCTGTTCATAGACCGATACGTCTCGCAAATCTCTACCATCTCCCACAATGACGGCACACTTGTTGAAGCACCGAAACCCGTCCCCTGGTATCCAGACGATCTCGCATGGTGGATGACAACCCCCAAGAACGTTATTCGTCGATTCCCACCTTTCGCAGCCTTTCAAAAGTTCCTCGTTTCGGAGACAAGCGTTGGAAACATCAGCAGACAGGAGGTTGTTAGCATGATTCCTCCTTTGGTTATGGATCTGCAGCCTGGAATGACTGTGTTGGATATGTGTGCTGCACCAGGTAGCAAGGCGGCACAACTATTGGAAATGGTGCATCGAGGAGAAGAAGCCAGAGTCCACAAATCACTCCGCGAGCATGCTGAAGAGGATAGACGAAAGATGAGTCCTGGGCCGGAAACTGGTCTAGCAGACGCGGCGGAAGACCTCTCGAGCGATTCTAGTGATTATGGAAGAGCCACTGGACTGTTGATTGCAAACGACTCTGATTACAAGCGCAGCCATATGTTGATCCACCAGTTGAAGCGATTATCCTCGCCGAATCTGATTGTCACGAACCACGATGCGACAATGTATCCCTCTATCAAGCTGCCTCCTACTCCCGAAAACCCCGCTACCAATCGATATCTCAAATTCGACCGCATCTTGGCAGATGTACCCTGCTCAGGAGATGGAACGCTGAGAAAAAATGTCAATTTATGGAAGGATTGGCAGCCAGGAAATGCGCTTGGACTTCACATCACTCAAGTCAGAATCTTGGTCAGAGCTCTTCAAATGCTCAAGGTTGGAGGACGTGTGGTCTACTCTACCTGTAGCATGAATCCAGTTGAGAACGAGGCTGTCATTGCTTCTGCAATTGATCGTTGTGGTGGTCTAAAGATGGTTCAATTACTCCCAAGCGACGATCAACTACCTCTATTGAAGCGGAGTCCAGGTCTGAAGAAGTGGAGCGTCATGGACAAAGTTGGCGATGTTTGGTCTTCATATCAGGAGGTAAGTCGCAATGAGCACGGGGTTTACAATCATCCACAGCATTTGTTCGATTATTTTGCATTGCTAATGGACTGTCACAGGTAAAAGATTATGAGTCGAAATACAATCCTACTATGGCCACCGAGAAACTCACCCCAGGCATGTTCATGCCTGAAGCCGAAGCTGGGCAAGAAATTCCGTTCGAGAGATGTATGAGAGTTTACGCCCACATGCAAGATACTGGTGGCTTCTTCATCGCAATCTTAGAAAAGAAGTCAGAATTCAGAGCGAAGCCAGAATCCGATCCAAAGAAGCCCGCTGACGCCAAACCTCCCATCTCCGCAATTGTAGACGAAATCGAATCTCGGCCAGCTCCAGTAGAGGGTGGAAGTGTGGCGCCCAAGATCGAAGCTGCCGATGCTCTCACTGGACCAACTGTTGAGGCTACAAACGAAGTCACGCCTGTGGCACGTCAAAACCAAGGAAATCCGACATCTGATGCTACTGTTAATGGCAAGAAGCGAAGTGCGGAAGACGATGAGGAGGATGCAGCGCGCGCAAAGAAAGTAAAGGTTGAGGACGAGGCAGAAGTAAGTTTTCCATGTGCCTGATATCGCACGGAATGGATCTTTCGCATTTTCATCAACTAGGAAATCATCCCAAAGTACTCAGCTGACACAATACCCGTAGTTCGACGCCGTAGCACGAGCACAGAAACTCAAAGTCAAAGAAGAAGTCGACCCACCCGCCGAAGCTGGATTCCAAGACCGCCAAGTCCACTACCCACCCCCACCAGGCGCCCAGCTAGACCTAAACACCCGCCCCGGCGACCAACGCGACGCCCAACTCTCCCGCCCAAACCCCGGCAAGAACCGCAACGGCCAACAATTCGAAGAGCCCTTCAAGTACATCTCCGGCTCCCACGCCGAAGTAACAACCATAGCATCCTTCTACAAGCTCTCCCCGCGCTTCCCACGAGACCGTTTCATGGTCCGCAACGCGCAAGGCGAGCCCGTCAAGACTATCTACTACACCTCTGCTCTCATCCGCGATATCCTGACCGAGAATGAGGGCAAGGGAATCAAGTTCGTGCACGGCGGTGTACGCATGTTCATGAAGCAAGACGTACAAGGAGAAGGCGTCTGCAAATGGCGCATTCAATCTGAGGGTATGCCTATTCTGGAGGGGTACGTGGGCGAAGAGCGCGTTGTTCGTTTATACAATAAGGAAACGCTGCGGAAGCTGCTGATTGAGATGTTCCCCAAGCTTGCGGATGATGCGTATAAGAACCTGGGCGAGATAGGAGAGAGGGTTAATGCGATTGGGATGGGGTGCTGTGTGTTGAGGATTGAACCCAGTGAGCTGGATGATGGGTTCAGGGAACGTATGGTTATTCCGCTGTGGCGCAGTTTGCATTCTCTTAACCTTATGCTTGCGAAGGAGGATCGGACGGCGATGTTATTGCGTATCTTTAACGACACCACACCCCTAGTCAACAACCACAACCCTACTAACAGGAAACCGAAAGAGGTCGAACCTGCTCCTGTACCGAAGATTGAGGATGATGATGAAATGGATGGCGATGGTGATGTTGAGATGGAAGGAGCGATGGGGTCTATTGAGGGGAGCGCGCCTGTTAATACGCAAGCCACTGAGGCGGTGGTTAAGCCGGGTCCGTATGGCACGATTGTTGGGGAGGCGAAGACGGGCGCGGAGACTGATGTTAAGGCGGAGCAGGTTGCGAGGGGGGAGGAGACGGGTGATAGTGTCGAAGGATAGTTGGGTAGTGTGGCGTAGTTTTTTGTCAATACCTAAATAGGAATAAAAATATGTTTATGGAATTCCCCGGGCCCAGTGGCTGGTTTTTGTAGTGTTGAGATGGTTGTGTGCTTTTTATTGTCCTGGACTATACAGGCCTAATTAGCGTTTTAGTTCAATTCGGCGTCTTTGTAGCGTGTTGTTATGCTTCCATTCGATTGTAGAATAGTAGTTCTCACGTGCGATCTTGGGATGGCGTAGTTGCATTCGCCGTCTTACCGCGCTCATTCCACCCCTCACAATTGCACCACCTGCGTGTTATTCAGCTCCATCTCCAATTTCTGGTCGTCATTCTTCACAATCGTAATACCTCTAACCCCCTTTCCATTTTCCATTCTCCTTTCCTTACCTTCCCCCGATCGATCCGGCCAACGCCGATGTGGCGTCCTCGCTTGGCTAAATACGGCTTCTGCAGTCTGTAGGCGGGGTAACACTGCATACGCAGGGTCAAGGAGAAGGAGGCTCAAGTCCCTGTATCAGATTTTGCAGCTGCGACACCGGTAGTCTGTTTCGTGTGAGAGCGGGGGGGTGAGGAATGTTTCGTCGGATGGTTGGGGGGTGTAGGGCTGAATCGCCATTTTAGGGGAGGGAGATAAGCTTTTTTTTTGGTCCGAGGATGGGATGGGATGCGATACGATGAGAAGGGGAGCATATGGTGCGAGGTAATATGGGGTGTTTGATCTGAGTGGTTTCTTGGAATTGATTTGACACAGTGCAGTATCGGATTCGAAGTGGACAACTCCATTGCCGTCGCATCCAAGATGAACGGTTTTCATGAGATGGCATACATCTGATCATTCCTGCAACAAGCAGGCCACTCATACAGAATACCTATACTTCAGGTAGTATGACTTGAAACCTCATGTCGCGTTCATTGGGGCGTGGTTGAAACGAGACTTCAGACTTTCAGGAAGGGCTGCACCCCTGAGGATCTGAGACGATTGGAAGAAAAGTGGGGCTTCTTACATACGATTATCGGATCACCAGGATTCTTTGTCTTATCTCGCGTTTTCTCTAGGAGAGATCCACTTTAAATTCGTCGACGGCTGTGATGGAGGGTACTGGATTCAAAACCAGCTACAGCTTCAGCCTCATGTAAAGGGCTGGTTGTGTGGTATGTTAAATTCACTTCTGTCTTCACTTCTACTCTCAATTTTCTCATTTCCTACTTTCGTTCAACAAATAATTTAATACATTTCAATCAACCACCAAAAATGCCACCCTTCACTTTCACCCTCCCAACCCTCAACACCCCAATCCTCCTCCTCCTCGCAGTCACCCTCACCATATCGCTGCTAATCCGCAAGCTCCTTCCAACCTACAAATTCCCCACCTCCTCACCTCCCCTCACAACATCCACCATCCCCGTCCTAGGCGCCATAAAATTCTTCACCAGCCGCTGGAAGTTTTTCCGGCACGCGCGAGATGAATCCCCGAGCGGGCATTTCTCGTTTTTCTTGGGGAGACATCCCGTTGTTGGGGTGAGTGGTGAGGAGGGACGGCGGTTGTTTTTTGAGAGTAGGGAGATGGGTATGCGGGAAGGGTATGTATTCCTTTTCATCGAAAGATTTAATGAATGGCGCTGATGAAGAGATACAGGTATGCGGTTCTTTTCGGTCAGAGTCCCAATAATTTACAAGAGGGCGAGGGACTGGGGAGTACGGATAAGGAGTTCCGGGGGCCGGGGGGATATTTCGCACATCGGATTACGAGGTTGTTAAAGACGGAGAATTTCAACCAGCGTTTGTCCCCCTTTCTCGGAATAACTTCAGCGCAGATGGTGATTGACATGTGCTTTAGGATTACCGCAGTTGTTACAAGATGTCCAAACAAGCTTCAACACCCTCGCTCAAGATCCCAAAGGAATCACAGATCCATTCCAAAGCATATACCTCCTCGTCTACAAACTGACAATGCGTATCGTCGGCTGCGACGAAATAGCTGATGACCCCGCCCTCCTTGCCACCACACTTTCTCTCTTCGAAACCGTGGAAGCGAGCGCTACTGCCACAGCTGTACTATTCCCATGGTTTCCGAGCCCGGCGATCATAAAACGCACGGTTGCGGGGACGAGGTTATATCTTATTTTCAAGTCTGTGATTGATAAACGGGTGAAGAGTGGGAGGAGGGGCGATGATCCGTTGCAGTTTTTATTAGACCAAGGAGATTCCGTTTCTTCTATCATCGAGGTCCTCCCCTTCCCCCCAGTTATTTTTCAAATACGTACTAATGCGTAAACAGTTCATAATAGGCGCCCTCTTCGCCGGCCTCCTAAACAGCGGCATAAACACCGCCTGGGTCCTCCTCTACCTCTCCCGCTCCCCGCACTGGCTATCCACCATCCACGCCGAAATCCTCACCTCCTGCCAAAAGCACTTTCCATCCTCCACCTTACCCCTAACAACCCAACTTTCTTCGCTACCGCTTGAGGCATGGGAATCTGATTTCCCGGCGCTGGATTTGTGTCTCAGGGAAAGTATCAGGTTGCAGTTGACGGGCACGGCGTTTAGGAGGAATGTTGGGGGAAGGGATTTACCACTCGGGGGGAAAGGGGGGGAGAAAGTGCCGAGGGGGGCTTATGTTGTTTATGCGTTGGCGGATGTTCATTTGGATCCGTCTATCTACCCGGAACCAGAAACTTGGGATCCAGCGCGGTATTTACCAGATAGGGCGGAAGATAAGAAGGTGCCGTTGGGGTATTTGGGGTGGGGCGCTGGGAGACATCCTTGTTGTTCGTCCCTCTTTCCCTTCCCTTCGCTTCTCTTCTTTCCCTTCTATCCGCACTTATAAAAAAAGCATTCGCTAACTTGACAATGTCTGCGTAGTGGGTATGCGTGTAAGTCCCCCTTCCCCCCTTTCATTTATGAAAAGGCCATTCTAATACACCACAGTTTGCGAAAATCGAACAAAACATAATAACAGCGTTCTTTCTAGCAATGTTCGAGTTCGAGTTAGTTGATAAAAAGGGGAATATTATGGATAGGACGCCAGAGGTGAATTTTGATGCGCATTCCGCGGGGAAACCGGGGGAGAGGGTGGGTTTGAGGTTGAGGGTTAGGTGAGTGAGGTTCTAGAGGTTTCTTGGTGGGTAATTTCAGAATAGGGGTGCTGTAGTAGATTTGAATATAAGACTTGAAATTCAGGGGGGTGGCTTGAGTGAGCGTGAGTTTGTGATAATGGAGACGAAAAGTAGGAGATGAGGCTCTTGCTTGCTGTTTGTTCTGCTTCTTTTGGGAGTCGGTGTTGTTTGCCTATCAAGTGGCTGTACTTGCCACTTTACCCTTGTGTTTGATACTTGACAGCTTTGATTGAGGATGCATGCGCCGTTTGCTTTTACCGCTTGAGCCGTCGTTGCACTCGGATTATGATTGTCGTTCGAATCACTGGGCTATTACTGCCATTGAAATTACTGCTATATTATCAATTGCCAGGGGACTTGCGTTGGTGTAGCTGTTGTGCTCTTGGTGTTGTGCAATCAGATGTTTTCTGATATATTTGCGTGGGCACGTGACCGGCCCCAACTTTGAGTGCGACTGCTACTTGCTTTCGATTTTGGCTCCTGGCAGGCTTCTCTTTGGATATATGCACTGCAATTTAATAGATAGCTCCATTCACCACTAATTGAAAAGCTGGGAAGCGTCGCTTGAAGGCGGTCCTTTGAAAACCATGCAAGTGCTGTGCCTGCTTCGGTGCTCCCCTCATAGGTCTTCAAATTGAGCAGAAAGAGGCTTATAGGAAGTTATACCTACTCAACGCCATAGCTATACCAGTTATGACTCTATAACACTACTTCCAATACTGCAAAAGAGCCCTTACATTGAACTGCATTGAAGTGACAGGGCAATGTTATGTTTACTCCCCCGATTCACACAACATTTGCCCATCCCCAACCACCCTACATTCGCCCATAATCACGCGCGCACGTCATTCCCATTCCATTTTCTTCCCTCCTCGCCAGACCAGCCAATAGAAAATCCCATCCTCCTCGCAAAACTCTACATCTCCAATTCACCGCGAAGCAGTCGTCGCTTAGCGCCAAAGACACCACAACAACCCACCGAAATGCCACGACGCGGAAGATTTCTCCTACACAAATAAATTATTGCGAATCTTGGACAACCTGTCTGCACTCTATATTTGCAATACCACCACAACTTTCTGTTACGTTTTTGCTTTGCAGTCTTTCTGAGTCCTTCGGAGAGCTTGTTCTCTGCAACCGATAAACACCAACCCCTTTCCCTCCTTCGCAAAACATCGTCTTTCCTGACTTCCCCTCCCTCGAACAACAACACATCCTACCTTCCACCGGGTCTCTGCCACTATGGGTGGTAAGGATCCTGATGATCGCCGTACGGCGCCTCCTCGACAGAAGTCCAAAGCCGAACGTAAGTTATATTCCAAGTCCCTCGTACATTGCTTCATGCGCAAATGCGGTTTGAGGCACATTTTTAGGGATAATTCTGACATGAATTACAGGAGATGCAGACCTGGATGAGATTTTTCTCTACACTCTTGACTTCGTCAGAGTTCTCTTTGGAGAACCTGCAATCCCACGAGTTACTATCTCCCTCCGCACAGGCAGAACCACTACGCAGCAAGCGGCTCCAATTCCTCCACCTCAGCCCGCTGAAGAATCTTCCAGCGACGAAGAGATGAACGATGACGACGATGAGTTCTCAGATATTGACCAAGAGATCCTCGATGCCGCCGCTCCCAAACCCCCTATTCTCAACCGAGGCGGCTTCCCTACCACCGGTGGCATGGGCGTCCCCTCAAGCTCACGACCAAATACCTCTACCAAGGCTGAGAGCAGCAGCGAGAGTGATGCCTCCGATCTCAGCGATGACGAGAAAATGATCTTGGAGTCTACTGGTGACACTCCCAAAGATAAAGGCAAGGGCAAGCAGCCAATGCGTCCAAAGGGTCGTAACCCCTATGAAGACTTAGTCAACGCCATGAAAGCAACCAAGCACAAGAATAAACTTAAGGATATTAATGCTGCTATGGCAGATGCACGGGTCAAAAGCCTCGTGGAGCATGATCATAGCGACGCTGAGATGGCTGATGGTAACGATGCTGAGGACGAGGCGGCATGGTCGGGTGATGAGGCACCGCAGTTCGCCCCAGGCGCCGACCAGCTCGTCAAGCAGAACAAGAAGATATTGAAGAAGCTTTTGAAGACTGCTACTGCTGCTGCTGCATCTGAGTCCCCTGCCTTTACTCCTGGCATGGCTGCCGCCATCGAGCAGGCTCATGATACTCCTGGTGCCTCTGTCATCACCGAGAATACTGCGGCCAACATGCCATTTGAAGCTCCCACGGCTGCTATACTTGACCCTTTTCAACCTTCTACCGATAACAATACCCAATCGACCGAACCAGCCATCGACATCAATCAGCCACAGATGCCGTTCGACCTAAATAACATCGACCTTGACAGCATTCTTCGTGGAGACTCTCCAGACTTTTTCACCAACAGCCAAAAGTGGATGGCTGATAATGGCCTCGAAAAAGACATCAAGGATGCGGCTGCGTCCTTAGATAATTGGCAGACTGGCTTCGGCAACTCCATGGATCAAATGGGAGAAGTTATTGTCACCGAACAGGGCGAGTTCTATACCGGAAGAGAACCCGGCGACGTTCCCCCTCGACAAGATGCAGGGCTGTCAACCTTTTGCCACGGGTTCTCATCTGATGAAGAAGACAAGGAGAGTGATCATGGCATGGGTACTTCAACACCCATTCAGCATTCTACGGGATTTACTCCTCAGAAGCTCGAGTATTCCGGCTACAGTGAACAGCCTTACTACACCTCTGATGACATGCCTCAAAACTTTCAAAGTGGCTCCAACCAGGAATCACAAGCTGGAGAGAGCTCTAGTGGAAACGTTCAAGTCGAACAAAATACCACTGCCGAGCCCTTCAACGAGGCAAACATCGATCCTGCAGTGCTCGCGCTTGATGCAGCTCTTAACCCCGCTGCTGCTTCAGCACCACCACCACCTACTACATCAGATCCTGCGGCTGATATGCCAATGGACGATGCTCCTCAAAGCCAAACCCCTGCGGCAAGCAATAGAGCTCCACCTGGATGGACCCCATCCTTCGGACCAGGTCATTCACAGACTGCTCCCGCGATGCCCGTTACTCAAGTTACCGATAGTTGGGTGCATAGCCATCCCAGGCCACCGCCACAGCCTGCTCCCGACAATCTTACCTTTCAAGGAAGTAGAGCAATGTTCGGAGCTCCTGCTACTTCTACACAATCATTCGGGGCAGGGCCATCTCAGGCCGCTCCCCAACTTACTTTCCAGAATGCTGGGCCAAATCAAGCTTCAGTTAATTTTACACTACCATTTGCGGTGCCTCAACTACCACAACAGCCTACTCCTCAGCCTAACTTCCAAGGTACTGGGGCAGTTGTTGCACTAGCTCCGGCTACTTATACACAACCCCTTGGACCACCTCCACCACCACAGCCACCTCAAACTCCCTATAATTTTTCGGCGTCCTGGCAGGATTTTACCGCACAGGCTCCCCAACCTTCTACTGTCCCGGATCCGGCCGTCGCCGCGAACATCAACCCGATTCCAGGTCTTAGTAACCCAGCAAATTTGGGCACTCCTGCTCTACCACACCAAAGTGTCTTGAATCAGAGTACTAGCCCTGGATCAAACGGATGGGCAATACCACCCGCATGGGAGAACACTGGTGCCACTTCTACTGGATCTCCTAGGAAGTTGAAGAAGCCTGCTAGTCGGTTGGCGAAGAGCAGACAATCTAACCTTCAGTTGGTGGAAAACCTCAACCCGGGTGTCTGGAATCCATACACTCGCAGCTGGGATACTCCATCGGTAGACGTGCAAGTTGAGAACTTTCTCAATTCGGTTAACCTCCCCAGTCAAGCTCCACCAGCTGCAACTGTTCCATCCACCTCCAATGTCTTCGGTCCTCCTGTGGCACCTTCCTCGAATACTCCTATCGTTCAGCAGACCGCACCAGTCATCGATGTTGCGGCCTCTGCACCACAGGATATGGAGATGAGCGAGGTGAGTTCTCTAACCCTTTCATCAAACACCTTCGTTTCTTCTCTTAAGAACTATCTGCTAACTCTTTTTTCATCAACAGGCAGCATCACAGCCAGAACTTCCACACGTTGTGCCTGGTAACTTTCAAGTTCCGAGCCAAGACAATGGCCTTTCTGCTGCTGCTGTCCAGCCAGCTGACCTAATGGATGAGGAAGATGATGCACCTGTACCTCCAGTCGGCGTAAGTCCTTTATCTCGTTTTGCATTTCTATCCCAGGTTGCGTTCTCATATACCTTGGATATCATACTGACTTCGTTCACTTGGATAGGTTGACGATCCGCTCGGCATCTACAATGCTAGTCCTAGAAAGAAGGTAAGTTTCATGAATGCTCTTCGGTCTATTCATAGGCTCTTTCTACTGGGTAATTGTTGACACTTTTGTAGCCAACACAGATCCAGAGCATTCAAGACGATATATTCGGCCAATTGCTACCAGCTACTTTCGGTGTTCCTACACCAGCACCTCCTGCCGTTCCTGCCCAACAGGTTCCTGTCCAAGAAGTCCAAGTCCCAGTCCAACAAGTACCAGTTGACTCTGCTCCACAGCCACCCGCTGCCATCGAATCTGCTCCCGTAGAAGTAAGTCACCCCCATCCCCAAAGTCATTCAAACACACCGAAAGACAACTACTAACTCGCCTTTAGCAACAGCCAACTCTGCCAGTCGTTGATACCTCTTCTTCAATGGCTGAAGTAGAAGCTGCCGCAGCACTACTAGCAAGCGTTGAGACTATTGAGCTTTCAAGTGAACCTGAAACGCCTTTTGAGGTCATCTCTGGCGAGGCTAAGATACCGGAGAGTACTGCACCAACATCTGGCGATGCAAGCGTCGAGACTACTGAGCTTCCAAGAGAACCAGAACCTTCTTCTGAGATCATCTCCAGCGAAGCTGCGGCACCAGAGAGCACTGCACCAGTTGCAGGTCTTGGTAGTACTCTGAATGATGAGCTTCTTAGACAATTGGAGATCATTGACCTCACAGGAGACTCGGATGCACCTGCTGAGAGTGTATCCGGCGAGGCCACGGCACCTGAGAGCAGCGTTGTTCCTGTAAGTTAATCCTCATCTACTTCCACAGCTCCTTCCTTGTCTTGGAATGACTGCTAACTACTTTTTCAGCCTCAACTTGGGCAAAATGGCACTACTACTTCCGCAGAGGAAGTCCCATCGGCGCCTGTTGCTGTTGAACCTGCTTCTACTGAGCATGTTACCTCTCAAGCTATCGTACGAGTTCCTGTAAGTTCCCTCATTTTTACTGTGTTTACTTGTTTCAGAAAGCAGTAGCTGACGTTGTTTTTAATTGTAGGACACGCCCGTATCATTTAACCAAATTGATCTCACGCAAGATGGAGCTCTCGTCACTCAAGATGCATCTTCAAGCCAGGCGTTAGCCGTCACCGAAGAAAACACAGAGGAATCTCCCGAAGTAGTTGCGATAATCACCCGGGTTGATCACCTTGTCAGACAAGGCGCAGATCGTCTGGGAGTACAGCATGAGGAGAGCGAACCCGGCATGGATGTGTTTAACAGAATCGTCGATACAGGCGTCCGATACCAACGCCGAAACAGAGTACTGCAGCCTCAAAACACACAACTCCGCACAGCAAATGATGGCTTCTCAAGTCAAAATCTTCAACTCCATACCCGGGTTGGTGATCTCGAAACACGTCTTGGCAACTCCGAAGCTTGTACTCAGCAACTCTCAGCAGAACTTCAGCAGGCCTCGGATGATAATGCTGAGAAGGAAGCAGAGATTGCTTGGCAAAAGTCAAAGATCTTGTCCCTAGAAGATCAATTGGAGCACTCTGAATGTGAGGAGTGTCCTAAGTACAAGGCAATCATCTCTGAGAAGGATAAGTTGGCGAAGTCTCAAGAGGCTCTGATCAAGGATCTCAAGGAGCAGCTTGCGAAGTCAGAGGCGAGGAATGGTCCACCCACCGCTTACGCCATGAATCTTGAGCACATCATTTCCGAGCACGAATCTACGATCGATACTCTACAGTCCGAAAACGCTAGCCTTCGAGACATGAATGATGATCTGAGAACATCGCAAGACGCTGAGCACCTTGAGGAAAAGAACCTCGCCTTGGCTGAATCGCGGGATGATGCCGCCTACTGGAAGGCAAAATACGAGTCTGAACACGCAGCGCACGATGCTACTGAGAGAAACCTCAAGTCAGAGATCGAGTCCACCCAGTCAGAGCTCAAGTCCACCAAGTCAGAGCTCAGATCTAAGAACCTCCAACTTAAGTATCTCACTCATTCAGAACAGCGCCAGCCCGCCCGCAAGCTCTCGCCCAAGTACGAACTTGAGGATGAGGCGCCTATTGACGCTGCTCAGGATGCACGCTTGCGTAGACAGTCCGACGAGGCCTTCAACGCTGGCTTGGAAAAGCTGTTCAATGAACCGGATATTATCCCTTGCAAGACTCCTCGTCGGGTAACATCCATTCCTAAGGTCGTCGTTACTGATACAAGCGAGGCGGAGGTCATCTACGAGACTCCAACCATTACGCCAACCTCTCTGGGAACTCAGATGGATGCACCACCCTCAACTGCTTCTGAAACTTCCGATGCTACTGCTTCTTCTTCTGTTGTTTCCTTTTGTTCTGACTCCGGTACTAAAACCGGCGAACTGGCCTCTGGTGCAGTTGAGACTGCTCCAGTTGTACCTTATTCTGATTCTGCCACTCAGACAAATGACTCGGCCGTTGTCCCAGTCGATGCTGAGATTAATGCTCAGCCGGAATCTACTGCTCACACCTCTTGTTTCACCCGCTATGGGCCTTCAACTGCTGTGCTCGCTGCTCACGCAGGTTTGTCCCAAGCATCAAAGCAGGGCCTAAAGAACTTTAACACCCGCCGAAACTCCTTCCTGGCTTCTCCTCATCCTTCCGTATCTCGTCCACGATTCCACTCCGTCAGCAACATCCCAGTTGACGCCGACCTCGCTCAACTCCGCAATGCCTTCAACGGTTATCAGAAGTATGGCGTTGACAAAGTGGATTATAGCCTAGCCGTGATTGACGATGATTCCGTCGAAGATAATCGTCTTGCTCGCCGCATTCCAATGTTGCCCACGGAGTCGGTGCCAAAGAACGACAACGAGGTATTTGATCATCTTGCGACCCACGATTGCAAGCAACATGAGAAGTACTTCGGTGCCAAGGGACTCAATCTCAACTCATCTACTCCGGCCGAAGAAGTGGAGAGCGAATCTCAGTCGAGCGTGACCCACAATACTCTGTCTCCGTCCTTCCAGCGTGTACCGAGGTCTTTCATGAAGCATTCTCGAGGTGGAAAGACTGTCTTTTCTCCTGAACTCATCGGAGAGATCAGAAACGCTACGGGGAATAAAGACTGGGTACCCAAGGAAGAGTCTGCTTCGGTTGAGAAGACTGATCAGGATGTTTCATCGCCATCCGTGCAGGACAACAGTCTTCAAGTCGCTGAGGAAGAGAGCAATTCCCTCGATGTTCGTGACCTGGTTCCTACTAATGAGGATATTGTTGATGTTCCTGCTCAGCCTGATCATGAGTTGAGCACCACTCGTGAAGTCACAGGGAACGTTCTTGCTTCTGTTGGTTCTGATGAACTTGAGCAGCTTCGCGCGGATGCGGACACCGTTGAAGCTCCTATTCCTAGCGACAGCTCTCACGTTCTTACTCTATCTGGTTCTAACTATCTGGTTCATGATCCATCTCAAGTCACACAACCTGTGGTGGAAACCCGTCCAACTTCTGTCACTGTCCCTAATGTTAACGCCGTTGAGCCTGTCAATCCTCAAGCCGCGGAAATTGTCGAGGCACCAGTCACAGACAATGCCGCTCCCGCTCAACCTGCTCACGCTCAAGATCAGGCAACTCAGACTGCGGACAACCTGCCAAGCAATGGGCCTCTCGTCAAGGAACAAGGCTCTGCTCCTCAGCCCGAAGACCCTCCTGGAGTGATTTCGAGCGCCAGACGCCAACCGCGCTGTGCTTGCTCATGGATTCTAATGCTCATCATTGGATTCCTTCTCCTAATCGCTTCTGGTTTCGGGATCAAGTATTGGCTCCCCTCCGGCATTTGTCCTACCCCTGTCATTCCTCACTGCCCCGTCGTCTACGGTCCTCCTGCTCAACCAGTCTGCTACCCCAGCGACTATCAAGACCGCAAGAACATGGGTTACGATCACCGACTCCTCGACACCTGTATTGAGTACGGAGGAAACGTGACACTCATGCGAAAGGAGCTTTGCCAGCCTTGCCTTTCCCCATTAATAGTCTGTGCCGAGCTCATCGACCTGCTACCAATGCATTATTTCGAGCATGAAATCGAAGAGCGTGCTGAGCAGCTGTACGAAGAGAGATTGGCACCTATTGTGAAAGGTGTTGAGAAAATGCTCCAGGGTTTGCAAGAGCGGGAGGACGCTGCTAATGAAAACTGCATAATTCGCAAGAAGCTGAAGGCGAAGAATGCGGCCTACATTGCTGCACGCGACGCAATTCTGAAGGCTCGTCGGGAGAAAGCTAAGGCCGCCGAGGCTGCCAGAGTGCGGGAGGCTGCCTCCATCGCCAATGTAACTGTTCCTTCGACGCCGGTGAATGAAACCCCTCATTTGGAGCTGGAGTATGAGCATTATCAGGCTATTCTCCGCGATAATGCGCAGTCTATTCGACGATGGCAGGATTCGCATCGGGGTTTCTTTGGGTCCATTCTCGACGTTGGAGTCCGCGTTTCCCGTGCCTTTGCATGATGGAGAACGTTGTGACTTTTTACTTACACTACTTTACATTTTTTGTATGATGTTTCTTGAATATTTATTCTTGTATGAAGTTACTTAGTGTTGCCATTGGGAGGCAAGTTTCTGGACATATGAGATGGATTAGCATGATGGACCTTCGGCTTATGGTAAGTTTACGATATCCTTCTAAATCGCAAGAGCGTTGGCTAACATACATCTAGATCGGCTCCCTTGGCAAAGCCATTAAATATGGGATGCTTTACTCCTACCTCCTACTGCCTCACAGTCCTCCTCAAATTTCCGCACCGAACCATGCATACCTCCCTTTCGAACCACAGCAACAAGAGATAGCACCACACGGCCTAAAGGCTCACGCTGAAATCAGCGACCGAGTCGGCCTGCGGTCGCTACTCTCCCAGTGCGCATCCTCGACCCGCCAGAACGCCGAACCAGACATACCAACCAACTAACATGAGATAGCACCACACGGCCCCAAGACTCACACGCTGAAGACAGCGACCGAGCCGGCCTGTGGTGGCTATACTCACAATATCTCGATGTTCGCTGTCTTTGAGCATTGGAGATGGTGATGGATTGGAAACTTGGTTGGGGATATGGGTTTGTGGAGGAGAAGGAATGGAGGATATGGGATACATTAGCACCACATGGCACACACGCTGAATACAGCGATCGAGTCGGTGTTGATGTCTTTCTTAGCAAAGTAGTGGGAGGGATATTGAGAAGGAGATTATGGGTGGGAGATCATGGGTGGAGATATGGAATGCATACATGTATTTATTAGATTGAGCTTGCGAATGAGGACTCCCATGTCATGAATCCATGCTGTGCTGTGCTGTATATCCTGTGATGATCGACGTTCCTGATCCATTAACTTGCTCGCGCTAGGAAATTTTGCCCGAATTTCGAATATTCGTTTCCCACTCGCCGCATTTCTCGAGACCATCGACGTCTTCGTACCTTCTTGCAACCACGCTAAGACTCTTCATTCTATCCGCCAGTTCTTTAGCTAAGCCTTCTCCATCGATAGCTAGCCTCCGATCTATTTGTAGACAATCTTGCAACACAAGACGCAGTGCCATACAACGTGCTCCGTTCACGCTATGTTCTTGAATAGAAGAGAGTAAAGCCTCGCGAAGGGCAACGGTTGATTGATAAAGATTTTCCCACGTTGAGCAGTTTTGGGTACTTCTCGGTGTTGCTGGGATAGAAAGACAAAGTTTGCTTCTTAGGTAAGTAGCATATAAAGCCGCAAGCTTTCCGTAGCCTTTGAGCGCGTCAGATGTGTTCTCGTTCCAGGGGGAATAGAAAAGCAAACCTCGTTCTCCTTGAGGCTGATACTTAACATCATGCACTATAGTCTCCATCCAGAACTCGAACTCCTCCCTAGCTTTCTCATCCACTGCCGAAGTCTCTGATGTCCCGCCTTGCAGTGTGGCATGTACGACGATCAAAGCTTTGAAAACTCGAGCGCCGTGTAGAGAAACTGACATGCTGGCTACAGAGGAGGAATTGTGTATGCTGTTGCCTAGTGGACTATGGATGGAACCAAGGGATTGAAGGGGAGCTGGGGTGTAGGCGAGGGGAATGGATGTGATTGACTTGACGAGATCGGGAGTCCATGAATAGGTTTGAATGTGCGAGGTGATGGTATTTAGATGCAACTCTAGAGGTTTGTAGTCGTCTATAACTTTATGTCAGTAATTTTCTTGTAGAACGCGAGAAGTCGTATCGCACTCGAAGTCGTTGATTTTTGAATGCTCTCTTTCGCCTTCCTAAGACTCTCCCTTGTTGAACTATTTGACAAAAAATCTCGAGTCAGTGGCGGCTCTTACAAGGACTAGAGTTAGCCAACTCAGATGCTTACCGAGATTCATGACGAGTCTTAAGGATATTCATTGCTCTGTCGAATGTTGAGTTTGGGATGCACATTTTGCTGCTTTAAGTGTCACGATGTGAATTAACAATGATCCAAATTTACTGATAGTGCATAGTAGAGTAAAGCAAGGCTCTAATCCCACGCATGCTAGGAATTTGTATTTATATGTTGGAAGATTTCTTGTTGAACCAGTACCGCTTTTCCCTCGCACGGCTCAATTCAGCATGAGCGACAGCACGTGCATGAACGGATCCAACCCGAGCGCATTCAGACCGAGGGCTTGGGTGCAACATAGCTGACATCGAACTTGGCCTCCAGAATCAAACTGCAATGTTATTGATTATACAAGCATTTGAACTTGGAGTGCGGCGTTAAATTGAGGTTACCCGCCGGGCTGCGAGGAGGTTCTCATGCCAAGACGGTTTACGTAAATCCGGAGGAGGGGCAACTTACAAGGAATAGTGAGGGGCAAGATGAGCCAATGAAAGACATTCTCCTCGGTTTGAATCCGAGACTGCTTACCACTGAACAGCACTTGTACCGTTTAAGAGAAAGTCTTTCACGCCAAGGCCCAGCAGGACGAGACATCAGCACTTCGAGTCTCGGGATATTCTCAATCTTATTCTCAACCTCGCATTGTATCCGGACAATAGCACATACTTCGTCAGCAATGTATGATCTCCAAGATGATTCCTCGAATCATTGTTCGAAGCCGAATCGCAAACTTGAATTTGCGACTTGTCTTGAGCGACCAGCAAGAAAAGGACACAAAAAGTCACGGCAGGGTTGTTTCGAATGCAAGCGTCGTAAAATAAAGGTAAGAATATCTGTTAGCACAGACCTGCAACAACTGACAGATTTCAGTGTCAAGAAACTCGCCCTAGATGTGACAACTGTGCTCGGCTGTGCCTCCGCTGCCGCTATCTCCCAGAAGCAGCCACCACAATCACGCGGGCTGCACTACCTCAACAACCCTTCTCTTCTCTACAGGTGGCCCATGTCTTTAGTCTGACAGATATGCGCCTTTTCCATCATTTTCTTGTTGCTGCATTCCCGCACTTTCCAGTCCGGAGTGATAATATCTGGATTTCATACATCACACCCCTCAGCCACCAGGTAGAGCTACACCCTTTTCAAGAAAGGCATCGCCTATTAATGAAATCCTAGTGCGAATACCTTATGCATGCTATACTCGCACTCTCTGCTTCCCATCTCGAGAGGCTTGCACCAAGTTGCTTAACAGTCCCGGCTCAAACCCATCGGCTCGCATCTATCAAAGGTCTAAATGATACTCTCTCCAAACCACTTTCCAACACTGAAGATGGAGATGCTGTCATAGCTGCCTGTTACGCTTTGCTCATGCAGTCTTGGTATATGGATGATGGGCTTCAAGCTTTTTTGGTGTTGACGAGAAGCTGTGCTTGGACAACCAAGTGGGTTAAAAAGCAAAAGTGTAGGAGCATTCTAGCTGGAGAGTCTGATGAGACTCGATTGGGAACAATGAAGTCAAGATTAAAAGATGCGCCGCGGTTCGATGAGGGCTTTGTAGAGAAAGCTGTCAAGTCTCTCGCCGCGTTAGAGCAACTTTACGACGAAGACGTTCTGGTCGAGGTCTCAGGCAAATTGATGGAGGCTTTCAAGTCGCTCTCTGTCTCGCCTCTTGCTTGTAAGTCGTCGCCCAACCAGTCCCCTCCTCGAATTCATCGAGCCATCAAGCTAAGAATTCATCAGGCTACGAAGCATACGTCAGTCTTGATGGCCTAATACGAGACCTTGACCCCGCTGCATTTCTTTACCTCGTCGATCCCAGTAACGAGATATGTCAGCTTCTTCTTGCCCACCTAGTAGCACTGCACCTCATCATGCGGCCAGTGTCATGTCGAGAGAGGAAACATTATACTGTCACTATGTATGGCATTCGGATGAGCACGTGGATCCCAGGAATTTACAATGCAATCCCAGAGCAGAGGCGGGATTTTCTGGAATGGCCTATGTGGATTGCACAGCTGCATATTAAAGGGGATCTAGAGAAATGGTCTTTAGCTAGGGAAAACTAACGAAGATAAACTCAGTCAAACCCAGAACGATCAAATCGGAATATGGTATGTTCCTATCTTCCAAGAAATGACTTTTAAAATTGCTGACCCTCTTCAGAACCTCATCCAACTTTCCTTGCAAGCGAGTTTTCACTTGCTTTCCACCTTTCCTAGATCTTGGAGACCTTCCAATATGCTACAAGCCGTTGTCCAAGCTGGATCCCCAGGATAAAGCGCACTCCAAAGATACGCCCACGTAAGCCGCTGCACCACAGCCACACGCTCAGGACTCTCATCCGTAGTCTCCCCCGCATCATACCCCGAAATGCCACCAAGCCCATGCTCACCCCCAATCAACGTCAGCAAACTCTTCGGCCCCGTACTGAGGAAATACGGATCAGCATGCCAATCCGCGCCCCGAACAGTCAAATGCGCAGACGCATCTTTGTCGCCCGCCACTACCAGTCCAGGCGTCTTCATCCCCGAGAAATCCAGCCCTAGTTCGGGGTAATGCTCCGCTGCGAAGGGGCTGAGATCAGCACCACCATTTCCAGGCGCGGCGAGTATTATCCCGGCTTTGAAACGAGGCTCGGTCATATCCACAACTGTACCGTCTTTGTCGGTAAGACGAGCTCCCATCAGCATGGTGGTGGTATGTCCACCCAAAGAATGACCCGCTATAGCCACACGGCTTTGGTCGAGACGTCCCTTAAGTCCCGGAACCGAGGCTTCGATGTGATTGAGCTGGTCGAGAATGTGCTTCATGTCTTCGGCACGGGCTCGCCAAAACAGTGGCGCTCCAGGAATAGCTGAGTCGAGACTCAAGGACTTCGAACTCAAGTGTGTTGGCTGGATGACGACGAAGCCATGAGCAGCCCAGAAATTGGCAAGCGGGCCGTAGCCATTAAGTGAAGACAGATTGTTTGAGAGTCCATGGCCATGTGAAAGTAATATAATTGGGAGATCTTTGCCGGTTGTTGGAGCAGAAACTCGCATTTGAAGTGGCACTTGGCGGCCTGGGACTGATATCGTGACTGGGCTGATGGAGATGATGGGTGTAGAAGCGCTAACAAGTATCTTTTCGGCCTGGCCTATCAAGGCGTGCTCTTTCTCAGCAACTAAGGCAACTGGTGTGTGCTGCATGATTGAGTCTGTATCGGGTTCGATTTCGGTGAGGGGAGTTGCGGGAAGAGTTGAGGACAACGATAGATTGATCGAGGAAATCAACTGCGTATTTATAGATCACTTTTCGATCACTTAGCATGTATAATAATATCAGAATGCTTCGCAATGCACGTCCTTCCATTGGTAAAACCAGCCAATGGCCTCCATCTTGGCCCCTATCCTGCTCGCTAAATCTCCGACGCTAGTCCGCATCAGGAGTATCTCGCGGTGTAGGCCCAACACCGAATTCCCAACGGAGATACCGGATAATATGGAATTTGGTAATTGAAATGCCCTAGTCTAGATCAAGAGAAAGGCACGAAAGTCGGCATAACAAATTCAAGAACGCAGCATTGAATACGATCTCGGAGACGGACTTAAAAACGGAGTTGATTGTGGAAAAGCACGCACATACCTATGTATTGCCACGTGCGCGCACTGATAGGTACAGGTAATTAGATTTTGACAACATCTATAGTACTGAACCTTAATAAAGTATCGCCTCTCAGAGGGAATATATTTCTTCGATTTATGTGCATGGGATGGTGGTATTTTTGGTGCAGTGAAGGACTGAGTGATATGGAACCAAGATCCTCATGAAATACTGTCTCGCCAAATCTCTCGATCAATCGGAGCCCAGAAGATTGCACTGACAAAAATAATGGCAGCCATAAAGACCCACGGCACCGCCATCCTCGTTTCTTCTCCAGCAGCCGCTTGTTCTCGGGAGCAAGATCTCTCTCGACCCATTTCCAGGCGTCGAGCGAAGGCTGCTTGCTGGGCACATGGAGGAATGGAGATTTTGATATCTCGCAAAGGGAACGCATCATCCGATGTTTTTCTTCACTCCTCTGCGTTTCGGAGATCTTACAACCTTTGCAGAATCGCTGTCCACACTTCGCTCTCGCTTCCGGCGCTTTCTTTTACTTTTTTGGTGACCTGCATGCGACTTCTGAGGGTTCAGTTTCTCTTGCAGCAGTTTGAGCAAGGGTGCAGCATCCACAGGAAAATTATTCGCCAGAAAGCCTTCTGTAAGATCCAAAGCGCTGTACGGATCATGCCCACGATGCATTGAGACATAAAATGCAGGGTCTGCGCCAGCCTCAACCAAAACGGTCATGATTTCAATGTACCTGAGTTGCAGCGGCCTCGCATCATAAGCCATCTCTAGGGTCGGAAGATCGATGGCCGGGAGCTCAAACGCCTGATCAAAAGTCCTCTCCGATTCGGTTTTTGGTGGATGAAGTTGCTGCGTAGCCTCCATTGAGAACCGCAATGTATTTTCCCATGGACTTAAGGACCGGCCTCTCTCGTTGGGATCCGCTCCTAGCCTTAGTAGAAAAGAGACCATTTCAAGGCTTGGCAGAGGAATTCCAAACTTTACATGACAATCCCTCTCAGGGAGCAAATAGCGTAACACATCTGTGGCCATCTCCTGGCTTTTTTCTTCAGTAAATTGCTGAAACTTGGAACATAGGTAGTTGCGAAGATCAAAGAGAGCCGCAACCTCAAACATGTTCGGGAAGCCTCTCAAGCTGGTATATAAACTGTTGATCCATTTGAATTCTAAAATACGATCGAATTGGTCGAGCAATTTGACCTGACCAGTAGCTGTTAGCCCATGTCTATTTGCGTTGTACGCATATATGATGAAATTCATGGCAATAGCTCTCGTTGTCTCATCCATAGCGCATTGGGGTAGCTGATTATTCCGGGATGAGGTTGCCTCTAATGTTGTTTTGTCTTCTTCTTTCGGCCGTTGATGAATGCAATAATAGACGAGAGCCTGGAGGATGCAGGATCTCATCATCGCGACGTTGGGGTTAAAATCCGTCTTGGCGGTAGCCAACTCCAGCTTTGACCAATGCACATCGCTGTAGAGAAAATCTCGTGCCGTTCTGTGGAAGAACACAATCTGCGAATCGGCTCCAGTAGAATCTGTACCCTTGATATTCGAAACTTCGAGCAGCCCTGCACAGCGGGCTGTCAAATGTAACACCTTGTCAATGCACATTTTCTCCAGTCTATCTTTAAGTTGATGGCTAGACATGCGTAAAATGGTGGCGTCGTCGATGTCTGGTTCCATAGCCAGGTAAAACGAGGCGACAGTGAGTCCCTCTACACCCCTCACGCCAGAGGACGTTGATCCGAAGGGAAATTCGCCAAGATCGCGATTATTTCGAAGGAGCTGGAAAGTTTTAGAAACCCAAAGCCAATAGAGAGGCTCGATAAGGTCCAGTAACCGCTGGTAAAGAGGTTCCAATTCTCGAGGTAGCAATCGCAGTCTTTCCCAGAGGTGGGACATTTCATCGTTATTCCTGATGCCGTTTAACAGCGAATTCACCACAAGTTTCACCCAGAGAAAAACACCATCTGCCTTGTCCACAATTTCTTGCACCAAAGCAGGAGCCCGGTCGGGTTCATTCCTTTCAAGTCTTTGAAAGAAGCTGTTCCCCATTAACTTGTCCTGAACATAATGCTCAATATCCGGATAAGTCAGATGTTGCAAACGGAGGCTTGGGCAGCCATCGAAAATATGCTCAAACACGACCCATGGTCGGCTGGATAAGCATACCTTAACATTCTGGTGACTAGAGATATCCTGAAATAAGCGCGCTAACTCCTCATGGTCGCCTTCAAATTCGTCAAGACCGTCAATCAAGAAGAAAAGCTTGATTGGGATACTCTTTTGCCGGATGAGTGTTGTAAATGCTGTCATAAGTTGTCGAATTGACCAAGAATCCATCGGCTCTTCGCTTTTGCTTGATGGACTGATTGCTTTGGAATATAAATGAGCCCAGAGCGCAGGTAGAACTATTGGACTAAGATCTGGATATTTGCTAATAATTTGATACAGAAGAGCACGGAGTAGCCCACAGTTGGACTTCTGCTCTTTCGTCCCACTGTTCCAAAAGAAGAAAGTCGATATGCAAAGCGGATCATGCTTTGCCCAGATCTTCAGGCGCTCATGAGTTCGTGCGTCGTCATACATGTGCTTCATGAGTGTTGACTTTCCGGAGCCGGCTTTACCACTGATCCAGTAGATACCCTCATTTCCCTCAAGCCACTGAGCGAGGTTGCTCCATTCATGACGACTATTCCCTGGTGAGGGTTCAAAGGCCCATTCAAACGTTTCGGGGTGAGCCTCGAGAACATCCTCGTACCGATTCGACATTGTTGGATATCGCAAACTTTGAAGGATGTCTTTGTGAACAGCTTCACGAACTTTCTGTTCTGCATCGTCTGATACATCGAGCATTTCGATATCCGCGGTGATGCCCCGTATTGCGTCCGCATTGTAAGCTTCAAACGGATCGTCTACCGATACCGATATCGCCTGGTATATTTCCCTGCGAGCTGTGCGATGTCTATTATGATTGAGAGACTCCATTCTACTGAGCAATTGCGTGAATGCAATGGTTTGTGCCTTCATCTGTTCCCGTAAATCTCGCGATATCTTGGCCGACATGGCGGTGTTGTTTTCGAGCAGAGAAATAAGAATCTGTTGGGCTTGTCGATCGAGGGAATCGAATCGGGAGGACGTTCGAATTGCTTGTGCATCAATATTCTCCCTGTATTTTGTCAGTCAAACTTCAAGACGGTACAGAGTGCATTATACCTGATTGAGAACAATACACTAGTCTCCAAAGCTTCCCGAAATCCCGCGAGACGCGCCTTGAGCTCATTGATTTCCCTCTTAGACCATGCACATTCCACCGCTTTCTGGAGGCTATGCCATACTTTATGGCTTTCCTTTCGGTTCTTCAATTTGCCCAGGCGACCTAGAAGTTCGTCGGCGACCCTAGCAGCATCGTCGCATAATTTCTCGAAACTGGAAGGCCCATCCTGCCCCTCATCGGCCTCATCATTCCGTGGCACTGAAGACCGCAGCTTCGCTATAAGGGCCTGGAGATCAGTCGTTACAAGCTCAAGCTCATTATTAGCGTCGAGTGTTCCCACCGACGATTTGTAGAGTTCTTGGGCGTTAGACAGCAGTCTGGTGCCATAGTCAACAAACTGTACGATAGTGCCGGCAACAGAGAGTGCGGTCAAAGGGTCCATCCTGCTCCAGTTGATCGCAAGAGATCATAGCAGGGAAACAGCCGTCGGACATCATGATTCGGGACATCCAATCTTTAGGCCAAGTCTTGGGCAGGGTACGAAGCAGCTGTCGTGGTGGTCTTCAGCCGCATTGGTCTGTGCGTGCATTCTTGGGGGCCAGAAGTGGTCGACATATTTTCACGGCTCCTTTCGTGTGAGTAATACCAAGCAGCAGTGAACCACAAATATATTTCGAAGAAGGGATGTTAACAAGGAGAATGAAATCTCTGAGGTCAGTCATTGCGAAATCTTAAGGAAAGAAGAGGGCGAATGGCCCCCACTTCCTTGTGCCGCGGCCCAATGGGGACTATTTGAAACCCAATTTGTAGGAAGTTACGGAGTGGACGTGTAAAATCAATAGAGGAAAGAAATCAGCCTTTGCGGTTCATCCAATCTTTAGGGAAGTCGCGACTGGAAAACTCGAGATTAGCCATATTCTAGAACTGCAGAAAAGGCCGCTTCGGTGCGGAACGACGTTCAGACACAAGACAAAAGTCATTGAAGATAATGCCACCGGCAGATAATGCGTCAGTGTACTACAAGGCATGTGCAATGAATTTGGCAACTCTCTGTACTGACAAATATTGATGAGATAGGGCTTCTGCAATATGATCCTGGGAACTCTTTCGTACTTTGTGCAAGAATGGTTCTCTGGAAATTCAGATTATCATATTGCTACTGTACAGTAACGTCGCTCCTCGACAACGAGAAACAACAAGCCGTGTACACACTGCTGACACAGAGCGCAATTCAAATTGACCCAGGGTTACCACTGTGTAGTGATCTCCATTCATGGACTGTCTCTTGAATGTGGCTTCTTCTCATTGTCATCGGACTCTCGCCTTTGCTGTTCAACAAGTCTAGATCCGCTCCATGGTCGAGCAAGAACAATGTCACTTCTCTGGTATCTCCGAGACCACCATGATGCGCAACATAATGCAGAGGCCTGCCCCAAAACCCACCAAGATCCCATCCTGGGGGTTGATCTCGGGCATTTGCATCAAGCTTGAGAGTGTCCACAAGGTGTCGTACCATTGCCATACGTTCTTTGCGTGTACGGGCCAGCTGGCCGTCCGATAGATCCAATCGATTCACTCCATCGGAGGCAGTAGGACTTGTCTGTTCTCTCGTAGACTCTTTCTGTAAATCCCTGTTTGCTCTACTGCTGACCGCTCTGTGCAATACTCGCCAACTCAGCTGTGCATCCTTTGATCGCAAGAGCTCGAAAGTTGCGACGGTGCTCTCTCCGGCAGCCCGTTCCAGGATCGGCGGACAGTCATAAAAGTATTCCGACGCCTCTTCGTCGGACCAGGGGAAACGTTCCAAGTATTTAGTACATTCCTTTCCGCTGTTAATGTCGAATTTGGGCCAAGGCTTCTGACCATCCGCCAAAATTCTCGCCCCGCGCTCCAGACACCACTCCACAAGATCCCCATCGTACACCATGTGCCACAGTAGCGGCTGTTGCCGGAATCGTCGATGATTGATGTCCCAGCCATGCTGAAGTAGTATTTCTACAAGCGTTCTTGGGAACTCGCGCTCATATGTCGTCCTTGCAATCACGGAAGCTGCGCTATCTTTGACGTCTGCGCCCTGAGCGAGGATATAGCTGAGTACTTCGGTGCGTTTCGAGAAAACGTACGCGGAAACAGCTTTTGCATCACTTTCTCAGCTGAGCTCTCCGCGAGGGGCTCCAGGGCAATAGATATTGCCTCGGATGCGAACTTTACGTCGTCTGCCTCAGCTGCTTGGACGATCAAGTCGCGGATTCTCTTCTGCAGGGATAGTCGACTTGGTGCTATTTCTATGCCCCCTGTCATGATCACCTCAACACTAGAGGACCTTGAGAGTTAATGCGCGAACGCCTCTGGTGGAGAAAACACAGGGGAGAATCGCCTAGCTCGAGGGATTTGAAAGTGACAAAAGAGTCGATAAAGCAGCTGAAGAGTCAGAAAACCGATAGACTCAACAAGGAAAACTCCGATTTGAATCTTCTACGTGAACCTCAATGAGATCCTGACTGCGCGGCACAGCGCTAGCCGCAAACGTCCTCGTGATCAGGCAGAAGTGATTCACTGGATAGCAAAGTGTATTTCGTGAGGAGTCAACATAGCGTTATGACACATTTTGATAAAATATGTATGTATGTATATTATTATGCAATCTTGGATGTATCAGTATCTAGTTTGATCCTACGAAACGTTGGTTTTCACCAGCGTTGTTCTCAAACTTGATTTCTTCTTTAAGACCAGGGGTTTGGTTTTACATCTTCCCTTCTACTTAAATTCTTTCGTCCTAGTCCCAAGCCCTCTGAATTAATATTTCATTATTTGAAAGAATATCATAGTTACAATAGAAGTTTGGAGTGACCATGCCGCGCTCACATGAAACCAAATTCATTCCTCGATTACTTGCAGACGAGAAGACAGTTATGCGTTGCCATTTGTTAAATTTCATCACCAATATTGACAGAAACCTGCTCATCCCAGGAGATTTCAAACTGAGGTGCCCAAGAATTGACGGAAACCCAGTCGGCGTGGAAAATTATCCCACAACCCCTGGAAGGACGACGGAGATCTTTCACGGAGAAGAGATTGAGGGATTCGTGATCGACTTGTTCGTAGTGACTGGGGAGAACACTGGACATGCCTTGATGCAAGGCAGAAGTTTTGATGAGGTACTGGACGCTCAACCGCGGCCAACTTTGGGAGAGGAGAAAGACGAGCTCAACTTGCTTACAGGGGTGGAATTGTATACTCGTATTATTGAAGGTTTAGTAAGGGCGACAGATCTTTATAATGAATACGGGGAATGGAGAGCAACTGCTTCTGCTGCAAAAATTGTTCTCAGTACTGCGGAGCGAGAATCTGACCCGCCACCTAAGATACCTGGAAAACTTCGGCGGCGCAATGCAAGCTTTTAAGAGAAGCACAGTTTAAAGGGTTTTCGAATAGCTAAACAATGAGATTGGGTTTCATCAACTGTCTCTTTGATCATTCTGAAATTCGGTTAAATCGTACAGGCCTCTTTCCACGGCATGGGTGTACATAATACGCGGCGGGGAGCCGGTTCATATCAGACTACTTGCTCAAACTGCAAAGTTTCAGAATCCGTATTGCCTAGTCGAGAAATATCCAAACCCTTGGCGACTTTGAATGCCTATTTCGAATATCTTGGAAGATCTGGGACATGCGATCAAGGAACATATCACTGTAGAACACACGACATTCTCAAGCGGGGAAATAAATTGCTCTGACAACTTGCATATCAACGGCTCCCGATACCCAATCGAGAAGTCTCTCAGCTTCGACTCAATTTCGAAAACTCATCGTTGACCTGTAAGTCCCATCCAAACATATGATAAGCATCCAGTCGACCTTTCAGGATACACGACAAGAAATACCACGAGGGGCATTCCATATTTCCATTCCGATCGAACAGCACTGGTACCGAAACCTCAACCCGAACATCATACGCCCAAAGCTTATTTCTCGGCATAACCACAAGATACACTTCTGGAAAGGGAAACTTCTCAGACTCTCTTGGGCGTCCCGTCCGGACATCGAGGCAAATAGCTAGAGCCAAATCATCATAGACTGTTTCGTGGAGTACTGAATTTGCCTTTCCCAGCGTCGGAAGGGGATCTCCCATTTTTGGATGTGATGAACCAAAGGCACTGATTTGCATTTCATCGATGAAGTTGAGGATTTTGCAGCGGGCAATTTGAGCCCTTGGTGCATCTGCAGTCCACATGAATCTCTTTGATTGGTCAACCATCAAAAGCATTTTTTAGGTAGTGCTTGGTGACAAAATTTGAAAGTGTTGGTTATTGTTAACTTAGATAGAGAGAAAATATTTCGTATTGCAGAAAGCGTCTCTTATGATAAAGCAAGACGTTGTGGTTGACTCCATTTTCTGTGTGGACAGTCACTCGCCCATTAGAAGGAGCATGATTCTATTCACAAAAAGGCTTATTGTCCTGATTGAGTGACTCATAGGTATAGTCCTGTGCTGAAATGATTTAATCCGTTTGTAATTGCTAGTGGCCTCCAGCTTTTTATTGGGGATCTACAAACTTATAATTATTTGCGCCATATTCCAGACCGATGAACCTGAAATGAGACATCGCCAGCTTGGAGCAAATTATTTGTCTCATCATTCTCACAAAAGACTATCAATAATTGACCGCTATTTCAAAGATCTAGCTTAGCTCTTTCTATGAGATAAAAACACCAAATTTTGATTTGAATTCGACTTGTCAATGTCAAGTCATCGGCAGCTTAAAACACAGGACCGAAGAAATCAACTAGCTTGATGGGTATGTGCCAGCATGTGAAACTTTGGCCTATGATCCCTATCAGTACTAGCCTTCATACACCTATTACCCTCAATTGGCACACCGAGTATCCTGAGTTTGCCATGTTCATGTATTTTAGAGCTTTCTTTTCCCCGGGGATTAAAGAGAAGAAGAAAGATGTGCATACAATCATTTTATGTGACAGTACGCCTAATACTCCAGATAGTAGATCTTTCTCAAAGCAGGGACAAAATGACGTTCTTGTCCCTGCCTCAGCCCTGAAATGTCGGATCTCCCAAAATGCCAGAGCTTCTGCTCCGAGTGTATACATAACAAATGGCGTTGGTTTTGCCATCTCCTCCATCCCTGCCTCAACATCAACCTGTATTGTCTCAAGACTTCCAGAACTCTTGGGTGATATTTCGCTCGGTCGAAGGCTGAAATGGTGCTCCCATCGTCCTGATAAAAGTTCATTTTGGCGCCTCGTTTGAAGAGTAATGAGACGATATCATCACGCCCTGTCGAGCAAGCAGCGTGGAGAGCAGTTCCGAGTGGCCCACCAATGATATTGACCAATGCTTTGGAATCAATCAGGGGCTCGATAATAGCAGTGCATCCTACGTAAGCTGCAGTATAGAGAGGCGTCCCTTTTGTAGATGGAAAGTTTACATATTCTTCCATTATATCCACTGGCACCCCCTCCAATATCTTCCTCGCAGAGTTGATATGACTTGCAGTGCATGCCGCTGTAAGAATATTTCCATACCGAGCATACTTGACTGGATTGAAGGCACCTGGGGTTCGGTTCAATGCTAACACTCCACTTTCATCGGACTTTCCCATCAAGCGCAAAAGTGCGCTGGCTCCAAGAAAGTCTAAAGCTTCAAGGTCAAACCCCAAACTTAATAGTTTTGGTATTGTTCTCTCATGCGATATGTGAAGAGCGGTAGCACCATAATTATCCTGGGCAGTGGCGTCACACTTGAACTCTAGAAGCAAGTCAAGCATATCTTCACTCCCGGTATTTGCAGCTATCAAAAACGGCGTCTCCCCAATGTCACCGCGAGCATTCACATTTGCTCCTTTCAATAGAAGTATTCGTGCTATGTGCACATATCCTTTGTATACGGCTGCAATGAGAGGTGTTTGATGTCGTGGACTCCTGATCTCAGTATCAGCGCCTGCTCCAAGAAGGTAGGACACAGCCTTTTCGTGTCCATGGGAGCAAGCTATGTGTAAGGCAGATTGATCCGGGAATATCCCATTCAATTCCATTTTCTTATGACTTTTAGGTTTAGAGCGGACAAGAGCTTGCAGCATTACTTTCGACTTTCCGGTTGATTTCTCGTATTTGAGTAAGACTTCTAAGCACCTCGGGTTCCCAGATAAAGCAGCAGCATGTATGGCCTCCACGCCATTGCTAGATAATAGTGGGGGGTTCTTGAGGAGAAGCTGTCGTAGGAGTTCATCTTGTCCATTCCATGCAGCTAAGTGGGCTGATCCAAGGCCGTCCCCATGGATTTCGCAACTTTCGCCAGATATATCCGCTCCCGCCTCCAACAAGACCTTTGAAATTTCTAGTTGATTATATGCCAGGGAAAGAATCAAGGGGCTGCAGCCACAAGTCAATGCATTGTCTATGCCGAACATACCGTGAAAAATTCGTTTCGAAAACTCGAGTTTGCCGGCTACGATAGAAGCTTGGAGGACACTAGACAATTCTGTTGGAAATGAAGCTTGAGGGACGGCTTCGCACTCCATTTTGTTGGTATCTGTGGTTTCTTCTACACGAGTGTCAGTTTATTCATTGCTAGATCAACTTTTCTAGATCCAAATTTGACTAGTGGTGTCCTGTATTGCAAATAATAATCGCCACTTCCAAATCAAGAGTTAGATTTTGACCAGAAACCTTCGATCAGGCTTCTTCAGATGATTCCATCCCCGAGTACCTCCGTAGAAGAGTGGCAGCAAGCTTACCTGGGCTGTTCGCCGATTTTGAAATAATCTTTGCGATATCTTCTCTGCCCGCAGCTAGAGCTAAAAGCTCTGTGGTCAGGCCATTCGCCGCTCTTTTCTCGACATTAGAACCGTATTCGAGTAGCAAGCTAATAGAATTTTCAGGACTTCGTGCATTTTCCAAACCACTATGAATGACTGCAAGATGCAGTGGTGTTTCTCCAGAGGTAGATAGCGCATTTACATCGGCACCGTTCATTACCAATGATTTGATAGCTAACTCACTGTTGAAAGTGGCTGCTAAATGTAATGGGGTATAATTCAAGAATTTCGATCGTTGATTAATGTCCGATACTAGAGAATGGCGAAGCAGAAAATCGATGACTTGAGCGTTACCGTTTAGGGCGGCTAGTTGAAGAGGCGTTAATTCGTCTTTATGTGTCGTGTTTAAGGGCGGTGGCCAGTATACCAGTGCTGGCTTGTTCCAGTCGGTTCGCAAGTGCTCAAAAATGATTTCACAGACTTCCCCATTAGACTTAAGTTGGGCGGCAGAATGTGCGAGTGTCCAGTTGTTCAATGCTCGAAGCTTGACATCTGCGCCCTTGGCCAGTAATAGATTTATCGGGGACAAGTTACCATTCTCAGTAGCTAAGTGCAAGGGTGTTCGTTTAGAAATGCGAGTTTGAGCATTGATGTCAACATTGTGAAGCAGAAGCTCTTTTACCAGCACATCTTGGTTATTTTGGCTAGCGAAATGTAGAGGTGCGAAACCGCTTTGATGTAGCTGATTTATGTTGGGGTGCTTATCGACGAGTCTGCGCGCAACGCTCTCTGAGCATCCTCTTATACAAGCTATTTCTAATGCTGAATGCTTGTCTTTATCGGTATTGCGTGAGTCTGGACGACAGCCACGATCAAGAAGAGCATGGGCAATAGTCTCATCCTGAGCTTCGATGGCAATAGATAGCGCGGAACTGCCACCAACTTGAATGTTTCTGAGATCACTCGTGGCGGCTGCCTCAATTATCCGTAGTGAAATGTTTCTCAGCCTGGAACTGAGGACAATAATCTTTGAAGTCCACGCCAAGCAAAGCAGTTCAAGGACTGACTGGCCTTGGTAATCTCTCAAGTCGACTTTGGCAGAATGACTTAGCAACATCTCAATACATTGGCCGTCATATACCCCCCCCTGGGATTCCAGTTCTGTTAGACCTAGCCAGAAATAATGCAAAGCTGTCTTTCCTTTCATACAGACCGAATTGACGTTTGCACCATGAGATAATAAGGTAGACACACGGTCGGGGATGCGTCTTTGCAGATCATAGTTATATTTCCCGAGGTGATATGCCAATGCCAGTGAAATTAGAGGAGTTTTCCCAGCGTTGTCTGGACAATTAATATCAACAACTCCGCTTTTGAGTATAAGATTGATCATTTCATCGACGTTTTCAATGGTGGAATAACTCTCGGTGAGGTTGGACACAAGCAAATGCAGAGCAGTTGCTCCATCCTTAGATTTGTGGTTGACGACGTGGTAGAGAGTCTCTTCCCCACTGAGACTTTGGGATTGTCCTGTGGTATTGATGATTTCTTCCAACATAGAAACGCATGGTTGGTTCGCTATTCTGCATAGAATATGAAGAGGACTGAGTCCATCATTTCGTAGTGTTGTAACTTTATTGCCTGCTGAAAGAAGATGCCGGAAGCACTCTATAAATTCGTTTGATGCTATATCATCCAATTCTTCAGCTGTATCAGCAGAAGCCACAGACTTTAAGTCAAAATCTGAATCTCCGCAATTAGAGGGATACTGCCGGACCATTGAATCCAAGAGAATATGCAAGGGCGTAGAGCCATCTTCTGCTGAACCATTCACGTCCACTCCAGCCGCTAGAGACACTTTGATCGTATCTTCATCGTAGCAGTCTGCTGCAAAATGAAGACAATTCCAGCCATCATTTGACGTTGAATGAACTTCTGAAGACGTAGTCCTCCCCAGGAGAAACTTCAGAATATTCGAGGAGCCCCTTTCAGCAGCACACAAAAGCAGATCTGAGCCATCCTTGGTCCTCGCTTTCAGATCTGAGGACGTGGCATTACAGAGTAGTTCTTCGAGCAAAGCCGAGTTTGGACCGGATGCAGCCGCATGAAATAGCGTCATGCCATTCTCGTTGACATGCCTCAGATTTGCTCCTTGTTCTTTAAGGTAGCGGTAGATATCTATATGGCCTTCACCCACCGCCACATGTATTGCTGTATCGCCTTGATTATTGGTCTTGTCGATGTCGCTCCCGGATTCTACCAAAAGCTTTACAGCCTCAGAATGTCCGACTTCTGCAGCGTGGTGAAGAGCTGTTTGCCCGTCTACTTCGTCTACTGCGTTCACATCTAGGCGTCCACGAGACAAAAGTTTCGTAAGGGTTGCGATCTGTCCCAGTCGGGAGGCTCTTCGGAGTGCCGAGCCTAGCTCGTCTGTGACCCTCATAGGTACCAGTCCTTCGGCATCATCCTCTAGCATATGGTGCAGAACCTCCGCATCTCCGTCTCCGAATAGAATTGTCAATTCTACATAAAGCGGAATGCTTTCGGGATAGAGCTTGTCGGGCGTAAGTTCTTGAAAAAGCACTTTCCAATTACTGTTCTCTTGGCATCTTACTTTAAGCATTTCGAGCAGCTCCGTAGTGAGTTTAGCCCCTGATCTTAGTAGCAGACGAGTCAAGGATATATCGCCTATTCTGATCGCGATCTCGAGGGGACTATCATGTTTAAAGTCCTTTTCTGAGTGATAATTCACCTTCGAACCCTTTTCTAGAAGCAGTTGAACTACTTCAAACCTAGCCGAAGGTCGCCATCTTTCGTTGTCAAGAACCCCACTGTCCAACGCAGCGTGACGACCGTATAAAGTGAACGACCTCAACGCACATTGTAGAGGTGTCCCTGGGCCTCCAGATTTATTGACATCCTGATCTTTTTCCAAAAGCCATTTGCATACCGGCTGAAGGGCAAGACAGCTTGCCCAATGTAATGGTGTCATGCTCAAAGTTTCTGGACTATTTGGTGCTACTCCGGCATGGAAAAAACTCAAGAATTGGCTCCACAAGATGAATTGCGGAGTTCTTGATATATCAAAAAGAAGTCGAGCGCCCTTCATGATTTCTACATTATCAAAGTTATCGCACGCATGCAGGTCCCAGTACCCGGCTGCATATTGATACAGTGTAGACGGTGAATGATTCCATCGGCAGAAGAGATCCTCATCTTCGATATCGTCAATCAAAGGTTCGAATTTTTCGAAGCATAGGTACGTCAGACAGGTTTTTGCGATCTCGATATCCCCGATTCTCTGATCTAGGTGGAAAAATGCGAATTTGGGCTGTTTCTTCTCATCCAGAAGGAATTCCTTCACCGTGAAATGTGCAAGTTCCAGACCACTGCCATCTGAAGTCCGTCTTACTAGGCTACTACACAAGGTAAGAATGGTCTCTTCGTCGTATATGTCATCTTCGTCTAGCGAGGTTGACCCGTACTTGATAGCGATGGCCTCTAGCAAGACTTTAATTGGCAAAGTCTGTCGGGAGTACACAGTCCATAGTAAAACCAATTTAACAGACTCCCTATTGTCGTCTCCATCGATTCTAGCAAGAATGCGTTCGTACGTTTCATGGAGAGTAGGCGGTAAACGAGCTAGCGCTTTACGTCGTGCTCCGTCTGACGGTAACTGGCAGAGGTAGTCTATCTGACAAGCGACCCATCTGAACCTGTGAAATATCGAAATCAATTCCATAATCAGACAATATAGATCCGTTGTGTACTTACATCCCATCGGCTCCTTCAACAAGGCGTTCCCGAATTTCCTCTTTCAATGCTTCATTTTTAATTCTCAGCCGCTTTTCTTTAATCCGGTTCTCAATCTCAGATCCAACGTAGAGTTTTAAGTCGCTACTTTGGGCTGCAATCGAAACCTGTTCATAGCCTGAAAGCACTTCCGACAAGTCGAATTCACGTCTAGACAGAAATATGGTCTTGACGCTACTGTTGTCGCAGACCAGGTCCTTCAAAACAAGAGTAACACCCGACCTATCCATGTTCCCGTCGCTAGCACCTATTTCGTCAAGACCATCAATAACTATCATCGTTTGGTCAAAGTGGTTTGCCATCTGGTGCAGCAGCACAATTGCATCCTCGGTTGATTTGATGCGGGGCGCCGAGCTTGACGCGTCCGTTTCGTGCTTTTTATCGTAAGCTTGAAAATCTTCAAAGCACTCATCATGCTGAGAAGCCAGCTGTTTAATCAGTGACCCGAGAATATTGAGATGGTTCCACGTGGCGGGATTCTTATAGTCACAATAAAAGTATGAAAATGCTGTGTGTTAAAGTTAGTCAGATGAAGCGGGACATAATTTTAGAGCCTTTAAATTGAGGGAGGGAACATACCCTTGTCTTTATATTTTGGCTTTTGCAATTCTTGAATTATTGTCGACCTACAAGCTTATGAGAAATTGACAGCAAACACGAATAAAGGTGCACTCACGCTAAAATTGTCTTTCCAGCGCCAGCTGCATGGATGGCTCAAAGTTACTCCTAGACCTTCCATGACTTGGGTTCCGAGTACTTACGGATACCATACAGCCATAGTTCTCCATGATCCTCGTGGATCCATTTCTTGAAAGATGGGTGTTCTAAAAACCACACTCCTGTTCCAGGTTGACGAAGGCGAATACTCGTTTCTTGATTCCGTTCGGGCTCAACAGTTGTCAGAGAAGCAAGAAGCTTTCGACGCTTCCTCTCGTTTTCACTCCGTCGGAGGTAGCTCGTATCATTTTTGATCTCCATGAGCTGAGCCCCTTGTAATTCTTGTCTGGACAGTGACAAGAGTAGTGCTGACCTTGTAATTGTGAGAATTGACAGACTAACACGAGTTATCCCTAGGTAGTCTTACATGTTGTCAACCGATAAAGCAAGCCTCAATGTCGATTTCTGGCGTTCAAGTTCTGCGATCATCTCTTTCGTTTCCACAGATGAAAAAGGCCACGCCATTTTCTTCAGCAAGTCCTTCCTCGAGCTAGAATAGCTCTGGGGATTAGCATCGAGGAGCTTTGAGTCGAGTTTGTCTAACAAGACGTAGCATGAGTGGACATGGTGGGTTTGGATAGTATGGTCAAATTCCTCGCTTTCGAATCGGCAAGCCATTAGATGAAGGCCATGGAGAATACCATATAGCTCCGTGGTCTCTGAAAGGAGTTTTGATATCTCCTTTGAAGAATTCTTAGCTTCTTTAACGTATCTGTAGGACTTGCGGGTCACAGCCTCGGCCAGGGTAACAAGGCCTGCAATGCTAGCCGCAACAGAGAGTCCGTCTGCCATGTTGCGAAGCTGTGTTTGTTTAGATCAGGAAAGGGAGGGGATTAAGTAGTAGACAGCTGCCCGCAGGCTCAGCCACAAACAGAGTATCTGAGTTACCATGCCGAGATGCCTCGAGCTCAGACCGCTGCATGTGATTGCAGTCACGTCGCGAGTGCTCTGCTTTCAGCTTACTGCAGCCGCCCCTTATATTCTTGGGGCGCAGCATCTGGACCTCCAGAGTTGGAGGGGAGAAGTTACCTATGGCTGGATCGCGTAATATATTAATACGCCCGACCGCACAATGCACCCTCTTAGCATCGCCTTGAGGTAACAACCAACAAGTTCAGCCTTCTGGAAAGGGGCTTTTCGGTTACTACAAACTCATCAAAGAACTTACTAAAGGCCTTAAGAAGTTTACACTCGGAAAACTTGCCCTTGCGCTAACCGAATTCCACCCAAAATCCCCACCCACATCTGCACACGTCTACGAAGTATACAAGCGAGACCCCCCAAGACTCGGTTTCCCAACCTACCATTTTCGTTCTGTAGCTCTAGCTGGCAATTTCGATAGTAGTTGGCAGCAACGAGTGGAAAGTGTGCCTTTCTTTACTGCACCGTTCTCTGAAGCCGCGTACTGGACGGGAGGGGTGCCTCGAGATAGTTGGAAGGCTGTGTTGCGTGCTTTGAAAGATACGGTGGGGAGGTATGGAGTGAATGGTGATGAGGTTACGGAAATGAAAGATCCGTATAGTTGAATTTATTGGATTTGTATTCTATGATGGACAGTGGTTGAATTGTTGCGTTGGATTGCTGTATTTGAGATCAACATGCATTGCTTTCGACCTTGAAATCTGGTGTGTCGATCTCCTCCGCTTCAGGACCTACAGCCACAAAAGTTTTACCATGATCCCTATGCGAGTGCAACCGTCAAACTTAGAATACACAAATTGCCCATACCGCGCGACCACACTCTTCAGTTTCGTCCACCCAGGACGGAACTCAAGGTCCTCTGTAACTTTCTGCCAATAATAATAATTGATGTTCCATGTTCTTGCTTTAGGAGCATGCTCTCTATAGAGACCAGGACTGGATTGCATTATTTCCAACTGATCGAGCCTTTCTTTATCCCACATCACGTAACCCCATGATCTCAGGTATAGCGTTCTTTCCCACATGGAAAGATCGAACCATGTTACATTGTGAGTATTTCTGCTCATGGCCCAGACCCACGCGGCGTTTAGGCTCTGAGATTTATCGTCGCTGGTGAATGGATGGAGTCCAATCGTAAGATCTGGGTCTCTGTGACCAAGATCGTTGCAACGCCCATGCTCAGTCGATGCGATCTCCAAAGAACTATGCCAGGAGAGAAAATCGTACGAATCCAGACTGTCGTCCTTATGACACTGTTCTAATACTTCGCAGATCGTAGCAAGCTTCCTCGTCGGGTTTTCCTCACACATAATTCTATACATGAGGTCAATTCCACCGCCGGCCAGATGCCGCCTGATTCGGAGGCGAAGATACGGATCTGGAAAAAGGCCAATTGCAATCGTAGGCGTAGCATTTCGTCGTTTGAGCATTTGCTTAAGTTGGATCCAATAGCTGTTTAAAAATTGGACATAGGACTCCATAGAATATTCTCCCACGCAAGAAATTGCCCCGCGCTCCCAGCAATGGAAGCTTCTAGAGCAGGTACGGGTGTCTTGGAACGTGTCTCCAAGTACATACAATGTGGCCATGGGGAGCAATCGATCTTGAGTTTGCAAAAGAGTTGCAAAGAAATTGATAATGGAAAAAGGGCCCTGTTGATTCTCCTCTTTTCATTTCTGGACAGGGGCCCTGGGGACAGACTTTCACCAGAAAGAGGATGTCGAGACAGGGCTGAACGGTAGAAACCATCCGTCAGGCTTCCTACCATCCGTTGCGATTGGGCGATGCTCTTGAGGTGATCCAAAGGAATAGATTTGAGAATTTCTGGCAGACGTTCAGGACTTTCCCTCCGATGCTCGTATTCGGTCATAAATGTCTCCGTGTTTTTCGACCAGTCCTTGCGTGGAACTTCTGCAATGGCGATTGTAGTTTATGCGTTGTACATGTCCAAAAAATCAGGTCCATATTCGTTGCAGAGGACTGCAAACAGAATGGGCACCATGTGGTCGAAATAAGTCCCGAAATAATTCGGCGAAGACGTGATAAAATTATAAAGTGTCGGAATGTCTGATATACTGCTCAGGATAGATACCTGCAGCTCAACCGGAAGTTGCTCGATCAGGGCGTTTGCGGAAGTTTCCATGTTGCGCGGTGTTTGACACGAAAGTGTGAAGAATAATGTGCTTGAAAAAAAGAAGAAGAAGGGGAAGAATGGGTTTGAGAAATAGACCTCTGTGGGTGTGGTGTCGACCTAGTGGTTGCCGAACTCTTGGTGCCCGTTGTTGAGAACGTCATTCCGACGTAAAGGCTATCACCGAGCACTGGCATGCGCATTCATGTAATATTCCTAAGTCACGACTAGACCCCTGGTCGCTCAAAGTCACTCAGTATTGAAAATTGAATCAGTTGATATAATTCGTGCAATAGGCAAAAACGCAGTTTGGGTATCAGTATCCAGTTCCTCAAATCAACCTTTGTTCCCGGTAACCTTACTGATGATATCGTAACACTCATCAGGGTTCTCGAAAACATGCCATATATTCTTTGGCACATCTTTGAATGCTTTCTCGAAACGCTCGGGCTCGTTCTTTTCTTCGATCCCAATAGCAGCAATATCTGTTACCTTCCTGATGAGGATCAGGTGCACCCAGCCGGGGAATTTGCGGAATCTAATACAAATTTAGCTTCCAATTTGATTTGAGGTTAATTGAAACTCACATTTCACCGTACGCTTCAGGGTCAGACTGTGTCGAGTCGCCAATACAGATCATCTTCCGACGTGGGACCCACGAATTGATTTTAACCATACGGTCAACCTTGTAATCTTGAGTACCCAGCGTCAGATTTGACAGCAAACCTGCCAAATTCATCCAGCTCGCATCACGCAATATCATTGTCCCCTGGGGGTAGAACCTCTGCCGAAACTCGCTAAGAAACGAGTAAAGATTGTATGGTGATGCAGAGAGGTAGAAAAAGGGCGAAGTATTGGAGATAAGGGTCTGAATATAGGCGTAAAGCTCAGGCATGCCCTCAATAGGAGTCGCCGGAGCGACGAATGTCGAACGCAGAATACCAATGGGATCGCTCGTCTGCGTTATTTTTATTGTATCATCGATATCTGCAAGAATTGTCATTAGCTGGAGACAACATAAAGTTTAATAGAATGGAAATACCAGATATAATGCCCCATCCCTCAGGCTCCGCATAGAACGTCTTGCCTTCCAATATGCCATTTGCACCCTGTGGTACTTTGGCTACGGCTGAGACAATGCTTCCCCCGTTGAACTGAGAGACGACCCGGATATCGCTACTGATGCCATTCCGACCGCCCGGTCCAAGCTTCAAGACCTCTTTTTGTGCGAAGTCGACCTTCGCGACTCTGCCGGGCAAAACATTCTGGACGAACGGCATCAACCGCTCTTGTATTGTTGCTTCTGCCGCATCACCCTTTCCAACCCCCAGCTTCTCGGCCAAATCCGCCACGACAGTGCTTACTTCGACACCCGAGTTCTGGTCAAAGACAGCGGCCACAAACTCTGCCTCCCACTTATTTGTTTTGGGGTTTCGATACGCCGTGTTGTCGAGCAGCCATACGGTATCTTTCGCAGTTATAGTTTGAGGGAAAGGGTTCCATGGCCCGAGGTAAGAGAGGACATTGTCGACGAGTGTGGGACGATGGTCAGATGCTTTGCTCGACTTGATATCGGGTAGGCTGGACTCTGTATCGTGGAATTTACGTTCGTTTCGCGTTCGTCGTTCGAGTTCGCTCTCGCGGGACATTGCGTTCCCGTTGTTCACGGTCGTCCTGGCGCTTCGGAGGGAGTAATTCGACATGTTGGTTCCTATGTTCTATGTTTCTGGTGTGTGCTGCAGGTCAATATAGAGCTGGGTGAAGTTTGAGATATCTGCAGAGGAGGAAGCGTAGGTAAGTAGGCAGTTGCGGGGGTTAGCATGAGGTGTAAGAGGGGAGTATCAGGCGCTACAGGGCTCTTGGCTGCCCTTGGCCATGATTATTCTCCGCAGTTCAGCTGTCAGCGGCACGGGTGGCAGCTGCTGTCGTTGGCTCATCGCCCCTTCATCGAAGGCGCGGCCTACGTAGGGGCCGATTTTCAAGATCTTGCAAGTCCTCACTTGAGGAGGCGCATTGAAGTTGTGATCAACGTCATGGCTGCAGCTGGCGTTTTTGGCTGAATTTCCCCTGTCAGCACGAGGTTGCACAGCAGCTGATGCGAAAATACAGGGCATATGATATGAACCACAAACTATATCATCTGATAACAGAATCGAAGTCAGCACCCTTACGTTAAAAAATAATCTATCGTGTGCTCGGATTAGACTTTCTAGGGTACGGGAGAAATTTTAGATCTAGCGTTTCCACATCCCCGTGCCGATCGCTCGAGAAACTGGGTCTGATTTGGGGTATCTCCGTACTTTTCTTGCATCGCATTTTCTTCTTTGACCTAAATTAATTCTGTGTATTGCAGTTTTGTCGGGGCCTTTTGACTAATCGGTTCTAAACCTATATCTTTCTTGTATAACTACAGTATATGCATTGTTCACGTGTCGTTCATACTCAGGCGCAGCCGACATGACTGCAGGCGCTCAACTGCGCCGCAGGCAAGGCTGACTTCTGCGATCTTTCTTTCTTGGTGTTGCGCTGCAATTTGAAAACTTGCTTGACTTCTAGATTAGAAGTGTCTTTATATCTGTTATTATGACGACTATAACTGAACTCGTTTGCCAATTATGCGGGGTTAGTTTCGCCGTCGCTCGCCTGCGCCGCGAGGATGAGCCACTCGAAGCCGCCTGGTCGAAGTATAACCGCAGATTTGTCGACTTTCGCGGCAGAGAAGTCCGCTGCGATCGTGGAGGATGTCGACATATCCAACATACTGAGGGATTCGACGCAAGATCTGTCGATGATGATCGGTTAGAACATCTCGTTGGACCGGGTTGCACGTCCGATCGTGGGTACAGCGGGCATCGAATTTCTGTCGAGGAAATGAAAGGATGTAAGGATGTCCAATGTGTCATGAAGAAAATCGCAGCTACTGGTGATAATGGCGAAATGTGGAGTCCAGAGCCCGATGATCAGGATTTCGAACTGACGAGCGAATATTTCTTAACTGGCGTTGGTAATATCACCAACATTCGCTATTTTGATGGCCAGCCGGCTACCCAGCACTTGTATCCTGTGAGACACAATACTCGTCGATTTCGTCCCACTAATGCTTTCCGTCTTGTAAGATATGTCTATTTTATAGTGTTGGATAACTAATCATACCATCGAGTAGCCTGACTGGAATCGCTGGGGACCTAGTTATAATGATGATTTGGGTATACCATTCCACCCCTCCTGCTTCGAGATTTTCAAGAAGATATCATTGCAGCGCCTGGGAAAGGTAGATATTCACGGTTTATGGTCATGGCGCGAGGTAAGAAACTGGCCTTGTCTTTCAATAGTGTCCTACTAAATACGTGTTCAAGATTGAACCACTTGAGAACCAATTTCTTCTAAGATTTCCCCACGTTTCTGCGGTAAAGAATGCGAGACGGGAACGCTGGCCTCATAAACCTGGCTGGGAATACCTGGTAGCAAATCCTATTGATATTCCAGGTAAGATACCGAGCCTATGTTGCGCTTCCACGCCGCTTCAGAAGGATCTGCCACAAGTGCGAGCCGGCAGGCTTTTCTTCGGCGCAAGTCAGAAAAATACTTTCTAACACCAATTTACAACAGGTCTATCGAGTGTGCTCGAATCATGCCAAAGCAACACCGTGGCGCATCATGTGAATCTCAAGCTTACTATGTCCTTGGTCACAAATCGTGGAGCTTCATCCCCAGAAAATTGTCTCACCAACATCAATATGGACCGTTGCTTTGCGTCACCTTGTATCCAGCCACCTCACTCGGAACTGAAGAGTAAGATTATTCCGGCAGTATTCCATCCGAAATATCGACATTTTATACTTCCAGATTTCGTACGCTGACTGCACCGCCAGGAGATCATTTCACAACCCTGCCGAATGAGCTTCGGCACATCATTCTGAACCACTTATCAGGCAGAGACATCGCAAACCTGAGACTTGTAACTCCAGCCTTTCGGCAACTACCACTTGCTCTTTTTCGAAGACTCCTTTTCGAAGATATGCCATATATGTTCGAGGCAGAGGATATGCCAATTAGAACAACGGATTGGTTTCGGCTGTATATGACTGTCAAAAGTTCTGGGCAAAACTTGAAAGGATTGCAAAATCGCAAGCGGATCTGGAAAGTTGTGACTGAGATTGTGACGAGGATTGAGAATTATAGAAAGAACGGCAAGATCATTGGCTAAAAAGAGTATGAAGACAGCAGCACGATTTTGTTGGCAATAATAATCTACCAAAATACGGCGGCGCTAGAGCCTGTTGGAAATTTGCCACACCGTTCAAATCAACGAAACCTTTCTTCAATTGTCTTCTCCGTTGAATTTACCTTTTCGTCTTTGGTTCATTTGATCCGAATCGAGATAGGGCGCGTTTAATTATGGCATACTTTGAGACGTGTTGTCACCTCTGCGGGGTACCATTCGCAATAGTACGAGATTGACGGGCCGATGAACCCGTTGAAGCCGCCTGGGATAAGAGAGGGAATGAAGGTAACATAGACGTTTGTCGCGGTGTCCATTTGGAGAATGATCCACGTGAGTCTACTTGTCGTCACACCAGCTACCCCTTGGGAGACTTTGAATACAGCGAATATCGTATATCCATAGAGGAGATGAAAGGGTGCAGGACTGTTCACTGTCTCCTTCGGAAAGGCAATGATTGGAAGCCCGAACCTGATGACCAGGACTTTGAGTTTTGAAAATGTGTGTACTTTTCATGTAAGATTGCTTCATCAAAATGAAAGTAAAATCGATACCCGCCCCAACGCCCCAGCTCGTTCCAAGCGCAGCAATGTAAAAAATCCCGCCTTAACCGCAATAGTTTCTTTTGGAAAATGTTCAAATCATCGGATCGCCTAGTCCCTCCATCTCCATCCATTTGGGGTCGTCAAGAATATTTTGGTCGACAAACCAAGCATCTTGAAAGACGTTGGGAGGCATATACATTATTGTATCCGGCGAAGGGCTTCTCTCTGCTGAATTTCAGTTCAATCCCACTGCCACTACCTGGTGGAGACACGACTCACTATTCAATGAGGGACCAAATTGCCCTATGCCACCACATTCATATCGCCACGTCCAAACAAAATCGTATGCGATACTGAATCACAATAGTCAGTCACGCAACATGGGGGAAGGCTTTGGGAGCAGACCTAGCACCAAGTCTTGACTTGACAAGCAACTCTGGTGGTTTTGTCCGGGCATCCGTATTACTACTATGCCACAACTGCGACACCATCTTCGCAATCTTTCCGACAGACTCGTTATGTGAAATCATAAACTTTGACGCGGACGCAGTCACTTGGTTACACAAGCGCTTTCCAGCCTCGAAATCGACATCTTGGGAATAACTAGATCTTAGGACCTTGAGCAGAATACAGTTGGCTATGAGGTACATCCTTTGGTGGTATGCTGATGTGTAGGAGAAGAAGTCGAAGGCTTTGTCTGCCTCAGTGATCACGTGTATGAACGTGACGGCGGAAGAGTACGCTTTGAGGATCCCTTGCTTTCGGGCTTCTGTCGCAGTTGAATCGAAGAAGTACATGGAGTGGACGTATAGACGTGCTGCGGCAACATATATCCGATCGTGCGCTGCCCGAATTAGCAAGGCCACCAAAGAAGGACGGTGATCTTGCCTGAAAATACATGAGTATGTTCCCGTTCTATTTCGTCAAGTTCATAGTTGAGTTCATTCAGGCTACTTTCCCAAGTGAGCATGAAGCTTGGTTGATCTCCGGATGCCGGTGACTCGGTCGATTCTCGAAGGTCCCGATAGATGGCTTGGGTGGCTCGATTGCAATATCTTTGCAATATTAACTTGAATCTGAGACCATCTATTACCGTGTACACATTGTCAGGCTGGCAGGCCAAATCGATGGTCTTGTCGAATGGTGCTGTGGGTAAGAGTCCAAATGTGGCGTTTGCACTGTTTCGAAGTTACACTTTAGCTGGTCGATTCTTGCGTTGCCAAAAGATTTCTTACGTTTGTGACACAATATTGGCTGCACCCCAGGTGACTGTCTTCAGCATACATTCTTTCTGATCCACATCCACTTTCGTGCCTGGAAGATGATAATCAGCTTCCACTCATAGTCAACCAAAGCGCTGCTGAAGATGTAGAAATTGTCAACTGACGTTGGAAATCGCTTGCGCTCCATGGTCGATGGAGTCCGAGCTGCATAGAAATGCTGATTGCGATAGAACTCAAAGTAATCATGGTGTCATCGAACGTAGACTCAGTTGGAAAGGGCCATGCGGCCATGAGGATGATGGCTTGGACCAGCGCCATGTTATACGGCGGGTTTGAGATTGCTGACCAGATAAGTTTTGGCACCCACTCTGAGAGCACATTAAACAACATGAAGTCCTCATGGTAACGACGTGATGCAACACTGATGACTGCCCAGAAGAGGGGAACCCCGGAGTCGTAGTGGACATCTGGCGATACTGTACGCCTTAAGAAGGGTAGTGACGGGTAGTAATGATCAAAGAAGCTGTCAGAATTAGCGTTGGTTGATAGTTTTGCAATATTTTATCGACAGACATTTGAAACAATTTGTCAATTTGGGTGGGGGAAAGAGTGAGAGATTTTATCGATCTAGATTGCGTTGCGGGATGCCTTTTACGGGGAATAATTGGTAGGGCAGGTTCGTTTCTCGGTCCTTGTGCGGGATCGGGAAGGTTGCTGGTAGGACCACCACCCGACCAACTAGCTGCAGGTGCAAGTTTATTGAAACCCGGCCCGCCAGCTGGATAGTTGGTACCAAGCTCCAAATATGGGTCTATCTGAGATGGCTGGGGGTTCGCTGGTGTTGCGCCTTCTGTTGAAGGATAATCGTCCGTTGGTGGGGCTCCAGAATGATTAAATGCGGATGTGAGAAGATGAACTTGTTTCTCGAGCTCAGCAATCTTGCTAGACCAATATTAGTGCGTAATAAGGAGAAAATATATAGGTATTAAACACACCGACTCTTGCTTTGTCTTTTGTAGGTCATGTCCCTTTTGCATTCTAGACCGAGACGGGAACATCGTGAACAATCTTCTTGTCCAGTGGCCACACAACGAACCTTGGTCTGTCAGCAACCTCTCATTATATGATTGAATTCTGTTATGCTACCTTCGACTGCCGACAAGAGGTGCAGACTACTTGTTTCGTTCGGGGACCCCGCTTGGGAACGCCCTGGGATCCATCCGAGTTGTCTATCGAATTTCTTGCATTACTGGCCATTGGGGTATGATTGCCGGTTTCTGTGCAAATTTTGTAACGGAGCGACCGCCCTTTTCGTCAGTCAGTAATGTGCGGGGCAAAATTGTGTCTCCCAATGTGTCGGAGGGTCAAGGTAGATGTCAAAACACGCCGTCACGTGTATGCAAGATGCCGCGAACGCCCCGATCGGCTTTACTCCGGCTCCGAGCTCTCGGCTATAAAAGGGGCCTCATATGAGTCAATAATTGGGCGTTGAGACCTGCCTAAGTCGGCCAACTACCCCGTGGTGTTCATAGATGTGATCAACCTCTCCGAGAAGGGTTCGTGCTCAGCCAAAGAAAGCACCGTAGTCGTTGGACTCGACTCCCTCAAAGCGGCAAGATATTTTCATTTTTCAATGCCAGTGTGATAATTTAGACACCCACAACCTTTTCAACCTTTCATCTTCTGCTCCATGTCGTAAAATCGTAAGATCCCCTCATCTCTACATCGTATACCTAAAGTGAGGATTCTGCAAATCAGTAATATCTTGCTCACCCATCTCTCTCCCCAATCTTTCTTGCTCTTCTTTGCTGATCCCACTCTCAGCGGCCATACGATCACGCCTACTATTCTGCCACATGTAATAAAGACGCCAGACAGTAATCAAGATAAATTCGGCACCAAGGCAGATAGCACTTCCGACTGTGCCCGGAATATATTGAGGTGCATCCGAGGTTTTGAAGATCTGACTACCGCACATATTACCAACACACTTCTCGGGTCAGCTGAAGGAATAATGATGGTGAAAAACGAGTTGCTTACATAACCGATGAAGGTAGCAGATGAAACGATAGTTTTCTTCGTACGACCCGCGACGTTGGACGGGATGAGCGTCCAAGCCAAGAAGAGCGCAAGAACATAGGGCACGGTAATGAGGTACAGCCCCCACTTTGTCCACTTGTATTCTGGCGTGCTTGGGAGCAGCGACAGGAGGAGCATTCCCACGAATGCCGGGACTGTTGAGAGGGCCATGATGTACATTCTTCGATTTTTCACTCGTCGCGAGTAAATACCGACGGTTAAGAAGAGAAGGAGTGAGACAACTAAGTAACGAATCAGAATTTACGCCTAGATTTCGTTTTTGAAAGGTAAGATACCTGAGCGCGGGATGTCAATAAGCTGGATCTGCAGCCGAGTGAAACCAAAATTTTGGTACATGATTGACCCGAACGTTGTGATTCCACTATCAAAATATTAGCCTGAATTGACTCAGTAACATGGCGGGGCGACAAACCCGTTGGGTACAGATGACAAGAAAGCGTTGAACATGCAAAAGTAGAGCTGCGGGTCTTTGAAAGCGTCTGCAACCTGGCCCCAATTCCATTTTCTCCCCGTAACATCACGGCCGGCTTTGTTCCTTACAATGCGTGCCGCACTATTGGGAAAATTGCGTTAGTGAGGGCACAAATAGCCAAAGCTGTATAGATCAACTTACGCCATCCGCTTCTCCTCCTTAGTCAACCACCTCACTTCCTTCGGGCTGCCAAGAAAGAAAAAGCACATAAACGCACAAAACAGTGTTATAGCACCCAGAAACAGTGAGATCCCTCTCCAAGGCGCCAATCCCCCCTGCTTCTCCGCATGGTCACCAATCCCGTAATTTACCAACGACGAAATGATGCCGAAGCCCGCATTGGCAGATTGCCAGAACAGCGCGCGCGCTGCGTGTTCTTCGGTTCGGTACCAGTTCCCTACTACTAGGAGGAAGCCGGGGGAGATGGTGCATTCGAAGAATCCTTGTAATGCGCGCAGGGCCATTAGGTGGGACCAGTTTTGTGCTGCGCTGATACTGATGACGCAGATTCCTGTGATGATGGTTAGTTGAGGGGCAGTTTAAGGGAGATCGGAGATAACTTTACCCCAGCAGACCATGTAAATACTGAGCGATAGCCCTAATGCCCATCGTTGCAGCAGGAAATTGGACGGAAATTCTCCGCACATGTACGCAATGTAGAAGCTGGTGAAAGAGAGTCAGTAACCGCATGACGCGAGAAATTTGATGCTTGAGTGCTTAATTCGCGTACATGGTCGTGAGCCATTGATACTCTTGGCCTTTGAGTTTGGTATCTTCCCGAAGGCCGAAAATGGCTTGCGTTCCGAGAGATGTTTTGTCCGTCTGCTGGATACCATAGCAGAACCACCTAGAGTACTTGTCAGTATGGAGACAGAAGAAGTATGGACCAGAGAAAGCAAACATCAATGGGAGCAAATATCGATCAATTTTCTTCAGGAGCTTCTTGTATTGTTCTGGCGTGTAGTCTAAAAGGGCAACGATGTCAGTTTTACTCCCCGTGGCATATCTCTTTCTCTCAGCCAACAAATGTTCCTTATGCAGAAATAAATCTGCAACAAAATCAATTTTGAGGGAGTGTTTACTCCGGTGATGAAAAATAGACGAAGTGTTAGAGAACCGTTCAAATCTTACCAGACTCCCTAATAACATCCTCCCCATCAACAACCACCACCTCAACATCAGACGAATCCCGACTCCCCCCATCGACCGGTCCCTTCTCATCAGAACCCTTCTTCTCATCATACGCATGCGCAAAAGTCTGCTGCACAAGCCCCTCCTGCGTACTGACAACGGGAATAGGATGAGAAGGATCAAAAGTAGACGCCATCCCGAAAGATCACACAAATAGAAAACAATCTAGACTTTAACCAAAAAAAAAGGGGGATACCACTGGCTTCCTGATCATCTTAATATATATCTCACCCACCGCTACCTGCATAACACTTATCAACACGGCGACTCGCTACCCCACCTTTTGCAGACAGGCATGGTACCGATAAGCCAAGCCCCTACCCAGTTTCTGGGCATCACACGCGCGCAAACTCATGTTATCGTGATGCTCCATCGTACCATGCAGCTCGCAGATGATAACGGGATGGGGGCCAAGGAGGTTGCCCGACGAGTGCATGCAGGTGGAGGGCAGATTAGGAGATAACTGTAGAGTAGCTGTGAATACCGAAAAGGCGTACGAATATACCCCGCTCGGGATTTGCCGTTTGGTGGAGCCGTTGTTTGTGAGGGGATTGAATGAGGCTGTGAATGGGATGGGTGGGTATTGGGAAGAGGGGTCCAGTTTGGCGGCGAGGGGTCTTGGATGGTGGGCTTGTGGTACGCTGGGGCTTGAATTGCTATGGAGGAATGAAATTTTAATGGAAGGGTGAGGTAATAGATGGTGAAATTGAATTATTTACATATATAATTAACAAAACGCAGCTCTGGGATTGTTGAGAGTAAAGGGAGGATAGTTATGATCCCCATAGCCACACGCAAACTATATGGGGACTGCCAAGCACTTCGCTCATGCTTTATTCCAGCGGCAGAACCACAGATGCGGTGGGAAACGGAACACGCTTCTCTGTGACCAACGTTGATGGAACTGTACCATTAGTTGTACCATTGATCGTCGCTCGTGTGGGGAAAGGAATAGGCTGCTGTGTGATGAACTTTGATAGAACTGTACCAGTAGTCGTCGCCCGGGTCACAGGATCCTGGACTGATGTTTGGAGCGACAGTTCCGTAGTCGCGGAGGGGAGCTCGAGGCTACTTTTTCTCGCAGAATCTGGCTCGAATATCCAGATATTGGAAACATCTTTTCCACCACAAGTCTGCGTATTATCATCGCCGCATGATACGTCACAACCCGTCGTGAGGACACCGTTCCCGAATGAAGTGTCAATATCCTTGCCGCAGACGCAACTATCACCCAATTAATAAATCGTGGGCCTTGATCTGAATCAAACTTACCCATATTTGCTGGTTCCCATTGACATATATTTGTAGCCTGAGCAATAACCTTTGCACTGGTTGAGTCCGAGGCGTGCAGCAGGACCATTTTGCAAAGTTGTGAAGCCGCGATTCCCATCCGTGTAACACCCAAGTGGGGAGAACGTTCCCGGTCCCAAGTTTCCCACCGATCGGGAGCCCAATACCGTAGGTGTAATTGCAACGTCTGGGACTGCACCCCCATTAATGGCGGTTGTTACTGCAGCGTCAAATGAGTTGATGAATGCCGAGTATACATATAACTCGAAGGATGTTCCAGCTTGTCCGCCGCAAGTTTGGTTCGCGTTCCCTGCGCATGCCAAAGAGCACGAATTTCTGGGCGCAGGAGCTGCACCACCACGATTGATGTCAAGATTGATTTTACTGCCGCAATAACAACTATATGGTGGTTAGTCAACTTTATGAATGTTTTTAGGGCAGGTCAAAGTACGAGTCTCCGCCATCTAGAGCGAAAAGCCACCATCCAGCGCAATACGAAGCACATGAGTCCATTGTCACATTGGAAGACTGATTATGAATCCCAGGAAGAAGGTTTGGAAGAGGATCTCCGCCGCTCCAGCATCCAAGGCAGAGGTATGCGCACACTGGGGCGGCCGAAAGCAATATTGCCAGGGCCCCGGTAAAGACGAATTGGTTGAACATCCGCATTGAAGACAGGAAGTATTGCAAAGGCTTTGATATCTTATCGACAATCCGAGATAAGCTATCGGATCTGTTTCGTTCGATTTCTCAAGTAGTAGCAGTGGAAATGTTGTAAGGCGAGAGACACTTTTCTGTGCCTAAAGATGGATTTTGTATCAAGCGGGTTCGATAAACGTTGTGGAGTCTTCAGATCCCTCTTCATTGCGAGATTTGGTACTTCATTTATTTGAAAGTCGTTGGTGACGAGCTTCGGCCCTAATGTCGAGAAGGAATGCTTGGGGCAGGAGGCTGGTGAAGATATGAGCAAGAAGTCTCCTTCCCACTCCTTTCAGCACCCGAATTTTTCGACTCCCTTGACTCACAGCCGCAAAAGATAGATGAAGTCTCAATTATCAGCTCATTGGTGCCATGCCAAGTTGAAAGACTCACCCCTCTCGTTCTGTTGGCGTGGTCTAGGCTTTTCATAGTCCCACACAGTCGGTCGGTGACGGAGATAGTAGTACCGCAAAAGGCTGAAACGCGCGCATCTGGTGCACTTGTATGGCATCTGGATGTTTTAGAAGGGGCATACCCGCCTATGCTCGCGCTGAGTATTCAAAAGGGAATGTCGGATGGAGGGTCGGATGCCTCGATCCCAAAGCTCCCTCCCATCTTGAAGACGCTCGATTGGGACGGTAGGTCTCCAGAACTAGACGATCTCAGTATCAAGATGGAATGGAAAATTTTAAGCTACTCTGAGTCTATACGGAGGTTCTGGCAAAAGATATTGTGGAGATGGGGATCTGAAGCGAGAACATACGCTATAACTAACGCTTGTAAATGATGCTGCTACAACGTCCCGGGTACCCGGATTAGAGGGAGACATATGGCTGACGCTCCTAAAGTTTCAGGACTCGCATAGCGACGGAAATGCTAGACATGGGCAAATTTCAGGGTATGTTCAGCGCTGGTGTGCAGTTCTGGACCACCTTCCGACAAGGGCGGCAGAGGAATGCCACTGTCTTGACCATGATCTGCTCGGCTTCCTTGAAGCTAATGTTACCTCAAGTGCAAAATCTCTACGGAAAAGAGATTATCGCGGCAAGCCTTGGACCTCTGCAGATAGACGCGTAGGACACATTCTTGAAAATGATTGTCTCTCAAGCAAAGTAGAAAATTCCCCGCGCCAGCCTTGTGCCGGATTGTACAGTACGCAGTGACCGCGACATCAACAGAAACATAGTACGACAGAAACAATACAAATGAAATCTGGAAACGCAACTTTGCTATTGTAATTGTGAGGTGGTGGAAGGAACTCCCTTGCAATAATATATTTTGGGGAGAAAGTTGCAACCAACGGAGTTCCGCCGTTGAGCGGCGGCCGCTTCATCTCAAAAACGCGTCGTTTCTGCCTCCCAACTTCGAAGCACGGCCGAATTCCCCGCATCAAATCTACAAAACCTTCGTGCCGCCATGTGTGAATATCTCTTCCATAATACATACGTGGGAGACTGAATCGAAGGCATATACTTGTACATCATCATAGAACTACATCAATTCGCGATGGTCGCCCTTGATCTCGTCCACGCGTCGAATGCCCGGCTGCGCGAGCTTGGGCCTGGTCTTGTAGCCCTGTTTGGTATTTATATCCTCAATTTTAATATCTGCGGATATCTGCTAATAAATTATAGTTGGTGGAACCAGCGGCATTGGCGAATTTACTCTCAAGGCTTTCGTGCAGAATACGATTTCTCCAAAGGTTTATATTGTTGGCAGATCGCAACCGGCTGCGGACCGAATCATCAAGGAGTGCCAGACCCTGAATAAAGATGGCAAAGTGGAATTCCTGCAGGCGAATGTGACGGAGTTGGCAGAGGTGGATAGGGTGTGCAGGGAGATTGAGAAGAAAGAGTCGAAGGTCAATTTAATTGTGCAAACACAAGGAAACTTGACGTTGGCGGGGCGAAATGGTATGGATTATATCTTCTTTTTGTTACACAAAGCTCTTCTATATCCCATACCCAAGTATTGTGTAACTGATCTTTATGATCCACAGAATCCCCAGAAGGCCTCGACCGCAAATTCACCCTAAACTACTTCTCTCGAATGCGCTTCATCTCCAACCTCCGCCCCCTCCTGTCAAACGCCGCCTCCTCTCCCCCTCATTTCTCCCGCACACTTAGCGTCCTCTCCGCCGGCACCGAAGGCAAACTCGACTTCGATGATCTAGAGCTGAAAAACACGTTCTCCGGCATCCGATGCGCGAGACACACCACCACCATGAATAGTCTCATGACAGAGCAATTCGCATCCCGCTATCCGGGCACGACATTCATACATTCATATCCCTCTGCCGTGAAGACAGGCATCGATAGAGAGCTACCTAGGTGGTTGAGGATCTCGATGAAACTCGCCACGCCGCTGCTATCGTTCTTCTATGTCAGTGCGGACGAAACGGGGGCAAGACAGTTGTTCATTGCTACAAGCGGTGTGTATCCTCCTGCTAAGCCTGCTGAAAATGCAGCTTTAACTAGCGGTGTGCCGCCGCCCACGGGGCTGGGTGTTATGAAGGGCTCGAATGGGAAGGTTGGAAGTGGCGGGTATTTGGCCAATTGGAACGGGGATATCAATAGCAAGAAGATTGTGGATGAGTATAATGAGAAGGGTGTTGGGAAGACGGTTTGGGAGTGGACTATGGGCATTTTTGAAAGGGTTGAGAAGATCAACCAGGGGAAGACTGATGCTACTACGTCTTGAGCTGTTAGTCGAATCGGATATGGTTTAGGTATCAGGTATGGCTACTTCTCCGCTCTATTTCGATGTATAGCTATCATTAGGCAATTTGCTATGAAGGGGCGTTTAGGTGGATACCTCTATGCACGTCAATTGTAGCTAGGATATAGTCATCGCGATCGCGGTTCTAGACGCGATTTTCTAAATTTCAGATGGATGGCCTTTGAATCTCTATGGGTCGGTCTAAAGCTGCTCGGGTGACTTACTCCCTTAGTAATAGCTAACAATCTGTTCACGAATTGAAGATCTTTGCGAAGACTTGGAGGAAAGAGTATCTTGTTGTTGATTCGTACAGGTGTCTTCATTCTTGGCTACATGGGGGTGTTTCGAGGGGACGGCGTGAGAAGGTATGTTGGCAAGGCTCAAAGACTTAATTTCATCTTTTTCTCTCGTCTTATCACTTTAAATTCTTCTCCTCTGTAAATCCATGCCTTGAAATCGCTACCTCTACATTCGTTCTTTCCCGAACCGAACTCAACCTTCACTCTCCGCATTGCGCCTTCCTCCACAACCATCTCTACAGAAAAGATCCTCCATTCAAATATATCCTCATTCCGCTCAACCTCAACCTCACCGACCCACTGGATTGAACCACCATCTTCGGAACGCAACTCACTCACATTACGCATTCGATGTCAAAACATTATGTGCCGCAGCTGAAGATGATGCGCGAAATGGCCGTCAGGCAGGGCCACAAGGAGGACACATTCAACGCCAAATTCATCAAGTCTCTCGAGCTCGTCATGTCTCTCAGACGTACAAGCAACGGCGTTGAAGAGTCTTTCGACGTCATGCAGTATTTTGCTGAGAAGATGACTTGGGAGCATTTCCGTAATTATCGTCTCTGTCCCTCCCAATTTCATTTCGATCGAGGCTCATGAACCCCCTCAAGGTTTCATCGGACCATTCCCTGGCATCAACCCCACAGCCTCGATCTACAATTCTTCCCTTGAGCTTCTCCGATATGGCGCTACGTACGACAAGATGACGGTGTCTCAGTTCAATAAGGCGTTTGTTGATTGTATGGTTGGGGCACATGAAGAGTTTGCGAGGAAGGGCATGGATGTTGCGCAATATGAAGCTGAGAAAAGGTTCTGGGACCTACGATGTAATATTTGCCTTCCTCATGTTCGCCCTCTTCAAAGTCCAAAAACTTACTTGTTCATCAGGGAAGAAAGCTGAACGCTTTGACGACGTTGTAAAGCGTTGCTACAGCTCCGTCTTCCCTCTCCGAGACCCCGCATATGAGGCCGATTACTCTCCCAACCTAAAGCAAGAAGCAAAGAAGGTCGTTCGCAAGGCCAGTAAGCTGTTCAGGACACAGACAACAGATGAAATTAAAGAAGAGGCCGGGGGTAAGGATCCTGCGGGGTTGTGGAAGAGAATTTTGAGGACGCCGAGTGTGCAGAGTTGTCCCGAATTTATGTCTTCGGGAATCACGAAACGCTGATTAGGGGCCGAAAGACTGGGTGGGGAGACATCCAGAGATGACTTGACGGAATGTTACATCATCTTTAATGGAGCCACCGAACTTGGCGGGGTAGAGGTGCGTTGAGACAGGGCGATATTCTTAACTGCTGGGGCGCGATGATTTGTGATATCAATCTTGAAACTCTGCCGTGGGTTTCTCAAAAGCTCTGATCATCTATTACACATATTAATAATCATAGAATCTATCACGTTCATAAGAATTCTTTCCTCCGAGGACTCTCTCATAGCATATCCTCTTGAATTTTCGTGGCTATTTTAGAAGATGATTTTCAGTGTCTCGGAATCTAAGAGCCTCTCAGCTTCGTTCTATATATATTTCCCCCATGGATAGATTGACAGTGTTTCTTTCCCATCGCGAGTTACGGATTCCAAGAGTATCTAGAGTAGAAATCAATTCTCCTTTGCGCGGCCTGTCTACTTCCAAACTTCTTTCCATCCAAAAGCCTCTCGAATACAAAACATGTTTCCAATCCAAAATGTCCCTCAGTATCTAACAACAAGCCACATAAGCCACCGCTATTAATTCCAAGTACAGCAATGGCCGCAAACATCAATCCACACACCCTACCCCACTCCACCTCATCTCACAACTTTCACCCCATCGACCTCATACTTCCCCACCTCTCTCTTCAACACCCTAACAGCATCCCTCCAATTCGGCACCCCCAACCCATTCCCCAACACCGGCACAAGCGCTTCCACTTTCTCCTCCGCCCTACAATCCGGTCCCTTCCCCTCCGGCAACACCATAGCTTTATACACGAACCTCCGTTCCTCGGGCCAGCGCGTATATGCTTCTCGAGTTGAGAGACAGAGTGTGAGGTGGATGTTGGCGTAGATTTCGGTGTGTAGGACTGTGATGGTGGGGTCGCTGGGGTAGGGTGGTGATGAGGAAGAAGAGGGTGGGAGGAGGGGGAGCATGTAGGTGGGTGGGGAGGGGGGGCGGTCGGTTAGGGAGGTCGGGATGAAGTTTGAGAGGTTGAGGGTATTAATGAAGTTTAGGAGGGTGCAGGTTGTATGTTGAGATTGAGGGCAGTCAGCGCCGCAGTGGAATTTGGGGGTGGTGGGTTCGTCGGAGGCTGGCATGCTAGCTACTGTAGTAGGAGGAATGGGGTTTTTGGACAGAGGTCTGGGGTGGTATTGACGTACTGGGCTTCTGAGTTGGGGTTGAGGAGATGGTGGATGGAGGGTTTAAGGAAAATTGGAAGTTTACTGTTGATGGTGTGCAGAGACATTGGTATTTGTGAATTAAGCAAATCGATTCCAGTGAATACTTTGCTTTTTGGTAAGTTTGATTGAATTGAAAGTCGTAAGAATCAAACTTTGTTGTCTCGGCATCAAGCAAATGGGTTTGCGAGAATAAGGCTTCCTTCAAACGCTAATCTTGGTCATGCGACTATGTTCTTTTCAATGGACTTCAATTTGAGTCTGATAGTTTAGCTCGATACAAGTTTCCAGCCTTTATAATTGAATTTTTGGAAGAAAGAGGAATATTGAGTCGAAAATCTCACACCGAACATTGATTAGCACTTGAAGCAGTAAATTCAAATCACAATGGATGCCTAGTTGTCAAACACTTATTGAGTCTTCTTGTTCGATGTAGAATACTCTCATGTTAACCACATGCTCCTCATTAAAAATAGTCCGATTTACAACTAGAGGCCTTCGCTAATGCACAGATCTATGAAAGCTCGACTTTAGTAGGCCCCCTTTTGAATCATTCACTAAAAGCCAGAGCGTATTTTTGATACCGACCAAAAGAATGTTTGTAAAATACACGCCTAACTGCAAATGTACTCTCTGACCCCAGATCTCCGTCTATGTTCTGATTCACTTCAAAAAAGAGTCCGTCTGAAGAACAGCCTCACAACGGCAGGCATATTTACAACGGACACTGGAATCCCATAAGGCCACCCCCAATATTCACATCCTTGCACCCACACAACCCCACACAAACCGCCTTGATCAGTGGGTTCCCGTGGAGGGAATTGCACTGTCTGCAAGGCGAGCGCGATGACGTGCCTGCTAGGATAGGAATAGCATAGAAACAAGGGGGAATACTGCCATCGGTATTGACAATACTGGTATCGACAACGCCATCACCATTTGGGTGCGCAGCCTGGCAGGTGATGGAGCTTGAGTAGACGTCATTGACATTAATTCCATACCCGCCCAGTTTGTTGATTGCGTCGGCGGCGGGACTGCCTTTGTTGTCAAGGGCCATGAGGTAGCATTTCTAGAACAAGACTTATGAGCTGTTGACTTCTGAGAGTAAGGTGGGGTATGGGCTTACGTTGTTGATGAATCTGGCACCTCCGTTGAATGCAGTGCAGCTTGCTTCGTCGGTTTTGTCATCCTAGATAAAAGTTAGTATCTTTGTTTCACGACTGTGGCTAAATGTTCCCTCACATTCTGCCAGATATATACATGGAGGGCTTGTAGAAGAGATCCGATGAGTGCTTGTTTCTACATCCATATCAGTAACGGGCACGCAAAGACCACAAATTGTACCAACCAAGACAGTATTCCAGTTTCCAAATAGTCGAGTGACAATTGCACCCATGTCACCTTTATCTGGGATAAGCCATTTCCCCCCGGCGAAGAACTTGGCAATGGGTGATGTTTCTCCATTTTCAGCTGTTTGAGCAGGAATTATGCTCAGATCTCCCTTGCCTGAGTATATGGCTGCAACAACGTCACCAAGGTGGCCGTTGGAAGATGTGAAGGAGGAGCTCAGTGTGTTCGAGACGAATGCTGTAACGTCACCGAGGTCTGCGGATCCGCTTGTTGTACTGCAGGTTGGCAGGTTATTTCCAGCAAGCTAGAAGACATGATCAGTATCATGGAAATAAATTGAGGGGATGAGATAGTAGAAACTGAATGGAGAAATGGGGGCTTACGTTCAGAGCACCGCCAATTGAGGTCGCCAGTCCAGCAACCACACCGGCAACCAGCTTCTCTGGCCCAGGTAAGAAGTCCTTTGCAGCTGAGACGATGCCACCGGCAATAGCAATTGCTAAGCATAAGTAAGCAAATGGAACGAAACAGAGATGCACGAGAAGTTTACCTCCTTGAGTGTCTTTGATAATCTTAGATGCGCAGAGGGACTCCTGTTTCTTGATCGTCGAAGCACCAAAATCTTGCACCATTTGGGCAATGCCAAGACCATCCACAATTGTGTTGGCGACGAGTTGAGACTGGACCGTCTCGAAAGCGATGTAGGACTGGGCAATCGCTCGACGAATATAGTAATCTAAGAATGTCAGGGGTGTTTATGTGATTTCATCTGGAGAACGTACACGCAGGGGGCGAAAAAAACTGGCACTGTGTGCTGGGCATCGGACAATCACCTGGCAGGGTGTCACAACGAAGGATTGAGGCGCCATTCCCATCACCAGTTGTCAATCGGTCCATATTGTTCGCCCAATTATCTGGAGGAACTGGTCAACTTTTGGTTAGACTTCATGGACATGGACTTACCAGTTCCGATCTTGGCCAAGAAGTCACCCAGGAATTGGGCGGCCTTACTGCTTTTCCAAACCGATGAGCTGTTGGTACCCTGAACACTGTCCCAAGATGTACAAATCTGTGTCACTTGCTGAGATGTGAGAGCGGGAGCAAATGGTACGAGAGTGGGCGAAATCGGCGCTGGTTTCGGCATAGGGTTGGCACAAACATGATAGGTTCCAATACCGCTGAGAGAAACACAAATAACTGTCGAGAGTCTTGTCATGGTGTCGAAAAGAAATCTAAATCTGAGGTATAAATGAGCGTTAAGGAGAGGAAATTCTGGCAAGAAAGAAGAACAGTGAGTGACTGGATGAAAGTAGTGGATATTGAGATGAACAACAAATTCCAATATGAGAGGTACCGTCCTCTTTTAAACTAAGCAAAGAACGTCTTCAAACGAAAATGTCATGTAATGGGATGAGATAAGCTACGTGCAGTGGAATCCCATGTATTCCTGATCAAAAGAACCAGGAAGCGAATCCATCTCGAAGTGAGAGCCCGAAGAGTGCGCAGCCAAAATCCTATACGGACTGAGAAACCGTATCTGGATTCTAAACGAATTAATTCATATGATAGGTCAATGGTCCAAGATGCTCTGGGCAAGTTTCAGAACTTCTGCGAGGTCGCCGAGTCGGAAAGGTCATGTCAGATTCTAAATCCTCTCATCAATACCCGAAGTTCACGATGGGCAGATTGGGTCCCCAAAAATAATTGGGCTTTGTCAAAATGTACGATGTAGTATCACTGACTGGAGGAATTTTAGCAGCCGACATCGCAGTCGGTTATTAGATGAGGAATGAGCAGGATCATTTCGAGTTCGTGCGCCTGTCAGAAACCCCGCCGCTCCAAAATAAGGTTAAAATGGGTGCCACTCAAAGAGGCTGAGTAGAATGCGGCATGAATAGGGCTGAATCCTACCCGGCTACTTCAATTGGGAGCAGAGTAAATTGACGAATAAGGTGGCAGTATCCAAGCACGGGGTTTTCGAGGGACGGTTCATCAGGGGCAATTGTTGCAGCAGATGATCCTGAAATGCGAGTCTGACAGGAGAAGGATATCTTCCAAGCTAATTCTTGAGCTCTTCTCGATGATTGCCGTATTTGATACGAATCTCAACGCTGAAGCTGTAGTACCACATTTAATGAGCACGCGCACGGACCCACGCGAAGAGTTTAGCGAGCCCCTTTTTGAGCCGGATTTTGGTTCTTAGGACCTGCGAAATACCAAGACCGAGAAGATGATAGTTACTGCTACATTTCAGTTCAGCTGTCGGAGATTTTTCTCTTTTCTGGTTTGTAATCTCGTTCTTGGCGGCTGAGTAAGTCACTCTCAGTGCCGGCCCGGCGCCGGGGCTCCGTGTTCCTTACCGTGACAATTCTATAAAACAAATAAGTTTTTCTTGTGAAAGATACGAGTATCTAGCATAAACTCGCAACCCCTAAAACGCGTACTTAAAAGTATCATGAATATCTCTTCAGTAGATTCTGCCTTCCCTCTGGGCTCACTCGTCCTCATCACGGGTGCCAGTGGTTTTATCGCTACTCACATCGTTGATCAGTTACTTTCTGCCGGCTACCGAGTACGTGGCACAGTCCGTGATGATCAAAAAGTGGCATGGACGACGAAATTGTTCTCGGAGCGCCATGGAGATGACAAGTTTTCTGCTGTAATTGTTCCAGAGATGTCGGTCGAGGGGGCCTTCGATGAAGCTGTTAAGGGTACGAGTTCCTCAAGCTCTCACTTGAAAATCATGCTAACAGTCCCAGGTGTTGAGGGGATCATACATACAGCTTCAATTGTAACGTTCAGCCCAGACCCAAATGCAGTCATACCACCGACGATCGCTGGTGTCACTAGCCTACTCAACTCTGCGTCCAAAGAATCGTCTATCAAGTCCTTTGTATACACATCAAGTAGCATGGCATGTGCTGGTGGCGTGCCAGGTCACAATGATAGTTTCAGCATTGGCGAATCAACGTGGAATGAGAGCCAGATCAAGGAAGCATGGAGCATCACCTCTGCACCCTTTCCTCCAACACATGCCGCTGTGGTGTATGGAGCTAGCAAAGCAGAGGCAGAGAAAGCCCTGTGGAAGTATGTGAAAGATAATAAGCCGCACTTTCGGGTAAATGCAATTTTACCAGATGCAAACCTAGGCGAAGTCTTAAGTTTACGAGGAAGTCTAAGCACAGGAGCCTGGATCAGAATGGTATATGAAACTGGAGTAGATTTTGCGAAGGGTTTGCCCCCACGTATGTCCAAATGCTCCAAAGTTCAGTGACTTGGCTAATACAGTTTCAGAATGGTATGTAAATGTTAAAGATACGGCTCGCATTCATGTTGCAGCATTGCTATCCAGTTCCATCAGCAATGAGCGGATTTTTGCCTTCGCCAACACCTTTACTTGGAATGAAGTGTTAGAGGTGTTACGGAACTTGTACCCAACTCGAAATTTTCCAGGTGATATCTCTGGTGCTGAGCGAAGCAACATGAAGGTACCGAATGAAAGAGGAGCACAACTTCTGAAGGCTTTCTTTGGGCGCGAAAGTTGGACGGGTCTCGAGGAGACGGTTGCCGATAATCTGCGAGATTTGGTGTAGATTGATACCTATAGCTAATCTAGGGGGAGTTCTGCGAGGCATGAGAATCACTTGTTTTACTCACTGTCTCGTCAGATTGCCGGGTTGATCAAGTTAATTTAAAGGTTCTAACACGTATTATCATCATTGTCTACTTGCCCAATTCATCCTTCCGCGAGGCATTGAGCGAAGCGAAATGTGATACTCAGGGGTTCGGCTATTCTAGGGACTCCGCCGCGGTGAAAGTAACGAGTCTCCAGCTGCAGTCTCAAATCATCGATCTTTTTTAGCTTGCTAGCAATCTAGATATACTACTCTGACAGTATTATCAAATCTTCAATCTACCCAGCATTACTTCTATAACACTCCTCGTCGCCTTGAGTGACGAATGAACTCCGATTACCTGAAGCCCGACTCTGCTCAACAGTTGTCGCCAATCATTCTCGGTCCTCTCCCTTGCTGCCAACTCAACCATCATATAAATATCAATGGCTGAGACTTGAAGAACACAATCTCTGTCAGGCAGAACTATTTCGCTCAACAGTAACGTGCTATAGTTTGGCTTTATTCCAGCAACCACATTTCTCAAAATACGTTCAGCATCCTTATCGGGCTAGTCGTGAAGGATACTACCCATGAAGTAGATTTTTGCCCCTTTAATAGGTTGTTCCGGGACGAAATCATGGGGTTGGAAGCGTATACCATCGGTTGCGTGATGCTTCTGTGCTTGTGCAATGGTCGCTGGCAGGTCTTGGACCACTAGTTCTCCCTTCCCGTAGGGAAATTGTTTATGGAACTCCTGGACGTCGTATCCAAGACTGCCACCTATATCGACTAATAGTGCAGAGCTACCATCCTAATGACCGAGTAAATTTGCCACTCCATAAACTTCTAGCCATTTCGGTCCTCCAAGATGAACGCTTACTCGCATCCAGCGACCAAACTCATCGCTAGCGTGTCTACTCTTCGGTCGTTGAAGCCAGTCGAAGAAAGTCTCCCCCTCTGCATCACACGCTTTCTGGAAGACAGTGTCTCACCCACCATGAGGACATTGATATCCATGGTCGTGGAGCCAAAACGGTGCTTTTGCAAAAATGGGCATGTATCGATTCGCAATTTCGCGAAAACCAACACAGTTTTCAGAGTCGGCTAAAACGATGCTCAGATCGTTTGACTGGTAGCTATCATCGTCCAATTCAGCGACCACGTTAAAGGCTGCTAAGGCCCTTGCTGGCAACCACCAACGGGGCGCATAAACTGACCTCAGTTTATACTCCACCCATAAACAGTCTATAGTACTCTACCACCCAGATTGTGGGTTAAATTTTAGTCTCAATTTTAGGCATGCACACCCGCACTGTAGCACTTATCACATTTCTGATCATGAGATCTTCGACTGTGCTGCCTAGAAATCAACAGGCTAACCCAAGAAGGTTACCGCACTGTTATGTAACGGCACCGTACAGAGGTACAAACGGCCACTTCGCAATCTTCAAATTTCTCACATCTTCTGCATCTTAGCAACGACATGGCTCGAAAACGAAGAAATGGTCCGGGGGCAGCGAAAGCCAAAACCACCAAGAACTATTTGTGCACACTGCCCAAAGAGATCCGACACATGATCCTACTCGAGGCCCTCCCGATAGACACTGTAATTCGAGTTGGAAATCTGAACTGGTATGGTAGACGAGAGGAATATGAAAAGCAAAGTGGCCTTGCACTCTCACGGACTTGCCGCCAGCTGTACACCGAGGTCTTGCCTATCTACTATTCTCGCAATACTTTGAATCTCAGCCACATCGGAGCCTGTAAGAACAATATATATGAATTCTGAAACTCAAGATTAAGGATTACGAAGCTAGCAGATGTTTTGGCAGTGGGAAGGTTCCTCGAAGCTATTGGTCAAGATCGACGTAGTCTCATCAAGAGCATTTTATTTTACAATGTCGGCACGGCCTTTCAGATGACCACTGCAGCTCAACTGATGTATCAATGCTTGCATTTGGAAAGACTCGCGATTAGCATTCTGCACGATCCGCCAGATGGAAATCGGGAGTCTTTGGAAGAATTCGTGCAAGCGGAAAATATCTCTACGTTAGAGGGCTTAAGAGGGCTACGGGAGGTGAAAGTAAGCTCTCGAGCAGGCGACCCAATCGCACAACCCCTACGGAAGAATCTCGATATGATCCAGGGGATCTTGATGGAGAGCGTCGTCAAAGAGAAGCAGCCAGGTGATCGGTTTAGCCTGGAGATGTTGTCACAAGGAAGACGTATTAGATACAGCAGAAGCTAGATATCGGATCGAGTCGTGGGATTAGGCCTACTGAGGGGCTCCGATGACCCGTGAGGGGGCATCGAGAGTTGCAACTTTGGGGCGTGGTTCAAGCCTTTTGTTGGGCAACTTCAGGACCTCAAGATGCAGCAAAACAGGAATATGCCGGTGGGAAGCTTCAAGTGTGTTCATCAGATCCAAATGTATTGCTCTCGTAACTCATGTTAGACCATCTCAATTTAGTGTTTTTCATTGTTCCCAACATAATAGAGGACACTTGAGAAGATCTCCAGTTGAGATCCTCTATGATGTATCTTCCCCACCAATTACCAATAATAGTATTACAATTGAAAATCCACCCAAAGGCCAAGCTCCCACCCAAACTTTCACCAGCTTAATCATCACTCGAGGCCCCCGACCAGCAATGCTACCACATCAATCTAAGCAGAAACCTTCAAAAGAGGCACAAAAAAGAAAGAAGTCAACCAAAAGGGCCAGATCCTCCAAGTCAGCTTATCACCCGCCCACGACCTATTAAACATCAAATTCGCAATCATAACACAGCCCGGAATCATCGTAATAAAATACGCCTTCAGATCCGAACTCCAGTACGCAGGTCCGCAATAAGATCAACCCAAAATGAGCGCTACAGAAATCCAACGCGCAGGCATATCGCCAATAGCAAGAGGTAGCGTCGATCGACCTTGCATCCTATCTCCTTCTTGATCCCGGAAATCCTGAAGGTGAGATGTAGTGAAGATTATGGTTGAGAGAAGACAGATCCATGTCATGACTTGTTCGTGCTTGTAAAGATCCGTGGTGGGAGCGCTGAGGAGTTCGAGTGGGCCAGAGAGGAATGCGATGAATCCTGTGCCGTTGAGGAAATTTTTGAGGAATGCGTTTTGGGCTCCTCCTTCGTTGTAGAGAATGGAGGACTGGGAGGTAGAGTTAGTGGGTTTATTCAATGGATGTGCAAAAATACCTGGTATTCGGCTGACTAGTTACTAAGAAATTGCGTGACCCACCAATGCTTCCAGCATGAAAGGTTTGAAGCCACCATGAATCCAACAGTGCAGCGCTACGGCAGGATATATAAGTGCGAGAAATATCTTGCTTTGCTGCGAGGTAATGCGGCCTGATGGAAGTGGTCTCCAAGGTTTATTAGCTCTGTCTTCCATGATGGAGTCCGGTGCCAGCTGGTTATGAATGCCAAACAATAGAAGATTGCTCCATGACCAGAAAAGCATTTGTGGCGCTTTTTGGACGATGTCCATGGGGATTATTGGTGCTGGAAATCCAAGGACCGGGCTGGCTGCTACGCTGACGATAGCGAAGACAAAAGGCATTATGACTACTTCGAGGAGATTGCTGCGGGGAAATAGCCATATTGTGTGCATATGAAACAGCAAATCGCTGAAGAATGACTTATCGAGTATGGCTGAAACTCCTCTCATGCCCCGTACAATTCTATGCTTAGAAAACAGTGATGATCGATTCTTGGAGGTGGTGTTCATGTTGGAATTTGACTCCGTTTCGGACGACTTACTAGGAAAGTTTTGTCATGGATGTGCAAAAAGCTTCGGTCGAATGGACCCATGAGAAGAGCTATATATATGTCAATTTGCAAACGGTTTATCAAAAGAGCTTATAGGTGCCGACACTATCTAGTTACACAGGTAGAATAGTCTAGACAGATATCAAAAGAATTCTTATTGGTGTTATACTATTTCCTGTCGCGTCTGGTAGAAGTTCCTGATAAAGGCAACTATTGACGGTATCTCTATCCAATAAAGAGACATCCCTGCCCAAGGAGGACTTGATAGACCAATAATATCAAAACTTTCCTTTAACATACACCATACATTCACAGAAAATTTGTAAAATGCACGTCATTCCTTGAAACACGTTCGAATACAATAGACTATGTGATCAAAGAACCCAGCTACGAAGCTTCACTCACGGCCCTACTCAGCCCTCTTTCACACTTTGTGCATATATCAGCTTTGCAGGACTCGCAGATCAATTTCGAATCTCTGAGGTTAAGGTGGTTGCACTTGACTTGGATATTAGTAAGAGTGCTCTTTGTTGCCTCGGGGTCTGGACTTACTGCATTTCCATTTAGCCAGTTGCAGCATTTCCAAGAATCCCACCTCATGATTTCTTTCGGGGCAACTTTCGTATTGGCGTCCATTTCTATGGAGAGGCGATTTAGATATGTAGACTTGCAAGTATTGTGAAAAGCTGGCAAACGCACTGGGAAATTTATAGCTATTAGACTGAGGCGATTATTGATTATTCTGACTCCCAAGATGCCGATTTCACTTAACACTAAGACTCATCCCGGTTATTCGTCACTTCATCGTGATTCGAACCAGAACATTAAATTCTCCGACTTTCATCATACCATCTCAAGAAAATCGTTATGCTTGACACCTTACAAACAGTATCCTAGCTAGTCCCTGGACCCCGTGCAGAATTCGACGGCCGGAATAAAAATCCATCTATATCTCCCGTCCAACTTCCACACTGCCCACAAAATCCATGACCACAAACCTGACATGTATTAGCCTGGGAAGAGTTCAATATAAAGCACTGTGAGGGAAATGTTAGTTTGACGAAGGGCAAATAAGGTGGAATTTTACGGCATTTGAACAGCAGATCCAAGTACCATTCGGGTTGTAGACACGCCGTTTTCCTACATTGGCTCTCGGATCCTTGGGGGGTTTCTCTGGAGGAGTTTTGTTTGGAGGGTTGTTGCTGTTGGTTGTGGAAGTGTTTGCGTTGGTGTTATTTGAAGTTGACATTGGGGATAAGCTATTCAGTTTGAGAGGTTGAGCAATTTGATGAAGGGAGAATGCCCCGCAGGGTTCTTTTTATCGGTTCTTGGGACACAATATGTTTGGTCTACTGATTGCTGATGAGCAACATCTATGAATGGCACAAATCATAGAAGATACCTTGTTAGTCCTTCACCTCACTTTCCGGAGTTGAAATTCCAAGACTGAGTCAGCAAGGACTCATTCATTTCTTCGAATTCGTGCTTTCCTGAGTATTCATAAACTTGGTCAATGTCCAACAAGCCTTGCAATATTGCCCACACGCAGGGTTGGCGCAATAGTAATTTTCTGGAGGATTGATTTTGTGGCACTTTGGATTACAAGTCAGCGTTATATGAGTAGTTGGATATCCCTTACATGACAGCAATACCAAGGCACGTTGGGTTGTGGCGCCAATGAATATTCTTTGATGATCTTTATGTTCTCTTCTGTGAGTTTGTCACTGGTTTTGGAAGCGTTAGGGGTAGACATACTGGGGTCCAGAATGTAATTGGCGACTCTAGAATTTGGACCTGTCCACGTGCAGAAAGGGGGTTGGCGCATCGAACGCCGTGCGAGGCCGCTTGGGCGCCGACGACTCATTTATACTTGATAAATTTTCATTGCAAACATTTATGACAATGATAGATGACTGAGACAGAAAAAAGAAGAGCCTTCTATTTTTGGGGGATGGCTACTCCTCTATTCGTCCAACAGGCCCTTCCCACAGATCTTTTTATGAAATCCCCAATCCTTCTTCTGATGCTCCTGGGTACAATATCTCTGCATCTTACACTTTGCACAAGCATTTAATCCGCTCTTTTCTCCACATCCCACATATCCACACACCAAGTTCTGATTCTGAGCCTCTCTCACAGATGCAACATCTAGCGTTTCAGGGTCCTTGATCTGAGTTGCCAGTCTGTCGGAGACTCGTGCTATGAATTGTCCGCTGTACTTCCGCTTCCAGCCTTTGAGTATGGGAACCAGCTCGAGGATTCGTGGATGCGGGGGCGTAGGCAGGTGTTCGGACCGCATTAAGATTGTAGAGAGGAACTGCATCATGCTGCCGAGATCCGCCTCAAAACTGGCACCTCCCATACGTGAACATGCCTTCATATCCTTTTCCACATTGGGTAGAAGCAATTTATCTACCACGTCCTGGAAGATTGTTTGCTGTTTAGCTACGGCAACAGCCACATCGGGGTTGCTTGTGCACCAATTGATGATAGCGAGTGCATTCGAAATATAGTATTGGTCGGAAGCCGGGTCGTGAAGGTGCGGAGCATCACTAGTAGTTTGGTATTCGATGAGAGCAGGGAGATATTGGGAGGCGATATGAGCCATGATACGGATCTGTACGTTCAGAGGGGTTCGTTGAAGTACGCCAAGTTGATTTCCGATAGGGATGGGCAACTCAGGAGGCAATTCGGGGTATTTGAGGGCTGCATAGCCAATTGTGTGCAAGGTCATGCCTTGAGGATATAAATCGGCCGCCATTGTAGTGTATTGAGGCTGGCATATAGTTTAATATCAAAGTCAAACTCTTGAAGTTGAAAGACGCGTCGTCAATTAACGAGATTGACGCGCCAAACGCGCTAAACCATTAATCACATGCGTGAATAGGCACGTGAGGCTTGATTTCAAAAAAGAATGTCTGCGGAAATTGGCAATAGATCCAATAGATCCATAAAGAAATCCCCATTACTGATCAGCGCAAAAGGATAAGTGTCACATATCAGAATAAATTACAAGCGTATATTTCACATATGTCACGCTCTTGCCCCGAATATTAACCTTAGCGCGGTTGTCGCTTACCAAACTCTTTTCCCAACCTCCTGCTTATAATTACAACCTAAACTTACAAAACGGATAATTTTTTATGGTGGCATAAAACGCTTGCCATTCTACTTGTTTTCCCTACTCATCGATGCTGATCCCCTCTCAGATCGCGGTGTAGTTGCCTGCGTGTCTGTTGGATTTGAGCCTTCGACGGCGTGGTTTGTGCGCTCGTTTCAGCCTCAACCTGGATTGCTTCTTGCTTGAACGTGCTGCACTGCTTGCTTGAGATTTAGATGGCGACCCTTCATGCGAAGCCGGAGTTTGTGGTCGGAACCCTTTTCCTCTGGCACTTCCAGTCGATCTGAAGGTGTATGACTACCTAGTGAGATTAAGCCGCAGCAATCTAGGATCAGTGCTGTGTCTCAAAGAACCCCTGGAATATCAGACTTAAATGGAGAATGAGACGGGCAAACTCCACTCCTTGGTCTGATAGTACTGTAGAGACCAACCCCCTCCACTTTCATTTAAGCTTAGACGGAAGCGTAACGTCTGTGCCGTTTCAAGTCTTCATTCTGATCGTCATTGGCTGTCCAAGCACTAGGTTATTGTAACCTTATTTGCTGCTATCATGTTCCTCTGAATAATCTGAGGCGCAGTCACCATATCCGTCATGTGTCCATGACTTTGTGGGGTAAGGCTAAATGTAAGAATCTTACTTCGCTCAATCCTGTCTTCATGGCAGAGCACCCAACTTCAACGTCAATCCAAGTGTACAGCACAGAATTTCTTATAGTAAATGCCCCAAGATTAGATGCCAGCAAAGATTCCTTTAGGTTCTAACATTTGAAGTGAAAAAGTAATGAAGTAGTACTATCGGCACCTTCCGTCAATGGTGGTCGGATATCCGCAGCACCCTTGCCGCCGCTCCCAGGATAGCCTAATTTCTACCACATGGTAAGATGGTAAGATGGGCGGCTTCTAGAATTTCTTGACGTTCTTAAGGTTGAGGATCGCGATATAGAGCACTCTCAGCGAATCAATTGATCTTACAGCCAAGCCTTTCTTTCGCTAATCTGGGTTACATCAAGGATTAAACGACTTGCTTGGCAATTAAGCTTATCGTTTAAAGGACCAGTCATATCCTACATTGAGGTACGACAGATGTCGCGGTAACATCGATCGACCATGAGTTGACCCTCACCCTTTTTACAGCACTTCAATCTTATAATAGAAATTTAAAATCGCTCAAGCAATTTTGAGGAATGAACGATGTAAGCCCGGGTACAGATAATCATGGCGGCCGGGAATAATGTCATTTTATTCCTGTAGTTAGGAGGGTAAGTACTAACAAAGGAATGATTAATCAAGTCCCTCACAGTACCATTCTATACCATTAAAGGGTAAATTAGCCAGTGCACGCGTCTGGATCTATGGAGGCAAAAAACTTCGAGCAAGCGGGAAGATTTCCGTCGCATTATCTTCTCTCTCTTCATATTTTCAGTCTTGGGAGTCGCAACGGTGCTTGGTTTAGCTTCCAACTTCCATTTGCCCCCTATTGACCATAGCTAGGTCGAGGTTGGTCATTCTTATCGTCGAATCTTGCTTGCGTGATAATGTGGATTTATGTGGCCGAATGTTTCATTACCATTTTCCTCGCGTCGCGTCACCACTGCATTGCCATCGACTAGGTATCCCAAACGGTGAGTGCTCCCAGTAACTTCCACAGAAAACCATCCCTGGAAAGTCAGACTTTAAAATAGAAGTAGTAACAAACGTAATACACTCTTTGAGGATAAGCTATCGGACGTCGTTCAATCCCCGTGGAGGCTCATCTTGAAGGCGCAGAAATCTATGCAGGATTCAAGAGCTGTATTCTGCTCAAATTTCTCGTTCGGACCTTCATCTTGGCAAGTAGGAATCTGTTAAGTGGGAATAAATGGTCTTGGCCACAATCTAATAATAATTTTGAAGGCGAAGTTCGAATACTTAAAGGGTTGTTTCCACCCACGAATTCTAATCTTCATCTCATTATCATACAGCTTCAGCAACATCTTTACTTTCCTACTACTTCTTTCTTTGTTTCCTATCTCGGTTTCATTAGATTGTATTTTCTCGCTTTCATAGTCCTCGACTCCTCGACTTCTCGAAACCTCGACTTTCATTCCGATTCCAATCTATCTCAGCGACTATTTCTCGTCAATTTTCGTCTCAGCAGTCATGCATTATCACGTCCAAGCCATTCTCGCTCTTGCCTACCTGGCAGCCGCCGTACCAACACCAGAGCCAGCTTCCGACCCATGGGCGGACGTTCTCGACCCCTGGGGCCAGTATGGGAAGAAACCTGGACAATCAAAGCGTTCCGATATCGAACCTATCCAGCTCATCGACGATTCTGCGACAAACTCATCCACTTTCAGTATTGGTGGCATAACTTTCACTCCCAACGAAGTCATGCAGCACGCCAAGCGCCTCAACAACATCAAGAACTATGTGGGAAAGATTCCTGGCTGCGATAAAGATAGCGACCCCAGCTTAGCTGGAGCAGACCGGAAGGGCCCATACAAGATCGACCAAGGGATCAGAATTCCCAAGTCTGGCAAAGACGATGAGTGCACTACCGGCAAAGGAGCGGACCATTGTTGGACCGAGTACTTTCTTGTGGAAGCTCGGGTGGAGTATGCTGACTGGCAGAATACCGCATCTGCAATCAACTGTCCGGCTGGTGCCAAGGATACGTGCAGTGTTGCAGTATCGAGTTTAGCACAAAGCTGCAGCATCACTGGAACAAGCAGTACCAGTTCATCTGGATGGGACTTCAAGCTCTTCGAACTCTCAGCCAAGCTTGGGTTCGAAAACAAGGCCGAAGTTGGCGCTTCAGGGCTCAGTCCTACCTACCATTCGGCTCAAGAAACAACAAAGACCGATATCATGAACGTCTGCAGAGCCGATACATCGACAGCGACCTGTACTTGGAACAACGACGGCAGTGATCCTAAACAGAGATGTCATCAAGTCTGGTATGCCGACCGAGTTCTGCACGTCTGGGGTCAGTCGCAGCGCAGGTGCAATAAATGCAGCGACTCTACTGGGGTCCAGCAGAAAGCTGGTAATGGCAAAACTTGTGTCCGCGGCCAATTGCATTTCGATTTCCTTATGCCCATCAACAAACTCGTCCACTGTAATGGAAAATGCGGCGATACCAACCCTGGTCTCGAGAAGCCAAAAGATGAAGACAAGATGGCGTACAAGGACTTCCAAGGGGTCATTGCCTGAGATCCGTTTTTGAAGCGAACAGGTGTTAAATGGGGCTAGATCAAATGTATATGAAGTTCGAAGTCTTAGAGGGGAGAGGGTCTCTTTTGTTTATGTTTTTTTTTCGCGCTTCTATATTCGCACAGAGTGTCTGTACTGAGCTTTGTACCTTGGCCAGTGTTGCGCAAGCATTATGGGTGGTGCATTGTTTTGGTTTTGGAATTCGAATTGGAATGGTATGCTTGCAATAGACTTTTATAGGAATACAAACATTTGCTGTTTTCCAAATACTGGTTCAGTTACAGGTTCCTTGATCTACGTAGTGTTCGCGAGATAGTCAGCCGCGACTTCCTCAGCAAGTCGATGCATCTTTTTTCGAATTTGATCCTCCGAAAGGTACTTCAAAGTCAGGTTTTCAATACTTTCGAGCTTTTTGTATTTGTCCAATTTAACGAAACAAACACCATTGTCGGCACTGAATCGAACAAAATCGACATCTCCAGCTGTTTCGGCCAGGCTTCTCATGTAATGAGCAGTTCGCTCGGAATCCACGGCTATCTTCTTCAACTCTCTTTTCAGGAACAAAGCCATACGAATGAATCCTGGTATAGGACTTGCACGACTGAGTGCTTCGGGGCCCTCAGGATCTGTGCCGGTCCCGAGGTTGACGAGCCTCGCTCTTGAAAATACGAAATCTTCATGGCAAGCGTGCCCCGCCGTTTCCATCGAGATCGACAGCCTCCGTGACTTGGAAAGACGATTCGCCTTGATGTAGTGATCGAAAATGACGTGAGACGGGTTGTTGAATTCCAAACCTCCGTCCACAAAGTACCGGCCGTTTATTTTCTGGACTGGGAAATAGGTTGGGGCCGCCGAGGTTGCTCGTGCTGCCTCACATACAAGACAATCCGGGAAGTCTGGGCACGGGCGACTGCAGATACAGACCGCCTTTCGCTTAAACTTCGAGTACCTTGATTCGCTCTGATGTTCACGGCAGATAAGAGCACTGTTGGTCGTCAATTATTTTTATACGTTCAGGTGAGATGAAGTCTCTTCTTACCAGGCTAGCTTGTCGCCGTTACTAGTAGCGGTCATTGACAGGTTTCCGTTATGGCCTCTGTCCCTCAATATTTTGCAGATACGGCGTTCCAATCGCTGTCCCGAGTACCTCGAAGGGGCCAAGCCGCCTGTGATCATCCCAAGTTTGTTCTTCTTTCCAAATATCTTCTTCGAGAGTGTGTAATACGCTCCAATACAATCTTCGATACTCATTCCGAGTTTGCCGAGCATAATTGCAATGAGCCCTCCGGTGCTTGTACCTGCGACTAAGTGGAAAACTTGATGTGGCTCCACTGTCTGGTGTCCGGCCCGTTTGTTTTGGAGACTCGAGTTGATCTGAGACATCAATTCTCGCAGGATCAGAAGGGTAGAGAGCCCCCGAACCCCGCCCCCATCTATGGTACAGATCCTGTAAGCTAACATTAGAAATACGCATGTTTTGCAAAAGCTTACCGAGAGTCAGCACATTTATGCGCCTTGAACCTCTTTGGTTGCTGAAACTGTCCATCATGGTATCGTCGCGGATGGTTCTCGGAAGAAAATATTCGTCTTAAACCTGGAAGTTCGGTTGGGGATTTGGGGATTCTGACTACCATTGGAACATGCATCTTATATGGGTCTATCCCGAGCCTTGTCTCCAGGCTCCTAACTCAAAGTTGGCGAGCCTCATGGTGGAGGGGTCCTTTCAGCCCCCATATTCAGCATCCTGCCACACTGAAACAATGGACTTCGATCGAGTTATGGACGGGAAGATATTGGCGACTTGATTGCAACACTTTCAGAAAGGTGCTTCCCATAGAATATTGCTTTAGGGTTGCACAAAGCGGTTGAAAAAGCAATGTCCAGCGCGTGCCATCAATCCAAATCCCAATTCTACACAAGGCTGGAAGGCGTCCACCACATTATAGTTCATTTTGCCTGAGGCTTTCCCGCAGCTGATACACCAGGATCGTTGCTCTTTCCGTAATTGGTCAACCCTGATCTTGATGTTCTGGATCCAGCCTCACATGCACGGCTGAACACGGCACGCATACGCCACCGGCCCGGTCAGGAGCACAAATCGGGATGCCACTATGCATGAATGTGGATGCGTGCCGGTGGCGAGCGGGTGTCGAATTCGAAGTTGATCTCACAAGGCCACGAAAGGGGGCACGGTGGTGGCTATGCAATCCCTGTAATCTCAACCTCAGTCAGCCCTTTGGCCTGGGTCGGCGTCTACGCCCAGCTTCTACGTGGCAAGGTAGATTGAAAAATACTCTTTATTGCGAGCCTTTTCCCCGGATTCTTCTTGCTGACATGGCTAGCCTCGGGTACCTGCTTTTCCTCGAATCTCCTTCTCAGCCCATGATTCGTCGCTTGGCACTCGCCACAACCTTTGACAACGAACTACCTTGCCATGAGTCTTTCAAAGCCATTAAAAATTCTGACACTTAACGGTGGCGGCTTGCAAGCTATATCGACACTGATAATACTTGACAAGCTGCTCAAATCCATCGCACAGAAGAACGGAGCCCCACATAGGAAACCACGACCGTGCGACATATTTGATACCATTGGTGGTATTGGTGCAGGTGGTTGGCTAGCAATCCTTCTGGGTCGCTTTTATATGGACATTACCACGTGCCTGTCCGAGTGGTACAAGATTATTCGTTGTATCGCGCCACGCTCCAGGTCAGAGGAGATGCGCATGCGTGCATTCCAGCACTGCTATTTCAACCCCGATTCTTTGGTGGAACAAGTTGAATATCTGACGAAAGAATATGCGACCGGAGAATATCTATTCGATACAGCACGAACCGATGTCCGAACCCGTTACGTCTTCGTTGCAGCTTTGCGATCCGACTGTGATGACTATGGTCTTTTCAGGACCTATGATATTCCTGAAGCAGCAGCGATGCCAGAGAAGCTACGAGAAGGGCCAAGGGATCCTGAAAATTTCACGATAGCACGCGCATTTGGCGTAACAGGCTCTGCGAAGTTCTTCTCTCCGCCATGGAAAGAGAAGATGTCGAAACGCGGCACCACGAGATTCAACGACAATAAATTTCCCCAGCCGCACAATATCACTAAGCTTGCACTTGATGAAATGTGGGGAATCTTCGGTACTGACGTCCCAATCTCTGTCATTGTCAATATTGGCCCTGGCGTCCCAAGTAAATGTGACGTGCATCAGATTGTCGAGAGATTTTCATGGCCCAAGAGAACATCCACCAATTCATCAGTGAGATCAAACTCGCCGATTTCATCTGGTCCAGCTCCAATAGAAAGCAGAACAACCAGTCCAAAAGCCCCGGGTCTATCTGTACATTTCATATCCCGCCAGCGAAGTACCAAGTCACAGATCCCAAGTCTAACCCGAAACAGCACATTCGGGTCCATCTCCGACCAAAGTTTAAGACAAGAACTTCTTAAACTAGAAGAAAACATCGAAGAAGACATCAAGGCGAAGTTGAATCATTTTTACCCTGGGCAAGAGTTGTATTATCGACTTGGACCGGAACAGGCACCACTAGGGACGGCTCAGAATGATGCTACGGCGCCCGGGGTGGCACTCGATGCTACACTGAAGTATTTGAAGATGCGAAAAGTAGGAGATAGAGTTGATGAGATTGGAGGGAGGATTTCAGAGGATAGCGACAGAAATAATATATGAGAGGTAGAAGATGTCTTAGACAAATGTCTCGTATCTTGAAGATATCTCTGTTTATTGTGATAACAGAGTAATAATTATGGGAAAGAAGGAGTTCGGGGCAAATTCGTTCGGGGCGTTTGGAGTCTCTCCTTTTGGTATTTTTGGGAGCTTCTTGTACTAATACTTACCTAAGCGTTAGGTGTCCGGAAACTTCTCCCGTGTAATGATCATACGATATTAAATTACAAAACTATCTATTAAAGCAACACATTATGGATTAAGTATCCTATCCGCGATCTTCTCCGCAAGCATATCTACACCAAGTCAGTCAGCTGTCCTCACGAATCGTAACCTCGGATCAAAACTTACAAACAGTACTCTGCGGATGCCCCGGCACAAGCAGCGGAAACGAACTCGAATCCACAACCCTCAAACCCTGCACCCCAAACACCCTCGCATCACTATCCAACACCGCCATTCTATCCCCCTTAACCCCCATCGAGCACGTACAACTCGCATGCCAAAACGTACTGAAACTGCTCTTAATAACCTCCAAGATCTCCTCATCGCTATCCTTATCCTCTCCGGGATAATGCTCCTGGACTAAAATACTCTTCAGCGGTTCTGTGTGAGCGATATCTCGGAGTCGGCGGTACAGAGCGACGGCTACTTGCTGGTCGGTTTCAGTGGTGAGCCAATTGGGGTTTATGAGTGGGGGGACAGAAGCAGAGGGGGAGTTTATGGTGATGTTTCCGCGGGAGGTGGGGGCTATCAGGCCGCCGACGAAGGAGGCGAAGTTTTGGTCCAGGCGGCCGTTGGTGAATTGGTCGAGGAGGGGGAAGTAGAATTGGCCTATGTAACCGTTTGCGTCGACGAGCTTTTTTGAAAAGGTTAGAGACTGGGGGTTGAAATGGAAATTATGGGAGAGGACTCACTTCTACTTCTGGCCAATCACTGGGAAATTTCGCCAGGTCGGCAATGGTACTTGGAGAGAAGCTCGCGCGGTATTTAGCGGGGAGTTTCTCCCATCCGATGAAATCGGCCACAGGCGAACTTAAACCACCGGTTGCGTTCGTCGCGTATTCCAAGACTGCTGCTGCTAGATTGACGGGGTTCTTGAGGACCGATGATAGAGTGGGGATGTTGACTTCGTAGGAGGGGCCAAAGAGGATATGATCCCACATATTCTGACCTACACCTGGAAGGTCGGAAATAACATCGATACCGAGACCGTTCAGAGCATCTGAGGGTCCGACTCCGGATACCATGAGGAGTTGGGGAGATTGGAAGGCGCCTGCCGAGAGAATTACTTCCTTGGAGGCGTGAATTGTGTACGAGATCCCGAGGGATGAGACTTGCACTCCTGTTGCCTTTTTGTTCTGATCAAAGAGCACTTTTTGAGCTAAGGTCTGAGTGTAGACCTTCAGATTCGAAAGCTTGAGTGCGGAGTCGATGTATGCAGTTGAAGTGCTTCGAACCTGATCCTTAGGGCTCAGTGTTGAAGTGCAGTAAGAGTTACCTAGTAACTTCCCACTATTGAAGCCTTTGATACTTGGGATCCCTAGCTTCTGGATTGCACTTTTGAACAAAGTGGATAATGAAGAGACGTAGTTCGTATAAGCGACTTGAACTGGACCTCCGGATGGAGAGAAAACAGACGTATCGTACTCTGTAGTTGCATTTGCCAGCCGCGCGTACGTATTAGGGGGCGTAAATTCGGTGCCCTTTTCGTAGAATGGGAGGACATTGTCAAAGGTGTAGCTGGGATCATCGACCATTTCTGCCCATCTGTCGAAGGATTCTTTTGTTGCTCTTCATCATGTTAGGCATTGATCACGAAAAGAGTAATAGAACTCACCTTTGATAAATTAATATGTTCAAGGCGGAGCTACAAAGGTCAGCAAAATGAAATATAAAAGTGAATATAGCCACTTACGAGCCACCAAGGCATTTGCCACGAGCATAGTGGAATTGCCGATTATTGGCGCCCGCTTGCGGTTGAGTGACAAATTGCCAGTCCACCAAAGGATTGGAATCTAGAATCGTAGTTCCAACTCCCAATATATCACCCAATGGCGCAGTCGCGAGCACAGGTTTTCCAATCTGATAATACAACCCGGCCTCCAAGATTGCAACTGAATGCCCGGCCTGCGCCAGTCGAGTTCCTATCGCATTGCCAGCCGTTCCACCACCAACGACAACATAATCAAATGTTGCTTCGACACCCAGGACCCCTTCAACAGCTCCAAGTGCACCATCTATTAACCCATCGCCGTTGAGAATTTCCTTCAGAACTGTGCCGAAAGGGTTGAGAACCGAGCCGAGAAGATTAAAATACGAGCCCGACTGCCCATTAATTAGCAAGGGAAACAGTAAGAAAAGAAGAAACATTTCCATAGCAACAGATCATGCAGAAAGTAATAAAGTTTAAGCCCGCATCTCCAGTTCTTGGGGACATACTTGAAGTTAAAGAAGAGGGCCGAGCTACAACGAGATCTCCACGTGAAAAAGCAAGCCCGAGGCAACGGTAAAGAACTAATGAACGAATATTGGACGATAGATATCGTTTCCGGCGTAGCTGACGCGGTTTATCCAATCTGCTGGGCTCGATATGCTGGAGCGAGTCAGGACAATGCAGCAGCGGGAAGCGAAGAACAAATTTCGCGGAGCGACGGGGACTAGCGCTGGCGATCTTCCGCAATAGTGGCAATATCTTCACGCGCTAGACTTTTCGAGAAGGAGCGTCCAATATAACGAAGAATTTGATCGGATCGACACAGGGGTCATTTTTCTTTGATCGGAGGGAGCTCCTGACTCTTGTGGGCGGCTGGTGGAGGATGCAAGGGCTCGGGATGGGGTAAGGGGTCGCGCCGCTTGAGGACTTGATATGTGTGAGTCGTGTAGCGGTGAAGATCGCGGGATATACTTGTCGTCATTTCGGCGCACACCGTAGTATGGCGTGGGGGAAACCCATACTAAAGCACGAGTACCGACGTCTTCTGTGCCGCTGCCTTCTCTGCAGGATGCAGAAGTTCCAACACGTGGGCACGTACGGCCTCGAAGAAACCGACAGTGCTAGACTTGGGCTAGAGACAGACTAGACTTTGACTAGACAATAAGACTGTGCAAAAGCAGCTGAGATCTCATCGACTCGAGTCTCATGCCCCACTTCCATTCGTGAAGTTTTCTTAATAGCCAACCTCCCATGCAGTAACTCCAAATGGACAACCACCAGTGCAACATGTGGCGGATACGATAGAACCATTTATTCGAGCACCAAATGGAAGATACACGAGCTGCTACAGAGGGATTTTGTGTTTCTCTTGAGCTCATTTGTTCAAAACAATGCCATTCAGGTTGGACCCTTTCCGTTTTGTGCTGTGTAATTCTCCGTAAAAATGCACCCACTCAACAATAGCATTGTTCTCGATAATGAGCAAGGTAGCTCAGTCTTTGCTGCCTAGGGGCGAGGAAACAAAAATAAAAACAAGCCATGGATATTACAAGCAGGGGAAAGATAATAGGTACTGTAAAAGAGCTCGGGACAGAGTTGAAGGAAAGGGAACAGAGAACTTGAACAATAGATAAATGCTACCAGACTTCCATCACATTTACCTGTTCTATTCAACTTACCAAGTACCATCAAAACGATACACTTATCCAGTCCACACAAGAAACTATCAATTTCACAACAGAGACATGTGTAGAAACTACTACAACAGATACACCAGCTGCTCGCACCGAGTCCGCCACCAATACGGTAATTTCTACCCCTGTCCCGACATAGGCAACCCCACCCTCTGCCCCGGCGACACAGACTTCCACCTCTCACTCCCCGGCCACTGCACCACCTGTCTCCTTGACATCCGCGCCAACCTCACCGCCAACGGCTTCCCATCCACCGAGTTCGAAACCCTCAACACAATCTGGCAGAAGCGCCTGCGTGGAGTACTACACCTAGCCGCCGCACCAGGTATGCGATACCGCATCTTTGGAATTAGAGGTCAGGCTTACACGTATGATATTCAGGATGATGACGCGTTTGGTGGGGAGATGAGCTTGCTTGATGCAGGATTCATCGCTATGCTTAATAAGAGAATACCGTCTTATTTCATGCTCCGTATCCCCGGACAGCCGGAGCCGAGCAAGGAGCAGTGGAGGTTTTTCGAGCAGCTGCGGTTTGTGGAGTTGTGTGCTGCAGAGTTTAAAGCTGAGAGAAACTGGGGGCGCTTTCGGGGGATAAGTAATAGGGCGTTGTGGGAGCGTGTTTTGAAAGTTAGGAAGCCGCTTCGTGTTGGTGATAGGAAACTAGCGTGTAGTGTTTGTTCGAGGGTCATGCCTGCGATGTACCATGGGGATTTTGGATTGGAAATGCCGTGTGGGCATGTTGTTGCGAAAGAGTGTCTTGACGGCTGGATCTCACAGTGGGCGCCGGGGAATAGATTTAATGTCTACCCTGTGTGCCGAGGGCCTATGTGCCGGGAAAATTCGAGTCTTTTGTCGGAAATTGAGCAGGTTCATGGAATTGACGGGATAGATCGGCTGAGAAAGCTAGCGACGAAGCCTTTGCTACCGGCCGGCGCGTGGCTTTGGGTGTTGCAGGACGCTTGGAAAGAGCCGATTAGAGTGTAGGCATTTTAGGCTGGTTCTAGAATTGTAATAATATAAAAATTCAAAACAAAAATTCCTGCAGCTATAGAAAAGTAATTATGTGAGAATGTGAACGTCTTAAGACATCAGACTGATTAAATGTTTTAAATTTCAAAAACCTCAAGCTGTGATTCCTGTTACTTCAATTCGTGAGGTCATCCCTAACTATTTGGCGTTCAACACTTGCTATACTCCCTTGCAGTATGACCGTAACTCGTACAGAATGCTGCAAATTTGACACAACAATTCCCTTTTTTGTCGTGGCGCGAAATATACAGATGCCACAAATCGCAGTGCTCACCGCCAAATCAAACATATCCGATGTCATTGCCAGGCATTTTCACGGGAGATACTAATGCGCTGGACGATTCGATGCATTGTGTACCAGTATCACGCTGACGGGGACAGGTAATAAGTACCGCTACTTGCCTGAGAGTCCCGCTGGGAACACCATTTAACTCCACTCCCTGATTCAATACTAGCTGGTTGGGTTTTGGGCCACCCCGCATGATTGGAATTGGGAACAGAGAAAGGCAGTGATGGATCATAAATGGTCCAGTATACGTTACAATGCGATTGTAAAAGGGAACAAGGGGTCTCAGACTGTTTGTCCCCCTCCACGGCTTTGTTCTGCTGAAAGTAATTTTTAAAACAATCATCCAAACCAGTATAATTCTTCGCCTTATAAGTATTGGGGAAGGAACATACATAAAATGTCAAGACAGCTTGAGAAAGAATAAGAACAGACAGATCAAAATATACATAAAGTCTTTCGAACGTCTCTCCTATCGTGCTCTCCATCAGACTTACGAAGTCAAAAATCCGATACTACTATCAAAAGAATTTTACAACACACACCATGTGTAGAAACCATCTCCCCACATTCGACTGCGGACATAAACTTGGAAACCCAAGTGGAAAGCTATTCAAATGTCAAGACCCCTCAACATGTGGACCGATCGAACAGATAGAATACAAGATGGACGGAATGTGCACTCCCTGCATGAAAGTTCTGCGCGCCATCCCCTTTGACAACACACTGCTAGCGGAATCTGTCGGCCTCGACGCTATGGACCAACGCCAAGTACGCTCAGTGCTCGACCTAGCAGTTGAGTCCTCCGAGCGTTTCCGCACCTTTGAAGTGCCCATCTTAGCAAAAAAGGGCGAGGATCCGCCCAGCTATCTGTACGACTCGGCGAATATCAATGAATTTGACGGGGTGTTGAATTCAAATGACGGAGCATGGTTGTGGAGATTGGTCAAAGATATCAGCACCTACATCATGACACCTGGAAATCCAGATCTTACAGAGGGCGAGACAAGATTGTTTGATCAGATGCGCACCGCATTATGGAAGTTTGAGGTGGAGGAGCGTGAGAGGATATTGCCGGGCACCCGGGCTGTATTACTGAGATGTCTTCGGGAGCGTATGATACCGTGCCCAATTCCCAAAGATAACCCCAATTGTGTTGTCTGTCATGAACCCATGAATGAGACAGCCGGCCAGAATCACAGAGCAATGAAATTGTCGTGTGGTGTCTGTTGTGACACTTGTCTAGAGACTCGGGTTGGTGAGTGGGTCCGTGGTAATGCGCTTCATTGTCCCTTGTGCCGGGCGACCTTCCACCTGCTGACTGGCCTTGGGCAGCTTCATGGCATCAGTAACGTCGTTGTGCCGCCTTGTTCAAGTGTGGGTTTCTGGTATTATCTCTTGATTTCTGCTGTAGATGCATGCTGGGGGCTACTATTGAATTGTAATAACATAAGAAAATAGAAAACAAAACAAAGTCTCTAGAATAGTTGCATGAGAATGTGAATCTTTTGTATATCATAGCAATCGAATAAAACTTGAAGTATCCCGTGAGATTGTGGGTTGTATTAGCACGGTGAGACCGAAGACATGGTAAGACTTGGTTTGAAGCCTTTCAGCATTAGGCACGTGTCAATCGGATGCGGGAATGGCGAACGTAAACAATGACTTGCTAATAACAAACAGTTGCGAAAAGAACAAGATGGATGCCGGGATCTCCGCAGAGCTAGCTCATGGCCCGACCCGTGCCTTCCGAAAATGTAAAACCACAGCTGCGAATTGGCGGATACAGCGTCATTAGTGACTTCATTGTTTGAATTTCAATAAAAAATCCCAAGCGTCACAATTAAACAATGTTCTTTGTTCCCGAGGATATCAGTGGCTTCCGTTGTGGAGTCATCATCTATCGGGATAGATGACGTCGATATCTGGTCCTCTGAGTGCGGTTCTCGGTATTGATACTCAGTATAACTTGACATAGGTATATGGTTATATATGGAGCACTGGCATGACCCATTCGACATTGTGAGAGCACTTGGAAGATCATTAAAAGGGGGAAGATGTCGTCTCCAAGTCTTCGGACTTAAGAGGACCATCACGTGCCTGACGACAAGGATTCTGGATCAGCAGCCAAATCGATTGTCAACACGGGAATCCAGCTGACAACTCAGCAGCAGAGAGATGGGAATAGAATTGCCATAATACAGACAACTGCAGATATATTGAATAGAAATAACTATGGAAATAATACACAAAGTCCAGTCTATATCACATGTGCATCATACAAAATACAATTCAGCGACTCCGAGTCGTCGAGTCGGTTACACGTCTTGGGCTTGTATTTCTTTTGGTCGCGTACCAAAATCCAAGGCAACGACACCTCGAAGTCGTTTCCTCCGCCTCAATAGATTCTGTTTTGTACAATCTCAACTTTGGATGTCCTGGGAATACGACTGCGATTCGCATATAATTCGTTGCTCTATACGCCTTTGCTCGAGCTCACTGCAATATTTCCGCCCGACAACGGCCGTCGACACAAGCTGGGCGAAAACCCCTCCATCCACCTCCATTCACTCGAGCTGGGCCAACTCCTCCTCCCCCACTCGATATCTACAGGAATCTGTTCATGAACTCCCCACTGCAGAACACCTATAGCTCCACTTGGTGCTGGCAGCTCGACCTGCGAGAACAGCACAATGGTGAAGGCGGATCTCTCCAGAGACTACTATGGCGATCTTGATGTACCCCCAGGGGCCGATGCAGCAGAAATCAAGAAGCAGTTCAAGAAGCTAGGTAGGATATAATTGCCTCTTGCCACGGCCAAATCGAAGCTGACATAGGTGTGCACCAGCTCTTACGTACCACCCAGATCGAAACCCGGGACGAGAAAACGAAGTCACCGCGAAATTCCAACTGATACAGTCTGCACACGAGGTCCTGACAGATCCAACAGAACGAGCAAAATATGATGCGAATAGAGTCAGAACAACGTATAAGAGTTATACTGGGGGTACAGCATCTGGTGTACGAGGCAATCCATGGTCTGGTGCCGGTTCACAATGGGCACCCCCTCCAAAACCCCCGCCAACTGCGCGGTCAACCCCACGAAATCGTCCTGCACCAGCACCATCAGCGGGCGCTCGAAGGTACGAGAAATTCGACGCATCTAAATCCTCTTCGCAATCTTCATCATCGGCATATGAAGGACCGGAGGCAAGGAAAAGCAACTACGATGCGTGGGAGAATATGAAGCCCCATCATACTCCCAAGCCAAGCCAGTCCAGAACCGTTCCCAGACCCCCTCCGAGAGATCCTCGGCCTCCAAAAGACTTCAGGAAACCAGCCCCAGCTCCGCCACCGCGCACACCTTATGATGAATTCAGAGATCAAACACCCGATACGAGCCCTCACCGAAGGACTGCAAGCACAAATGCGTCAACGAGACGGGGATTCATGCCAAACACACCAGGGGGAGACGAGCCTGCTGCACCAAGAGGCGCGTACTTCACGACACGAGCAGCTCCGCCTGAACCTCCTCCACGGAATCCTCCTACTGAAGAAACTCCAAACAATGTCGGTGCAGATCCGCTTCAGCAGTTCAGGGATGGCGAAGAAATTGACAAAGTCCCGAATCTCGAGAAGCGACACACACCATACGCCACACACGGAGGCGAGAAGTTGAATCCCTTCGAAAGTGCTAATCTGAACAACCTCAACAGATCAAAGAGCACACGGGAACCCGTTGGTAAACCAGCTTCAAAGAATGTTCCCAGGACTGGCTCGGACCCTAATCTATCCTCACCTCGTCGGCAACGAACAAAATCTCACCCAGTCACTATTGAGATTGATAGTGATAGCTCAGAGGATACAAGCAGTGGTCTCCCGAATGGGGCTGCATTTGGCAAATCTCGTGCCTCAACACGACGAAGCAATGGCGTTCCACCACGCGGCCAACCGGCTCCAGATGCTACTGAGGCTTCCCCTAACACAAGTAAGCCTAAAAGTAAGCTCAGCCGATTCCAGCAATGGATGAGGGAGAACCCTGGCAGAGAGCCCCCCGTTAACTCGTGGGTTCCAGATGGACCTCCCCTTCGCTCCGACCCACCGAATAACAACCAGACGGACCCGAACAAAATGTATGGCAAATTCGAGTTCCCTTTCTGCGGTAGCGAGCGTACTTCGAATTCTTCAGTCAATACTCCGATAGTATCGGAGAAGATCTCCACGAAATATCCTAGGGTTGCACCACGGCCCACATTGTTTGATTTGAAACTTGACAAATATCCGAATCTGTTTGCGACAAAGGCAGCGAAACCTGCGACACATCCCAGTGGAATCGCACGTGAAGCCCAACGTCTTAATGCTTTTGAAGGTCTTCAACATAGCATTGTAGACCAACTTATCTCCAACAAGACGAATGGCTGTACTCCCCCAAAATCATGTGGTACTACTCGCGTAAAGATGACCACCCATAATGGCAAGCATCCTATCAGTGGCAATCTGAACAGCCAGCCTGATCAATGGCGAGACTACAGAGATCCAAGTGAAGCAGGAAGTCCAGCCAAGAAATCCAAACCCTTCATGAATTTGAGTTCAGCGCGTTCTCCTTTATTTGGCACAGCGGATGATTTTGAAGGCAGTTTTGACAGAAAAACCAAGAATGCTAATCGCTTTATCAAACCTTGTAGTTTCACTTTCCCTGTCGATGATGACACTTTCAAACGAACCAACCCGACTCCGAATGGCTTCACAAGCAACAGTGCAGAGAATATCAGCACCAACTTCAATGCGGAGGCATGGAAAGGCACCTTCGAAGCTGGTAAGGATTTCTTTAAGCCGGATCCTCGGGGGCCCCCCTCTCGTGGCCGTGCCCAATCTGCTAGCCGGTCAAGAGGACGATCTCCCGTCAAAGTATCGACTGCACCGAAATTTCCACAGCCAGATGAGCGTGAGACAATGGAGTCGCCGGGAGGTACTAAATATCCTAAATTCACAGCTGAAGAGTGGCATGCTCAGTTCAAGGAACCAACGCCTGGTCTCTTTGCCCCACCGCCAGATATTGGAAGTCGGACATCACCCAGAAAGCCACGGAAACACACAACAATGGGAGGGAAGGCCGCAGTGGTTGATGACAGCGAGACGCCTGATGAGAAACCTTTATTTGATGCCAAGCCGGCAGGTTCATCCACACCCTACTCGACTGCCAGCCCAGACGCCATGGACGTTGACACACCTCCTGTTACGAATACGAATACTGTTCCTCAGTTTAAAGAGAAGCTGAACATCACCACCGAGAACCTCAAACGACCAGCGGGCCCTTCCCAATCCCAGTCTCCCACAGAAATCGACACGGAAGCATTAAAAGTAGATTTCAGCGACCTGAAAGTAGCCGACATAATATCCACACTCAGCATTCCCCCACCACCAACCGCCCCCTCAGTCCCCAAACAACTTCTCCCCGAGAAATTCGAGCGTCCAAACTGGCCCGCCTTTGAAATCTTCAAGAAGCAATTCTCCAAATACATGCACGACTGGGATGTCTTCAACAGCAAATACCTGCTTCACCTCGTTGCGCGCAAGAAACAAGTCGAGGCTCTCGGAGCAAGGAGGTGGGAAGATGAAGATGGAGCAGAATTTTATAGACGTGGGTTGAGGGAAGATGATGTGGTGTTGGAGCACTGGCAGAATGCGAGAGCGGTGCATGAGAAGGCCTTGAAGGAATTTGTGGTTATTAGGGAGAGGGTTAAGACGAGGGAGGAGACGTTCGTTGCTGCTTCTACGCCTGGGGAGAGACCGAGGAAGAAGACGCATTGAGGGGGGTGTTGTATTTGAAAACTTGATATGAGCCGAGGAGAGGATCTTTTTTTGAAGGTTTCGCATTTTTCTACTTCTTCTAGGTCGTGCTTGGGATGTGATACCCTGGGTTCTTATCTTACTTACTATGCATGGTGGAGCGGGCCGGAGCGGTTGCATTGATGGTGTATGATATTGATTTGGGAGCGAGCGATGTGATATGAGCAAGCGAGGCGTTACTTTTTATTTTATTTGGCATGAGGGAAGTTGGATGAGAGTAGCATACAAAATATAGTATTATGAGGTGGTAGAGAGAATTGAGATATCTTTGAGTATCAAATCGATGTGTTGTGAGCGGTGGAAATGGGTGTTCTCAGGTTTGAGGTAGGAGTGAGTAGGGTTCTAGGGGAATTTGGTACCCAATGAGGAGAACCTTGCTCTACGCCAGAGTGCAATGTATAGCACGAGAATTTCAAGTGGCTATGTCGTGTTTGAGGTCAAGTATTAAAGCCTCAACACCCGATGCCACTCTCGGAGGAAGTTTGATGTCATTTGACACGTGACTGTGATTTTTCAATGTCCAATCTATGAGTATCAAGGAGAAGATGATAGTAATCACTAGAAGCATTGTATGGCCTGCAGAAAATTCCAATCAAATTACAGTATCTCTCAAAAATAATTCGAAATGACGTTTGGGAGCCTTATGTAAGCAAACGTCTTAGGTGACGCGGTTGCCTTGAGCTTCTACCTGTCAACCAAACAACTTTTTATATTAACTATATATAAACACATCAAGATGTCTGCTTCAAGCTTACAAGAACGACTGTCCAAAATGGACACTTTCCCCTTGATGGACCTTCCTATGGACCTCGTCCACCTAATCCTCGACAGGACAGTCACAACCCTAGGCATCAAAGCAGCCGTCCGAGCTAGACTAGCAAACAGTACGCCCATCTCCATCCCCAACCCCTCCCTCCAAACTCCAACTAACATCCCCAGAACTCTTCGCCTCAGAGATCCTGCGTGCAGTATGCAAGCCAGGGATAGATTGGACAAACGCCTCACTGAGTGGATTCAGCACTGATCCAATCCCCGTGACCTTGCCATTTGTAACCGGCACATTCATGTCATGCATCCAATCGCAGTACGGAATCCACACGCATTTCCTATCTGCTATATTAGCAGCTGAGGAGCTGCTTATGAATGAGATTCCGGGTCAGAGTGAGGAGCAGAGGATGGAGTATAGATATACTTTATGCGCATTGGAGAATTGGCGGACGCTGCTTAGGCCAGAGGGCTTCCTGACTGATATTGCGCTCGTATACCCCGAAGACAAGCCTACGGTGAAGAATTCGGAGGCGGGGGTAAATGCTTTGTGTGCCGCTGCCGCGATGGGGAATGTGGGGTTAGTTCTGCGGTTTTTGGAAAAGGGAGTAGAGATGAATGTTGTGGATGGGTATTTCAGAACTCCTTTCGAGCAAGCGTGCAAGAATGGACATTATGAGACTGCGCATTTACTACTTGAGAGGGGCGCGGATTTCAATCTTGGCATGGGACGACGAGGCGGCCCGCTCAATGTCAATAGAGGCCCACTGTTCCTGGCTTGTTTACATGGCCATACGGATATCGTGCGGCTGATACTAGAGCCCAAATACGGTCTTCATCCGCGGACATCGATCATTCGAAGCGCGATCCTACCTGCGATTCAGGGGGGCCATTTGGACTTAGTGCAGTTGCTGATGCAATTGCCTTCGAAAGGAGATAAATCGCTGGCTAGTATCGGGGATATGATGTTAACGGAAGCTGTGCGTTACAGTCAGGCACATGTCGTGCGTTGGCTGCTAGAAAATGGCGTGCATCCTAATAATGAGAACGAGTGGCAGCGCGTGTGGAATCGACAGCCGAGTATCCTCCAAGAAGCAGCTTTGCGCGGCCGCGTCGAGATTGTGCGTTTACTCCTCCAAGCTGGGGCTAATCGCTTCGTTCCAGCTTTAACGTATGCTGCGCGCAATAATCATGTGGAAGTCGCGCAGGCGCTGCTGGATACGTTGGGTGAAGAGAAGGATCGTCTGGCTATGGTGCATGGACGGCAACCGTTTGAGTCGAAAGCTGCGAATGCAACGGAGCAGACGCCTTTGCTGCAGGCGGTAAAGAATAGACATCTTTCTATGGTTAGATGGCTGCTTGAGCGAGGTTGCGAGGTGGATTTCATGGTTGTTGAGCGTGTGTTTGATGGGGATTATGAGATTTTGAGGTTGTTGTTGGGGGCGGAGAAGAAGTATCAGTTTGAGACTGGGTCTGCGAACATGCTGAGGATGGCAATGGCAAGGAGGAATTACAGAAATGTGGACTTGCTGAGGGAAGTTCGGGGTACTCACCACATGTCGCTGGTGGTTTGCTGATGCGTAGGTTGAGGGCATGTCTTGTTGAACATCAGTTGCCAACGGCATCTGGCATGGCTCGGGGGTAATGACCTCCCATACTGGATAGTCTGCCGGCTTCTCTACAACGAACGACGATTTTGATTTACAGGGACTCACTATATTATGCCACATTACGAAGCCTCGAATTCAAAAGAGTCTTTTAGAATACGACACTTAGCATTGCCTAACACCAAATCCAAACAAACACCATATAGCAGGTCCCCTTCCTTTCATTTCCAACGCCACTAATCCGTACCCAAAACACCAACCACTCCCACTCCCTCACGAAAATTCCAATCTTCTCCATCGTCAACCCCAATCTCAAGACTACCCAAAAATAGTCTCCATCCCCATCTCCCCCATAACATCCATCCAAAACACCCCCTCAACCCCCGCATCCCCCCTCGCCCACATCTCCTCCACCACCCTCAGCGCCCTCTTAACCGGTTTCCCGGGTAAACAGTTACAAAACTCCCCCAAGCGACTCAAGACGAACCTCCTTGCGGTAGCGATGTCGATTTCGCGGTTTGTGATGCTATTTGGTATTGATGGTGAGGATTGGGTGGAATTGGGGTAATAGAGGGAGAAGGATGAGGGGAAATGGAGCTCGCTGCCCGCGACGAGGAAAATGATTGGTTGCAGACAGCGGGTTCCGGAGGAGAGGGGGAGTTGTTCCAGTAGGGATATCGTGTGGAGAGCGAGGGAGAGGAGGAATTCTTCGGGCGGGAGGGAGGTGGGTATTGGGAAGGGGAAGAGGTTGGTGTCTGTCTCTGCGTTCGAGAAATGCGTGTCTGCTAGTGGAACGCGGCGTAAGAGGATAGATGGGAAGACGCGGTAGAGTTGAAGGAGAGCGGCGCAGCGGTATGCTTCTGCTAGCAGGATATAGTGCTGAACGGGTGTATTCTCGTCGCCGGCGTCGACGAGACTGCTTACTGGTGGCGTTTCGAAAGAAAGCAGTTCTTCTTCGAGGGATTGCGCTTTTGTGATTGCTTCAGTGCTGGAAGGGCTGTCGATGTCGAAGATGAAGTCTAGGGAGAGAAAATCGAGGGATGAGGTGGCTTGGGTTGTGGCTTTGCGGTAGCGGCGGATTAGGCGGCCTACTTCTGCGAATAGTTTTTGGACTTTGGGTGCTACTCCTGTCCAGGGATGAGGGAAGACTCTTTCGTTGTTGTCGTTGGATGAAGATGCTTCTTCGTGGTTGGGGGAGCTTCTTGGCTCGGGGAATGCCACATCGCCGAGTCCGAATTCTTCTACGTCGTCTTCGACGAATCCGGCAAGCATGTCCCAGTATAGTATGCATTGCTGGAAGAACTCGTTCTGCCGTCGCTCCCGGGTACCAACACCTTCGCCTTGCTGCTCCAATCTTCGCCTATTCAGTCTTTTTGCCGTCTTCAAATGCACTAGTCCCAAGTCCTTGGGATCATGCCATGCAGTCGTCTGTCCGACAAGAAGGACAGTGAGGAGAGTTTTGTCCAGGTTTTCAGCTTGCCCCTGTGTCCCCTGCTGCATTTGAAAAAGACATCTATATGTCTCTCGTTGCATCTGTACACCTACAGGTGTCATCCTTGGGAAGTGATTCGCCAGGTACGCCGCAGCCATGCTCTGGATAGCGAAGTATATAGGTGCCGAGCCATCCCATAATTTCCCAATCGTTGACCGGAAGGGATTTAACGTTCCGTCAAAGGAAGAGAAGATCTGGCAGACATAATTGAAGTAATACTCGACGAGCATTGTTGGAAGGTGGAGAAGAAATTCGGGGACTGTTGATCGATGCAGCTGTTGCCGGATTGCAGAGAGGCTGTCTGTGAACTGATTTGAGTCCCGTCTGGCGTTGCCACCCATCAATGAGGCTTCGGTAGTAGCTTGGGGTGAGGTTTCCATTGCGCCTTCTGTCTCCTCTGGAGACTGTGGGGCCATAAAGCAATGCCCTACTTCTGCCTTCTCTATTGGAGGTGGAGGTTCTCGTGGCTTGGGGGGGTTTTCCACCGGGGCAGCCAGTGCAGCAGCAGGCACCCCTGCATTGGACCCCGGAACTAGCAGTTTCTCATGCTTCGTTGACCAAACAAGTGGCTTAGTCTTATACCCTGGACAGGGCAGATTTTTTCGATTGCACTGAAGGCATTCCGGCTTTCTTTCGTCACATTTTAGCTGTGAAAAGGTTAGATTTCAGAGCACACTTCAGAAAAGGTGGACTTACTCTTTTCCCTTTGCATCTCAAGCATCCATTTCGGGATTTTGGTGCTTTCCTGGGATTGAATGCCTGATTCTGGCTAGTCACTTGAGCAGTCGTCCTTATATTAGACCCCGAAGCAGTCTCCATTTCAACTGCGCAGAACGGGACTCAAAAGTGGGGTTATCGTTTCCTGCCCAGATTTTGCTTGTATGATTCCCAAAGATCGATTGGATGGGATATAATGGCTTTTCTCAGATAGTATACTTAGTATAGCATCTTGTCTTCTGCTCAACTCGTTAAGTGTTTGTCGAGCCTGGATCGGCGGGGCTGGCTTGAGGGAGATAAGCGGAGTACGCCAAGTAGTGGGGTCAAAATCACGTGTATGCCCTGCCTGCTTTTGAAAGCCTTTCATTCTATTATCCGATCATCTCTTCTTTTAAGTAAATCAACCCCTGTTATAAAACTAACAACGGCCTACAGCCTTTGCACATTTCGTAGTCTCTGGTGCAAGTCACTGTCGGAACTCTGATCACGTGGCCAGCATTGACATTTATTATTTTATCTAAAAGCTTCATAAGCTGCAGCTCAAATGCATTGGGGTCTCGAGAAGTTCAAGCTTGATAATTTGTTTCTTTGAGCACTAATTACCCTCGACTTCCTTTACCACACGACGCACTACTTCGTCCAAATCTTCCTCTTCCAACCCAAGCACCTTATTATCACTTTTATGCTGGAAGTTTCCACCCGCTCCAGGCTTGAAATTCATTCCATAAAGAATGTCAATGGCTCCCTTCCGATCACCGCTTTGAAATGCTTCAGTCCCCTGAGCAATGGCGTCATCAATGGGGATTTTCGTCACGATCCAATCCTTCTCTTCCGTACCGGTGGCTTTCATAACGGAGGTGAACATTTCCATCTGAGAGACATGGAACGAGTTGATGCGGACGAAGTTATTCTTGTACTTTTCCAGTTCCGCTGCTGGTAGCTCAAAAAGCTTAGCGACGCCGCGGCCAACTTGAGGCAAAGTGGAGGTACTAAGCTTTGTAGTCCCATCATCGTAAAGTCGGACCGTGCGTTCTTTGAAATTGAAACCATAAAATCCGAGTTTCAAGCTCTGAAATTGATCAGCAAACAAGAAAGGTCACATAAGTATGGAAGAGCAGTGCACTTACGAAATCGAACCAAAGCCCATTGACGAATCCAATCCAGTTACTCTTTCCCAAGGCCTGAATCTCATCTCTGTACCGCTTCTTTGAAGCAAGCATTGGAACGCCTTCACTCATCGTCGGATTCCCATCATCAGGGCCGAACTCGCAAGGGAGAACCCATGGCACAGAAGCGGAAGCCGCGGCCTTAATCAAGCGACTTTGGAGTTCTTTAGGTGCAGTCGTTGCTAGGATAATGATCAAAGCATCTTGGCCTTTCAACGAGGACTCGAAGAAAGAGTCGGAGTAATCGCCACGGACGACCTTAACGGGAGACGGGAATGTGCTCGAACTTTCATCGCGTGAAATTGCGGTTATAGTGAACTTTCCGGTTGCAACGAGGGATTCGACGATGGGTGAGCCGCTCTGCCCTGAACCACCAACGATTGCAATGTTCTTTACTAAAGACATGGTTTATTGATCGAGTACACAGAACTGAACTTGATGTCAAAAGTTTCCCAAAAAAAAGGTTGCGATGGAAGAGAACGAAAGGAAGTAAAAGAGAAGGAAAGCCAGGGCATTTATACAACATTCCAAAACAATCCACTATGCGTTTTCCACGACTTCGATGGATTTTGATGGCGTATGCTAGTATATTCCTTCTGGTATGTCTGTCGTGGCTCATTTGAGTCTTGTCCGGATTGGGAGCAATACCGCGGGGGAACCAATCACAGAAATCACACGAAGCTTTGCCAAGCGACTCGAGGCACCGATTTGTGCCCAGCGATTATGTTTTTAAGCTCCTTCGGGAATGGTGTTGAATTTATGCTAACTAGGGCTTATGGCGCTTACAGGGCGCTGAACCGCTCCACATTTCGCCGCACTGGCACCTACCTAGGTAAGCTTCGGATTTAAGCGGAGACAACTATCCAGGACATGCACTTTCCAGTACCTCAACAATGAAATGAGATTGGTAGATAATACGAATATCAAAACTTTGACCCAACGGTAAACTCAAAGCGCCAAGAAAGTCGACATCAATCCCAATGCCTGGTGTACCAAGAAGCCGAGGCTGTGCAACTTGCAGAACTCGAAAACTGAAGGTGAGCAAAACACTTCTGTGAATTGCCACTCAACAGCAAGACTGATTGATCGTCCCTACAGTGTGACGAGCATAGACCTTCATGCATCAAGTGCCTAGATGGTAAATTTGTCTGCCCGGGCTACCCAACCCGGATCAAGTTCCTGGACGATGGCGCAAAGCTGAGAAAAAAGTTGGGCAATACTATAGAAAGACAATCTACGCCACGGGTGGGTTGCAAGGCGGCTACTGCTGATCTATTGACCTCAAAAGAAATCCAAAAACGGCACGGCGTCAGGTATTCTCATGCTAGCGTATCAAATCTCGACGTAAAACGACATATTATGCCAAGAATTTCCATGCAGCGCGTCCCACTATCTGCCGTGGAAATCCTCAGATATCAATTCAGCGGAACATTCAAATCAAGCCTGCCGAGAGGGAAAAGTCTAGCTGGCTTCGGAGCATTCATCACTGATGTACCCCGCCGTGCCGGTCTCCACAAGGCATGTGATTCTGCAATGAGAGCTATTTCTCTTGCGCATACTGCCCTACTCAAGGCAGATCGTGAAAGCCTCCTTCAAAGTCGAGCAATATATGGCAAGGCACTAGGAGAGCTTCAGCAGTCTTTTGAATGGATAGACGGTTGCAGCTCTACGGAGACTTTGTGTGCCTCCGTATTGCTGGGTATATACGAAGTTGGTAGCATCAAATCTCGAAAGACAATTCATGCTAATCGCGTCAGCTTCTGGTCTGTACCAATCGGACGGCCTCCATGAGACACATTGGGGGAGCTTCACAACTGATTCAGAGGTGCGGTCCACGGCTACTTGACGAACCTTTTGCAAGAACAATGCTCACTTCAATGAAAGGCATAATTGTACGCCCCTATTTGAAATGGATTAACTGCAAAATTTTGACTGATTGAAAATAGGTCATTGAAGCAATACAGTCGAAGCGAAAATGTTTTCTGGACTCACCATCTTGGATCCAAGCATTTAGCAGAACCGAAAAAATCAGTCATACCCCATTCAACACCCTATTCTCCCTACTGGTCAAAGTCCCAAATATCTTGGTATCTCTGGGAACGGTCAGAAATCGGACAGCTCGAACGGGTAACGAAGACCGCGTCCTGCTTCACGAGTTCAAGATGCTGCATCGCAAGCTTCTAGCATGGCGGCATGATCCTATCTCAAAAAATTTATTTGAAACAATCTCACTTCCATCAAGAGCAACCCCTTCCAATATAAAAATTGTCTACACCTCTTTAATGGCAGCGGGATTGCTCTGCACTTATGCTGCAATGAAGATCCTCCTCAATTGCGTCATAATTCAGCTTTGCGGTCCAGACGCAATGAAATTCCAAATCGAGAATGAGGGGATGGCTGATCAGATATGCCAGTCTTATGAGTATAGCGTCGCATATGCACCCCTCGGAAATAAGTATATGGACTTTGCGCTTCGAGTCGCATACCATGTTCTAGTCGACGAGTCAAAAAGAGAGTGGACACTGCAGGCTATCAACGAGGTTATAGACCCGTTGAGGACTAACGACGACGTGAAAGTTACAGGAAAGGATATTGAAGAATCTTTTGATTACTTGAAATATAGTTATTAGGCCATCTCCCTTTGAGGAACCATCAGATGGGTGAGCGGAGTGCAGGCCGGTGCCTGTTTTGTCGAGATTCATTTTCGAGTTTAGGCGCCTCCTGACACTCAGTTGTCGACGCTTCCATCAGAAAAGACACCAGATTTTCGGACAGAAAACCTCTGTAGGAGCTCGCAGATTCGCAGTTGAGTTCATCTTCGCCTAGTCGGAGCTAGACTTTTACCATCGGCACTCCACACACTGGAGTTCTCCACGAGAAATTCATCGGCATCGATTTCTTTTACCGTTCCACTCGCTAGCTGGTCACTTTCGGAAGCCCCCTTCCTTTTGATTATCGCCAGTCGCCTCTCGAAATCCTTTTTCATCTCCGTCTTCTCTTGCCTCATTTCATTTGCGAGGCGTCTTTCAAAGTCATTCTCCATCTCCGCCATCGATTTAGCCCTCTCTTCATCTCGTAAATCGCCTTTCGCCTCTTGTATCAAAGCCGTTTCCTGTCCATTAATGGCCCATTGACGTCTTATCTCCCTCTTGACATCATCCCGGACTTCGTGTACCAGCCGATTGTCGGACTCAAGCGCTTTTTTGATCTCATGCCTAGCTTCTTCCCTGAGTCTACTCATGGTGAAATAGTCCAGCTTAATCGACTCCTTGAACTCGCATTTGATTTCGTCTCGGACTTGGGCTTTCAAGAGACGATCCCCTCGTAGACTAGACTGAATCTCCTTTCTAGCTTCTTCTCTCAGTCTACTGATAGTTGGAAGGTCTTCTGCGATGGAGGTCCTGAGCTCAGAACGAATTTCTGCTTCAATCGTGGGGCGAAGACCTTTTCGAATTTCGGCTTTGAGCAAAGCTGTCATCTCGAGAAGAAGACCGTCGTAAATTATTCTTTCTTCTAGGGACCCATCGTCATCTTCATCATCCGGGCGTTGCCCGACCCAACCCTCGTGGTTTCTTTCCCCTCCTGATGACCCTCGTGGGCGGAAACGAACCCCAGCCTCGAGACACATCCTTTCCACCCTTCTCGGGCCAAATTTCAGAAGCTCGGCTAGGGTTTCGCGTCGCGAAGCCTCTCTTGCTTCTGCATTTGCTTTTGTGAGAGATTCTTGGCGTGAGGTTTGTAGACCTGTGTACGTGTAGAATCCTAGAGCACAGGTGGCCGAGACTCCGGCGATGACGGGAAAGATAAACGCCATTGTAATTAATATCGTGAATGTGGTTTAAAAATCCTAGATCGTTTGATGTTGGATTTGACACGTTTATACCTCGAGCTTGTGCGTTGGATGAAGGTGGCGCTGTTCGCTTACGGTACCACAGAGTGAAAGGGGTACGCTAAGCCCCCTTGAACCTAGCTAACCAGGCCACTAGCAGGTAGACACTGTCAAGAATTGTCATTTGACCATCAAACTTTTTTCCTTTTGTATGTTTTGAATCTTAGCATATACATACAAAAGCAATGTTAAGCTTTCTGAAGAAACGACAATATCAGACGCCCAACTTCATCCGGCGCTTCGACACAATGCCAATGCCCAACGCCATTGAGAACTTCAATACTCTTCTTGCTTTCACTCATCCCATATCCTTCGGCGATTGCTTTTGAGAATGAGAGTGGGGCTGTTTTGTCGTCCTCACCGGCCAAAATTAATAGGGGTACTTTGATGCTCCCATAGTCTGGCTGCTCTGCGTCAGCAATAACGGAGCAAAGAGACATGTAACCTTCTGGCGACGTCCCCAAAATTAGAGATCTGATGAAAGCGTGCTGCAGAGGGCCAGCTTTGGAGCCGGTGACTCCGGTGGGAATGGTGTTTGCTAGAGCCTCGAGTCCGTCTGTTAATCGAGTTAGCAAATATCCCATAATTCGGATACTAAAATGAATGCCTGTCCAGTGCTTCAAAACAGGATACTCGTTGGGGTGCAGAAAAGGACTGACCCTTTTTGACGACCTCTATCCTCTTCCCGAAGACTTCAGCTAGAGCTGGGACCGGATTCACGGGTCCCAACAACACGACCCCTCTCACTAGGTCAGGGTAGGTAGCAGCGATTTGACTCGCCACAATACCACCCATTGAATGTCCTACGACTGTGACTTTCTCGGTCACATTGAGCTCTTTCATCAATGCAACCGCATCTTCAGCGATTGAGCTTATGCTCTGAGCCGACGACCCTAGTGATGATAGGCCCGAGCCAGGATAATCCAGTGCAATGCACCTTGTAGCTTTTGTGAGGGCCGGAATAATTGTTTTGTAGAAACATGAAGAAGAGCCGAGGCCATGGACGAAGAGTGTTGTTTGCGGTGGGGATCCTTCGGCTTGCTCGTCGATGGTGTAGAAAAGACGTTTCTGGTTGATCGTAGAGAATGGCATTTTGTCGTATATATTAAAATTATCAATCAATATGAAATTGCTTTGCAGCTTTGCAAGAACAGCCAAAGAATATGTATAAAAGTATGAAAGAAGAAGAGTTGAAGTTGACGCGTGAAGTGGGGTATTACCTCATTGGTCGCTAGCCAATGGGGAATTGGCCTAAGATCGCGTGTGGCAACGCGCCACGGCAATCGACGTCCAGCACCTAAATGTTTCAAACTCATCAAGTTCTCTACACAAGAGAGCCCTTCCAGATGTTTTATATATTCTGCTAATAAACCCCAGAGCGAGACTTGTATTGGAGCTTCTGAAGTCCTCATTCGAAGTTTTGTGGCGGCCAGATTGGCCCGGATAGCGGGGTCGCGGTCGCGACTCGCCAACCTACTGTACCCGGGCGTGGCGAAGATTCGATTCTCAACTTTATTGATTTAACCCGCTTATCTTCTCATTACCCTCAGCCAGCGTATGCTTCAATCTATGCTTCAATCTGAAAGCAGCTGCTTAACACGTTTTCGAGATTCTGGGTGGTCTCACATTTTCAAGATTTCTAGTTCAAAATTCTCCAAATGCGGGGTAGTAATGTGGGAATTTTGACTTTCTTTGAAATCGTACCTTCGCAGATGACACCTAGTTTTCATTTTATATTTATTGTTGATGTGCTATATTTCTATCATCAAGAGTTGAAATTGTATTATTATCCAGGAAAGCTAGGAAACTACTTCTTAAAGCCCTTGATTCTTCAAAATTCACACAACGGGTCGCTATCAGCTCCTTTCTCTCCACATCTCAACTAGAGCTCATGACACTGAGTACGGACACAGTAATCAGTATCTAAGAAGTCTTTAATTGGTTATTTCGGTCTCAGCGTACAAGGTTTCGACAAGGGATGGGGTGGTTTCCTTGGCACTGGTTGGCCGAACGGCCACCAAAAGTGGGCACTTCCCCTGACTGTCCCCTGATTGCCGTGAAAGTGGGATTGCTTTGATTCAAAACCTTAAATAACTTATCAGTTCGCTAATTTAAAAATGACCGGTTCGTAGCGACGATCATCTTCCATCATGCCAGGGTTGCTGATAGGTATGTCTGTTTGAATTCTTCGGAAACAACCCAGCTATCAACAGTATCCACTGACTCGCTACCAGTATGGACCCATGTGGGAACCCCTCGTCATGGGGCTTTGTATATGAATGGGATGACATCTTGCTTTAGCAAAGCTCTAGGCCGAGCTTTGCGACGTCTCGAAATTATTATCAAGCACAATAGTCAGGCCAGTTTGCCCAGATACCATGGCCTCCAATACCGAAGAAGTCAAGACAGTCGAGCCATCGCCGATGAGCAAAGTCGAATCTAACACCTACGACAATGTCACCAAGGGTGAAATCCGGGACGTTTCGGTGCTGGACGAGGCCGAGGCATTCCTTCGTGACAATGGCTACGACTGGGCACATGTCAATGCTCTCCTCCAAGACGAGTCGACGACCAAAAGAATTTTACGCAAGATCGACTGGACCATAATGCCCCTCCTTTGCGGAACGTTCATGCTTCAATACATCGACAAATCGGCCTTGGCATACAGTGCAGTTTTCGATTTGTTCACAAACGCAAAAATATCTGGAGATCAGTATTCGTGGCTAGGAAGTCTCTTCTACTTTGGTATGTTTCTATCGTGATATCGATGGCTCTGACCTAACTTTCGCCCCAAGGTTATCTGTTTTTCGAATATCCCGGGAGTTATCTTGGACAGCACCTTCGAACTGGAAAAGTTGTTGGAATTGACATGTAAGCTGCCGAAAAATAGCGGAGTCCTCCACAAATGAGATGAAAGCTAATTCATTCTGCTCTCAAGTATTATTTGGGGCAGTATCCTCATGCTGACTGCGGCTTGCACTAAGTTTGGAGGACTCGCAGCCTGCCGGTTCCTTCTCGGATGTGCCGAATGTTAGTGCTCGACTCCGTCATATTCGAATTCTGAATTTATTTTAGAAGCTAATGCTATGCCATAGCCATAATCACGCCGATATTCATGATGATAGTTGGAACTTGGTATCGTCGATCGGAGCAGCCTGCTCGGGCAGGGATTTTCTACGCTTTCAATGGAGTGGGGTCAATTGTATTCATATCTCCCCCTTTCATAATTTCCTGCTAACATCCGTCCTTCTTAGTGCGGCGGCATTATTACCTATTGCATTGGAATGATAGATGGATTTCCCATCTGGAAGCTCGTCTTCTTGATATGCGGGGCCGTCACAACTCTGTGGGGTGTGGTGGTCTTGACATTCCTTCCTGATAGTCCACTTTCCGCGAAACGTTTCACGATTGAAGAGAAAGTAATAATTATTGGAAGAAACAAGGCGAATCAGACAGTAAGTTCTACCATATCTGTAAACTAATTCATTCTGATCTTTACTAGGGAATCCAAAACAAAAAACTGAAGCTCAGCCACGTCAAAGAAGCTCTCATGGATGTCCAAGTTTGGATACTATTCTTTTACGCAGCTTTCAACGAGGTTGTAAATGGAGGAGTAGCAAACGTGAGTACAGAATACATATTCCGCAGTCTCAAATACTAAACTCTACTCGCAGTTTGGCAAGCTTATCATCAAGAGTGTGGTCAGCGATTCGGCAAAAACAGTCGCGCTCGGCATCCCACAAGGGGCATTCCAGACCTTTTGTATCCTTTTCGGCGGCTGGCTCGCGACGAGGCTCCCTAACGCCAGATGCTATATCATGATGGCATCTAACATACCAACGATAATTGGTGCTTGTATTTTGTGGAAACTACCCCGCACCAACCAAGTTGGGTGTCTTTTCGGCTACTACATTGTAAGCATTTCGATTCATCTAAGAACTTTCTGTCCAAGATTCTAAAGGCATATATAGGTTGGCTCTTTCGTCAGCGGTGTTGTTCTCGCCATGCAAATGCCCGCTGCCAACCTCGGTGGCTACACCAAGCGTGTGACAGCCACCGCATTCGTATTTTTAGGCTACTGTCTCGGAAACATCATTGGTCCGCACGCGTTCCTGGCCAAAGAAGCTCCTATCTATCGAAGTGGCTGTATAACAATCCTCTCTTGCAGCGCGACGCAAATTTGCCTCATTTTCTATTTGCGGTGCCATTTGCAGAGAAGGAATCGGAAGCGAGACGAAGCTGCCGCGGCGACGGGTATTGTGCTGACTGGAGATGAGGCGATGACGGATGTTACGGATTTTGAGGTATGCGAATTCTCTAGGAATAGGTATTCCTATTTTGCTAACCTGTGATGTTAGAACCCGCATTTTCGATACCTCCTGTAGATCACGAAATCTACGGAGTTCGATCGCTAACACATTTCAGCTGTGCGTTCGTTCCCACATCTAGGTTCAAGTCATTGTATATTATGGGTCTTACTTGTTCTATTGGGTAGATGCCTCCTTATCATCAGGCCCCTACGGAGTCAACAGAAGTCCTATTGCACCACAATACAAAAATTAGAAAGACACTTCGCACGCTATCGAAAGATCATACTCTAGACTGATGACGCAATCAGTCCTTGATATCTCAAATGAACCCGTAACCCATTTCGTGCAATCATGTTATCTTGTGGTTTCCATCATCTCGTTGGGCCCTGGCAAGTGAGGCTTCAATCGCAGACAACAGATGTGTCATCTCGCTCTCGGTGCCGATTGTGATCCGAATGCAACCAAAACACCCATGATGAGTACCACGAAAGCGTACCAATATATTACTCTCTTTTGACAAATCTTCACACACAGCACGAGCTATGTTATTGTCAGGATTGCCACTTTTGTCCAAAATTTCAAACAACAGAAAATTGCTCTCGGTTCCACCACGCAAACCCCCAACACCACGCACTCTTGGCAGCTCATATAAGAGGCGGTTTCGCTGTACTTCCATTTTTGCTCTGTTTGCCTGCATAAAGTCCATGCCATTCGAGAGGGTGTGGCAAGCTAGTCTGCCAGTGGGCCCTGAAATGCTATAAGTCGTGCTGAGGTTGTGCAAAAGTTTTACTATGGGTGGTGAAGCAAACGCAGCGCCGAATCTAATCCCTGCCATCCCAAATGCTTTAGATAAAGTTTGGACCACCACCAGATTGGGCCATTGCGTGACCCATGTGGCCCGTGAGGATGTTTGAGACGAATAATCGATGTAGGCTTTGTCGAGGACCAAAACCCCGTTCTAGGTCGGATGCGTAAGGACTTTTTCCAAATCTTCTTTAGTGGCAATTGTCCCCGTTGGGTTGTTGGGAGAAGCCAGAAATATGATCTTAATGTTTGGAACCTCTGAAAGTGTAGTGGTAATAGTTTGCACATCGAGGCTGAAATTAGGAGCTGGCAGGAGTGGCGCTTCAACAATACCTATGTCGTTGATATGCGCTGAGACCGAGAACATCTCGTACGTAGGAGGACAATACATGATTTTGTCTTTCCCTAGCGCCGCAAAGCATCGCATGAGTACGTCAATAACCTCGCTCGAGCCTAGTCCAACAAAGACGTGATCTGTTGTTAGGGGAATTTGCGTGCGGCTGTGGCCGTTTCGAGGATTTCGAAGATTACAGAGATGTTTCTTTGCCTCAAGTTGATGGGGATCTGGATATCTGGCCAACCCCAAGACGTCAGCTTCATGGCTGTACGAGTTAAAGATGTCGACCATAATGTCTTGTGGTATTCCAGGTCCGAATGCGCTTTCATTAGCATCCAAGAATACTTTAGTTCCATCATTCTTATGGTCGCTAGGACTCAGTGTCAGCCATGGAGAATACGGGGGGCGATAAGGGTATCATTACTGTCGAGCAGCACGATATGGATCGAGGTTTAATATGTTACGTCGCGCGCACGTTTGCAGATTGAAAGGTGACATGTTTTGGCGGCAATAAATATTGAACGTCCTTTGAGCGTTACATGTACTTGGAAATTTTAGACTTTGGGGAAAGGCGAGGCCCCTCACATTCCGATCAGAGCCGCAGTGCCGATGGAACGTTACATTATTGCATGAGTTTTTAGCCGGCTGTCGCTCCTATACAAACTGTTACACAGGCAGTCTTCTTACGATTATTGTGGAAAATGTCACGTGACATTTGGAAAACCGATTTCTTTCTCCCCGGAAACAATTGTTTCACACCCAAATGGAGGACCTAAAAAGACATAGAGCTAAGAACCGGGGTCAAGTCATCATCTATTACTGAACCTACTCCATATTAAGGTCCACGGGAAAAATCGCAATCGTGGGTTATTTCTTCTGTCTAATGACAATAAGACTAATCCGATTCGATTGATAGTCCGCACCACTGTCCGATTCATACAGGTAAAACTCCGCTCCTGGTATCTTTTCATGACTAATACAAGAAGCCAATTACATTGTAGCGGTAAGATAACGAGACAACCTACAACTGCACCAAGACGAGAAAGAGACAATATCAAGACATTCAGAAGAACGAAACGTGCTCCCCTGTATCCAGCCCGTTTTTGACGACGATTATTCCACCATTGTGTACAAACACAAGGTCCTCATTTCGTCGAACTCTTGAAATGAAGCTCGAGTTTACAGTCCGCCAGACAGAAGGGATAAAAAAGTGCTTTTGAAAAGAGCCCATCACTACACTGCCAAGCTCGACGGAGCATACCCAGCCTGTCCTCGAGATAAAAAGTAGATAAGAATTTTGAAATCTCTTCACCGTACCAATGATATAATCCACATCGGGAATTTCCGCAACATTTCTCGTCGATCGGCTTCTTGATCTCACAGGATGGAGAGCGAAGGGCCCCGAAGAGGAACTTGCCGATCTTGCGGGGTGAAGAGCAAAAGATTCCAGGAGGGAAGGCCCGGAGGGGCTTGCCGTTATCGAAGGATTTAAATCAGGCGGTAATAGAGTGGACAGATCTAAGACGCAGACCTTTGTAGCGATGATTTTGGATGTCATTTCCTGGATCGAACATTGACTTGGAGGGGTTCTCTGCAAGAAAACCAGGTCATCTCCGTTGCTATCTATGGAGATTGCATCAGTGTCAACATTTCCTACTGGTTCGATGGTATCACCACTCAGGGGCGCGAGAGATTCGTAAGAGATGGTGATTTGAGTGAGATCAGACCATATGAAGAGCTTCACAGTATCTTCCTCAACCAGAATCAGTTGTGATGGCATGGATGGACGAGTGAACCACTTCCACATTGTCCGCTTCCTTGCTGTTGTCGAAGCAACACGCTGTTTTGATGAAACCGACCAGACTGAATCAGCTTCCGACGATGAAACAAGTATTAGTGATCCCGTTGGATCTACCAGGACTTGGTTAACTGCGCAACCTTGCTCTAGTTTGGCCTCAAATAGAGGCTCAGCGCCCCATTCTCTTCTGCTCCCCGTCGTAATTCGCATGACCCGAAACCGGCCCGAAGAATCAGCGCTGATAGTGATCCTTGGCTTGTAAGCCCAGTCAAGGCATGTTATACTGGTGAAGCTGCCCCGATACTTATAGATGTTTCGCATGGTATTTTCCGGATCATCGAGTTTGCAGGTGTCGACTCGCCCATTGCTTCGGCCACAAAAGGCAATTCCGCTTTCCTCGCAGCAGTGCAGGACAGTAATACTCGAAGACTGATCGCACATAGGCAGTTCAGTATCATCTTTGACCTGCCGGACAGAGTCACTAGGCTCACTAGCGTTGGAATCCGAGTCTTGGTTCACCAGTACAAGCGGTTCCCAAACGTTAGACTGCGTACCTCGCGTGTCTATTATTCTCAAATTGTCACTCGTGAAAGCAATTGCCGTTAAAGAGTCCCCCTGCATCTGAATCTGGTACAGAAATTGCAGCGTCTCGAAGTCATATATTTTGATGGTACCAGTTCCGTCACCGCCCGCCAGAGTCTTCCCATTAGGCGAGATCGTCAGCCTATCTAAACTGGCTGCCATCCAGTTTAACGGTTTGCAGGTGTTAATATCGAAAATGACGATGACCTCATCCCAATAATAAACAACCAGTCGTTGAAACGATGCATTAGGGTTGAGAATAGCGCAATGGACAATGTGCCCAGCATTGCTGTGTTTATTGGTCTCCCGACGTATGCAGGCCCCTATCGGGCGCTAGCTCTCGAGTGACCAAAGCTGGACAGGTTTGCTTTGGTACACGATGGCCATCACTTGCTGCTCAATGGAGATCTTGACGGCATTTGGGGTCGGATGGTAGGTGGAATCCTTAGCCTCAATGAAGGTATCCGTCCATGAGAATTTGTGTTTGATGATTCCAAGCGAAGTCTCTATCACTGAGATATATTTGTCTCGTGAGGCTACCATAAGCCATGACTCGGTCTCGTTGAAAGCCATTGCGAGCGTTTGCGAAACGACATCAATACCGTATAATTCGTTGCCTGTGAGCACGTCCCACAATTTCACATGTCGTAGGCCAGCGGATGCAAGAAGCTTTGCAGTAGCTCCGAACTCTAGAACAGAGACAGATTCTCCGTGCCACAACGTGGATAGCTCTTCGCAAGTGGACGTGCAATATATTTTCAGCTTCCCATCTGATAGCCCAACAGCGAAGCGGTCGTCCAAAGTAGCAACTGCCGTACCAGATGTATCATGATACGAAATGGAACAAATCCGATCATCCCAGCCCTTGTTCCAAGCCCCGACCAATTTGATACCATCTTCAGCATAACCAAAATTCCGGTAAATGGCAGAGTCGCGTGGATAGAAGGGTGGTATCAAGGTATGTATAGCCGCAGGGTTGCTTAACAAGTTGACCCCGAATTATGTGACAATGCGAGGCAAATCAACTACCCAGGCGGCGAGGTCTCCTGGGATCACTAGCACGTGTTTGGATCTTCTTGCGAGATAGCTAGAGAGGTGTCTCGATGTTCGAATCAAGCAACCCAAGCTCTTTAGTTGAGCAACACACTCAATCCATAATAGTACATTCGTATTAAAAAACTTTTCTAGCATCTCAAACAGCTTATCAGATGAGGATGTGGCCCTCACAATGTGCTCACTGAATCTGAGACTAGCGTAATCTGCCATGGATGTTTTGCTGGTTACCGCGGCACCGGATCGACGTCTTTTCGAGTATTTCAAGTTATCGCCAAGGAGGTATTTCAGACATGCCATTGCAATCATTTGATGTCCTACAGGAACATCGATGCGCAATTCCGAGTCAAGAGTACCCATTGTCAGGAACGCCCGAGCGGTTTCGTGGACGACCTGAATGTGTGACTGTTTATCGACGTCCAAAAATTGACCGCAGAGGTATTGAAGGCTAGTCCTTAGATCTCGAACCATTGTAATATCCAGACTGAGTTTAATAGCGTCCTTCATTTGATCCCCCGTTAATCGATGCACCGAACAAATAGTCCAAGTAATCACATGCTTGGCAAGGTTCTTTGTCCTCGATGATTCCATCTTTTTAATGTTGCTGTAATAAAGCTCGCTCATCTTTTGAGGTACGTTTTCGAGAACAACATGCACCTCTTCGACCGTAACAACATCACGGAGTTGCTTCATGACTAATGCAGTCCAGGGAAAGCTACCACCCGACTTCTCTACAAGGTTCTTGACAAGACTTTGCCGCTCTTCAATGCCATAGACGGGCAACGTAGCTGATGATGTCTCAACGTAGAGACGGATGTCCGCCAATGAATCATCTGGAGTGACCGATTCCGTGATGGTAGGCAAGCGAGGAAATAAGTTGTCGAGAGCTTGGCTTGGACGACTCGTAATAAACACTTTCAGAGGGATGTTCTCATCTATTTTGGACAGCAACGAGAAATACTCGTCGAAAGGGCCTCGATCGACTGCTTCGTCAAGAGCGTCGATGATCCAATAATGTCTGTTGAAATTAGTTACGAGCATTGAGAAGGACTGACGTTGGTAATTGCATAAATCAACTCACGGGACTTTGAACTTCTCGTGAAAGACACACACACACCCCGTAAACACATTGTGCCAAATAGCCTTATGATTCCGTATATCAATGGGTGGACCCTGCTGCGAAAGGCGAAACAATGCGTCGCAGACAGTCGAGTTTGCTCTAGCTGTCTGGTACGCCATTGAGCGAAGGAAGCTGCTAAGACTTGGTACCATCTTCTCGCCGGATTTAAAAAAGTAGTAGCAGGTGGGACAATTACCCTCTCGTTGATTCCATCGAAGCCTTCAACTCACCTGGGTATGAACTGAATGCTGAAAGACGACTGGATCATTGCAAACGGATCTTATCGTGCGACATGTGGTCCGTGGTCGCAAATGCGAGAAGTGAATGCCCTGGGCAACCAGAAGCAATGTTTTTGAGAAGCTCAGCCGACAGGCGATCCAAAGAATATTTGACTGGCAACATATTGTCTTCAGCCAGTGTACCTTCACTGTGGTACCAAGTGGTGTGCCGTCGGGCCTCATTATGACAGTTTGTTTTTCGGGGCTGTTGGGGGCGCGGCTCTGCTCCTTCTTTAGGTGTGTCGTTAACGAGTTAAGGAGGCCTATAGAAGCACTCATTAGCTTCCGCTGTTGTGAAACCTCCTAAACTTAGAGGGCTTGTCGGGCGCGACGGATACAGACCCTATTGGCAGTTGCTCACACCGCCCAGCTTCGAATGCAGCTGCAGCCTCGACGCCCGACTATCCTGGCTTGTCTGGGTCACCGGAGCCTGAAAATTGCCGACGCTGGATTCTGTTGTGCCCCCGATTCGTCTACTCTTCAATCAATAAACAGGTTTTCGCATCAACCCAAATTTTCATCTTTTAACCACGACTTTGCTTTTCGACATCTGTACTCGCTCAGAATCCGTTGCTGTTTCCAGTCTTCGTACTGAGGCCGAGAGGTATCTGCGATAGTTGCTAAAATTGGAAGCAATTGGAGTCGAAGGATCCTCACTCGCCGCGTGACCGGGTCGACAGAATGTCCGAAGAAGGGGCGCAGAGTTTGTCGAACAGAACGCGAAGTGAGGAAAGAGGGGCCATTGCAAGTCCAACCACCACACAGCCTTCTTTTCTTCCCACAGAAGCAGATATTACTAGAGAAAATCACGCGCCTGAAGTTGTCGGGTCAATACCTAGGCCGCGAACTTTGACGTTCAGCCACGGACTCGCCCTTCTTGTTGGACTCCAAATTGGGGCTGGGATATTCGCATCACCGTCAGCTATTTTCACTGGAGTTGGCTCTTCCGGATCAGCTTTGCTCGTATGGCTCTTGGCTGGTATTCTGGCGTGGACCGGCGCGGCTTCATTCACAGAGCTCGGCAGCGTTATTCCCCTGAATGGAGGCATGCAAGAATATCTTCGATACTGTTACAATGATGCTGCTGGGTTTCTTGTCGCCTGGACTTGGGTCCTCGTTGTTATACCTTGTTCAACTGCTATGCTCTCCCTCACATTCTCGGAATATCTTTACAGAGCGTTTGCTTTTGAAGGAATGCCATCCATCTGGGCTGTGAGGGGGATTGCTTGGCTTACAAATATTCTTATCACTTGTCTGAATTGCTTAGGAACTCGTGCAAGCACAGATACAACAAACGTTTTCTTCGTTTTGAAATTAACAGGGCTTCTTTCGATAATTGGCACTGGCATTGTCCTCCTAACATCAGATTCCTATCATCAGCCCGACACACTGCCTATCCCCGGGCAAAGTCCAAGCTCAAGTCTCTGGGGTCATCTTGGAGCATATGCTGACGCCACTCTTGCTGCTTTATGGGCATATTCTGGATGGGAAGTCGTCAGTGCCCTCCCCTAGCAGCTCGGCTTTGCTAAACGCACTCTAGCTTGGGATGGTCGCAGGTGAACTCGAGAATCCATCTCGGAATATTCCGCTGGTCATCAATAGCGCCATGTTCATTGTTGTATCACTTTTCCTCATGGCTAATGTGGGCTATTCCATTGTTCTACCAATTGCGGAGCTGCAGAAGACTAATACTATTGCTCTGGTACGTCCCATGTGCTGCATATGGTACCGGAGGCGCTAATGTTGCGCGATTAACATCAATAGGACTTTGGGTATAAAGCGTTTGGGACTACCGGTCTTCTATTCTACGCCTGGGTTGTTTGTGTCTCATGTTTGGGTGGTCTGAATGTGAAGGCTTTTACCGCCGGTCGGTTGACCGAAGCTGCTGTTCAACGCAATTACTTACCTGCTTTCCTGACTACACATCCATCAAGTGTTCAGATCGGCGACGAAATTGGTGAAAGACAACCACCACTCCCCATTCGCGGCCAACGTCCGTCGGTTTCTGTCGCGGATTCAATCATTCCAGTGTAAGAATGTCACAATCGAGACATTACATCCAGGCTAATTAAATAGTAATGCTATGCTACTTAATTTGTTTTTATCCACTCTTTACCTGATCATTGGGGACTTCCGTTTTTTTCTGATCTTTATTGGTAAGAAGTCTCTCTATGGGGCATGATTATTCCACCATGAGCTAATCTGACTCACTGTGTTCCTTAGGCATGGCGGAGTCTGTCACACTGTTTATGGCTGTGGCTGGTGTCCTAGTACTACGAGTAAGAGTCCGCAATGATTCGAGCAGTATTCTCTACCGCACTCGCGTCATTAATCCTCTGACCTATTGCACTGTCCTCGCGGCGGTCATTACCCGCAGCGTTATAAAACATCCCATTGAGGGGATTTTAATCATGGTTTTCAACTTGATTGGCGTAGGGTTATACAAAATAAGATGGCGAAGCGGATTATTCAGAGCAGTCAGTGATGTGGCTTGAGAGATGGATTGGGGGTCACATCAAATGGGGCTCATAGGGCCTGTACAAGAGCCTTCTTTACACTTTTTAGATAGCATGAATCCATGCCTTCCTACAACTTATTTGCCTGGTGACATTAGGGTAAAATTTCTGGCGCCGTCAAAACTATCATGTACATGTTGTCATCATACGATGACCTTCATCTAATCATACTCGAAAGAGCGAGTTGAGACGTGTAGAGTCCAGCTATAAAATCGCACTAGTATTTGTCTAAACTTTATAATTCGCAGCTTTAATGGAGGTTCTGGTGCTAAAACTTGTAATTACGCTACTATATTTAACTGTCAACTGCGCCCGGTCGTTCTTGAGAGACGCTTTCCTGCCCCGAACCCTTGCCGTCTTAAATTTCACCTCTCCTAAATGATATTCACAATCTTTCCAAGATAAATCTCTTTGAAGTTATACCCTTGTGCTTTCATCTCCGCCTCCTCGGGAACCCGGAACCATTTTCCTTCCTTGGGGTCGTTGAGAGGTGTGCATGTTTTCTTGTAGACTTTTCTCACTAATGGGTGAGATTTGACGATCGCTGCTTGCTCTGGGGTAAGTTTGATCAACATCCACCCAGACTCTGACCGAAATTGAGGCGTGGAGTCGGGCTTGATCGATTGTAACACGGTGTCTAAATTATGCTTCCTCTTCGACTTATCCAAAACATAACGCAGAGTAATGCAACACACTTGTTTCACATCCTCTCCAAAATCCTCCTCAGCGCTAAGTCTTGCTTCTGGGGAAAAATTTACCAACAAATCCACTTCATCAAACCCCCAGTATGGCAGGCATTGGAGCAGTCCGATTCGCTTATAGATTTGCGCTTCGGCGTCTATGCACTTCAGGATCAACGCATAGATGTAATTCCCCATTGCACATATAGTGAGACAGTAAAGAGCCGATCCTTCTTCCACGTGGTTGGGGCCCGGGGGAGTGACGTCGTAATCAAGAGTAAATAACCCTTTATTGGCTCCTGGTAGATCAATTCTACCATCTTTCAAGGTCGTTTCAATGACATGACCCCGGATGACAAGCTTGGCATTATTGACCTGCCCCCTGGGATTTGACTTGGCCAGGGGAGTGTAATTGATCTCCATAATCTCACATAGCTGCACGATCCCAGATTCAAGCGGAAAATACGGATAGTAAATCGGTTGTCCACCTAAAGCGGACCAAGACCAAGTTGGAGAGGAGAATTCGACGTCTTTCGCTTTCACTGTTGCGCTATCTAATCTTTTCCAGCATAGATCCCCAACCAAAGAGTCCTCCCACAAGCCAGCAAGATATCTCCCACGGCCTGTTTGGTCCGAAAGTCCAGCAAGAGCCGGTAAACGGTCCTCTTCGTAGGTAAGGTCATGTTTTGAGTATTCTTCCACAAGTCTACGCCAACCGATTGCCGTTGCACTGCTGGAATTTGCGTGCGTTAATTTTGGATGGAAGTCCCGTGGACTGAAGTTGCCACAATAGCAACAGCACTGCTCCATACACTCCCACATGATATCTTCCTGGCAGAAATGTACCACACGGGGTGCGATAAGACGTTCTTGAAAAGCCCATGCTCGCTTAAGTAATGGGAACAGTGACTCAAATTGGTATCTGATATCACGGACGTCATATTTATCGTCATAATGTCGAATTCGCGGCCGTACCATGACCTCGCATCCGACTCCATTGCGGGCGGAACGTTTAAATACACCGGTCTTTCTTGGATTACGATCGAAAAACAAGCCTCCTTGAGAATCTTTTGATCCAGTCGCCGCTAACATGATCCATGAATCACGGTAAATTGACGCCATCTTTGCAGCTTCCTTGTTCCAGTCATCTTGATCATCCTGGACAATGCAAAGAGAATCGATCCATAAGAATTGCAAATTCAAGTTGCGTGTGAAATTAATTGCGTCCTGAAAGGTCTTTGGTATTGAACTCCACGAAATCCCGGTTTTAAAAGCCTCAAGGTTATCCTTTTTGGTTTGTATGAGCTTTTGCTTGCCCCAGCAGTGACTTAGACATGCGTATTTTCCACGAGCATTTATAGGTGTTTCCCAAAGTCTGATATCAGAGTTTGACCGACCTAAATCCAGGAGTCTTGTGGGAAGCGTAGATATGGCTTGATTCTCCCAGTGAACACTTCGGCTTGAAAGCGGCTTGTTGTAGGTAGAAAAAGAGGTTGTCACGCATCGAGTATGGTTAAGCCTGCAATGTTCCAGTTGGCGCTCAACCCAAAGCAACGCAGACGAACTTTTTACTTCTACACTAGCTTCAGGAATGCCATTTTCTATTTCGAAATTAGCCCAACAATAATATCAAGGGAGACAGGGTATACCTAGTGACTGCGTGAACTCGAGCAAGACTCTTGGATCAGTCTCCGGCAAATAGACGATCCATCCCTCGTCTTCCTGTCGATAATTGACATGATATTCGCTAGCATACTCGTTATCCGATTCCAGTTCTACGTGTTGCAATGTCTGAAAATGTTCGATGCCCCTTTTCAGTAACAAACAGGCGCGGCAGCCATAACAAATTGCTTCTAAAAGCTGCTTGCCTGTGAAGCGACAACTACTCCACCAAGTTGGGTCTGGGTTTACGACACGAGGCCACGCTTGTACCTTCTCGCATCCGCACAGCTTGCAATACGTCTCGCTTTCGGCGTCACCAGAAACGCCTAACTCTCGTAAGTCGTCGGCCGTAAACTAGACATGGTTCAGCCTGGATGGGCAATCAGATGATCGGCACAAGGGAACAATGAAGTACCTCCAATTCAGTAATGTGTGACATGTCTTCCTTCTTCTCTTCTACTCTTGAAGTGCTTGCAACAGAAGGCGCGCCAGGACCAGAGGGGGGGGCGTTGATCGAGTCGCTCATGGCTGTTTCGCCGCTGAATTACGAGATGGAGGGTCCGACGGGTCGTCACAGGCAAATTTATGGACAAAGATGGAAGTAGGGAGGAGTAAAGAGATGACAATGTTGAACGAGGCTGCAGAATCGACGCGGGATAATAAGCGCCGACGAGGCACTGCCCCGCACGTGCGGTGTGTCCTAATGTGGAAGGATCTTTTTAGCCGCTCCGTACAATTTTGGGGTGACCGGAGGATTTGAATTGAAGTTGAATTTGATACATAGCATTGCATTCCAGTTTGAACTTCCAACTCTGGAAGGTATACTACGATTATTGAGATGCAAATCCTTATAATTCGTGAAAACTTCTGCCAGAGGGATAATCGCAACTTCGCCGGAGCATCACTTCAAGTGATAAAGCATTGCAATTTGTTTAAAGTACTTTACAAAGCCAAGCAACAACGATTCTTCGCTGAAAGCCCGCACGCTATCTCATCTCGGCCTCCATTCAAGCAGACTTCTCCTTGGGCGCAATCAGGACGGGGTATTCGAGCTCTAGAGTAGCTTTCGGATTTCCTTTCAATGACACGAAATCGACAACGAGGGAGTCTTTGACAGCGAAGACGGAATCGTCGTCTAGATACTTATCCTTCGAGTCGAAAATTTGGGTCGTGACTGGTTTGTAGCCATCGCGTTGTACCTGCTGCTTGTTAGCGGGATCGGGAAGCGGGCATGGGGGACTTGCGATTAAGTGGATGTGAGCTGGTCGGAATGGATGGCGGTCGAGGAGCTGAAGGAGTTTACCAGCGGGTCCTAGAAAGAATAAGCCTTACCATCTGGAGCGTTGGTAGGGTGGTTCTTTACCATCATCCGGTACAGGATATGGGGTAGGTCTCAAGCAGTAGAACGCATAACGACCATTCTTATCCGTCTTGAATTTCCCCCGAAGGTTGAGATCCGTCTGCTTATCATCCTGCTGCTCATAGAGCCCATTCGTAGAAGCCTGCCAGACATCAATCCAAGCCCCTTCGACCGGCTCATTCGTCTTCAGGTCCCGCACTGTGCCATGCATATATGTGATCTCGCCATCCTCAGGCACATTCTGTACAATCGTAGATTCGTTCTCAAGTATCGGGTGGTCTTGGCGGAAGAAGGGCCCCAAGATAGCACTCGCGGTGGCAAAATCGTTCGTCTCGGCCGCGAGCTTGAATGTGATCTCGTCAACGAGTCTGCAAACCCCAGCATTAGTTTCTCTTAAGGTTCAGGAGAGATTGAAACATACGACTCTAGTCCTATAACATCGCACAGCAATTGTCCCTCGTTCCTCTTCTCGTCGCTCATCTTCCCCGCCCAATTGATCATCTCGACGCCCGCCATCCATTCGTCTACCGTCAACTCGTTTTCGCGGGCAAAATCGTGGATGTGCTGGACCAAGCTGCCCATTACCTTGCGCATGCGTGGGGTGGCTTTGGGGCCAGTGGCTTCAATGACATGCCGGGTGAAGTTGGGGTCGAATCTGGAGTCGTGTTGGACGCCGTTGCCGTTTGTGTTCGCCATGCTGAAGGTTGGATGTAGGGTTGTACTTGATACTATGGAATTCAAGAACAGAGAGAGGTGACTGTAGGAAATAAGAGGAGGATTTGAATGCAAAAGAAGTGTACAGAAGAGAAGGAAAGAATGAGGGGGGACTTTTGTTTGCAAAGTCAGTTTCCACGAGGAAGGTGGAGCTCGTTGTACTTCCCCACCACAAACCTTGCTCAGCTACTGCCAGAGCGCATGTACTCCGATATACTACCACATATCAAAGCAAGTGGCCAGCACCGGATTGATAATTGGGGCACGGCTGTGGATGGCGGCATCCTGAAGGGCTTGGACTGACGTCGGATGCGGACGAAGTTCTGCGGATCAGAACCCTGCTGGCGCGAAATTTGGAAATGCGGGGTCCTCAGACGTCGGACCGGGTCAGCTTTTCCTCGTCCACAACCCGGCCCAGGAACACCAGAATAACTTCAGTATTTGGTGTGCTATCCGCCTGTGCCCTTTACCAGACCAGATGAGGATGGTGGTGCGCCTGTCCTGGACACTAATGGTCAAGCGGCCATGAATCAGTCTCATCCGATTCCATTCCAAGGCGGACAAATGGGATCTTGAACGACTATGAAAAGTAGGGGCGCAAACGCTTTTCGAACCTGGTACTCTTCTATACATTATCAAGTGGTCTCTGTCTTCGTGCAATCTACCATTCCATTCTCAAATTTGGCCCTCCTGGCGGCGAATAGATGCTCAGCCCATTTCAGCATAGCAGGGGACAAAGACCCCGCCCTAATCACTCTGATGCTTTCTCAGAGCCGCATTGGGGGACCGAATCCTAGTCCTTTTCCTTTCGAGTCATTTGTGTTGTCAATAATTGAGAAATACTAGCTAGCCATCGCTGTAAATGCCAGTAAGGGTTTCGGCGAAAATTTTGCTAGCGCTCGCCTTTCATGAACTTCTTATTTTTTCCAAAGTCCATGCTCCGTACCAAGTGGGTTGCAGTGAGATGTTTGGACGAGGAATGAAGAGACGAGTAACCTACCAGGTTATATGAGGGGTAAGAAGGTTTCACAGCTTCTAAGGATGATAAAGGCTTCAGAATTATTAAATTAGTCTCCGTCATATCAGAAAAGAACCACTGAACTCAGCGTCCAAATACGAACAACAATCTGTACCGCAAAGGCTTTTCGATCTCCATCAAAAAATCCCTGAATCCCCACAAAATCCGATCCAAACCACCCCTCATCCATGCTTAAGGCCATTAATAACCCCAATGCTTATCTGGTAGGTTGCCCATTCTCCTGGTACTTGTAGCAAAGAATGCCCTGCCCGTTCCTATTCTCAGAGTCCATGAGTTTGTTGATAGGTATCTGCGGAGCAAGCTTCTCAATCATAAAGACCGTGTAGTTCAAGTCCGTGGATCCAGTTCCATTGGGATATGTTGGGCCGCCCATAGAGTAGAGATTCTTTGGGTTAAGGCTCTGCCACAATCTCCAGATTCTATCAATCTGGCTGTGGTGCATGAAAAACATAGGATCATTGGGCGAGGACCATACATTTGCCATCTAGTAAACGGTCAGTGAGTCTGCTTTATAGTGGTGGCGGGACGACATACCTCTCCTCCAACGCTTACATGCCCAAGCCCATGGACTCCGGTCGTGGCACCAGTATTTCCAGCATCATTATCGACTCCGTGAACAAAGTCGGCATAGTTTGTCATCCGCAAGAGGGGAATGACATTGGGTTTCCAAGCCAAACCCATGTTAGCCAATTCGTTTTGAAAATTTCGCTTCAGGCAGTGAGGATTGTCTCCGAGGTTGTAACCCCAGCCAATGGGATTCTGAATGCCGGCAAAAGGCCCATTGTTGATGCAACTTCCCACGGGTGCGCTACCTGGGGGGAATGATATGCCGGTCTTGATGGTGCCATTTGCTCCATTGCCACCAAATCCAGTGTCTGGATCCCAGAGAGGAGAGTCGCTGAAGTTTTTGCCGCGCTCGGAGGTATCCAGAGACCACTGCATTCAGGAGTTAGCTATCTTTGTCGTTTCTTCAGAATGCTTGAAGGATTCAACAGTTGAGTACACGAGAAGTGAGAGTTCATCCACGAGGCGACGAAAGCCGTGATTTCGACGGAGTATCACGAGAACAGATGGAAGAAAATGCCCCCAGAAGCTGGTAACTTACATCCCAGTATGGCTGAGCTCCCGCATAGCCGCACTCATCTCTCAAAGCATTCTCATAAATCCAAAGAACGTAGCTTTTCAAGTAAGTCAGACATGTATAAATGACGAGTCCTGAGTGATCATACCTGTGAAAAGGGAGGAAGACCCCATTGAAATGAACGCCCGGGCCCTTGATGTAATAATTGCCAGGATCATTCACATTGAGTGCCGTAGTAGCATTGATGTGCAACACAGTGAAATCATCGTGGCGGTTGTTGGCGGGGTAGTCGGGGTAGAGCTTGGAGGGCTTGCTGTAGAGGCACTTGACAGCGGCAGTATATGCTTTCTTTTGAGCGTCACTCAATGCGCGCCTAGGTAAACCTCAATACTGATACTAATATTTTCGATGTGGGGGATGGCCTACCATTCCTTTCGGATTCGGGGCTGTGTGCACGCATCCGTCCTAGGCTTCGCCCCGTATTTTGCTTGTGCAATAGCCACAGAGGCCAGGGAAAGCAGAATTGTCAAGGGTGCCAACATGATTCAAGATTGACTATTAGCTCGTGAAAGTAGTTCTTGGTTGAAAAGTGTGGTGTCTCAATGTGAGGGAGTTTGAGGGGATTTATAGCTGAGAACTTCACTTCTAATTGCCAATCATTTTTCCCTTGAGTATTCTCGTTCTTGCTACAACAGAAAATTTGATGTCGGAGGGGAACTTGAAAAGGTAGTACTGCTGGAACTCAGTGACCTAGTGTGCTGGTCGATCTGCTCTTCCGAGCTTGGACAGACTACAACACAGCGGAGCTTCAATGCATCATCAAGCCACGACGTTGCAATGATTTCAGCCAGTGAGGGGTATCGAAAATCGATAGACATTACAAATGGAAAAAGATATCAGCACCACTGGATGCTAGCTTCAGTGTGCAAAGCATATTTGCTCTTTTTTACTACGCAAGAAGGCATCTGAATGTCGGGTGTCTACCTCGCGTCAGTCCGTCTGCAATGGAGATTCGGAGATGAGCGATTGATGCTATCATTGTGATGCTCAAAATCACCCCACTAAGTGATAACAAGTATCTGAGGCTGATAGGAAATGTAGCGGAATACCGGCTGGAGAGAGTTCATTCGCTCGGAACCGTAGCTACACAAGGTACACGAGATCCCCAACTTGATTATCGCACGGAAACTTATACGCCTCTACTTAAAAAACAATATTACACAAGGAGAGCCCCAGGTGGTATGAAAAGGTCTTGCGCGATGGAATCTGCAGATCACGTTAACGTCGTGCACCAAGTCCCAGGACTCTGTGAAACAAATATCTCAAAGCAATGGAGTTGAGACATAGCTGCAATGAGAGCGTGACTCATCATAAGACTTGAGAGCGCTTGCTCCGATTATAATCCCTTCTTCAAAATCACATAATTAAAGGATATTGTAGTATTTGTTCCTTAGAGTTCCCTGAATCGTGATGAATGCCAACCCCGCCCGGCTCCAACACACCGCGACCACGACACCAAACCTTGGATTCGACGCTAGTATCACAACTAGAAAAACCGACCAAGCACTTGCCTTACCAATATAACAAGATAATAACACTGCTATGACATCAGAGAAAAGGGTGCACAGTTCGTACCTAGAAAATCAAGGAGGTGAGAGTCCACCAGCCGGGTGACTGGTGCGGGGAAGCATCTCCCAGCCCCCACATTTATCCGAGAATGGCAATTTGTACCTCAGTCGTCCGCTATGAAGAAAACTGATCCAAGACACAAATATTCCGTCCATCTTTCAAGCCAATCATGCGCTACTGAAAGGGAGTACTGGTACTTCAAGTATTCCCCCACGGCGCCGCCACCAGGGCCCGAGGAACACGATTACCCAACAACACCCGGAGAATGTGCAACCAACTTCCAACAGGTCTCCAATCACAGACTAAACTTCGCGCATGCAGTTTCTGTCTAAAGCTTTGATATTTCTTTTCAATAACTCGTGAAGGGGGCAGCCATCAAGTTGTGTATGCTGCGCAAGTCGAACGCAAATTCCTATTTCGTAAGCCACAGAAGCCTGTGCTTTAGAATACCCGAGCAGATTCTCCTTTCCCGCAGTCGCTGTAATCATGTTGACTCGCTCGGAAGGTATTTTCCCTAATAGACTCCAATGTCTCTCTCAAATCCTCATGTTCTTGCTCCTCCTTCTTGATCTGATTTTCTCGGAAATATTTCTCGTCAATAGGCTCCAGCGTTTCCATCGAAAGCTCGTGTTTTTGCTCCTCCTTCTTAATATCCTCCTTAACCTTGGTTTTGTGCCCATCTATAGATGGCACGAAGGGATCGAATTCAATGGACTCTTCAATACCAAGGAATGCTTCGCCGTCATCCCGGTAATCGTCAAAAGTGCATGTGAAGTCCATCACCGCTCCTGTCTCCATGCACCCCGTAACATCTTCAAGCAGATCACCCATCTCGTTCTCAATTGCCTCTTCCTCAATTACCGGCAACGGCACCTGATGGATCCAGCAATTCCTGGCCTCGAAGTTTATCATGCGCTTCGGTGCATCGAAGTTCGCCGACTGCTGTGATATGTTGAAGTCTTTGGGCTGCTCCGCTTCGACCAGAAGTGGGTAGGAGTGGTACTTTGTAATGTCTTCGGCGAAGAACTTGTAGTATGTGTGCTGCAATTGGGCATTTAACCTGCTACCTTCTGGTGCGGACGGTTCCACAGTACCAGTAACTCGCAGAACGATCGAGAAGCAGGGATAGTCGGCGAAATGGAGGAAGAGCTTCGTGGTCAACGCCCCCCCGACCCTTTTATCAACCACTCTTGGTGACTTATACATTCTGCCACCAAATGTGAAGGTAACGTCTAAAGACCGTCCACTTTCAACGAACTCGTGAGAGTGCAAGTCGGGGTACTTGGGGTAGTCAGTCTGGAGTACCTTTCTCTTTTTTCGAGGGTTTGTATCGTCATGTTCGGAAATATGGGACTGGTGTTCCCTCCTCTCAATCTCGCGCTTGGTATCGGGGCATGCCTCCATGGTGTGTCCTTTCTTCCCGCACTTAACACATTCTAATCTTTAAGGACACTGCTGTAAAGAATGTCCTCGGGTCCCACAGCCGCGACAATACGCGCTCGGGCAGCTGTTATCATCATGTCCAACCGCCCCGCATCTACCACATTTGGGCCCCCCACAATCCGTCCATTCATGTCCATATTTCTGGCACCTGGTGCAAAACGGAGGCTTCTCTGCTTCGATAGATTCCCTTATACTTTGGAAAACACCACGATCTGCCCGGTATTCGTCCACAACACATTTGAAGTATATTGTGCGGCCTTCCGCCATGGACTCTCGAACGCTAGCCACGAGTTGCTTCATCCGTTGCTCGAGATAAGGGTCTACGAGCCTAGGTATCTCCGTCTTCGCCACATGGCAGCATTTAGCTTGAAAGTGAATCCAGCGCTTCGGCCTCTCCGAACTGGTGACATATCCAAATGGAACGCTGAAGTCGTTGGACAGAGACTTCCCGGATTCTATTGGGTAAGAGCCCCAAAAGACAACTTCGCTGATGCGGAACGTGAGGTTGACTGTGTAGAACTTGGGTTCACTTGACATCTCCGAATCGTTGAGCTGCTCGCCACAAAGCTTCAAGACGATGTTTCCTTGGCCTTCGCTGAATCGAAGGACCAGCATGCCTTCCGTTCTCTCGTTGTACTCGGTGATCTTGTCGTAGATGGCATCGCGTCCGGTGTAGCATTTGTTGCCCATGGCGAACACTGCCGACATAGGCTTTGCCTTCGGCTTTTCTGTTGATCCTTCCATACTTGTGTTGATGTTGATGTGTTCGATTTCGGTGTGCAGGACTCGCGTTGTTTAATGGTGTACTTGTTAAGGTGATGCTATCAATAAATTACTGCCCGATCTAACGAGAATTTTGGTGCGGAGAAGAAGGTGCGCGCATGTCCGAAAGTAAAGTTGAGGAAGTAGCGTTGTGACTTGAAAAGGGAGGTGGAAAAAGTTTCGGTCGAAACATCTGTTTGGTGAATCTGAGCTTGGTTATTTTGAGAAAGTGCAAAGCTGGCTTCCGTCCCCGCCTGCCTGCTTGATGAAGTCGTTTCGCATCCATCAATTCGTCAATTTAGGCCTGTAAATTCAAATCAGAACAAACATCACAAAAAATGTCCCACTTGGGCAAGCAACATCAGTCTCAAGCCAACCAAAGCATTCACAATCACAGCCCCAGCGACAAAAACAACAAACATAAGTTCAAGAATAATATTCCACACCTAGAATGTATTTCATCCCCTATCCCCTACATTCCCTCCTCGCCTCCTCATCGCCACAACTAAAACCCTATCCATTAAATATCCATACAAGAAGTGTAAACATTAAACCTCCCTCCACAACATCCTCGTGTATCCCCATTTATCTCTCACAACCCCTCAAACTTTTCCATTAATCCAATTATTTCATCCATTAACGCCATCCAATTATTCCAAGGAGGGTGTTGGGTATCTTATATTCCAATCCATCCTTTCTCTCCTTTCATGCAATGCCATATCCGTAATGAGTGTGGGTATATATGCGCGCCGTCGTAAATCGTAAATGAGTGTCTAGTGTATTCTTCGTTGCCGTAAAGGATCGTGAGTATTATGCATTAAGCATTAATTTTTCTAAGGAATGTGGGTATCATGGTATAATCCGTAACCAAAAGTATAAAATCGTAAAGTCATGATACCAAAAAATATGCGCGCTCATGAATCGTAAATGCCACCAAAAAAGATTCGTGTTCGAAAGGGTGCTCAAATCAGAGCAAGGTGAAGAAAGCAGCGAGTAACAATGCAACAATCATGATGAACGCCGAAGGTCTCGACGCGTCTGCGGCGTTGGCTGTTACTTGTGCAGGTCCAGAAGAAGTAGCAGAAGCTGAGCTTTGAACCGTTGTGCTCGATGAGCCGATCGCACCTGCATTTGCGGACGCGGTGCTGACTGCCGAGGAGGCTGGATTCGCGGCTGGGGCGGAGGTCGAGCTGAGGATCACAGGCTCTGTGTTGCTGTTCGCGGACGCCTGGCTCGTAACAGCCACGTTGCGCGTAGGTGTTGGACCTGTGGAGGTAGCGACTACCACGCTCTGTGTCTGAGGAAGAGGTACCACTGTCGCGGTACTGGTGCTCGAAGGCGGCTCTACAATTGACTGTGGAGCTTTCGCGTTGCAGAAATCGATGAATTGTGCGAATTGCGGGTTGACGTAGGTTTGCAGGGAGGTCTTGGTGGTGTCGCCATTGGCTGATACGCATTCGTTGCAGGAGGAGTAGTCGGACTGGAAGGCAGAGCCGGAGCGGCAGAGCTCAGGCGTTTTGCCAACTTTTTGGGCTTCGAGCATGCAGTTGTTGCATTGGGCGTAGCAGAGGGCTGGAACAATGGTGTTGTCTCGTTTGAGGATCTCGCGCTTGATGACTGCGGAGGTCGCAGCAGCTGCCGGCGGGAAGTGCGAGAATGCTGATTGAGATTTCCAGTTTCCGGTTGTGAAGGCTTTGCTGCTCACATCGCCAATAACGAATAGGGTCACGATTTTCTCGACAAAAATGCCGTAGTCCAGACCGAATGCGTGCGGGTTCAAGTTGAAGTAACCTTTCGTTGGTGGGTAGTATGTTGTCTCGCCCTTGGGCCAGACGACGTCTGTGAAATCAGGAGCAGGTTTACAGAACTTGGCATCACAGAGATAATCGGCCTCAGGTGGATCCACCCACAATGTACAGCCATTTGGCATTGGCGGCATGCAGACATAACCTGGTGAGCATCCCCAAGTTGCATCGTCACTAGTATCTTGTGGTGTCACTGGCGCGGAGTTCGTCGGCTTGGGGCAAGCAAGTTGCTCTGTAACTGTTTGGGTTTGGGTTACAGTTGCTCCAGGAGGGCCCGTTAGAGTCAAGCCAGGTTGACCAGGGGGCCCAGTAACGGTCACAGTTGCTCCAGGAGAGCCAGGCTGGGTAACAGTAGCACCGGGGCCAACAATCGTAGTGCCAGGACCAACGATTGTCGTGCCGGGGCCTACAATTGTAGTCCCAGGAAGTGTCTGCGTGGATCCAGGGCCTGTAATTGTAGTCACAACTCCAGGCAATGTGGAAAGCGAAATCACGGTTGAGCCAGGTCCTACAATAGTCGTTACGGAGCCAGGCAGAGTAGACAAGATCGTTGTTCCTGGCAGCGTTGTTGTGACAGCCGGAAGCGTGAGTGTCGTTGGAGCTGGCGTGAGAGTTGAGATCGAGCTGATTGTTGAGGTTACCGTCGAGGCAGGCAGTGTGATCGTAGTCAAAGAGCCGGAAATCGAAGTCGTGACAGTCGAAGCTGGGAGTGTGGTTGTGAAGCCTGGAAAATGATTAGCATTGTGAAAGCTTCATTCGGGGTGGGTCTCTTACTGCTTATTAAGACTGTTGTAGACGTGGCCGTAGCGGCTAGATAATGGTCAGTGAGAGTATTTTACAGCATTTAATGTACTTACTAGCTGTTGTTGTAATCAATGAAGTCTGGACACTGATGATCGTTGAGACGGTAGTGTAAGTGCTGACTGAAAACTCGGTCGTTGTCGTGGTATGATCACTGATAACCGTGGTTCTGATGGTGGTCGGAACAGTCATGGTTCGAATGATAGTACTCAAACTGGTATGGGTGATCGTTGTCGGCTGAACGATGGTTGTCTAAAAATATTGAGCATTTTAAAAGTCATTAGAGAGATGAAGCTTACCGGTTTCGTCACAGTGCAGTGACAAGCAGTGACAAAGGTTGTAGTCCTGAAGAGCGTGATTGTGGTGGAATCATGGACTGTGGTTGTATATGGCACGCTTGTGGTCAATGTGTAAGTTGAAAGCTTCGTAGTCTATAGCGATTTGTCAGTTATCTCCTAATCTAAAACTCCACATTTTGACATACCGTTGTCGGCACTGTTGTCGGTCTCGTCGTGGTCGTCGGGGTCGTCACAGTCGCCGTGGTCAGATATGTTGTGGTGGAATATATCGTGATTGTCGTTGAATGATCCACGATGACCGTGTATGGGTAGCTTGTCGAGACTGTGGCGGTAGTGAGAGAAATCTGCGTCGTCTGTTTTCATTAGTCAGAGGTACTCCAAAGAATTTTCGTGAAAGCTGACCGTTGTGGGTGTCGTAAGGGTATCTGTGACACTCTGCGTGGTCGTGAGAGTAGATAGACTCGTCGTAGTGTATGTGGAATACAAAACTAAGGTCGTTGAGTGATCTACAGTTGTGGTCACGGGATACGAAGTATTAAATGTGTAAGTCGACACATATGTTGACGTAACGAACGAGGTGGTCGGAACAGTTGTCTTTTTTCGGGTCAGCATATAATATCCCTTGGCAGCGAGGTATCTTACCGTATCTGTCTCGGTGAAATTCTTGGTGGCTGTGGTCGTATAGCTTGTAGTCAGAGTTGCATAGGCCGTGGTAGTAGTCGTGCTATACAGCGTTGTTGAAGAAACAACCGTGTAGGGGATTCTATTGAATAATTAAGCTAGTTTTCTCAAGCACAGATTGGCCATTTCTTACCTCGTGGTGATGACCGAAGTTGACACATAAGTGGAGTAAATCGTGGTTGGTACAATGGAAATCCTCGTGGTTGTCGTGGGAATCTTCAAAGGGCATTAGCATTATTCGAGGACGAAATTTGAAGACATCATGTGACACTGAGATGGAAAAAGACATCTGATATCTGCGGGGTACAGCTTCCAGTGCAAAATTGCGGAAACTTGCCCGATCGCAATTTCCGAATCAGGTTTGTGATCCTTAATTCTGTCCAACTACATGATCCATTCTGAGAAGGGTCGCATGTTGGAGCACTCAAGTCCGACTGGGTGGCCTTTTTCCAACGTCCGAAAGTAACCAAAAAAGAACAAATAACGTACCCTCGTTGTCAACGTGGAAGTAGCTGTCTTAGTATCGGTCGTCTTGTACGTCGAAACCTAGCAAAAAGTCAGCTAGTGTCCAGTTCGCTTCAGCACTCAGAGTTTAGGGGCTAAATACATAAGTCGTCTTAATCGTCGAGTATTTCGTGGTACCAGAAGTGACAGTATACGGAATCGATGTGGTTTGAGTGACATTTCTGGTCGTTGTATACTACCACATGTTAGCTCGAATTCCGAGAAATGGGCAAAACAAATTTGCCCCGGGACTGGAAATCACATACCGTTGACGTCTCATAACACGTGGTTGTTGTTGTATCCGTGAAATTCTTCGTAATGTACTCTTCATCCGTAGTTGTACTCACGCTATAGACAGTCGTCGGCACCGTGGTTGGGACGGTAGTTGGGACGGTCGTCTGGTCACGTGTCAGATTCTTCCTTCAACATTTACTAGTTCAGCTTACCGTATAAGACGAAACCACCGTCGTGGTCGTCACAATTGTACTCCATATTGTGGTCGGTACCGGATATCCCACTGAGTCGGTGGTGGTTATCGTGTACGGGATTGACTAGAAGTCATCAGTGGAAGGATATAAAACCGAACCGGGTTTACTAACAGTTGTGAATGACGACGTGAGGGTGGTATAAATGTAGTCCGTCGTCCTTCATTTTCCGAGTTAGCCAAATAAATCATCAAGCCGGGCTGCGATCCTAAGTCAAGTCACAAATCAAAGCTTACGTTGTCTTCTCAGTATTGGTTATGGTAGAATTATTCTGCTCTGTTTTTGTCGCAGTATAAGTTTTGTCAGACTCAGAAACGATCTAGTCTCTGATTAGCTACTTTCTGGAGCATTTGGAAGAATTTGGTTTACCGTTGTGTATATATCCTTGGTCGAAGTGGTACTGTAAATGGTTAGCCTATACTTTCCAAAGCACCAAGAATTTCCGCCGCAGAGGATCATTGTGTCTCGATCAGAACGGGAGATGAAGAATTTCTCAATAGGCCGCATGAATGCTCTCTCCACTCAATTACTGGTCTGGTGGCCTCCCTAGACCACCAGAAATCGAAATTCTCCATCTCCCAATTCGAGCAAGACATAATGCCACCTCTCGCTAAATTCCTGCAAACTGGGTGTCGGAACTTACTATATTGTTGTCGTCGAAAGGCTGGTGTAGCTTGGAGATGTTAGCGAGTTACACGGCGTATAAAGGATTCAAAGGATTTAGACTTACTTCTTTCCCGGCTCAGTGATATATGAGGTGACTGTGCTGGCGGGCTTGTATGAAATGACCGTGCTTGCCGATTGCGTGACAGTTACTGTGCTTGGACTTGGACAATAAGGATAGCCTCCCTCTCCACCTCCACCGCGGGAGCAGGTTGCAGAAACCGTGACAGTGGTCGGGTGGCAGCCGCCAGGTTGGTATGGTTCTGGGGGCGTTGGTGCCGGTAATGTCACCGTCGAAGCTACGCATGAGCTTGATGAGGATCTATATGATGATGTTGTGCCCGTCCTGTTTGTAGCGTCGGCCACGGTGAGCAATCCTCCCACCACCCATAAATTTCGACTCCAAATCATCGTGGCCTATTTGATCGAAAGGCTCCCAAAATGATCGAATTGCAAACAGCTTTTCTGCTGTGCTTCGCGAGCGAGTGTGAGTAGAAGACGGGTACGTACTTCTTTAGGAACAACGATGGACTGCAGCTTTTTGCTGGTGGTGCCTACGAAAGTAATATACGATGGGTCTATCAGCCCAAGGCTGAAGGTCCGAGAGCTCCACAAGAGCTCCGGGGCGGCCAATAAAACAATCAGATTAGCCTCTGTTTCTCCCACAAGCCCGAAAACGTGCAGGCCTTGCCACGAGGTCTAGAAAGGCATCAGGGAAAGCGACAGGCCGGCGGCGATATTATTTGCGCAAACATCTGAAAGAAGGAAGAAGCTATGGTACCCTGGCCCCTCTCCCCCATGCAGGAAAAGTGCTGGGATGCAGGTGAGGATCAATTGAGATCCCGGCAGGTACTCGGAATCTTCACCAGTAAGTCGTGACGGTCACTTACTAGACTAGGATAAAAGGTACCAACGCGATGACAGATCAGGGGAGGCCTGTCCTGTACGAACGCTAAAACTTCCAAGGGCCGGGCAGACTCTCTAGACTCGAGTGTCTTTGGAAGGGCAAGCAGATCGCTCAACTCTGAGCCTCATGAAGAACAACGCAGAGCTGACGCAAGACAGGCTCAACCGGATTTCCAGAGCAGCCTCAGTTCCCGTGTTAGCGGGGAGGTCTGCGCAACATCGGAGAAATCTCCCGCGCACTTGGCGGTCACAGGCTTCAGAATGCCATCAACTTGCACTGAGAGGAAGCATTGGATAATGTGATCAGCCCGGTGGGCAGATTCGGACGCCTCTGGCCTCATGGCGACGTAAACTCATTGTTTCCCCGACTTCCCCACCCAGTGAGCGAGAGGTGGCGCGAGTAATGGGCTATTTTGGGGGCCATCGGGCGATAGAGATTTGTAAAGGTGGGATCAGTCGCACTGGCAACTATCTTCCCGAGGGGAAAATCTCGAAAATCGTAGATTGGCGTAAATGTACGGGGATTCCTGGTGATCCCTGCGGGCCAGCAAGCGGGAGGAGATACGTTGCAGCCGATATATGCAGGTGGAGGAGTCTGTTGAAGCAGCGGCACCAACAGAGAAGCAACCAGCAGGCAGATGCAGTCAAAATAGACGTGAGGTGAATGTTGTCCCGGTGTGATTCGCGTAAAATGGCCTTGGCAGCTGCAGCCTGAGGCGCCAGAGAACAGAAAGTGAAAACAAAAGTGAGAACCACCATACCGGACAGTACGGGAGCCGGGCCGCGATTGGTTTGGCCGCTCTATAGCGTATCCACCCACTGAAAAGCCCTCGGTGACCGCCGTTTTTGGCTTCCACGGGGCTTGAGCTACAACTAGAACTTGTGCCCTTCCGCTAGCTAAGGCACAGCAGTGTCTGACAGTCAGACGCTGCTGTGGCTCTACTTTCTCACTACTACTTCCGTATATTTTCAGCGCTCTGTTATCATCATCATACGCTGGCCAGGGCCTCTCGGGTTGCTCGTTCCCTGAACTATTGCCGCTCGCTCACCTGTGCCGTACTTGTTTCTCACTCTACCGTGCCCCTCGTCCAATTCATTACGAAAGTAGTACCTTACAGAGAACCAACGCCGGCTTACCCGACGAGTCCTGAGAGTCCATCAGAGCCCATATAGCACATGCTACCCACCTACTATATGTCCCCAGCCATACCCCTCTCTTCCGTCGTACGGCCGTCCTCAGTGGGTGAAAACCCCATGCATATCCCATGCCTTTTCGTAATGGCCTAGCTGCAAGTGCTTACATGATGTCCCGATACGGCTCAGCCATCGGACGTCTCTCGGCCCAGAGCCTCAATCCATGCCCTCTTGCTTTCTGGGCCAGAACAACCGATCATCTACCCCACTTTAAGGATAAAAGACCTTAAATAATAAGTAAGCAATCAAAAAAGAGGCGTAGCTCCAAAGTTTATCCGCCGAAGTGAGCGCTTACCTGTGCCTTCGGCCACAAAGAGCAACGAACCTCGCACACCCATGCGGGTTCCTGTCAACAACGTGATCAGTCGCATCAAGCCCGAGTCTGAGGGTGTGGAGGCGGAGTCCAAGAGTTGGGTATCTGCCGAAGTTGTTGGCTCGATCTCTACGATGTTGGCTTTGATGGCGTTGGTGAAACAAAGACAGCTTTTCGTATTCACGGCTTGTGAAAATTGTGCAGGCCAATTGACATCGTGATGTATGCGCTGGAAGGATTCAGCAGTGTCGTCAGCTGGCGGACATCGCTGGAAAACGCTGGGTCCCTGGATCACACAAGGCTGAGGAATGCGGGAGCGAGCTGTTCCCAGTGACTAGCCCTCGTTCCTTAGACCCTGCAAATCTGTGAGCTACACAAGCATCCCGGTATGCGCATATGCACGGACAAGCATGTCCCCACCGCTTCGCCAGGCAAGACTCGAAGACTCGAGTTCCAGAGGTTCGATGCTGCAGCCGGCTTTCGAGAAGGAAGGTCGCATTCCATGTTGTGCGCACTTTACCGGATTGCTGGAGTGGACCTTTGTAAGTCTGACTGCGATCATCATGGTCTAGTTCTGCTTTCGGCCCTACACGCGACTTTCAAAGAATGCTATATGCTGACTTGAGTGTTGGACGGTGGCGGTTTTCTACTCTCATTCCTACTGGATGATTGTTGATCAGCCCCCAACGCAAGCAAACTGCTTTTGTGCACTGGCATTCATGATATCCTGCAGTGGAGTGAGCCTCCAAAAGTTTCAACATCCTTCAGCCATTTCTAAAGGTACCCCGGCGTAGCCTTTCGTCGCAACATGATCCGGTCACAGTTTTTGTTGCTCGCTGCGGGATTCTTCGCGCGAGAATGTGTTGGACAAGCCTCAGGATGGCAGGCTGATCAGGTCAATTCGACCATGTGCTACTGGGATTCGCCTCGAGGCAAGTTGCCCCTCTGGTTAAAGCTCCACCATGGACTTTATGTGACACCATAGATCCATTATTGACAACGTATAGCTGCTGTAATTCGCGACACCCTTTACATTGATGGAGGACTTCTGTGGTGGCAGCCGGGAATGAACGATGGAAGCTTTGGTCCTCCAACACAGGATGGGAATCCGCTTGGTTTGGTCTACCTTTTGAACTTCAGCACACCATTCGACACTACGCGGGCCACCAATTTCAGTAACATCTTCACAACGGTATCAAAAGCTGCAGGTGGTGCCGGAGCGCAGGCAAATAACATTGGGCCCCAGTACTATGATGGAGGCATGTTCGCCAATGACTACGATTGGATCACATATGGGGGTTTGCTCTCTGCCACGGATGCTTTCAAACCACCATCAGGAGATTCGATTGCCGAATATCAGAAATACCCTCAAGGACCGAAACAGTTGACTGCTGGATACGTGCTTGACCAGTTGCCTGCAGGCATCACAAGATATGTTACTAATGGAGCGGCCGTCAGCATTCCATCAGAAAATCGTGCGTTCTATTTCTCGGGGTTGAGAGCCAATACCTCTGGTCCTATATACTATCAGCCCGGCGCGGTCAATGCGTCCATGAGGGCTAATGTTACCTCCCAAACCTTGATAGAGGTGGATATGAGTAAGCAGGAGGACAAGAAATGGAGTAACAATACCTTACCGACAAGTGTTCCGGGACGTGCCAATGCCGAGCTTGTTTGGGTGCCAGTGTCAGAAAAGGGAGTTCTTGTTGCCATTGGAGGAGTTGTAGACCCATCCTTCGCAACTGTTACTCTTTCCCTCAACCCAAGCCAGACTAATGAGAGTGTAAGATTAATCCACGGCTTCATAGACTGTTCACTGACGCCTTTCTAGAAGACTCAAAGCCCTGGGTTTATGTCTACAGTAGACATATATGACATTGCAACGCAACAATGGTACCGCCAGCAGACGACCGGTGCCCCAGGGCAACTGACCCAAGGGTGTGCCGTACTTGCATCCGCTCAGGATGGCACGAGCCACAATATCTATTGGTATGGAGGCTATGACGGAATCAGTCAAGCTGGCGATTTCGTTGACGATGTCTGGATTCTATCGATCCCCTCTTTCATGTGGATGAAGGTCTATTCCGGCAAGACAGATCATGCCCGTGCGGGACATCGATGCACAAAGCCCTATCCTGATCAAATGTTCGTTATTGGCGGTTACAGTTCTATTTCCGGAACCACGCCGCAATGCGTTGACGGCAACATCGTTCAGGTTTTCAACCTTAGTAGCGCTACATGGATCGAGAAATATGATCCTACGAAATGGAGCAATTACACGGTACCATTCATGATTTCTTCAATGATTGGGGGCACTGGAACAGGAAGTGCAACTCAGACAGCACCCTCCCCCAGCGGATTTTCAAATTCATCCATGACCGCTCTGTTTGGAAGTGCCTACAACTCCTCCAAAATCGCAACTTGGTATCCATACGCCCCCAGCCAAACCGCAGACAACAATCGAACTACAATCCTCCCAACTCCAGTCCCCAAGTCAGGAGGAGGAACGCCAAAATATCTAGCACCGGTTCTAGGCGTCGTGCTCGGCCTTTTCTTCGTCACACTTGTAATCATCGCCATCATGCTATGGCGCAGACGCAAGTATCTCAAACCAAACCCGAGCGGTAGCCAAAGCGAAGCAGGAACAATGGACAACAGAAATCGAGTCACCCGCTGGCTACGCGCTACACCCGTAGACGCAAAAGCCCCAACCGTAACCACAGATGAAACACCATCAAGTCCATACGAAGAAGAAGTCAGCACCGTAAACGCAGCCGAGATAAGTGGCTCTCAAGTCCACGAAATGATGGGTACGTTTCCCTTCATACCTAGACTGAACATCAACTAATCTGAAACAGATACATCCCAACCTACAGAACTCCACGCCCAAAACGACACAGGCACCGGCTTCGTGCCCCTCTCCTCCGCCGGCCTCGCAGCCAAAAACCGCAACGGAATAGCGCATTCCCCATCAACAGGCTCCCACGCCTCCCACACCAGCTCCATCTCCCGCATGTCAAACACCTCCGCCCCGCGCCCTGGAATCTCACCCGTTCACACACCCCGCGCCGACTCTCCCTCACTAGGTGAAAGCGCCGCAGGCGCTGAAAGACGTCCTCGGGTCGGGAGTCAGATATCAGTCGTGAGCGACAGTGAGCGCGGCCATTTGAGAGGCATTAGCGATACGAGTGTGAGTACGGAAGGGAATTTCGCGACGCCTATGGATATGCCAATGGCTGAGACGCCGGGTGGGAGGCCGGGGGCTATTAGTCCGTTGACACCGCCGCATGTGGAGGGTGGGGATTATTTGGGGGTGGGGTCGAGTCCTGCGTCTGGGGGGTCGAAGAGGAAGAGTCAGTTTTCGGAGAAGTTGGATGAGGTTGATCAGAAGTGAGGGAGTGCAGTGATGTGATGTTTTAATGTGTATATGACTTTGTGATGATTAATTGGTTGGCTGGCGCTTAAGGATAAGGTTAGCACTGAAGAATGTGGGTGATTGGTTGGGTTCTGAGTATATATCTAGGGAATTTGGGTATTATTAGTTAATGTTTTTATTTTATTGGGAATCGAGTGGCATGTTTTGCTAAGTTTGCATCTTGGATCTTAAGTCTCGTTTACTGCTCCCCGCGAGTTTCAGTCAAGAAAGGGGAAGCTTGTCCACCTTTCTGATTTGGGCAAGTGCTACCACTGCTTTTCTCATTTCTCATTTCTCATTCTCTCTGATCTTTAAATCGACACTGCAAAGCCCCTCCCCGATCTAAAAATCTTCCACGACAATGGGCCTCGGAATGCTCAAGTGGGGAATAGCTTCCATGGGCTCAAACCTTGCCACAGCAGCCAGAAAAAGATCTCATAGAAATTCAAAAATTTCTAATCTTCCGAAGTCAACACTAATTGATCTCACAAATGAATTGACTTTCAGAAACAACTTCATATCTCAACAGTAATTCTATACCCGACACCATATTCCCCGCGTTCGCCAAACTTGGCAGTCTCAACCTCAAGCACCTCCCTCTCAGGTAAATGCAGACGCCGATACACATCACAGCACTCCATATTCTGGCCTTAACTTTCCTCATATGTGTTACCCTGGGGCTTCTCAGCAAATGAAAGTTAGGGCTTTTATACCTTCAGGTGTTGGATCCTTTTTTTGTAGCTGCTGGAAACTTGAAGTCTTTGCGGGGTCGTGCTTTCCTCGCATGTTTTTGGTAGTCGTGTTGGTTGATGGTGGGGCAGCTGCTTCTTTGGTGTTAGGCGAGTTGAGGGTGGGAGGAAGGCAGGAAGGAACGAGCGAACGAGCGAATCAATGGAGGTTGAAGGGGGTAAGTATATAAAAGGATGTTCGTGGGCTTTTTTTGTGTCCAAGGATTCCGCAACAGCTCATTAAAAAAGCGTACCTTCCCACAGAGTCTTTGCCCGTGTTTTGACAATGTGAGTGCTCATTCTATTTTGAAGTCTTACCTTCCAAGAGCTTTGGGTGAACAAGGGACGGCATTCATTTGGGTTTCTGATAGCAAGGGATGACTTTTTTCGACCGACTATAGAACCCGACAGTAACCTGGTACATGACAGCAATCGTCTCCTTTCCAAAATTCACTTCTTCACACTGGTGATGTGATAGCTGAAATTTGAGCTTTATTCTTCAGAATCGAGGGTGAAAGGAAGCTGAGGAGACCTTGTCACTGACTCCAAAGTTCGTATTTGCTGAATGCGGCGGTCTCTCCTCTCTTAACTATCGAACTCGAGATCCAGAAGGGGAGATGTTTAATACTTGCACCGAGTAGCTCTCCATTTGCTCTTTCCCAGCCTGAGTTTTACTTCCTCGTTCTTTCTGGTTTCTGATTGTTTGGCCTTGCCAAACTTGGCACACTCATATTTGGAGGACTTCCCTTGATGTGAATAATCTGCGGCACTTTTTCTGTTCTCCGTCCTTAGGATTAAAGTGTAGGCTAATCCTGGGGAAGCAGGAGTGTATAAAAATATTCTGGGTGATCACCCATGAAAATCGTATGAAGAGGCTCGGTCCAAGTTTGAATGTATCTGACACCTCTGTAAGCTCAAGGTCCAGAGTACTCTTCATTGGCCTTTTGTGATGCATAGGTTTTCTTGCTTGTCTTTGAGGGAAATCTTCAGGCTGTTGAACGATTTGCATACTTGACAACAAGACGATTGTTGACTGAAAATTTTGGAAGGTGGGATTTCTGCCCGCCGGCCCGCCGTGTGCTGGTTTCTGCTCGTCTCCTGCCTCAAATTACGTTATTCTGGGAGAAGAAGGGCCCGCCATGATCACCAGTATTAATCTCCAACTCGGTCACGCGGGGATCATATTCAATTGCGCCCGAGTTTGAGAGCATTCAATGAATTAATATTCAATGCAAACGCCTGCCTCGAAAATGTGTCTGGCGGATCATCCAACTTATCCTGCTATGTCCGTCAAATGAAAGTTGCCATCAGTCTCAATTTTCCTAGTCATTATTTTCTCCAGCTTCTACTCCTCAGGTTTATTTTCCTTCTCCTTAAAATGATGTTTCAGAATCCACGGATGCTTCTGAACTTCTTGTAGAGAAAGCCGCTGTTCCGGCTCGAGGACAAGAAGCTACCAATTATTAGCAACTTCTTCTGTAGTCTTGTGAAGTACTTACCCTTTCAATCAAATCCTTCGCCTCCGCACTCACAACGCTTGGTACAGTGAAGTCGCATTTCGTGATCCTCTTTTGTATCTCGATCGGGTCACGTTCACTCCCCCATGGTATTGTACCCACCAAGAACTCATACGTCAACACCCCGAGACTCCATACATCTACCTTATTTGTATACGACATGTTCTTTGGATTTTGGAATGCAGGTGCGAGATAGAAATGACCTGACTCCGCGGAAGGTTTAAGCATTTCAGGAGACAAGTAATCGAGTGTCCCGCATAACCTGTTCCTCCAATTATTCGGGGGCGGTGCGTAAACCGCCCATTTGAAACCTGAAATCTTGATCTGGCCATCCATACCAAGACGAAGGTGTTCGGGTTTGAGGTCCCGATGCATGATATGCTTGCTGTGAAGATACTGTAGCCCCGCTGCAACCTGCCCAATATACCTCGCAGCCTTGTCCTCCGGGAACAGGGTCTCAGCTTTAAGACGCTTGTACAGATCCTTCTTCTCGAATAGCTCAAGTACCAGATAGGTGTTTGCCTCATCTTCAAATCGTCCGTAGAGGCGGAGCACATTGGGATGTTCCAAGTTGGCTAGGATGTCGATTTCTCTTTGAATCCCTTCCCTGAATACTTCATACATTCTTCCTTTGATCTTGTTCTTGTCGATGATTCTCAGCGCGTACGTAGAGCCTGAACTCCACTCTCTTGCATGATACGATTCCTCATATCTCCATGCGTCTTCGTCTTCGTCTTCGTCTTCGTCTTCGTTCTCTGTTCCTTCGGGATCCAGTTTTTCCCCGAGCTCAAACATGTCCAGGCTAAATTTCTTTTGAGCCGACTGTGGGGATACCGGATCTCGCTCTGCTTGGGCGATTTTATTCAAGGTTTCCTTTCGAATTTTAGTTATCTCGATGTCAGAAATCGCTGAAAAATTACCTCCATGTCGTGATACTGGTGCTCGGCAACACCAGAGCTGAATACAGTTTGGGTCCGCGGGGGAATCGGAACTTGCTCGCCGCCGCCCATCTTGAAGGTGCTGTATGAGCGATGAACTTTTGTCAGGGAATGATAGGAGTATTATAATGGCTCTGAGTTCGTCTCTCTTGATAATGAACAGGTATCGCGGGGGAGTGTGATGTTCATGTCGACGAGATAAGCAACCTGGAAGGTTCAGGGGGGAGAGGACGTGCCTAAGCGGCGCATTTTGCATGCTGGCTTGATTGGCTGCGGGGTGCATTTGGTGTCTTCGAGTGAGTCATGAAAACGATATGCCTGTTCAGTATACCCATCGCCGGAGAATGGAGTAATGGGATCCAATGAAACATAAATTATTGGCACTTGGTAGAAAGGCGATTTCTGTGCTCCTGGTATTGCTCAACGTCCAGCGGCATGAGATTTGGGTTATTCAGCGACCCAGTACCCTGTGAGACGCTCTAACGAGTAAGGAGACCCCGAATTTGCACGCGGCGCCACTGGTTCGCCAATTTTTAGGCCTGCAGCGCTAAGCCTGAGGGGCTCACCACAGCGAACCAACCCAACTTCAACATTTCGAAACAACGAAATACTGCCTACAGTGCTAGTTCACCGCGAAATGTAGAAAAATGTAGAAAAATGGATCAAGTACATCAGTACGCGTGAGCCGAACTTTTAGCTTCAACCCCGATCCTAGCTGGCATCACTGCTCTTCTCGACGACGCCTGATTTCAGGCCGGCAAAGGGCCGCCGGGCTTTATCAATCCGAATACGGTTGACTGATGTCGATGGTATTACAAGAAGAGTTACGTATGAATGTATAGCTTCTTTAAAAGGTGTTGGACCATCTGCGACCACTTGATCGCGGATGAGCTACATGTAGAATCATGCTGCAAGACAAACTCCAACTTCGGGTGTGGGGTCGCCAAATTTTGAGACATTGAAAGAGATTGTGTCAAGTCTTTGAGTGGTGCAACTCTCCCAAGAGATGAAAGGGAACTGGGCCTTTCTTTGGGAACGAAGGAAGGGAAGAATCCCTGGAGCATAAGGGGAAGAGAGTCAAGCAAGGTCACGCCTAAGTCTTTGCACAAGATCAAGAGTCAACGATTTATTTGCAAAAGCAGGCTAAAAGCAACGAGGCATGCTTATGGTACAATTTTTCGCAACCCACCCCTTCATCTCTCTCTATTCCATCAGACCACGACAGTGCGTGCGCACCCACAAAAGCTGCAAGTTTGCTCGCCCATGGCAGCGCCTGCATCGAAAACATCCTCAGTCTTCCCATCACCGACCGAACGCAACCCAGCAGCATTCTCATCCTTCGCGCCTTTCATCTTCAAAGCTTGCTGAACATACTCAAATTCAAACTTCTGAATTTCCTTCTCAGTGAGCTTCGGATCATTCTTCAAGACCCGCTCCATCATTTCATAAACCTTCGACTTAGCCAGGTACTCATCGCGAGTCATCTCAACACCCTTCGCCAACGCCTCCTTCCAGAGCACAAGTCTCCACTCCATCGTGAAGGCCGCGATCGGGTCAAGGTATGGAATTCCAAACTCCTCGATCCGCTTCTCCATGTTACCGATGGCCTTGCGAATATGCTCTTGGATTGGAGAAAGGAAGGCAGGGAGCATGTTAGGTTCGGCGGGAGGAAGGTGAGCTTCGATACAGCGGGCCACCCCGGAGAGATACTCTTCGCGGATTGCAGCGTTCTCTACGTCAGTGATCTCGAGTCTGTACTTGCCCTCAAGGGGGATCTTTGCTGGAATTGGAGGGGGGGTCATTGACTTGGCATGCTGAGTCTCGCCGAGAGTGATTTCAGAAATGGACTCCGACTGTGAAGTGGCGTGCTCGTAAGCATCAAGACACTCCTCGCATTCGCATGCGAGAGAAGAAGAATCATCGTAGTCAGCATCGCTGATGCCACTCTCGGTCTCATTGTCGAAGTCGAAGTGATAGCCGGCCGGAATGATAGTGTCGCTTGATTGTGCCGAGATTGAGACCAAGGAAGGCAGGGAGTCTTGGGAAGCGATGGACTCGGTATCGGAACAGTCCAGACCAAGCTCATTCATCAAGTCCTCCAAAGCGTCACTGTAGCCCTCGAGGTAAGGGTCAGCGTTGTCAGCCTTCTCCTCAAGTTCAAGCTCCACATCATCCAAAGCGTCCTCATAGCCTTGGTTGTAGAGAAGCATGTCCTCTTCCTCCTCGGCTTCGAGCTCCGCACGGTCTAGGGCATCCTGATAACCTTGGAGGTAAGGGTCGTCCCATCTGTGAGCTGAATCAATGTCCTCCACAGCTTGGTCGTAACCAGTAGAGTACACTCGGGAGATGAATTCTTCGTCAGTCAGGGCTGGGGTCTCATTCAACAAGATTCCCTCGTCAGTTGGGGTGATTTGAAGAGCCTTTCCTTCGGCGGGCCAAGTTGTCTCGAGCCAGTCTCCGAGAACTCTGGACACTTCTTTGATTGCCTTGGGGTCACATGCTGATGGGAGTGGTTCTTGAAACTCGGTTGATTGGAAAGAGCAGTCAGAGTAGTTCTCTTCGGTAAAGGTATACTCAGATTCTGACTGAGCCATGTATTTGTTTGATGTAGTGAAGATAGTGTGGAAAGGCTTGGTAGTTTCAAACATTGTTGTTGAAGCTTGTGTTTCGGAGCAGTTGCACATCTTAAATGAGTGAAGTGTAATGGGAAGTAGTAGAATGATGTGTTGATAGGAATAGGAGATGATGATTGAGTTGTAGTCGAAAGAAGTTGATGGGTTGATGGGTTGATGGGTTGATGGGTTGAAGTTTGTCAGAGAGACGCTCCTTATGTACTCGAGAATGAGGCTCGAAGTTGATGATTGAGATGTCGAAGTTTATGAATCACTCGCCTCAGGAGCAACATTCACATGCGTCCAAGCTGCGGTATGGGCTTAAGGTTCTTAGAATCACATCATGAACTTAGCAGTGATCCATGAGTTCGTCTTTGGAGATTTGAATAAGAAGCACGTATTTTTTATGGGATGTAGAAGGTTATTCATATCAGGCACGTTCATTGTTTACTTTCTACCCCGCTACCCCGCATTTCCAGTTTAGCGAGCCCCTTTTCTCACCTCCCACCCCAACCCATCTTTCTCAAGTTTACAGCTCGACTCATCTACGCCCCAAACTCCCTCTCAACAGCTCTCATCTCACCATCATGATCTTTCTTGCGACAACCCTTCCCTGCAACGCCTCCCTTCAACTTTCCCTCTACCGCGCTTCCCCCCAGTAGACCAAATTTCCTATCCACCACATCGAGCTTCTCCTCAAAACTCTTCACTTCTCTTTTCAACCCCACCATAATTCGATGAAGATGCTTGTTTTCCGCTCTTTGCATATCTCTTGCAGCTTTGAGGCCCGCTGCGAACCCTTGTTGATACTCTGCGCTGCGGGTCGTTTCACTGTTTGCTGGTAGCGTCAAAATCTCCAATTCGGCGGGCTGGTTTTGTGGGGTTGGATGGTGTTTGAAGTAGACTATGAGATCAGTGAGTTCTTTCATGGTGACGGAGCTTTCTAGTTTTTGGAGAAGCAGATAAAGACTTGACTACGTTCGGAGATGCCGACGTCTAGGAAATGTGGATATGTAGATAGATTTGATTAAATGTATCTAAGCTAGATACGTAACTTCTTCTATCGGCCCAGCCGATTGTAGGTAAAAATCGATGTAGCGACTGTGTAAAAAAATACTCCGTGAATCTCGGCTCGCCGAACCTGTAACTCATCCTTCGTATCCTATATTCCGTTCCGAGTAAGTCTCCACTTCCAAGTAATCTCCCATACCACCACACTTTTTCTCGATATCCCAGCCCTTTCTGCATAATTAACCCACATCCAGATAATCCATACTCTCATCCCCCTTCAATACCACTGCACCAGACCCCCTCACTTCCCTTCCATCTCCCTACCCCTCTTTCTCTCCCCAACACACTTCTCCACACCCTCCCCCATCGCCCTCCAAAGAATACTAAATGTAAAGCCTCCCCAACCCCTCTTATATCTCAACATCTCATCCGTGAGTTCTTGGATCTGCGCTTGATATTTCATTTCGTGCAGGACGCATGCGGTTTTCTGGGAGCGTACGCCGGCGTTGAAGCCGAGTTGCCAGTCTGTGGTTGGGAGTTGATAGGGGGGTGGTGGGGGACGGATTCTGGGGGGTTATTGGGGGGCTGTCATTGTTTTGAAGAAGCGTTAATGATTTTGTTGTTGGTTTGTTGAAGGATTGGGGGATAGTAAATTGGATGCTCGTTTGGGTTGTGTGCTGTGGGGTAAGTGCTTTGTGACTTGTTTGATGGATCACGGCTGTATTATTGTCGAAGTATATAGGATAGGTGATCTGGAAATGGGATCTTTGTGATTGGTTCAGGCTATGGGAGGCATCATAATGTGCTCGAGGTCAACTGATTCAACCACTGGTCACAAAAATTCTTGATTCACAAAACCTCACACATCTGATCACAAGAATTCACTTGGTGCATGCCGTCTCCCAAAACGTCGATGTCAATTTACTATTATTCCTCGTACTCATCTTTCTGAGGTTCCTCCAGAGGTCTCTTGCAGTAAGGACATATCTTATCTGCCTTCGCTTTTTCTATCCCCATATTCTTGTGAGAGATTTTCTGGTCAAATTCTCTTGCCGCTGCCATGCCTCTTGCGTATTTGTCCTTGCATTTAACTCCTGTCTCAGACAATCTTTCCACGATCTTGACCCTTTGAGCAGTGATCTTTTCTTTTTATGCGGCATTTTTCACCTTCTGTGCTTCCATTTTCGCTTTGATAATGTCTTTGGCGGGCATTTTGAGGTTCTTGACCGAGGTACTGGAGCGAAGTAGTGTTTTGTGGATATAGGGTTGAAGTGTGAGAGTGACTCGATGGGAATATTTATTGATTTTTCAAACCTGCGATATTGGTGTAGATTCAGAGGCTTCCATATTTACATCCCCACTTCCCGAAGACTGAATTCTTTGAATCATAATTCTGTCCTGAAGTCCTAATAATCCCCCCCCCCCCTTTAGCTCAAATACTGAGAAACATTTCCCGTGCCCATTGTCTATCCCAGCAACTTCATCTCCGAGGGCATTCTCAACCCACACAAACCCCCAACAATGAACCCCAAAGCCTTCCTAAAAGCCAAACTCCTCGAAGCCTACAAAGACGACCGTCGCCGCTACAACAAAACCCGAGACCGCGTCAACAGCAATATCGACTCTAAACGCGATGCATGCGTACAAAAAATCAGGATAGTGAAGGACATGCCACAAAATAAAATTGTCGAGGCTTATGAAGATGATATGAGGCGTTATGGGAAAGCTAAACAAAATGTGAAGGCTAAAGTTGAGGCGGGGAGGGAGAAGGTTCAAGAGAATATTTCTAAGGGGAAGGAGGCGGTTGGGAGACTTAATCCGTTGAAGAAGAAAGAGAAAAATGAGAGAGCTAAGGCCAAGAGACTGGTTGAATCTCCCAAGGAAAGGGCTAGAGATCCTGAGGAGGTTGCTGGATCTCGTGAGGGAAGTGTTGAAGATCGTGGGGGAGGTGCTGATGATGAGTCTGAAGGGGTACGTGAAGAGAGTATATATTCAGCTCACTCGTAAGGGTTGAATATGCACTTTGGTCTTTTGTCATAACTGTTTAGGACCATCAATTGAAGAACAGAACTTCTTGATCCATTGGATACCGGCGTACCAGAAATTTCAATTCACAGAGCCATTTACTCTACCATTCACACAATCCCCTTCTATACCCCCCTTCCTGCATTTACCATGCCATCAACTTATCCTTCAATATC